>Ga0209370_1000021_pt1 | contig 578640 bp, 537 predicted proteins | sample AgamicAtPrz_FD_187164 | JGI IMG/M metagenome (GOLD analysis project Ga0209370, IMG submission 187164) | Agave microbial communities from Guanajuato, Mexico - At.P.rz (SPAdes) (version 2) | ecosystem: Host-associated > Plants > Phyllosphere > Phylloplane/Leaf | place: Guanajuato, Mexico...
TGTCCCCCAGCCCCGCCGCCGCCTGCGTGATGTCATCCGTGATGCCCGCCACGTTCGCCAGCATGCCGCCGATAATGCCGCTTAACACACAGCCGGAGCCGACCGCGGCAACGCCTGCGGCGGCCGCGCCTGTGCCCAGCAGCGGAGCGGCCACGATTGCCGCCGCTGCCACGGCCGAGCCGATGGCGGCATACGACAGCCCTTCAGCCAGCACACTGGTGATATCGGCGAGGACGGAGGCGTGAATAATCTCATCGCCCTGCCGGGCTGCGTAATTGTCGCTCATGCTTCAGGCGTTGCTCCTGCGCTAATAATAAAATCCGTATTATTTAATATCGATGCCATGCCTGCCCTGACGGGAGACTTATTACGCTTACCGCTAATAATAAGTGGCTAACATTTTAATGAACGTTGTAACTTATAAAAAATATACGGATACTTTACGCGCTGAGTTTTTCTATGTTTTGTTTTAAAATGCTATTGCCTTTTATTATCCATTCATCTCCTGAATAGGATACGCGATTACAGGCGGTGCTAACATTGATGCTGGTTCACCTCGCCACTATTTACCACGAATAAAATAGGCTGGAGAACTTTATAGCCAAGTGATTAAAAGCAGCAGAGAGACGCTAATTTAGAAAAGGCCGAGTGACGCTCGCCACCCGGCCTTTTTATTACCCTTCTCGCACCAACAACGTTAATACTTCATAATGCGCCGTATGCGGGAACATATCGAATAGCTGCACGCGTTCAATACGGTATCCTGGCAGCGCGCGAATATCTTTCGCCATCGTTTCAGCATTGCAGCTGGAGTAAATAATCCACTGCGGAGCCATTGCGCTCAGGTAGTCGCACAGCGGCTTGCCGATGCCACGCCGCGGCGGGTTCACCACGACCAGATCCGGCACCACCCCCTGCCCCGTGGCAAATGCGGTGGAATCCAGCGCCTGGAAATGCACATTGTGCAGACCCAGCTCTTCAGCAGACTGTTTCGCGCAGGCGATGGCCTCCGGGGCGATCTCAATTCCGGTCAGCGTCATCTCCGGCGTCGCGCAGTGCAGGCCAAAGCCGCCTACGCCGCAGAAGAGATCCCACATGTGCTTCACCGGCAGCGCCCGTACCCAGTCGCGGGCGGTGGCGTAGAGGCTTGCCGCCACGCTGGGGTTAGTCTGGAAGAAGCTCTGGGGGCGGATCCACAGCGGCACGCCGTTAAAGCGCTCCGCCAACGCCCGCTGGTCGGTGAGCCAGATCTCCTGCTCCCCCTCCATAATCGCCATATGCACCGGCTGGATATTTACCGAGATAACCTTCAGCTGCGGCAGTTCGGCCTGCAGCGCAGGCAGCGCGGCGCGAAGCTGGTCGAGCTTGGCCTCTGAACGCAGCACAAAGCGCAGCATCAGGCCGCCCTCGAGCTGGCTTTCGGTGAGCAGCAGGTACTTCAGCTCCCCGCGCTTGCGCGCCACGTTATAGGGCGTCAGGCCCGCCCGGGCAATAAAGGGCTTCAGGGCGGCAAAGACCGGGTAGAACGACGCCGGATAGAGCGGACAGCCGGTGAGATCCTCCGGCGAGCCGTCGCGGTGCAGCATCCCCAGCAGCGGTTTCTCCACGCTGCCGCTCACCACCATCTTGGCTTTGTTACGGAACCCCTGCTCCGGGCCGCTGACCGGGGTGCACCACTCGGCGACCGGCAGACCGTCCAGCAGCGCATGCAGGCTCGCCGTCTTGCTGGCAAGCTGTTGCGGGACCGGCTGGTCGATCCATTGACAGGAGCGACAGCGACCGGCGTCATAAAGGGCGCACTGCATGATAGAAACCTTCTTTTTTGCGGGGCGGGGATTGTACCACCGTTACTGGAAGCGGAAAAAGCGTCTGCAGGGGGATGGGATAAACAGCAAGGCAAGCACCAGCATATCCGGCAGCTTTTGCATCACCAGCGAGCGGAAAATTTCCCGCTTCGAGCCACCGGCAATACTGAACAGCTCCGGATAGCCGTAACCCAGCGAGGCCGCCCACAGGTAGCCTGCGGCCACCACTTGGGTCAGGAGATAGAGCCAGCGCGCCCAGTTGCGACCTTTAATGACCGAGAAGGCGCAGAGAAATTCAAGGAACAGCAGCAGCAGGCTGCCAAGGAAAATCAGCGTCAGGTTCCAGGTCTGGGCGCTGCGGTGGATAAAGTCCAGCGTCCCGCGCAGCCCCAGCAGGTTAAATAGCAGCAGCAGGTCGAGGCAGCGCATCGCAATAATAGCGATAGCCGCGACCTGAACCAGCGTCGGCACGTTAAGTCGCGCATGACCCTGCTGCGTTTTATTGAAAAATCCCACGGCGTAGCCTTCCCTGCGAAACGATGCCGCGATCGACGCGGCATCAGTGACCCATGACCTCAGCAAATAGTAGTGGGATCAGCCCTGCCTTGCACGCTGGATATCGCGCGTTCGCTGCTTTTCTGCACGAGCCATCAAAAGCCAGGCGATAAAACCAACAACGCCCACCACGCCGAGGATAATCGACGCCAGGGCGTTGATCTCCGGGTTTACCCCCATGCGCACGCTGGAGAAGACCAGCATCGGCAGCGTTGTGGCTCCCGGCCCGGAGACGAAGCTGGCGATTACCAGATCGTCCAACGACAGGGTAAAGGCCAGCAGCCAGCCGGAGATCACCGCCGGCATGATCATCGGTAGAGTGATGATAAAGAAGACCTTCACCGGGGTGGCACCGAGATCCATCGCCGCCTCCTCAATGGAGCGATCCAGCTCGCGCAGGCGGGAGGAGATCACCACCGCCACGTAGGCGGTACAGAAGGTCACGTGCGCCAGCCAGATGGTGAGCATCCCGCGATCCGCAGGCCAGCCAATGGCGTGAGCCAGAGCGACAAACAGCAGCAGCAGCGACAGGCCGGTGATCACGTCGGGCATCACCAGCGGGGCGGTAATCATAAAGGCAAAGCCGTTTGCGCCGCGAAAGCGTCCGAAGCGCACCATCACCACGGCGGCAATGGTCCCGAGGATCACCGCCATCGTTGCCGCGCAGGCGGCAATGGTCAGGCTTAACCCTACCGCGCTCATCATCGCGTCGTCGTGAAACAGCTCGCGATACCAGCGGGTAGACCACCCGGCCCACACCGTCACCAGCTTCGAGCTGTTGAACGAGTAGATCACCAGCATCAGCATTGGCGCGTAGAGGAAGGTAAACCCGAGAACCAGGATCAGGATCCGCCACGGGGAGCGCACTACGGGTAAATTGTTCATGCGTGGTCTCCCGTCGCTTTGCTCTGATGTTTATGGAACCACATGATTGGCACAATCAGCAGCAGCAGCATGATAATGGCGACCGCCGAGGCCACCGGCCAGTCACGGTTGTTAAAGAACTCCTGCCACAGCACGCGGCCAATCATGATGCTATCCGGGCCGCCGAGCAGCTCCGGGATCACGAACTCGCCCACCGCCGGGATAAACACCAGCATCGATCCCGCGATAATCCCGCCCTTGGTCAGGGGTACGATCACGCTAAAGAAGGTCTTCAGCGGCCGGGCACCGAGATCCAGCGAGGCTTCAACCAGCGAGTAGTCGATGCGCGTCAGGGCGGTGTAGATCGGCAGCACCATAAACGGCAGGTAGGCGTAAACAATGCCGATATAGACCGCGAGATTGGTGTGCAGGATGGTGAGCGGCTGATCGATTACCCCCAGCCAGAGCAGGACGTTATTCAGCACGCCGTTGTTTTTCAGGATCCCCATCCAGGCGTAGACGCGGATCAGGAACGAGGTCCACGACGGGAGGATCACCAACAGCAGCAGGATGTTGCGCGTCGACGGCTTGCTGTGCGCCACCGCCCAAGCCAGCGGGTAGCCCAGCAGCAAGCAGCAGATCGTCGAGATGCCCGCCACCTGTAACGATTGCAGGTAGGCCTCGAAGTAGAGCGGATCGTCCGTGAGCTGGAGGAAGTTCCCCAGGTTAAGGGTGATCGAGAGCTGGCCGTCGGCCCACTCCATCAGATCGGTATAGGGCGGGATCGCCCGCGCCATCTCGGCCAGGCTGATTTTAAAGACGATCAGAAACGGCAGTAAAAACAGCAGCGACAGCCAGATGTAGGGCAGCGCGATCACTAGCTTGCGCCCGTGCTTCATCTGCATCCGCGCCAGCCAGAGGGTAAAGCGGGACGTTTTTTCCACGCGGGCCGGGGGTTCTAATGTGCTCATCACCGCTCCTTAAACCGTTAGCACAACGCAGCTGTCGGCATCCCAGCAGAGGCGGACTTCGTCGCCCCACGTCGGTAGGCCTTTGCGGTAGCGATGTTCATTCTGTAGCTGGGCGCTGATCATCTGTCCGCTCTTGAGGCGAACGTGGTAGATCGAGAGATCGCCGAGGTAGGCAATATGCACCACTTCACCCACGGCAAAGTTGAAGCCGTCGGCCGGGGCCTCGTCACAGAGCATGATCTTCTCCGGGCGCAGGGCCACGTAGACCGGCACGTTGTCCACCACCGACGCATCCGCATCGACCTTCAGGGGATGCATCAGCCCCGGCGAGTCAATGACCAGACCATCCTCCTGGCGATCCTTCAGCAGCCCTTCGAAGACGTTCACCGAGCCGATAAACTCTGCACTATAGCGGGTGGTTGGATGCTCGTAGATCTCCTCCGGCTCGCCGATCTGCACAAACTTGCCCCGGTTCATAATGGCGATACGTCCGGCCATGGTCATCGCCTCTTCCTGATCGTGGGTCACCATCACGCAGGTCACCCCTACCCGCTCAAGAATATCGACTACTTCCAGCTGCATCCGGTCGCGCAGCTTCTTGTCCAGCGCGCCCATCGGCTCGTCGAGCAGCAGCAGCTTAGGCCGCTTCGCCAGGCTGCGGGCCAGGGCCACGCGCTGACGTTGACCGCCCGAGAGCTGGTGCGGCTTACGCTTGGCAAACTCGCTCATGTGTACGAGGCCCAGCATCTCCGCGACCCGGCTAGCTATCTCCGCCTTCGGCAGATTGTCCTGCTTCAGGCCGAAGGCAATGTTCTGCTCTACGGTCATGTGCGGAAAGAGCGCGTAGGACTGGAACATCATATTGATGGGGCGCAGGTAGGGCGGCACGTGGGCCAGGTCAACGCCGTCCAGCATAATTTGCCCGGTGGTGGGCTGCTCGAAACCTGCCAGCATACGCAGCAGGGTTGATTTCCCGCAGCCGGACGCGCCCAGCAGGGCAAAAATCTCACCCTTGTAGATAGTCAGATTGACGTCATCCACGGCGTGTTGACCATCAAACGATTTGGTCAGGTTACGAATTTCCAGCAGCGGCGTCAGCGCTTTACGAGGTTTCGCCTGTGGGCGGGGGGTTGCGTCATTCACGGGATGCTCTCCGGCATACAGATAAACAGGTGCAAATGCACTAAAACGGTGCCTGATGTCCGGTGGCGCGAACGCCACCGGATACGGTCTTATTTACCGCTCTTCACTTTGGTCCACGCGCGGGTTCTCACGCGATCGATTTTCGGCTCCTGCACCTTCAGGGTAAAGAGCTTGGCGAAGACGTCCGCCGGTGGGAAAATCGCCGGGTTTTCGCGAACTTCAGCGCTAATCAGCGGCACGGAGGCCTTGTTGCCGTTAGCATAGAAGACGTGGTCGCTGATGTGGGCGATAACGTCCGGACGCATCAGGTAGTTGAGGAACTGGTAGGCTTCCTCTTTGTTTTTAGCATCTTTCGGCATGGCGAAGACGTCAAAGAAGGCCAGCGCCCCCTCTTTTGGAATGATATAGGAGACGTTAACGCCGTTTTTCGCCTCTTTCGCGCGGTTCGCCGCCTGCCAGACATCCCCTGCCCAGCCAATTGCCACACAGATATCGCCGTTGGCCAGATCGTTAATGTACTGGGAAGAGTGGAAGTAGCGGATATTTGGCCGCAGCTTCAGCAGCAGATCGGTGGCCGCGCCAGTGTAGTCGTCCGCTTTGCTGCTGTTGGGATCTTTACCCAAATAGTTCAGCACGGTAGCGAAGATCTCTTCCGGGGCATCGAGGAAGGAGACGCCGCAGCTCTTCAGCTTCTCAAGGTTTTCCGGCTTCATCACCAGATCCCAGCTGTCCACCGGCACGTCGCCCAGGACTGCTTTCACCTTATTGACGTTATAGCCAATGCCGGTGGTTGCCCACAGGTATGGCATCGCGTACTTGTTCTCAGGATCGTGCTTGGCCACCATCTTCAGCACGTCTGGATCCATGTTTTTCCAGTTCGGCAGCTTGCTCTTATCCAGCGGCTGGAACACGCCTGCGGTCAGCTGGCGCTCCAGGAAGCTGGCGGAGGGCACAACCAGATCGAAGCCGGTGCTGCCCGCCATCAGTTTGCCTTCCAGTACTTCGTTGGAGTCAAACACGTCGTAAACCACTTTGATACCGCTCTCTTTTTCAAAATTTGCCACCGTATCCGGGGCAATATAGTCAGACCAGTTATAGACGTGCAGCGTCTTCTGCTCGGCTGCCAGCGTGCCGGCGGAGACCGCCATCAGCGCGCCTGCTACCAGACCGGACAACCATTTTTTATTCAGGGTGGTCATATCTCATTCCTTCTGGAAAGTTCGTGAATAGACGAACTAAATGTACGCATTAAAGATATGCAAGAATCGTGCATACTTTATCACTCTGCACAGCTTCGGGTATGAGACGCCACCCGGCAGACGCTGCAAGCTTTTTAAAGCAGCGCAAGAATAACTGTAGCCAGGGTTAGAGGCTATAGGTCAGGTTAAAAACCGGGTTTTATCAATTTTTTATTCACTATTTGTCTATACGATAGCCCGATAGCGCCATCATGGCGGTGAATAAAACTGGTGGGAGGCAGGAAATGCAGAATAAAAGCGGGGAAGAATGCAGCCGCTATGGCAGCGACTGCGCTAATGTCGTTAGGGTTTAGTGAAGAAAATTGCGCATCGTTTCACCGGTAACGGCCTCGTCTTCCTCGGCATTAAACAGCAGCTGCTGCGCGCAGGCTTCGAGGATCACCATGGAGACCTGCTCCTCGCTGTGACGCATAAACCAGGCAAACTGCTTCAGGTTCACGCCAGGGGCGGCGAACAGCGACTGGCACACCACCAGCTTCGGCAGATTATCATCCTGAATGTCGAGGAAGGCTTTAATCGTCAGCGAGCTGGCGTTAATTGCAGAGAGATCGGCCGCCAGCGCCAGCAGCGCCGTGGGCTTGACCTCTGCCATCGCTGAGAAGAGAACAATATCATCAACCAGATCGATTTTGGCGTCGTAGATGCCGTCAAAGTTTTGCATATGCGGCAGGTGTAGCGCCTGGCAGGTGTCACACTCATAAAAACTGATGCCCAGCTCGTCAAGCCAATGACGCAAGTTGTCCAGACTGGGTACGACGAGTGAATCCATAATAGGGGGTGACCTCTGTAAAAAAATTTGCGGGCATAGCTTACGCAAAAAACGCCCTGTATACCATTTATACTGCCGGAAAAGCGCCTAGCCGCCCGTTTTCAGACAAAAGCCGGGGGTGGCCTGCTGCTCGATCCAGGCGATCATCCGCCCGGCAATGTCTACCCCGGTGGCCTTCTCAATGCCCTCCAGGCCCGGCGAGGCGTTCACTTCCATCACCAGCGGCCCACGATCGGCGCGTAGAATATCGACCCCGGCGACCTCCAGCCCCAGCGTGCGCGCCGCCAGCAGAGCGATCTCTCGCTCGCGCAGGGTAATGTTAGCCTCCGTTGCCACGCCGCCGCGGTGCAGGTTGGAGCGGAAATCCCCCTCTTTCGCCCGCCGCTCGATGGCCGCCACCACCTCATCCCCCACTACCAGGCAGCGAATGTCGCACCCTTTGGCCTCTTTAATATACTCCTGCACCAGAATGTGGGCGTTGAGACCGCGAAAGGCGTCGATCACGCTCTCCGCCGCCTGGCGCGTCTCCGCCAGCACCACGCCGATGCCTTGAGTGCCTTCCACCAGCTTGACCACCAGCGGTGCACCACCGACCATGTCGATAAGATCGCTGGTGTCATCTGGCGAGTGGGCAATGCCGGTCACCGGCAGATCGATTCCCTGGCGCGCCAGCAGCTGCAGCGAGCGCAGCTTGTCTCTGGCACGGGTGATGGCCACGGACTCGTTGAGGGGGTAGCTGCCGAGCATTTCGAACTGGCGCAGCGCCGCCGTGCCGTAGAAGGTGATGGCGGAGCCGATGCGTGGGATCACGGCATCAAAGTAAGGGAGCTGGCGGCCCTGGTAGTGGATCGACGAGGCCGCCGGACTGATGTTCATATAGCAGGAGAGCGGATCGAGGATCTCGATGGTGTGGCCCCGCTGTACCGCTGCTTCACGCAGCCGTTTACACGAATAGAGCGTTCCATCCCGGGACAATATGGCAATTTTCACCCTGCACCTCTCTACAATAACGGTGTCGCAGCCGCATCACTATCATACACGCAGCGAGGCGCAGGACGAACGGGATTTATCGCGTCGTCCTGCTTTGGCGAAACATAGCCTGATGGCATCGAAACGACAGGTAAAACCTTCTTTCTATTACCTGAGGTAATCGGCATGATAGCCCTATTCGCTGTCTGGCTTAACGTTAAGGAGAGAGTATGTTCGCTGTAATTTTTGGACGCCCCGGCTGTCCCTACTGCGTACGCGCAAAAGAACTTGCAGATAAACTGAGCACCGAGCGTGACGACTTTAGCTATCGCTATGTCGATATTCATGCGGAAGGGATCACCAAAGCCGATCTGGAAAAGACCGTTGGCAAGCCGGTTGAAACCGTGCCGCAGATCTTCCTCGATCAGAAGCACATCGGTGGCTGCACCGACTTTGAAGCCTATGCCAAAGCGCATCTGGGCCTCTTTGCCGAGCAGTAAGCACGCCTGGGGGCGTTAGCTGCGCCCCCGTCTTCCCAACAGGCTGCGAATGAACAGATAGCAGAGCGCGCCCAGCGCACACCAGAACACCGCGCTAAACAGCCACGCCATCTCCTGCCAAACTGAACGTATCGGCGTTAGAAAGAGCAGCATCAGCACAAAGCAGAACGTTGCCCCCAGCATTGCGCCTACCACCGGCAGCACTACCCGACGTTTAGTCGACACAAAGCTAGCCACCGCACCGGGAATGATAAAAAAGAGCAGCCCCAGCTCGGGATGGCTGGCAGGCTGAAAGGCCCCTCTCACGTTTAATATATGCGACAGGTAGACCACAATAAAAAGCAGGAAGCAGCAAAGCGCGCCCGCCCAACCACGTTTAGACTTCAAATAATCCTCCTGACATCGCCTCTATCGAACATTTCTTCGCCCCAAAGGAACGTCCGGTTTGATAAAGCAGTGTGGCTATCCTTGCCAAAAAAGCACCCACGCGAATGCGCGATTCTTAACTAGCCGTTGTTTCTTAATACGATTAAACTAACGGCCTGATCTGTTTTGCGGTCATTGTTTTGTTTGCAGCAGCGTGACATAAAGGTCCACTGACGTAAGTAAAACATTAGCGTAAATCACCATTTCTTTCAACAGCTTACTAGTAAACAAGAAGTTAGCCTCCGTGAATATAAACGTCGCAGATTTGTTAAATGGGAATTACATACTGTTATTATTTGTGGTGCTGGCGTTAGGCCTGTGCCTGGGAAAATTACGGCTAGGCTCGGTACAACTTGGTAATTCCATTGGCGTTTTAGTGGTTTCGCTATTATTAGGCCAGCAGCATTTCGCCATTAACACCGACGCCCTGAATCTCGGCTTTATGCTGTTTATTTTTTGCGTCGGCGTAGAAGCCGGGCCCAACTTTTTTTCGATTTTCTTTCGCGACGGCAAAAATTACCTGATGCTGGCGCTGGTGATGGTCGGCAGCGCGCTGCTGATTGCGCTGGGGCTGGGCAAGCTGTTTGGCTGGGATATCGGCCTCACCGCCGGGATGCTAGCCGGCTCGATGACCTCTACGCCGGTACTGGTGGGCGCGGGAGATACCCTGCGCCACTCCGGGATGGCCAGCGACCAGCTGAGTTCCGCCCTCGATAACCTGAGCCTCGGCTACGCCCTGACCTACCTTATTGGGCTGGTTAGCCTGATCTTTGGCGCGCGCTATATGCCGAAGCTACAGCATCAGGACCTACAGACCAGCGCCCAGCAGATCGCCCGCGAGCGCGGTCTCGACAACGACGCCAACCGCAAAGTGTATCTTCCGGTGATCCGCGCCTACCGCGTTGGGCCGGAGCTGGTGGCGTGGGCTGACGGTAAAAACCTGCGCGAGCTGGGCATCTATCGTCAGACCGGGTGCTACATCGAGCGTATTCGCCGCAACGGCATTTTGGCGACCCCGGACGGCGATGCGGTTTTACAGATGGGAGATGAGATCTCGCTGGTGGGCTACCCTGACGCCCATGCCCGCCTCGACCCTAGCTTCCGTAACGGCAAAGAGGTCTTTGACCGTGACCTGCTCGACATGCGCATCGTCACCGAAGAGATCGTGGTCAAGAACCACAACGTGGTGGGCCGCCGCCTCGCCCAGCTCAAGCTCACGGATCACGGCTGCTTCCTGAACCGGGTGATCCGCAGCCAGATCGAGATGCCGATTGACGACAGCATCGTGCTCAACAAAGGCGACGTGTTGCAGGTGAGCGGCGACGCGCGCCGGGTGAAAACCATCGCCGACCGCATCGGCTTTATCTCGATTCACAGCCAGGTCACCGATCTGCTGGCGTTTTGTGCCTTCTTTATCGTCGGCCTGATGATCGGCATGATCACCTTCCAGTTCAGTTCGTTTAGCTTTGGCATCGGCAATGCGGCAGGTCTGCTGTTTGCCGGGATCATGCTCGGCTTCCTGCGTGCCAACCACCCGACCTTTGGCTACATTCCACAGGGGGCGTTGAACATGGTGAAGGAGTTTGGCCTGATGGTGTTTATGGCGGGCGTTGGCCTGAGCGCCGGAAGCGGCATCGGCCACGGCCTTGGCGCGGTGGGCGGACAGATGCTGGTTGCCGGGCTGTTGGTGAGCCTCGTACCGGTGGTGATCTGCTTCCTGTTCGGCGCCTACGTGCTGCGGATGAACCGCGCCATGCTCTTCGGCGCGATGATGGGGGCCCGCACCTGCGCCCCGGCGATGGAGATTATCAGCGACACCGCGCGGAGCAACATCCCCGCGCTCGGCTATGCTGGCACCTACGCCATCGCCAACGTGCTGCTGACCCTGGCGGGGACGCTGATCATCATCATCTGGCCCGGCCTCGGATAACTCTGAAGATAGGTGGTTGCGCAAAAAAATTTCTGGCATCACGCGAACTTTTTATAGAAGTGCCAGTCATAACTAGTGCCACTGCTTTTCTTTGATGTCCCCATTTTGTGGAGCCCATCAACCCCGCCATCTTTGGTTCAAGGTTGATGGGTTTTTTGTTTTCTGGGGGGTAAAATATTTTTTGTAGGCCGGTGCAAGCGCAGCGCCGCCCGGCGTTTCCTCCCGGAGCAAAGGTTAGTCAACATCTATCTGGAGATGAAACTCTGGAGAGCAAAGGATCAATTTCGTGCTATCGAAAATATTAAAATTAGCTATCAAATTTACGTCAGAGGTGTTTGGCACGCTTATCCTGACAGTGACTATTTTCGGGATTTTTTATACCGGTTTTACTAATGAAGGGATAATGCAAATAGTCGGTCCCTTAATAGTGCTGGCTGGCGGAATTGCTGCTTATGTTGTCATTATGCTCATTGCACACAAGCTTGATAAAACCCGCTAAACCGCCCGGCGGCACTTACATTTGCCGGGCCTACGTATTGACCTCCCCCCACCTTTCCTCCTGCAATCCTCGCCAAATCTTGCTACTGTTAACCGACGCCAAAACCATAACGATAGATAAGACGCTATGACCTCCTCTTCTCGCTCTGCACTTAACCACCGTCTCTGGGCTCTATTTACCTTCTTCTTTATCCCTGGACTGCTGATGGCCTCCTGGGCTACGCGCACGCCGGCCATTCGCGACATCCTGTCGGTTTCCACCGCGGAGATGGGCGCGGTGCTGTTTGGCCTCTCCGTGGGCTCGATGAGCGGCGTTCTCTCCTCCGCATGGCTGGTCAAGCGCTTCGGCACCCGCAACGTCATCCGCGCCAGCATGTCGGTATCGGTTTTGGGCATGACGGTGCTGAGTCTTGCCCTGTGGTTCGCCTCACCGCTGCTGTTTGCCGTTGGTCTGGCGCTATTTGGAGCCAGCCTGGGGGCAGCCGAAGTAGCGATTAATATCGAAGGCGCGGTGGTAGAGCAGAAGATGAACAAAACCGTGCTGCCGATGATGCACGGTTTCTACAGCCTCGGCACGCTAGTGGGCGCAGGTATCGGCATGACGCTCACCGCATGGGGCGTGACCGCCACGCTGCACGTTCTGCTGGCGGCGCTGGTGGCCATCGTACCCATCCTGATCGCCATCACCGCGATCCCCGACGGCACCGGACGCAACGACGCCAGCGACACGCAGAAAAAGCAGAAAGGTCGTCCCTTCTATCGTGATACCCAGCTGCTGCTGATTGGTGTGGTGGTACTGGCGATGGCCTTTGCCGAAGGCTCCGCCAACGACTGGCTGCCCTTGCTAATGGTGGACGGCCACGGCTTCACCCCCACCTCGGGATCGCTGATCTACACCGGCTTTACTCTCGGCATGACCGTCGGACGCTTTACCGGCGGCTGGTTTATCGATCGCTATAGCCGCGTCACGGTGGTGCGGGCCAGTGCGATTATGGGCGGGTTGGGGATTGCGCTGATCATCTTCGTCGATAGCGCGTGGGTGGCAGGCGTCTCCGTTCTGCTGTGGGGTCTGGGCGCGTCCCTTGGCTTCCCGCTCACCATCTCCGCCGCCAGTGACACCGGGCCGGACGCCGCAACCCGCGTAAGCGTGGTGGCGACAACCGGGTACCTGGCGTTTCTGGTAGGACCGCCGCTGCTGGGCTTCCTGGGCGAGCACTACGGCCTGCGCAGCGCCATGATGGTGGTGCTGGGGCTGATGGTGGTTGCAGTTATCGTGGCCAGGGCGGTCGCGAAGCCGGACCAGAGCGCCGCTAGCCGTTCAGAGAGCGCCCCACCGACCGGTCCTTAAGGAAGATCACCATCAGTCCTAGCCAGAGCAGGCCGTTGAGCAGGTTGAAGAGGCTAAACAGCCCTTCCCCACCGCTCAGGTAAGCGTGCTTGCTCAGCTCGATGCCGACGGTAAATATCGTCATCTGTAACATGCCCATGGCGGCGGATACCGTTCCTTTGCTGATATCGCTGGCAAACAGCGTCAGGCGTACCAGCCCGGCGTTGGCGAGGCCGATCCCGAACGCATAGAGGCTCAGCCCGGCGGTCATCCACAGGTAAGCATGGGATTCAACCATCGTCGCCACGGCCGCCAGCAGCAGTCCGGCAACGATCGGCCAGCCGCCCATGATGATCAGTGACCGCACGCTGCGCCGCGAAGTCATCCGGGCCAGCACGAGATTACCCGCGATCAACGCCCCGAAGATCGGCACCTGCAACAGGCCGTACTCATAGCTGCTCATCCCCTCACCGCTGATAATAATAATCGGCGACTGGGCGATCCACGCCAGCAGCGGCAGGCTGACAAAGCCCGTCGCCAGCGCACCGGCCACGAAACGGCCATTTTTCAATACCGCTTTATAATCCCGACCCAGCTCCTTCAGGGAGAGCTTCTCCCCAAGACGGGTAGCGGTCTCCGGCATCGCCCGGTGCAGGCCAAAGAAGGCGATGGCCGCCAGCAGCGCGAAGAGAATAAACATCCCCTCCCACGGCGCGACGTTTACCCAGGCAGCCCCCACCAGCGGGCCAAGCAGGGGAGCAATCAGCGCCACGTTCGCCATCAGGGCGGTGATCTTGATGCACACCGCCTCCTCGAACGACTCCTGAATAGCGGCATAACCCACCGCGCCAATAAAGCAGAGGCTCACCCCCTGCAAAAAGCGCAGGATGGTGAACTGCTCAATGTTCTGCGCCAGCAGCGTTGCCAGACAGGTGACAATAAACCACACCACCCCGGTAAGCATCACCGGACGGCGGCCAATGCGGTCCGACAGCGGCCCAAGCAGCCACTGTAAAAACATGCCCCCGGCCAGATAGGCGGTCATGGAGGTCGGCACCCACTCGATGCCAGCATGGTACTGCGCAACCACGGCCAGCATACCCGGCTGGATCATGTCGTTGCCGATATAGGTGGAGAACTCGTAGAGCACCAGGCACAGGGGAAACATCAGTGCCTGGCGGCCTAAACGGCCTCTGGAAGATGAACGATTTTGCATGTAGCCTCTTTATCCTTAAGATCGCGCAGAGTGTAGTGAAAACGTCGCGCTGGCGGTAGTGAATTCTCTGTGGCAGCGCACGTTTAATACCCTTTACTAGCTTAAGGTTCGTTTAAGGTCGACGCTGCACAATGGATGCCCTTTTTAATAGTCAACAGGAGTGACGGCACCCATGCTGGAAAATCTCAACCACACGCTTTTTTACTGGCTGAACGCCACCCCCGACTCCCCGTCCTGGCTGATCGACCTGGCAATCTATGTCGCCAAAGATCTCATTACCCTGCTGCCGCTGCTGGCGGCAGCGCTATGGCTCTGGGGGCCGCACAATCGGGTGAGCGCCCAGCGCCAGCTGGTGATCAAAACGGCAATGGCGCTGGCGGTGAGCATGAGCCTCTCCTGGTTGATAGGTCATCTTTTCCCCCACGACAGGCCGTTTGCCCAGCACGCGGGCTATAATTTCTTACATCACGCGGCGAACTACTCCTACCCCAGCGATCACGGCACGGTGGCGTTTACCTTCGCGCTGGCATTTCTGTTCTGGCATCGGCTCTGGTCTGGCTGCGCGCTGCTGGCTATCGCGCTGAGCATCGCCTGGTCACGCGTCTACCTGGGCATTCACTGGCCGCTGGATATGCTGGGCGGATTGCTGATCGCCCTCAGCGGCTGCCTGGCCGCGCAGATGCTCTGGCAGGTTTGCGGAAGAGGCGTGCTTCGGGTCCTGCACCTCGTCTACCGCCGCTGTTTTGCTCTGCCTATCCGCAAAGGCTGGGTGCGTGGGTGACTTAACCTGGCCGCGCAGGTAATATTGGACGCCCTGCCTCAGGCAGGGTTTTACTAATGTGCCAAGGATATTGCGCCAGGGGATCTATGGAAACGAAACGTGACGAAAGGATCGGCCAGCTGCTGCAGGCCCTGAAGCGGAGCGACAAGCTGCATCTGAAAGAGGCTGCGACGTTGCTTGGCGTGTCTGAAATGACCATTCGTCGCGATCTGAATGCCAAAAGCGCACCGGTGGTACTGCTGGGGGGCTACCTGGTGCTGGAGCCGCGCACCGCCAGCCATTATCTGCTGAGCGATCAGAAAACGCGCCTGGTAGAGGAGAAGCGCCTCGCTGCCCGCCATGCGGCAACCCTGGTCCAGGCGCACCAGATGGTGTTTTTCGACTGCGGCACCACGACGCCGTGGATTATCGACGCCATCAGCGACGAGCTGCCCTTCACCGCCGTCTGCTACGCCCTGAATACCTTTCTCGCGCTGCAGGAAAAACCGCTCTGCCGGACTATTCTCTGCGGCGGGGAGTTCCATGCCAGCAACGGCATCTTCAACCCGCTCAACTTTAAAGAGACGCTAAACAATCTCTGTCCCGATCTGGCCTTCTATTCCGCGGCGGGCGTCCATCCGGAGATGGGCGTAACCTGCTTTAACCTTGAGGAGCTGCCGGTAAAGCACTGGGCGATGAGTCGGGCGCAGTATCACGTGCTGGTGGTCGATCACAGCAAGTTTGGCAAAGTGCGCCCGGCCTGCATGGGCGACCTGAGCCAGTTCGATGCTATCGCCAGCGACGTCCGTCCTGACGATAGCCTCATTGCACTGGCAAAAGCGCAGGATATCGCCCTGCTCTACTAAAGCATCCGGCGGCTGGGCTATGAGAACCAGCTGCCGAACCAGCCGTGGAGTTTCATCAGCACGAAATCCCACATCCGGCTCAAGAACCCGCCCTCTTCTACCGGCTCCATAACGATCAGGGGACGCTGCTCGATAGATTTACCGTTAAGCTGGAAATCGATGGAACCCACCACCTGGCCTTTTTTCAGCGGCGCGGTGAGCTGCGGATCGTTTAATTTCCAGGTCGCCTTCAGGTTCTTCAGCTGCCCTTTGGGAATGGTGATCGAGCCCGCTTCGCCTGCGCCGAGCTTCGCCTCGCTGCTGTCGCCAAACCAGACGCGGGTGGTGGCGAAGGTGGCATCGGGCTTGATTGGGGTCACGGTTTCAAAGAAGCGGAAGCCCCAGGTGAGCAGCTTCTCTGACTCGTTGAAGCGAATGCGATCGGTTTTACTGCCCAGCACCACCGAGATGAGCCGCATATCCCCCTGCGTGGCGGAAGCTACCAGGTTGTAGCCCGCCCCTTCGGTGGTGCCGGTCTTCATCCCGTCGACGTTGAGATTCGTGCTCCACAGCAGGCGGTTACGGTTCGGCTGGCGGATCTTGTTGAAGGTAAACTCTTTCTCTTTATGAATGGCGTACTCTTCCGGCACGTCGTGGATCAGCGCCTTGCCCAGCAGGGCCATATCGCGAGCGGTGCTGAACTGCCCCGGCGCGTCGAGACCGTGCACCGTTTTAAAGGTAGTACTGGTCAGTCCCAGCCGCTGGGCGTAGTTGTTCATCAGCCCGACAAAGGCGTCCTGGCTCCCCGCCACGTAGTCGGCAATGGCGATGCTGGCATCGTTCCCCGACTGGATAATGACGCCTTTATTGAGATCCGCTACCGAGACCTGGTCCCCAGGCTTGAGGAACATCAGCGACGAGCCGCGCAGGGCCGGGTTGCCGGTCGCCCACGCGTCTTTACCCACGGTGACCATATCATTGAGGTGAATTTTCCCTGCCTTCAGCGCCTGGCCGGTGACGTAGCTGGTCATCAGCTTGGTCAGGCTGGCCGGATCCAGCTTCTCATCGGCGTTACCTTCCGCCAGCACCTTACCACTGGCGTAATCCATCAGGATCCACGCCCGGGCATCAACCGCAGGTGCTGCCGGGGCCGCAACCTGCTCGGCGGCAAACAGAGAGGGAGAAAAAAGAACCACAAGCGCCGAGGCCGTAGCCAGGCCGCGGAGGGACAGAGAAAAATGCGTCATAAAGGCCACCCGAGTATCCATTCTAAAAAAACCGCGTTAGCTCACCGCTACGCGCTAAACGGTGAGTAGTAACGTACAAAAGCCGTGAAGAAAACCGCCAGCTGGTAAAGTTTTTTAAAGTTTACGCAAAATCACATTCCCATGCTGCTGCGAGTGGGATTTTTTTGTTATCCGTTGCCTGAATGTTCACTTTATCCCACTATGTCAGCCATAAGGTGCTGATAACAGCGCCCGGTTGCTGACGAGAAGAAGGAGTTTGTATGATCACGCTGTGGGGCAGGAACAACTCGACTAACGTTAAAAAAGTCTTATGGACTCTGGAAGAGCTGGAGCTGCCGTATACGCAAATTCTGGCGGGGCTGGAGCACGGCCTCAACCACAGCCCGGAGTATCTGGCGCTGAATCCCAACGGGCTGGTGCCGCTGTTCCGCGACGATGAGACCGATAGCGTGCTGTGGGAGTCAAATACCATCGTGCGCTTCCTGGCGGCGCAGTATGGCCAGGGCCGGCTGTGGATTGAGCCGCCCGCCGCCCGCGCGCAGGCTGAGAAGTGGATGGACTGGGCCAACGGCACGCTCTCCCCGGCTCACCGGGTGCTTTTAATGAACCTGGTCCGCACCCCGGTGGAAAAACGCGATCCGGCGGTGATTGAGGCGGGCATTGCCGCCTGCGAGCCGCTATTTGAGATTCTGGATAACGCGCTGGCGACCTCAAGCTGGCTCTCCGGCGAGGAGTTTGGCCTCGGGGATATCGCCGTTGCGCCTTTCGTCTACAACCTGTGGAACGTGGGCCTGACGTGGACCCCACGTCCGCATATCCAGCGTTGGTATGACGCCCTCAGCGAGCGCCCCGCCTTCCGCAAAGTGGTGATGATCCCGGTGACCTGATCCCCTCTTTATTGTGCCCCAGCCGGACTCACCTTTAACAGCTCGCCGTCGGACTCGTCGGTGAGCACATAGAGGTAGCCGTCGGGGCCAACCCGCACGTCGCGGATGCGCTGGTTGCGATCCCCCATAATACGCCCGTCCTCGGTGACCTTATCCCCGTTCACGCTCATCACAATCACGTCCTTGTCCTTCAGCGCACCGATGAAAAGCTTGTGCTGCCACTGCGGGAAGGTCGACGCGTTATAGAACGCCATGCCGCTGACCGCTGGAGAGTTTTTCCAGTAGAAAATAGGCTGCTCGGTTCCGGCCACAATCTCCCCCTTCGCCTCGGGGATTTTCATTCCGCTGTAGTTGATGCCCCAGGTCGCCAGCGGCCAGCCGTAGTTTTTGCCTTTCTGCGGGATATTAATCTCGTCGCCGCCGCGCGGTCCGTGCTCGTTGAGCCATAGCGCGTCGGTCCACGGATTCATCGCCATCCCCTGCGGGTTACGGATGCCGTAGGACCAGATCTCCTTGCGTGCGTTGGCATTACTGGCGAAGGGGTTATCGTTTGGCACCGCGCCCTGATCGGTCAGACGCACCACTTTCCCCTGGAGCTTATCGAGATCCTGGGCGGTGGGACGCTGATTGTTTTCACCGAGGGCAATATAGAGGTAGCCCTTGCCGTCAAAGACCAGTCGTCCGCCGAAGTGGTTGCCGGTAGAGAGCTTAGGCGTCTGGCGGAAGACCACCTTAAATGCCTCCAGCCGGGAGAGATCGTCGCTCAATCGCCCGTAGCCTACCGCCGTTCCGGCCTTGCCGTCATTGCCCGCTTCGGCGTAGCTCAGCCACACCCGACGCGACTGGGCAAAATCCGGGGCCAGCACGACGTCAAACAGGCCGCCCTGGCCGTTGGCCCACACTTTCGGTACGCCGGAGAGGGGATCGGACAGTCCGCTTCCCGCCTGCCAGTGGCGCAGCTGGCCGCCGCGCAGGGTGATCAGCATGCCTTTATCGTCGGGCAGAAAGGCCAGCGACCAGGGATGATCGAGTTTGGTTTGCAGCACGTCGACCTTTACCGGCGCAGGCGCAGCAAAAACCGAGGCGGAGAGAAACAGCGCGGGGATAAAGATTAGGACGTTACGGCGCATAGGGCACTCCTTTCAGGGTCTCTGGCATAAAGCGTAGCCAGCGGAGCGTTGCGCGCGCCTGGTTTTACAAAAGCTTAAGCAGAAGGGGGAGTCGCCTCCCCCGGGGATTCAGGATTCCATAACCAGCGGTGCTTGCTCGCTAAGGTTCTGAATACATACGTTGAGGGTTTTGAGACAGCGATCAAGCGTCTCTACGTTTACAGCAATGTAGTTCGGGCAGTCATGGTGCCCACTCATTAAGCAGATACCCGCAGCGGAGAGTGCTCCCTCTGCCCGGCACAGCGCTTCACGTTCTCTGGCATCCGGCACGACATAAGCATGCCGCTCCAGGCCGCGTATTTGTGTTGATAATTCAAAAAAGCTGTCACGCAGATAGTTGCTTTCGCTGACTGACATGTAACCCTTCGCCTTTCTGAGCTGGACGTACGCCGCAAGATCGATGCTGGCGTTTGCAAGTTTTCTCAGCAGGCTTCGTTTCTGTCTGTCAACGGTCATGCTAGATCCTCCCTTGTCGGCCTAATCACAAATTAAGCATAAGCTCATTTTTTGTGCAAAATTATGCGCTGGGTCAATATTTATCCAGGCTTTAACAATTTTTACAGTGTGACAACCTTCACAAACTCTAAGCAATTGAGTTAGCAGTAGAGAGTCGCCGCAAACCCGTGTAAAATCGCCCGGTTTTTTCTTCTGTTTACTTTGTGAGCGTATGAGCATACAACAACCGCGTATTGGCTTTGTCTCCCTGGGCTGCCCGAAAAACCTGGTGGATTCCGAACGCATTCTTACCGAACTGCGCACCGAGGGTTATGATGTGGTGCCGCGTTATGACGATGCCGATATGGTGATCGTTAACACCTGCGGCTTTATCGATAGCGCCGTGCAGGAGTCGCTGGAAGCGATTGGCGAAGCCCTGAATGAGAACGGCAAGGTGATCGTCACCGGCTGCCTGGGGGCAAAAGTGGATCAGATCCGCGAAGTGCACCCCAAGGTGCTGGAGATCACCGGTCCGCACAGCTATGAGCAGGTTCTTGAGCACGTACATCACTACGTGCCAAAACCCAAGCACAACCCGTTCCTGAGCCTGGTGCCGGAACAGGGCGTCAAGCTGACCCCGCGCCACTACGCCTACCTGAAAATTTCCGAAGGCTGCAACCACCGCTGCACCTTCTGCATTATTCCGTCCATGCGTGGCGATCTCGACAGCCGTCCGATTGGCGACGTGCTGGCTGAGGCCAAGCGTCTGGTTGATGCGGGCGTGAAAGAGCTGCTGGTGATCTCGCAGGACACCTCCGCCTACGGCGTTGACGTTAAGCACCGCACCGGCTTCTACAACGGCTCGCCGGTAAAAACCAGCATGGTCAGCCTGTGCGAAGAGCTGTCGAAACTCGGCGTCTGGGTGCGTCTGCACTACGTCTACCCCTACCCGCACGTTGACGACGTCATCCCGCTGATGGCCGAAGGCAAGATCCTGCCGTATCTGGATATCCCGATGCAGCACGCCAGCCCGCGCATCCTCAAGCTGATGAAGCGCCCAGGCTCGGTGGATCGCCAGCTGGCCCGCATCAAGCAGTGGCGTGAAGTCTGCCCTGAGCTGACCCTGCGCTCGACCTTTATCGTCGGCTTCCCCGGCGAAACCGAGGAAGATTTCCAGATGCTGCTCGACTTCCTCGTTGAAGCGCGTCTGGACCGCGTGGGCTGCTTCAAATACAGCCCGGTGGAAGGTGCGACCGCTAACGAATTGCCGGATCAGGTGCCGGAAGAGATAAAAGAGGAGCGCTGGAACCGCTTTATGCAGCTGCAGCAGCAGATCTCTGCCGAGCGTCTGCAGGAGAAAGTGGGCCGTGAGATCCTGGTGATTATCGATGAAGTCGATGAAGAGGGCGCGATTGGCCGCAGCATGGCCGATGCACCGGAAATCGACGGCGCGGTCTACCTCAACGGCGAAACCAACGTGAAGCCGGGCGACGTTGTCCGCGTGAAGGTTGAAAACGCCGACGAATACGACCTGTGGGGTACGCGGGTTTAAGGCGTAACAAAACGCCCGGCATGCATTTGCCGCCGGGCGTTAGTGCGATTAATACTCGAACTGCCGGTAGTATCGGCGAATATCCAGACTGTGGCCGGTATAATGCTCAAAATGGGCCGCCAGCCGATCCACCAGCAGCGTTGATGCTACGCAGGGGGCCAGGATCCCGCGAAACGCATCATCAATCCCATCAAGAACATAGTCACGCGGATCGATAACCACCAAGTGGTCGGTGATCTTCGCTGCAAAACGTTCTACCCGCTCATCCAGCGCCCGGCATTTCCCCTCCCCCTTCACCAGAAACAGCGGAACGTCTTTCTCCAGCAGCTCCAGCGTGCCGTGGAAAAACTCGGCAGAGGTGACAGATTTGGTTCGCTTCCACTGCATCTCCTCCAGAATACACATTGAGAAGAGATAGACCTCGCCCCACATCTCCGCGCCGCCAATCCACATCATATAGTCGCTGGTGTGGTATTTACGCGCGATTTCATCCGCCTGCGGATCGAACTTTATTTTCGCCTGTAACAGGCTCTCCGGTAATAACTCCAGCTGGCTGGCAAAACGGTCATAGTCGGCAAATTCACCGTTACGGTTAACCAGGCGGAAGAAGAACCAGTAGAGCAGCATATACTCATATTCCACGCCGTTTTTGTGGCGCATCGGAATATGCCAGCCTGCCGCGCTGGCCAGCGGAGAGTCGCTGTTTTTGGTAATGGCAACGACGCGGATCCCCTGCGCCTTACACCACTCGGCAAGCTCTACCGACTCTTTGGTATCACCGGATTTAGAGAGCGTGACCACCACCGACTGCTTAGTTAATTTCTTATGCCCGGTATGAATTAATTCCGCGGCCTGCTCAAGATAAACCGGCAGCGTGATCATCTCTTTGGCAAAGGCGTTAATAGCCATCATCGGTGCCAGAGAGCCGCCGACCGACGCAAAAAATAACGCATCATATTCCTGCTGAAATATCTCATCAGCGGCCTGCTCAGCCTGTTTACGCGCAGCAACGATCTCACGAGCACTCGTCAGGTACTCGTCCTGATTAAACCCCAACATATTTTCTCTCCTGATTAATTAGATCTTACTTTTTAATACGCGGTCAAAGTCATCAAAAATACGCACCGACAGATCGATCCCTTTGGCACCCGCCGTACGCCAGGCCAGCACCTGCATCGGCACGATCAGCAGCAGCGAGGCGAGGTCATGCTCAAGCGGGCAGTTGAGGGCCAGCGTCTGGGGATCCTGCTCATCGCTCAGGGTCACCAGAAAGGTCTGGTTTACCGCCGGCGCCATGTAGTCCCGCAGCGCCCGCAGGCGTCTGTCTGGCGCATCCTCAATAAAAAACATCACGTGCTGGGCGTTGGCCTCCAGATAGGGGCCGTGCATGTAGGCCTCCAGCTCAAAGCCGCTGGACGGCACGCGAACCGTTTCGGTGAACTTGGTCTCAAACTCTTTTGCCACGCCGGTCAGTGCCCCGTAGCCGATAGCCACAAAACGCGTCCCGCTTTGCAAGGCGGCCTGATGGCGATCGAAAAATGCCTCCGTCTGGGCTATCGCCTGAGGAATGGCGGCGGCGATCTGGCTGAGCTGATGCAGCGTGACCTGCGCCTCCTCATCCGTAATCTGGTTTTGCGCTCGGGCGAGGGTGAGTGCAATCAGCAGCAGGTTCAGCACCGTGGCGCTGAAGCCCCGGGTGACGAAGCCCACCCGCTCGATGCCGGTATTAATATCCAGCACGTAATCACTGCCCTGTCCGATGGGGCTTTGCGGATCGGAGGTCAGGGCAAATACCGGCAGCCCCGCCGCCTGCACTTTCTCCATCGCCGCCAGCGTCGAGGCGCTCTTGCCGCTCTGGGAAACCGCAATCACCAGATCGGTGTGCGGATCGACGTTTTCATAGTGAACAAAGTTGTACGGCTCTTTAATCTCTACCCGCAGGCCGTAGCGTCGCTCAAAGAGGTCCCGCGCGCAGAGGGCGGCGTTAAACGAGGAGCCGGTCGCCAGCAACAGCAGGCGCTGCACCGGGCGCTCACGAGCAAAGGCCTCGATTGCCGCCAGGCTGTGCCGATGCTCGCGGAGGATATTCTCCAGCGCCGCGGGCTCCTCTTCGATATAGGTCATCATGGTTGGTAACATCATGGTAGGTAACATAGGTTTCTCCAGTTAGAACAGGCCAATCCACGAGCCGAAAATGCCAACCAGCGCCATCCCGCCGATGATGGTGAGCGGTTTTACCCTGCGGCCCAGCAGCCAGTAGACAATGCCGAAGCTGATGAGCGGCAGCAGGCAGGGCATGACGTTGTTGATAATGTCCTGCACCTCGGTCTTCGCCTCGCCCGCGCCAAAGCTGATGGGGATAGTGATGTTGATCATCGAGGCGGTCATCGCCCCCACCACCATCAGCCCCATTATCGATGCGCCGTAGGTCAGGCTCTCCATCATGCCGCTCTGCTGAACACGCTGAAGTACCCCGGTACCGAGCACGTAGCCCCAGCGGGTAAAGAACCAGCGCACCAGAATGTGCGGAACGTTAAACACCAGCAGAAAGAGGATCGGCCCGAGAATACTGCCCTGCAGCGCCAGGCTGGTGCCGATCCCAGTCGCGATCAGGCGCAGCGTTCCCCAGAAAAAGGAGTCGCCTAATCCCGCCAGCGGCCCCATCAGCGACGCCTTCACGTTATCAATCGCCCCGGCATCAATGGATTTTTGCTGGCTGTTCTTCTCCTCCATCGCCGTGGTAATACCCAGCAGCAGGGTGACGATATGCGGCGTGGTGTTAAAGAACACCAGGTGACGCTTCAGGGCGATCCTGAGATCCTCTTTCTGCGGATAGAGCTTTTTCAGCACCGGAATGAGGGTGTAGACAAAGGCCAGGTTCATCTGCCGCTCGTAGTTCCAGGAGAACTCCATCTGGAAGGAGCGCCAGAAGACGCGGCGCAGATCCCGGGCGGTGATGACCTTCTCATCCTGCACGTCAGGCAGGGTCTCTTCAGAAATCATCTTCGTCGTCATGGCTGACTCCTTGCTCTGTGGTGGCGCGAGGCGTGGTAAAGGCAGTGACGTTGACCATGATCACGGCCACGATAGCGCCGAGGATCGCAATGCCGGTGACCGGAATTTTCAGGTAGGCCATCAGGACAAAGCCGAGGAAAAAGTAAGGTGCGACCTTTTTGTTGATCAGCAGCCGGGCGAGCATGGCAAAGCCCAGTGCCGGAATGATGCCCGTCGCCACGCTCAGGCCGTGCTTAATAAACTCTGGGATAGCATCCAGCAGGGACTTCACCGCGCTGCTGCCCACCAGGAAGGAGACGGTCACCACCGTGGCCAGCATCAGCGACAGGCCAAACCCGGCGATCAGGTGCATCCGCTCTATGCCCCGGGTGTCGGCCTCGTCGGCATAGGCATCTGCCTTCTGGTTGAGCATTGGGATAAACATCCCGAGATAGACATTTTTTAACACCAGCGTCAGGGTGGCGATGGGCAGCCCCAGCAGCAGCGCCGTTTCGGTCCCGGCGCCGGAGGTGATGGCGAACGCTACGCCCAGCACGCCGCCGGTCACGACGTCCGGCGGAATGGATGCGCCCACAGAGAAGGAGCCGATAAAGGCCAGCTCCAGCGTCGCGCCCATGATAATGCCCGTCTGGACATCACCCAGCACCAGCCCGGTTAATAAGCCGGTGACAATGGGCCGGGATAGTAACGAGGTGCCCAGGGCATATTCCGACTGGGCGATAAACGCCACCAGTCCGAGTAAAAGTGCCTCTACCATAGTTAATCCTCAGGAATTACAAACATTCCGTTATGAGCTGCTTGCGATCGTTGGGGACCTGGCGGATCTCAATTTCAACCCCCTGCCCCACCAGTTCATTGAGCCTGGTTATTTCGTCAGGCAGCAGATTCACCGCCTTCGAGATATTTCTGCTGCCCTCTTTGGCCTTTATTCCGCCCAGGTTGATACTTTTTATTTCCGGTATCTCCCGAGCTAAACGCCAGGCGTCCTCGACCGACTCCACGACGATAAACAGCGTATATTTGTCGGTAACGCCGCTTTTAATGGCTTCTATCGAGTCGGCGATATTCTTAATAACCAGCTTCACCGACGGCGGCTTAGCCAGCTTGATAGTCGTTTTACGCAGTTCGTCATTGGGGACGCTGTCGTTAGCAATCAGAATGCAGTCTGCGCCGACATATTGCGTCCATGAGAACGCCACCTGGCCGTGCAATAAACGGTGGTCTACCCGCACTAATGTAATCATCCTGTTTCCTCCCTCTTAAAAATCTTTATCCGCCTGCATTGCGCTGGAGATGGTGTAGTTACAGTACTGAATGCTCTCCCGGGAGCTTATTAACGCTTCCTCGATAAGCTTGCCGGTATCAGGCTCGTCGCTGGAGATAAGCAGATCGATCACCAGCGGCAAATTGAGGCCCGCCACCAGATGGAAACGGGGCCGCTGCAAAAAACGAACAAATTCGTTATTCACGCTACCGGCGAAGATATCGGTGATGACCACAACCTCCTCTTCGTCAGGGATCCGCTGCATTAACTCCGTGACCTGCTCGGTTAAATCCCGCTGCTCCTCAACGTAGGCGCAGAGCGTCGAAATATCCGCCTGTTTACCGAGGATCAGCTCAACAGAGTCGAGCACGCCCCGGGCAAGGGTGCCATGGCTGGCAAATATGTAGTGTCGTTTCATCCTGTCCTCGAAAATGCGTTCCACTACCCGTGATATTGCAACCGGCGTGCCACGAAAAAGTGGCGCACGGTAAAATGCGCCACGACAGGAGAGCGAGAGGATTAAAACTCTTGATCTTGTTGAATAAATTCTGTTTCCAGGGTGAGAATATTGTGGATGTAACAAAGTTCTACAGCGGGGATTTTGACACTATAACTGCTCTCAATGACACTAAAGGCCTGCTTGATATCGGCCAGCTCGCTTTCCGGACACTGCCGTCCCGCATAGCTGGCAGGAGAGGCGTTACGGATCAGCCGCTCTATCAGGCAGCTGATGTGCACGTAGAGCGCCACCTTGCGGTCGTTAGGGATCTGGCAGCCAGCCAGATGCTCGTAGCGCAGGACAAACTGCTCCACCTGGTTAAGCACCTTGCTGGTGTCGAGAATAGTGACCGACTCAATCACCCGCCGCAGAGAGAAATTCTTCAGCAGCAGATTGTTGATCTCGCCAATCTGCTCTGACGTAGCAATATCGCCAAAGATACGCATCAGCTGGGCATGACCGTCCCCGGCGATCAGCGAATCCAGCGAGATCCACGGCACGGCGGGCAGGTGCGGGTCGAAGGTGCCGACCACGGCCAGCATCTCGTAGCGATTAAACGCCAGCGCACTCTCCTGCCCGTTGCTGAGCGTGTCGTAGTCGCAGGCGATGACATCAATGCCTAACGTCTCCGGAATGCTGGCCTTCAGCAACGCACAGAGATTGGTTGCCGCGCCAAGGCCGGTGACGCAGGTGGTCAGGATCACCCGGGGGCGGTTTGCCTGCGGCCAGAAGATCTGATGCTCAACCGGCAGATCGCCGCTGACCTCGCGGGCGATATCCTCAATCATATCCCCACGTAAAATCCGTTCACCCACGTAGAGCGCCATGCTGGTGGAGACGTTGTTAACAATCGCCACCGGTGTTGCGACCCGGCGCTGGAAATGGTGATGGATGGCGTTGAGCGATCCCATGTCGACGAGGATGATGACGCCCGAGGCCAGGGTATTGCTCTCGATGTAGTCCATCACCTGGCGGGCAATAGCCTCCGGCGTAACGTCCAGCGGCATATCAAAGGATTCAAACAGGTGATTTTTTAACAGGCGATTGGCGACGTTAGCAATGCTGCTGGCGGTGGCGTAGCCGTGGGCGAGGATCACCGCGCGGGTGACGTGCGGCTGGCTGACGGCACCGGACTGATGCAGCCACAGCACCAGCAGCAGGGCATCGATCCGCTGCGGTTCGATATCCAGCTTCTGCGCCAGGGCGGTAATGATCGCCTGACAAAAACGGTAGAGCAGCGGGTACTTCTGGGCGAGAAAGTCGTCGAGGCTGCGGATCCGCTCCTGGCTCAGGCGAGAGGGCGTGCTCCGCGAGCGGTGTACCAGATAGTGGCTCAGGGCGTAGATACAGTTGCCGTTAAACTGAATGTTGAACTGCTTCTCCAGGCGGTAGAACTCCTCACGCACCTGCTGGGTGGTCAGGAGCAGCATCGGCGAGTCGGTGGCGTCGCGATTATCGAAAATGAGCCGGTCGAAAAGCCCCTCGATCGCCTCCCCCATGCGCTTGCGTGCCTCTTCCCAGTCCGCGTGGCCGCTCATCCACTGCTCGTAGAGCGCCAGCACCTGACACTGGGCGTCGTAGATCACGCCTCGGGTGGGATCCCGGGAGCGCAGAAGCCACACCAGGCTGGTCTGCGGTTCGACGATCAGGTTCTCCTCCACCGCCAGCGGATCGCCAGAGGCGGGGATCGCCGCGGCAATCTTCTCCGGCAGATGCTGAATGCCCACGACCAGCTCCTCACCGCCCCGCTGCTTGGCCCACGACGCCGCCACCGTGTACTTCACGGCGTTCTTCAGCTCGCCGACGTTGCCCCGGTAGACGAAGTGGTTCAGAACCTGCATCAGCCGGGGGGTTAACGCCAGGCGCACCGCCAGTTTTTTCGCCTCCTGCCAGAAAAAGAGCAGGATCAGCGCCTCTTTCTCCTGCCGGGAGCGGCTTTGCAGATCGGGCAGCGTCACCAGGATGGGAATACGCCGCAAAAAGGTGGTTAAAAAGGTGCTGTGCAGCTCCTCGGTGGTGGCGAAAACCAGCCTCGTTGAAACCGGGCGGCCCTGCGCCGTCTCCCCGACCCGGTAGATCTCTTTGCGATCCAGCCAGGTAAAGAGCTTCTCCTGCCCCTCGGCGTTGAGCCGATGCACCTCGTCGAGGAACAGCATCCCGCCGTTGGCCGCCTCAAAGGCTCCCTGGCGATCCGTCTGTGCCCCGGTAAATGCGCCTTTGGCATAGCCAAACAGGTTAGCCGCCAGCAGCTCCGGATTGCTGGCATATTGGGCGCAGTTGAAGCTGATGAAAGGCGCATCGTCCGCCAGCAGCCCCTCGGAGATGGCGAACTCGTGCATCAGATTGGCCATGTAGCTTTTGCCCGTGCCGCTGTCGCCGGTAATCAGCAGCGGCAGGCCACCGTCCGGATAAAAGAGCGCGGTTTTAAGCTGCTCTATGGGCTTTTTTAGGCTCTCATCGTGACCGATAAGCAGCGAAAAGTGATCGGGTCGTTCCGGCTCCAGCCCACCGTCGCCGAGCAGCTGGGCAACGCTGTCATACTCGTTGGCGGCCAGGGGAAAGAACTGCTGGCTGAAGGTTTTTTTATGCAGAAAGTAGACCGGGCGGGTGTTGATCTTTACCAGCACGCCCTGGGCAACGAGCTGGTTCAGATAGTGGCTGGCGGTATTTCTCTTCAGCGAAAAGCGCTGCGCCAAATAGCTGGCGGTAAACACCTCGCTCAGCTTTTCCGGATCGAAAAAGTCAGTTTGATTTGCCAAAAACGTCAGTAATTCATCGCGCATTGCTTTCCCCTTAACGCATCGTTCTGCGGATATGATGCCCGCAAACCGAGACCGCTGGGGAAAGCAACTACCGTGAGTTTACGCTTTTGTGGTGACGCGCACAGAATGCCCGGTGGCGCTTCGCTTACGCGGGCCTACAAACCCACACCGTGCCCACCATCAGCCCTTGATCTTCGGATCCAGCGCGTCGCGCAGGCCGTCCCCCAGCAGGTTAAAGGCCAGCACGGTGAGGAAAATCGCCAGGCTTGGGAAGAGCGCTACATGTGGGGCGATAACCATATCCGCCCGCGCCTCGTTGAGCATCGCTCCCCACTCCGGGGTCGGCGGCTGCGCGCCTAAACCGAGAAACGACAGGCTGGCGGCGGAGATAATCGAGGTGCCGATGCGCATGGTGAAGTAGACCACAATGGACGAAATGGTTCCCGGCAGAATATGGCGGAACAGGATCGTGGCATCGCTGGCGCCAATGCTGCGTGCCGACTCGATAAAGGTCTGCTGCTTGAGCACCAGCGTGTTGCCGCGCACCAGCCGGGCAAAGGCTGGCACCGAGAAGACCGCCACGGCGATAATTACGTTAGACATGCCGCTGCCCATCACCGCCACCACCGCAATCGCCAGCAGAATGCCGGGAAAGGCAAACAGCACGTCGCAGATGCGCATGATGATGCGATCCCACCAGCCCTCGTAGTACCCGGCCAGCAGGCCGAGCACCGTGCCGATCGCGGCCCCGATCAGCACCGCCAGCACCCCGGCGGCCAGCGAGATCTGCGCCCCCACCAGCACGCGGCTAAAGATATCCCGCCCGAGAGAGTCAACGCCGAACCAGTGCACCATCGACGGCCCGTCGTTGAGCCGGTCGTAGTCAAAGTAGTTCTCAGCATCAAAAGGCACGATCCACGGCGCAAGCGCGGCAACGATAATCAGCAGCAGCACGAACAGCCCTGCGGTCATCGCCATCGGCTGACGACGAAAGCGCCGCCAGAACTCGTGCCACGGGGTGCGGATACGTGCCGGTTTGATCCCCGGCATGGCATTTAATATTGCCTGGCGACGCCAGTTTAAAAGTCGCATCCTTACTTGTACCTGATAGCCGGGTTAATGGCGGCATAGAGCATATCCACCACTAAGTTGATAAGAATAAACTCCAGCGAGAAGAGCAGCACTTCGGCCTGGATCACCGGATAGTCGCGCATCTCCACCGAGTCCACCAGCAGACGACCAAGGCCGGGCCAGTTAAAGACTTTTTCGACAACAATCGAGCCGCCAAGCAGGAAGCCAAACTGCAGGCCCATCATGGTCACCACCGGGATCATAGCGTTACGCAGGCCATGCTTGAGGATCACCCACTTCTCGCTCACCCCTTTGGCACGCGCGGTGCGCATGTAGTCCTCGTTAAGCACGTCAACAAAGGAGGCGCGGGTAAAGCGCGCCATCACCGCCGCCACCGCCGCGCCGAGGGTGACCGACGGCAGAACGTAGTGCCGCCAGCTGTCCGCCCCTACGGTGGGCAGCCAGCCCAGCTCAACGGAGAAGACCTGCATCAGCAGCATGCCGAGGGCAAAGGCCGGAAACGAAATACCGGTGACTGCCAGCGCCATGCCGATGCGATCCGGCCAGCGGTTGCGCCACACGGCGGCAACAATCCCGGCGGCGAGGCCGAACAGCATTGCCCAGACCATGCTGGCAATGGTAAGCCAGAAGGTGGGCATAAAGCGGCTGGCGATCTCCTCCGCTACCGGACGGCGAGAGACCATCGACATGCCAAAGTCGCCCTGCAGCACGTTGGTGATGTAGTGCCAGAACTGCTGCCACAGCGGCTGGTCGAGGCCCAGCTGCTGGCGCACCAGCGCCACCACCTGTGCGTCGGCCTCGGGTCCGGCAATCAGCCGGGCCGGATCCCCCGGCAGCATATGCACGAACAGAAACACCAGCACGGCCACAATCAGCAGCGTGGGGATCAGGCCGAGCAGGCGTTTAAAAAAATAGTTAAGCATCTTCTACCCTGTTGCTGGCCCCCGCCGCGCTGGACGGAGGCCAGGCACGACTATTTTAAGTCTGCGTCGTCAAAGCTAAAGCCGGTATCCGGCATGATATAAAAACCGCTCAGATCTTTATTGTGTGCCGAAACCAATTTCTCTACCACCAGCGGCACCCACGGCGACTCTTTCCAGATGGTATCCTGCGCCGCCTTGTAGTGCTGCGCCTTCTCCTCGTTGCTGGTGGTCTTCAGCGCGGCAGCGAGATCCTTATCGACCTGCGGATTGCTGTAGAACGCGGTGTTGAACAGGGTTGGCGGCCAGTTCTGCGAGGCAAACAGCGGCGACAGCGCCCAGTCCGCTTCGCCGGTCGACGCCGACCAGCCGGTGTAGAACATTCTCACCCCGCTCTCCTTCTGCCCTTTGCCCTCAACTTCGGCAGCGCGCTGCCCGGCATCCATCGCCGTGACCTGCGCTTTGATGCCAACCTGGGCCAGCTGCTGCTGGGTAAACTGCAGCACCTTCTGGGCGGTACTGTGGTTATGGGAAGACCACAGCGTGGTGGTGAACCCGTTCGGGTAGCCCGCCTCTTTCAGGAGTGCCTTTGCCTTAGCCGGATCGTAGGGCCACGGCTGGTAGCTCTGAGCGTAGGCAATGGAGGGCGGCACGATGCCGGTGGCCGGGGTGGCGTAGCCGGCAAAGGCCACCTTCACCAGCGCCTGGCGGTTGATGGCGTAGTTAATCGCCTCGCGCACTTTCGGGTTATCAAACGGCTTCTGCGTTACGTTGAGGCTGATGTAGCGCTGCATGATAGACGGGCTGGCAACCAGCTCCAGCTTAGGATTCTTCTTCAACACAGCGGCCTGCTCGTAGGGGATCGGGAAGGCAAACTGCGCCTCGCCAGTCTGGAGCATCGCCGCGCGGGTGTTGTTATCCACTACCGGACGCCAGGTGATGGTATCCAGCTTCGGCAGCCCCTGCTGCCAGTAGCCAGCAAACTTCTTCACCTTCACAAAGTCGGTCTGGTTCCAGGTCTCCAGCGCGTAGGGGCCGGTGCCCACCGGGTGGAAGCCAATCTCTTTGCCATACTTTTTCAGCGCGGCGGGGGAGATCATCGCCGTGGCCGGATGGGCAAGAATATTGATAAACGCCGAGAAGGGCTGCGTGAGGGTGATCTTCACGGTAGTAGGATCCACCGCCTCGGTTTTAGCGATATTTTTATAGAGGTTATAGCGCTTCAGCCCGCTCCCTTTGTTGCTGGCGCGGTCGAGGTTGGCCTTTACCGCCTCGGCGTTAAAGTCGGTGCCGTCCTGGAACTTGACGCCGCTGCGCAGCTTGATGGTGTAGACCAGGCCGTCATCAGAGACGGTATAGCTCTCGGCAAGGACGTTTTGCAGCTTCATGTCCTTATCAAGACCAAACAGCCCCTGATAGAACGACTTCGCTACCGCCTGGGAGAGCGTGTCGTTTGCGTCATAGGGATCGAGCGTGGTGAAGTTCGACCCCACGGCCACCACCACGTCTTTGGCAGCGAAGGCGGGTGCCACGGCGAGCGCGGCGGCAACGCCTAGCGCCAGACGCCATTTACGCGCAACAAATTGTGTCATCTTATTCTCCTGAAGTTCCCTGCCTGTTAACGATCAAAAACGAGATTGCGTGCTGCCGGGCGTCGAGCGGGCAACATAGTGGCCAGGCCCGACGCTGTGCAGCTCCACGCGGTGTGAATCATCACCCGGCTTATAGATATTGCTGGGCATATCGTCGGAGAGCAGCACGCGCTGCGCCCGAGGATGCCCCGGCTCAGCCACCGGCACGGCGGCCATCAGCTTGCGCGTATAGGGGTGCTGCGGGTTCTCAAACACCGCGCGCCGGGGACCGATCTCCACGATCTGTCCGAGGTACATCACTGCGACCCGATGGCTGATACGCTCCACCACGGCCATATCGTGGGAGATAAACAGAAAGGCGATGCCCATCTCCCGCTGCAAATCGAGTAGCAAATTAATAATCTGCGCCTGGATAGAGACGTCCAGGGCGGAAACCGCCTCGTCGGCAACCACCACTTTGGGATCGAGGGCCAGCGCGCGCGCGATGCTAATGCGCTGCCGCTGGCCGCCGGAAAACTCATGGGGATAGCGCCAGGCGTGCTCGGGCTTAAGCCCTACCCGCTCCAGCAGCCAGGCCACACGGCGCTGGGCATCCTCCTCCCCCATCAGCCGGTGCACGCGCAGCGGCTCCATAATCGAGTAGCCTACCGTCTGGCGCGGATCGAGGGAGGCGTAAGGATCCTGGAAGATAAACTGGATATTCCGCCGCAGCGGTTGCAGCTTGCTATCCGGCAGAGTATCGATCCGCTTGCCTTCAAACAGAATAGACCCGCCCTGGGATTCCACCAGCCGCAGCAGCGCCCGTCCGGTGGTGGATTTTCCGCTGCCGGACTCCCCTACCAGCGCCAGCGTTTCGCCAGGCCAAAGGTCGAAGCTGACATGCTCCACCGCGCGTACCTCGCGGGTCACGCGATTGAGAATGCCGCTGCGCAAGCCAAAGCGGGTAACCAGGTCGCGCACCTGGAGGATCGGCTCCCCGTCGACCACCGTATCCTGCTCGATCTCAGCCTCGTGCTGGTCCGGACGCTCCTTACTCACCAGCGGCAGACGGCGAGGCAGATCGCTGCCGTTCATCGCCCCCAGTTTAGGCACGGCCGCCAGCAGCGCTTTGGTGTAGGCGTGCTGCGGGCTGTGGAAAACCGCCTCCACGGGGCCGGTCTCGACCGCCTCGCCCTGGTACATCACCAGCACCCGATCGGCGATATCCGCCACCACGCCCATATCGTGGGTGATAAAGATCACCCCCATCGCCATCTCTTTTTGCAGCACGTTGATGAGCTGTAAAATCTGCGCCTGAATAGTGACGTCCAGGGCGGTGGTCGGCTCGTCGGCGATCAGCACCGCCGGACGGCAGGAGAGCGCCATGGCAATCATCACCCGCTGGCGCATCCCGCCGGAGAGCTGGTGCGGGTAGCGATCGAGGATCGCGTCGGCCTCAGGAATGCGCACCTGCTCCAGCATCCGTTTCGCCTCGGCCAGCGCCGCTTCGCGCCCCAGCTTCTGATGCAGGCGGATCGACTCGGCGATCTGCTCCCCGACGGTAAACACCGGGTTGAGGGAGGTCATCGGCTCCTGGAAAATCATCGCAATATCGGCCCCGCGCACGCCGCGCATCTGCGCCTGGCTTAAGGCGTTGAGATCCACCACCTCGCGATTGCGCCGCTGGAGCCGCATCCCATCACAGTGGACGCTGGCCCCGCTCTGCTGCTCCAGCAGACGCAGCAGCGCCAGGGCGGTAACCGATTTGCCCGAGCCGGATTCCCCAACGATGGCCAGCGTCTCGCCGCGTTGCAGGCTGAACGACAGATCGCGCACCGCCTGCGTCACCCGACCTTCGTTTTCGAAACGAATGTTCAGGTTACTGACGTCCAGCACGGGGCTATTTTCTTGCAGGTGATTTGGCGGCTTAGTCATTATTCATTGCTCGTCTGGCAGCTTTTTCTATAAATATCATTATTGTCGCCGCAGTTTGATACGAATTTTGAATATAGAAAGTCGAAACGGTGATGTAAAGAGCCTACGCGGCAATGGCACATAATGGGTACATACAGTCTGGCCCGGTTTTCTGCCATAATGGCGCATTGATTTCCCAGATTGCCCTCCCAGGAGTGAACTCATGGACCATACCGCCGGGCTGATCCCGCTTGACGCGGCGCTCGCTCAGATGCTGTCGCACATTACCCCCCTCACCGACTACGAAACGCTGCCCCTACACGCCTGCTTTGGCCGGGTGACGGCGCGGGAGATTGTCTCCCCGCTCAACGTGCCGGGCTTCGATAATGCCGCGATGGATGGCTACGCCGTTCGCCTTGATGCGCTGCAGGCAGGCGTGCCGCAGCCGGTAGTGGGCAAAGCCTTTGCCGGGCAACCGTTCCACGGCGAGTGGCCAGCGGGGAGCTGCATCCGCATTATGACCGGTGCGCCGATCCCGCCGGGCTGTGATGCGGTGGTGATGCAAGAGGAGACCGAGCAGAGCGACGCCGGGGTGCTGTTTACCGGCGACGTGCGTCCGGGACAGCACATTCGCCGCGCCGGGGAGGATATTACTCAAGGCGCGGTGGTCTATGCGCCGGGCACTACCCTGACGGTGGCCGAGCTGCCGGTGCTGGCCTCCCTCGGCATTCCCGAGGTTGAAGTGGTGCGCAAGGTGCGGGTGGCGCTCTTCTCTACCGGTGATGAGCTCCAGCTGCCGGGCCAGCCGCTGGGTGATGGCCAGATTTACGATACCAACCGGCTGGCGGTGCACATCATGCTGGAGCAGCTCGGCTGCGAGGTGATCAATCTCGGCATCATTCCGGACGATCCCGCCCGGCTGCGCGAGGCGTTTATTGCCGCTGACCAGCAGGCCGACGTGGTGATCAGCTCGGGCGGCGTCTCGGTGGGCGAAGCGGACTACACCAAAACCCTGCTGGAAGAGCTGGGAGAGATCGCTTTCTGGAAGCTGGCGATCAAGCCGGGCAAACCGTTTGCCTTTGGCAAGCTCAGCCGCGCCTGGTTCTGCGGCCTGCCGGGTAACCCGGTCTCGGCGGCGCTTACCTTCTATCAGCTGGTGCAGCCTCTGCTGGCCCGGCTGAGCGGCAAGCCCGGCAGCGCCCTGCCCCCGCGCCTGCGGGTCCGCGCCGCCACCCGGCTGAAGAAAGCGCCGGGACGTCTCGACTTCCAGCGCGGCATCGTTGCGCGCGACGCCGAGGGGAATTTGCAGGTGAGCACCACCGGCCACCAGGGATCGCACATCTTCAGCTCCTTTAGCCAGGGCAACTGCTTTATCGTGCTGGAGCGCGAGCGCGGCAGCGTCGAGCCAGGGGAGTGGGTAGAGATCGAGCCGTTTAACCACCTGTTTGGGGGGCTGTGATGGCCGTCGAGCTGAGCGATAGCGAGATGCTGCGCTACAACCGGCAGATTGTCCTGCGCGGCTTCGATTTTGACGGGCAGGAGGCGCTGAAGGCCTCCCGCGTGCTGGTGGTGGGCCTTGGCGGACTCGGCTGCGCTGCCGCCCAATACCTGACGGCGGCGGGTATTGGTCACCTGACGCTGCTGGACTTCGACACCGTGTCGCTGTCAAATTTGCAGCGCCAGACCCTGCATAGCGACGCAACAATTGGCCAGCCGAAGGTCGCCTCGGCGCGGGCGTCGCTGGCGCGCATCAATCCGCAAGTGAGCTTCACCACCCTCAATGCTCAATTAGAGGGCGAGGCGCTGCACGCCCAGATTGCCGCTCACGATCTGGTTCTGGACTGCACCGATAACATTGAGATCCGCAACCAGCTCAATGCTGGCTGCTTCAAGACCAAGGTTCCGCTGGTTTCCGGGGCGGCGATCCGCATGGAGGGGCAGATTAGCGTCTTTACCTGGCAGGAGGGAGAGCCGTGCTACCGCTGCCTAAGTCGCCTGTTTGGCGATACGGCGCTGACCTGCGTTGAGGCGGGGGTGATGGCCCCGCTGGTCGGGGTGATTGGCGCGCTGCAGGCGATGGAGGCGATCAAAGTGCTGACGAAGTTTGGCCAGAGCGCCGCCGGAAAAATTGTCCTGTACGACGCCATGACCTGTCAGTTCCGCGAGATGAAGCTAATGCGCAACCCGCAGTGCGAGGTGTGCGGCGGATAACGGCTAGATTCCTGTCCGGCCAAACGCCGTCTGCCACTCCTGCTCAAACTTAACGATGGCCGCCTCGACCGCCGGGGCGGCGATAAACTGCTCCGCCACGTCCAGCGGCAGGGTAATCGCCTCACAGCCCGCCAGCAGACACTCCAGCGCCTGACGCGGCGTCTTAAAGCTCGCCGCCAGCACCTTCGAGCCCGGCGCGTGCAGGGTCAGCAGACGCTGCAGATCCGTCACCGTCTGAATACCGTCTCCGCCCTGGGCATCCACACGGTTAACGTAGGGTGCCACATACTCGGCCCCGGCCAGGGCGCTCAGCAGCCCCTGCCCCGCGCCGTACACCGCCGTTCCGAGGGTCGGGATCCCCTCGGCTTTCAGCAGCTTGATCGCCGCCAGCCCTTCCGCGCTGACCGGCACCTTCACCACGATATCGGCGATGATTCCGCGCAGCGTATGCGCCTCGGCCACCATCTCTTCGGCGTTGCTCGCTAATACCTGGGCAAAGAGCCGTCCTTTTCCGCCCAGGGCATCCTGCAGGGCAGGCAGCAGATCCACCAGCGGCATGTTGCCTTTGGCGACGATGCTCGGGTTAGTGGTGACCCCGGCCAGCGGGAAGCTGCGGGCCAGCCGTTTTACTGCCGCCACGTCGGCGGTGTCCAGGTACAGTTCCATATGAACTCCTCAAAGTGAGAGATTAAGCATGGTTTAAAACTTAACTAATTCAACCTGCCAATATGTTGACCCGCGTCAAAATAACTTTCATTCGAAAGTAATTTAATCTGCATATGAAATATGAGGGCAGATTATGATTTTCAATATTCAGCGCTACTCCACCCACGACGGCCCCGGCATTCGCACCGTTGTGTTCCTGAAAGGCTGCTCGCTGGCCTGTCGCTGGTGCCAAAACCCGGAGAGTCGCGCCCTGACGCGTGAGGTACTCTTTGATGCCCGTCTGTGCCTGGCCGGATGCGATCTCTGCCAACAGGCGGCGCCGGGCGTGATTGACCGGGCGCTCAACGGCCTGCTGATCCATCGGGAAAAGCTCAGTGAGACGCATCTTACTGCGCTGGAAAACTGCTGCCCCACCCAGGCGCTTACCGTCTGCGGTGAAACCCAACCGGTGGAGGAGATTATGGCCATCGTGCTGCGGGATAAACCCTTTTACCAGCGCAGTGGGGGCGGGATCACGCTTTCCGGCGGCGAACCCTTTATGCAGCCGGCGCTTAGCGCCGCGCTGCTGAAATCCAGCGTTGAACACGGCATTCACACAGCGGTTGAAACCTGCCTGCACGTGCCCTGGGGCTACATCGAACCGTCTCTCTCCTCTGTCGATCTCTTTCTTGCCGATCTCAAGCACGTCGACAGCAGGGTGTTTAAAACCTGGACTGACGGCTCGGCGAAGCGCGTACTGGTGAACCTGAAACGGCTGGCGGCGAGGGGCAAACAGCTCATTATCCGCGTGCCGCTGATCCCCGGCTTTAACGCTGATGAGGCCTCCATCACGGCAATTACCCGCTTTGCCGCCGACGAGCTTGGCGTCGAGGAGATCCACTTTCTGCCCTATCACACGCTGGGCATCAACAAATATCACCTGCTGAATCAGCCCTATACCGCGCCCGATAAGCCGCTCGACGCGCCCGCCCTGCTGGCCTTCGCCGAAGCGTCCGCCCGCGAGTATGGCCTGACCGCAACCCTACGAGGATAATGCTATGACCGAGTTACGTCTTGATACCCTGACCCACCGCATTCAGGCGCATAAAGATGCGCTGGTACACATTGTTAAGCCCCCGGTCTGCACCGAGCGCGCCCGGCACTATACCGACGCCTACCAGCAGCACCTCGATAAGCCTATCCCGGTACGTCGGGCGCTGGCCCTCGCCCACCATCTTGCCGAGCGCACGATCTGGATCAAGCATGACGAGCTGATTATCGGTAACCAGGCAAGCGAGGTTCGCGCCGCGCCTATCTTCCCGGAATACACCGTGTCGTGGATCGAAAAGGAGATTGACGACCTGGCCGATCGCCCCGGCGCGGGCTTTGCGGTGAGCGAAGAGAACAAGCGCGTGCTGCATGAGATCTGCCCGTGGTGGCGCGGCCAGACGGTACAGGATCGCTGCTACGGTATGTTTACCGACGAGCAGAAAGCCCTGCTGGCGACCGGCATCATCAAGGCCGAGGGCAATATGACCTCTGGCGATGCGCACCTGGCGGTCAACTACCCGCTGCTGCTGGAGAAGGGCCTCGACGGCCTGCGCGCGAAGGTGGCCGAGCGTCGGTCGCGCATCAACCTCACCGTGCTGGAGGATCTGCACGGGGAGCAGTTTCTGAAGGCGATAGATATTGTCCTGCATGCGGTCAGCGATCATATCGCCCGCTTTGCCGCCCTCGCCCGTGAGATGGCCAGCGACGAACAGCGCGTCAGCCGCCGGGATGAGCTGCTGCAAATAGCCGAGAACTGCGACCTCATCGCCCATCGTCCGCCGGAAACCTACTGGCAGGCGCTACAGCTCTGCTACTTCATCCAGCTGATTTTGCAGATCGAGTCCAACGGCCACTCGGTTTCGTTTGGCCGCATGGATCAGTATCTCTATCCTTACTATCGCCGCGACGTTGAGCTGAATCAGACTCTCTCTCGGGAACAGGCTATTGAGCTGCTGCACGGCTGCTGGTTAAAGCTGCTGGAGGTAAACAAGATCCGCTCCGGCTCGCATTCGAAGGCGTCAGCCGGAAGCCCGCTGTATCAGAACGTGACCATTGGCGGCCAGAAATGGGTCGACGGCAAGGCGCTGGATGCGGTCAATCCACTCTCCTATGCCATTCTTGAATCCTGCGGACGCCTGCGCTCGACTCAGCCTAACCTGAGCGTTCGCTATCACGCCGGGATGAGCAACGATTTCCTCGACGCCTGCGTCCAGGTGATCCGCTGCGGCTTCGGCATGCCCGCGTTTAATAACGACGAGATTGTGATCCCTGAGTTTATTAAGTTGGGGATCGCGCCGGAGGATGCCTATGACTACGCGGCAATTGGTTGTATCGAGACCGCCGTCGGCGGCAAGTGGGGCTACCGCTGCACCGGGATGAGCTTTATCAACTTCGCCCGGGTGATGCTCGCCGCGCTGGAGGGCGGTCGCGATGCCACCAGCGGCAAGGTATTCCTGCCCCAGGAGCAGGCGCTCTCCAAAGGTAACTTCGCCGACTTCAGCCAGGTAATGGCAGCCTGGGACGCGCAGATCCGCTACTACACCCGCAAATCCATTGAGATCGAGTACGTGGTAGACACCATGCTGGAGGAGAACGTTCACGATATTCTCTGCTCGGCGCTGGTAGATGACTGCATCGAGCGAGCAAAGAGCATTAAACAGGGTGGCGCGAAGTACGACTGGGTGTCGGGATTACAGGTAGGGATCGCCAACCTTGGCAACAGCCTGGCGGCGGTGAAAAAGCTGGTCTTTGACCAGGGCGTTATTGGCCAGCAGCAGCTCGCCGAGGCGCTGGCGGCAGATTTCGACGGCCTGACCCATGAGCAGCTGCGCCAGCGCTTAATCAACGGCGCACCGAAGTACGGCAACGACGATGACAGCGTCGATCTGCTGCTGAACCGCGCCTACCAGACCTATATTGACGAGCTGAAGCAGTATCACAATCCGCGCTACGGTCGCGGCCCCATCGGCGGCAACTATTACGCGGGCACCTCGTCTATCTCAGCTAACGTGCCCTTTGGTGCGGCAACCATGGCGACGCCGGACGGGCGTAAAGCCATGACCCCGCTGGCGGAGGGAGCCAGCCCGGCCTCCGGAACGGATCGTTTCGGCCCCACGGCGGTGATCAACTCCGTCGGCAAGCTGCCGGTGGGGTCGATTCTCGGTGGCGTGCTGCTTAACCAGAAGCTGAACCCGGCCACGCTGGACAATGAGAGCGATCGGCAGAAGCTGATGATGCTGCTGCGCACTTTCTTTGAAGTACGCAAAGGGTGGCATATCCAGTACAACATCGTCTCCCGCGAAACGCTGCTGGCGGCGAAGGAACACCCGGACCAGTATCGGGATCTGGTGGTGCGCGTGGCGGGCTACTCGGCGTTCTTTACCGCCCTGTCGCCGGATGCGCAGGACGATATTATCGCGAGAACCGAGCACACGTTGTAACCAGCAACGCCCGGCGGACCGCCTGCCGGGCCTACTGTCAGCTTTCGTATGAAATTAAATGTGTGCATTTGCTCACATCATTACTAGAATGCTCCTGACTGTTTTTACCCTGGGAGCATAACGTATGACCGTAAAAGTTATCGTCACCGATATGGACGGAACTTTCCTTGATGATGCCAAAGCCTACGACCGCAGCCGTTTCCTCAGCCAGTTCCGTGAGCTTCAGGCACGCGGCATTGAGTTTGTGGTCGCCAGCGGCAACCAGTTCTACCAGCTCATCTCCTTCTTTCCAGAAATCAAAGACGACATCTCTTTCGTGGCCGAAAACGGAGCGCTGGTCTACGAGCACGGCAAAGAGATCTTCCATGGCGAACTGACCCGCCACGAGTACCAGATCGTGCTGGGCGAGCTGCTCAAGAGCGAAGGCCTGAACTTTGTCGCCTGCGGTCTGGAGAGCGCCTACGTCAGTAAAAGCGCGCCGCCGGAGTTTGTCGAGCTGATGTCGCACCACTATCACCGCCTGAAGCAGGTGGATGACTATCGCGAGATCGACGACAAGATGTTTAAGTTCTCCCTCAACCTGCCGGACAGCGAGATCCCGCAGCTGGTGGATGCCCTGCACGTCTCTCTCGACGGCATCATGAAACCGGTCACCAGCGGCTTCGGCTTTGTGGATTTGATCATCCCCGGCCTGCATAAGGCCAACGGCATCACCCGCCTGCTCAAGCGCTGGCAGCTTTCGCCCAGCGACTGTGTCACCATCGGCGACAGCGGCAACGACGCCGAGATGCTGCGCATGGCGAAATTCTCTTTTGCGATGGGTAACGCTGGCGAGGCCATCAAAGCCATTGCCAACTTCCAGACCGACGATAACAACCAGCAGGGCGCGCTGAACGTGATCCAGGCCGTACTCGACGCCACCCCGCCTTTCAACGCCTAAGCACCTCTACGCCAGCACCCTCGCGGCTGGCGTCACCCTCTTCTCTCTTTTGTGCACCCCATCATCTTTTTAAACTTGCATTAACTTTTTTTTAACTTAAATTAGCATATGTAAGCCAGATACTTTCGAATGAAAGATGCGAGAGGGTGATATGACTGAAATGTATGCAAGCGAAACGCTGCCTGCCGACCATAAGGCGGCGATTCGTCAGGTAAAACAGGCGCTGCGGGCGCAGATTGGTGACGTGCAGGCTGTCTTTAATCGCCTTGAGGAGCGCATCGCCGCTCAGGTAGCCGAGATCAACGCCTTGAAAGCGAAAGGCGAGTCGGTCTGGCCGGTGATCCCCTTTGAGGATGTGAAGAGCGGCCGCGTCAGCGAGGCGCAGCGTGCGGCTATCAAGCGTCGGGGCTGTGCGGTGATTAAGGGCCACTTCCCGCGCGAGCAGGCGCTGGGCTGGGATCAATCCATGCTCGCCTACCTCGACCAGAACCGTTTCGACGACGTCTATAAAGGACCGGGGGACAGCTTCTTTGGTACGCTGGAGGCCTCACGCCCGGAGATCTACCCCATCTACTGGTCGCAGGCGCAGATGCAGGCCCGCCAGAGCAGCGAGATGGCGCAGGTGCAGTCTCTGTTAAACCGTCTCTGGACCTTTGAGAGCGACGGCAAGCAGTGGTTCGATCCGGATGTTAGCGTAATCTATCCGGACCGCATTCGCCGTCGTCCACCGGGCACCACCTCTAAAGGGCTGGGCGCGCACACCGATTCCGGGGCGCTGGAGCGCTGGCTATTGCCGGCCTATCAGCAGGTTTTCGCCTCGGTGTTTAACGGCGATATCGACAGCTACGATCCGTGGCACGCCGCGCACCGTACCGAAGTGGAAGAGTACACCGTGGATAACACCACCAAGTGCTCGGTGTTCCGCACCTTCCAGGGCTGGACGGCGCTGTCGGATATGCTGCCGGGCCAGGGTCTGCTGCACGTGGTGCCGATCCCCGAGGCGATGGCCTACGTTCTGCTGCGTCCGCTGCTGGACGACGTGCCGGACGATGAGCTGTGCGGCGTAGCGCCTGGGCGCGTGCTGCCTATCTCCGAGAAGTGGCATCCGCTGCTGATCGAGGCGTTAACCAGCATTCCGGCGCTGGAGGCCGGGGACTCGGTGTGGTGGCACTGTGACGTCATCCACTCCGTGGCACCGGTAGAGAACCAGCAGGGCTGGGGCAACGTGATGTATATTCCCGCCGCGCCGCTGTGCGAAAAGAATCTCGCCTATGCGCGGAAGGTAAAGGTGGCATTAGAGAACGGCGCATCGCCGGGCGATTTCCCGCGTGAGGATTATGAAGCGACGTGGGAGAACCGATTTACGGTTGCGGATTTAAACGAGCACGGCAAGCGCGCGTTGGGTATGGCGTAAAACCTTATACATTTATGGCGGTACGACGCTGTCCCGGTCGTATCCGCCTTTACGCATAGGTTTCATGACTTTTCAGCTTTGTTTATCCCTTCAAGGATGCGCAATAACAATCCTTTCCCCTCTTCTGGCGCAAAAGAGTTTATGTAGCGCTCCCTAAATTCAGACTCTATTGTTTCCTCATCATGGGCAAGAAAAGCTAACACCTCTTTTTTTAAATCGTCACGGTCATGCGTTGTTAACTCGCTGGTATAAATATCAATAGCATCATCTATCGATTCAGCACCGGTAATATAATCAAAATCCTGATTAAGCGTTCCTTCGAACATAATGTCGAGATGGGTTGTTAAGAGCATGAGTTAAACCTCAAGACGCAAAAAAACCGGCAAAAGCCGGTTTGATTACTGATGCCACTAAGTATTGATTCTGGTAGATTGCCGGGTGGCGGCTCCGCCTTACCCGGCCTACAAAACCTGGCCCGTAGGCCCGGTAAGCGTCAGCGCCACCGGGCATTCTCATAGCCCAATTTCCCTAAGTATTTCGCGTTACAGGAAGGCGGCAAACCTGTAAATCCCCGGGAGCTTACATAGATAAGTGACCGGGGTGAGCAGGTGCAGCCAACATACCTGTAGCGCGAAAGACGACGGGAAATTATTCGATACCTTTGCTGCGCAGGTAGTCTTCATAGTTCCCGCTGAAGTCAACGACGCGCTCAGGGGTGATCTCAATCACGCGGGTCGCCAGAGAGCTTACAAACTCACGGTCGTGGGAGACGAAGACCAGCGTGCCCGGATACATCTCCAGCGCCATGTTCAGCGACTCGATAGATTCCATATCCAGGTGGTTGGTCGGTTCATCCATAATCAGGATGTTCGGCTTCTGCATCATCAGCTTGCCGAAGAGCATACGGCCCTTCTCGCCCCCGGAGAGCACCTTCGCTGGCTTTTTAATATCGTCCTGGCTGAAGAGCAGACGACCCAGGAAGCTGCGCACCACCTGCTCATCATCCCCCTCCTGCTTCCACTGGCTCATCCAGTCGAAGACGGTCAGATCGTTATCAAAGTCGGCGGCGTGATCCTGCGCGTAGTAGCCAATCTTGGCGTTTTCTGACCACTTCACGGTACCGCTATCCGGTGCCAGATCGCCCACCAGCGTTTTCAGCAGAGTGGTTTTACCCACGCCGTTAGCACCGAGAATGGCAATCTTCTCGCCCACTTCCAGCAGCAGGTTGAAGTTCTTAAACAGCGGGCCGTTATCGAAGCCTTTGGTGAGGGCTTCCACTTCCAGCGCGTTACGGAACAGCTTCTTATCCTGCTCAAAACGAATGAACGGGTTCTGACGGCTGGAGGCTTTCACCTCGTCCAGCTTGATCTTATCGATCTGGCGGGCGCGCGAGGTCGCCTGACGGGACTTCGAGGCGTTGGCGCTAAAGCGGCTGACGAAGGATTGCAGGTCAGCGATCTGCGCTTTCTTTTTGGCGTTGTCGGCCAGCAGGCGTTCACGCGCCTGGGTCGCCGCGGTCATATACTCGTCGTAGTTGCCCGCATACACGCGCAGCTCGCCGTAGTCCAGATCCGCCATGTGGGTGCAGACCATGTTCAGGAAGTGACGGTCATGCGAGATGATGATCATGGTGCTGTTACGCTCGTTCAGCACCTGCTCCAGCCAGCGAATGGTGTCGATGTCCAGGTTGTTGGTCGGTTCATCGAGCAGGAGAATGTCCGGATCGGAGAACAGAGCCTGAGCCAGCAGCACACGCAGCTTCCAGCCGGGAGCCACTTCGCTCATCGGGCCGTAGTGCTGCTCTACCGGAATACCGACGCCGAGCAGCAGCTCGCCCGCACGGGACTCAGCGGAATAGCCGTCCATCTCGCCGTACAGCACTTCGAGATCGGCCACTTTATAGCCGTCCTCTTCGCTCATCTCGGCCAGGCCGTAGATGCGATCGCGCTCCTGCTTCACTTCCCACAGCTCGCCGTGACCCATGATCACCGTGTCGAGCACGCTGAACTCTTCAAAGGCGAACTGATCCTGACGCAGCTTACCGATACGCTCGTTCGGATCGAGGGAGACGTTGCCCAGCGTCGGCTCAAGGTCGCCGCCGAGGATCTTCATAAAGGTGGATTTTCCGCTACCGTTCGCCCCAATCAGGCCGTAACGATTGCCGCCGCCAAACTTGACGGAAATATTTTCAAACAGCGGCTTACTGCCAAACTGCATGGTGACGTTGCTGGTAACTAACACGGTGTTATCCTGAAAATGTGTGACAAACTCTGCATTATGCCACAATTCCGAATTGAAATCGCGCAGGTGTGAACAGTTGCTACACTAGGGTGAGAGAAAAAAATGTGATTTCGTACACATCTCAATTCCATGCGCGTGGGAATGCACATATAATGCGCTCCCATCCTTTTGAGCATTCTTAACTAAACGGCCTGTGGCACAGAAACCTCGCATACCATGAATATGAAATTAACAACAATTTTAGCGGCGGCTTTCGCTGTAGTAGGGTTTTGCAAATCCGCGTCTGCTGTAACCTATCCGCTGCCGACCGATGGTAGCCGTCTGATTGGCCAGAACCAGGTCATCACCCTGCCAGAGAACAACAGCCAGCCGCTGGAGTACTACGCGGCCCAGTACCAGATGGGGCTCTCTAACCTGATGGAAGCTAACCCAGGTATCGACCCCTATCTGCCGAAGGGCGGTAGCGTGATGAACATCCCTCAGCAGCTGATCCTGCCGGATACCGTGCATGAAGGGATTGTGATCAACAGCGCCGAGATGCGCCTCTACTACTATCCGAAAGGCACTAACACCGTGATCGTGCTGCCGATCGGTATCGGCCAGCTGGGTAAAGATACCCCGATTAACTGGACCACCAAGGTTGAGCGTAAGAAAGCAGGCCCGACCTGGACGCCTACTGCGAAGATGCACCAGGAGTACATCGCCGCCGGTAACCCACTGCCTGCGGTAGTGCCTGCCGGTCCGGATAACCCGATGGGTCTTTACGCCCTGTACATTGGCCGCCTGTATGCTATTCACGGCACCAACGCTAACTTCGGCGTCGGCCTGCGCGTGAGCCACGGCTGCGTGCGTCTGCGTAACGACGACATCAAGTTCCTGTTCCAGAACGTGCCGGTCGGTACTCGCGTACAGTTTATCGATGAGCCGGTAAAAGCTACCACAGAGCCAGACGGTAGCCGCTACATTGAGGTTCACAACCCGCTCTCTACTACCGAAGCGCAGTTTGACGGCAAAGAGATTGTGCCGATCGCGCTGACCAAGAGCGTGCAGAGCATCACCAGCCAGCCGGACGCCGACCAGAGCGTCGTTGAGCAGGCGATTCAGAACCGTTCCGGGATGCCGGTTCGTCTGAACTAAGCTTTTCAGCAGTCAGTAAAAAGCCCGGCAATCGCCGGGCTTTTTTATTGCCACTTTACTGCTGTGCCAGCTGCAAATGCCGGGCGGCACTGCGTTTGCCCGGCCTACGGTAGGCACGGTGTGGGTTTGTAGGCCCGCGTAAGCGAAGCGCCACCGGGCATGTTTATGCCAGCTGGTTACGGCGATATTCTCCCTGCCGCTCCAGCATCCAGCCAGGATACTCACGCGGCAGGGCGCTGACCGCATCAAGCTGTTTCAATTCCTCTTCGCTCAGGCTGATCTCCGTCGCGGCAATGTTATCCGCCAGCTGATCCGGGCGTTTAGCGCCGATAATCACGCTGCTTACCACCGGCTGATGTAGCAGCCACGCCAGAGCGATCTGCGCCACCGACACGCCTTTGCTGTCGGCAATGTTACGCATGACGTCTACGCAGTCGAAGGCGCGCTCTTTCTCTACCGGCGGGAAGTCAAACGCCAGTCGGCGACCGCCCTCTTCCCCGCTGCCGCTGCGGTCATACTTGCCGCTCAGCAGGCCGCCCGCCAGCGGGCTCCAGACCATCAGCCCCACCCCTTCGCTTTGCAGCATCGGGACCAGCTCACGCTCAAGGTCGCGCCCGGCGATGGTGTAGTAAGCCTGTAACGAGGCAAAGCGGGCCAGCCCCAGCCGCTCAGAGATGCCCAGCGCCTTCATAATCTGCCACGCCGCCCAGTTGGACACGCCGATATAGCGGACGTGACCGTGCTGAACCAAATTATCCAGGGCGTAGAGCGTCTCTTCAATCGGCGTTGCCGGATCGAAGCCGTGTAGCTGGTAGAGGTCGATATGATCCAGCTGGAGACGACGCAGGCTATCCTTGACGCTGCCGATAATATGGTAGCGGGAGCTGCCGCGCGAGTTGACCCCGCCTGTGCCGGTTTCGCCGAATACCTTGGTGGCCACCACCACGTCTTCACGGGGGATCTTGAGGTTTTTCAGCGCCTGGCCGGTGATCTCTTCCGAGCGCCCTTCCGAGTAAACGTTGGCGGTATCGATAAAGTTGATGCCCGCTGCGAGAGCATCGCCCACCAGCCTCTCAGCCTCGCTCTGCCGCAGCTGTCCAATCTTGCCCCACATGCCGCCTTCACCGCCGAAGGTCATGGTGCCCAGGCACAGCTCGGAAACAAAGAGACCGGTATTGCCAAGTTTTTGATAACGCATAGAACGCTCCTTAGGGTGTCAGTGAGTGTTCAGTAGTTATACTCCGACGCGCCGGATCGCGAATGTGAGGATCCTGCGCGTTTCTTGCCCAATCCTCTGAACTTTATCCGCGCGTCGCCTCGCCAAAGACCGGGTAGTCCGGCAGCTGTACGGTCTGGTACGGCTCCCAGCCGCCTCCCAGCGCCTTGTAGAGCGCCACCAGATCGAGGCTGCTCTGCACTCGCGCCTGGGCGCGCTGCTGCTCGGCCTGGGCCAGCTGGCGCTGGGCATCAAGCACGTCGATAAAGGTGGCGATCCCCTGGCGATAGCTGTCGCTGGCGAGATCGAACGCGCTCTGCAACGCCTCAATGGTTTTGCTCAGCCCGGCTTCGCGCTGCTGATCGGTACGGTAGCTGACCAGCGCGTTCTCTACGTCACCCAGCGCGCTCAGCACCGTCTGGCGATAGTTAAGCGCCGCTGCGCCCTGCTGCGCGCGTGCCAGCTTGACGCTGGAGACCAGCCGTCCGCCCTGGAAGATGGGAATCGACACCTGCGGCCCGAAGCTGTAGAAGTGGCTGCTCCAGTCGGTCAGCCAGTCGGTTTCGCTGTTGCGCAGGCCAAACTGACCGCTCAGGGTCAGGCTCGGGAAGAGCTGCGCCACCGAGACGCCGATCTGCGCGGTGGCCGCGTGCAGATTGGCCTCGGCTTTACGCACGTCCGGTCGTCGGCGAGCCAGGGTTGAGGGAATGCCGGTCTGGATGATATCCGGCAGCTTCGGCAGGGGCTGCACTGACCGTAGCTCCGCATTCAGCGCACCGGGAGGCTTGCCGATCAGAATCGCCAGGGCATTCATCGCCTGCTGCTCCTGGGCCTGGTACTGCGGCAGCTGCGCTTCCAGGTTGCCGAGCTGTGCCCGAGCGTTCTCGACGTCCAGCTGCGGCGACAGACCGCCGCGCTGGCGACTCTCGGTCAGGCTAAGCGTCTCCTTTGCAGTATCGATCTGGGTATTCATGGTGGCAAGGATGCTCTGCGCCCCGCGCAGCTGGAGCCACGCTCGAGCCACTTCCGCCTCCAGTGACACCAGGGCGTCGTTGCGCTGCTCGATAGCCGCCTGTTGCTGGGCATTGGCTGCCTCGACCTGGCGGCGTACTTTGCCCCACAGATCCAGCTCCCACTGGGCGTCAAAGCTGCCCTGATAGAGATTCACCGGCTGGGTAAGCACCCCAAGGGCGTTGTTTATCTCTGGGTCGACGCCCTGCAGCTGGCCGTAAACGTCGTGGGATTTCAGCTCTCCCTCCAGGCCCAGCTGCTGCCGGGTGGCCTGAAGATTGCCGTTTACCGCCGGCAGGAAGGCCCCGCCCGCCTGGTTGATCTGTTCCCGTGCACCAGCAATGCGCAGCACGGTCTGCTGCAGGGAGAGGTTCCCGGCGATCGCCCGCTCGATCAGGCTGTTGAGCTGCGGCGAGTTAAAGGTCGTCCACCAGCGCGGATTCACCGCCTGGCTGGAGGTTTGCGACGGCACGGTTTTATCCCCGGCGTCGTTCCAGTGGCTCACCGCAGGCGGCACCGGTTGCTGATAGTCTGGCCCCACGGCGCAGCCCGCCAGCAGCAGGGTGAGTAACGACAGCGTCGGGGTATGTATCCTGTGCATGTTAATGTGCTCCTGCGCTGCCTTCGCTCTTGATCGGCGAAAGCAGAAGACAAAACGGAATCAGTAAAAACGCCACGGCGCTGAGGATGGTAAAGACGTCAACGTAGGCGAGAAAGCGTGACTGCTCGATCATGGTGCGGTACATCTGCCCGGTTGCCAGGCCAAGCGGATCCCCCGACAGCGAGGTAAAGTCACGGATCGCCTGGGCCGTCTCGCGCACCGCCAGCTGGAACTGCTCGCTAAAGGGCGTGGTGTGGGCGCTTAAATAGGCGCTATGCACCTGGGCGCGCTCGGTAATGGCCGCGGTGGAAAGTGAAATACCGATCGATCCAGCGACGTTACGGAACATGGTAAACAGCGCGGCGGCGTCGGCGTTAAGCTGACGCGGTATAGTAATAAAGGCGATAGTGGTAAGCGGTACAAACAGGAAGCCGAGACCAATCGACTGCGCGCTGCGGAACAGCACCAGGGTTTCAAAGTCGACGTTCGGGGTCAGGTTGCGCGACCAGAAGAAGGCTACCGCCAGGCAGGTAAAGCCAAAGGCGATGATCCATCGGGTCTGCACCACCGGCATCAGCTTCAGCACCAGCGGTATGGTAAGCACAATCAGCACCGCCCCCGGCGAGAGCACCAGCCCCGACCATGTCGCGGTATAGCCGAGATCCTGCTGTGCCAGCTGGGGGATCACCACCGAGCTGCCGTAGAGGATCATCGCCATCCCGGCCATCAGCAGGCTGGAGACGGCAAAGTTTTTATCCTTCATGCAGTGCAGATCGACCACCGGCTTTTTGGCATACATCAGCCAGTAGATCGCCCCGATAATGCCAATCAGGGTCAGCACGGCAAAGGTGCGAATAAAGTTAGAGGCGAACCAGTCGTCGTCTTCGCCACGGTCGAGCATCACCTGCAAACAGCCCAGCCCCAGCGCAATCAGGCCGATGCCGGTCCAGTCGATAGTCAGCTTCTCTTCTGATTTACGCTCCCAGGGCGGATCTTCCAGCAGCTGATAGATGGCCAGCACCGTGACGATCCCCACCGGGATGTTGATAAAGAAGACCCATCGCCAGGAGTAGTTGTCGGTGATCCAGCCCCCGAGAGTCGGGCCGAGCACCGGCGCAACGATGATCGCAATTGACGAGAGGCCAAAAGCCTTGCCGCGATCCTCCGGCTTAAAGTAGTCCAGCAGCACCGACTGCTGGGTCGGCTGCAGCCCCCCGCCGAAGAAGCCCTGCAGGATGCGGAACAGAATGATCTCCCACAGCTCGGTGGCGATACCGCACAGGAACGAGCAGACGGTGAACATCACGATGCAGATCAGGAAGAAGCGCTTGCGGCCAAAGACGCGGCTCAGGAAGGCCGAGATCGGCAGCACGATGCCGTTCGCCACCAGGTAGCTGGTGAGCACCCAAGTGGATTCGCTGTAGCTCGCCGAGAGCGAGCCAGCGACGTGGGGCAGCGCCACGTTGATAATGGTGGTATCGAGGATCTCCATAAACACCGCGAGGGTGACGACAATCGCCACCGCCCACGGGTTACTGGCGGGACGCCAGCTCTCATGGCTGTGATCGGTCATTCCAGGGTCACCTTCGGCTCCACGGACAGCCCCAGCGGCAGCGGCGGCTGGTTAGCGTCAAGGCCCTTATCGATGACGATCTTCACCGGCACGCGCTGAACGATCTTCACGAAGTTACCCGTAGCGTTTTCTGACGGGAAGGCGGAGAAGCGCGAGCCGCTCCCCTGCTGGATGCTGTCGATATGTCCTTCCAGCTCAAGGTCCGGGTAGGCATCCACGCCGATAGTGACTTTATTACCGGGGCGCATCCGCTCCAGCTGCGACTCTTTAAAGTTCGCCACCACCCAAATGTCAGGCGAGACCAGCGAGAAGAGCGCCGTACCCGCCTGCACCAGGGTTCCGGTCTGCACGTTACGCTTGGTGACGAAGCCATCAAAGGGGGCGCGTACTTCGGTATAGGAGAGGTTAAGGTTCGCGTTTGCCAGCTGGGCGCGGGCCTGCTCAACCTGCTGCTCCCGGGCTTCGACGTTGGTCTCCTGCTGGCGGATCTGCAGGTTAATCTGGCTTGCGATCTCAAGCTGGGCATTAGCGCTGGCCAGCTGGGCCTGAGCACTACGCAGCTGGGCGTTGGCGCTGTCGATGTTTTGTTGCGTGGTGGCGCGCGGGTCGACGCCGCGCTGGCGGCGATAGGCGGCTTCCGCGTTGGCTAAGTCAGCCTTGGCCTTGAGCACCTGGGCCTGCGCTTCGTCGCGCTGAGAGGGGTACTGCACCTTTGAGAGTGCCAGCTGGGCCTGCGCCTGATGTAGCTGGGCGGTAGCCAGCCCAAGCTGGGCCTGGGCCTGATCGCGCTGGGCGGTGGCATCCCGAGGGTCGATCAGCACCAGCAGATCGCCCTTCTTCACCCGCTGGTTATCCTTCACCCGCAGCTCGGTCACGTAGCCCGCCACCTTGGGGGCGATGGTAACCGCATCGCCTTCGGTGAAGGCATCGTCGGTGGTCTCCTGGTTGCGGGTCATCAACCACCACACCAGCGCCACAATCACCATCACTACAACGACTACGCCCAGAATGATTAACGGCTTCTTGCCGGGGCGCTTACGTTCGTTGTTTTGAGTCTTGTTTTGATCGGTGTTTTGATCGTTGTTTTGATCTTTCCGAGCGGTATTGTTCTCTTCCTGAGCTGCGTCAGGATTCTTTTCGTTATCAGCCATAGCGTTGCAACTGTCCTGTCGATGAACGGCGCGACACGTGCGCCGTTATCTAAAGTTAGGAGGTTGCTATACATTTGCCAGGAAAAACTGACAAATTCGCATTAACTGATAATAAGTAACCCATACCCCACCAGCGCGGCCCAGATCAGCAGCGGAATAGAGTAAAGATGGAAGCGCCACCAGATGCGGCGATTGTTGGCCATCCGCAGGGCGATCAGGTTCGCCAGCGAGCCGGGCAGCAGGCCGAAACCGCCGACGTTGACCGCCCAGGCCAGCAGCGGGCTGGCTGAGACGTAGTTCAGCAGCAGAATGGTCGCCGGCACGTTGCTGATCACCTGCGACAGGCCGATAGCCGTGAGCCACAGGGCGGGCTGGGAGAGGTGCTCTACCCCGTTGAGCGATCCCTGTAGCGCAGGAAGCTGCACCAGCAGGTGGACGTCGATAAACATCGCCATAAACACCAGCAGCAGCGTCCAGTCCACGCTCTTTAGCACCTTAAAGGCCACCACCGCAAAGCCTGCGGCGACGATCAACGTGCCCCAGCCCTCATGCTTTAGCTCCAGCGAGATGAGGAACACGACGTACAGCGCCAGGCAGGTCCAGAGCAGGCGCGGCTGCCATGACGGCGCCTGGCTGCCGCTGTGGTAGTTCAGGGCTTTATTGGGGAAAAAGAACCAGCAGAGCAGCAGCAGGCTTGCCATCATCACTACCGCCAGCAGCGCCATCTGCCCGGTAAAGGCAGCGAATGAGAGGCCAGAACGCCCCCACAGCAGAATATTTTGTGGATTACCAATCGGGGTCAGCAGCGACCCGGCGTTTACCGCCAGCGCTTCAAAGATGATCAGCCGGTTAACCGGGATTTCACACAGTTTTCTGAGCGTCAGCGTGAGCGGCACAACAATAAACAGCGCCACGTCGTTGGTCAGGAAGGTGGAGAGCAGCGCCGCCGCCAGGGCCATAAACATCGCCAGCCGCCGCTCGGTGGCGAAGCGCCGGACCATTCTGCGCCCTACCACGTCAAAGTAGCCGCTCTGCTCCACCCCTTTGGTGAGCATCATCAGTCCGCTTAGCGTCAGGATGGTGTGCCAGTCGATCGCCCTGGGCCACGCGGCTGGATTAAAGGGAACGAAAAAGCTCAGGATAATGCCGATCAGGATCAGCAGTTGGAAAAAGCGATCGCGCGCCAGCGCGTGCACGAACGGCAGGGTCATTCCGCAGGGTGCTCCTGCTGAAGGGTAAAGAGACGAAAGCGCTCCAGCGTCTCCTCGCTAACGTGGTGCTCCATGCCTTCGGCATCACGGCGGGCGGTCTCCGGGCTTACGCCCAGCACGAGAAGAAAGCTCTCAACGATCTGGTGCCGTTCGCGGCTCTCCTGAGCCAGCTTCTCTCCTTCCGGGGTCAGAAACACACCGCGCCAGGGTATCTGCTCAATCAGCCCTACCGTTGCCAGACGCTTAAGCATCTTTGCCACCGTTGGCTGGGAGACACCTAGCCGGGCAGCCATATCCACCTGACGGGCCTCCCCCACCTCGCGGATCAGATCGGAGATCAGTTCGACATAGTCATCAATCAGCTCCCGCCGGTGCGCTTCCCGCACCTGTCGAAAGCCCTTAACGTGCTCTTCGACATTCACCAGCTGCGTCACTTTTTTTGTTGTTGTCTTGCCTGCGCGACGGCTCATTGAACTTCCTCATGGGGGTAACGCGATAAATGCATCATATACGGTTGCGCCCAGTGTAAACCATAAGTAGACCAGCACAAAAAATTTGGGTAATAGCCGTAGCTATACAATATAGCCTGTGCTATATCTGTATGTAATGCAGACAACCTTCGTAGATTGAACGTCACGAAATCCAGCAGGAGGAGGTTGATATGAACGAACTCAAGAGGTGCTTATCCGTGTTTACTCACTCGCCATTCCAGGTCCGGTTGCAGTTGCTCAACATGCTGTGCGATATGTTTAACGGCAAACCGCAGCAGGACGATAAAAAATCCCATTAATGCGGCGTCGCGGTACGCCGCTTCATTTTTCTGTCACATTCTCCCGTCATACTCTCCCTCTGCCACAGAAAAACTCACTATTTGTTGATTTTGCAACCATCCTCGCAAAAGATTGCCCCGTAAGCAGTTGATCTTCGTCTGCTCTCGCTCTATCTTCTCGCAGCCCTGCACAAATGCGGCTCGCGGATGCGGAACTCTCCCTCGACTCCACGCCCTCTCCGGCAGGTTTTGACCCTCTACGCCAGGGTGAGCACATGGCGTTTTCGCGATACAGCTATATGAATTTAACCCTAAAAGAAACGCTTGCTGCCCGTAGCCAGGCCCTTAGCCCGTGGACGGGTTTCTATTTTCTTCAGTCGTTACTGATTAACTACGCCCTTGGCTACCCCTTTAGCCTGCTCTATACCACCGCGTTCGCCTGCCTGCTACTGCTGCTGTGGCGTCATGCTCCGCGTGCGCAGAAGGTACTGGTGGCACTCTTCTCCCTGCTCGCCGCCTCCTACTACCCGTTTGGCCAGGCCTATGGCGCACCCAACTTCAATACGCTGCTGGCGCTGCACTCCACTAACATGGAGGAGTCCACGGAGATCCTGACCATTTTCCCGTGGTACAACTACGTGATTGGTCTGTTTATCTTTGGTCTTGGCGTGATTGCCATCCGGCGTAAGCAGAGCGAGCGTGCCACCTGGGGAAAATGGGATCATCTTGGCATCGCCTTCTGTCTGGCTACCGTCTTTGTCGCTCCGGTGCAGAACCTTGTCTATGGCGGCGTCTTTAATCTGAAAGATACCGGCTACCCGGTGTTTCGCTTTGTGAAGGACGTGGTAGTTAACAATCAGGAAGTGTTGGACGAGCAGAGCCGGATGGCGCAGCTGGCCGGGATGAAAGACAGCTGGAACGTGATAGGCGTTAAGCCGAAGTATCACACCTATGTGGTGGTGATCGGTGAGAGCGTGCGACGCGACGCGGTGGGCGCATTTGGCGGCCACTGGCAGAATACCCCCTTTGCCAGCAGCGTAAACGGCAGCTTTTTTACTGACTACGTGGCAGCCAGCGGCTCGACGCAGAAATCGTTAGGCCTGACCCTGAACCGGGTGATGGACAACAAGCCTCAGTATCAGGATAACTTTGTTACGCTGGCCAACCGGGCGGGTTTCCAGACCTGGTGGTTCTCTAATCAAGGGCAGATTGGCGAGTACGATACCGCCATCGCCAGCATTGCCAAGCGCGCCGATGAGGTGCAGTTCTTAAAGAGCGGCGACTTTGAGGCCGATAAGAACACCCGCGATGAAGCGCTGCTGAAAATGACCGAGCAGGTGTTGAGCACCGCCCGCAGCCAGCCGCAGCTGATTGTCCTGCACCTGATGGGCTCTCACCCGCAGGCCTGCGATCGCACCGGCGGCAAGTACGCGGACTTCGTTCAGTCGAAGGAGACCTCGTGCTACCTCTACTCGATTACGCAAACCGACACCCTGCTCAGCAAGCTTTACGACCAGCTGCGCAACAGCGGCAGCACCTTCTCCATGGTCTATTTCTCCGATCATGGGCTGGCCTTTAAAGAGCGCGGCAAAGCGGTGCAGTACCTGGCCCACGACGATAAGTTCCAGCAGAACTTCCAGGTGCCGTTTATGGTGATCTCCAGCGACGACACCCGCCATCGGCTGATTAAAGCCCGCCGCTCGGCCAACGACTTCCTCAGCTTCTTTTCGCAGTGGACCGGCATCACGGCCAAAGAGATCGCCACCCGCTACCGCTTTGTCTCAAATGACAAAGCCGGGCCAACCTGGGTGACCAACTTCAAGCTGCAAAAGGTGGATTACAACCATCTGGGCACCGACCTGTTTGAGACCCGCTCGCGGTAAGGGATATCCACGCCCGGCGGCGCTACGCTTGCCGGGCCTACGTTTGAGCAGTGGTTTGGCTATCATGCAGGCATCAAGATGCTCGGCTATGAAGATCACCTTTATGTTCCCATGAGGCAGCTATTTGCATAGTTTTTTGCAGCGCAGCATTGGGGGCTGGAGCCAGATCCAGACGGTTAAGAAACAGTAGATACGCCTTGGGGCCGACAATAATACTCTTTTTGATTAACAGCGTTTCTACAGCTGTAGTAGCACTGTTTTCAACCGGCATGATGCTATTCCTTTGTATATTTATGAACCGTAAATATACAAAATTTTTTGCGTAAATATTCTCCAAAAATACACCGCAACCTACGCCGACATTTTTTTGTAGGCCGGGTAAGCGCAGCGCCACCCGGCGTTTATAGATACGCCCGGCGGCGCTACGCTTGCCGGGCCTACAGGATTTGCCTGGGCCAATAAACGGCGCCCATAAAAAAAACGGCCCCTGAGGGCCGTTTTAGTGTCTAGACTATCACCGGGGTGATTAGAAGCGGTAACCCACGCCTGCGATCCAGGTGCCAACGTCAACGCTACGGATACGGCTCTGCTCGTAGGAAACGTCGATAGCAACGTCTTCGATTGGGTTGAACTGCATGCCCGCACCGTAGGAGAAGCCGTAGTCGCTGCTGTCAGAATGGTTTACAACATTCTCAGCCTGCTGGAATTTACCGTAGCCAACACCCACTACACCGTAGATGCTTGCCCAGTCGTTCAGACGGAAAGCCGGACCAGCAGTTACGCCGTAGTACTGGGCTTTGTTGTACACGTTGCTTTCGGTACGATCTTTTTCAGTGTAGGTAAAGGAACCGATGTAACCCAGCGGAGTGTCGTTTTCGTAGCGATACTTCAGGTTGAAACCGTTAGCTTTGTTCGCCACGCCCTGCATGTCGCTCTGAGCATAACCGCCGGTAACAGTAGAGGTTGCCGCTACAGCGGAACCTGCGGATACAGCCAGAACAACTGCCAGTGCTGAAAGACATGCAATTTTTTTCATAACCACCTCAAATGTGCTTCAAGTAAGTCCTAAGTACTAAATATAACAAAAAATAGTGAGAAACTCTTTGCGCTTCACGCTGTCTAACGGGCCTTTTGATGTAACAGAACGTTTCCTCTTGCTCGTATCTCTTTCAAAAAAAAGCCTTTTTTCCGCTAATGTCGCTATTATGCCGCCATAAAAGCGACATATTCATCCAGATTATTCCTAAAGATACGGTGATTAATCCAGCAACTTGTCGCCATTCTACCGCTTTCCTGACATTTATTTTCAACGGAGTCTCAACCGCTGACATCTATTTCCATTACACTGCCCTCTTTACTTGGTTTGACATAAATTGACAGGAGAAAGGATGCCTGCTTTACCCCGGAAGTTGCCCACCTGGTTACCTATATTAATACTCCTTGTCGCGATGGCGTCGATTCAGAGCGGTGCCTCGCTGGCAAAATCGCTCTTTCCGCTGGTCGGCGCGCCCGGCGTGACCGCCCTACGTCTGGCGCTCGGTACCATTATCCTCGTGATTGTCTTTCGACCCTGGCGGCTGCGTTTTACGCCAGAGCAGCGTAAGCCACTGCTGTTTTATGGCCTGTCGCTGGGCGCCATGAACTATCTCTTCTATCTCTCTATTCAGACGGTGCCGCTGGGTATTGCGGTGGCGCTGGAGTTTACCGGCCCGCTGGCGGTGGCGCTGTTCTCCTCTCGACGTCCGGTAGATTTTGTTTGGGTGGTGCTGGCCGTGCTGGGGCTGTGGTTCCTTCTGCCGCTGGGGCAGGATGTCTCCCACGTCGATCTTACCGGTGCCGCCTTTGCGCTGGGCGCGGGTGCCTGTTGGGCCATCTACATTCTCTGCGGCCAGCGCGCCGGGGAGGATCACGGCCCAGCCACCGTGGCGCTGGGCTCCCTGATCGCTGCCGTGGTGTTTGTGCCCCTGGGTGCGATTCAGGCCGGGGATGCGCTCTGGCACTGGTCGATTCTGCCGCTGGGCCTGGGCGTGGCCGTTCTCTCTACCGCCCTGCCCTACTCGCTGGAGATGATGGCCCTGACGCGCCTGCCCACCCGCACTTTCGGTACCCTTATGAGTATGGAGCCAGCGATGGCAGCGGTATCGGGGATGATCTTCCTGAGCGAAACGCTGACGCTTGTGCAGTGGCTGGCCCTGTCGGCCATTATTGCCGCCTCCGTTGGCTCTACGCTCACGCTGCGCCGCGAGACGACAATTAAAGAAGTTGATATTGGTTAATTATTTATCTGCACGGTCTCGCACCGTGCAAAATATCTCCCTGCCTTCGCCACTCGCCTTGAATAATATTCATTAACATTCTCAACGTCTTATATAAAATTAAGAATCGTCTCCCTGGTTATGCGTAAGTTACTGATATGTAAAAAATAGCCTTTTGCACCCTCGTTATTACTATTGGACCGATAGGAACAGCCAAAATAGCAAAGACGAAAACCGGTGCTATACTTAGCTCCAGTAATTACCTGGGAACACACATCAAGAGGATATGAGATTATGAGTACCGCTAAACTGGTAAAAACGAAATCATCCGATCTGCTTTATACTCGCAACGATGTAGCGGATAACGATAAAAAAGCGACTATTGAGCTGCTGAATCGCCAGGTGACCCAGTTCATTGACCTGTCTCTGATCACTAAACAGGCCCACTGGAATATGCGCGGCGCTAACTTCATTGGCGTGCACGAAATGCTGGACGGCTTCCGTACCACCCTGACCGACCATCTGGACACCATCGCCGAGCGTGCGGTTCAGTTAGGTGGTGTTGCACTGGGTACGACTCAGGTCGTTAACAGCAAGACTCCGCTGAAAAGCTATCCGCTGGATATCCACAGCGTTCAGGATCACCTGAAAGAGCTGGCCGATCGCTATGCCATCGTTGCTAACGACGTGCGTAAATCTATCGAAGAAGCGAAAGATGAAGATACCGCTGATATCCTGACTGCGGCCTCCCGCGACCTGGATAAATTCCTGTGGTTCATCGAATCCAACATCGAATAAAGCATACGTTTTATCTATGACCCTCTCCCCGCCCGGGAGGGGGTTTTGCACTTTTCTGGTGCAACCCCTCTGCCATACCGCTCTCCTCTCCCCACAATAAAGTAAATCACTTGTAATAATTACCTCACACAATCGTTAATCAAGGGTTGTTTTATGACCGCTTTCTGCGCTTAATAGCAGCATATTGTGTAACAAGCCAGCAGCGCACCAGAATGGCGCCCCAGGATGGTGCATGGCGGTTATGGATGCATAATTTTTGACCTGCAATTGAATATATCGTCTTTACAAAACAATGGGTTGTAAACCTGGCACGATTTTTTCATACTGCGTACGTTCTCTCAGGGGATCGCCCCGTGGATATAAAAGGAAATGTTATGAAGTCTGTGTTTAAAGTTTCCCTTGCTGCACTTACCCTGGCTTTTGCGGTCTCTTCTCACGCTGCCGATAAACTGGTCGTCGCCACCGATACCGCGTTTGTTCCGTTCGAATTCAAACAGGGCGATAAATACGTTGGTTTTGACGTGGACCTGTGGGCTGCCGTCGCGAAAGAGCTGAAGCTGGATTACACCCTTAAGCCGATGGACTTCAGCGGCATTATCCCGGCACTGCAAACCAAAAACGTTGACCTGGCGCTGGCTGGGATCACCATTACCGACGAGCGTAAAAAAGCGGTCGACTTCTCTGACGGCTACTACAAAAGCGGCCTGCTGGTGATGGTTAAAGCCAATAACAACGACGTGAAAAGCGTAAAAGATCTCGACGGTAAAGTGGTTGCGGTGAAGAGCGGTACCGGCTCCGTTGACTATGCGAAAGCCAATATCAAAACTAAAGATCTGCGCCAGTTCCCAAACATCGACAACGCCTATATGGAACTGGGCACTAACCGCGCTGACGCGGTTCTGCACGATACGCCGAACATTCTGTACTTCATTCAGACCGCAGGCAAAGGCCAGTTCAAAGCGGTTGGTGACTCTCTGGAAGCGCAGCAGTACGGTATCGCCTTCCCGAAAGGCAGCGATCTGCGCGAGAAAGTGAACGGCGCGCTGAAAACCCTGAAAGAGAACGGCACCTACAACGAAATCTATAAAAAATGGTTCGGTACCGAGCCTAAATAAATTTGCCTGATTCAGGCTTGTAACGCCCGGTGGCGCTCGCGCTTACCGGGCCTACATTTTTAGTTTTTCACCACGGTATACAGGAATTCATCATGCAGTTTGACTGGAGTGCCATCTGGCCTGCCATTCCTATTTTGTTTGAAGGCGTCAAAATGACCCTGTGGATCTCGGTCCTCGGTCTGGCGGGTGGTTTGATTATCGGCCTTGCAGCCGGTTTCGCCCGCAGCTTCGGCGGCTGGATAGCAAACCACATCGCACTGGTATTTATCGAGATCATTCGCCGGGTGATCCTGCCCCTGGCGCTGCGCCGTATGCTGCCGCCGCTGGGTAACCAGTGGATCATCAGCATCAAAGATACCTCGCTGTTTATTGTTATCGGCGTGGCCGAACTGACTCGCCAGGGCCAGGAGATTATTGCCGGTAACTTCCGCGCACTGGAGATCTGGAGCGCCGTGGCGGTGTTCTATCTCATCATCACCCTGGTGCTGAGCTTTATTTTGCGTCGTCTGGAAAGAAGGATGAAAATCCTGTGATTGAATTTAAAAACGTCTCCAAGCACTTTGGTAAAACCCAGGTGCTGCATAACATCGACCTGAACATTACCCAGGGCGAGGTGGTGGTCATCATTGGCCCTTCCGGCTCCGGTAAGTCGACGCTGCTGCGCTGCATTAACAAGCTGGAAGAGATTACCAGCGGCGATCTGATCGTCGATGGTCTGAAGGTCAACGATCCGAAGGTCGATGAGCGCCTGATCCGTCAGGAAGCCGGCATGGTGTTCCAGCAGTTCTACCTCTTCCCGCACCTGACGGCGTTGGAGAACGTGATGTTTGGCCCGCTGCGCGTGCGTGGGGCAAGTAAAAGCGAGGCGGAGACGCTGGCGAATGCGCTGCTGGCGAAGGTCGGCCTGGCCGAGCGCGCTCACCACTATCCGTCTGAACTCTCCGGCGGTCAGCAGCAGCGCGTGGCGATTGCCCGTGCGCTGGCGGTGAAGCCGAAGATGATGCTGTTTGATGAGCCGACTTCGGCCCTTGACCCGGAGCTGCGCCACGAGGTGCTGAAGGTGATGCAGGACCTGGCCGAAGAGGGCATGACGATGGTGATCGTGACCCACGAGATCGGCTTTGCGGAGAAGGTCGCCTCGCGGCTGATCTTTATCGACAAGGGCCGCATTGCTGAAGACGGCAATCCGCAGCAGCTTATTGAGAACCCGCCCAGCCCGCGTCTGCAAGAGTTCCTCCAGCACGTCTCCTGATTTATTAACGCTCTCCTTCCGGGGAGCGTTTTTTTCTTCCCCCCGGATTCCTCCCATTTCCAGGCGCAGCGCTGGCAGCATCTATACTTATCTTTTTGCACTATTTTCTCAGGAGAGAGACCGTGCCGTGGTTACTGCTGCTGCTTAGCCTATTCATTATGCCGCTTCACGCGGCCACCATTCCTGGCGTCACCTCCACGTCCGCAGCGCCTGCCACCAGCGAGACGGCACCGGCCGCCGAGCCGGATCTGGAGCAGAAGAAAGCCGCCTACGGCGCGCTAGCGGACGTGTTGGAGAACACCAGCTCCCGGGAAGAGCTGATCGGTCAATTACGTAAGGTTGCCGCCACGCCGCCGCCGGAGCCGATGCCCACCATCGCCCCGCCGAAAGAGGTCGCCGAAGAGAAGACGGTGCTGGAGAACGTGCAGGAGGTCAGCCAGCACTTCGGTCAGGAGCTGTCGTCGCGCTTTGCCCAGCTCTACCGCAATATTACCGGCTCGCCGCACAAGACCTTTAACCCACAGACCTTTATCAACGCCGCCGGTCACTTCCTGCTGCTCGCCGGGCTGGTCTGTGTCTTCTACTGGCTGGTGCGCCTCTGCGCCTTCCCGCTCTACCGCAAGATGGGCAAATGGGGACGCCGCAAGAATCATGACAGAACTAACTGGTTACAGCTGCCCGCGATGATCGTCGGAGCGTTTATTATCGACCTGCTGCTGCTGGCGCTCACCCTCTTTGTCGGTCAGCTGTTGAGCGATAACCTCAACGGCGGCAACCGCACCATTGCCTTTCAGCAGAGCCTGTTCCTCAACGCCTTTGCACTCATTGAGTTCTTCAAGGCGATCCTGCGCCTGATTTTCTGCCCGCGCTTCCCCGATCTGCGTCCTTTCTCGATAAAAAACGAGGCGGCGAAGTATTGGCACCTGCGCCTGAGCGCCCTGAGCAGCCTGATTGGCTATGGCCTGCTGGTCGCCGTGCCGATCATCTCTAACCAGGTTAACGTTCAGTTTGGCGCGCTGGCGAACGTGCTGATCATGCTCTGTATCACTACCTGGGCGCTCTATCTTATTTTTCACAACAAGACCACGGTCTATGAGAATCTCCACCATCTTGCCGATCGCTCGCTGGCCTTCTTTAGCCTGTTTATTCGCGCCTTTGCGCTGATCTGGCACTGGCTCGCCAGCGCCTATTTTGTGGTGCTGTTCTTCTTCTCGCTGTTCGATCCGGGTAACAGCCTGAAATTTATGATGGGCGCGACGGTGCGCAGCCTGGCGATTATCGGCATTGCGGCCTTTGTTTCCGGCATGCTGTCGCGCTGGATTGCCAAACGGATCACTCTCTCCGCTCAAGTGCAGCGTAACTACCCTGAGCTGCAAAAGCGGGTCAATGGCTGGCTGTCGACGGCGCTGAAGGTGGCGCGTTTTCTCACCGTGATTGTCGCCATCATGCTGCTGCTCAGCGCGTGGGGCCTGTTCGATTTCTGGAACTGGCTGCACTACGGGGCGGGAGAGAAAGCCGTTGATATTCTGATCCGTATCGCGCTGATCCTCTTCTTCTCGGCGGTGGGCTGGACCGTGCTAGCGAGCCTGATCGAAAACCGGCTCTCCTCGGATATTCACGGTCGGCCGCTGCCCAGCGCCCGTACCCGCACCCTGCTCACCCTGTTCCGCAACGCATTGGCGGTGGTGATCAGCACCATTACGGTGATGATTGTGCTCTCAGAGATCGGGGTGAACATTGCTCCGCTGCTGGCCGGTGCCGGGGCCCTGGGCCTGGCCATCTCCTTCGGGGCGCAAACCCTGGTAAAAGATATTATCACCGGGATCTTTATCCAGTTTGAGAACGGGATGAACACCGGGGATCTGGTCACCATCGGGCCGCTAACCGGCACGGTCGAGCGAATGTCGATCCGCTCCGTTGGCGTGCGCCAGGATACCGGGGCCTACCACATCATTCCGTGGTCATCGATTACCACCTTTGCCAACTTTGTGCGCGGGATTGGGTCGATAGTGGCGAACTACGATGTCGATCGTCATGAGGATGCGGAGAAAGCCAATAACGCGCTGAAGGCAGCGGTGGGTGAGCTGATGGAGCAGGAGGATATTCGCAAGCTGATCATTGGCGAGCCAAGCTTTGTGGGCATTGTGGGCCTGACCAACACCGCCTTCACGCTGCGGGTGACCTTTACCACCCAGCCGCTGAAGCAGTGGACGGTGCGCTTTGCCCTCGACAGCATGGTGAAAAAGCACTTTGACCTTGCCGATGTGCGCCCGCCGGTGCAGACCTACCAGATGCTGGCTAACCCAGCGGCCGGACAGCCGGGGGCCGCAGAGCCAGGGGGCGGACAGACCCTGCCCCCTGCACAACCTACGCTTTAAACCGCGTCTGTGCCCAGCGGCGACGCTGGGCCTCATCCAGGAAGGTCCAGGCAATGAAGCGGCTCTGCTTCTGCCCCTGGGCCATCTCTTTTTTCACGACCTTCACCGCCCCGGCGGCGGTCAGGGCGCGATAGAGCGGAGGCAGGTTCTCGCCGCGTGACACCAGCGAGGTGAACCACAGCACCTGACGGCCAAAGGCCTGGCTCTCGGCAATCATCTTGCTGATAAACGCCACTTCTCCACCCTCGCACCACAGCTCCTGCTGCTGACCACCAAAGTTAAGCCCGCTCGCCTCGCTCTGGCCAAGGTTGTGCCGCTTGCGGTCGTTGCCCGCCTGCGCCGCTGCCGCCGAGTCGTGGAACGGTGGGTTGCAGAGGGTCGCATCGTACTGCTCGTTCTTGTGGATCATGCCGTTGAGAATGGCCGCCGGATCTTTCTGCCGACGCAGGCGAACCGCACGGGTCAGGCCCGGATTGCCGGTCACAATCGCCTGGGCGCTGGCAAAGGCCGCATCACCTATCTCGGTGCCGGTAAAACGCCAGCCATATTCGTGGTGGCCAATCAGCGGATAGATGCAGTTTGCCCCGGTGCCGATATCCAGCACGCTCGCCTGGCGCGGGATCGTACCGTCGACGCTGGTTTCGGCCAGCAGATCCGCCAGATGGTGGATATAGTCCGCCCGTCCCGGCACCGGCGGGCAGAGAAAACCTTCAGGAATATCCCAGTGCTTCACCCCATAGAAGTGTGCCAGCAGCGCTTTGTTCAACGCCTTGACGGCCTCGGGATCGGCAAAATTCACCGTCGGCTCACCGGCAGGCGTCGCGATAATAAAATCGCGCAGGTTGGGTTCGTCGATACAAAGGGCGTCGAGATCGTAGCGGCTGCGGTGACGGTTACGCGGGTGTAACCCCGGCTTCTGGGCATTCATGGCATTCTCCTGTAATAAGCGGCGTAAGATACCCCCTGAAGCCAGCGCGGTAAACAGCCATTCATGCAAAAAACCGCAGCATGTTGCCGAAATTTTTGCCCGTAAGCCGCTCTTCGCCGGGCCTAAACTTAAGCTGCGGTTTCTTTATAAGAGGATGTCATGATGAAAAAATATCTGGCAATGGCTGCCGCGCTGGCGTTCTCCGCCATGACGGTTAGCGCCTTTGCCGCACCCCAGCAGTTGATGAGAGACGACACCGGGACGCTGCGCCCGGCGGGCACGGTCTCTGCCCATGGCGCGCTAAGCCTGGACGATCTCCAGGACGAGCTGGCGGAAAAAGCCCGCGAGCAAGGCGCAAAAGGGTTTGTGATTGACTCCGCTGGCGGTGAAAACCAGATGTACGGCACGGCCACCATCTACAAATGAGCATTTTTTTACACCGCCCCGTAAAAGCCTGACCGGTCTTTTGTGGGGCATTTTTTTACGCAGCGGTACATCTTTTACTACCCTTAACGTTCACCTTAAGCTGAGGAGTAGAAGATGAAATTCAAAGGTATAGAGCATATTGGCATTACCGTTACCGATCTGAAAGCCGCAGAAACCTTCTTTATTAACGCGCTGGGGGCCAGCGTGCTCTACCGGATCGTTCCCCCTGATGAGCCAGCTAAAGCCGTGGATGGTCAGAGCATGCACCCGCTTAACGGTTTTCCGGTTGATATGCGCGTGGTCGGCCTGGCGATGCTGCGACTTGGTAACGGCGCCAACGTCGAGCTGTTCCAGCTTGATCCCAGCGTAACTAATCAGCAGACCAATATTTGCCAGCCGGGGATTAACCACTTCTCAATCTACGTGGATGACATTAAAGAGGCCGGTGAAACGCTGCGCGCTCACGGCGCGGAGATGCTGGAGGGGCCAAGTGATAGCTTCGCCCAGGAAGAGGGAGCCGGCAACCAGACCTGGTTCTGCCGTACTCCCTTTGGTGTGCTGATCGAGTTGATTACCCTCCCCTCACCGCTGCACTACGATGAGGGTGCCACCGCCGAGCGCTGGATACCCTAAGGCTACTTGTCGTTAGCCGCCGCCAGCAGGGTGTTGAGCAGCACGTTTGCCCCACGCTCTGCCCACTGGGGAGTGATATTTTCCGCCTCGTTATGGCTGATGCCCTTTTCGCAGGGGATAAAGATCATCGCGGTGGGCGCTACGCGGTTAACGTAGCAGGCGTCGTGACCGGCACCGGAGACCATCCGGCGCTGAGAGTAGCCCAGTTCGCGGGTCGCCTGCTCGATGCGTGCGATACAGCCCTTATCAAAGTCCACGGGCGCGTAGTCAAAGATGCGCTCCCAGGCGACGTCGATGCGGCGGGCCGACAGCCCGTCCAACGCCTCAGCCAGCGCCGCCTCCATCGCCACCAGCGCAGCGGTCTCTGGATGGCGGAACTCGACGGTACAGAAGACCGCTGACGGTACGACGTTGCGTGAGTTAGGCGTCACCTGCACGCTGCCCACGGTGGCGCGCCCGTCCGGCGCAAAGCGGCGGCCAATGGCCTCAACCGCCATGGTCAGCTCGGCAAAGGCGCACAGAGCGTCACGACGCAGATCCATTGGCGTGGTGCCCGCGTGGGCAGCAAAGCCGGTCAGGTTGATCTCATACCAGCGCTGGCCCATGGCAGCATGAACCACGCCGATATCCCTCTCCTCTGCCTCAAGCAGCGGCCCCTGCTCGATATGCAGCTCGTAGCAGGCGTGCAGCGGAATAGCCACCGCCGGACGCTCGCCCTGATAGCCGATAGCCGCCAGCGCCTGGCCGACGCTAATGCCGTCGCGATCCTCCCGCGCCAGAGCATAGGCTTCGCTGAACACCCCGGCCCAGACGCCGGAGGCCAGCATCGCCGGAGCGAAACGCGCACCCTCTTCGTTGGTCCAGTTCACCAGAATGAGGTCGCGCTCGGTGGTGATGCCGCGATCGTTAAGGGTGCGCAGCGCCTCCAGCCCGGCGAGCACGCCATAGATGCCGTCGTAGTTGCCGCCCAACGGCTGGGAGTCGCCGTGCGAGCCGGTGAGCACCGGGGTCAGATCCGGGTTGCTGCCCGCCCGGCGAATAAACATATTCCCCAGCCGATCAACCTCACAGCGAAAACCCGCTTCACGCGCCCAGGCCGCGAGCAGGTCGCGCCCGCGCCGATCCTCATCGCTCAACGCCAGCCGGGTCACCCCGCCCCCCGCCGTTGCGCCAAGCGTGGCAAACTCGTTAAGGGTCTGCCACAGGCGCGCGCTATCCACCTGTAGAGGAGAGGGCATCACGCCTCCTTGTCTTTAACGCGATAGCGGAAATCGCAGCACGGCGCACCGGACATAATGGTCTGGGTGCGGGTCAGCTCAACGTCCGGCGCATAGCCGACGATGAACTTGTCATCCCTCGCGCAGGAGAGCAGATGGCCGATCTCGCCGAGGCCCATCTCGTGGTACATCTCGGCGTAGCGGCAGCGCGTCACGTCATAGTCGTAGCGCTGACCGTCGTCTTCGATCACCCGCACGTCGAGGGCGTTATCCTTCTCCCAAAGATACTGCAGATCGACGAAGCTGCGCAGATCCGCTTTTTTCGGCTCTGCGGCGGCAAAGTTCTGCCCGGCCTGAATGGCCGCCTGCTCAATGGCTTCACCAATCACCGCCTGGGCGCGGGCTTTACCCACCTCGCGCACCAGGATGTCATAGATAGGTTTAATTATTTCAGCTTCAATTTTTCGGCGGGCGAGAATGCCCAGCTCTTGTTTTTGCTCACAGCTCATCATTGCCTCACAGCTTATTTCGCGCTTCCGCCCAGCACGGTCTGGGGTTCCCACTTACCGTTCACCACTTTGTAGACGGTAAAGGATGGATTTTTCAGGTTGCCCTGCTCGTCAAAGGCAATATTGCCGGTCACGCCCGTGTAGCTGATGGCGCGCAGGGCAGGCAGATAGTCACCGGCGTCAACGGAGTTGGCTTTCTGCATCGCGGCGATCAGCACCCGGGTGGCGTCATAGGCAAACGGCGCATGCAGTTCGATATGGGTATGGTATTTAGACTGGTAGGCCTGCTCGAACGCTTTCCCGCCCGGCATCTTCTCTACCGGCAGACCCGGCTCCAGGGCCACCACGCCCTCGCCCTCTTTCTGCGCCAGGCTCAGGAAGGTCTGGCTCACGAAGCCGCCCGCGCCCATCAGCGTGGCCTTCATGCCCAGCTGCTTGAGACGACGCGCCAGCGGAGCCGCCTGGCTATCCACGCCGCCGAAGAAGACCAGATCGGCATTTTTGCTGCGGATGGCGGTCAGCACAGCGTTGAAATCCACGGTCTTCTCATCAACGTACTGACGGTCAACCGGCTTGATGCCCTGCGCTTCCAGCGACTTGATAAACTCGTCGGCCAGCCCCTGACCAAAGGCGGTACGGTCATCGATCACCGCGATGCGCTTCGCCTTCAGCGTCTGCACGGCATATTTTGCCGCGTAGTCACCGCCGTCATCGTCATGGCCCATCACGCGGAAGCTGGTGTCAAAGCCCTGCTGGGTATAGGCGTGACCGGTGGCGACCGGAGCAACCTGGGCGATGCCCGCATCGTGATAGATACGCGCCGCCGGAATGCTGGTCCCGGTGTTCCAGTGACCGACAACCCCTGCCACTTCGCTGTCGACCAGGCGCTGAGCCACGGCAACGGCGGTACGCGGGTCGGACTGATCGTCTTCGGATTGCAGCTTAAAGGTCACCGCTTTGCCGCCAATCGTCGGGTGGGTTTTATTCACGTCGTCGATGGCGAGCTGCGCGCCGTTCTCCAGATCCTTACCGATACGCGCCGACGGGCCGGTCAGCGGGCCAGCCAGACCGATAATCACGGTGTCATCGGCCTGGGCCGGGTTTACCGCTGCTCCGCCGAGGGCGGTGAGCGCGATCGTGGCGCTCAGCACTTTATGTTTCATGGTTTTCATTATTGTTTCCCTGATGTTGGTGGTGTTTTAAACGGCAACTTCGCCTAAATAAATTTCCTGAATTCGGTTGTCGGCCAGCAGCGCGGCAGAGTCGCCGTGATGGGCGATAGATCCGCTGTCCATCACCCACGCGCGATGGGTGACCTCCAGCGCCAGCCGGGCGTTCTGCTCGATCAGCAGCAGCGTGACGCCCGCATCGCGCAGAGCGGCAATCTCTTTAAAAATGGTTTCAACCATGATCGGGGCCAGCCCCATCGACGGCTCGTCGAGGATCAGCAGGCGCGGCTGGCTGAGCAGCGCCCGGCCCAGAGCCAGCAGCTGCTGTTCGCCGCCGGAGAGCAGCCCGGCCAGCTGATCTTTGCGTTCACCGAGGCGCGGAAAACGCTCATACAGCTGAGCCATCTCCTGCTTCACCGCCTGGCGTCCCTTGCGTTGCCAGGCACCCATCAGCAGGTTCTCTTCTACCGTCATGCGGGTGAAGATGCCTCGCCCCTCGGGCACAAGGACAATACCGTCCCGCAGCAGATCCTGCGGGGCGCGGCGGTGAACCGATTTGCCGCGCCAGAGGATCTCTCCGTCGTAGGGTTGCAGCCCGGCGATGGCCCGTACGGTAGAGCTTTTGCCCGCGCCGTTGGCTCCCAGCAGCGTGCCCTGCTCACCTTCGTTAAGGCTAAAGTCGATGCCGCGTACGGCCTTGATCCCGCCGTAGTGCACGGAGAGGTTGCGCACCTGCAAAATAGGTTCAGACATGGGCGTTTCCTCCCAGATAGGCGCGGATCACATCCGGATGACGACGTACCGCCTCCGGTTCCCCTTCGGCAATCACCTTGCCGTAGTCCAGCACGCTGATGCGGTCGCAGAGGCTCATAATCAGCTTCACGTCATGCTCAATAATCAAAATGGTTTTGCCATCGTCACGAATACGGCGCAGCAGCTCGCCGAGGGCGACTTTCTCCGCCGCGTTCATGCCTGCCGCAGGCTCGTCGAGGGCCAGTAGCTTAGGATCGGTAGCCAGGGCGCGGGCAATCTCAAGACGGCGCTGGTGGCCGTAGGCGAGATCGCTGGCGCGGTAGTGGGCAAACTGGGCGATGCCGGTGTACTCCAGCCAGTACCAGGCCTGGCGCTCGGTCTCCGCCTCCTCCTCTCTCGCCCGCTTATGGCGGGTGATGGCAGCCCACAGACCGTTGCGGGTGCGGACGTGACGACCGATCATCACGTTCTCCAGCACGCTCATGTCGTTAAACAGGCGTAGGTTCTGGAAGGTGCGGGCGATGCCTGCCTGGGTCACTTTCTCAATCGCCTTTGGCGAGTAAGGTTTGTCGGCCAGGCTGAACTCGCCGCTGTCGGCGGTGTAGAGGCCGGTGATCAGGTTGAAGCAGGTGGTTTTGCCCGCGCCGTTGGGGCCAATCAGGCCGTAGATCTCTCCCGCCTTGACCGACAGGCTGACGTCGTTCACCGCCACCAGACCGCCGAAGCGTTTATTAAGATGACGGATCGTTAACAGACTCATGCTTTTGCCCCCGCGTGTTTAGCGGGCCAGACGCCGCCCGGACGGAAAATCATCACCAGCACCAGCGCCAGGCCGTAGAAGAGCTGACGCAGGATCTCCGGATCCACCAGCACGGTGCCGAACAGCGCCTCCTGCACCGGCACGGCCTGGCTGCGCAGCAGCTCCGGCAGCGCCGAGAGCATCACCGCCCCGAGGATCACCCCCGGCACGTGGCCGATACCGCCCAGCACCACCATCGCCAGCACCACGATGGACTCCTGCAACGTAAAGGATTCCGGGGAGACGAAGCCCTGGAACGAGGCAAACATCACCCCGGCGACGCCGCCAAAGGAAGCGCCCATCGCGAAAGCCAGCAGCTTAAAGTTACGCACGTTGATGCCCATCGCCCGCGCCACGTCTTCATCCTCGCGGATGGCGTGCCAGGCCCGGCCTACCCTGGAGCGTTGCAGACGGATACAGATAAAGACGATCGTCACAATCAGCGCGGCAAACAGGTAGTACCAGAGATAGAGCGCGGGAATTTTCACCCCCAGCAGGTGGTAAACGCCGCGGAACTCCAGGCCAAACAGGCTCAGGGAGTCGATGCCCGAGATCCCCTTTGCGCCGTTGGTAATATTGACCGGACGGTCGAGGTTACGCATCAGGATGCGGATAATCTCCCCGAAGCCGAGAGTCACAATCGCCAGATAGTCACCACGCAGGCGCAGGGTCGGCGCACCCAGCAGGATGCCGCAGATCCCGGCAATGAGGGCCGCCAGCGGGATCAGCACCCCATAGGAGACGTGCAGCCCGTCGCTGAAGTAGCCCTGCAATACCGGGAAGGCGTCGAGCAGGTGCGGGGAAGCCAGCAGCGCCGCAAGATAAGCCCCGACAGCGTAGAAAGCGATAAAGCCCATATCCAGCAGGCCGGTAAAGCCGACCACAATGTTAAGGCCCAGGGCGAGCATGATGTAGAGCAGGGTAAAGTCGATCACCCGCACCCAGTAGTTGCCGCCAGCGGCAGAGGCCAGCCACGGAGCGAGCAGTAGCCCGGCCACCAGCAGAATGATGCCGAGGTTAAGACGCGGTGCACTGCGTTCGGAGGTTAAAATAGTCATAGGATCCTCAGGCACGCTGTGCAACACGCTCGCCCAACAGGCCAGCAGGACGGAAAACCAGCACCAGGATCAGCACGATAAACGCCAGAATATCCTGATAGTTACTGCTGAACGCGCCGCCGGTGAGATCGCCCAGGTAGCCAGCGCCCAGCGCCTCAATCAGCCCGAGCAGGATGCCGCCCAGCATGGCACCGCGAATGTTGCCGATGCCCCCCAGCACGGCGGCGGTAAAAGCTTTGATGCCCGGCAGGAAGCCCATCGAGAAGCTGGCGCTGCCGTAGTTGCTGGCCATCATTACCCCCGCCAGGGCGGCAAACGCACCGCCGATAGCGAAGGTCAGGGTAATAATCCGGTTAGGTGAGACGCCCATCAGGCTGGCAACCTGCGGGTTTTCCGCCACGGCGCGCATCCCGCGCCCCAGACGGCTGTACTCCACCAGCAGCCACAGGCCAAGCATCACCAGGAAGGTGACGGCCAGGGTTAATATGCCGGTCACGGTGATAATCGCGGGCGGATGCTCGGCGCTGCCCGCGGTGATCTCAATGGGATCCATGGGCAGGATCTGGGGAAACATCAGCGGGTTACGGCTCCAGATCAGCATGGCTACGGTTTGCAGCAGCACCGAGATGCCGATCCCACTGATCAGCGGAGCCAGCCGGGGCGCATTGCGCAGGCGGCGATAGGCAAAACGCTCTACCGCCATCGCCAGCAGCGCACAGACGACCATCGCCGCCATCAGGGCAAGGGTCAGCTGCACCAGCAGATTCATGCCGGGGAACCACTGGGAGAGAAGATTGATCCCTGAAAGAGTGGTCAACGCGCCGACCATTAAGATGTCGCCGTGGGCAAAGTTGATGATGCGCAGAATGCCATACACCATGGTATAGCCGAGGGCAATCAGGCCATAAATGCTGCCCAGCATCATGCCGTTGATCAATTGCTGAATAAGTGTGTCCACAATACGTGCCTGCTGAGAATTTTTTCAGCGTAAGCATCCAACAATTGAATTTAATTTTGAAATACGGATATATTCTTTCTTATTATAAAAGCGTATTTTGCTAAGCTACTGATATTAAATTATAAAATAAAAACGATTTTTGGCAATCAGGCAGGGTTTGCTTCAACATATGAAAAAAACAGAAGAGTTAGGCGAAAGCGGGCTGCCGGACGATCCGCCCCTCCGCGCGGTGCGGGTCTTTGAGGCTATCGCCCGGCTGGGCAGCGTCTCCGCCGCGGCCGAAGAGCTGAACGTCTCTCCCTCGGCGGTTAGCCATCAACTCAAGGTGCTGGAGAGCTTTCTACAGCTTCCGCTAACCCATCGTCAGGGACGCCATCTGGTGCTCAGCAGCGAGGGACGCGAGTATTACCGCTCGATACGCGCAGCCTTTAGCGTGCTGCGTCAGGCCACCGGCCAGCTGTTTGAGCAGGGCCGCTCGCGGCAGGTGACGATCAGCCTGATCCCGCTCTTCGGGATGGGCTGGTTTATTCCCCGCCTGCCGCGCTTCCTCCAGGCCCACGCCCAGATGGAGATCAACGTGGTCTACGCCAACCATCGCAACTATCTGAGCGACGCCTCGGATATGTCGATCCGCTTTGGTAATGGGCAGTGGGTGGGCTATCGCAGCGAGAAGCTGATCTCCGGGCGCATGATCCCGGTATGCAGCCGGGAGTTTATCCGCCTGCATGGCTACATTGAGACTCCCACGCAGCTGGCGCAGATGCCACTCCTGCATGACGAAGAGCGCGCTACCTGGACGCAGTGGTTTAGCGAGCAGCAGGTGAAGCGGGTGCGTCGGGACGGAGCGATGTTTGAGGATGGGCTCCTGACCCTGGCCGCCGTGCAGGCCGGGCTGGGCTGCGCCCTGATGCGCGAGCCGATGATCCTGCCCTATCTGCAAACCGGCGAGCTGGTGAAGATCTTCGACTTGCCCATCGACGACGGGCGTGACTACTACCTCTGCGTGCGCCAGGACGTGGAGATGACCCACGAAGGCAAGCTGCTCCAGCAGTGGCTGCGTGAGGAAGCCGGGAGATAGTCTAAACTTAAGTGATACTTCTCACTTAGGAGAGCGCTATGGCTTCAGGTTGGGCAAACGACGGTGCCGTTCAGGATCAGATCGACAGCACCATTGACGATGCGGTAGCCCGCGCGCGCCGCGAACTGCCGAAGGGTGAGAGTCTGCACGAGTGTGATGAGTGTGGGACAACAATCCCCGAAGCGCGCCGCAAGGCGATCCCGGGCGTACGGCTGTGCGTGGCGTGCCAGCAGAAGAAAGATTTGAAAAACGCCTCGTTTTCAGGATATAACCGTAGGGGTTCGAAAGACAGCCAGCTTCGTTGACCACCGAAGGGGGTTAGCCCAGGGCAAGCGGTTGCTATCTGCATCACAAAAAGCGGGCATTAGAGTGGCATTTTGTGCCGCTAACACGGCGGCACAACCACAGTACGCTTTCACTTGAATAATTCTTGTTAAAAATCATTCATTTTCAATATATTAACGATCGTTCAAAATTTTAGATGAAGGTCGTCAATTCTATTCGATTTAATCTCTCGCGAAATACTGTGATACTTATCACATCGACGGAACATCGTCCCCCATACAGAATAAACTGCGAGAATCGAACCATGAAAACCATTAAATATGCTGTTGCTGCTCTTGCACTGACTACCCTCTCCTTCGGCGCATTCGCTGCCCAGCCGGTAACCGCTGAGCAGGCGCAGAGCATGCACAAAATGGGCGTTGTGACCGCGCAGGGCGCGACGACGCTGGATGGCCTGGAAGCCCAGCTGGCTGAGAAAGCCGCTGCCGCAGGCGCAAAAGGCTATAGCATCACCTCTGCTAACGCCTACAACAAAATGAGCGGTACTGCGGTTATCTATCAGTAATCGCCTTACCGTATCTACCCCGCTGGCTCATCACTGGCGGGTTGTATTACCCCTCATTATTACTGCATTAACCCTGTTTGTTGTTACCCTTGTTGCCCGTCCGGTTTGGACGGGCTTTTTTTTGCCCGCTGTTTATCAAAAAGAGCTCGCTACCCGGGCCAGACCCTCTTCCAGGGTTTCCACTTGCCCTGTGCCCACAAAGCAGCAGGCGATCTGACGCTTCAGCGATTCCGGTACCGGCTCGCTGCCGACCAGGCAACGCTCCGTCCAGCGGGCGGTGACCTCGGGATCTTTGCTGGCGGGCAGCACAGCCTGCGCCGCCGTTTCGTCCTGCCGTTCGCTTAAGACGCGCGTGCCCTGGGCATCAATCAGCGTGAGCTGCGGGCAGCGCTGGGGATTGGCATACACCTCTCCTTCCGTACCGTGCATCAGCAGCCCGCGCCCGCCGATATCACCAAAGAACTTCGCGACCCGCGTAACGTATTCAGGATGGGAGACGCTGGAGAGACGCAGGGCGGCATCTTCCGCAAAGGGCGTTGCCAGCTTAGCCAGGGTGTGGGCGCTGTTACGCACCCCCATGCGCCAGCGCATATCAAGCTGTTTCTCCAGCGGCGGACAGAGCGCGCTAACGGGCACATACACCGGGTTACGCCCCTCCAGCTTGGCCTGCGCCTGACCGGCGGTCAGGGTCGGCTCAATGCCCAGCAGGGTAAAAATGGTTTCCGAGATCACGCGGTCACGATCTTCGCTCACGCCGTGCACCAGCACTGGGAAACCCAGCCGCTGAAGCAGCATCGCCAGCAGCGGGGTCAGGTTCGCCTGCCTGCGCGCGCCGTTATAGGTGGGAATAACGATGGGCATCGGCTTCGCCACCGGCGGCGTCAGACGCATGGTCTGGGCCTGCATCGCCTCGTAGAAGCCCAGCATCTCCGCCTCGCCCTCGCCTTTAATACGCAGGGCGATCAGGATCCCGCCCATCTCCAGATCCGCGACCTCGCCGTTCAGCATGTGGGTGTATAACGCGCGTGCGGTATCAAAATCCAGATCGCGGGCGTGATTTTTACCGCGCCCAACCTCTTTGATGATTTGGCGGAAATCCATAGCTAACTCCTTGCGTCACGGGTGATGGTCAGCGTCGCCGACGACGATTCTGTTTTGGTTTACTTTTTACTATAACGTCAGGCACGTCCGGTTGGGAAATAGGAAAAACAGGCAGGGCGTCGAGCAGCCGTTTTCCATAGCCTTTCGAGAGCAGCCGTCGGTCGTAGATAACCACTTCACCCCGGCAACTGTGGCTACGGATCAGCCGTCCCACCTGTTGGATAAGGTTAAAAGAAGCGCTCGGCAGGCTCTGCACCTCAAACGGGTAGCGATTGAGGCTCTTCAGCCACTCGCCTTCGGTGATCACCACCGGGCTGTCGATAGGCGGAAACGCGATCTTGTGGATGTGCACCTGGGTCAGGTAGTCCCCTTTGAGATCCAGCCCCTCGGCAAACGACTGAAGCCCCACCAGCACGCTGCGTCCGCCCTCGTCGATGCGCTTGCGGTGCAGCTCCACCAGCCGGTAACGGGGCTGATCCCCCTGCACCAGCAGCATCAGGCGCAGATCGGTCACAAAGGTTAGAAAGAGCTGCATCGCGCGGTTGCTGGCAAACAGCACCAGCATGCCGGGGTGCTCTTTTTTCTCGACCTGCTCGCGGAAGTAGGCCGCCATCTCGGCGATGTGCTTCTCTTCGTGCTCCATCAGCGGCTCGTAGCGCATCTGCGGGATCACAAGCCTGCCCTGCTCAATGTGGTTAAAGGGCGAGTCAAGGGTCACAAAGCGATCCCCGGCTTTCTCCTTCAGGCCGCTCATCTCCTGTAAACGGGAGAAGCTGTTCAGGGAGCGTAAGGTGGCCGAGGTGACGACGATATGCGGCACGCTGCGCCACAGCAGCTTCTCCAGCTGATCGCTAACGCGAATGCCAACGCAGTGGAAGAAGAGATGCATCTGCCCTTCAACCAGCTCGCGGGTGGCCCACTTGGTCACCGGCGCGCCCGACGCCTGGGCCATCGAGGCCAGCCGCCACAGCTTGCTCTGGCTCTCGAACATGCCCAGGGCGCGGTTCATCTGCAAAATAACCCGGTGCAGGCGGACGATATCGTGCTGGCCGGTTTTTTCACTGAGATCGTTTAGGAACAGCTCAGCCAGCCCGCGCAGCATCTCGGTCAGCTTCGCCAGCCGCAGGCAGATCTCCATCACCTCGTCAGGCAGCTCGCCCATGGCAAAGCGGTGCTCTGCCTCGGTACCGGCGGGCATATAGAGCCCGAGAATGGCATTCAGCGAGGCGATAAGCTCATACAGCTCCTCGCAGTGGGCGTTGAGCCGCTCCGGCAGCGCCAGCGGCGGCGTGGTCTTCGGACGAAACTGCTCCATGCAGGTCGCCACCAGCTTGGTAAAGAGGTCGAGCTGGAGTCGATACCAGGGGGCAGTGATCTCGGCGCTCATCTCCAGCGCGTCGCGGGCGACGTCCGGCAGATGGTGGCCCTCATCCAGCACCAGCAGCAGGTTTTTTGGCTCCGGCAGCACCGCTTCGGACTCCATCGCCGCCATGACTAAGGCGTGGTTAGCCACCACCACCTCGACCTCCTGCACCTCCCGGCGGGCGACAAAAAACGGGCACTCGCGGTAGTAGTGGCAGTTACGGTTCAGGCAGCTGGCCTTATCGGTGCTGAGCCGCCGCCACAGGTTATCCTCGATGTTCTGATCGGTATGATCGCGCAGGCCGTCCCAGCGGTAGCTGTCGAGATCGGCCTTGAGTTTGGCGCAGCGCTGCTGCTCCTCTTTGCTGTTTGGCGTCAGCTCGTCGTCGAGGAAGGCCAGCAGATCCTGCTGGGTGGCCTCGCTGCTGGCAAGGGCCGTCAGGTTGCGCGGACAGACGTAGCGCCCGCGGCCAAAGGCAGCGGTAAAGCGCAGATCGGGGATGATCTTCTTCAGCAGGGGTAGATCTTTGCTGAAGATCTGATCCTGCAACGCCACGTTGGCGGTGCTGATCACCAGCGTCTTCTGCTCTTCGCGGGCGATGGCGATGCCGGGAATAAGATAGGAGAGGGTCTTGCCGACGCCGGTGGGCGCCTCAATGGCCAGATGCCGCCCCTCTTCCCCGGCCAGGGTTTTGGCGACGTCAGCGATCATCTGCCGCTGCGGTGCGCGCGGAATAAAGTCGGGGATCTGTTGCTGTAGCGCCTTATACCAGGCGGCAATCTGCGCTTTCAGCGCGGCGGAAAGAGCCATCGGGAGACCTGAAATACTGTATAAACAGCCACTATTGTCTCACGATCGTCGGCATGCCGCAAAAGAAAAGCCCGGCTTTGCGGCCGGGCTTCAGGATTATTACTGCGATGCCGCTGGCTTGCGCGGACGGCGACGGCGCGCCTGCTCCCCGGCGGGTTTCGCATCGCCGCTGCGGCGCGGCTGGCTTGATTTCGGCGCGCCGCCTTCGCTGCGACCTTCGCTACGGCGCGGCTGCTGCTGGCCACGACCACCGCCCTGCCCGCGTCCACCACCGCCGCCGCCACGCTGCTGGCGACCGTTTTGGATCGGCTCAGCTTTGATAGAGGCGTCCGGCTCATAGCCCGGCAGGGCAATGCGTGGGATCTCTTTTTTCAGCAGGCGCTCAATGTCGCGCAGCAGCTTGTGCTCGTCGACGCAGACCAGCGACAGGGCTTCGCCGGTAGCCGCGGCACGACCGGTACGACCGATGCGGTGCACGTAGTCTTCCGGCACGTTCGGCAGCTCGTAGTTAACGACGTGCGGCAGCTCTTCAATGTCCAGACCACGGGCAGCAATATCGGTTGCCACCAGTACGCGGATGTCGCCGGATTTAAAATCGTCCAGCGCCCGGGTACGTGCGCCCTGGCTCTTGTTACCGTGGATCGCGGCGCTGCGGATACCGTCTTTATTCAGCTGCTCTGCCAGGTGGTTGGCACCGTGCTTGGTGCGGGTAAAGACCAGCACCTGCTGCCAGTTGCCCTCGCCGATCATCTGCGACAGCAGCTCCCGCTTGCGTTTCTTATCAACGAAGTGCACATGTTGAGTAACCTGCTCGGAGGCGGTGTTGCGACGCGCCACTTCGATCTCCAGCGGGTTATGCAGCAGCTTCTCCGCCAGGGTTTTGATCTCATCCGAGAAGGTCGCGGAGAAAAGCAGGTTCTGACGCTTGGCCGGCAGCTTCGCCAGCACGCGGCGAATATCGTGGATAAAGCCCATGTCAAGCATGCGGTCCGCTTCGTCCAGCACCAGGATCTCAATGCCGTCGAGCTTAACGGCGTTCTGGTGCTCCAGATCCAGCAGACGGCCTGGGGTAGCGACCAGCACGTCAACGCCGCCGCGCAGCTTCATCATCTGTGGGTTAATGCTCACGCCACCGAAAACCACCAGCGAACGCACGTTGAGGTACTGACTGTACTCCCGCACGTTCTCACCCACCTGTGCCGCCAGCTCGCGGGTTGGGGTGAGGATCAGCGCCCGCACCGGGCGACGGCCTTTGGCATGGGGTTCGCTGGAAATAAGACGCTGCAATAGTGGCAGGGTAAAGCCAGCGGTTTTACCGGTACCGGTCTGGGCGCTGGCCATCAGGTCGCGCCCCTGCAGCACGGCGGGGATCGCCTGCTGCTGGATAGGGGTAGGTTCGCGGTAGCCCTGCTCGGCAACGGCGCGCAGGATCTCAGGGTCTAAACCCAGTGCTTCAAAAGACATAACAACTCCGAACCGCCCCGACCGTTTCAGGTGTAGTTTTCAGGGAGATAGGTAACGAAACAGATGACAAAAACCACAGTGTCATGAAGAGGCGCAGTGTAGCAGCTTTTGTGATGTGGCGCATAAAATATCCCGCGTCCATTCATTAACAAAATAATTCTCCGCCTGCGTAGACATGCTCAAAAAACCGACATAATATTAATCAATCGATTGATTAATTTTTTGCGACGCTATGAATACTATCCCGACAACAACAAAAGGTGAAAACGCGAAGCGTCAGCTGATTGCCGCAGCCCTGGCCCAGTTTGGTGAATACGGCCTGCACGCTACGACCCGCGATATCGCCGCGCAGGCTGGGCAGAACATCGCGGCAATCCCCTACTACTTTGGGTCGAAAGAGGATCTCTATCTCGCCTGCGCCGACTGGATCGCCGACTTTATCGGTAGCCAGTTTCAGCCGCTGGTGGAGGCCGCCGCCGCGCTGCTTAGCGCCCCCGAGCCGGATCGGGACGCCATCCGCCAGCTGATCCTTAACGCCTGCGGCAATATGATCCAGCTCCTGACCCAGGACGATACGCTGAGCCTGAGCAAATTTATCTCTCGGGAACAGCTCTCCCCCACTGCGGCCTATCAGCGGGTTCACGATCGGGTCATCGCGCCGATGCATACCCACCTGACCGAGCTTATCGCCGCCTATACCGGCCGCGATCCCGCGGATACGCAGACCATTTTGCATACCCATGCCCTGCTGGGCGAGGTACTGGCCTTCCGTCTGGGCCGGGAGACCATTTTGCTCCGCACCGGCTGGACAGAGTTTGATGAGAATAGCGTCGCGCAGATTAATGAGGTTATCGCCTGCCATCTTGATCTGATCCTGCTTGGCCTAACGCAAAGGAGCCTGAAGCCATGAAAAAACCCGTCATCGCCCTGCTGGCGGTGGTTGTTGTCATCGCTGCTGCCGTCGGCGGCTGGCTGTGGTATCAGAGCCAGCAGGATCGCGGCTTGACCCTCTACGGCAACGTCGATATCCGCACGGTTAATATGAGCTTTCGCGTCGGCGGTCGCCTGGCATCCCTTGCCGTTGACGAAGGGGATGCGATTAAAGCCGGACAGGTATTGGGCACGCTGGACAAAGCGCCCTATGAAAATGCGCTGATGCAGGCTAAAGCCAGCGTCGCCGTCGCCCAGGCGCAGTACGACCTGATGCAGGCGGGCTATCGCGACGAGGAGATCGCCCAGACCGAGGCGGCGGTGCGTCAGGCTAAAGCCGCTTACGACTACGCGCAGAACTTCTACACCCGCCAACAGGGGCTGTGGAAAAGCCGCACCATTTCCGCCAACGATCTGGAAAACGCCCGCTCGTCCCGGGATCAGGCCCGAGCGACGCTGAAATCCGCCGAGGATAAGCTGAGCCAGTACCGCACCGGCAATCGCCCGCAGGATATCGCCCAGGCGAAGGCCAGCCTCGAACAGGCTCAGGCCCAGCTGGCCCAGGCCGAACTGGATCTGCATGATACGACCCTGGTCGCCCCCGCCGATGGCACGCTGATGACCCGCGCCGTAGAGCCGGGCAGCATGCTCAATGCGGGCAGCACCGTGCTGACCCTGTCGCTGACCCGCCCGGTATGGGTGCGTGCCTATATAGATGAACCCAATCTGGGCCGGGCGAAACCCGGCAGCGAACTGCTGCTCTATACCGATGGCCGCCCGGACAGGCCGTATCACGGCAAGGTAGGCTTCGTCTCCCCCACCGCCGAGTTCACGCCAAAAACCGTCGAAACGCCGGATCTGCGTACCGATCTGGTCTACCGTCTGCGCATCATTGTGACTGACGCCGACGACGCCCTGCGTCAGGGGATGCCGATCACCGTTCGATTTAACGATGGGCAGCACAATGAGTGACACGGCGATCCGGCTTAATGGCCTGGTAAAACGCTTTGCCGGCATGGACAAGCCCGCCGTCGCGCCCCTCACCTGTACCATCCAAAGCGGGTACGTAACCGGACTGGTCGGCCCTGACGGGGCGGGTAAAACCACGCTGATGCGCATGCTTGCCGGGCTGCTCAAGCCTGACGCGGGCTCCGCCAGCGTGCTGGGCCTCGATCCCATAAAAGACGATCGCGCTCTGCACGCCTCGCTGGGCTATATGCCGCAGAAGTTTGGCCTGTATGAGGATCTGACGGTGATGGAGAACCTGACCCTGTATGCCGATCTGCGCAGCGTGGTGGGTGAAACGCGGCAGAAAACCTTCGCCCGGCTGCTGGAGTTTACCGCCCTCGGCCCCTTTACCAACCGGCTGGCGGGCAAGCTCTCCGGCGGGATGAAGCAGAAGCTGGGCCTGGCCTGTACCCTGGTGGGCGAACCGAAAGTGCTGTTATTGGATGAACCCGGCGTCGGCGTCGATCCGATCTCCCGCCGCGAGCTGTGGCAGATGGTGCACGAGCTGGCGGGCGAAGGGATGCTGATCCTCTGGAGCACCTCCTATCTTGATGAAGCCGAGCAGTGCCGCGACGTGCTGCTGCTCAACGAAGGGGAGCTGCTGTATCAGGGCCAGCCCACCACGCTGACCCAGAGCATGGCCGGGCGCAGCTTTCTGCTGCACAGCCCGCAGGAGTCCAACCGCAGGCTGCTGCGGCGGGTGCTGCGGCTGCCCCAGGTGAGCGACGGCATGATCCAGGGTCGCTCGGTGCGCCTGATCCTCAAGAAAGAGGCCAGCGCAGAGGATATTCGCCGCGCGGAGGGGATGCCGGAGATTGAGATAGCCGAAACCACGCCGCGCTTTGAAGATGCGTTTATCGACCTGCTTGGCGGGGCGGGAACGCAGGAGTCGCCTCTCGGCGCGATCCTGCATACCGTGGAGGGATCGCCGGAGGAGACGGTGATTGAGGCAAAATCGCTGACCAAAAAATTTGGCGACTTTGCGGCGACCGATAACGTCGACTTTGCCGTGAAGCGCGGAGAGATCTTCGGCCTGCTGGGGCCAAACGGTGCAGGCAAATCCACCACCTTTAAGATGATGTGCGGCCTGCTGGTTCCCACCGCTGGCAAGGCGCTGGTGCTGGGCATGGATCTGAAGGTCAGCTCCGGCAAAGCCCGCCAGCGGCTGGGCTATATGGCGCAGAAGTTCTCTCTCTACGGCAACCTCACCGTGGAGCAGAACCTGCGCTTCTTCTCCGGGGTCTACGGCCTGCGCGGGCGGGCGCAGAACGAGAAGATCGCCCGCATGAGCGAGGCCTTCAGCCTGACCAGCATCGCCTCCCACGCCACCGACGCCCTGCCGCTGGGCTTCAAGCAGCGGCTGGCGTTGGCCTGCTCGCTGATGCACGAGCCGGACATCCTGTTTCTCGATGAGCCAACGTCTGGCGTCGATCCCCTCACCCGCCGCGAGTTCTGGCTGCATATCAACAGCATGGTAGAGAAAGGCGTCACCGTGATGGTCACCACCCACTTTATGGATGAGGCGGAGTATTGCGACCGCATCGGGCTGGTCTATCGCGGGAAGCTGATCGCCCACGGCACGCCGGACGATCTGAAAGCCCAGGCCGCAGACGCTGAACAGGCGGACCCGACCATGGAGCAGGCGTTTATTCGGCTGATCAACAGCTGGGATAAGGAGCATGCCAATGAGCACTAACGCAGTGTCATGGCGGCGAGTCCGCGCCCTCTGCATCAAAGAGACGCGGCAGATCGTACGCGACCCCAGCAGCTGGCTGATTGCCGTGCTGATCCCTCTCCTGCTGCTGTTTATTTTTGGCTACGGCATTAATCTCGACTCCAGCCGTCTGCGGGTGGGGATCCTGCTGGAGCAGCGCAGCGAAGAGGCGCTGGACTTCGCCCACGCCATGACCGGCTCGCCCTACATCGATGCCACCATTAGCGACAGCCGTCAGGAATTGATTGCCAAAATGCAGGCCGGACGCATACGCGGCATGGTGGTGATCCCGGTGGATTTCGCCGCCAACATGGCGCGCCCCGGCGTTGATGCGCCCATTCAGGTGATTACCGACGGCAGCGAGCCGAACACCGCTAACTTCGTACAGGGCTACGCGGAGGGGATCTGGCAGCTGTGGCAGATGCAGCGGGCGGAGGATCGGGGCGAAACCTTTGAGCCGCTGATCGACGTCCAGACCCGCTACTGGTTTAACCCTGCCGCCATCAGCCAGCACTTTATTATCCCCGGCGCGGTGACCATCATCATGACGGTGATCGGGGCCATCCTGACCTCGCTGGTGATCGCTCGCGAGTGGGAGCGCGGCACCATGGAGGCCCTGCTCTCGACGGAGGTGACCCGCGTCGAGCTGCTGCTCTGCAAGCTGATCCCCTACTACTTCCTCGGCATGCTGGCGATGCTGCTCTGCATGCTGGTCTCGGTGTTTATCCTCGGCGTGCCCTACCGCGGCTCGCTGATCCTGCTGTTTTTTATCAGCAGCCTGTTTTTGCTCAGCACCCTGGGGATGGGGCTGCTTATCTCCACCGTGACCCGCAACCAGTTTAACGCCGCGCAGGTGGCGCTCAATGCGGCGTTTCTGCCGTCGATTATGCTGTCGGGCTTTATCTTTCAGATCGACAGCATGCCAGCGGTGATCCGCGCGGTGACGTGGATTATTCCGGCCCGCTATTTCGTTAGCACCCTGCAAAGCCTGTTTCTGGCAGGCAATATCCCGGTGGTGCTGATTGTGAATACGCTGTTTTTGCTGGCGTCGGCGGTGATGTTTATCGGCCTGACGTGGCTGAAAACCAAACGGCGATTGGATTGATGCTTATGCCGATGTGGTTACCTTGTAGGCCCGGTAAGCGTAGCACCACCGGGCGTGTATCTGTTGACTCCGTCATGCCGGGCGGCACTACGTTTGCCCGGCCTACAGGATGCATGGTGCGGTTGTAGGCCCGGTAAGCGTAGCGCCACCGGGCGTGTATCTGTTGACTCCGTCATGCCGGGCGGCACTGCGTTTGCCCAGCCTACAGGATGCATCTGCGAAAAAAGAGGATAACACTATGTTTCACCGCTTATGGACGCTGATTCGCAAAGAGCTGCAATCCCTGCTGCGGGAGCCGCAGACGCGGGCGATCCTGATTGTGCCGGTGCTGATCCAGGTGCTGCTGTTTCCCTTTGCCGCCACCCTGGAGGTGACCAACGCCACCATCGCCATCTATAGCGAAGACAGCGGTAGACATTCGGTGGAGCTGACCCAGCGCTTTGCCCGCGCCAAAGCCTTTACCCACGTTCTGCTGCTACACAGCCCGCAGGAGATCCGGCCCACCCTCGATACGCAAAAGGCGCTGCTGCTGGTGCGCTTCCCGGCGGACTTCTCGCGTAATCTCGATACCTTCCAGCCCGCGCCGATGCAGCTGCTGCTCGACGGGCGTAACTCCAACAGCGCGCAGATTGCCGCCAACTATCTTCAGCAGGTAGTAAAGGACTATCAGCAGGAGCTCATGACGGGAAAAGCGAAGCCCAACAACAGCGAGCTGGTAGTACGTAACTGGTATAACCCCAATCTCGACTATAAGTGGTTTGTGGTGCCGTCGCTGATTGCCATGATCACCACCATCGGCGTGATGATTGTCACCTCGCTGTCGGTGGCCCGCGAGCGGGAACAGGGTACGCTGGATCAGCTGCTGGTTTCGCCCCTCGCCACCTGGCAGATTTTTGTCGGTAAGGCGGTTCCGGCCCTGATTGTCGCCACCTTCCAGGCCAGCATCGTGCTCGGGATAGGTATTTGGGCCTACCAGATCCCCTTCGCCGGATCGCTGCTGCTCTTCTATTTCACCATGCTGATCTACGGGCTGTCGCTGGTGGGCTTTGGCCTGCTGATCTCCGCGCTGTGCGCTACGCAGCAGCAGGCCTTTATCGGTGTGTTTGTCTTTATGATGCCGGCGATCCTGCTCTCCGGCTACGTGTCGCCGGTGGAGAATATGCCGGTCTGGCTACAGCATCTGACATGGATTAACCCGATTCGCCACTTTACCGATATCACCAAGCAGATCTATCTGAAGGACGCGAGTCTGGATATTGTCTGGGGAAGCCTGTGGCCGCTGCTGGTTATTGCGGCCACGACGGGATCAGTGGCCTATGCGATGTTCAGGCGGAACGTTGCGTAGCGTCTTATCTTTGGTCAGCAGGGAGAGCACCGCTGGCCCGGCAAGGATCGCCACCCCTACCGGCGCGAGCAGCAGATCGTTGTGCAGCACGCGGGAGAGCAGCCACAGGGCAATGATAGAGGTACCGAAATACCATGAGGTGGTCAGCTCCTCAAGAAAATCGCCTACCTCACGCCAGCGCCCGTCATGATGACGTTGCAGAGCCAGCATCAGTAGCACCGTGACGCCGTAAACTACACACAGGCTCAAGCCGACGCGCACCAGCGCCCCGCTCATCCAGCCCATTACCAGCGCCGCCACGACGATGAAATGCGACACAATCTGCCAGCAACCGAGGCCGGTTGCGACACGAATACGCTGTTGCCACTTCATGGATTTTCTCCTGAAGAATTTTATCTGTTATTGAGAGTACCGGACTTTACGGAAAAATCCGTAAGGCCGCATCTTTTTGTGACAGATACTACACTTTATTTCCAACAGGACAGCGTCACTGGCGGGATACAAGATGACAGAACAGAATCGGCCATTCTCTTTAAAAGTTCTTACGATTAACACGCACAAGGGTTTCACCGCGTTTAACAAACGCTTTATTTTACCAGAGCTCCGCGACGCGGTTCGTACCGTCGGCGCGGATATCGTCTGTCTGCAAGAGGTGATGGGCGCGCACGAGGTGCATCCGCTGCATGTGGAAAACTGGCCCGATACCACCCACTATGAATTTCTGGCCGATACGATGTGGAGCGACTTCGCTTACGGACGTAACGCCGTCTATCCTGAAGGGCATCACGGCAATGCGGTGCTCTCTCGCTATCCGATAGTGCACTATGAGAATCGCGACGTCTCTGTCGACGGCAGCGAAAAACGCGGCCTGCTCTACTGTCGTATTGTGCCGCCGCAGCTTAACCGCCCGATTCACGTTATCTGCGTCCATCTGGGCTTACGCGAGGCGCATCGCCAGGCCCAGCTTACCATGCTGGCGGAGTGGGTTAACTCCTTCCCAGAAGGGGAGCCGGTGCTGGTGGCGGGCGACTTTAACGACTGGCGGGTCAAAGCAAACTACCCGCTGAAAAAGCAGGCGGGCCTGGAAGAGATCTTTACCCGGGCAAAGGGCCGACCGGCGCGTACGTTTCCGGTCAGCCTGCCGCTGCTGCGTCTTGACCGTATTTACGTTAAGAACGCCAACGCCAGCGCCCCGACGGCGCTGCCGCTGCGTAACTGGCGTCATTTGTCCGATCATGCCCCACTGAGCGCGGAGATACATCTATGAAATGCGGATGGCGAGAAGGAAACCGCATCCAGCTGCTGGAGAACGGTGACGAATACTACCCGGCTGTGTTCAAGGCAATCGATAATGCACAGCGTAAGGTGATCCTGGAAACCTTTATCTGGTTCGAAGATGACGTGGGCCGCAAGCTGCACGCGGTGCTGCTGCGTGCCGCCCAGCGCGGCGTGAATATTGAGGTGCTGCTGGATGGCTACGGCTCTCCCGATCTCAGCGATGAGTTCGTCGGCCAGCTCACCGCCGCTGGCGTGGTGTTCCGCTACTACGATCCGCGCCCGCCGCTGTTAGGGATGCGCACCAACGTGTTCCGTCGGATGCACCGTAAGATTGTGGTGATCGACAGTACCGTGGCCTTTGTCGGCGGTATTAACTACTCCGCCGAGCACATGAGCGACTATGGCCCGGAGGCCAAGCAGGACTATGCCGTGCGGGTTGAAGGCCCGGTGGTCGAAGACATTCTTCAGTTTGAACTGGAGAACCTGCCGGAGCACGCCCAGACCCGCCGCTGGTGGCGGCAGCGCCGTCGTCATCAGGCACCGGATAACCGCAAGCCCGGCGAGGCCCAGGCGCTGTTTGTCTGGCGCGATAATGACGATCATGCAGATGACATTGAGCGCCACTACCTCAAGATGCTGGCCAATGCTAAACGCGAAGTGATCATTGCCAACGCCTACTTCTTCCCCGGCTACCGCCTGCTGCATGCGATGCGCAATGCTGCCCGCCGTGGCGTAACGGTAAAGCTGATTGTTCAGGGCGAGCCGGACATGCCTATTGTTACCGTGGGTGCGCGCCTGCTCTACAACTACCTGGTGAAGGGCGGCGTGCAGGTGTATGAGTACCGTCGCCGTCCGCTGCACGGCAAGGTGGCAGTGATGGACGATCACTGGGCCACCGTCGGCTCCAGCAACCTCGATCCCCTCAGCCTGTCGCTTAATCTGGAGGCCAACCTGATTATTCATGACCGTGCCTTTAACCAGACCCTGCGCGATAACCTGAACGGCATTTTGCAGAACGACTGTGTGCGGGTTGATGAAACTATGGTGCCAAAACGCACCTGGTGGAACCTGGCAAAAAGCGTGGTGGTGTTCCACTTCCTGCGAAAATTCCCGGCCATGGTGGGCTGGCTGCCTGCCCATACGCCTAAGCTTTCACTGGTAAAGCCGCCGGTTCAGCCGGAAATGGAGACGCAGGATCGCGTCGATACGGAAAGCAGAGAGGTTAATCCCTGATGAGCAAATCACATCCGCGCTGGCGGCTGGCGAAAAAAATCCTGACCTGGGTCTTCTTTATTGCCGTAACGGTGCTGCTGGTGGTGTATGCCCGCACGGTGGACTGGGGCGACGTGTGGAACGTAATCCGCAATTACAACCGTACGCCGCTGCTGATCTCCGTTGCGCTGGTAGTGGTGAGCTATCTGCTCTACGGCTGCTATGACCTGCTGGCCCGCGCCTACTGCGGGCACAAGCTGGCGGCGCGCCAGGTGATGCTGGTGTCGTTTGTCTGCTACGCCTTTAACCTGACCCTCAGCACCTGGGTGGGCGGAATTGGCATGCGCTATCGCCTCTACTCGCGCCTCGGCCTGCCCAGCAGCACTATCACCCGTATCTTCTCGTTGAGCATTACCACCAACTGGCTGGGCTACATCCTGCTGGGCGGGATCATCTTCTCCTTCGGCATCGTAGAGCTGCCCTCACACTGGTACATCGACGAGGGCACGCTGCGTATCGTTGGCGTTGTGCTGCTGCTGATGATCGCCGCCTACCTCTGGTTCTGCGCCTTTGCCAAACGTCGGCATATGACCGTGAAGGGCCAGAAGCTGGTGCTGCCGTCGTTTAAATTTGCCGTCGCGCAGATGGTGATCTCCAGCTCTAACTGGATGGCGATGGGGGCGATTATCTGGCTGCTGCTGGGCCAGGAGGTGAACTACTTCTTCGTGCTGGGCGTGCTGCTGGTGAGCAGTATTGCCGGGGTCATTATCCATATCCCGGCGGGGATTGGCGTGCTGGAGGCGGTGTTTATCGCTCTGCTGGCCGGGGAGCACGTCTCTCACGGCAAGATCATCGCCGCCCTGCTTGCCTATCGCATGCTCTACTACTTCCTGCCGCTGATGCTGGCGCTAGTGTGCTATCTGGTGCTGGAGAGCCGGGCGAAAAAGCTGCGGGCAAAGAACGAAGAGGCAATGCAGAAATAGAGCAACGTAAACCCCGGTGGCGCTACGCTTACCGGGGCTACAAATGCTAATGCAAACTGATGTTAACGACGGTTGCCGAAAATCCGCAGCAGCATCAGGAACAGGTTGATAAAGTCCAGATAGAGCGTCAGCGCACCGAGGATGGCATATTTACGCAGGTTGCCGCTGTCGTTCACGTCGATCTGCTCGCCGATGCTCTTCAGTTTCTGCGTGTCATAGGCTGTCAGGCCAACGAAGACAATCACCCCGATATAGGTCACTATCCACATCAGCGTCTCGCTCTTCAGCCAGAAGTTGACCAGCGAGGCCAGCACAATACCAATCAGCGCCATAAACAGCATATTGCCGAAGCCGCTCAAGTCGCGCTTGGTGGTGTAGCCGTAGAGGCTCATGGCACCGAACATACCGCCGGTCACCACAAAGGTGCTGGCGATGGATGAGTAGGTGTAGACCACAAAGATACTGGCGAGGGTCAGGCCGGTCAGCGCTGAATAGAGCATAAACAGCGTGGTCGCCATCGCCGCGCTAAGCTTGTGCACCAGCCCGGAGAGGACAAACACCAGCGCCAGCTGGGCGATAATCAGGCCAAAGAAGGTGATTTTGCTGGAGAAGACAAACATCATCACCGCGGGGGTGTTGGCTGCGAACCAGGCGATAAACGCCGTCAGAAACAGCCCGCAGGTCATCCAGCCGTAGACCTGGGCCATGTAGGTTTGCAGCCCGCTGCGGGCCTGGACAATTGAATCGGATCGTGGGAATCGGTCCATGATTAACTCCTGTTAAGTGAACACGCTTCTAAGGGTAACACATCCGGGGAAAAGCGGCTTACCAGCGCTTCGCCGCCTGCTGGTCGCTCTCCCGCGCCTCGACCCACCGATCGCCCTCCTCCGTCGCCTCTCGCTTCCAGAAGGGGGCGCGGGTCTTCAGGTAGTCCATAATATACTCCCCGGCGGCAAAAGCACTCCCGCGATGCACGCTGGTGACGCCGACGAAGACAATCTCATCCCCCGGCCACAGCTCGCCGATACGGTGGACCACCGTGATGCGGCCCAGCGGCCAGCGATCGCGGGCCTGCTGAACAATATCCGCCAGCGTTTTTTCGGTCATGCCAGGGTAGTGCTCCAGCGTCAGGGCACGCACGCTGTCGCCGAGATTGTGGTTACGCACCTTGCCGGTGAAGGTCACCACCGCCCCGTCTTCATCGCGTTCCGCCAGCCAGGTGTACTCCTCGCCCACGCTAAAGGGATCGTGACCTACGCGAATACGCGTCTCGCTCATCTTAGCCTCCGGTGACCGGCGGGAAGAGCGCGACTTCATCGCCGCTCACCACCGGATGGTCAAAGCTCACCAGGGTCTGGTTGACTGCCGCCAGCAAGCGGCCCTCTTCCAGCGCCAGCGCCCAGCGGTCGCCTCGGGCGGCCAGCGCCTGACGAAGAGCTTCAACGCTTTGAAACTCGCTCTCCAGCGTCAGGCTATCGCAGCCCACCAGCTCCCGTACCTGGGCAAAAAAGAGAACCTTAATCATCGTTATCCGCCCTGAAATCACCGGATTTGCCGCCGCTCTTCGCCAGCAGGCGAACCGGACCAATCACCATATCTTTCTGCACCGCTTTACACATGTCATAGATGGTCAGCGCCGCCACCGAGGCCGCCGTCAACGCTTCCATTTCGACGCCGGTTTTCCCGGTCAGACGGCACAGGGTCGTAATACGCACCCGGCTCTGCTCCGGCTGCGCCTCAAGATTCACCTCGACCTTGCTGAGCATCAGCGGATGGCAGAGGGGGATCAGCTCCCAGGTGCGTTTCGCCGCCTGGATACCGGCAATACGCGCGGTGGCAAAGACGTCGCCCTTGTGGTGACTGCCGTCGATAATCATCGCCAGCGTCTCAGGGAGCATGGTAACAAAGGCTTCCGCCTGCGCTTCACGCACGGTCTCTGCTTTTGCCGAGACGTCAACCATGTGCGCTTCGCCCGCGGCGTTAATGTGGGTCAGTTGGGACATAGCTTATTTCTTTAAATGAGGATGGAAATTGCACGGGCGGGTACGCGCGTCGAGCTGCGGCGCGATGATATTCTCCCATGCGGTACGGCAGGCTTTGGTCGAGCCGGGCATAGCAAAAATCAGCGTGTTGTTGGCGATGCCAGCCACCGCGCGGGACTGCAGCGTGGCGGTACCGATCTCTTCAAAGGAGAGCATGCGGAACACCTCGCCAAACCCTTCGATTTCGCGATCGAAGAGCGGGAGCAGCGCCTCTGGGGTCTGGTCCCCGGCGGTAAAGCCCGTGCCGCCGTTGATTACAATAACCTGCACCTCGTCGCTGGCGATCCACGCCGACACCTGGGCGCGAATGGCGTAGCGGTTCTCTTTGACGATGGCTTTTGCCACCACCTGATGACCGGCTTCATGGGCCGCGTCGCGCAGGAAGTGGCCGGAGGTATCCTCCTCTTCGCCGCGACGGCTGGAAACGGTCAACACGGCAATACTTGCCGGGATAAACTCTGCGCTGGCCTGACTCATAAACTGTCTCCTTGTAAGGTTTATCCGCCGATGTAGGAAAGGTTTTGCGTGATGCCGGTATTGCCCTGATGCAGGAAGTGGGTCTGCTTCTTATGCGTTAGCGCAGCGGCGATGCGTGCCTCCAGCTCCGCCTGCTGGGTATCTTCCGCCAGCAGATCGCGCAGGCTCACGCCACCGTCGCCAAACAGGCAGAGATGCAGCTTGCCCACCGACGAGACGCGCAGGCGGTTACAGCTGGCGCAGAAGTCTTTCTCGTAGGGCATGATCAGGCCGATCTCCCCGGTGTAATCCGGGTGGCAAAAGACCTGCGCCGGGCCGTCGCTGCGGCCGCGCAGCTTCTGGATCCAGCCGCGACGCAGCAGCTCATCGCGCAGCACCATGCCGGAGAGGTGGTGCTTGCGGAACAGGTCGCTCCCCTCACCGGTCTCCATCAGCTCAATAAAGCGTAGCTGGATGGGGCGGGACTGGATCCACGCCAGGAAGGTATCAAGCTGATGGTGGTTAACGTCGCGCATCAGCACGGTATTGACCTTAACCTTCTCGAAGCCCGCTTCGAAAGCGGCATCGATACCCTGCATCACCTGGTGGAACTTATCCTGCCCGGTGATGGCGTGAAACTGGCGGGCATCGAGGCTGTCGACGCTGACGTTGATCGCGGTCAGCCCGGCGTCACGCCAGCTGGCCACGTCCCGCGCCAGGCGGTAGCCGTTGGTGGTCACCGCCAGCTGGCGGATGGCAGCGTTTTCCCGCACCGCAGCGATGATCTCGGTAAAATCGCGGCGCAGCGAGGGTTCCCCGCCCGTCAGCCGTACTTTCTCGGTGCCGAGCGCGGAAAAGGCGCGGGTCACCCGCCGAATTTCATCGAGGGTCAGAAAGCTTTTGTTGGTTACCCCGCCCGGCTTGTAGCCATCGGGCAGGCAGTAGGTGCAACGAAAATTGCACACGTCGGTAATAGACAGACGCAGGTAATAGAACTTACGCGCGAATGCATCGGTAAGCTGTGAGGCCATGTACACCTTTCCAAATACGGGAGATGCAGTCATTTCTTCCTGCACCCTGGTGGCAATTGCCACGGCCAAAGCATCATATCCAGGGACGTAGACGCAGAGGCTAGAGTGTGTGTTGTAACGCTATAAGTAGCGATAGTAGCGCGATAATGTGACTTTCGCCATCCCCGCCTATCGCTATATAAATTACTATATAGCGGCCTAATCGTGCATTTTCGTTACAGAATACGTGAAAATCAGCCTCTTGCCTTGATATGCATCATTTTCACCCGCTTGGGGCATCGTCTTTAAGGGGTATTTAGGTTAACGTAGCGCAGTTTTTTAGCCATTAAGGAAGAGTTATGCGTAGTCGTACGCTTGCGGATCTTGACCGGGTCGTTGCCCTTGGCGGCGGACACGGGCTGGGGCGCGTTATGTCCTCGCTGGGATCGCTGGGTTCAAGGCTGACGGGGATCGTCACCACCACCGATAACGGCGGATCAACCGGGCGTATTCGTCGCGCCGAAGGCGGTATCGCCTGGGGCGATATGCGTAACTGTTTGAATCAGTTAATTACCGAGCAGAGCGTCGCCTCGGCGATGTTTGAGTACCGTTTTACCGGCAATGGCGAGCTTTCCGGGCATAACCTCGGAAATCTGATGCTAAAGGCGCTGGATCACCTTAGCGTCCGCCCTTTGGAGGCGATCAATTTAATTCGTAATCTGCTTAAGGTAGATGCGTTTCTGATCCCCATGTCAGAGCAGCCAGTGGATCTGATGGCAATCGACAGCGAAGGACACACTGTCTACGGCGAGGTGAACGTCGACGGGCTGACGACCCCCATTCAGGAGCTGATGCTCTTCCCCTCCGTGCCCGCCACCCGTGAAGCGATAGAGGCGATTGCCGAAGCGGATCTGATCCTGATTGGCCCCGGCAGCTTTTACACCAGCCTGATGCCGCTGGTACTGCTTGGCGATCTGGCCCAGGCGCTGCGCCGCACCCCTGCCCCGGTAGTCTATATCGACAATCTGGGCAGAGAGCTGAGCGCCGAGGCGGCGCGAATGGATCTGCCCGCCAAGCTGGCCCTGCTGGAGCAGCGCGTGGGCAAGCGGATTGTGGATGCCGTCGTGGTCGGGCCCGATGCGGAGACGGCGGCGCTCAGCGACCGCATTGTGGTGCAGGAGGTACTTGAGGCCATCGATGTTCCCCATCATCACGATCGTCATCTGCTACGCGTCGCGCTGGAGCAGGCCGTCCAGCGGTTGGGCTAATGATTAACCCTTCCAGACTTTTCTGAAGATCTTAAGGTTGCCTTAACCCTCTTCTGTGAGCATACGCAGCATACTCTTTTCAGGAAGTTATGTATGCGTATGTTCCCGTTCTACAGGCCAGCCTTAGGGCGCATGACCTTTACCATCCTGTTCTCATTTTATATCGCCGTTGCGCTGAACCTTGTCTTTTATCGTCAGGCCTGGACGCTGCTGACGGTGCACTCGCCGTGGTCGCTGGCGGTATTTTTATCGATGCCGATCGTCACCTTTTGCGTGATCAATATCCTGACCACTCTGGCCTCGTTTATCTGGCTGGATCGGCTACTGGTCTGTCTGTTCATTGTGCTCTGCGCGGCAACCCAGTTCTTTATCTGGACCTACGGCGTGATTATCGACCGTACGATGATCGCCAACATCCTTGATACCACCCCTGCCGAAAGCTTTGCCTTGATCACGCCGCAGCTGCTGCTGACGGTGGGGATCTCCGGGGTGCTGATGGCCATGCTGGCCTGCTGGCTGCGGATCAAAAAATCCCCTTCCGGCTGGCGTAGCCTGCTGATCCGCAGCGCGAATATTCTCGTGTCGGTCGCCGTCCTGCTGGTGGTCGCGCTCTTTTTCTATAAGGACTACGCCTCGCTGTTTCGTAATAACCGCGAGCTGGTGAAAACCCTGGGGCCATCTAACAGCATTACCGCCGTCTACTCTTACTATAAGCACCACCGCATGGATAACCTGCCGCTGGTGAAGCTCGGGGAAGATGCCGCGCTGGTGCCGCAGATGCACCAGGGAACGAAGAAGAATTTAACCATTCTGGTGGTGGGCGAAACCTCACGGGCGGAGGATTTTTCCCTCTCCGGCTACGGGCGTGACACCAATCCACGGCTGAAGCAGGATAACGTGGTCTACTTCCCCCAGACCAGCTCCTGCGGAACGGTGACGGCGGTCTCCGTTCCCTGCATGTTCTCCGGGATGGCGCGCAAGAATTACGATGAGCAGCTCGCTCACCACCGGGAAGGGTTGTTAGATATTATCCAGCGCGCGGGTGTTCAGGTGCTGTGGAACGAAAACGACGGCGGCTGTAAAGGGGCCTGCGATCGGGTTCCCCATCAGGACGTCACGGCCCTGAACCTGGTGGATGACTGCACCGCCGGCGAGTGCCGGGATGATATTCTTTTCCACGGTTTGGCGCAGTATATCGATAAGCTACAAGGCGACGGGCTGATCGTTCTGCACACCATCGGCAGCCATGGCCCGACCTATTACGAACGCTATCCGCCGCAGTTCAAGAAATTCACCCCGACCTGCGACACCAATGAAATTCAGACCTGCTCGCAAGAGCAGCTAAAGAATACCTATGATAATACGGTACTGTATGTCGATTATGTCGTCGATAAAGCGATAAAATTGTTGCAGTCGCAGCAGGATAAATTTACCACTAGCCTGGTTTATCTTTCCGATCACGGCGAGTCCTTAGGCGAAAACGGCGTCTATCTGCATGGCCTGCCTTACGCCATTGCACCGGAGTCACAGAAACATGTGCCGATGCTGATCTGGCTCTCGCCCGATTTCCAGCAGCGCTACCGGGTGAGTGGGGCATGTCTGCAAAAACGTGCTGCCAGCGAGGCTTTTTCGCAGGACAATCTGTTTTCAACCATGCTGGGCATCACGGGCGTGCAGACCCATGTTTACCAGCCAGCCGATGATATTTTGGCCGCGTGCAGGGAGTCATAGTGAATGAAAATATTAATCGTAGAGGATGATACCCTGCTGTTGCAGGGGCTGATGCTGGCTATGCAGTCAGAGGGCTACGCCTGCGATGGCGTGAGCACCAGCCGGGAGGCGATGCTCAGCCTGGCGTCGGGGCACTATAGCCTGATCGTGCTCGACCTCGGGCTGCCGGATGAAGATGGCCTGCACCTGTTGCAGCGGCTGCGGCGGGAGAAGGTCTCTCTGCCGGTGCTGATCCTGACCGCCCGCGATACGGTGGAGGATCGCATCTCCGGGCTGGACGCTGGCGCAGATGACTATCTGATTAAGCCGTTTGCGCTGGAGGAGCTTAACGCCCGCATCCGGGCGCTGCTGCGTCGCCATAACAACCAGGGCGACAGTGAAGTTGTCGTTGACGATCTACGCCTGAACGTCAATACCCGCCAGGTGTGGCTGGGCGGGCACTCGATGGATTTGACGCCTAAAGAGTATGCCCTGCTGTCACGCCTGATGCTCAAGGCGGGCTGCCCGGTACATCGGGAGGTTCTCTATAATGACATCTATAACTGGGATAATGAGCCGGCGACCAATACCCTTGAGGTGCATATCCACAACCTGCGGGATAAGATTGGTAAAGATCGCATCCGCACGGTGCGTGGTTTTGGCTATCAGCTGATTAAAACGGAGCAGGCAACCTAAGCCTATGCCAGAGAAGATAAAAAAGAGGCTATCCCCTGCCCGCTGGACCCTGCGCGGACGCCTGCTGCTGACCATTGGCTCGATCCTGGTGCTGTTTCAGCTTATCAGCGTCTTCTGGCTATGGCATGAGAGCAAGGAGCAGATCCAGCTGCTGGTGGAGAGCGCGATCTACAAGCATAACAACCATGCGCATATTGAGCGCGAGGTGCATGAGGCGGTTGCTAGCCTGCTGGTACCGAGCCTGTTTATTATCGGCATGGCGCTGCTCATCTGCATGCAGGCGGTAAAGCTGATCACCCGTCCGCTGCGCGATCTGCAGCGTGAGCTGGAGATCCGCACCCCTGATAACCTGCAGCCGATTGTGCTCAATAACCCCTCGGCAGAGGTGGAGGCGGTCAGCTCGGCCATTAACCAGCTGGTGGCGCGCCTGAATTTGACGCTCGACCGCGAGCGACTCTTCACTGCCGACGTGGCCCACGAGCTGCGCACCCCGCTGGCGGGGCTGCGTCTGCACCTGGAGCTACTGGCAAAAAGCCACCCTTCCGTTGACGTCAGCCGCCTGATCCTACGTATTGACCAGATGACGGAGAGCGTCTCCCAGCTGCTGCAGCTGGCGCGCATGGCGCAGTCGTTCTCGGCAGGCAGCTACCAACAGGTGATGCTGCTTAGTGACGTTATGCTGCCTCTCCAGGATGAGCTTCAGACAATGCTGAGCACGCGCCAACAGACGCTGGCGCTGCCCGAGGGTCAGGAGGACGTGGCGGTACGCGGGGACGCCGTTCAGCTGCGGGTGCTGCTCAGGAACCTGGTGGAGAACGCGCACCGCTACAGCCCGGAGAGGAGCGTGATAACCCTCAAGCTTGAGCAGACGCCTGCCCCGGTGCTAGCGGTGGAGGATGAAGGCCCCGGCGTGGACGAGGCGAAAAGCAAAGAGCTCAGCAAAGCCTTTGTGCGGATGGATAGCCGCTACGGCGGGATCGGTCTGGGGCTAAGCATCGTTAGCCGCATCGCCCAGCTGCACGACGGACAGTTCTACCTGCACAACCGCACGTCCAAGCCCGGCGTACGGGCCTGGGTGCGGTTTCCGCCTGTTGTTTAAGCAGATTGTTTAAGCGGATTGCTTAAGCGGATTGTTTCGGCAGATCAGGATGCCGCAATAAAGAGATCGCGAAGCTGATGGAGGCGATCGCGCAGCTGCGCCGCCTCTTCGAACTCCAGGTTCTGGGCGTGCTGTAGCATCTGCGCCTCCAGTTCGTGGATCTTCTGTTGCAGCGCCTTCGGCGTCAGCGCCAGCTCGGACTCGTCCACCACCACCGGCGAACGGGATTTGCCGCGTCCTTTGGCTTTGGTCTTGGCAATGTTCTCGCCCAGCGCCAGAATATCGACCACCTTCTTATTCAGGCCCTGCGGCGTAATGCCGTGCTCTTCGTTGTACTCCTGCTGCTTCGCTCGACGCCGCTCGGTTTCACTGATGGCCCTCGCCATCGACGGCGTGATCTTATCCCCGTAGAGGATGGCCTTGCCGTTGACGTTACGCGCCGCACGGCCAATGGTCTGGATCAGCGAGCGCTCCGAGCGCAGGAAGCCCTCTTTATCGGCATCGAGGATCGCTACCAGCGACACCTCCGGCATGTCTAGCCCCTCTCGCAGCAGGTTGATGCCCACCAGCACGTTGAACTCGCCCAGACGCAGGTCGCGGATGATCTCCATACGCTCAACGGTGTCGATATCCGAGTGCAGGTAGCGCACCTTCTCACCGTGCTCTTCCAGATACTCGGTGAGATCCTCGGCCATGCGCTTGGTCAGCGTGGTGACCAGCACGCGCTCGTTAATGGCAACGCGCTTGCGGATCTCCGACAGCAGATCGTCCACCTGCGTGCCCACCGGCCGGACTTCGATAATCGGGTCAAGCAGGCCGGTGGGACGCACCACCTGATCGACAATCTCTTCCCCGGATTTCTCCAGCTCGTAGTTGCCCGGTGTCGCCGAGACGTAGATGGTCTGCGGGGCTAACCCTTCAAACTCTTCAAACTTCATCGGACGGTTGTCCAGCGCCGACGGCAGGCGGAAACCATACTCCACCAGCGTCTCTTTACGCGCCCGGTCGCCGCGGTACATGCCGCCAATCTGCGGAATAGTCACGTGGGACTCATCGATCACCAGCAGGCCGTCGGCAGGCAGGTAGTCAAACAGCGTCGGCGGCGCTTCGCCCGGCCCGCGCCCGGAGAGGTAGCGGGAGTAGTTCTCGATGCCCGAGCAGTAGCCCAGCTCGTTCATCATCTCCAGATCGAACTGGGTGCGCTGGGTAATACGCTGCTCTTCCAGCAGCTTGTTGTTGGCCAGCAGCGTCTTGCGCCGGTCCGCCAGCTCGACCTTGATATCTTCCATCGCCTGCACGATGCGCTCGCGCGGGGTAACGTAGTGGGTTTTCGGGTAGACGGTGTAGCGCTGAATAGTGGATTCAACGTGCCCGGTCAGCGGATCGAACAGCGACAGGCGCTCAACCTCCTCGTCAAACAGCTCAACGCGCAGCGCCACGTCATCCGACTCCGCCGGGAAGATATCAATCACCTCGCCACGCACGCGGAAGGTGCCGCGCTGGAAGGCCTGATCGTTACGCGTATATTGCAGCTCCGACAGGCGGCGCAGAATATCGCGCTGGTTGATGATCATCCCGATGGTCAGGTGCAGCATCATCTTGAGGTAGAGATCGGGGTCGCCGAGGCCGTAGATGGCCGATACCGAGGCGACCACCACGACGTCACGGCGCTCCAGCAGCGCTTTGGTTGCCGAGAGACGCATCTGCTCGATGTGCTCGTTCACCGAGGCATCCTTTTCGATAAAGGTGTCAGAGCTCGGCACGTAGGCTTCGGGCTGGTAATAGTCGTAGTAGGAGACGAAGTACTCCACGGCGTTGTCCGGGAAAAACTCCTTCATTTCGCCATACAGCTGCGCCGCCAGGGTTTTATTCGGCGCAAGCACCATCGTCGGCCGCTGCAAATCGGCGATCACGTTGGCAACGGTAAACGTCTTCCCTGAACCGGTTACCCCGAGCAGGGTCTGGTGCGCCAGTCCGTCCTCCAGCCCCTCTTTCAGGCGGCGAATGGCTTCTGGCTGATCGCCAGAGGGACGAAAAGCGGAATTCAGTTTGAATGGTTTACTCATGAATGGCTACCTGATGAAGGAATGAGCGGGCAGGTGAGTAATTTTACTCGCGACGGCGGATTTTGCCAATAAATTATACTGGATGAAAACCCAGTGGCAGATGGGAATATCTGTGTTACATAAGGCAATTTCAAGTGCCATAAGGAAAATTTGCCCGTGGCACAGAATTAAAAACTAAAAAAAATATCTTATCCCCAGAACTTTTTGCGATTTAACATTTGTCAAGTCGGGTAGTGAAAGTTTTGTGTCAGTGGGTGACACTTTTCTTACACGCATTGCTTTTATTTAACCTGTTGATTTTATATTAGTTATAGAAAAAGCCGCGTTTCGCATCAATTCATGCCTAAGCCGCGTGTTCTCTCGCTTTGCACGTGTTTTCTAACTCTAATGCACAAGGTTATCCACAGGAATAGTGGATAACTGTCGCCAGCCCGTACCCCCTGCGACTCAGCGAAAATCACATTTTGCGAAACGGTACGCAGGTAAAAAAATTTTCCCACCATTTTTTATCGCATTCCGACGCGACTGCACCAGCAAAAATCAGATCCGCCTGCATCTAGCACTAACAACGTGCAGATGCAATCAGGCAAACCGGCGGAAATGCGGAATTTAGCGTTTTTTCGTCATCCTGCTCCGAAAAACAGAGCATACCACGCTTCTGGCAAGGCTTTTGCAACATATCTTTTACAGACCAGGTCCTGGAGATGAACCGATGTTGAGCTTACGTGCAGTGAATCACTATTACGGCGATCGCCATACGCTATGGAATGTCGATCTTGATCTTATCCCTGGCACCTGCACCTGCGTAATGGGGCTGCCGGGGATGGGGAAAACCACGCTGGTCAACTGCATCTCTGGCAACCTGCCCGTGGAGAGCGGCAGCATGACCTGGCAGGATGCCGGGGCGGCCCCGCTCAACCTGTTGCAGGTGAAAATGGAGGATCGTCCGGCAATGGGCATCGCCTGCGTACCGCAGGAGAGGCGGATCTTTTCCCAGCTCACGGTAGAGGAGAATTTACAGATTGCCTGGCTGGCGGTAGGCGAGCCAGGCAGCGCGGTGACGCGGGATATCTACGATCTCTTTCCCGAGCTGTATGCCCTGCGCCAGGTTAAGAGCGCCGGGCTGTCAGAAGATAACCAGCATCAGCTGGCGCTCGCCCGAGCGCTGGTGACCCGCCCGCGCCTGCTGATCCTTGATGAGCCGACCCGGGGGCTGGGCCAGGCCTTTATCCATAAGCTGGGTAACCTGCTGGTGCGCCTGAACCAGGAGTTCGGTATGACTATCCTGCTGGCGGAGCAGCATCTGACCTTTGTGCGCCGCGTCGCTGACCGCTTCTATCTCCTGCATCAGGGACGCAACGTGGCCCAGGGAAGCGTTACGCAGCTGGACAATCCGCTGCTTTCTCAGTGGATGACACCGAACCTAACGCACTGAGATCGAGCCAGTGGCCGATGTCACTCTCCGGCGTGGCGTTCTCCAGCCACGGGATCTCCCCGAGGAACGGGGCGGGCAGCATGCGCTTAAGCGTTGCCAGATACTCAGCGTGGCGGTTTCCCGGCGGTACCACGTCATTAGCGACCCAGCCCGCTAGCCGCAGTCCCGCCTGCTGCACCGCCTGGGCGGTCAGTACCGCATGGTTGATGCAGCCAAGCTTAACGCCCACCACTAAAATCACCGGCAGCTGCTCCTGGGTCGCCCAGTCGGCAAAGGTCAGGGTTTCCGAGAGCGGCGTAAACCAGCCCCCCGCCCCCTCCACCAGCACCCACTCCGCCTGCGCCTCCAGCGTGCGCAGCCCTGCCGAGAGCGTTTCGGCCTCGATAGGCTGTCCGAGGGCGGCGCTGATGATGTGCGGCGAGGTGGGCTCAGCAAAGGTGTATGGGTTCACGGCCTCGTAGCGCAGGGCCAGGGTACTGTTGTGCTGTAGCGCCAGCGCATCGCTGTTACGCAGCCCCTCTGGGGTCATCTCACTGCCGGAGGCGACCGGTTTGTATCCTGCGGTTTGCCATCCGGCCTGAGCAGCGGCCTGCAATAGCGCACAGCTGGCCACCGTTTTTCCGACTTCCGTATCCGTGCCGGTGACAAAATAGCGTTCAGTCACGTTCAATAACTCCCCAAAAAAGTGAATAGGTCAGCAGGCATCTGCCCTGCTGCTGTGGCCACGCCAGCTGCAAACGCTGAAGCTGGCCGCGGGTCAGGGGCGTGTTATGCCTGCCTGCGTGCAGGTGCGTCGCGCCGATGCCCTTCAGCGAGCGCATGGCCGCCAGGGCGTCGTCAAAGTCCAGCGTGATGTGCTCCACGCCCCATCGACCACGCCAGGCGCTAACGGTGTCCGCCAGCGTCTCGTCGGCTAAAAATCGGTTTGCGTGGGGGCGGCTGTCTACCGCCCCCCAGGCCTGGTGCAGCTCCGGCAGCGATCCGCCCGCCAGGGTGGTAAAGGCCACCGCTCCGCCTGGTCGCACGACGCGATGCAGCTCCCCCAGCGCTTGGCCAAGATCGTTGCACCACTGCACCGCAAGGTTGCTCCAGGCGAGATCGAACCGGGCGTCGGCCAGAGGCAGCGCCTCAATATCCGCCGCAATGTAGTGCCGGGCGGCCTGCTGACTTTGCGCCTGCCTGAGCATCGGCAGGGAGAGATCGAGGGCGGTCACTTCCGCCCCCGCGTCCTGCCAGTAGCGGCTCATGCTGCCCGGCCCGCAGCCCGCGTCCAGCACGCTTGCTGGTCTACGGTCACCCAGCTTAGCCAGCAGCAGATCCGCGCTCTGGCGTTGCAGCTGGGCATGGCTGTCGTAGCTCTGCGCCGCCCGGCCAAAGGCCGCCGCCACCGCGCGCTTATTCACCAGGCTCATGCAGGACCTCCAGCAGACGATCGATATCCTCCGGCTGATGAGCCGCCGTCAGGGTCAGACGCAGACGCGCCGTGCCTGCGGGGACAGTGGGAGGACGAATGGCCGTCACCCAGCACCCTTTCTGTCGCAGGCGTTCCGCCAGGCTCAGCGCCCGGCTGTTATCGCCAACGATCAGTGGCTGGATGGCGCTTTGGGAATCGGTGATGCGCACCGGTAACTCAGCTACGCCCTGGCGAAAACGCTGAATGAGCGCCGCGAGTGCCGCCCGGCGTTGGTCGCCCTCCTCTCCCCGGATCGCGCTCAGCGCGGCGCTGAGGGCCACGGCCTGGGCGGGAGGCATAGAGGTGCTGTAGATCAGATGGCGAGCAAACTGTTCGAAGTAGGTGGCCACCACCTCGCTGCAAAGCACCGCCGCGCCGCTGACGCCGAAGCCTTTGCCAAAGGTGACCACCAGCAGCTCGGGTTTCACACCCTGCTGCTGACAGCTGCCGCGCCCTTCGCTGCCGGTGACGGCGATGCCGTGGGCATCGTCCACCAGCAGCCACGCGTTAGCGCTTCTTGCCCGGTCGGCAATGGCTGCCAGCGGCGCGCTGTCGCCGTCCATGCTGAAGACGCCTTCGGTCACCACCAGCTGCTGGCCGTCGCAGGCTTTATCCAGCAGCGCCGCGAGCTGCCCGACGTCGTTATGGGCAAAGCGCCGCAGCTGAGCCGGACTCAGGCTGGCGGCCTCGAGCAGCGAGGCGTGGCTGAGCTTATCCGCCACGATGCGATCTTCTTTACCGGTTAGGGCGGCAATCACCGCCTGGTTGGCGGCAAAGCCAGAGATAAACAGCAGCGCCCGAGGGTAGCCCAGCCAGTCTGCCAGCTCGCTCTCCAGCGCATGGTGCGCCCGGGTATAGCCGCTGACGTGCCCGGAGCCACCGCTGCCCACGCCGTACTGCTCAGCCCCCTGCTGCCAGGCACGCACGATAGCCGGGTGCTGGCTTAAGCCGAGATAGTCATTGCTGGAGAAGTTGCAGTAGCGGCTGTCGCCCAGGGTCAGCCAGCGCCCCGCGCCTTGCTCAACTACCCGGCGCGTACGCAGGGCGTCGGCGGCCCACCGGGTCGCTAACGCGGCATCGATACGCTGCTGCCAGCTCATAGCGCCGCCGCGTTGTAGAACTGGTCGGTGTCGGCGTTAAAGATCTGCTGCTCCAGGTGCTGCTGCTGCTCGTTATCGCCGTTCATCACGTTGGTCTGCTGCGGGTTCAGCCCAAGCTTGCGGAAGAGCTGGACGTCTTTGTCCTCTTCCGGGTTCGGGGTAGTGAGTAGCTTGCAGCCGTAGAAAATGGAGTTGGCACCCGCCATAAAGCACATCGCCTGGGTCTGCTCGTTCATCTGCTCGCGCCCGGCGGAGAGGCGCACGAACGAGGTTGGCATCATGATGCGTGCCACTGCGATGGTGCGAATAAAATCGAAGGCGTCGACGTCATCGTTATCCGCCAGCGGGGTGCCCTTCACCTTCACCAGCATGTTGATCGGCACACTCTCCGGCGGGGTTGGCAGGTTTGCCAGCTGGAGCAGCAGGCCCGCGCGATCCTTGACAGTTTCGCCAAGGCCAACGATGCCGCCCGAGCAGACCTTAATGCCCGCGTCGCGCACCTTATCGAGGGTGTCGAGACGTTCCTGATAGGTGCGGGTGGTGATGATGTTGCCGTAGAACTCTGGGGAGGTGTCGAGGTTGTGGTTGTAGTAGTCCAGCCCCGCCGACGCCAGACGCTGGGCCTGGGTTTCGTCAAGGGTGCCGAGGGTCATGCAGGCCTCCAGGCCCATCGCTTTTACGCCCTGCACCATCTGCTCCAGGTAGGGCATATCGCGCTCGTGCGGGTTCTTCCACGCCGCCCCCATGCAGAAGCGGGTCGATCCAGCATTTTTAGCCTTGCGGGCCGAGTCCAGCACCTGCTCCACCTCCATCAGGCGCTCTGTCTCTAGCCCGGTTTTGTAGCGCGAGCTTTGCGGGCAGTATTTGCAATCTTCCGGGCAGGCCCCGGTTTTGATCGACAGCAGGGTGCTGACCTGAACCTGGCGAGGGTCAAAGTGCTGACGATGAATGGTCTGCGCTTCAAACAGCAGGTCGAGCAGCGGTTTTTCGAACAGCTCGGTAACTTGCGACAGTGTCCAGCGTGCGTGGTGAGCCATGGGGCTTCTCCAAAAGGTGAAATGAGTTCATGTTTGGGTTATGATCGTAAACCTAAATCTTTTTAATTTGGTTTACAAGTCGATTATGACCCAGGACGATCTCGCCTTTGACCGCCGCCATATCTGGCACCCCTATACCTCCATGACCGCCCCGCTGCCGGTTTATCCGGTGGACTCTGCGCAGGGCTGCGAGCTTCAGCTTGCTTCCGGCGAGCAGTTGGTCGACGGCATGTCTTCTTGGTGGGCGGCGATCCACGGCTATAACCATCCGCACCTCAACGCGGCGATGAAAACGCAGATCGATGCGATGTCTCACGTGATGTTTGGCGGCATTACCCATGCCCCGGCGGTTGCGCTCTGCCGCAAGCTGGTAGCCATGACCCCCGAGGCGCTGGAGTGCGTCTTTCTGGCTGACTCTGGATCGGTAGCGGTAGAGGTCTCAATGAAGATGGCCCTGCAATACTGGCAGGCGAAGGGAGAGCCGCGCCGTCGCTTCCTGACCTTCCGCCGGGGCTATCATGGCGATACCTTTGGTGCGATGTCGGCCTGCGATCCGGATAACTCGATGCACAGCCTGTGGGCGGGCTACCTGCCGGATAACCTCTTTGCCGCCGCGCCGGAGAGCCGCTTCGATGGCGAGTGGGACGAGCGGGACATCGTGGGCTTTGCCCGCCTGATGGCCGCCCATCGCCATGAGATTGCCGCCGTTATTCTGGAGCCGATTGTGCAGGGCGCGGGCGGGATGCGCCTCTACCATCCAGAGGTGCTTAAGCGCATCCGTCGAATGTGCGACCGGGAGGGGATCCTGCTGATTGCCGATGAGATTGCCACCGGCTTTGGCCGCACCGGCAAACTTTTTGCCTGCGAGCATGCGGACGTTACCCCGGATATTCTCTGCCTCGGCAAGGCACTGACCGGCGGGACGATGACCCTGTCGGCGACGCTCACCACACGCGAGGTGGCTGACACCATCAGCAACGGCGAAGCGGGCTGCTTTATGCACGGCCCGACCTTTATGGGTAATCCGCTGGCCTGCGCAGTGGCGAACGCTAGCCTTGAGCTGCTGGAGCGCGGCGAGTGGCAGGTGCAGGTTGCCGCCATTGAGGCGCAGCTGAAACGCGAGCTGGCACCGGCGAGAGCCGCAGAGACGGTGGCCGACGTGCGGGTGCTGGGAGCTATCGGCGTAATCGAAACCCATCAGCCAGTGAACATGGCCGCCCTGCAGCGCTTCTTTGTCGACCAGGGCGTCTGGATCCGCCCCTTTGGCAAGCTGATCTACCTGATGCCGCCCTACGTCATCTCGTCGGAACAGCTCAGTAAGCTAACGGACGCGGTGCTGGCGGCGGTGGCCCATCCCGCACATTTTGCGCCCTGAGAACGCACGGGCTATTCTAGCCTTAGGGTTGACCACTCACAGAGGAGCAACGATGAGACTTATCAGCCAGGATATTCGCGAGGGCGAAAAGCTACATAATCGCCATGTTTTTAACGGCATGGGCTACGAAGGCGACAATATTTCGCCGCATCTGGCATGGGACGAGGTGCCAGCGGGCTGCAAGAGCTTTGCCGTCACCTGCTACGATCCCGATGCGCCTACCGGCTCCGGCTGGTGGCACTGGGTGGTAGTGAACCTGCCTGCCGATACCCGCGTGCTGCCGCAGGGTTCCGGCTCGTCGCTGGTTCCTCTGCCCGAGGGTGCGCTAGAGACCCGTACCGACTATGGTAAGGCCGGATACGGCGGCGCGGCACCGCCGAAGGGGAGAACCCATCGCTACATCTTTACCGTTCACGCTCTGGACGTGGAGAAGCTGGACGTGGATGCCGATGCCAGCGGAGCAATGGTAGGGTTTAATATCCACTACCACTCTCTCGATCGTGCATCGATCACCGCCCTCTATAGCTAATCAACACGATATTGAAGCCGATTCACACAATCGGCTTCCCGTTTCGCCCAACTTAGTATAAAAAAGCAGGCTTGATAGCAACTTATTTAACTATTACGTCTGGAGTACCTCTTGAACACATTTTCGGTTTCCCGTCTGACGCTGGCCCTGGCTTTTGGCGTGACGCTGACTGCCTGCAGCTCAACGCCGCCGGATCAGCGTCCTTCCACCCAGGCCGCCCCGGGTAACGCAGCGCGTCCGGTGCTGTCCGCTAACGAAGCGCAGAACTTTGTCCCTGCCCACTACTTCTCATCGATGGATCAGAACGCGGCCCCGTGGAGCCCGTCCGCTATTCGTCTGCCTGCACAGCCGACCTTCGTTGTCGGTCCGGCGGGCACGGCAGGCGTGACCCACACCTCTATCCAGGCGGCGGTTGATGCAGCCATCAACAAGCACACCAGCGATCGCCAGTACATTGCCGTTCTGCCGGGTGAGTATGAAGGCACCGTATTTGTTCCGGCCGCGCCGGGCAGCCTGACGATTTACGGTACGGGCGACAAAGCCGCCGAGGTGAAGATTGGCCTGGCCGTGGATTCCGAAATGGACAGCAACAGCTGGCGTCGTCTGGTTAACCCAGGCGGGAAATATATGCCGGGTAAACCTGCGTGGTATATGTTTGACGCCTGCCAGCGTAAAGGCAGCGCCAGCGTGGGCGTGATGTGTTCAGCGGTCTTCTGGTCGCAGAATAACGGTCTGCAGCTGCAGAACCTGACCATCGAGAATAACCTTGGCGACAGCGTTGACGCGGGTAATCACCAGGCCGTGGCCCTGCGCAGCGATGGCGATAAGGTCCAGATCAACAACGTCAGCATTCTGGGTCGCCAGAATACCTTCTTCGTGACCAACAGCGGCGTGGATAACACCCTGCGTAACGATCGCCAGACCCGTACCCTGGTCACCAACAGCTACGTTGAGGGCGATGTGGATATCGTCGCTGGCCGTGGCGCGGTGGTATTTGATAACACCGATTTCCGCGTGGTGAACTCCCGCACCCAGCAGGAAGCTTACGTCTTCGCCCCGGCAACGCTCTCCAATATCTTCTACGGCTTCCTGGCCACCAACAGCCGCTTTACCGCGGCCGGTGACGGCGTAGCCCAGCTCGGCCGCTCAATGGACGTCGATCAGGCGACCAACGGCCAGGTGGTGATCCGCGACAGCGTGATCAACGAAGGCTTCAACATGGCTAAACCCTGGGGCGATGCCGCCGTGTCTAAACGTCCGTTCTCCGGCAACACCGGCGCGGTGGACGATAAAGGCAACGTCACGCGTAACCTGAACGATGCCAGCTTTAACCGCATGTGGGAGTTCAACAACCGCGGCGTAGGCAGCCAGGTCGTCGACGCACCGAAGCAGTAACCCGTCTTAACGCCCGGCGGCGCAACGCTTGCCGGGCCTACTAACGCGCAATAGCGTCATCCGTGTAGGCCGGGCAAGGCGAAGCCGCCACCCGGCGTTACGGTTCTCAGGCATTAGTGCGCGTGCACCACCACCCACATTGGCCCCTGCCCAACGGCATAGCGGCCCTTCTCTTCCAGCAGACCCTGCGCGCCCTGAATCGCATACAGCGCGATATGATGCGACTTCTGCCCTGCTGCAATCAGGTACTTACCGCTGTGGTCAATGTTGAAGCCGCGCGGCTGGGTTTCGGTCGGCTGGTAGCCTTCCACGGCCAGCACGCTGCCATCTTCCGAAACGCTAAAGATAGTCACGATGCTGGCGGTACGGTCACAGGTGTAGAGATGACGCCCGTCTGGGGTAATGTGAATATCCGCCGCCCAGCGGGTATCGGCGAAGTCGGCAGGCATCATATCCAGAGTCTGCACGCACTCGATCTGGCCGTGAGCATTGCTAAGCTGCCACACGTCTACCGAGCCGTTGAGTTCGTTGACGCAGTAGGCGTACTGCTGGTTCGGGTGGAAGGCCATATGGCGCGGGCCGGCACCCTCAACGGTGGTTACTTCAGCCGGGGTCTGCGCGGTAAGCTGGCCGTCATCGCCAAGGGTAAACAGGCAAATGCGATCCTGCTTCAGCGCCGGAACCCACAGGGTGGCGTTATCCGGAGAGATATTGGCCGAGTGGCACCCGTCCAGACCGTCGACCAGGGCAGTAATCTCGCCCGGCAGGCCGTCGTTGAGCGGGGTAACGCTGACGCTGCCCGCGTTGTAGGAGGCGGTAAAGAGAAAGCGGCCCTGGCGATCGGTGGAGATGTGCGTCGGGCTACCGGACAGCGGCGCCTCTGCGGTGAAGGTCAGCGCACCATCTTCCGGGGCGATGCGGTAGGCAAGCACGCGAAACTCCGGACGGACACCAACGTAGAGAAAACGCTTGTCTGGGCTCACCACCATCGGCTGCACCTGGCCCGGCACGTCAACGACCTGTACCAGGGTCAGCGTACCTTCGTCGTTCAGACGCCAGACGTGGATCTGCTGGCTCTCGGGGCTGGCGGTATAAACGGTTTGCTGCATAAATTCTCCTTGATCGCAAAAGCAGTGAGATAGATAACCACGATAGTCTTTTTTAGCGGCGAATGCTCTATTTCTGCCCGACGTTTTGTCAGGCCATCATGCGGGTGTACCATGCGTAACGAGTTGAATTTCATTCTCTACCTGGAACCCGACATGACCTCGCGAGTTATTGCACTGGATTTAGACGGCACGCTGCTGACCCCCACAAAGACCCTGCTTCCCTCTTCGCTTCAGGCGCTGGCGCGTGCCAGGGAAGCGGGCTTCACGCCGATCATTGTGACCGGCCGGCACCATGTTGCCATTCATCCTTTTTATCAGGCACTGACGCTCGATACACCTGCAATTTGCTGTAACGGCACCTATTTGAATAACTGACATGCCACACAAACAAATGTTACAAAATCTTTCTTAGCTACAGCTCTCTGACATGCTTGTGCAGTAGCCTTTGAAGTATGCATTTTGCGGTGTACTATCTGCACTACTACCAACATAACAATGCGAAAATTTCATGAACTATCAAGTACTCGCCCTTGATCTGGATGGTACATTATTAACACCAGAAAAAAAAATTCTCCCTGCATCAATAGCTGCCCTTAAAAATGCCCGTGAAGCTGGAGCAAAGGTTGTGATCGTGACCGGACGGCACTATGTTGCAATTCATCCTTTTTACCAGGCTTTGGGTTTGGATACCCCTGCAATATGTTGCAATGGTGCTTTATTGTACGATTACCAAGAGAACAGAGTACTCGCGTCTGACCCATTACAATCAGAGCAGGCTAACCTGTTGATTGACCTACTTGATAGGTACGATGTTCATGGGTTGATGTATGCCGATGATGCAATGATCTATCAGGAAGCGACAGGGCATATTATCCGTACTGAAAACTGGGGCAGATCTTTACCCGAATCGCAGCGTCCAGTTTTCCGTAAAGTATCTTCATTGCGAAAAGCAGCTCATGAAGTTGATTCGATCTGGAAATTTGCTCTTACCGATGTTGATATTGTGAAATTGCAAAATTTCAATGAAATCGTTGAACGTGAACTTGGGATTACTTGTGAATGGTCGTGGCATGATCAGGTAGATGTCGCACAAACAGGAAACAGCAAAGGTAAGCGTCTTGCAGAATGGGTCGAATCACAGGGTATATCTATGAGTCAGGTGATAGCCTTTGGTGATAACTATAACGATCTTAGTATGCTTGAGAGTGCGGGTTTAGGCGTGGCAATGGGTAATGCCGCTGACAAGATTAAAGAGTCTGCTGATTTAGTAATAGGTAACAATACGGAATCCGGCATTGCTGATGTAGTAAATAAGTACTTTGAACGTGTATCATTAACAGAAATTTAGTTCCTTTTTAGCCAATTCCCCCATAATCATTCCTGTACAATTTAAGTACGGGTATTTACTAAAAGCAGCTCGGGATACGTTGCAATGGATTTAAAATCATTTAAAAATGCCGCAATAGAAATTAAGAAGGGATTTAGAGTTTCACACTTAATTTATCTTTGCATTGGCGTGTTAATACCAATTTATGCTGACGTTCTATTTCTACATGAATTTAACAGCTCAACAGTATCAGCAATAATGGACACTGTTATGGCAATTGCCGCAGTATCAGCTGCATTAAGTGTTAGAAACTGGCTTAAAGACAGGATGAAAAATAAAGGCTTTGAGCAAGCAGATATATGTGTAAAACAACTCGCCAATCTCAAACATAAAGCAAAAACAACTCTTGAAACCATACAGGCAACAATAAACCAATCAAAAGATCTTGATAACGCCCTATCTGATGATTGGTATTTTGAACATACTGAAAAGGCTCGCTTACTTGTATATGACTTTCACCAAAGCTACTTAGATTTATGTTTGCAATTAGACCTCCTCACCTTATACAACATAATGATAAATTCAGATATAGATGATAGCTTCGAGTTATATCTTGAAAACCTTAGGAAATTCTCATCTATTTCCGATAATATGATCGGAGCTATGAATAACGGAGAAAGAATAAAGAGAAATGAGTTTTGGTATAAAAACAGGCAACAATTTCATGAATGCTACGAGAATATCAAAACGACACACTTTGATATTACTGTACCTTTTGATAAACTTTTTACATATATAGAGAAAAGGCTAACTGTCACCAACTAACAGTATAAGTACTTTCCATACTTCTCTCAACAGTACTGGCGGTAATATCACACTAAACGCTGCCAGTACCGAAACAATCTTATGCATGTACGTCATCATTTATTAACAAAAATTTATCCTATGTATTTTAAGTCATTGAAGACAGATCCTTTCGGAGTAATATGATACTCATGTAGTAATTCAATGCTTTGAACAACGTATTTTTCCATTTCTTTAGCTACTTCTGATGTAATTAACTCATTAAATAAAGAACCACCACTTGCAGCCCTTTGCTCAAAAGAAAAAGAATGGCTTAATGGCTTGGGGATCAGATTATTTAAGTGAAGGGAGAAAACATTTCCAAATGAATGTGCCGTAAGAACATTAAATTCAATGGTATCTAAAGAATAGGGTAAATCATGTTTAAAGTCATAACCTAATGATTGTATTTGAGCATGATTACGATTGAAACTATATACACTTTCGCGAAACTTTGTATTGGAATCACTAAAATCTCTTACTAAACTCTCAAGATATTTATTAAACTCAGAATTCCCATTTTTAGGCTGAACGTGATTTTCAGATAATTTTTTTAATTTATGGAGAGTAATATTTATTTCGCTGGCTCCCTCATACATTTGAGGTGCATAAGTAGTTTTCATTTCAAGAGCAAGATTAAGTACTTTATCTTTAACTGCGTGCCGCTTCCAATCCTTAGCAATAAGATAACCACCTAATGCCGCAGACGCCATTACCAAGTTGCAGAAAGCTGAGATCCAGTCTGTTAGATTACTTTTCTCAATATCACCTTTATAAAGCGAGAAAAGGAATATAAACAGTATAGCCAATAGAAGTATGCAACCTAATATTTTATATATTAATTTCATTTGAAAATCTCATTAGAATGATACACATGCATACTAAATCATTAAAAAAGAACTATCAACACAAATCCTCATAACTACGCTTTAACTACCAGATAGTAGAAGTACAATTATTCTGATGATGTCCCCTAAAGGAAGTTGAAAAACAAAGATCCCAAAATAATCGAGTAAAGGTACAATCACATAGCTATATGCTAAAATCGCAACACATACATAACCTAATGCATTACGCCAGCTATAACCCTGTTTGATCTCTTCTCTGTTAGTTTCATTAACGTCATTTGCAATCTGTTTAGTACTTTCACTTTTTTTCTGAAAGAACCCTACTCCAGCCTTGATAACTTCTAAAATTAAATTAATCATTTTTTGCATCCTGCATAATCTGGCATACGCATGAATAAACACGATGCTCCTTAAAAACGTGGTTAAAGAGATATAGTACCTTCACATTAACCATACTCTTGAGTAGTTCAACCGATAGTGCATCATCCTCGTTAACACGCGGAGTATTATCATGACTGAACGTATAAACGACTAAATCACCCTGCCCCTTACCTACCTTTTTCTTAATGTACTTGCTACCAGATAGTGCATTGTCATATGGAATGGTGACACTAACTGGGTTGATGGTCTGAAATGAAAAATCTTTCAGTACTGTATAGTCATAGCAGGGGAATTGTTCTAAATCTGTCATTTTAATTTCTCCAACGGTAATCGAATGTACCGCGTAATGTTCTTAGTTGTTGTATTACCCTCTTCTCTGTTTCATCATAAAAATCAAATAATAGTTTTCTACCTACTGAACCGTAGTACCCAATTACCCGCTTATCTCGTGCAAATTTAGGGTTACGCTTTGATGATTTCTTTGTTGTGTCGATGAAGTATGTATTGCCATTACTGCTCTTAATCTTCTTGTACTTATTACTCTGAGATCTGGCACGTAGCTGTATAATGTTACCCTGCTTCGTTAGCTTGGCGTTCTGGTACGGTATCATCTTCGACTCTGAACGATGTGAGTACTGAGGATCGAGAATGTACTTTAGATAAGAAGATTGATTTGGTAGTACTATAATCTGGTTAATGATTTCATTTTGATTAACCTTCTGAAATTTGCACTTCAAACTGCGAGTAGTAAAAGGTATTGCCCCACCCTTTACCTCCTGGTTTAGCTTTACTTTCATCTGCTGAGTTACTATAAGCATTCTGGTACTCAATTCCTTCTTGAACTGATCACCAATCTTTGGACTATTGTTATTGATAAAACGCCTCATATCATTTGGACTGTTCCCTCTACGCCATGATATTACTGTAACTCCCCAATTAATGTATGAATAACTCCATACAGAGCTGCACCATTGAGGGGTAAACGAGCTTTGCACATTACCGCTTTGTTTAAATTATCCGGTAGTAGACCAAATATACAAATCAATGCCGCTTCTACTATTGCCGCTTCATTTGTTCTTTTTAAACACCATAAGACAGGTAGAGAGGATGAAGGCTTTAGCGGATCAGGAGGATTGGTTCTGCGATCAGGGAGAACTACCGTTTTGATAACGATATTCTCCCGATCTGGGAGAAAAGTATTTTATCTTTTATTCTTTTGCTTTTTGAGTTTCCTTTTAAGTTCATCTACTGTCAATGCGTCACTACCGATATGAATCATTGCATGGCAGTTTGCACATAGTGGTATCAGGTGGTTTTTTGGATCAATTTTATATCTTTTCCCAATAGTTGCTACGGGGTTGATATGATGTACATGGATAAAATTTTTACCTATTTCACCATAGGTATCTTCAAAATTGAAACCACAAGCTTTGCAACTATAACCGTAATGTTCGAGGCATTCTTTACGTGCTTTCGGGTTTTTTTCATAGTAAGTACTTAATCGTACTTTTTTGTCACCCTCATAATGTTCTTCTTTCACTTCTGGTGAATAATCATATTCTTCTTCATTTGTAGCGTACCAACACCCATTTTCATGTACTAAGTATTTGAGTTGAAGATCAGGTACAAAAGATTTAATCTTTGCTTTTTGCTTCTCATTCGAGGCCTTGCTACGCTTTTGACTAAACGTATATAGCTGATAACCTTCAAGCATAATTTTGTCTAAATGTTCGCGGGCTTGAATATAACCTAATTTAGTTTCACCTTCTTCATTTTCTTTCCAATCATTAGATAGAATCAATGCTCGTGTGCCATCTTCAGACACAAGATCCTCCCAAGCACCAAAAATAACTCTTTTGCCAATATCGTCAATAAATGACCAACTCCATGTCCAATTTCTACATGTTGCACCTTGAGAAATTATGAAATCTGTACGAGACATATCAACCTCATGAATAAATGATGAAGGTACTTGCTTCTTATAAGCATAAAAAAGTTACTTTTTTTAAAGGGTTGTCATTGTACTACACCCTACCTGCCAACAAACCAACCCATTAAGGTAGGATGTAGTACTCCACTATTTTTATAGGGATAATTTGTATTGCAATCAGAATGTTAAGATTAAGCTGATGGTGAGTTGTTAGAGGATGTAATAATTTAAGCTTTGGAGTTTCCCTTGTTTAGCACACCCTACGCAGCCAGTACGTAAAGTACTGGCATTGTTTATTTAATCTCTACACCAATTTCTTTCATTTTAGAAAGTACTTTAGTGAGTTCTTTTGACTATAGTACTAACTGTGTCGCAAGGTAGAACAGTATGCGTAGGGACATATCGCGAGAAGCTGTAACTCCATTGGTTGTTAACCGATACCTTAGCAAGATCTGCCATCTGGTTTCACCTTCTTCATAAAACCAAGCAATGATTAGCATGTTAATTATGTAGTAGCAAAAAATAACATGTCGGAATAGTTGCTGCAGAAAACTATTTAGCTAAAAGTTACAATTTTGATAATTTGTGTTAAGCACGATTAGCTATTTGCACGTTTAACTTATCTGCCAAATAAAGGTTTATTTGATGCTTGCGTTAAATGCTATATAGATGATATAAATTCCATGCCCTACGTATAGACGTAGGGGTGATGTACAGGTTGTCAACTCCCGGACAGTGACCTTCACGGCACACCGCCCAGAGGCTGACAAACAGGTGGACGATGCTCATAACTGACTCCAACACGCCGATTACATTATACAGTGTTTCTAACATTTGCGGTTAAGTGCTTGTAGATTGTAAAATTTGCCTGCATGAGAAGGTTGGAAGAACCAATTTGTTAAGCCGGGGCAATGGTAGTTGAATGACCGCAGTTCAATCATGCCCCGGTTTCACAAATCCTCGAGAGTAAAAGATGAAATATCTTGAACATCCTTGGTATAAACAGCGTGGATATCTGCATTTTGATATTCCATTATCGTTACAACACACCTTAGATATAGTTTCGAATCCTACTTTTGTTGCCTCTCATTCCTTCTACCCCTTTATCAATTTTACTGCCAAAACTTTTAAAATAAAGCGGGATCCGCTCACTGGCTCATTGAAAAAGAAAGAAAAAGAAAGAGCAATTGCTTATTCTTCACACGTTGATAGTCATATATTTGCATATTATGCAGCCACTTTAGAGAGCTTGTATGAAATACAGCTAAAAAATCACTGCATAGATAAAAATGTTTTAGCTTTTAGAAAATTAAATAAAAGCAATATTGAATTTGCTTTTGAAGCTTTTGAAGAAATAAGAAAAAGAAAAAATTGCAGTGCTGTAGCCTTAGATTTATCAAAATTCTTTGATACTCTTGATCATAATATACTTAAAGATGCTTGGTGCAAGTTGATTGGCTTTGAAAGCCTACCTAATGATCATTATGCCGTTTATAAAAACATTACCAGATTCTCTAAGGTTGATAAAGATGAGCTTTACAAGTTACTTAATATATCGAAGCATAATCCGAAATTTAATCGAAAAAGAATTTGCTCACCTGAGGATTTTCGTTCAAAGGTAAGACAAAGCGGCCTAATCATTCCAAATAAGTCTGGACGTGGCATCCCTCAAGGCTCTCCTATAAGTGCATTATTATCAAACATTTACATGTTGAATTTTGATATTGATATGAAACAATACGTTGAAAAAATTGGCGGTGAGTATTACCGTTATTGTGATGATATGCTTTTTATTGTACCAAAACATGAAAAAAACAACGTTGCTGGCGAAGCTGAAAAAAGACTTAATAAACTAAAAGTTCATCTAAACACTGATAAAACTGAAAGGAGAGACTTTACTTTCGTTTCCCATAAAATTACTTGTGATAAGCCCTTGCAATATTTAGGATTTCTATTTGACGGAGACAATATATATTTACGATCTTCTTCTCTTTCAAGATATTCAGATCGGATGAAAAGAGGCGTTAACCTTGCTAAGGCAACAATGAGAGCTGGCAATAAAATTCGCGTTAAAAAGGGTCTGAAAACCAAAGAGTTATATAAAGAAAAAATCTATGCTCGTTATGCTCATGTTGGAAAGAGGAACTTTCTAACATATGGTTACAGGGCAGCACGTATTATGAACTCCAAAAGTATTAGAAAGCAACTCAAACCTTTATGGGATAGATTGCAAAAAGAATTACAAGAATAACTATTTATTTTTCCCTGATTTAATCGGCTTTTTTTTAACATCGGTAAATTGTGGGCTAAAGATAAAAATTACGCTATTTATATCAATTCAGCGCACAAAAAATATTCATCTACATATCATAACTTTAATTCTGTACGTGCTCAGATAGATTATATTGTTAGTAGTAAGTTGAACTCAAATCCTGTTAGGGTTGTATAGAGTATAGTAATGGTACGCTTCAATGAGCCATTGACACGCTGACGTTTTTTAACTGAAATTGTGATGTATTGGTTTAGCATGCCAGACAGTGGCAGTATAGATATTACTGTACTTCCTAACACAATGATTACATTGAATGTTTACTACTAATCATATTTTCCATTTAGAATAGTGTTGACATCAAAATAAAAAAACGCCCATCGACTGGGCATCTAAAATAAATATTAATGATTTATTCAATTATATAACCAACGTCCAGCTTTAGCGCTTTCAACGAGCATACCAACTGTTAGTGGTTTATGCGGATCTGGCTCTTTACTTCCAAGATATTCTGGGTTCAGATAATTAAGTATTTCAAATTCTTCTGAATCTACGTTCCAACGCTTGAAATACTCTTTTAATAACTCTTCGCTATCTTCGAAAACGAGTTTGAGATCATCCCTGATGCTCGTATCAAGCGTGATAGTTCGCTTTGGTCCAAAAATAAAATACTTTTTAGGATTATATTCCTGATCGATGAAATTAATAATCTCTTTCTCGATATCTCTCATTAGAAGTACGTCCACTGAATGCGATCTTTAGGGGCCGCTACACGGTTATAGGTATCTCTAACATCTCTTTGAATGTTATAAATCGTTGTAAACGTCATAGCCCAACCGAGCCAAGGTACATTACGACCGACGAAACGCCCCAAGTTATTGGTGGAGCTAAAATGTAACGAGCTGATGGTTTTACCTGTCAACGTTGGTAATCTGATCCCACGTGGCAGTTTATAGTTCAGCCATGTGCTGATGTACTTGGAGGCAATTGATGTTCCTGGAGTTGTTCCATGAGGTTTACCCCTCGTAGTTAAAATTGGTTGTCCTGATATAACCAGTGCAGCATCAACCGCTGAGATCCCGAGATGATCGCTCACAACAGCGATGGTTATAGCCCACCATAGCTGTTGTGGTGTTAGGTTTGATAGCCCGCCGTAGAAGTACGTACCATTCAGTGTTTCAGTAGTATCCATTTACTCGCTCCTTCTAACCATGACGAATAATGATACAACACACAATACTTTCGTTCTAACTACCGATTTTTATGAGGACGCAGTTGTCTACGTACCACTTCACCCATTGCAAAGTCAAAACTGGTCAATGACATATAGACTAAAGTACTGAATGGCATCCACCTGCTGTGATCAGGTGGTGATCGAGACGCTCTTGATCTGCGCGTAGAGCCACAGGCCAGGCTTGATGCCCAGCTCATCTCTGGCCCACGGGCTGATACGCGCCCAGAGCGTGCGGCTGCCCACCTCGAGCTGGACTTCAACCTGGCCCTGGTCGTCGTAGCACTGGGCCACCTTCGCTCGCAGGATATTGCGGATGCTGCTGTTGACCGGCGGCTGCAATACCAGCGACACGTCCGAGGCCTGGATGCGGATGCGCAGCGCCGTCTGTAGCGGGCTATCGAGCTTGTTGACCCACAGGTGCTGATCGCCCAGCGCCAGTGCGGTCATGGCATAGTGCGGATGGTGCTCCAGCACGCTGACCTTCAGCACGCTGCTCTGCTGCTCTGGCGGCAGCCACGGATTCATCACCCGGCTGCCCCAAATATCCTCCAGGTTGCCAAAGGCTTTCACCTCTCCGGCTTCCAGCACCATCACCTTATCAGCAAGATGCAGGATCTCATCCAGCGAGTGGCTGACGTAGAGCATCGGGATATTGATCTCCCGCGCCAGCCGCTGTAAGTAAGGCAGCAGCTCGCGCTTGCGGGGGATATCCAGCGAGGCCAGCGGCTCGTCGAGCAGCAGCAGCTCTGGGGCGGTGAGCAGCGCCCGGCCAATCGCCACCCGCTGTTTCTCCCCGCCGGAGAGGCTGCCCGGCAGCCGGTCGAGCAGCGGCTCAATCCCCAGCAAGGCTACCAGCCGGTCAAACTGTCCGGCCATGCTTTTCGCCATGCCGTAGCGCAGGTTGCCAAGCACCTTATAGTGCGGAAAAAGGCGCGCGTCCTGGAAGACGTAGCCAATCCGTCGCTTCTCCGGCGGCAGGCAGATTTTTTTCTCGGTATCGTTTAGCACCCGCTCGTTGAGCACGATGCGCCCCTGCTGCGGGCGCGTCAGGCCGCCGACGGCGTTAATCAGCGAGGTTTTTCCGGCCCCGGAGACGCCAAAGATGGCGGTGATGCCGCTGGCGGGCAAATTCGCCTCGACGTGCAGCCGGTGCGTGCCCAGGGTCTGGGTAAAATCGAGTTCGAGCATGATCTATCTCCCCGTCCGCTCGCGGCTAAGCCGCGCCAGCCACTCGGACACCAGCAGCGAAATCAGCGCCAGCACGATGGAGATCAAGCAGAGCCGCGCCGCCGCGCTTTCGCCGCCGGGGGTCTGGATCAGGGTATACATCGCCGACGGAATGGTGCGCGTTTCGCCGGGGATGTTAGAGACAAAGGTGATGGTCGCACCAAACTCGCCAAGGGAGCGGGCAAAGGCCAGCACCGTCCCGACGATAATGCCCGGCAGGGTGAGCGGCAGCGTGATGGTCATAAAGACCCGCCAGCGTCCGGCCCCAAGGGTACGCGCCGCCTGCTCCAGCTTGAGGTCAACCCCTTCCAATGCCAGGCGAATGGCCCGCACCATCAGCGGGAACGACATCACCGCCGCCGCCAGCACCGCGCCACGCCAGCTAAAGGCAAAGGTGAGACCAAACCAGTCGTAGAGCCACTCGCCGATGATGCCCCGGCGACCCATCGCCACCAGCAGCAGGTAACCTACTACCACGGGCGGCAGTACGAGCGGGAGATGCAGCAGGCTATCGAGCAGGGCTTTGCCTGGAAACGTACAGCGCACCAGCAGCCAGGCAAAGAAGATCCCAAAGGGCAAGCTGAAGAAAACAGCCAGGGAGGAGACTTTCAGGCTCAGCAATACCGCCTGCCATTCGGGATCGGTCAATATCATTCGTGCGTCGTAAATCCGTAACGTTTAAAGATTTCAGAAGCCTGCGGGCCCTTCAGATAGTCATAAAACGCGCTTACCGTGGCGTCTTTATGCCCGTCGATGATAGCCAGCGGGTATTCCACCTTTTTATGCGAATCTTCCGGGAAGGTGCCGACCACCTTCACGCCCTTGCTGGCGACCGCATCAGAGCCGTAGACAATGCCCAGCGGGGCTTCGTTGCGCTCTACCAGCGCCAGCGCGCCACGGACGTCCTCTGCCGGGGCAAGCTTCGGCGACAGCGTATCCCAGGCACCCAGCTTCTGTAACGCCTCTTTGGCGTAGATGCCTGCCGGGACATGCTCCGGATCGCCCACCGCCAGACGGCCACCCTTCAGCAGGCTGGTCCAGTTGGTTTTATCGTTAATCGCGATCTCGCCCTGGGCGCTCGCTTTTGGCGCAACCACCACCAGGCTGTTGCCAAGCAGCGTTTCACGGCTTGCAGTATCAATCGCTTTCTTCTCTACCGCATAGTCCATCCACTTCTGATCGGCAGAGATAAAGAGATCGGCAGGCGCACCGGCCTCAATCTGACGTGCCAGCGTTGAGGAGGAGGCAAACGACGAGACAATCTTAACTTTTTTCTCTTTCGTATAGGCGGTAGCGATATCCTGCATCGCATTCGTCAGCGACGCGGCAGCAAATACCGTGACTTTCCCCTCGTCCGCCAGGGCATGGCCCGCGAGTGAGAGGGTTAACGTTGCGCCTGCTAACAAGCGTAATCCCGAACGTGCCATATCTGACTCCTGTGAGTAACGTTATATACTTCACAATATAACGATAACCCTCGGGTTTTTACAGGGTTAATTTGTACCGCTTAAGCGGTAACCCCGGTGTAAAACAGATATCGGCAACGGATAAAAAAGCTTGAATAGCAAAACGCCCGCAGCAGCGGGCGTTTTTAAGAAACTAGCGGGACTCTCTGGACCGGTCTTTGTGACCAATGCCGGAAAAAATGTTGAACACTTCGCCGAGGCCGTAGATTGCCCCCAGAATGATGGCCATCACCACGGGTACCATGATCACCGCGAATACCAGACTTTTCAATAACTCTAACATGGTCTACTCCAGATATAGTGAAGTTATCATTCTAACCTGGTGGCGCGGAATTACACGTCCCTTTTGTGCGATGCCCATTGCGCCGGTGCGCATTTACGGCACAATACCCCTTTTGCAAGGATTGACTATGCAGGCTGAAATCCTCCTTACCCTCCGGCTCCAGCAGCGGCTGTTTGCCGATCCCCGACGCATTACTCTCCTCAAACAGATAGAACAGACCGGCTCCATCAGCCAGGGCGCAAAGAACGCCGGCATCAGCTATAAAAGCGCCTGGGACGCCATTAACGAGATGAACCAGCTTAGCGAGCAGCCGCTGGTAGACCGCGCCACTGGCGGTAAAGGCGGCGGCGGCGCGCAGCTTACGCGCTACGGCCAGCGGTTGATCCAGATCTACGAGCTGCTGGCGCAGATCCAGCAGAAAGCCTTCGACGTGCTCAGCGACGACGACGCCCTGCCCCTCAACAGCCTGCTGGCGGCCATCTCCCGCTTCTCATTGCAGACCAGCGCCCGCAACCAGTGGTTCGGCACGGTCACTGGCCGGGAGCATTCCCAGATTCAACAGCACGTCGACGTTCTGCTCGCGGACGGCACTACCCGGCTGAAGGTCGCCCTGACCGCCCGCAGCGGTGAGCGTCTCGGCTTAGATGAGGGCAAAGAGGTGCTGGTGCTGTTAAAAGCGCCGTGGGTGAATATTACCCAGGATAGCGCCGCTGCCGACGGGGCCGATAACCAGCTGCCGGGACGCATCAGCCATATTGAGCACGGCGAGGCGCAGAGTGAAGTGCTGATGACCCTCCCGGACGGGCAGACGCTGTGCGCCACCGTCACGCGAGAGCAGGCCAACCGGCTGGTGCCAGAGAGCGAAGCGATCGCCTACTTCAGCGCTGACCGGGTTATCGTCGCCACCCTCTGCTAAGCCGCTGGCATTGACAATCCTGGCGACAGCACGTATTTCTGTCCACTACTGCTGCAAAAAATGGGATACGTCATGTCGTTATTGCATATTTCGCAAGGCACGTTTCGTCTTAGCGATACACGCACGCTCGCTATCAGCGACCTCACCCTGCGTGCCGGAGAAAGCTGGGCCTTTGTCGGCACCAACGGCAGCGGCAAATCGGCCCTCGCCAGAGCGTTGGCCGGTGAGCTTACCCTGCTGAAAGGCACGCGGGAGAGCACCTTCACCCGCGTCACCCGCCTCTCCTTTGAGCAGCTGCAGAAGCTGGTCAGCGACGAGTGGCAGCGGAATAACACCGATCTGCTCAGCCCTGGGGAAGAGGATACCGGCCGCACCACGGCGCAGATTATTCAGGATGAGGTGCAGGATCCGGCACGCTGCGCCGATCTGGCCGCCCGCTTCGGCATTAGCGCCCTGCCCGATCGCCGCTTTAAGTACCTCTCTACCGGCGAAACGCGCAAGACCCTGCTGTGCCAGGCGCTGATGGCCGATCCCGAGCTATTGATTTTGGACGAGCCTTTTGACGGGCTGGACGTCGCCTCTCGCGGCCAGCTGGCGGATCTGCTGGGTCAGCTCAATGCCCAGGGTATCACCCTCGTGCTGGTGCTTAACCGCTTCGATGAGATCCCAGATTTTGTCGCCAACGCCGGAGTACTGGTGGATTGCACCCTGAGCGAAACCGGCGCAAAGCAGGCTCTGCTGGAGCAGGCCCTGATTGCCCAGCTGGCGCACAGCGAGACGCTGGCGGGCATGGCTCTGCCGCCGCCGGATGCGCCCCCCGCCCACCACCTGCTGGCGGCGGATAGCCCGCGCATTGTGCTTAACGATGGCGTGGTCTCCTACAACGATCGGCCCATCATTAACCATCTGAGCTGGACCGTGAACCCCGGCGAGCACTGGCAGATTATCGGCCCCAACGGCGCGGGCAAATCGACCCTGCTCAACCTGATTACCGGCGATCACCCGCAGGGTTACAGCAACGACCTGACCCTGTTTGGCGTACGTCGGGGCAGCGGCGAGACCATCTGGGATATCAAAAAGCATATCGGCTACGTCAGCAGCAGCCTGCATCTGGAGTATCGGGTCAGCACTACGGTGCGTAACGTGATCCTCTCCGGCTATTTTGACTCAATTGGCATCTACCAGGCGGTGTCGGATAAGCAGCAGAAGCTGGTCCAGGGGTGGTTAGATATTTTAGGTATCGATGCCCGCACCGCCGATGCCCCTTTCCATAGCCTCTCCTGGGGGCAGCAGCGGCTGGCGCTGATCGTCCGGGCGCTGGTTAAGCATCCTACCCTACTGATCCTCGATGAACCTTTACAGGGGCTCGATCCCCTCAACCGTCAGCTGATCCGCCGCTTTGTTGACGTACTGATAGGCCAGGGCGAAACCCAGCTGCTGTTCGTTTCCCATCACGCTCAGGACGCTCCCGCCTGTATTACTCACCGGCTGCATTTCATCCCTGAGGGTGATAGCTATCGCTACCTGATCGATCAACCGGCTTAGCCATTTCGTTGCTATTTTTCAGACCAGGCGCATAAGCGCGCTTTAATTGCTTGATTTCTCATAGCATTTAAAGCGCCTTTTCCGCTGCGCTTTTTGAGTGTAAGCGATTCCACTACTTTCGTGCATGTCACACTTTTTACATCTCTGTTATGCTATCGTAATTAGATAACATAGGGTTAATGGAGCCAAATATGCGAGTTCTGGTTACAGGTGGTAGCGGTTACATTGGCAGTCATACCTGCGTACAGCTGTTACAAAACGGTCACGACGTCGTTATTCTCGACAACCTCTGCAACAGTAAGCAAAGCGTACTGCCGGTCATCGCCCGTCTGGGCGGTAAAGAGGCCACCTTTATCGAGGGTGATATCCGTAACGAAGCGCTGCTGGCCGATGTGCTCCGCGAGCAGGCTATCGATACGGTGATCCATTTTGCTGGCCTGAAGGCGGTTGGCGAATCCGTGGCGAAGCCGCTGGAGTACTACGATAACAACGTTAACGGCACCCTGCGCCTGGTGGCTGCCATGCGTGCGGCTAACGTCAAAAACCTTATCTTTAGCTCATCGGCTACGGTCTACGGCGACCAGCCGAAGATCCCCTACGTGGAGAGCTTCCCCACCGGGACGCCGCAAAGCCCCTACGGCAAGAGCAAACTGATGGTAGAGCAGATCCTCACCGACCTGCAAAAAGCCGATCCGGAGTGGAGCATTGCCCTGCTGCGCTACTTCAACCCGGTTGGCGCGCATCCGTCGGGCGATATGGGTGAAGATCCGCAGGGTATCCCGAACAACCTGATGCCCTACATCGCTCAGGTGGCGGTAGGCCGCCGTGAGTCGCTGGCTATCTTTGGCAACGACTACCCGACCGAAGACGGCACCGGCGTACGCGACTACATCCACGTAATGGATCTGGCCGATGGCCACGTAGCCGCTATGCAGACGCTGGCTGGCAAAGCCGGGGTGCATATCTATAACCTGGGCGCAGGCGTGGGCAGCAGCGTGCTGGACGTGGTTAACGCCTTCAGCAAAGCCTGCGGCAAACCTATTACCTATCACTTTGCTCCGCGCCGCGAAGGCGATCTGCCCGCCTACTGGGCCGACGCCAGCCGCGCCGATAAAGAGCTGAACTGGCGCGTCACCCGCTCTCTCGATGAGATGGCGCAGGACACCTGGCGCTGGCAGTCACGTCACCCGCAGGGCTATGCGGATTAAGGAGGATCCTATGACACAGTTTAACCCGGTCGATCACCCCCATCGCCGTTACAATCCGCTGACCGGTCAGTGGATCCTGGTTTCACCTCATCGCGCCAAGCGTCCATGGCAGGGCGCGCAGGAGACGCCGTCTCAGCAGACGCTGCCGGCGCACGATCCAGACTGCTTCCTTTGCCCCGGCAATACCCGCGTCACCGGCGATAAAAACCCGGACTACACCGGCACCTTTGTGTTTACCAACGACTTTGCCGCCCTGATGAGCGATACGCCGGATGCGCCTGAGAGTGACGATCCGCTGATGCGCTGCCAGAGCGCCCGCGGCGTTAGCCGGGTGATCTGCTTCTCGCCGGACCACAGCAAAACCCTGCCGGAGCTCAGCCTCCCGGCGCTGGAGGAGGTCGTCCAGACCTGGCAAGCGCAGACCGCCGAGCTGGGTGAGACCTATCCCTGGGTGCAGGTGTTCGAGAATAAAGGCGCGGCGATGGGCTGCTCTAACCCACATCCGCACGGTCAGGTGTGGGCCAACAGCTTCCTGCCCAACGAGATCGAACGGGAAGACCGTCTGCAGCGGGACTATTTTGCCGCCAACGGTACACCGATGCTGCTGGACTACGTGAAGCGCGAGCAGGCCGACGGCAGCCGCACCGTGGTCGAGACCGAGCACTGGCTGGCGGTGGTGCCCTACTGGGCCGCCTGGCCGTTTGAGACGCTGCTGCTGCCGAAAGCCCCGGTGCTGCGCATTACCGATCTCAGCGACGACCAGCGCAGCGACCTCGCCCTGGCCCTGAAAAAGTTAACCAGCCGCTATGACAACCTGTTCCAGTGCTCCTTCCCCTACTCCATGGGCTGGCACGGGGCACCGTTTAACAGCGAAGAGAATTCACACTGGCAGCTGCACGCCCACTTCTATCCGCCGCTGCTGCGCTCCGCGACGGTGCGCAAGTTTATGGTCGGCTACGAGATGCTGGCGGAGACCCAGCGCGATCTGACGGCGGAACAGGCCGCCGAGCGCCTGCGAGCGGTCAGTGATATCCATTTTCGCGAATCAGGAGTTTAACCATGAGTCTGAAAGAAAAAACACAATCTCTGTTTGCTGAGAAATTCGGCTACCCTGCCACGCATACGTTTCAGGCTCCGGGCCGCGTCAACCTGATCGGCGAGCATACCGACTATAACGACGGCTTCGTGCTGCCGTGCGCCATCGACTACCAGACAGTGATCAGCGCCGCGCCGCGGACGGATCGCACCGTGCGCGTTATCGCCGCCGACTATGACAACCAGACCGATGAGTTCTCACTCGATGCGCCGATCCTTGCCCACGACAGCCAGCAGTGGTCGAACTACGTCCGTGGCGTAGTGAAGCACCTGCTCAACCGTGATAAGAGCTTTGGCGGCGCGGATCTGGTGATCAGCGGCAACGTGCCGCAGGGCGCGGGCTTAAGCTCGTCGGCCTCGCTGGAGGTGGCCGTAGGTACGGTCTTCCAGCAGCTTTATCACCTGCCGCTGGACGGGGCACAGATTGCCCTCAACGGCCAGGAGGCGGAGAACCAGTTCGTGGGCTGCAACTGCGGCATCATGGATCAGCTGATCTCTGCCCTCGGCAAAAAAGATCATGCTCTGCTGCTCGACTGTCGCACCTTGGGCACCCGTGCGGTCTCTATGCCGCAGGGCGTGGCGGTGATCATCATCAACAGCAACTTCAAACGCACCCTGGTTGGCAGCGAGTACAACACCCGCCGCGAGCAGTGTGAAACCGGAGCGCGCTTCTTCCAGCAGCCTGCCCTGCGCGACGTCTCTCTGGAGCAGTTCAACGCCGTGGCCGCCGAGCTGGATCCGCTCGTTGCCAAACGCGTGCGCCACGTGCTGACTGAAAACCAGCGCACCCTGGAAGCGGCCGACGCGCTGGAAAAAGGCGATCTGCAGCGGATGGGTGAGCTGATGGCAGCGTCCCACGCCTCCATGCGCGATGATTTCGAGATCACCGTGCCGCAGATCGACACCCTGGTGGAGATTGTTAAAGAGACCATCGGCGATAAAGGCGGCGTGCGTATGACCGGCGGCGGCTTCGGCGGCTGCATCGTGGCACTGGTGCCGGAAGCGCTGGTTTCCCAGGTTCAGGACGCGGTAGCGGCACAGTATGAAGCCAAAACCGGTATCAAAGAGACCTTCTACGTCTGCAAAGCATCAGAGGGGGCCGGACAGTGCTAAACGAAACCCCAGCGCTGGCCCCGGACGGGCTGGCATACCGTTTAATCACCCTGCGTAACCGCGCGGGGATGGTGGTGACCCTGATGGACTGGGGCGCGACCCTGCTCTCTGCTCGCGTGCCGATGCCGGACGGTTCGGTGCGTGAAACGCTGCTGGGCTGCAATACGCCCCAGCGCTACGTGGAGCAGACCGCCTATCTGGGCGCATCGGTAGGCCGCTACGCCAACCGCATCGCCAAAAGCCGCTTCACCCTTGACGGGCAGAGCTATTCGCTGCTGCCGAGCCAGGGCGAAAACCAGCTTCACGGCGGGCCGGAAGGCTTTGATAAGCGCCGCTGGCGCATCGTGCGTAAGAACGACAGCGAAGCGCTGTTGAGCCTGACCTCCCCCGACGGTGACCAGGGTTACCCTGGCAACCTGAATGCCAGCGCCCTCTTCCGCCTGACGGAGGATAACCGCATCTTGATTGAGTACCGCGCTACCGTGGATAAGCCCTGCCCGGTAAACCTGACCAATCACGCCTACTTTAACCTCAACGGCGTGCAGTCGGACGTGCGCGACCACCAGTTGCAACTGCTGGCCGATGCGTACCTGCCGGTGGATGAAACCGGCATTCCCTATCAAGATCTGAAGGCGGTTGAAGGCACCAGCTTCGACTTCCGCCAGCCGAAAACCATCGCGGATGATTTTTTACAGGACGACGATCAGCGGAAGGTGAAGGGTTACGATCACGCTTTCCTGCTACAGGCCAAGGGCGACGTCAGCCAGCCCGCGGCGCACCTCTGGTCGGCGGATAAGAAGCTGCAGATGAGCGTCTATACCACCGCGCCAGCGTTGCAGCTCTACTCCGGCAACTATCTGGAAGGCACGCCTGCCCGCGAGCAGGGCGAGTACAGCGCGTATCAGGGGCTGGCTCTGGAGAGTGAGTTCCTGCCTGATAGCCCGAACCATCCGGAATATCCGCAGCCTGATGTCACCCTGCGCCCTGGTGCAGAGTACGTGAGCGTCACTGAGTATCAGTTTATTCCGCAGTAGTTGGATACGCCCGGCGGCGCTACGCTTGCCGGGCCTACAGGCAAATATTTGCCCATCCTGCTGAAATAAGCACCGTTTGCCGACAAAATCCTAACCCCGATTTCACAAGCACCTTACACTGCGCCACTATTTTCGCTATGGTAATGGTTATGCGTTGCTGCTGGCGTCGCCTCGGCAATATAATGAGAATTGTTATCATTCAATCAGGTTTATTAAGGAGAGAGTATGGCTGTTACTAAGCTCGTTCTGGTTCGTCATGGCGAAAGCCAGTGGAACAACGAAAACCGCTTCACCGGCTGGTACGATGTTGACCTGTCCGAGAAAGGCGTGAGCGAAGCAAAATCAGCGGGCAAACTGCTGAAAGAAGAAGGCTTCAGCTTTGATTTTGCCTACACTTCCGTGCTGAAACGCGCCATCCACACCCTGTGGAACGTCCTTGATGAACTCGATCAGGCCTGGCTGCCGGTAGAGAAATCCTGGAAACTGAACGAGCGTCACTACGGTGCGCTGCAGGGCCTGAACAAAGCGGAAACCGCTGAGAAGTACGGTGACGAGCAGGTTAAGCAGTGGCGTCGCGGCTTCGCGGTGACTCCGCCAGCGTTGACCAAAGACGACGAGCGCTTCCCGGGTCACGATCCGCGTTACGCATCTCTGACCGAGCAGGAGCTGCCGCTGACCGAGAGCCTGGCGCTGACCATCGACCGCGTGATCCCTTACTGGAATGAAACCATTCTGCCGCGCCTGAAAAGCGGCGAGCGCGTAATCATTGCCGCTCACGGTAACTCCCTACGTGCGCTGGTGAAGTACCTGGACGACATGGGTGAAGATGAGATCCTTGAGCTGAACATCCCGACCGGCGTACCGCTGGTGTATGAGTTCGACGAAAACTTCAAGCCGATCAAACACTACTATCTGGGTAACGCTGACGAAATCGCTGCAAAAGCGGCGGCGGTAGCAAACCAGGGTAAAGCGAAGTAATGAAGACGTGCCCGGCGGCATAACGCTGCCGGGCATGATTATCAACCGCGACGCGCTTTCACCGCGTTGGCCAGCTGACGCAGAATAGCGTCGGTATCTTCCCAGCCGATACAGGCATCCGTCACGCTCTTGCCATAGACCAGCGGCTCACCGCTCTCCAGGCTCTGGCTACCCTCGACCAGATGGCTCTCAATCATCACGCCAATCACCGCGTTCTCGCCGCCAGCAATCTGCTGACAAACGTCTTCACCCACGGTCATCTGCTTCTTGAACTGCTTGCTGGAGTTAGCGTGGCTGAAGTCGATCATCACCTGCGGTGCCAGCCCGGCTTTTTCCAGCCCCTGCTTCACCTCAGCAACGTGCTTCGCGCTGTAGTTTGGCTCTTTACCGCCGCGCAGAATGATATGGCAGTCGCCGTTGCCGCTGGTATTCACAATCGCCGAGTGGCCCCATTTGGTGACGGAGAGGAAGCAGTGCGGCGCCCCGGCAGCGTTGATAGCGTCAATCGCCACCTTGATGGTGCCATCGGTGCCGTTTTTGAAGCCTACCGGGCAAGATAACCCGGACGCCAGCTCGCGATGCACCTGAGATTCGGTGGTGCGCGCGCCAATGGCGCCCCAGCTCATCAGATCGGCAAGGTACTGCGGGGTGATCATATCGAGGAACTCCCCAGCCGCAGGCAGGCCGCTGTCATTAATCTCCAGCAGCAGCTTGCGGGCAATACGCAGACCGTCATTGATCTGGAAGCTATTGTCCATATGCGGATCGTTAATCAGCCCTTTCCAGCCCACGGTGGTACGCGGCTTTTCAAAATAGACGCGCATCACGATCTCAAGCTCGCCCTTCAGCTCATCACGCAGCGTCAGCAGGCGAGCGGCATACTCTTTGGCCGCAGCCGGGTCATGAATCGAGCACGGCCCGATCACCACCAGCAGGCGGTCGTCGCTACCTTTGAGGATCTTATGGATAGCCTTACGGGCGTGAGAAACCGTATTGGCTGCGGTCTCCGTCGCCGGGAATTTCTCCAGCAGCGCGACAGGGGGTAACAGTTCGTTAATTTCTTTAATGCGTAAGTCGTCATTCTGATAATTCATGTTCGTTCCAGCGTTTGCCATACTTATGTCAGAGAGTGCAATACCTCCAATCTAACGGCTCAGTCAGGAAGTGTAAACGGGCTTTTACACTCAGTACGGAATATTCCTGAAAAGTGATAAAAAAGGGTTAGCCGCTAGCGAACGCTGGCAACGTGGCTAAACTTTTTACCTGTAACCACTTTGTTTTTATTTTTTAACCAGATTCCATTCTACCTTTTTAGGAAGAGTTGGCATCTTTCACTACTGAGCGAATATTCCGTTTCGCATCTGCACTGTTGGATATCGCTATCCAATGTAATGACGAGAACAGGAGCACGATTATGAAAATGAATAAACTGGCCACAATTTTACTGACGACTACCCTGACTCTGGCTAGCGGCGCAGCACTCGCAGCATCCAACAGCAACGGCGCAGCTAACGCTGCCGCAGACGCCGGGGCCGTAGCACCGGGCGCTAAACAGAATCTGCAGCCTAACAACGTAAACAATAACGATATCAATACCGGCAACACCAACGCAGCAACTGGCTCAACCGGGACGAATACTACCGGTACCACTGGCACTGCAACCGGTGGCGCTACTGGCACCTCTACCGGCGGCATGCTGCACTCCAACGGTGGGGCTTCAACCAGCGCTGACGGCCAGCATATGGATAAAGACGACATCCATAAAAACAGCATGTGTAAAGACGGTCGCTGCCCGGACGTGAATAAAAAAGTTGAAACCGGTGACGGTATGAACAACGACGTTGATACTAAAACCGACGGCACTTCACAGTAATTACGCTGATGTGACGATGAGGAGAGCTAAGGCTCTCCTTATTTTTTTGTGGCGAGGAAATAAAAATCTGCAATGATGTAAGTCGCTGAGAATATATAAAATGGAATAAAACTCATGGCGCATCACCACTCACACGCTTCCCCTTCTGAACACCATGATGGCAACGCCCGTCGTTTGCTGTTGGCCTTTAGCGTCACCGCCCTGTTTATGGTGGTCGAGGTTATTGGCGGCCTTGTCTCCGGCTCGCTGGCGCTGCTGGCAGACGCGGGTCATATGCTTACCGATGCCGCTGCCCTGCTCTTTGCGCTGCTGGCCGTGCGCTTTGCCCGCCGTCCGCCGAGTGCCCAACGTACCTTCGGCTGGCTGCGGCTCACTACCCTGGCGGCGTTCGTTAACGCCCTCGCTCTGGTCGCCATCACCTTTATGATTGTCTGGGAAGCCATTGTGCGCTTCTATCATCCGCAGCCGGTGGCGGGCGTCACTATGCTGGGCATTGCCATAGCGGGCCTCGTCGCTAACATCGTCTCATTCTGGATCCTGCATCGCGGCAGCGAAGAGAAAAACCTGAACGTGCGGGCCGCGGCGCTCCATGTATTGGGCGATTTGCTCGGCTCTGTAGGAGCGATTGTTGCAGCGCTGGTGATCCTGTGGACAGGCTGGACGCCGGTTGACCCGATTCTGTCTGTGCTGGTCTCCTGTCTGGTGCTGCGCAGCGCCTGGACGCTGCTTAAAGAGAGCGTCAACGAACTACTGGAGGGCGCGCCGGTATCGCTGGATATTGCGGCGCTGCGCCGCCATCTGCGCCGGGATATCCCGGAGGTGCGGGACGTACACCATGTGCACGTCTGGACGGTGGGCGAGAAGTCGGTGATGACCCTGCACGTGCAGGTTATTCCTCCGCACGATCATGATGCGCTTCTGGAGCGCATTCAGCACTTTTTGATCCATCACTATGAGATTTCACACGTGACGATCCAGATGGAGTACCGTCCGTGCAGCGGACCGGAGTGCGATCTCAATACTCTGCCCTCCGGTCACGCCCATCATCATCACCACTAGCCAACCAGCGCGCGTGAGCCTCGTTCCCGCGCGCTGTTTATCCACATCCGGCTACCATTTAATGCAATAAAGGTCAGGATCAGGTACTCCAGCGACATGGCGTAGACGCCCTGCAGGGCAAAGATCACCACGCTAATGACGTTAACTACGACCCATAGCAGCCAGTTCTCAACGTATTTGCGGGTCATCAGCACCATGGCTACAATCGACAGCACCATCAGACAGGAGTCCCAGAACGGGAAGGCATCGGGCTGTAGCTCAGGCATCGCCACGTTTAAACCCAGCGCCTGCATAATAGAGACCGCAATACGGGTCAGGAAAGTGAACACCGGATCGATAAACAGAGTCATTAGGCCAATCGCCAGGGCGCAGATAACCAGCCAGACAATCGCCTTGCCGCGCGGCAGCCAGCGGATCTGCAGCACGGCCTCGTTCTGCGTCGTTTGCCGCGACCAGGCATACCAGCCATAGATGTTAGCCGCGAAGAAGAAGAGTTGTAGCAGCAGGCTAGCGTAGAGCTGGATCTGGAAAAAGATCACCGCAAACAGCGTTACGTTGATCAAACCAAAGGCGTAGTTACTGATCTTCTCCAGGCTGGCGAGCCAGATACACAGCAGTCCGGCAAGGGTGCCTACCGCTTCGATCCACGAGAGATCGTAGCCGCCAGCCCCTAGCGGTATGTGAACCAGAATATTCTGCGTACTAAAAAAATCCATTTCTGCCCCGCATATTAAAAAGTGAAATTGTCTTAACAATCATAGCCGTTATCGCACGGTACGTAATTAACGCAGTGTTGCGGCAAAATCCAGCATCCGGTTAAGCGGCAGCAGCGCCCCTTCACGCAGTTTCGCATCGACATGGATCTCGTGCAGCGCCCCGCCCTTCTCCAGCCCCTCAGCGATAGCCTGAAGGCCGTTCATGGCCATCCACGGGCAGTGTGCACAGCTGCGACAGGTTGCTCCCTCACCGGCGGTAGGCGCTTCCAGTAGCTCTTTCCCCGGTACGGCCTGCTGCATCTTGTAAAAGATCCCGCGATCGGTGGCGACAATAAGCTGCGGATGCGGCAGGGTTTTCGCCGCGTTGATCAGCTGGCTGGTTGAACCTACGGCGTCCGCCATCTCCACTACCGCCTGCGGTGACTCAGGGTGAACCAGAACGGCCGCGTCAGGATAGAGCGCTTTCATGCGCGCCAGCGCCTGGGTTTTAAACTCATCATGAACGATGCACGCTCCCTGCCAGCAGAGAATGTCCGCCCCGGTCTGCTTCTGCACATAGCTGCCGAGATGACGATCCGGCGCCCAGATGATCTTCTCCCCGAGGCTATCCAGATGCTCAATCAGCTCGACGGCGATGCTGGAGGTGACGACCCAGTCCGCTCGCGCCTTAACGGCGGCCGAGGTATTGGCGTAAACCACGACGGTACGGTCTGGATGCGCATCGCAGAAGGCGCTGAACGGCTCAATGGGGCAGCCAAGATCGAGAGAGCACTCGGCATCGAGCGTCGGCATAAGAATGGTTTTTTCCGGGCTGAGGATCTTAGCGGTCTCGCCCATAAAGCGCACCCCGGCTACCAGCAGCGTGGAAGCAGGATGCTTCGCTCCAAAGCGCGCCATCTCCAGCGAATCAGAGATACAGCCGCCGGTCTCCTCGGCAAGCTGTTGGATCTCCGGATCGGTATAGTAGTGGGCCACCATTACCGCATCCCGCTCCTTCAGTAGCTTTTTGATCTTTTCGCGGTAAAACGCTTTTTCATCGAGGCTCAACGGACGCGGCTTCGGCGGGAAGGGGTAAATCGTAGTTTCAGGATCGAACATTACGCTCATCATGCTTTCTCGTTTTGCTGACTTAACAATAATGCCCTGACCTGCGAGGTAAAACGGAGGATGCGGCATTTGTGTTTTATATACTAAACAAGATAGCGGATTGCAGAGAAAAAGTCACATCAATTAAGCGGAACGCTAACACCCTTTACGCTGAGAATTGCTCATAAAGACCGCACTAAAAGTAGGTAAATGTGTGCAGGTAATGGGCATGATGGGAAGAGCGAAGGGTTTTAGCAGCGGGTGGAGATAACCAGGATGAGTAAACGTAAGGATATAGTTGATGGGGTATATGAAAAAGATTTTAACAGGGTTGGCCATCGCTGCTCCCATAGGCGTCATCGTGCTCGCTGTTGCCTGGCCTTACGTGAAAATGGAGTTTGCCAGCTCTGCTCAGTACACCGAGCTCGATAAGCAAGAGTATGAGTATTATACACCTGCATTATTGAAACAAATGCCGCGTATTTCAGATGATTATGAGTTTCGCTATGCAAATATCAGTGGGCCCCAGGCTTTTGTCTATAGCATAGAGTTCAAAGGTGTTACTGATGCGAGCAAAATCCGTGATTACTTAAGTCAGGCTGGATATCAGCTACAAAAATCCTGTGATATCGAAGCTGAATGTTGGATATCAAGTCACTCGAAGCAAGATATTGTGACGTTGAATCAGTCACTTTCTCTGCAGATAGTAGGTGTTGATATCTACCGTCGGCCTAACAAAGAGCAGTGATGTTTTCATACAACTATCGCAAAGCCCATACAATGAGCCGCTGATAGATGCAAAATGATGATACGTCGTAGGCCGGGTAAGCGCAGCGCCACCCGGCAGTATATCGTTACTGCGGCAGGTTCGAATCTTTAGAAAATGGCAGATAGCAAAAAAGCGCCTTTAGGGCGCTTTTTTGCATTGGTGGGTCGTGCAGGATGACTCGGCTTTGCCTCGCCCTTCGGGCCGTTGCTACGCAACGTTATCCTTCACGTTCAACATTCATTAGTATGTTGAAATTGGTGGGTCGTGCAGGATTCGAACCTGCGACCAATTGATTAAAAGTCAACTGCTCTACCAACTGAGCTAACGACCCCTTTTGGGGAACTCTCTTCGAAGTGGTGGGTCGTGCAGGGCTCGAACCTGCGACCAATTGATTAAAAGTCAACTGCTCTACCAACTGAGCTAACGACCCATTCGGGTGCTGACTTCGAAGATTATTTTACTCGGTACCACCAGGAAGTGGTGGGTCGTGCAGGATTCGAACCTGCGACCAATTGATTAAAAGTCAACTGCTCTACCAACTGAGCTAACGACCCGAGTGGTGGGTGATGACGGGCTCGAACCGCCGACCCCCTCCGTGTAAAGGAGATGCTCTACCAACTGAGCTAATCACCCACTGTACTGCTGGTGTGATGTTTCCATCATTTAGTGGTGGGTCGTGCAGGATTCGAACCTGCGACCAATTGATTAAAAGTCAACTGCTCTACCAACTGAGCTAACGACCCACTATTTTACCGCTTTTGTGCTGCTTTCGGGCGGTGCGATATCCCGTGGCAACGGCGGCATATATTACTGATTTATGAAGTTGGCGCAACTAAAATTTCGAGCGAGATCACTTAACTGCTTATGATTCACCCGACAAGACCAGAAATAGAGCGATATCTGGTCATGCCGCATTCATTACATCGCACTGAGTTTTTTCTGCGCCTGTTTCGCGCCTTCGGTGCCAGGATATTTGCTTACAACCTGCTGATAAACCGCTTTGGCTTTGGCAGTATCCCCTTTCTCCTGCATGATCACCCCGACCTTAAACATCGCGTCCGGTGCCTTGGGAGATTTTGGATAGTTTTTGACGACCGAGGCAAAATAGAATGCCGCATCGTCTTTTTTACCCTTGTTGTAGTTCAACTGACCCAACCAGTAGTTCGCATTAGGAACATAGGTGGAGTCCGGGTACTTTTTCACAAAGCTGCTAAACGCGGCGATAGCATCGTCCTGGCGGGATTTATCCTGCACCAGCGCGATGGCTGCGTTGTAGTCGGTGTTCGCATCACCGCTCTGTACCGGCGCGCTGGGAGCCGCTGCTGCGCCGGCAGCGGGTGCAGGAGCAGCGGTAGCCGCCCCGCCCTGATCGCCTGCTGCTGGCTGCGCTGCTGCCGCACCGCCGCTGCCCAGACTGTCAATCTGCAGTAGGATCTGCTTCTGGCGTTCAACAACCTGATTCAGCTGATACTGGCTCTCCTGAATCTGACCGCGCAGAGAGTCGATATCGGACTGGTTGTCAGAGAGCTGCTGCTGAAGCTGAGTTAAAAGCTGGCTGTGAGCGTTAGAGATGCGCTCAAGTTGGGTGACTCGGTCTTCAACCGAGCCTGAGCCGACACTACTGATTGGCGCTTGCGCAAAAGCGGCCCAGGGGGCCGCTATGCCAACCAGTAACGACAGACTCATCAGATGATGTCTGAAGTTACTGCTCATGCAATTCTCTTAGTAAACCAGTACGGCGCGACGGTTTTTAGCGTAAGCTGATTCGTCGTGACCCAGTACTGCAGGTTTCTCTTTACCGTAAGAAACGATGGAGATCTGGTCAGCAGAAACGCCTTTACCCTGCAGGTACATTTTAACGGCGTTAGCACGACGCTCACCCAGGGAGATGTTGTACTCAGGCGTACCACGTTCGTCAGCGTGACCTTCTACGGTGACTTTGTAGGACGGGTTGCTACGCAGGAAGTTAGCGTGCGCATCCAGCATCGCAGCGAAGTCAGAACGGATATCGAACTTGTCCAGATCGAAGTAAACGATGTTGTTCTGCTGCAGCTGCTGCATCTGCAGGCGTGCCTGCTCTTCGGAAGAGGCGTTGCCGCTGCCGTTTGCGTCCATACCAGTGCCGGCACCCAGCATGCCTTCGCCGCTCTGGTCGTTGCTTGCGTTCTTGTTAGAAGAACACGCTGCGATTGCCATAACAGGCAGAGCCAGCATCAGCCCTTTCAGCACTTTGTTCAGTTGCATTTCTTTGATTCCTTTAGTAATCAATTAATTATTATTACAGATACGGAGACCAGGCAGGGAATTTGACCTGTCCATCAGTCGCCGGAAGACGCGCTTTGAAACGCCCATCTGTAGAAACCAGATTCAGCACGGATCCCATCCCCTGAGAAGAGCTGTAGATTACCATAGTGCCGTTAGGTGCCAGACTTGGCGTTTCATCCAGGAACGTTGACGACAAGACTTGTACGCCACCCGCTGCCAGATCTTGTTTGGCAATGTGCTGCTGCCCACCGTTGGAGCTTACCATTACCATAAATTTGCCGTCGCTGCTGACGTCAGCATCCTGGTTTTGAGAACCTTCCCAGGAGATACGCTGCGGAGCACCGCCGTTAACGTTGACTTTATAAACCTGCGGACGGCCTGCCTGGTCAGAGGTAAAGGCCAGGTTCTGGCTGTCCGGGAACCAGGTCGGCTCGGTGTTGTTGCTACGACCGTCGGTAACCTGACGGATCTGGCCAGAGCCGATATCCATCACGTAGAGGTTCAGACTACCGGTTTTCGACAGTGCGAATGCCAGTTTAGAACCGTCCGGGGAGAATGCCGGTGCACCGTTGTGACGCGGGAACGAGGCAACCTGACGTACGGAACGGTTCGCCAGCGTCTGGATCACCAGCGCAGAACGACCGCTCTCAAAGGTGACGTAGGCCAGCTTGCTGCCGTCCGGAGACCATGCCGGTGACATCAGCGGCTGCGGTGAACGGTGTACAACGAACTGGTTGTAGCCATCGTAGTCAGAGACGCGCAGCTCGTACGGGAACTGGCCGCCGTTGGTCTGAACCACGTAAGCGATACGCGTACGGAACGCACCTTTAATACCGGTCAGCTTCTCGAACACTTCGTCACTGGCAGTATGGCCCGCATAGCGCAGCCACTGCTTGTTCACCTTATAGGAGTTCTGAGCCAGCACGGTACCCGGCGCACCACCGGTGTCAACCAGCTGGTAGGCCACGTTATAGCTACCGTCCGGGTTAGGCGTTACCTGCCCAACGACCACGGCATCAATACCCAACGCAGACCAGGCTGCAGGCTGAACTTCCTGAGCGCTGCCCGGCTGCTGCGGCAGACGAGAGCGATCCAGCGGGTTGAGCTTGCCGCTGTTGCGCAGGTCAGCACCCACGATGCCGCCGATATCTTCAGGCGCAGCGCCAGGCCCCGCCCACTGGAAAGGTACTACGCCAATCGGGCGCGCAGAGTCTACGCCTTGGGTAATCTCGATACGCACTTCCGCGTGCAGCACGGCCGCCCACAGCACTAAAAAACCAAACACTACACGTAATGCCTGCTTCATCTCATCTCCCTTATCCGGGCGGTAAACCCGCGATAATTTAGCAGAATGTTAACAAACTAAATATCCAAAATGACCACAGCCCAGTGGAAACAGTAGTACCCTTTCCACCTTTACGTGGGGAAAGTGTAACCTAAGGTTTAAAGTCCAGTGGAGCATTTTTAAACACTTCGTAAACTGCCTGGCTCGGCGGTTTCGGGATCTTCGCCTGACGTGCTGCGGCTAAAGCAGCCTGACAGAGCGCAGGATCGCCACCTTCGGACTGAATATCCAACAGCAAACCATCCGGGGCCAGTTTTATGCGCAGCGTACAGGTTTTACCTGCATACGACGACGCGTCATAAAACTTAGTCTCGATCGCTGATTTGATCATCCCGGCGTAGTTGCTGATATCCGCACCCGACGCGCCATTGTTTTTAGTACTACCACTTCCTGCCGGGGCTGCGTTATTTCCTTTCGCGCCACCGCCGGTTTTCGGCGCATTCTTACCTGAACTGAGGTCACCGAACAGATCGTCTACGTCTGACGCAGCGGCTTTCTCTGCCGCGGCCGCTTTCTTCGCCGCAGCCGCTTTGGCTGCTGCAGCTTTATCAGCAGCAGCTTTCTTATCGGCGGCGGCCTTTTCAGCCGCAGCGGCTTTCGCAGCAGCCGCTTTTTCTGCGGCAGCAGCAGCCTTCTCTTCCGCTGCCTTCTGTGCAGCAGCCTTTTTCTCAGCGGCAGCTTTTTCGGCGGCAGCGGCTTTCGCAGCGGCAGCTTTCTCGGCAGCAGCAGCCGCTTTTTCAGCTGCGGCTTTCTCCGCTGCCTGCTTAGCGGCCTCGGCTTCAGCTTTCTTCTCAGCGTCCTGCTGCGCCTTCTTCGCCGCTTCAGCTTCGGCTTTCTTCTGGGCGTCAGCTGCGGCTTTCTTCGCCGCGTCGGCCGCGACTTTTGCCTCGGCTACGGCTTTGGCTTTCGCATCCGCTGCGGCTTTTTGTGCCGCCTCTTCTGCTGCCTTCGCCTGAGCATCGGCCTGCGCTTTCGCGTCAGCCGCTGCCTTCGCCGCAGCTTCTTCAGCCTGCTTCTGTTTCTCTTGCGCCTGCTTCGCCGCCTCTTCAGCCTGTTTCTGCTGCTGGGCCTGCTCGCGGGCCTGTTCCTGCGCCTGCAAACGCTCTTTTTCCAGCTGCTTCAGACGCTCCTGCTCGGCGGCCTCCTTTTCACGCAGCTCTTCCGCCTGCTGTTGCGCCTGTTTTTCACGCTGCTCTTCTGCACGCTTCGCGCTCGCCTGCTGTTGCTGCTGACGATTATATTGCTGCACTACCGCGCCGGGATCGACCATAACGGCGTCAATGGCCGAGCCACCGCCGCCGCCTGCAGAGGCATCTATATGCTCATCAAACGAGCTCCAGATCAGCGCTGCAAACAGAATGACGTGCAGCACCGCTGAAATAATGATGGCTCGTTTAAGCTTGTCGTTTTGTTCGGTTGCCTTTGACACTCTCGGTTCCCAAAAACTGTCTGCCTGCTCAGCAGCGGATTAGATAGGCTGGGTCATTAAGCCAACCGACTTTACGCCCGCGCTATGGAGCAGATTCAGCGCTTTAATTATTTCATCGTAAGGCACTTCTTTCGCGCCACCGATTAAGAAGACCGTTTTCGGATTGGATTGCAGGCGGCGTTGCGCTTCAGCAACCACCTGCTCCGGCGGTAGCTGATCCATGCGATCTTTTTCCACTACCACGCTGTATTGACCCACGCCGGAAACCTCAATGATAACCGGCGGATCGTCATTGGAGCTGACGGTTTGCGACTCGGTCGCATCCGGCAGATCAACCTCCACGCTCTGCGTAATGATGGGTGCCGTCGCCATAAAGATCAGCAGCAGCACCAGCAGTACGTCGAGCAACGGTACGATATTGATCTCGGACTTTAGCTCACGACGACCCCGACCGCGTGTTCTGGCCATGGCTTACCCCTTATTACTCTCGGTAGTGGTAAACGCCTGACGATGCAGAATTGCGGTGAACTCTTCCATAAAGTTGTCGTAGTTCAGCTCAAGCTTGTTAACGCGCTGGTTCAGACGGTTATAGGCCATAACCGCAGGAATAGCGGCAAACAGGCCAATAGCGGTAGCGATCAGCGCTTCCGCGATCCCCGGCGCAACCATCTGCAGGGTCGCCTGCTTCACCGCGCCCAGCGCGATAAAGGCGTGCATAATCCCCCACACCGTACCGAACAGACCGATATACGGGCTGATAGACCCTACGGTTCCGAGGAACGGAATGTGCGTCTCCAGGGTCTCCAGCTCGCGGTTCATGGAGATACGCATCGCACGGGATGCCCCCTCCACGATCGCTTCCGGCGCATGGCTGTTCGCCCTGTGCAGGCGGGCAAACTCTTTAAATCCGCTGTAGAAAATTTGCTCTGAGCCAGACAGATTTTCACGGCGGCCCTGACTCTCCTGATAGAGGCGGGAAAGCTCGATGCCAGACCAGAATTTGTCCTCGAATCCTTCGGATTCACGGGTAGCAGCGTTAAGAATACGCGTTCGCTGAATAATGATTGCCCAGGATGCGATAGAAAAACCAATCAAAATCAACATGATAAGTTTGACCAGAAGGCTTGCCTTCAGGAACAAATCAAGGATGTTCATGTCAGTCACTGCTTAAACTCCGCGACAATAGACTTGGGAAGCGCACGAGGCTTCATTAAGAGTGGATCAACGCAGACAATCAGTACCTCAGCTTCGTTCAGCACATTATTCTCTGCATTGACGATCCGCTGCGTGAAGACCAGAGAGGTTCCACGCATTGATGTAATTTCCGTTTGGACTTCGAGCATGTCGTCGAGTCTGGCGGGTGCAAAATACTCCAGTGTTATTTTACGGACTACGAATGCTACACGCTCTGCCAACAAAACCTGCTGGCTAAAGTGGTGATGTCGCAACATCTCCGTGCGTGCTCTCTCGTAAAAAGCGACGTAGCTGGCGTGGTAAACCACACCACCGGCATCGGTGTCTTCATAGTAGACGCGAACCGGCCACTTAAATAACGTTGTATTCACTTTACATCCCAGTAATGCAATATAAGTAGAGCGTTCAAACGCTGCTACTATACGCGGGGGAAAGGTGGTTTGGAATGGGTTGAAGTAAACGCAGCGTAAAAATTTATGGGCTTATGCAAGCCCATATGGTTAACGGACATTTCTTATTCAAAAGAAGAAAAAGATGAGCCCTGCGGCAAGGACGATATCGGCGATGAACGGGCAGAAGATCCCTTGCCAGTGAACGGCTTTCGGACGAAAGCCGACTCCGTGGATCACGCCTGCACAGACGGCCCACATCAGCAGTAGGCCATGCCAGACGGTCAAGTCGCTGGTCTTCGCCGCAAAGCGGCTGGGATCCCAGAACATGCAGCCTGCCAGCACCAGCGCCATCACCAGAGAAAGGGCCCTGAGCGGGCCCTTATCCATTACCGCATACAGTTTTGCGATAAGACTTACCATCAGGCTTTTTCTTTACCTGCCTGGCTCGCTTCAACGTGTTCCAGCGCCAGGGCGGTAATCACGCCAAATGCACAGGCAAGAAGCGTTCCTAAAATCCATGCGAAATACCACATTGTATGCTCCTTACTTAGTACAGAGAGTGCGTGTTGCTTTCAATATGCTCTTTGGTAATGCGACCGAACATCTTCCAGTAGCACCACGAGGAGTAGAGCAGGATAATCGGTACAAACACCGCGGCAACCCAAGTCATCAGGTTCAGCGTCATCTGGCTCGATGTGGCATCCCACATGGTCAGGCTGGCGTTCAGCACCGTGCTGGACGGCATGATGAACGGGAACATCGCGATACCGGCGGTCAGAATGATGCAGGCCAGGGTCAGGGACGAGAAGAAGAACGCCCATGCCGATCTGTTCAGACGACCCGCCACAAAGGTAAACAGCGGTAACACAACGCCCAGCGCCGGGATCAACCACAGGATCGGCGTGTTGTTGAAGTTGACCAGCCAGGCACCGGCCTCACGCGCCACCTGCTTAGTCAGCGGGTTAGACGCCGCGTGATGATCGATAGCCGTGGTCACCACATAGCCGTCGATACCGAACATCACCCAAACGCCAGCCAGCGCGAAGCAGACCATGGTCACCAGCGCCGCCACCTGCGTCGTAGTCCGTGAACGGACATATACTTCGCCCGCCGTACGCATCTGCAGATAGGTTGCACCCTGCGTCAGGATCATCGCCACGCTCACCACGCCTGCCAGCAGACCAAACGGGTTCAGCAGCTGGAAGAAGTTGCCGGTATAGAAGAGGCGCATGTACTCATCCATATGGAAAGGCACGCCCTGCAGCAGGTTACCGAATGCCACGCCAATCACCAGCGGCGGCACAAAGCTGCCGATAAAGATGCCCCAGTCCCACATGTTGCGCCAGCGCGGATCCTCAATCTTCGAGCGGTAGTCGAAACCCACCGGACGGAAGAACAGCGAGGCCAGCACCAGGATCATCGCCACATAGAAGCCGGAGAAGGCAGCGGCGTAGACCATCGGCCAGGCAGCAAACAGCGCGCCGCCAGCGGTGATCAGCCACACCTGGTTACCGTCCCAGTGCGGTGCAATGGAGTTGATCATAATACGGCGTTCGGTGTCGTTACGACCCAGGAAGCGGGTTAACATCCCCACGCCCATGTCCCAGCCGTCGGTGACCGCAAAGCCAATCAGCAAAATGCCAACCAGCAGCCACCAGATAAAACGTAATACTTCATAATCGATCATTTGACGACTCCTGTCTTAGCGTGCCGGCTGAGAAGCAACGGTGGACTGCCCATACTGGGTATCGGTCTCAACGTTAGCCTGCTCGTAGTGGTAACGACCCGTTTTCAGACTGCTCGGCCCAAGGCGAGCAAACTTAAACATCAGGAACACTTCCGCCACCATAAACAGCGTGTAGAGGCCACAGATAAGGATCATCGAGAACAGCAGGTCGCCTACAGTCAGCGAGGAGTTAGCGACGGCGGTAGGCAGTACCTCACCGATCGCCCACGGCTGACGGCCATACTCTGCAACAAACCAGCCGGTCTCGATAGCGATCCACGGCAGCGGAATACCGTACAGCGCGGCGCGCAGCAGCCAGGATTTGCTGCCGATACGGTTGCGGCAAACGGTCCAGAAGGAGACAGCGAAGATAAGCAGCATCAGCACGCCACAGGCAACCATAATACGGAATGCAAAGTAGAGCGGCGCAACGCGTGGGATAGAGTCCTGCGTAGCCTGCTTGATCTGATCTTCGGTCGCATCGGTGACGTTAGGCGTGTAGCGCTTCAGCAGCATGCCGTAGCCGAGGTCTTTCTTCATGCTGTTGAACTGGTCGCGCACGTTCTGATCGGTGGAGCCAGCACGCAGCTCTTCCAGCAGCTGGTAAGCCTTCATCCCGTTACGGATACGCTCTTCATGCTGCACCATCAGGTCTTTCAGACCGATAACCGGTGTATCAACGGAGCGTGTGGCGATAATGCCCAACGCATACGGGATCTGGATAGCAAAATTGTTCTCCTGCTTGTCCTGATCCGGAATACCAAACAGGGTAAACGCTGCCGGTGCCGGCTGGGTCTCCCACTCGGCTTCAATAGCGGCCAGTTTGGTTTTCTGCACGTCGCCCATCTCATAGCCGGACTCATCGCCCAGAACAATAACAGAGAGCACGGCAGCCATGCCGAAGCTGGCAGCAATGGCAAAGGAGCGCTTGGCGAACGCCATATCGCGGCCGCGCAGCAGATAGTAGGAGCTGATGCCAAGGATAAACATCGCGCCGCAGGTGTAGCCCGCTGCCACGGTGTGAACAAACTTCACCTGGGCAACCGGGTTCAGCACAAGTTCAGAGAAGCTCACCATCTCCATACGCATGGTTTCAAAGTTGAAATCCGACGCGATAGGGTTCTGCATCCAGCCGTTTGCCACGAGGATCCACAGAGCAGAGAGGTTAGAGCCCAGCGCAACCAGCCAGGTCACCGCCATATGCTGCACTTTGCCCAGGCGATCCCAGCCGAAGAAGAACAGGCCAACAAAGGTGGATTCCAGGAAGAACGCCATCAGGCCTTCGATGGCCAGCGGTGCACCAAAGATATCGCCTACGTAGTGAGAGTAATAGGACCAGTTAGTCCCGAACTGGAACTCCATGGTCAGGCCGGTGGCCACGCCCAGCGCAAAGTTGATACCAAACAACTTGCCCCAGAACTTGGTCATATCTTTATAGATTTGTTTGCCGGACAGAACGTAGACCGTTTCCATGATTGCCAGTAAAAACGCCATACCGAGCGTTAACGGAACAAAAAGGAAGTGGTACATCGCGGTTAAGGCAAACTGCAAGCGTGACAGTTCGACTATATCTAACATCATGACTCCTTGCGCATCGCATGAAGACTTCGAGAGCAAACCCCGTTAGAGAGGGTTCACACACATGCCCCAATACAAAATTATCTATTGCTTTTCACTGCTGCTGTCACACAAAAAAAGAGCCAACCGCAACGAAAAGTTACAGACAGGTTAATAAAATCCCAAATTGATCTCGCGATATATTACGCCGCAAATCCCTTACAATAAATAGGTTTTTAATAAACCTTTTTTACGTTTTTCGACGGGGATCAATTTATCGCCAGTTTACAACTTTTTGACCATTTTGATCAGCGACAATTTAACGACTTTTAGAAATTTTTTCCATGTTTTAAATATTGATCTAAATCAATTTTCACCGCAATTGTTAACAATGTATCGATGTGGTTCTTATGGTGAAAGATATGTTAAAAATATGTTCCAACAAAGGATTGATAGTTAAAAAGGGTGTCGAGGTGACAGAGATCACTTTTTATAACCACGGCTTAATAAACTTTTTCTGCGATACATATCCTTTTAATTATAACTACCAGTGAACTTTAATAAATATCTATCATTCAAATAGCACGCTGAGATTATATTTTTAGAGATAAGTCACAATTGACAGTTACTCTTAAAAGATAAAACTCTCAACTTATTATCTGCACAGCCATCAATAAGCATAAAAATCCATTTTATATCAATTAGTTAAATATTGATCAGCATTAAATCACTCTTTGAAGAATGAGCTTTTGAAAATAGATCAATTGCCTCTCACCTGCCCTCGCCTCACACTTTTCTCTATTCCATAGCCTTTGTGCTTCTCAGTTTGACAGATGCTCATCTTAGCGAAAATAAATAGAGGATACCCCATGAAAAGACCCACGCTCGTTATTGGCGTAATTGGCGCCGACTGCCATGCCGTCGGCAACAAAGTGCTGGATCGCGTTTTTACGGCCCATAGTTTTCAGGTGATCAATCTCGGGGTCATGGTCAGCCAGGATGAGTACATTGACGCCGCTATCGAAACCGGCGCCGACGCTATTGTGGTCTCCTCTATTTACGGTCACGGCGATATTGACTGTCTTGGCTTACGTGAGCGCTGTATTGAGCGTGGGGTCGGAGAGATTTTACTTTACGTCGGAGGCAACCTCGTGGTCGGCAAACACGATTTTGTTGACGTTGAGCACAAATTTAAACAGATGGGCTTCGATCGCGTTTTTTCTCCGAGTCACGATTTGGAGGACGTTTGTGAATTAATCGCCACCGATATTAACAATAAATTAACTAATTACCGCCCGCAGCCGGAAGAGGTTGTGTAATGCGTACGGTATCCGTCGATATTGGCTCAACCTGGACCAAGGCCGCGCTTTTTGAAATTGAAGATGATAATAACCTGCGCCTTCTTAACCAGGCGGTCACGCCAACCACCACTCATCATCTTGCGGAAGGTTTTTTTACCTGCCTGCATCACCTGCTAGAGGTCGCGAATGCCAGACCGCTGCTCAGACGGGGTGACGTTACGCTGAAATACTCCTCCTCCGCTAAAGGTGGACTGGCCGTCGCCGCGATGGGTTTAGTACCCTCTATTACGCTTGAGGCAGCGAAGGTTACCGCACATTCGGCAGGAGCAAAAATCGCCCAGTACTATGCCTACACGCTGACGCCACAGGATATTCGCCAGCTTGAGGCATCCCCGCCCGATATTCTGCTGTTCGCTGGCGGAACCGATGGCGGAGAGACGCGCTATGGCCTGAACAACGCGCGGCTACTTGCTACGTCCGAACTGGATTGTGCCATTGTCTACGCCGGAAACCGTGACATTCAGCACGAGGTTCAGCAGCTGCTGGCCCATAAGCAGCTCACCGTAGTGGATAACATTCTCCCTGAGCTGGATTCACCTAACCCCCTACCCGCTCGCCAGGCGATCTGTGACATCTTCCTCTCACGCATCGTGAAGGGGAAAGGGCTGGACGTCATCGTGGATGAGACGGGTGAAACGCCCATGCCTACGCCATGGACGGTCTATGAGCTGGTCAAGCTGATGAGCCAGCATGACGATGCCTGGCAATCATTCATGCTGATTGATATGGGGGGCGCCACCACTGACGTCTACTCCGCCTGCACCAGTACCCTCTCTCCGGATACCGTTCTCCATGGCCTGCCTGAACCCTTTGTCAAACGCACCGTTGAGGGCGACTTAGGGATGCGCGTCTCTGCGGCGGTGGTCGGCGAAAGCACCCGGGCGCTTATTGACTCGCTCTTTGCCATGCAGCCCGATTTGCACGCCGCGTTCTACCGCTACCTCAACAAACTCGCTGCCTGCCCCGACTCCCTGCCCACCAGCCCTGAAGAGCACCGTTTCGATGCCCTGCTGGCCGGGCTATGCGTGGCCTATGCCAGCGAACGCCATGCGGGAACAAAAAAAGCGGTGGCGACCAGCGCAGGCACGGTCGATCTGCAGATTGGGCGTGACCTTACCCCGGTGCGCAAAGTGGTGGGCTCCGGCGGCTGGCTATCCCGTGCAGCGACGTTTGATATTCATCGCTGGCTTAAATACCGCGATCTCGATGCCCGCGGTAACCGGATCCTGCTGCCCACGCAGTTCGACTACTACCGGGATGAAAAAGGCCTCATCCCCCTGCTGGCGAATAGCGCCAGGCTCTATCCCCAGGCGGCTGCGCTTGCCAGCATTCACTGTTTAACCCCAAACCCAAGGTAGCAACGAATGGAACTCAGTAATAAAAAGATAACCCATGATGATTTCATGTCTGAGCGGCACGGTGTTCTGGAAACATGGCCGACCGGGAAGGACGTTACCCATTTCGAAGATGGCGTAAAGTACCAGCAGACCATCCCTGAGAACAAAAACTTCGCCCGAGCGCTGCGTATTGCAGATGAACAGGGTATTACCCTCAGCCAGCCCCGTGCGGGCGTGGCGTTGCTGGATGAGCATATTGCTCTGCTTAAGGTGCTGGAGCAGGAGTGCGATCTGCTGCCGACCACCATCGACGCCTATACCCGTCTGAACCGCTACGAAGATGCCGCAGTAGGCATTCAAAAATCCCTTGAGGCGGGGACCTCAAAACTTAACGGATTACCGGTAGTTAACCACGGCGTGGCTGCCTGCCGCCACCTGACCGAATCCCTGCAAAAACCACTTCAGGTCCGGCACGGCACGCCTGACGCACGGCTGCTGGCTGAGATCTCTCTCGCCAGCGGCTTTACCAGCTACGAGGGGGGCGGCATCTCCTACAACATTCCCTATGCGAAACGCGTCACGCTCGAAAAATCCCTGCGCGACTGGCAGTACTGCGATCGCCTGATTGGCCTGTATGAAGAGCACGGCATCCGAATTAACCGCGAGCCTTTCGGCCCCCTGACCGGGACACTGATCCCACCGTTTATGTCGCATGCGGTTGCCATCATTGAAGGGTTACTGGCGCTGGAGCAGGGCGTGCGCTCTATTACCGTGGGCTATGGCCAGGTGGGTAGCCTGACCCAGGACGTTGCCGCCGTTAAAGCGCTGCGCGAACTGTCCCATGACTATTTCCGCCAGCAGGGTTACGACGACTACGAGCTCAGCACCGTCTTCCATCAGTGGATGGGCGGCTTCCCAGAGGATGAAGCAAAAGCGTTTTCAGTGATCGCCTGGGGCGCGGCCGTCGCTGGCATGGCGGGCGCGACCAAGGTCATTACTAAAAGTCCCCATGAAGCCTTTGGCATTCCTACCGCTGCCGCGAATGCCCAGGGACTTAAGGCGTCACGTCAGATGCTCAACATGGTTCGCGATCAGCCCTTCCCGGCCTGTCGCGCGGTCGATCTTGAAGTTGAACTCATTAAACGTGAAGCGCGTGCCGTGCTGGATCGCGTGTTTGCGCTCGGCAACGGTGATATCGCCCGCGGAACGGTGTTGGCTTTTGAAGCTGGCGTGCTGGATATCCCCTTTGCACCGGCGGCCTGTAACGCAGGTAAGATGACGCCGGTGCGCGATAACGCAGGTGCTATCCGCATCCTGGAGCCTGGCGCCGTCCCGCTCCCGGATGACATTCTGGCGATGCACCACGACTTTGTTGCCACCCGCGCCAGCGTTGAACGCCGCCCTGCCTCATTCCAGATGGTTGTTGACGATATCAATGCCGTATCCCACAGCAAGTTAATAGGAAGACCAGAATGAAAATTAAACAGGCGCTTTTTACCGCAGGTTACTCCTCCTTCTACTTTGACGATCAGCAGGCCATTAAGAACGGTGCAGGCCATGACGGCTTTATCTATACCGGTCAAGCGGTCACGCCGGGCTTTACCTCGGTGCGCCAGGCCGGTGAGTGCGTTTGCGTGCAGCTCATCCTGGAGAACGGTGCCGTTGCCGTGGGTGACTGTGCGGCGGTGCAGTACTCGGGGGCCGGTGGGCGCGATCCGCTCTTCCTGGCAGCAACCTTTATCCCGTGGCTCAACGATCATATTAAGCCCCTGCTGGAGGGCCGCGACGTGCAGGCTTTCCTGCCCAACGCCCGCTTTTTCGACACGCTGCGCATCGAGGGTAAACCGCTGCACACCGCCGTCCGTTATGGTCTCTCGCAGGCGCTGCTGGATGCCGCCGCGCTGGCAACGGGCCGACTTAAAGCAGAGGTTATCGCCGATGAATGGCAGCTGCCGACGATTGGCGAGCCTATTCCCCTTTTTGGTCAGAGTGGCGACGACCGCTACATCGCCGTGGATAAAATGATCCTTAAGGGCGTTAACGTTCTACCCCATGCGCTGATTAATAACGTGGAAGAGAAGCTGGGCTACGACGGTGAGAAGCTGCGTGACTATGTGCGCTGGCTGGCAAACCGCGTAATGACGCTACGCACCAGCCCACGCTACCACCCTACCCTGCACATTGACGTCTACGGCACTATCGGCCTGATCTTCGATCAGGATCCGCAGCGCTGCGCTCACTATATCGCCAGTCTTGAAAAAGAGACCCAGGGTCTACCGCTCTATATTGAGGGGCCGGTTGACGCCGGTAACAAAGCCGATCAGATCCGTCTCCTGACGGCGATCACCCGCGAGCTGACGAAGCTGGGGTCCGGAGTCAAAATTGTTGCCGACGAGTGGTGCAATACCTATCAGGATATTGTCGACTTTACCGACGCTGGCAGCTGCCACATGGTGCAGATCAAAACGCCCGATCTGGGCAGCATTCATAACATTGTTGATGCGGTGCTCTACTGTAACAAGCATGGAATGGAAGCCTACCAGGGCGGCACCTGTAATGAGACAGAGGTAAGCGCCAGAACCTGCGTACACGTTGCCCTCGCCGCCCGTCCCATGCGTATGCTGGTCAAACCCGGCATGGGATTTGACGAAGGTCTTAATATTGTTTTTAACGAAATGCAGCGCACCCTTGCGCTCCTGCAGGCAAGGAGTTAAGCAATGGCAAAGACCTTTAAGATCCTGTCGCCGACCGCCATCCTTGGTTACGGCTTTCCAGAGGAGAGCTTTTTAAGCGCGCTGGCTGAATCCCCGGACCTGATCGCCGTGGATGCGGGTTCCTCCGATCCCGGCCCGCACTATCTCGGGGCGGGAAAGCCCTTTACCGATCGCGCCGGAGTAAAGCGCGACCTGCGCTACATGATCTCAGCCGGAGTTAAACAGGGCATCCCAGTGGTTATCGGTACGGCGGGCGGCTCGGGTGCGGCTCCGCATCTCGCGTGGTGTCGTGAGATCGTGCTGGAGATCGCCCGTGAAGAGCAGCTCTCATTCACGCTGGCAACCATCCCCGCTGATGTCGATAAGCAGATCGTTCATCAGGCGCTGGATGCAGGCAATATCACTGCCCTCGACTTTGTGCCGCCGTTAACCCATCAGGATATTGATGACAGCACCTCCATCGTCGCGCAAATGGGCGTGGAGCCTTTTCAGCGCGCGCTGGCGGCCGGGGCGCAGGTGGTGCTAGGCGGACGCGCTTACGATCCCGCCTGTTTTGCGGCCCTGCCTATCATGCAGGGCTTTGACGAGGGGCTGGCGCTGCACTGTGGGAAGATCCTTGAGTGTGCCGCCATCGCCGCCACGCCGGGATCGGGATCGGATTGCGCTATGGGGATCCTCGACGAACATGGTTTCACCCTGAAGGTGTTTAACCCCAAGCGGAAGTTTACCGAAACCTCTGCGGCGGCCCATACGCTGTATGAAAAGTCCGATCCCTACTTTCTGCCGGGTCCCGGCGGCGTGCTCAACTTGCAGGCCTGCACCTTCAAAGCGGTAAATGAGAGCGAGGTCTACGTCAGCGGCTCCCGCCACGAGACCACGCCCTATCGGTTAAAGCTGGAGGGTGCCCGGCTGGTGGGCTACCGCTGCCTGACCATCGCTGGCGTTCGCGATCCCATCATGATCGCCAGTATTGAAACCATCCTTGAAGAGGTGAAGTCCAGCGTCATCCGCAACCTGAGCCTCAACGCGGAAGAGATCCGCATTACTTTCCACCTCTACGGCAAAAACGGCGTAATGGGTGAACATGAGCCTGTACCCCAGGCCGGACACGAGCTGGGGATCGTTCTCGACGTGGTGGCCCCGGACCAGCAGCTTGCTAACAGCGTCTGCTCGCTGGTGCGCTCGACGCTACTGCACTATGGCTACGAAGGCCGGATCGCTACGGCGGGCAACCTGGCATTCCCCTTTTCACCTTCGGATGTCCCTTGCGGCCCGGTCTATGAGTTCTCGGTCTACCACCTTATTGAGGCCAGCGAGGCGCTGAAGTTCCCCTTCGTCCTTGAGCAGGTCACGCCAGAAGGAGTAGTGGCATGAAACAGCCCATTCGTTCGTTGGCCCTGGTGATCCGGTCTAAAAACGCCGGACCCTATGAGCTGGTGCTGGATATTCTGTTTAAGCAGCAGAGCGACTATCTGGCCGTTAAAGCTTCCGGGCAGTTTACCGCCCAGCTAGTTGCGCGCCTGTACAACCTGGAGGAGGAACAGCTTCCCCGCATCGTCTGGTTCGACCCGGCTAACGCCGTTAAAGCCATTTTGCCGAGGGGGATCGTTTCAGGTAACAGAGGTGACAACGACGTGTATGGCGCTCAGCAGCATGCGCCGTTATTAGACATCGTGTTTGATATTTAACGCCCTCTAACCCTAACCCTTTACGGGGTACGCCATCGCGTACCCCTGTTCTAAAACCTGCTGGTCATTAGACAGAATTGAAAACATAACTTTTGCGCCACCAGCGCCTCAATCCGATGGAGTGAAAATGAAGTCGAAAAGCTTAACCACGATGATTATCGCGGGTCTTGTTCTGGGTATCATTGCCGGATTTATTATTAATACCGTCGCCACGGTTGAAACGGCAAAAGCCTACTCGCAGGACATCTCAATTTTAACCGCGATATTTTTGCGGCTGATCAAAATGATCATCGCGCCGTTAATTATTTCAACATTGGTCGTTGGAATTGCAAAAATGGGCGATGCCAAAACGCTGGGGCGCATTTTCTCCAAGACCCTATTGCTGTTTATCTGTGCCTCGCTGATCTCCATTGCCTTAGGCCTGGTTATTGTTAATATTTTCCAGCCCGGTGCCGGAATCAACTTTGTTGCCCACGACGCCGCTAGCGTCGCCGCGTTAAAGGCAGAACCTTTTACCTTTAAGGTGTTTATTTCCCATGCCATCCCCACCAGCATCGTTGACGCTATGGCCCGCAACGAGGTTCTGCAGATTGTCGTCTTCTCTATCTTCTTAGGCTGCGGGCTGGCGGCCATCGGCGATAAAGGCGCGCCCATCGTCCATGTGCTGGACTCGCTGGTGGAGGTGATGCTCAAAATTACCGGCTACGTTATGCTCTTTGCCCCCTTCACGGTGTTTGCCGCCATCTCAGCCATGATCGCCGAGCGCGGGCTGCGCGTGCTGGTCAGCGCCGGGATCTTTATGGGCGAGTTTTATATGACCCTTGGGCTGCTGTGGGTGATTTTAATTGGTATCTCTTTGGCGACGATTGGCCCCTGTGTTCTCCGCTTGACCAAAGGGATCGCCGAACCTGCGCTATTGGCGTTTACCACTTCCAGCTCGGAAGCCGCCTTTCCCGGCACGCTGAAGGCGCTGGAAAAGTTTGGCGTTTCGCCGAAAATCGCCAGCTTTGTTTTGCCAATCGGCTACTCGTTTAACCTTGTTGGCTCAATGGCGTACTGCTCCTTCGCCACCCTTTTTATCGCCCAGGCATGCAATATTCATCTTGGTATGGGCGAGCAGATCACTATGCTGCTTATTCTGATGCTGACCTCCAAAGGCATGGCCGGGGTGCCGCGCGCCTCGCTGGTGGTTATTGCTGCCACCCTTAACCAGTTCAATATTCCTGAAGCCGGACTGATTCTATTAATGGGCGTCGATCCCTTCCTCGATATGGGCCGCTCTGCCACCAACGTAATGAGTAATGCGATGGGCGCAGCGCTGGTTAGCCGCTGGGAGGGGGAACACTTTGGCGAAGGCTGCCGTGGAAAAGCATCGCAGCTTGCGCGATTGTAATAAACAGATTAACGAGAAACTATTATGAATAAACCTTTTATCTGGCAAGATCCTTTTCCGCATGATAAAGACCCAACTGAATATTATCTGCTGAGCGATCAATATGTATCGATTATCGAAGCAGATAATAAAACGCTGATTGCCGTGGATCCAAAAGGATTAACGGCGCTGGCAAAGCTGGCTTTTTACGAGGCCTCATTTTTCTTACGCACCGCTCATATTAAACAGGTTGCATCGATCCTTCACGATCGCGAGGCCAGCGCAAACGATCGTTACGTTGCCCTGCAGCTGCTGCGTAATGCCGAGGTCTCGGCCAAGGGTATTCTGCCCTACTGCCAGGATACCGGCACTGCGACCATCGTAGCTGAAAAAGGGCAGTCAATCTGGACCGGCTGCAACGATGCCGAGGCGTTAAGTCTGGGCATCTACGAAACCTTTCAGGAACATAGCCTGCGCTACTCACAAAATGCACCGCTGGATATGTATACTGAGGTGAACACCGACACGAATCTACCTGCACAAATTGATATCGCGGCGATCCCGGGGGATGAATACAAATTTCTGTTTATTAACAAAGGTGGCGGCTCGGCTAACAAGGCGGCGCTGTTTCAGGAGACTAAATCTATTCTTGCTCCAGAGAAGCTGGTCCCCTTTTTAATAGCGAAAATGCAGGCGCTCGGCACCGCCGCCTGTCCGCCCTACCATATTGCTTTCGTTATTGGCGGAACCTCCCCTGAGCAGGCGATGAAGGTAGCCAAGCTAGCATCGACGAAGTACTACGATACGTTGCCCACGCGCGGGAATGAGTATGGTCAGGCGTTTCGCGATCTGCACCTTGAGGCAACGCTGCTTAACGCCAGCCGGACGCTGGGCATCGGGGCGCAGTTTGGCGGTAAGTATTTTGCTCATGACATCCGGGTAATACGCCTGCCGCGGCACGGCGGCTCCTGCCCGATTGCCCTCGCCCTCTCCTGCTCCGCCGACCGCAACATCAAGGGTAAAATCAATCGACACGGCATCTGGCTGGAGAAGCTGGAGCGCGATCCAGGACGGTTTATTCCTGAGACGCTGCGTATGCCTGGCGACAGCACGGGGGTCAGAATCGATCTCAACCGGCCATTACGCGAGGTGATGTCCGAGCTATCGCGTTATCCAGTAGGAACACGCCTCTCTTTGAGCGGCCCGCTGGTTGTTGCCCGGGATATCGCCCATGCCAAGCTCAAGGCCAGGCTTGATGCGGGTGTGGCTCTGCCTGACTACATGAAAAACTATATTGTTTACTACGCTGGCCCAGCTAAAACGCCGGAAGGTGGCATTGCGGGATCGCTGGGCCCTACGACCGGTGGCCGCATGGACGGTTATGTAGATGCGTTTCAAGCCGCGGGCGGCAGCCTGGTGATGCTGTCAAAAGGCAACCGCAGCCAGCAGGTGACCGACGCCTGCGCCACGCACGGCGGGTTTAATTTGGGCAGCATCGGTGGCGCAGCGGCCCTGCTAGCCCAGGACTACGTCCGCAGCCTGCGCTGCCTGGAGTATGCCGAACTGGGCATGGAGGCGGTATGGATGATGGAGGTAAAAGATATGCCTGCGTTTATTCTGGTGGATGACAAAGGCAATAACTTTTACCAGCAGTTTGAGCAGCGTCACGGCTGTAATCTCTGCCCGTCACAGAGTCTTAAATAGCGCGTGCTGCTCGGCCGCTGACTTTTTTAACAGCCAGTCGCGGAAGAGCAGCATTCCACCCGACGCCACGCCGTCGTCCCGCCACGTCAGTATAAAGCGATTGCCGGTACGCATGGGCACGTCACAAGGAATGACCATGCTGCCGTTATCAAGGTCGTGCTGGACGGAAAAACGCGGCAGCAGCGCGACACCCAGCTTCGAACGCACGGCCGCAATCAGCATCGAGATAAGGTCGAAACGCGGACCAAGCTTCACCTTCGGGCTGCTAATACCAGAGAGGGAGAACCATTCGGCCCAGCCCTCAATACGCGTACTCTGATGCAGCAGCGTAAAGTTATCCAGTAGCCGCTCCACCTTTATCTTCTTCCCGACGTAGCCTGGCAACGTCCTGCTGCACACCGGCAGCAGCTCCTCTTCAAACAGAGAGTCGACCCGAGCCAGGGGCGCGCAGAAATCTTCCCGCATGATAGCCGCATCGTAGCCGCGATTAAGAAAATCCCCGACGCTTGCCAATGAGTTAATATTCACCACGATATCGGGATAGCATTGCGTAAACTCGCCAAGCTTGGGAATAAGCCAGTGGGTGCTCAGCGTGGGGTTAACGGCCAGCTCAACAACGCGTGACGTTGGCTGCCAGGTCATAATAGCATGGGTATCACGCTCAAATTTATTTAATGTATCCTTTACCATGTCGAGATAATATTTCCCGGCGTCGTTGAGGAAAATACGTTTTTTGGCATGGCTGAACAGCTCGGTATTCAAAAAATCTTCCAGCGCCGACATCTGGCGGAACACCGCACTTTGGGTCAAGGCCAGATCCTCTGCGGCACGGGTATAGCTCTCATGGCGTGCCACGGCCTCAAAGGTGATGAGTAGTTCTGTTTTAGGTAACTTCCCTCGCATACTGCCTCCCTGGTACTTTTGGGCGATATCCTATCACTCCTTATTACTCCACCCGCACTCTCAGCGAGAATATTCACTATATCGTGATCGCTATCGACTATTTCCTGATAATTATTTAAGAGGAATATGTAATTTAGAGAAATATTTATACAGACAATAAAAAAGGCCACCTTGCGGTGGCCAACCATGTCGATATTTTTTATTTACTTAATAATAGATTTCAGCGCTTCGCCAATGTCTGCCAGGCTACGCACGGTTTTCACCCCTGCGGCTTCCAGCGCGGCAAACTTCTCGTCTGCAGTGCCTTTACCACCGGCGATGATCGCCCCTGCGTGACCCATACGCTTGCCTTTTGGCGCGGTCACGCCAGCAATGTAGCCGACAACCGGTTTGGTCACATGATCTTTGATGTAAGCAGCCGCTTCTTCTTCCGCGCTACCGCCGATCTCACCGATCATGACGATCGCTTCGGTCTGCGGGTCGGATTCGAACAGCTTCAGAATATCGATAAAGTTAGAGCCAGGGATCGGGTCACCGCCGATACCGACGCAGGTAGACTGGCCGAAGCCGTAGTCGGTGGTCTGCTTAACGGCTTCATAGGTCAGCGTACCGGAGCGGGAAACGATGCCCACTTTACCCGGCTGGTGGATGTGGCCCGGCATAATGCCGATTTTGCATTCGCCTGGGGTGATCACACCCGGGCAGTTTGGACCGATCATCCGCACGCCCGCTTCGTCCAGCTTCACTTTTACCGTCAGCATATCCAGCGTCGGGATACCTTCGGTAATGGTGATGATGAGCTTAATGCCTGCGTCGATGGCTTCCAGAATCGAGTCTTTACAGAACGGCGCCGGAACGTAGATCACGGTGGCGGTGGCGCCCGTCGCTTCAACGGCTTCACGCACGGTGTTGAACACCGGCAGGCCGAGGTGCGTGGTGCCGCCTTTGCCTGGGGTCACGCCGCCAACCATCTGCGTACCATAGGCGATGGCCTGCTCTGAGTGGAAGGTCCCCTGGCTACCGGTGAAGCCCTGGCAGATTACCTTTGTATTTTTGTCGATCAGAATGGACATTATTTCCCCTCCACTGCGGCAACAACCTGCTGTGCTGCGTCCGTCAGACTTTTCGCTGCGATAATGTTCAGGCCGCTGTCAGCCAGTTTTTGTGCGCCCAGTTCGGCGTTGTTCCCTTCCAGACGAACTACAACCGGAACGTTAACGCCCACTTCTTCCACCGCACCAATGATGCCGTCGGCAATCAGGTCGCAGCGCACGATACCGCCGAAAATGTTAACCAGTACGGCTTTCACTTTATCGTCGGAGAGAATGATTTTGAACGCTTCGGTTACGCGCTCTTTGGTTGCGCCGCCGCCCACATCAAGGAAGTTAGCCGGTTCGCCGCCGTGCAGCTTAACGATGTCCATGGTGCCCATTGCCAGGCCCGCACCGTTAACCATGCAGCCGATGTTGCCGTCGAGGGCAACGTAGTTCAGCTCCCACTGTGCCGCCTGTGATTCACGGGCGTCTTCCTGGGAGTGGTCGCGCATCTGGCGCAGATCCGGCTGGCGGAACAGCGCGTTGCCGTCAGCGCCCAGCTTGCCGTCGAGGCAAATCAGATCGCCCTGCTTGGTGATCACCAGCGGGTTGATCTCGATCAGCGCCAGGTCGCGCTCAAGGAAGATGGTCGCCAGGCCCATAAAGATTTTGGTGAACTGCTGAACCTGCTTACCTTCCAGGCCCAGTTTAAATGCCAGCTCGCGTCCCTGGTACGGCATTGGGCCGGCCAGCGGATCGAGCGCGACTTTGTGGATCAGGTGCGGCGTCTCTTCCGCCACTTTTTCAATTTCCACGCCGCCTTCGGTAGAGGCCATGAACACCACGCGACGAGAGCTGCGGTCAACAACTGCGCCCAGGTAGAGTTCTTTATCAATATCGGTCGCCGCTTCTACCAGGATCTGGTTAACCGGCTGGCCGTTGGCATCCGTTTGGTAGGTCACCAGACGCTTGCCCAGCCAGTGCTCGGCAAACGCACGGATCTCTTCTTTGCTGTGAACGACTTTAACGCCGCCCGCTTTACCGCGGCCACCGGCGTGTACCTGGCACTTGACTACCCACGGGCCGCTGCCGATTTTTGAGGCGGCTTCTTCTGCTTCGCGTGGCGTATTGCAGGCATAGCCTACCGGCGCGGGTAAACCGTAGCGGGCAAACAGCTGTTTTGCCTGGTATTCATGTAAGTTCATCTGTTCCGTCCATTTTTCAGGTAATCGTCAGGTCATGATTTTATCGGCCCGGCGAACAACGCGCCGCCGGGCAAGCGTGCGAAAACTACACGTCCAGCAGCAGACGGGTCGGATCTTCCAGCAGCTCTTTGATGGCCACGAGGAAGCCTACCGATTCACGGCCATCAATCAGACGGTGATCGTAGGAGAGCGCCAGGTACATCATCGGCAGGATCTCTACTTTGCCATCCACCGCCATCGGGCGATCTTTGATTGCGTGCATGCCCAAAATGGCGCTCTGCGGCGGGTTGATGATCGGCGTAGACATCAGGGAACCGAAGACGCCGCCGTTGGTGATAGTGAAGTTACCGCCGGTCAGATCTTCAACGGTCAGCTTGCCGTCACGGCCTTTAAGCGCCAGCTCTTTGATTCGCTTCTCAATGTCGGCCATGCCCAGCGCGTCGACGTCACGCAGCACCGGGGTCACCAGGCCACGCGGCGTAGAGACCGCCATGCTGACGTCGAAGTAGTTGTGGTAGACCACATCTTCGCCATCGATAGAGGCGTTCACTTCCGGATAGCGCTTCAGCGCTTCAACCACGGCTTTCACATAGAAAGACATAAAGCCCAGACGGATACCGTGACGCTTCTCGAAAGCGTCGCCGTACTGCTTGCGCAGATCCATGATTGGCTTCATGTTCACTTCGTTGAAGGTGGTCAGCATCGCGGTGGAGTTTTTTGCCTCCAGCAGACGCTCGGCCACGCGCTTGCGCAGACGGGTCATCGGCACGCGTTTCTCGGAACGGTTGCCCGCCACTGGCGTAACAGAAGGCGCAGCAGCAGCAGCAGTAGCCGGTGCTTTCTCTTCGGTTGCTGTTGCCGCTGACGATTTCGCCAGGTGCTTCTCAACGTCTTCGCGGGTCAGGCGGCCGCCGACACCGGTGCCTTTAATGGCGTTGGCATCGAGGGTATGCTCTGCCAACAGACGACGGATCGCCGGGCTTAACGCCTCGTTGTTCTGCTCTTCGAGGGACGCCTGCTGACGCTGAGCCGGAGTCGACTCTTTGCTTTCAGATTTCGCGCTGCTCTCTTTACCGTTGCTGTTGCCTTCACGCAGGCGGCCAAGGATCTGGCGAGAGGTCACGGTGGTGCCCTCTTCTTCCAACACGGCATCCAGGATGCCGTCCGCTGACGCCGGTACTTCCAGTACCACTTTATCAGTTTCGATCTCTACCAGAACTTCATCACGTTGGACGCTATCGCCCGGTTTTTTATGCCAGGTGGCCACGGTCGCATCGGCTACGGACTCAGGCAGGTCAGGAACAAGAATATCTACGCTACTCATTATTTATCCTTTAATTAATCGACGTTCAGCGCGTCGTTAACCAGATCTTGCTGCTGCTTCTGGTGAACGGACATATAGCCTACCGCCGGAGAGGCAGAGGCCGGGCGACCTGCATAACGCAGAGCGGACCCAAACGGAATCACTTCACGGAAATGATGCTGGCTACAGTACCATGCGCCCTGGTTCAGCGGCTCTTCCTGGCACCAGACAAAATCATGTACGTGGGCATAAGGTTTTAACGCTTCCTGCACCGACTGATGCGGGAACGGATACAGCTGTTCAATACGCACAATGGCGACGTCTTTCTGGTCGTTCTTACGGCGCTGCTCAAGCAGGTCGTAATAAACCTTACCAGAACAGAGGACAACGCGCTTAACGCCTTGCGGATCAAGATCGTCAACCTCACCGATGGCCGGCATGAAGGTGCCGTTTGCCAGCTCGTCGAGCGTCGATACTGCCAGCGGATGGCGCAGCAGGGACTTCGGCGACATTACCACCAGCGGACGGCGCATACCGCGCAGCGCCTGACGGCGGATCATGTGGTAAACCTGCGCCGGGGTAGACGGCACGCAAACCTGCATGTTCTGCTCGGCGCAGAGTTGCAGATAGCGCTCCAGACGGGCGGAGGAGTGCTCCGGGCCCTGGCCTTCGTAGCCGTGCGGCAGCAGCATCACCAGACCGCACATACGGCCCCACTTCTGCTCACCGGAGGAGATGAACTGGTCGATCACTACCTGCGCACCGTTAGCGAAGTCACCAAACTGTGCTTCCCAGATGGTCAGGGTGCGTGGCTCGGCGGTGGCATAGCCATACTCGAACGCCAGCACGGCCTCTTCAGAGAGCACGGAGTCCCAGACGCGGAAGGTGCCCTGCGAATTGTGGACGTGGTGCAGCGGCGTGTAGGTAGAGCCGTTAGCCTGATTATGGATCACCGCGTGACGGTGGAAGAAGGTGCCACGGCCGCTGTCTTCCCCAGACAGACGCACCGCAATGCCTTCGTCTACCAGCGTAGCGTAGGCCAGGTTTTCCGCGCCGCCCCAGTCAAAGAGCTTCTCACCTGCGGCCATCGCCTGACGGTCACCGTAGATTTTCGCCACGCGCGACTGCATTTCGATAGCGTCGGGTACGGTACTGATACGCTTCGCCAGCTCCTGAACGCGCTTCATCTCTACCTTGTTCGGGTAGCTCTCGTCCCACTCGTGGTTCAGGTACGGAGACCAGGTAAAGGAGTGCATGTTCATTGGACGCCACTCTTTTACCACGCACTCACCGGCGTCAAGCATGTCGCGGTAGAGGTTCACCATCTCGGTGGCATCTTCCAGAGAGGCGACCTTCTCCTGCTCCAGACGGTCAGCGTAGATTTTACGCGGCGTTGGGTGCTTCTTGATCTTCTGGTACATCAGCGGCTGGGTTGCGCTTGGCTCGTCGGCTTCGTTGTGGCCGTGACGGCGGTAGCACACCAGGTCAATAAAGACGTCGCGCTTAAAGGTGTTACGGAAATCGAGCGCGAGGCGGGTGACGAATGCCACCGCTTCCGGATCGTCAGCGTTAACGTGGAAAATCGGTGCCTGCACCATTTTACCGATATCGGTGCAGTACGGCGTAGAGCGTGCATCAAGCGGGTTAGAGGTGGTAAAGCCCACCTGATTGTTGATGACGATACGCACCGTGCCGCCCACTTCGTAGCCGCGGGCTTTGGACATGTTCAGCGTTTCCTGCACCACGCCCTGTCCGGTTACCGCCGCATCGCCGTGAATGGTGATCGGCAGAACTTTGTTGCTGCTCGGCTCATCGAGGCGATCGAGACGCGCACGCACCGAGCCCATCACCACCGGGCTGACGATCTCCAGGTGCGACGGGTTAAACGCCAGCGCCAGGTGAACTAAACCGCCTTCGGTTTCGATATCGGATGAGAAGCCCATATGGTACTTCACGTCGCCGGTGCCAAGGTGCTCTTTATGCTTGCCCGCAAACTCATCGAACAGATCCTGAGTCTTTTTACCCAGCACGTTGATCAGCACGTTGAGACGACCGCGGTGCGCCATACCCAGCACCACTTCACGGGTGCCGCTCTTACCGGCGTGGCGGATCATCTCTTTCAGCATCGGGACCAGCGCATCGCCGCCTTCCAGCGAGAAGCGTTTCGCCCCTGGGAATTTAGCCCCCAGATAGCGCTCCATCCCCTCGGCTGCGGTCAGCTCGCTGAGAAAACGTTTTTTCTCTTCGGCGCTAAAGGCCGCGCGGCCCGCTACGGACTCAATCCGCTGCTGGATCCAACGCTTCTCTTCGGTGCTGGTGATGTGCATATACTCAGCGCCGATAGAGCCGCAGTAGGTCTGCTTCAGGGCGTCGATCAGTTCGCCCAGCGGCATCGTGTCTTTGCCAAAGGCAAAGGAGCCGATGTTAAAGCTCTGCTGCAGATCCGCTTCGGTCAGATCGTGATAGGCCGGGTCGAGATCGGCAACGCGCTCCTGTTTCCACAGTCCCAGCGGATCGAGGTTCGCCTGCTGGTGACCGCGGAAGCGGTAGGCGTTGATGAGCTGCAGGACTTTTACCTGCTTAACGTTGGTATCAGGATCGGACAGTGAGGAGGTGTAACGTGAGGCATCCTTCGCCAGACGACGAAAATAATCACGTGTTTTGGAATGAAATTGATCCGGTTTAACGCCGGTGCCAGGCAGCTCCTGGAACATGGAACGCCAGTTTGCGTCTACCGAATCAGGATCGGTTAAGAAGTCTTCATAGAGCTGTTCTATCCAGCTCTGGTTAGACCCAGAGAGGTAAGAAGAGTCCAGCCAGGCTTTCATTGCGCCGTTCTGCATCGTGATCCCTTAAGCATTTGTATGCTTACTTCGCCGTGGATAACTACAACGTACACCGTATAGCGCACGTACCGGGGTTCACAAGCGAGCTCTTTGGCCCGCGAAGGAACCTTTAAAAACTGTCTGTCAGGCAGTTTTTAAAGATCTCTGCAATCTGTCACTCTGTTAGCCCGGTGGCGCTACGCTTACCGGGCCTACATGTTGCGTAGGCCGGATAAGCACAGCGCCATCCGGCGTTACTGCTTATGCGCTGCGCTGCAAAAGCATCGACTTAATATGGCCGATGGCGCGTGTCGGGTTCAGTCCCTTAGGACACACGCTGACGCAGTTCATGATGCTATGACAGCGGAATACGCTGAAAGCATCGCTCAGCCCGTCGAGACGGCTCTCGGTTTCGGTATCGCGGCTGTCGATCAGGAAGCGATACGCGGCCAGTAGGCCAGCCGGGCCGATGAACTTGTCCGGGTTCCACCAGAATGACGGACAGGAGGTGGAACAGCAGGCACAAAGAATGCACTCATAGAGCCCATCGAGCTTCTCACGCTGCTCGGGCGCCTGTAGGTGCTCGCGAGCGGGTGGATTTTGCCCATTATTCAATAAGTAAGGCTTAATCTTCTCATATTGTGCATAGAATTGCCCCATGTCTACCACCAGATCGCGAACAACCGGCAATCCAGGCAGAGGCCGGATAACAATTTTCTTGGTGCCGTTGCCCAGCGCCGAGATTGGCGTGATGCAGGCCAGGCCGTTTTTACCGTTCATGTTCAGGCCGTCGGAGCCGCAAACCCCTTCACGGCAGGAGCGGCGGAACGCCAGGGTCGGATCCTTCTCTTTCAGCTGGATTAACGCATCCAGCAGCATCATATCCCGACCCTCTTCCCCTTCCAGGGTGTAGTCCTGCATACGCGGCGCGTCGTCGACATCCGGGTTATAACGATAGATTGAAAATTCGATTCTCATTTTCCGGTCTCCGCTTAGTAGGTACGAATCTTCGGCGGGAACGCCGGACGCAGTTTAGGCTCCATGTTCACGCTGCGGCGCGTCATGGATTCCGATTCAGGGAGATAGAGAGAGTGGCAGAGCCAGTTCTCATCGTCACGATCCGGGAAGTCGAAGCGGCTATGTGCCCCACGGCTCTCGGTACGGAAGTTGGCCGATACCGCCGTCGCAAAGGCGGTTTCCATCAGGTTATCCAGCTCCAGGCACTCAACGCGCTGGGTGTTGAACTCGCTGGAGGTATCGTCCAGGCGGGCGTTTTTCAGGCGCTCGCGGATGGCCTTCAGCTGCTCCAGACCCTTCGCCATCGCATCACCTTCGCGGAATACCGAGAAGTTGTGCTGCATGCACTCCTGCAATGCTTTACGGATTGCCACCGGATCTTCGCCATCGCGGTTATTGTTCCAGCGGTTCAGGCGTGCCAGCGAGGCGTCAATTTCGTCGTCGGTGGCATCACGCAGCGCGCCCTGCTCGGCGATTGACTCCTGCAGATGCAGACCTACCGCACGACCAAAGACCACCAGGTCCAGCAGCGAGTTACCGCCGAGGCGGTTGGCACCGTGTACCGATACGCAGGCGATCTCACCCACGGCAAACAGACCCGGGATCACCACGTCTTCGCCCTGGGCGTTGACGGTCAGCGCCTGGCCCGTCACTTTGGTTGGGATACCGCCCATCATATAGTGGCAGGTCGGGATTACCGGGATCGGCTCTTTCACCGGATCAACGTGGGCAAAGGTACGGGAGAGTTCAAGGATGCCCGGCAGACGGGATTCAAGAACCTCTTTACCGAGGTGGTCAAGCTTCAGCTTGGCGTGCGGGCCCCATGGACCGTCGCAGCCGCGGCCTTCGCGGATCTCGATCATGATAGAGCGTGCAACCACGTCGCGGCCTGCCAGGTCTTTGGCGTTCGGCGCGTAACGCTCCATAAAGCGTTCGCCGTGCTTGTTCAGCAGATAGCCGCCTTCACCACGGCAGCCTTCGGTAACCAGAACGCCCGCACCGGCGATACCGGTTGGGTGGAACTGCCACATCTCCATATCCTGCACCGGCACACCTGCGCGGAGCGCCATACCGACACCGTCACCGGTGTTGATGTGGGCGTTGGTGGTGGACTGGTAGATACGGCCTGCACCGCCGGTGGCCAGCACCGTTGCACGCGCTTTGAAGTAAACCACTTCTCCGGTTTCGATGCACAGGGCGGTACAGCCGACCACTGCGCCATCTGCGTTTTTCACCAGATCCAGCGCATACCACTCAGAGAAAATGGTGGTCTTGTTTTTCAGGTTCTGCTGATAAAGGGTATGCAGCAGGGCATGACCGGTACGGTCCGCCGCCGCCGCGGTACGTGCCGCCTGCTCGCCGCCGAAATCTTTCGACTGGCCGCCAAACGGACGCTGATAGATGGTGCCATTCTCCAGACGGGAGAACGGCAGACCCATATGATCCAGCTCCAGAATCGCTTCCGGGCCGGTTTTACACATATATTCAATGGCGTCCTGGTCACCGATATAGTCGGAACCTTTCACCGTGTCATACATGTGCCATTCCCAGTTGTCTTCATGGGTATTGCCCAGCGCCACGGTGATACCACCCTGCGCAGAGACCGTATGGGAACGGGTTGGGAAAACTTTAGACAGCAGCGCACAGCTCTGGCCACTTTGGGAAATCTGCAGCGCCGCGCGCATACCTGCGCCACCGGCACCAATTACAACCGCATCAAATTCTCTGACTGGCAGTTTCATTACACACCCCACACCACAACGAATCCATAAATAACGTATACCAGCAGCGCCACAACGGTGAGCAGCTGTAACCCAAGGCGCAGCGCCGTGGATTTAACGTAGTCAGTAAACACCTGCCACATGCCAATCCAGGTGTGGATCAACGTGGAAACGAGCGCCAGCAAGGTGAACACTTTGGTAAAGGCGGAGGAGAAAAAGCCCGTCCAGGCTTCATAGGTGACATCACCTGTGATGGCGAAAAAACCCACCATATAGATGATGTACAGCGTCAGAACGATAGCGGTAGCGCGGACCAGAATGAAGTCATGTACGCCGTTGCGTCCTAATGCGGAGGCGTTGCTTACCATACGAGGACTCCTGCGAGAATTGAAAGCACGACAGTAATTGCAATAGCAATATAGGCAGAACGTTGACCTGCTGCGAAGGTTTCTTCCAGATAGCCGACATCCATCAGCATGTGGCGGATACCGCCCACGGCGTGATAGGCCAGCGCGGTGAGAATGCCCCACATGATGAACTTAACGAAAAAGCTATCCATGATGGCAGCGGCGTGCTGGAAGCCCTCTTGTGAGGAGAGCGACAGGCCCAGCAGCCACAGCAGAATGCCGATCGCCACGAAGGTGATGACGCCGGACACGCGGTGGAGGATGGACGCTATAGCCGTAACAGGGAACCGGATCGTCGTGAGATCCAGATTGACAGGTCTTTGTTTCTTAGCATTTTTTATCATGAATAACGCCCACATGCTGTTCTTATAGTTTCCTTCCTCCGGTCTGCAGGCGGGTCAGACAGCGTCCATTTGTATAACTGCTCGTCATGCAAAATTTCATGCTTTCGTAGGCTAAACGACGCATTACAACGCTGGTGGCTCGGGACGGCAGGGTATTCCGGAGACCTGGCGGCAGTATAGGATGTTCACAAAATCATTACAATTAACCTACATACACTTTGTCGGGTTTTATGCTGAACAGTGACCTCCATCACGATACCAACATATTTTTAATTTTTAACCATGAGATTTGACAAAACTTAAACATTATTGTTACAAACGTCAGCGGAAAAGTCATATAATTCGTAAAAGTTATGGGGTCTCTCTTTCACCTGAGAATTAGTTATGTAACAGTGAGAAGGATTGACCGACGTTATCAGGACAGTTATTAGTGATATACAGGTTTGACAAATTCGGACTGTAAAAAGCCTGATTTGCTGATTTTTCACGGTATTTTAATGTTTGCCTGCTAGCGCTCATCGCTCTGTACCCTGCTTACTCCGCTCAACAGAGACACGCGCCAAATAACAAAGTGGTAACATTGATTTTCTGTATGAATGCAAATCCGGCTTCTTCCCAACAGTCTTAAGCATAAGGCGCTAAGGAGACCGTAAATGGCTGATAAGAAAGCTACCCTAACCTACAATGGTGGCGATGCTATTGAACTGGATGTGCTACAGGGCACGCTCGGTCAGGACGTCATTGATGTCCGCACGCTCGGCTCAAAAGGAGTTTTTACCTTTGACCCGGGTTTCACCTCTACCGCATCCTGCGAATCTAAAATCACCTTTATCGACGGTGACGAAGGCATTCTGCTCCATCGCGGTTTTCCGATTGACCAGCTGGCAACTGAATCAAACTACCTGGAAGTGTGCTACATCCTGCTGAAGGGTGAGAAGCCAACTCAGGACGAGTTTGACGAGTTCAAAACCATCGTTACGCGTCACACCATGATCCACGAGCAGATCACCCGTCTGTTCCACGGCTTCCGTCGCGACTCTCACCCGATGGCGGTGCTGTGCGGCGTGACCGGTGCGCTGGCGGCCTTCTATCACGACTCGCTGGACGTTAATAATCCGCGCCACCGTGAGATCGCCGCGTTCCGTCTGCTGTCCAAAATGCCAACCGTAGCGGCAATGTGTTACAAATATTCAATCGGGCAGCCTTTTGTTTATCCGCGCAACGATCTCTCCTACGCGGGCAACTTCCTGAACATGATGTTCTCTACGCCGTGTGAGAAGTATGAGGTCAACCCGGTGCTGGAACGCGCCATGGACCGCATCCTGATCCTGCACGCCGATCACGAGCAGAACGCCTCTACCTCTACGGTACGTACCGCTGGCTCCTCGGGCGCTAACCCGTTTGCCTGTATTGCGGCCGGTATCGCCTCCCTGTGGGGACCGGCGCACGGCGGCGCGAACGAAGCGGCGCTGAAGATGCTGGAAGAGATCAGCACCGTTGAGCACATTCCAGAATTCGTGCGTCGTGCCAAAGACAAAAACGACTCTTTCCGCCTGATGGGCTTTGGTCATCGTGTTTATAAAAACTATGACCCGCGCGCGACCGTGATGCGTGAAACCTGCCATGAAGTGCTGAAAGAGCTGGGCACCAAAGACGACCTGCTGCAGGTGGCGATGGAGCTTGAGCACATTGCGCTCAACGATCCGTACTTCATTGAGAAGAAACTCTACCCGAACGTGGACTTCTACTCCGGCATCATCCTGAAAGCGATGGGTATTCCGTCATCCATGTTTACCGTTATCTTTGCGATGGCGCGTACCGTGGGCTGGATCGCCCACTGGAACGAAATGCACGACGACGGCATCAAAATCGCCCGTCCGCGTCAGCTCTATACCGGCTACGAACAGCGCGATTTCAAATCCGATCTGCAGAACCGCTAATCTGCTCTTCTGCTCAGCCCGGCGGCGCTACGCTTGCCGGGCTTTTTATTTTTGGCATCCCGGACACCAATAAAACGGCCGCGACGACAGGGTTGTCTTCTCGATCGTTCCTCCGCAGCGACTGCACGCCTTCCCCGCCCGATGAAACACGTTAAAACGAAACAGTGCCCCATGGTGGCGCTTCTCATTGACCTTGCCGCGCGTGCGGTAAGAGAGACGCGGCACGTCCAACAGGGCGGCTGCCAGCGCATCCAGCTGCGTCTCACTGAGATCGGCGGCGCGATGGTTAGGCGCAAGCTCGGTAGCCCACAGAATTTCGATCCGTAGATAGTTACCCAGTCCGGCAAGAAAAGCCTGATCCAGCAGCAGCCCCGAAAACTGACGACGGCGAAAACGGGGAGAGATGAGTCGCTCCCGCACCGTCTCAACGTCCAAACTCGGATCGAGCACGTCCGGCCCCACCCGCTGCAAGAAGGGATGAACGGCCAGCTGCTCCGGCGTCAGCATCTCAATATCCGAGGCGCTGTAGAGCAGGATAGCCTTATCGGCAGCGGCCAGCTTGACCCGCAGGATACGGTTGGTCTGCGGCTCCTGACCGGCCTTCACCACCCGCCAGACGCCGTAGAGCTGGTTATGGCTGTAGAGGGTCATGCCGCCGGAGAAGTGGGTCAGCAGCGCTTTACCGCGCGTTTCGATACGCTCGACGTGCTGCCCGGCAAGCTCCGCCTCCCAGGGCTTCAGGTGTTCAAAGGCAAACCAGGCTTCGGTAAGCGGCTTGCCCTGAATGGCTTTCTCAAGGCTGTCCGCCGCCCGGCGGATCTCGGGGCCTTCCGGCATAGCTTCTCCTTAGGTAATCAACTGGCGGTGACGGCAATATTGCTGGCGGCAAAGGCCTCGCGCAGGCGTTGCGCAAAGCGCAAGGCGTGCTCGCCGTCGCCGTGCAGGCATACCGTCTGGGCATTAACGCGTGTCCACTGGCCCTGAATGCTTTTTACCCGTCCGCCTTGCACCATCTCTAAGGTTTGCGTCAGGGCCTGCGCGTCGTCGTCGATCAGCGCCCCTGGCTGAGCGCGCGGCACCAGCGAGCCGTCGCTCATATACCCCCGGTCGGCAAAGACCTCTTCCCGGGTGGGCAAACCATAGCGCTCCCCGGCGCGGATCAGCTCGCTGCCCGCCAGTCCTACCAGAATCAACGCGGGATCGCAGGCGTGCACCGCCCGGGCAATCGCATCGGCGAGAGCCGGATCCTTCGCCGCCTGGTTGTAGAGCATGCCGTGCGGCTTAACGTGCCGCATCTTGCCGCCTTCAGCGTGAACGATAGCCGCCAGTGCGCCTACCTGATAGAGCGTTTGCGCATAGACGGTCTCCGGGGGGAGATCCATCGCCGTACGGCCAAAGTTCTGCCGATCGGGAAAGCTGGGGTGCGCCCCCACCGCCACGCCGTTTTTTAGCGCCTCACGCACGCAGGCCTGCATGGTTTGCGCGTCGCCCGCGTGAAAACCGCAGGCGATGTTGGCCGAGGAGACCAGCTGTAACAGGGCGCTGTCGCTGGCGCTGCCCTCCCCGAGATCGGCGTTGAGATCAATCTTGATCACGCAACCCCCGAGCTAGCTGGTCGAGGAACAGCCGCTGCTCGCGGCGGGCGCGGAGCGCATCTTCCAAAGTGCAGGGAACAAGGTGGATAGGATCGCCAAGGCGAATCTGCCCCAGGTGATACATATCCGCCTCGATAATGCAGGCGATGCGCGGGTAGCCGCCGGTGGTCTGGGCGTCATTCATCAGCACAATAGGCTGGCCGTTATGCGGCACCTGAATCACACCAGGAACCAGCCCGTGGGAGAGCAGCTCTCGCTCTTCACGCCGCTTCAGCTGCGGCCCCTGAAGACGGTAGCCCATGCGGTTACTCTGCGGACTAAGCTGCCACGGCAGCCGCCACAGCGCCTCCTGCGAGGCGGTATCAAACGACTGGTACTCCGGCCCCGGTAGGGCACGAATGCGGTTGCCCCACAGGAGCTGCTTCACTCCCCGCGGGCCAGAGAAACGGCGCTCGCAGGCGCGGATCGGCAGCCGATCGCCATCCTGCAACAGCCGTCCCGCAAAGCCGCCGATACCGACCTTCAGGTCGGTGCTGTAGGATCCCATCACCTCGGGCACGTCAAAACCGCCAGCTACCGCCAGGTAGCTGCGCATCCCATGCCGGGGACGCTTAAGCACCAGCCGCTGTCCGGCGCGGGCCTGATGCCGCCAGCCGGTCCACACCGCCTTGCCGTCCAGCGTCGCGTCGCAGCCTGCCCCGGTAAGGGCAAACCAGCCGTCGTGGGCAAACTCAAATTCGCACTGGCCGAGCGCCATCTCCAGCGCCGCGTCGTCAGGCGCATTACCGACCAGCGCGTTGGCAATCTCCAGCGCCGGGGCATCCAGCGCGCCGCAGTAGCTGATGCCGGACTGGCGCAGCCCCTTGCGTTTGCCACCCTGTACCGAGGTGTACATCCCGGCGCGAATTACCGTCAGCATACGCCCTCCTTCTGCGGGACAAAGCGCACCCGGTCGCCGGGGCGCAAAAGCACAGGATCGTTATTATCAGGATTGAACAGCGCCAGCGGCGTATGGCCGATAAGCTGCCAGCCTCCCGGCGTCGCCAGCGGGTAGATCCCGGTCTGCTCTCCGCCGATGCCTACCGAGCCGGCAGGCACCGAGAGACGTGGCTCTGCCCGGCGCGGGGTATGCAGCCTTTCCGGCAGCCCGCCCAGATAGGGAAAGCCCGGCTGGAAGCCGAGGAACCAGACCACGTAGTCGACGGAGGCATGCAGCTCAACCACCTGCTTTTCGCTGAGGTTACTGTGCTCTGCCACCACGGCCAGATCCGGCCCTGCCGCGCCGCCGTACACCACCGGGATCTCAATAAAGCGCGACTCTGGCTCCAGGGCCTCGCTCTCCTCCCACCAGCGCTGTAGCCGCTCAATGGCATCCAGCGCTCTCTCCTGCGGATCCGCCAGCACAACGGTCACGTTGTTCATACCGGGGATCACATCGACAACATTGGGCAATTCGACCACCCGCTGAGCCAGTCGCCAGATACGCTTCTGGCTCGCCAGGGTCACCGGAGGCTCAAGCTCCAGTACCACGGCGGTCTCACCTAACAGATAACAACGTGCTCGCTGCACTTAGTCCCCCTTGCATCATGCTGGATTGGGAATATCAATAAATGTGACGTCTAAATCTGTATTTTCGGTCAGCCACTCGCTGAGGGCGCGAATGCCACCGCGCTCGGTTGCGTGATGCCCCGCCGCGTAGAAGTGCAGCCCCTGCTCCCGGGCACTGTGAATGGTCTGTTCGGAGACTTCGCCGGTGATAAAGGCATCGACCCCGAAACGCGCGGCGCTGTCGATAAAGCCCTGTCCGCCGCCGGTACACCATGCCACGCGGTGAACCTCCGCCGGGCCGGTATCGCCGCTCCACAGCGGTCGACGGCCAAGCCGGGCTTCAATCCACGAGGCCAGCTCCAGGCCAGGGACCGGCATCGCCAACTCGCCCCAGGGAACCAATGGCTCAATCTCGCCCTTCACGGTAATCCCCAGCAGCGCCGCCAGCTGAACGTTATTCCCCAGTTCCGGGTGAGCGTCCAGCGGCAGGTGCCAACCATACAGGTTGATATCGTTGGCGAGCAGAGCCTTGAGGCGATTGCGCTTCATGCCGCGGATCGTTGGGGATTCGCCTTTCCAGAAGTAGCCGTGGTGGACGATGATGGCATCGGCCTGCTGGCGCACGGCCTCATCGATCAGCGCCTGGCTGGCGGTCACGCCGGTAATAATTTTTTGGACTTCATCACGGCCCTCGACCTGTAGGCCGTTGGGCGCATAGTCACTGAAGGTCGCGCTGTTAAGCTTGTCGTTAATCAGGCGTTCCAGTTCGCTGTTGTTCATCATCTCTCTCTACGCTTTTCTTGCGGTTTCATATGCGGCCAGCGTGGCCGCGCGGGCCTGTTTATGATCGACCACCGGGCGGGGATAGTCCAGCGACACACCCTGCTTATCCGCCCATCCCCAGGGATCGTGCAGCGAGGCCGCTGGCACCTTCGCCAGCTCGGGCAGCCACTGGCGGATAAATTCGCCGTGCTTATCAAATTTTTCGCCCTGGGTGGTGGGGTTAAAGATGCGAAAATAGGGTGCGGCATCGGTACCCGTTGACGCCGCCCACTGCCAGCCGCCGTTGTTAGCCGCCAGATCGCCATCGATAAGCTGAGAGATAAAATAGCGCTCTCCGATGCGCCAGTCGATCAGTAAGTCCTTTACCAGGAAGCTGGCGGTAATCATCCGCAGGCGGTTATGCATCCAGCCGGTGTTATTCATTTGACGCATCGCCGCATCGACAATGGGGTAGCCGGTGCGTCCCGCCTGCCAGGCTTGCAAATGCTCAGGCTGACTCTGCCACTGCACGCGTTCGGTCCAGGGGATAAAGGGCCGATGCTTGCAGAGATCGGGATACCAGGTCATCAGATGGCGATAGAAGTCGCGCCAGATAAGCTCATTAAGCCAAACCGCGCCCGCACCGCCGTCCAGGGCATCGGGCTGCTCCGCCAGCAGCCGGTGCAGGCATTGGCGCGGAGAGATGACGCCGAGCGCCAGACAGGGCGAGAGCCGGCTGGTGGCATCGAGCGCGGGAAAATCGCGTCGAGCCTCATACTCCCCGACCTCATTGCGGCAAAACGCGCGCAGCCGTTCAACGGCCGCCTGCTCCGTTGCTGGAAAGAGGCTGGGGTCGAAATCCTGCTGCGGGTAGGTGAGAGTGAGCGGCTTGAGGGTGTCACTTAGCGCCCCACCCTCGCGCACGGCGGGCGCAGGCACGCACTCGGGCAGATCCTCTCTCAGCCTGCGCAGAAAGGCGTTTTTATACGGGGTGAAGACTTTATACATCTGCCGATCGCCGGTCATCACGCTGCCGGGTGCAAGCATGACGCTGTCATCCAGCCCCTGGCAGGTGACCTCCGGCAGCGCCCGCTCAACGGCGGCATCGCGCTGACGCTCGTTGATCTCGTACTGATAGTTGTAGAAAAGATGCGTAACGTCGTGCTCTTCACAGATCTCTTTTACTGCCCCTACGCTGGCGTTGAAATCATCAACCTCAACGAACAGCAGCGGGATCCCTTTTTCCGCCAGTTCATGCTGAAGGCTGTGAAGATGGGACTGCATAAACGCCGCCTGCCGCGCCGCCATGTCATGCTTTTGCCACTGCCTGGGGGTCGAGATAAAGAGTGCCAGCACCCTGGCGTGGCGATCCCGGCAGGCGGCGGCGAGGGCAAGGTTATCCTTCACGCGAAGATCCGCGCGAAACCAGACCAGATGGGTGGTCATACAGCTCCTGAATTAATGTCCGTAACGAAGGCGCAGGGTCTCTGGCCACGGGTCAAAGTAGCGCTGCCCGGCGAGATACGCATCGGGGAATTCGGCCATGTAGTGCTTGAGCAACGTCACCGGGGCAAGCAGCGGCTGAGTCCCCTGCCGATAGCGCTCAATAAGCGACGACAGCTCCTCGCGCTGACGGGTATTAAGCTGCTTACGGAAATAGCCCTGAACATGCATCAGCACGTTGGTGTGGTTGCGTCGGGTGGCCTGATGAGAGAGCAGATCCATCAGCCGCTGGCGATACTCAACAAACCACTCATCGAGCGATTCCCACTCGTGAATAGCTGCCACAAAACGCCCCAGCTCGCGGTACTTGGGCTGAGAGTGGGCCAGTAGCAGCAGCTTGTAGCGGCTGTGGTAGGCGATCAGCTCCCCGCGCGTTAGCCCACGCTCGCGTACGCCGTTAAGCTCGTGCAGGGCGTAGATACGCTCGACAAAGTTTTCGCGGATCAGCGGATCGTGCAGACGACCATCCTCTTCTACGGGCAGCCAGGGATAGGTTTGCATTAATATTTCGGTATAGATCCCGCGCCCGGCCTTGCGGTTGTTTTTGCCGTCGGCATCGTAGACGCGCACCCGCTCCATGCCGCAGCTGGGTGATTTTGCGCAGACGATATAGCCGCAGAGGTGATCAAACTGGCTGATGCGCTTATGCGCATAGCTCTGCATTGACTGAGTCAGATCGCCCTCGCGTCCGTCGCTAAAGCGCAGCGCCGGATCGCCTTCAGGCGTTTTAACCAGCCGCAGTGCCGGACGGGGAACCGGCAAGCCAATGGCCATCTCCGGGCAGACCGGCTCAAAACGGACTAACGGCGACAGCTCCTCAACGGCAAAGGCCAGTCGCTTGTGCCCGCCGTCAAAACGCACGGTTTCCCCTAACAGACAGGCACTGATGCCAACAGGGATTTTTTCACTCATAGCGGCTCCTTATAGACTCTCCGTAAGTGTAGCCGGAGTGACAAGGAATTCGCGATGGTTATAACAAGATGCCAATAAATAAATGTGGCCTATCGGAGCTGATAAAATACACATGCCTGCTTTTTAAACATAAGCGGTACTGAAAACTTTCCACACCCGGTCTGTTGAAGAAGTTTGTCGAGTTTATTTTTTCGCGTATCGATTCAATTGCAGTTTGCGCATCAACGCTTTTAGATTTTATCCAGATACAATCATGATGAAAAAGCCTGTTTCTGTAATCCCTAATCTCTTTTAAAAGATTAAGCACTTTGCGACGCGCTTCTGTTGGACGGTGGTCAATCACGCTAAGCCTTCTGAACGCTTTAGTCAGTGACAATGGCCAGAGGTAGAGGTGTTTATCTGCATTAAGATCGGTATGCCATGCCTCAAGCAGTACCGCTTCCCATGTGCTAAACGTGGTAGCAGCAATAATATCATCATGCCCAAACCCAGAGGCTGAGGAAGCTGCCTTAGATGGGCTATTGGATCCCAAGCATGCCGCCTGTTTGTTTTTGCCTCTCTTTCTTAATGCCAGCTCTGCGCTCCGAATACCCTTAATAAATTTAGTATGATTATCTTTCGAATCATCATAGCGAACAGTATTCCACCAATATTCGCCAAATCGCTCTTTCGCCGCCTTGTCGATTGAATTACGTAAAATTAACTCCAGCTGTTGCACAAGGGGATAAAGCGAAGCTGCTGCATTCTGTAACCAGATAGTAAAGCCATATATTTCTACTGGGGATTGAATAGTAAAGGTTCGTTCAATGGTAGCCAGCCGGGCTGGGGATAATAACGAGAGAATGGGTGCGTAATCCGGTATGCTTCCTGGCATAGTCGCTCCTGCTCCTGATGGTGGTTGTGTTTTTTTAGACCTAACTCCAAATAACCTCACTGTTGACCGGCTTATCGCTCTGCGCTAATCTGACCTCATAACGTTAGCCAATGCCGAATCATCCCCCATGCTGCATGGGTTCTAGTGAAAGCATATCAGGCAAAAGTTTTGAAAACCCCGGCTCTGCTGGGGTTTTTCACATTCCACGCATAAAAAAACCGCCCCGAAGGGCGGTTTGCTTAGCTGCTGTGTGGGCTTTGCCCTTTTATTTAATAGAAATCGCAGGCCACTTTTTCGGCCTGATCCATCCACACCGGCTTATCGCTGGTTTTCGCCCAGACGCGGTGCAGATAGCTGTAGAAACGAGCGCGATCTTTCCAGAACAGCATAAACGGCAGCGCCGCTACGCCTGCCACCACGGCAAAAACGCGCCGGGCTAAGATCACATGCACTGGATAATCATGATATAGAGACATACGTTTTTCCCCCTTTTTACCCCGCTATCCTTCACGAGGCTGGCGTGCCGGTAATGTTCACCGAAATAATCAATTTGCTTTACTGGTTAAAATAGTACCGCTTTGTCTGTAATTTTACTACTCATCCGACCACTATTTTTTCACCGTTGCCGAAATATTTACCCTTGTGCCGTAGGAAAGTTACAGAATAGTTAAATTAATACTAAACATTAGTTAAATTGTGCCTTTCTGATTTTTATACTTTTTTTACACCCGCCTCGCCAATTTTTGCAAAATCTTTGCGCCGAAAATCCTACCTTCACTGCACATCCTAAGAACACCACGGAGGTGGAGTGTGAGTGCAGGCGTGATAACCGGTGTGGTACTGGTTTTCCTGTTGTTGGGCTATCTGGTTTATGCCCTGATTAACGCGGAGGCCTTCTGATGGCGGCACAGGCGTTTTTACTGATTGCCAGCTTTTTACTGGTGCTGTTTCTGCTGGCGCGTCCGCTGGGGACGCTGCTGGCGAGGCTGATTGCGGATAGATCGTTGCCCGGCACCGCGACAATTGAGCGTGGCATCTGGCGCATCACCGGCATCCAGCCGAAGGAGATGACGTGGCGCCACTATTTACTGGCGATCCTCGCCATCAACCTGCTCGGCGTGCTGGTGCTGTTTTTGATCCTGACGTTTCAGGCGCAGCTGCCGTTTAACCCACAGCAGCTGCCTGGGCTGTCGTGGCATCTGGCACTGAATACCGCAGTGAGCTTTGTGGCGAACACCAACTGGCAATCCTATAGCGGCGAGAGCACGCTGAGCTACTTCAGTCAGATGGTCGGCCTGACGGTGCAGAACTTTCTCTCTGCTGCCAGCGGGATGGCGGTGATCTTCGCCTTGATCCGCGCCTTTTCCCGCAAAAGCGTCAACACGCTGGGTAACGCCTGGATAGATATCACCCGTATCACCCTGTGGATCCTGCTGCCCCTCGCCCTGCTGCTGGCGCTGATTTTTATCCAGCAGGGGGCGCTGCAAAACCTCAACGCGTATCAGCCCTACACCTCGCTGGAGGGCGTCAAGGGTCTGCTGCCGATGGGGCCGGTCGCTTCCCAGGAGGCGATCAAGATGCTGGGGACCAACGGCGGGGGCTTCTTCAATGCCAACTCCGCACATCCGTTTGAGAACCCGACGGCGCTGACTAACTTCCTGCAGATGCTGGCCATTTTCCTGATCCCCACGGCACTGTGCTTCGCCTTCGGTGATGCGGTAGGCGACCGTCGTCAGGGCCACGCCATTCTCTGGGCGATGTCGATTATTTTTGTCATCTGCGCCGGGCTGGTGATGTGGGCCGAGCTGAACGGCAACGCGCATCTGCTGACGCTGGGGGCGGACGGCACCGCCAATATGGAGGGGAAAGAGAGCCGCTTTGGCATCCTCGCCAGCAGCCTCTTTGCGGTAGTGACCACCGCGGCCTCCTGCGGCGCGGTCAATGCGATGCACGACTCCTTTACCGCGCTGGGGGGCATGGTGCCGCTGTGGCTGATGCAGATTGGCGAGGTGGTCTTCGGCGGGGTCGGATCGGGCCTCTACGGCATGCTGCTCTTTGTGCTGCTGGCGGTGTTTATCGCCGGGCTGATGATCGGCCGCACGCCGGAGTATCTGGGGAAAAAGATCGACGTGCGGGAGATGAAGATGACCGCGCTGGCGATCCTCGTTACCCCTGCGCTGGTGCTGCTCGGTACGGCGCTGGCAATGATGACCGACGCCGGACGCACGGGCATGCTTAACCCTGGGGCACATGGCTTTAGCGAGGTGCTCTACGCCGTCTCGTCCGCAGCCAATAACAACGGCAGCGCCTTTGCCGGTCTCAGCGCCAATACCCCGTTCTGGAACTGTCTGCTGGCGTTCTGCATGTTTGTTGGCCGCTTCGGCGTGATCGTCCCGGTCATGGCCATCGCCGGATCGTTGGTGATGAAAAAGAGCCAGCCCGTCAGCCCCGGTACGCTGCCTACCCACGGCGCGCTGTTTGTTGGCCTGCTGATCGGCACCGTGCTGCTCGTGGGCGCGCTGACCTTTATCCCCGCGCTGGCCTTAGGTCCAATCGCGGAACACCTTTCCTTACGCTAAGCCTGGCGGGAGCCTTTATGAGTCGTAAGCAACTTGCCCTGTTTGAACCCGCACTGGTTCGCGAGGCACTAATCGCCTCTTTTGTAAAACTCAACCCACGGGTGCAGTGGCGTAACCCAGTGATGTTTATCGTCTGGATCGGCAGCCTGCTCACTACCCTGCTGGCGATTGCTATGGCCGCAGGCTATCTCAGCGGCAGCGCGGTCTTTACCGGCGCGATTAGCCTCTGGCTGTGGTTTACCGTGCTGTTTGCCAACGTCGCCGAAGCGCTGGCCGAGGGGCGTAGCAAAGCCCAGGCCAGCAGCCTGAAAGGCGTCAACAAAACCGCCTTCGCCCGCAAACTGCGCTCCCCGCAGTATGGGGCACCCTCCGATCGCATCCCTGCGGCTGATCTGCACCGGGGGGACGTGGTGCTGGTGGAAGCGGGCGATACCATCCCCTGCGACGGCGAGGCCATTGAGGGCGGCGCGTCGGTGGATGAAAGCGCCATTACCGGCGAGTCCGCGCCGGTGATCCGTGAATCCGGGGGTGATTTTGCCTCGGTGACTGGCGGGACGCGCATCCTTTCTGACTGGCTGGTGATCCGCTGCAGCGTCAACCCCGGCGAGACCTTCCTTGACCGGATGATTGCCATGGTTGAGGGTGCGCAGCGGCGGAAAACGCCCAACGAGATCGCGCTGACCATTCTGCTGGTGGCCCTGACGATTGTCTTCCTGCTGGCCACCGCTACCCTCTGGCCCTTCTCCGCCTGGGGTGGAACAGCGGTGAGCGTCACCGTGCTGGTCGCCCTGCTGGTGTGCCTGATCCCGACTACTATCGGCGGCCTGCTCTCTGCCATCGGCGTCGCCGGGATGAGCCGGATGCTCGGGGCGAACGTCATCGCCACCAGCGGCCGGGCGGTAGAGGCCGCGGGGGATATCGACGTGCTGCTGCTGGATAAAACCGGCACCATCACCCTTGGCAACCGCCAGGCCGCCGAATTTTTACCGGCTAAGGGCGTGGACGAGCAAACCCTGGCCGATGCGGCCCAGCTGGCCTCGCTGGCGGATGAGACCCCGGAGGGGCGCAGCATCGTGGTACTGGCGAAGCAGCGCTTTAATCTGCGCGAGCGCGACGTCCAGAGCCTGAACGCCACCTTTGTCCCCTTCACCGCCCAGACGCGAATGAGCGGCATCAACATTCAGGATCGGCAGATCCGCAAGGGCTCGGTCGATGCTCTCCGCCGTCACATTGCCGCCAACGGCGGCGAGTTTCCTGCCGAGGTCGACGCCCTGGTTGAACAGGTGGCGAGCCGGGGCGCGACGCCGTTGGTGGTCGCCGAGGGCAACCGGGTGCTGGGGGTGATCCCCCTGAAGGATGTGGTCAAGGGCGGGATCAAGGCGCGCTTTGCCCAACTGCGCAAGATGGGTATCAAAACGGTGATGATCACGGGGGATAACCGCCTGACCGCCGCCGCCATTGCCGCAGAGGCGGGGGTAGATGACTTTCTGGCCGAGGCGACGCCGGAAGCCAAGCTGGCGCTGATCCGCCAGTACCAGGCCGAAGGTCGGCTGGTGGCGATGACCGGAGACGGCACCAATGACGCCCCAGCGCTGGCCCAGGCCGACGTAGCGGTGGCGATGAACTCCGGGACTCAGGCGGCCAAGGAGGCGGGCAACATGGTGGATCTCGACTCCAACCCCACCAAGCTGATCGAGGTGGTGCATATTGGCAAACAGATGCTGATGACCCGTGGCTCGCTGACGACCTTCAGCATCGCCAACGACGTGGCGAAGTACTTTGCCATTATTCCCGCTGCGTTTGCGGTGACCTACCCGCCGCTGAACGCCCTGAATATTATGCATCTTCATTCCCCCAGCTCGGCGATCCTCAGCGCGGTGATCTTTAATGCGCTGATTATTATCGTCCTGATCCCGCTGGCCTTAAAAGGGGTGAGCTATACGCCGCTCTCGGCCCAGGCGATGCTGCGCCGTAATCTGTGGATCTACGGCCTGGGTGGGCTGATCGTGCCCTTTATCGGCATCAAAGCGATCGATCTGCTGTTAACGCTTTTCGGCCTGGTTTAAGAGGATCACATCATGACGTCACTTCGTTCCGCATTTCTTCTCCTGCTGCTGTTAACGCTGATCGTTGGCGGACTCTACCCGCTGGTCACTACCCTGCTCGGCCAGGGACTGTTTCCGGCGCAGGCCAACGGCTCGCTGATCCTGGAGGATAACCAGGTCCGTGGGTCGCGCCTGATCGGCCAGGAGTTTAGCGCGCCGGGCTACTTCCACGGCCGCCCTTCCGCTACCGCTGATGCGCCTTACAATCCGCAGGCGTCGGGAGGCAGCAACCTGGCGGGCAGCAATCCGGCGCTTGATGAGGCGTTCACCGCCCGCATCGCGGCGTTACGCTCCGCCAACCCCCAGGCTAACCCGCGCGTGCCGGTTGAGCTGGTCACCGCCTCCGCCAGCGGGCTGGATTACGGCCTGTCGCCGCAGGCTGCGGCCTGGCAGATCCCACGTATAGCGGCGGCGCGTAACCTGTCGGCAGCACAGGTTGCAGAGTTGGTCGCCAAACATACCCACAAACCGCTGCTGAGCTTTACCGGCGAGCCGGGAGTGAATATTGTGGAGCTAAACCTCGCCCTTGATGCGTATAAGGACACACCTAAATGACAGACGAGCCGTTGCGTCCCGATCCCGATCGCCTGCTGGAGCAGGCCAGCAGCACGCATCGCGGCAAGCTGAAGATCTTTTTCGGGGCCTGTGCGGGGGTGGGCAAAACCTTCGCCATGCTCGCCGAAGCGCAACGGCTGCGGGCGCAGGGGCTGGATATCGTGGCGGGTGTGGTTGAGACCCATGGCCGTCAGGAGACAGCGGCGATGCTGGAAAACCTGGCGATCCTGCCGCTCAACGCCATTAACCATCGGGGGCGGCGTCTGGCAGAGTTCGACCTCGACGGGGCGCTGGCCCGGCGTCCGGCGCTGATCCTGATGGACGAGCTGGCCCACACCAACGCTCCCGGCTCCCGCCATCCGAAGCGCTGGCAGGATGTCGACGAGCTGCTGGAGGCGGGCATTGACGTCTTCACCACCCTCAACGTACAGCATCTGGAGAGCCTGAACGATGTGGTGAGCGGCGTTACCGGGATCCAGGTGCGGGAGACCGTGCCGGATCCCTTTTTTGACGCCGCTGACGACGTGGTGCTGGTTGACCTGCCCCCGGACGATCTCCGCCAGCGCCTGCACGAGGGCAAGGTCTATATGGGCGGCCAGGCCGAGCGCGCTATTGAGCACTTTTTCCGCAAGGGCAACCTGATCGCCCTGCGCGAGCTGGCCCTGCGGCGCACCGCTGACCGCGTTGATTCCCAGATGCGTGCCTGGCGCGACAACGAGGGCCTGGAGAAGGTCTGGCATACCCGCGACGCCATTCTGCTCTGCATCGGTCACGGCCAGGGCAATGAGAAGCTGGTGCGCACCGCCGCGCGGCTGGCGGCGAAGCTGGGCAGCGTCTGGCATGCGGTCTACGTTGAGACGCCCACCCTGCACAAGCTGCCCGCCCAGCAGCGGCGGGCCATTTTAAGCGCCCTGCGGCTGGCGCAGTCGCTGGGCGCAGAAACCGCCACCCTTGCCGATCCGGCAGAGGAGCGGGCCGTGCTGCGCTACGCCCGGGAGCATAACCTGGGAAAAATCGTCATTGGCCGCCAGGGCCAGCGCCGCTGGTGGCATCCCCCCTCTTTCGCCGAGCGTCTTGCCCGCCACGCGCCCGATCTCGATCTGCTGGTCGTTGCCGTTGAAGAGAGCGCCTCTTCTTATTCGTCGCGCCACGTCGACGCCCGTCCGCTGATGGAGAAGTGGCGGGTACAGATCACCGGCGGACTGGTGGCGATTGCGCTTTGCGCCCTGATCACCTTTATTGCCAGCCAGTGGTTGATCGCTTTCGACGCCGCCAACCTGGTAATGCTCTACCTGCTAGGGGTGGTGATCGTGGCCCTGCTCTACGGGCGTTGGCCGTCGGTGCTGGCGACCGTCATTAATGTCATCAGCTTCGATCTCTTTTTTATCGCCCCACGTGGCACGCTGGCGGTCTCCGATGTCCAGTACCTGCTGACCTTTGGCGTGATGCTGACGGTGGGGCTGGTGATCGGTAACCTGACCGCAGGGGTTCGCTATCAGGCCCGCATCGCCCGCTACCGCGAACAGCGGACCCGCCACCTGTATGAGATGTCGAAAGCGCTGGCGGTGGGTCGCAGCGAGCAGGATATCGCCCTCACCGGCGAAAAGTTTATCCAGTCAACCTTTCATGCCCGCAGCCAGATCCTGCTCCCGGACGAGAGCGGTAAGCTGCGGGCGGTAACGCCTGTGCAGAGCATGACCCCGTGGGATGAAGCCATCGCCCAATGGAGCCTGAGCAAAGGCCTGCCCGCCGGCGCTGGCACCGATACCCTGCCCGGCGTGCCCTACCTTATTCTGCCCCTGAAAAACGGGGCTAAAACCTGGGGGGTGGCGATCGTCGAGCCAACCAGCCTGCGTCAGCTGATGATCCCCGAGCAGCAGCGGCTGCTGGAAACTTTCGCCCTGCTGGTGACCAGCGCGCTGGAGCGGCTGGCATTAACCACCAGCGAACAACACGCCAGGCTTACCAGCGAGCGGGAGAGCATTCGCCACTCGCTGCTGGCGGCGCTCTCTCACGATCTGCGTACTCCGCTCACCGTGCTGTTTGGTCAGGCGGAGATTTTGACCCTCGATCTGGCCAGCGACGGTTCAAAACATGCTCCGCAGGCCAGCGAGATCCGCCAGCAGGTGCTGAGCATGACCCGGCTGGTGAATAACCTGCTTGATATGGCGCGCATCCAGTCCGGCGGTTTTAGCCTGAAGCTGGAGTGGCTAACGCTGGAGGAGATCGTCGGTAGCGCCCTGCAGGCGCTGGATGCTATCAGCGGCGGGCGGCCGGTTCAGCTGGCCCTGCCCGACCCGCTGATGCTGGTACGGGTCGACGGCCCGCTGTTTGAGCGCGTGCTGGTTAACCTGCTGGAGAACGCCATGAAATATGCCGGGCCTGCGGCGGCGATCGGCATTAACGCCTGGCGGGAGGAGAACCAGCTCCGGCTGGAGGTGTGGGACAGCGGGCCGGGGATCCCGGCGGGGCAAGAGCAGGCCATTTTTGCTAAATTCGCCCGGGGTAACAAAGAGTCTGCTATTCCAGGCGTGGGGCTGGGGCTGGCTATCTGCGAAGCCATTGTCGAGGTTCACGGCGGCACGATCGCCGTTGTCAACCGACCTGAGGGGGGCGCGTGCTTTCGTGTTACACTCCCGCAAACCGCGCCGCCAGCGCTTGACGAGTTAACCGGAGAAACGTGATCAACATTTTAATCGTAGAGGATGAGCAGGCTATCGTTCGCTTCGTGCGCGCCGCGCTGGAGGCCGATGGCCTGCGGGTACACGAGGCGCAGACCCTACAGCGCGGCCTGCTGGAAGCGGCAACGCGCAAACCCGATGCGATTATCCTCGATCTTGGCCTGCCCGACGGCGACGGCCTCGATTTTATTCGCGATCTGCGCCAGTGGAGCCAGACGCCGATCATCGTGCTCTCTGCCCGCGTCGAGGAGCAGGATAAAATCGCCGCCCTCGACGCCGGGGCGGATGACTATCTCAGCAAGCCGTTTGGCATTGGGGAGCTACAGGCGCGCCTGCGGGTCGCGCTTCGCCGCCACGGCAGCGCCAGTCAGAGCGATCCGCTGATAACCTTCTCTGATGTACGCGTTGACCTGGCCGCCAGGCGCATTCAGCGGGGCGAAGAGGAGATCCACCTGACGCCCATCGAGTTTCGCCTGCTGGCTGTGCTAATAGGCCACCACGGTAAGGTGCTCACCCAGCGACAGCTGCTGCGCGAGGTGTGGGGCCCTAATGCGGTTGAACACAGCCACTATTTGCGTATCTATATGGGCCACCTGCGTCAAAAGCTGGAAAACGATCCGGCCCGTCCGCGTCACTTTATTACCGAAACCGGAATTGGTTACCGTTTCATGCTGTAAATATGTATTTTAATTTTACACTGACATTTAATTCCACAGGTTAATCCTAACCTCTTAAATAACGGCGTAATAACTCAGAATTAAATTTAAATATCCCCTCTACGCGCTATTTTTATTGATCAACCTCACGGTGAAAAATAAATGCGCCGATAGAATGGCCCCCGACATCAGTTAGCTTCGCGCTATATCCCAACCTGTAAAATCAATTCCTTATAAGAGTTGAGGGATGGCTTTTACCTAAAATAAGGACGTACTATGCAACGCTTGAAAATAGCGGCCAGCCGGGCCTGTCACGACTCTATTTCTACCCGCCGTGATATTATCGATCTGCACGACAGCGACTTTATTGACGTCGCCGCTGCCGTACTCTCTATTAACGATATCCATAAAGGGATGGTGGAGAAAATTGAGGAGACCGGATTTAATATTCCTGTTTTCGTGATGACCCACGAGGCAGAATTTGTTCCGGCAACCTACCTTCCCGACATCTACGGCGTCTTTCAATACGGTAACGCCAACCGTGAATATTATAGCCGTCAGCTTGAGGCCGCCGCGCTGAAATATGAGCGCGGACTGCGTCCGCCCTTTTTCAGCGCTCTCGTGGACTATGTTAAGCAGGGCAACAGCGCCTTTGACTGTCCGGGCCACCAGGGCGGACAATTTTTCCGCCGCCATCCTACCGGCAGCCAGTTTGTGGATTTCTTTGGCGAAGCGCTGTTCCGGGCTGATCTCTGCAATGCCGACGTGGCGATGGGCGATCTGCTGATCCACGAGGGTGCTCCCTGCCTGGCCCAGCAGCATGCGGCAAAGGTGTTTAACGCCGATAAGACCTACTTCGTTCTCAATGGCACCTCGTCGGCGAACAAGGTGGTGCTTAATGCCCTGCTGGCACCGGGCGATCTGGTGCTGTTCGATCGCAACAACCACAAATCTAACCATCACGGCGCGCTGCTGCAGGCGGGGGCCACGCCGGTCTATCTGGAGACGGCGCGTAATCCCTACGGCTTTATCGGCGGCATCGACGCTCACTGCTTTGAAGAGCCCTACCTGCGCGAACTGGTGGCGGAGGTCTCCCCTGAACATACCCAGCGCCAGCGCCCGTTCCGTCTGGCGGTGATCCAGCTTGGCACCTATGACGGCACCATTTACAACGCCCGTCAGGTTGTGGACACCATTGGCCACCTCTGCGACTACATCCTGTTCGACTCTGCCTGGGTGGGCTACGAGCAGTTTATCCCGATGATGGCCGACTGCTCGCCGCTGCTGCTGGATCTCAACGAGAACGATCCCGGCATTCTGGTTACCCAGTCTGTGCACAAGCAGCAGGCGGGCTTCTCCCAGACCTCGCAGATCCACAAAAAGGATAGCCACATCAAGGGGCAGCCGCGCTACGTTCCCCACAAGCGTTTGAACAACGCCTTTATGATGCACGCCTCCACCAGCCCCTTCTATCCGCTCTTTGCCGCGCTGGACGTTAACGCCCGAATGCACGAAGGTGAGAGCGGGAAACGGATGTGGATGCGCTGCGTTGAGCAAGGTATCGAGGCCCGTAAGATGATCCTCGATCAGTGCCGGTTTATCCGTCCTTTTGTGCCCACAACCGTAGACAATCGTCCGTGGGACTCTTACAAAACTGCCGAGATCGCCCGCGATCTGCGCTTCTTCCACTTTGTACCCGGCGAGAACTGGCACGCCTTCGAGGGCTATGCGCCGCACCAGTACTTTATCGATCCCTGCAAGCTGCTGCTGACCACGCCGGGCATCGATGCGGCGACCGGCGAGTATGAGGAGTTTGGCGTCCCGGCGACCATTCTTGCCAACTATCTGCGTGAAAACGGCGTGGTGCCGGAGAAGTGCGATCTTAACTCCATCCTCTTCCTGCTTACGCCTGCGGAAGATATGGGCAAGCTGCAGCAGCTGGTGGCCCGACTGGCGCAGTTTGAGACGCTGCTGGCCAGCGATGCGCCGCTGCAGGAGGTGCTGCCGTCGATCTACCATCAGCACCCGGCGCGCTACGCCGGTTACACCCTGCGCCAGCTCTGTCAGGAGATGCACGATCTCTATGCGCGTAACAACGTTAAGCAGCTGCAGAAAGAGATGTTCCGAAAAGCCTGCTTACCGCCGGTGCGTATGTCGCCTCAGGAGGCCAACTACGCCTTTATTCGCGGCGAGAGCGAGCTGGTGCTGCTGAGCGAGGCTGAGGGACGTATTGCCGCCGAGGGCGCACTTCCCTACCCGCCGGGCGTACTGTGCGTCGTGCCGGGTGAAGTTTGGGGTGGATCCGTCCTACGCTACTTTACCGCGCTTGAGGAGGGGATCAATCTGCTGCCAGGCTTCGCGCCGGAGCTACAGGGGGTCTACATTCAGGAGCATGAGGGGCGTAAGGCGGTGTGGTGTAACGTGATCAAGCAGTAAACATTACCCGGAAAGAATAACGCCCGGCAGCGCGATGCCGCCGGGCGCTTAACAGCATCAGGCGTTTTTCAGCACTTCGCTAACAATCTCTACCGCTTCTTTCTCAATCAGCTTACGATGCTCTTCACCGAGGAAGCTTTCGCAGTAAATCTTGTAGGCATCTTCCGTGCCGGACGGACGTGCAGCAAACCAGCCGTTGTCGGTCATCACCTTCAGCCCGCCGATAGAGGCGCCGTTACCCGGAGCCGCCGTCAGACGCGCGGTGATCGGATCCCCTGCCAGCTGGCTGGCGCTGACCATCTCTGGCGACAGCTTCGACAGCGCCGCTTTCTGAGCGGAGGTCGCTCCGGCCTGCAAGCGGTTATAGCTCGGCGCGCCAAAGCGCTCGGCCAGCTCATCGTAGTGCTGCTGCGGATTTTTGCCGGTAACGGCGGTAATTTCCGCGGCCAGCAGGCACATGATGATACCGTCTTTATCGGTGGACCACGGCGTGCCGTCAAAGCGCAGGAACGAGGCCCCGGCGCTCTCTTCGCCGCCGAAACCGAAGCTGCCGTCGTGCAGACCGTCAACAAACCACTTGAAGCCAACCGGCACTTCTACCAGCTTGCGGCCCAGATCGTTGACCACGCGGTCAATCATCGCGGAGGAGACCAGCGTTTTGCCAACCGCTACCTCTTTGCCCCACTGTGGACGGTGCTGGAACAGGTAGTTGATCGCCACCGCCAGGTAGTGGTTCGGGTTCATCAGCCCTGCCGGGGTGACGATGCCGTGACGGTCATAGTCGGGATCGTTGGCAAAGGCCAGATCGAACTTATCGCGCAGCGCCAGCAGGCCCGCCATCGCACACTCGGAGGAGCAGTCCATACGGATCGCGCCATCTTTGTCGAGATGCATAAAGCGGAAGGTCTGATCGACCTGATCGTTAACGATGGTCAGATCCAGCTTGTAGAAGTCGGCAATGCGTTTCCAGTACTCGATACCGGAGCCGCCCAGCGGATCGACGCCCAGCTTCAGGCCAGCTTTCTGGATCGCGGCCATGTCGACGATCTCGGCCAGCCCTTCGATAAACGGCTGAACCAGATCTTTTTCGGTCACGCGGCCAGAGGCCATGGCTTCATCAAGGGAGATGCGCTTAACCCCTTCCAGACCGGCTGCCAGCAGGGCGTTGGCGCGATCTTCAACGACCTTGGTGACGTTAGTATCGGCCGGGCCACCGTTAGGCGGGTTATATTTGATACCGCCATCTTCCGGCGGGTTGTGCGAAGGGGTAATGACGATGCCGTCAGCCTGTACGCCGCCCTGCTTGTTGTGCTCCAGGATAGCATTCGATACCGCAGGCGTTGGCGTATAGCCGTTGTTCTCCTGCACGATGATATCGACGCCGTTGGCAGCCAGCACTTCCAGCACGGAGATAAACGCCGGCTCGGAGAGCGCATGGGTATCCTTACCGACATAGCACGGCCCGGTGATACCGTTTTTAGCGCGCTCTTCGGCAATCGCCTGCGCAATGGCCAGAATGTGCGGCTCGTTGAAGCTATGGCGTACCGAACTGCCGCGGTGCCCGGAGGTACCGAATTTTACCGCATGTTCGCTATTGCCCACTTCCGGCTTCAGCACGTAGTACTGCGCGGTAAGCTGAGCGACGTTAATCAGATCGCTCTGTTGTGCAGGCTGTCCTGCGCGTTCATGATTTGCCATTGCCTGATCCTTCTTATGCAAGGGTTAGATTGTGCCGCAAACCTTGTCAATCAGCTCCACCGGGAACTGCATCGACTGCATGATATGCTCCACCATGCTACGTTTACGGTCCGTATTCGTATTAGTGATCACCCAGTATGGCGTATTTGCCAGGTGCTTAGGTTTGGTCTGTGCCCCGTTTTGCAGCAGCGTCTGCTGATCGCCCGCAAAGTAGACGCGGGTACGGCCATGCAGGGACTCCGTCGCCTCGGCAAACGCTTTCTCATCCAGTGAATAGAGTGTAGACAGCACCAGCATGAAGCGGTTAACCGCTTTTCTCTGTTCTGCATATTCATCAGACAGCAGCAGCTCGCGCATGGCACGAACTTTGTCTTTCACAGGATTATTAACCGGCTTCGCTTCGGCCGGGATGTTGACAATGGCGGCCTCTTTCGGGGCGGTGGCCGCTGGCCTGCTGCCGTTGGCGGTAAACTTCAGCATCCGGCGTAAAATCTCGGATGCGCTCTCGCCGATGTGTTTGGTGTGGCTAGCAATATAGCTGTAAAGCTCATCATCAACTTCGATCGTTTTCATTTTAATCCAGTGGAGTATCTTATCTGAATACAAGCTGTTGGGATTATAGGCGAAATCTCAACAACGGTTAACGTCAGGCAAAAGTCGGTTCGCGTCGACCCCTTGCAGCCAGGCGGTAGAATGGTCAACATAATACCCTAACCCGACAGAGCGAAAAAAAGAACTTTGCCATGAAATTGAATACCCGAGCGCAATCTGCACAACATCCGCACAACAATTCTCCCATTGTCCTTGTCCACGGTCTGTTTGGCAGCCTGGACAACCTCGGCGTGCTGGCACGCGATCTGGTAAACGATCACGATATCATTCAGGTTGATATGCGCAACCATGGTCTCTCTCCCCGCTCGCCGGAGATGACCTACCCGGCCATGGCGCAGGATCTGCTGGACACCCTTGATGCGCAGGGCCTGGAGAAGGCGACGTTTATCGGCCACTCCATGGGCGGCAAGGCGGTCATGGCGCTTACCGCGCTCGCCCCTGAACGGATTGACCAGCTGGTTGCCATTGATATTGCACCGGTTGCCTATCAGGTACGCCGCCACGACGAGATTTTTGCCGCTATCAAGGCGGTGACGGCTGCCGGGGCTACCAGCCGCCAGCAGGCCGCCGCTCTGATGCGCCAGACGCTGCATGAAGAGGGCGTTATTCAGTTTCTTCTGAAATCCTTTATTGACGGCGAGTGGCGCTTCAACGTGCCGACGCTGTGGGAGTGCTACGAAGAGATTATTGGCTGGCAGACCGTGCCGGCCTGGGATCGCCCGGCGCTGTTTGTTCGCGGCGGCCAGTCGCCCTACGTCACCGAGGCCCATCGCGATGGGCTGCTCGCCCAGTTCCCGCAGGCGCGGGCGCACGTGATTGCCGGGGCGGGCCACTGGGTGCACGCTGAAAAGCCTGAGGCAGTGCTACGGGCGATCCGCCGCTATCTGGCGAACGATGCGGGCTGATTAAAAACCCGGCGACCGGACGCGGCAAGGCTTACGGTCGTTGGCGTCCCTGCTCTGCTGATGTATGATGGCGCGCTAATCGCGCAGGGATACCCTGGCAGCCTGTTTTCCCTCGACGTCACCCAAAATCATGGCAAAAGAACAAACGGACCGTACGACACTAGATCTGTTCGCGAACGAGCGTCGCCCGGGACGACCGAAAACGAATCCGCTTTCGCGTGACGAGCAGCTACGCATCAACAAGCGCAACCAGCTTAAACGCGATAAAGTTCGTGGGCTTAAGCGCGTCGAGCTGAAGATGAACGCCGACGCCGTTGAGGCGCTCAACGCGCTGGCCGATGCCCGGCAGATGAGCCGTAGCGAGCTGATCGAAGAGCTGCTGCTCACCCAGCTCAAGGCCCTGCACCGCCAGGGCGACGTCTGAAAATCACTTCAAATCACACTTTCATGTAGCACAGAGTGCAGTCTGGGCGATTACGAATTTCGCGTACGCCGCTGTTCTGCTATTATTGCCCTTATCCGTGGGCCGTGCTCCACCACCATATCATTAAGTTTCAAGAGGTTATTTTACTCATGGCAATTACAGGTATTTTTTTCGGTAGTGACACCGGTAACACCGAAAATATCGCAAAGATGATCCAAAAGCAGCTTGGTCCAGACGTTGCTGACGTGCATGACATTGCCAAGAGCAGCAAAGAAGATCTGGAAGGCTATGATATCCTGCTGCTGGGCATCCCAACCTGGTACTATGGTGAAGCGCAGTGCGACTGGGATGACTTCTTCCCGACGCTGGAAGAGGTAGACTTCAACGGTAAGCTGGTAGCGCTGTTCGGCTGTGGCGACCAGGAAGACTACGCAGAGTACTTCTGTGATGCCCTCGGCACCATTCGTGATATTATTGAACCTAACGGTGCCACCATCGTCGGCCACTGGCCAACCGCCGGTTACCACTTCGAAGCGTCTAAAGGCCTGGCCGATGACGATCACTTCGTGGGCCTGGCCATTGACGAAGATCGCCAGCCGGAACTGACCGCCGAGCGCGTTGAGAAGTGGGTCAAGCAGATCTCTGAAGAGCTGCACCTGGACGAGATCGTTAACGCCTGATTGTAGACGGCGCAGCCTTAGTGCTGCGCTGCTATTGATAGATAAAAGCAATAGAAATAATTGCTACAAATTTTTAACTTTCGTGTACATACCTGTACAATATCCCCTGGTCAAACGGGTCGGGCAACGATTGTTTGTTGGCGAGGCCACGTTTTATACGCATACTTTACTTGAGGACTTGTAGTTTTCATTAAGAAGTGGCAATTCTATAATGAGACGCATTTACTCAAGGTCATTCTCATTAACTTCCGCCTCGGAAGTGAATCGATTAGCAACAGGACAGACTCCGCATGACTGACAATAACACCGCATTAAAGAAGGCCGGCTTGAAAGTCACGCTTCCTCGTTTGAAAATTCTGGAAGTGCTTCAGGGACCGGATAACCATCATGTCAGTGCGGAAGACTTATACAAGCGACTGATCGACATGGGCGAGGAAATTGGTCTGGCTACCGTGTATCGTGTGCTTAACCAGTTTGATGATGCCGGGATTGTCACCCGTCATAACTTTGAAGGCGGCAAATCCGTTTTCGAACTGACCCAGCAGCATCACCACGACCATCTGATCTGCCTCGACTGTGGCAAAGTCATCGAGTTCAGCGATGATTCTATTGAAGCTCGCCAGCGTGAAATCGCCACTAAGCACGGCATCCGCCTGACGAACCACAGCCTCTATCTCTACGGGCATTGCGCTGAAGGCGACTGCCGTGAAAATGAACACGCGCATGAGACCACGCCGCGTAAGCTGTAATTGAAATGGTAACGAAAAAGGGTCACCTCAGGGTGACCCTTTTTTTATGGGAAGAGCGAGCCCGTAGGCCGGGCAAACGCAGTGCCGCCCGGCATTGCAGCGTCAACATAATAATGCCCGGTGGCGCTTCGCTTACGCGGGCCTACAAACCCACACTGTGCTCAGCGGGCGAAAAAGCATCTCCCGTTACCAGCAAACAAACCCACCATCGACCAGCAGATCCACGCCGGTGCAGAACGATGAGGCATCCGCGGCAAGGAAAATTGCCGGGCCCGCCATCTCTTCAACCTTTGCCATACGCTGCATAGGCGTCTGGCTCTCAAACGATTTTGTCTGGTGCACCATCTCTGGACGGGTGTTCATCGGCGTTGCCGTGTAGCCTGGGCTAATCGTGTTAACGCGGATATTTTTCTCCGCCCACTCCATCGCCAGGCTTTTGCTTAAGTGGATCACCCCCGCCTTGGAGCAGTTGTAATGGGCCTGCTCCAGCCCGCGGTTTACAATCACGCCGGACATAGAGGCGATATTGATGATCGAGCCGCCACCGCTCTCCAGCATCAGCTCAGCCTCAGCTTTACAGCTGTTCCAGACGCCGGTCAGGTTGATATCGATAACCCGCTGCCACTGATCGTGCTCCATCTCCAGCGCCGGATTGGCGTTGGCAATCCCGGCGGCGTTGAGCGCCACATCAAGACGACCGAACTGCGCCTTCACCTCGGCGATGGCAGCGCGCAGATGGGCAATGTCGCGTACGTCGCCGGTATAGGCAAAGGCGTTACCGCCCATCTCCTGAATCGTGCTTACGGTTTCCAACAGACCGCCATCCTCGCGCAGATCGAAGCAGGCCACTTTCGCCCCCGCGCTGGCAAAGCCGTAAGCAATCATTTGACCAATACCGCTGCCTGCCCCGGTGACAAACGCGACGCGATCGCTTAAATCAAACAGTCTTTGAGAAAAGTGTTTATCCATGGTTTCACTCCAAATGTGTTACGACATGATCAAGCCGCCATCGACGTTGATGGTTTGCCCCGTAATGTAGGCCGCATCCTCGGACGCCAGAAACGCTACCAGCCCGGCAACGTCGGCAGGTTTGCCCGCCCGCTTGAGGGGGATCCCCTGCACCCATTCGTCCATGAGCTCGCCTTTTTTATACTGCTTCTCTGGCGTGCTCAGGATCTCGCCCCAGACGCGGTCGTTGTAGTCCCACATATTGGTCTCAATGATCCCAGGGCAGAATGCGTTGACCGTAATGTTGTGCTGGGCCAGCTCAAGCGCGAGGCTTTGGGTAATGCCGATCACGCCCATTTTGCTGGCCGCGTAGTGCGGGGTGTAGATAAAGCCAACGCGGCCCTGGCCGGAAGAGGTGTTGATCAAACGTCCGCCCTGCTGTTTGACCATATACTTCGCGGCTTCGCGGCAGCATAGCCATACGCCGGTAGTGTTCACGCTGAGTACGTTATCGAACTCCTGCCGCGTCATGTTATCGAAGCGGTCGATAGTGATAATGCCGGCGTTTTGGATAGAGACATCGATACTGCCAAAGGTACGATGCGCGAGGCTGTAAAGCTCGGTGACCTGCTCTTCGTTAGTGACGTCGGCGACGAAGGAGATAATATTTTCATGGTACTCCTCTCTCAGTCGCTCGGCGGTCTCTATGACCTCTGCCGAGTAATCCGACAGCACCAGGTTCGCGCCCGCATCGGCAAATTTCCTGGCGATGCCCTCGCCAATACCTTTGGCGGCCCCGGTAATGACGACCGTTTTATTTTCGAATACATAGCCCATACTTCTCTCCTCACCCGCTATTCAAAATTTGTGTAGAGTTCTTTCGACGGCTTGCTGCCACTCCCGCCAGCGTTTTTGTAAACGGCCATGACGCTCCATGTTGGGGCGAAATTCACTGTGCGGGTAAAGGTACGGTTTCAGCTCATCGAGTGAGAGTTGCCCCACGGCCTTGCGCGCTAAGAGTGCCGCACCGATTGCAGAGAGTTCAGGCACGTCGCTGCGCATAACCGGGCAACCCAGCAGGTCTGACTGATACTGCATCAGCCAGTCATTTTTGGTTGGCCCGCCATCGACCATCAACGCGGTTAGCGAAAAATCGTTGTGCTGCCGCATCGCCGTGACCACATCGGCGATCTGGTAGGTAATAGCCTCCAGCGCAGCCCGGATCAGGTGCGCGCGTTTTACACCTCGGCTCAAGCCGCAGATCACCCCGCGGGCATTTTCATCCCACCAGGGCGCGCCTAACCCTGTCAGCGCCGGAACAAAGTAGACGCCAAGCGTTGACTCCACCGAGGCCGGGAGTGAATTCAGCTCTGCTGCCAGCTCGGCTTCAGGGAGTTCGCTCAGGCCCGTGCTGTCAGCCATCCATGCGACGCCGTCTCCGGTATGGGGGATGTTCCCCTCCAGGCCGTAGATCAGCTGCTCGCCATCATGCCAGGCCAGCGTGGTTGCCAGAGAGTGGATGTTGCACTGCGCAGAGGTAACCGGTGCCATAACCGATGACCCCGTGCCGTAGGTGGCCTTGACGCAACCCGCCTCCCCCAGCGCATGGCCGAACAGCGCGGCGTGCGAGTCACCGACCATAGACATGATCGGAATGCCGTCTGGAATGCCCACCACGTTTTTGGTGTAGCCAAAAAGACCACTGGAGGGTTTGATCTCCGGCAGCGCGGCAGCCGGGATCTGGAAGATATCCAGCATCTCTGGACTCCAGCGTCCGCTTTGCAGATCGAGGAGCTGAGTACGAGCGGCGTTCGAGTAGTCGCAGTAGAAGCTTTCGCCAGCGGTCAGGTTCCAGAGCAGCCAGCTGTCGATGGTTCCGAGGCAAATATCACCGTTGGCCGCCAGCGCCTGGCCGTTTGGCGTCGACTCGATGAGCCAGCGCATCTTGGAGCCGGAGAAGAGCGGCGCGACCGGCAGACCGGTGACGGCTTTAATCGCCTGCTCTTTATTATCACGGCGCAGCGCATCGCAAAAATCCGCCGTGCGCGAGCATTGCCAGCTGATTGCCGCATGCAGCGGCGTGCCGTTGCTGCGATACCAGCCTATCGCCGTCTCGCGCTGGTTGCTGATGGCCAGCGCCACCACGTTTTCAGCGCCGACCGCCTCAATCGCTTGCGCGATGACCTTCACCGAGGCCTCCACCAGCGCCATGCCTGACTGTTCGACCCACCCCTCACGAGGCGTCTGGATAGAGAGCGGCTGGTTGAATTTAACGATCACCTTACCTGCGGCGTCCAGGGCCACGGCCTTGGCATTGGTCGTCCCCTCGTCGAGAGCAATAATGATATTTTTGTGCGAAGACATAGGTTTCTCCGGAAGTGAGACCTTCCATGAATATATATTCAACACTGATTATTTATTTTGTAAACGATAGCGAGGATTGCTTTGCGCATCTACAGGCAAACATCACAAATGCGTAGGTCATCACAAATCACTCATTCACGCTGGACAACTCAACAGCAGAGACGCTAGTATGATTGAATATAAAGTCATGCGTGAATATATATTCTGAACACCTCAGAAAGCCTATTCACTCAGGGTCAGGGAAACTTGGATCAACAGCCAGGCGTCCATTTTTTTGAACCAACCTGAATATATATTCAGTGTCGCATATTAATTCGGAGGAGTTCGATGAATCCGTTCTTACTTTCTGTACCCGAACTTGAAAATAAAGCCCGCGCGGTGCGCCGCCATATTATCTCCCTGAATGCCAACAGCCCCGCTGGCGGCCATACCGGGGCCGATCTCTCTCAGGTGGAGCTGTTAACGGCGCTCTATTTTCGCGTACTCGACTGCGCTGCTAACCGCCAGGATGATGAGGAGCGTGATATCTACATCCAGTCCAAAGGCCACGCCGTAGGCTGCTACTACTGCGTTCTCGCCGAGGCGGGCTATTTTCCAGTGGAGTGGCTCGCAACCTACCAGCACGCCAACTCCCATCTGCCGGGGCATCCGGTTAAGCAGAAGACGCCAGGGATTGAGCTGAATACCGGTGCGCTGGGGCATGGTTTCCCGGTGGCCGTGGGTCTGGCACTGGCGGCTAAGCGCAGCAACAGCAAACGCCGTATTTTCCTGATCACCGGTGATGGTGAACTGGCGGAAGGCAGCAACTGGGAAGCGGCCATGGTGGCGGCCCATTACAAGCTGGATAACCTGGTCATTATCAACGACAAAAATGGCCTGCAGCTGGCGGGAGCCACCAAAGACATTATGTGTACCGATCCGCTGGACGAAAAATGGCGTGCCTTTGGCATGGAGGTGACCGAGTGCGAGGGCAACGATATGGCCTCCGTGGTCAATGCGCTGGAGAACCTGCCCCAGACGGGCAAACCGAACGTCATTATCGCCCACACCACCAAGGGCGCAGGCGTCTCCTTTATCGCCGGCAAGCCGGAATGGCACCACCGCGTTCCGAAGGGTGACGAAATCGGGCTGGCGATGAGCGAACTGAACGATCTGATCGAAGAGGGCATGAAAAGTGAGTAATTCAGAACATCTTGCAAACGTGATGGTTGAAGCTTTTATTGATGCGGTTGAGAGAGGTGTCGATCTGGTTCCCGTTGTGGCCGACTCGACCTCCACCGCCAAGATCTCGCCCTTCGTAAAACAGTATCCGGATCGGATCGTCAACGTCGGGATCGCCGAGCAGACCCTGGTGGGCGCTGCCGCCGGGCTGGCGCTGGGCGGAAAAATCGCTGTAACCTGTAACGCCGCGCCGTTTCTCGTTTCGCGTGCCAACGAGCAGGTTAAAGTGGATATCTGCTACAACAACACCAACGTGAAGCTGTTTGGCCTCAACGCCGGCGCCAGCTATGGGCCGCTGGCCAGTACCCACCACGCCATTGATGATATCTCGGTGATGCGCGGCTTCGGTAATATCCAGATCTTTGCCCCCTCCTCCCCGCTGGAGTGCCGCCAGATTATTGAGTACGCCCTTGAGCATGTCGGCCCGGTCTATATCCGCATGGACGGTAAAGCGCTACCCGAGCTGCACGATGAAAATTACACCTTCGTACCCGGTGCGATAGATGTGCTGCGCGAAGGCAACGACATCGCGCTGGTGGCCATGGGCTCTACCGTTCACGAAGCCGTCGATGCCGCCGAACAGCTGGCAGAACAGGGTATTTCCGCACGGGTCATCAATGTCCCCTCCATTCGCCCCTTAGATCGCGACGCGCTGTTTGCCGCGTTACAAAGCGTCAAACATATCATCAGCGTTGAAGAGCACAACGTGAATGGCGGCGTGGGCAGCCTTGTCGCGGAGGTTCTGGCAGAGAACGGCCATGGCGCGGTGCTTAAACGTTTAGGTATTCCTGACGGTGATTATGCGATTGCCGCCGATCGCAAAGATATGCGGGCATATCATGGTCTTGATGTGGCCGGGATCGTTAATCAGACCCTGGCGCTTATTAATAGATAGCTTTAACAAAACAGTACGACATTAACGACAACCCTACACCTGTCGAACCGCCATACATTACATTTTGAGAGAACATCTTATGAAAACTACATTCCTGTTTTTAAGTGTGGCAGCAGCCTGTGCATTTTCGGCAAATGCGTTTGCCGCTGAAAAAGGCACGATCATGATTATGGTCAACTCGCTGGATAACCCTTACTACGCGGCAGAAGCAAAAGGGGCCGATCAGAAGGCGAAAGAGCTGGGCTACTCCACCAGCGTGCTGTCCCACGGCGAAGATGTTAAAAAGCAGAGCGAGCTTATCGACGCGGCTATCGGTAAAAAAGTTCAGGGCATTATTCTGGATAACGCCGACTCAACCGCCAGCGTGGCGGCCATTCAAAAAGCCAAAAACGCGGGCATTCCCGTGGTGTTAATCAACCGTGAAATCCCGGTTGATAACATCGCGCTCGAACAGATCACCCATAACAACTTCCAGGCCGGCTCTGACGTGGCTAACGTCTTTGTCGAAAAAATGGAGGAGGCAGGCAAATACGCCGAGCTGACCTGTAACCTGGCCGACAACAACTGCGTTACGCGCTCAAAATCCTTCCATCAGGTGCTGGATCAGTACCCGGATATGCAAAGCGTCGCGAGACAGGATGCGAAAGGTACCCTGATTGACGGCAAACGCATTATGGACAGCATCCTGCAGGCGCACCCGGACGTGAAAGGCGTTATCTGCGGCAACGGCCCCGTGGCGCTGGGCGCGATTGCCGCGCTGAAATCCGCTGGCCGTGACGATGTGATTGTCGTCGGCATCGACGGCAGCAACGACGAGCGCGAAGCCGTTAAAGCGGGCACCCTGAAAGCCACGGTGATGCTGCAGGCCCAGGCCATTGCCGCCCAGGGCGTTACCGATCTGGATAATTTCATCCAAAAAGGCACCAAGCCTGAGAAACAGCGCGTGATGTTCCGCGGCATTTTGATCACCCCTGACAACGCCTCCGGAGTGCAAGACTTCAATTTCAAATCCTGATGACACGTTGCAGCGCCCGCTTCGGCGGGCGCAAAGGAGGACATAATGCACAGAAAACTTGCGCTGGTGGCGATCGTTTTAGCGCTTGGCGGTTGCCGCATCGTATCGCAGAAAGAGTTGGCCGATCTTAAAAATCCCCCCAATCCACAAATGGCCAACATTCAGCAAACCTGGCAGCAAAAGATTGTGCCGCAGTATGTGCGTGAGGCGAAGCCCGTCGCTGAATTACTGAAAACCTTGCAGGGCGAAAAGAGCTTTGATGAGGCCTGTAGCAAAGACGGCTACCGCAGCCAGAGCGAAAACCCCTGCGTCTTTAGCGTGCGCATTACCGGGGAAGTGATCAAGGTGAATACCAAATCCCGCAGCGGGAAGATGACGGTGCGCGATGAGCAAGGCGGCGACATCGTAGTGCAGATGGGCCCGATCATTCGCGGCACCAGCCTGCGGGACGGGTATAAAGGCGCGAGCTACCAGGACTTTAACGATCAGGTGCTGTACGGCGATTATGGCAAAGCGATTAATCAGCAAGCGTCGGAGATGATCATCAACTTCAAGCCTGTTGTCGGGGATAAGGTCACTGTTTCCGGGGTATTTGCCGCCTGGGATATTCCACAAACCATCCCGGATGTTACCGCGGCACACATCGTACGGCAGTGAGGAGAGGGCTATGAATGAGCAACAGACCCAGCCGGATGAGGTCATTATTGAAACGCGCGACCTCTCCCGCATCTACCCTGGGGTAGTCGCGCTCGATCGCGTTAACTACCGCGTATACCGTAATCAGGTCAACGTGCTGATTGGCGAGAACGGCGCGGGTAAATCGACGATGATGAAAATGCTGGCCGGCGTTGAGACGCCCTCCTCCGGCGAAATCTTGCTGGATGGGCAGCGGGTCACGCTCGGCTCCACTCACCAGGCGGAAAAGCACGGCATCAGCATCATTTTCCAGGAGCTGAACCTCTTCCCCAATATGAACGTGATGGACAACATTTTCATTGGCAACGAGTTCTTCCAGCGCGGAGTGATTAACGAAAAATACCAGTACGAGCTAGCGAAATCCCTGCTTGAGCGGCTGGAGCTGAACGTTGATCCCTACGCCTCGTTAGGCGAATTGGGAATTGGTCATCAGCAGCTGGTGGAGATCGCCCGTGCGCTCTCCAAAGACACCCGGGTGCTGATTATGGACGAGCCCACCAGCGCGCTGAGCCAGTCGGAAGTGCGGGTGCTGTTTAACGTTATCGCCCAGCTTAAGCGCCGTGGCGTCACCATTATCTACATCTCTCACCGGCTGGAAGAGCTGATGGAGATTGGCGATCACATCACCATCTTCCGCGATGGCCGCTTTATCAGCGAGCGCCCCGTTCAGGAGGCCAGCGTGCCCTGGATCATCGAGCAGATGGTTGGGGATAAGAAAAAGCACTTTGACTACAGCCCTGCCGCACACGGCGAGACCATCCTGAAGGTGAACGGCCTGACCGCCCTGCACCAGAACGGCGGGTATAAATTGAACGACGTCACGTTTGACCTGCGCAAGGGGGAAGTGATTGGCATCTATGGCCTGCTTGGCGCGGGACGTACCGAGCTGTTTAAAGGCCTGGTGGGAATGATGGGCTGCCAGTCGGGCACCATCAGTCTGGATGGGGAGAGCCTGGACAAGCGCTCGTTCCAGCAGCGGCTCAAGCGCGGCATTACCCTTGTGCCGGAGGATCGTCAGGGTGAAGGCGTGGTGCAGCTTATGTCGATCAAAAGCAATATGACGCTGACCGACCTGAGCCTGCTCGGCTTTCGCCGCGCCCTGCGCCTGCTCAGCCCAGTTAAAGAAGAGAAGCAGGTCAATCACATGGTAGAGCAGCTGGCGATTAAGGCCGGTGATACGGAGCTGCCCATTACCTCGCTAAGCGGCGGCAACCAGCAAAAGGTGGTTCTGGGTAAGGCGTTGATGACCGGGCCCAAAGTGGTCCTGCTGGATGAGCCGACGCGCGGCATCGACGTGGGTGCGAAAACCGATGTTTATCACCTGATTGGCAAAATGGCGCATCAGGGGCTGGCGGTTATGTTCTCCTCCTCCGAGCTGGATGAGGTCATGGCGCTGGCTGACCGGGTTTTGGTTATGGCCGATGGACGTATCACCGCAGATTTGCCGCGCGCTTCCGTGACGCGGGAAAAATTAATCAGCGCTTCTACACCGCAGGACTGATGTCTGCTGGAGAGAGAAATGAACAAAAAGTATATGATCTACATGTATTTGCTCAAAGCGCGCACCTTCATCGCCCTGCTGATCGTCATGGGCTTCTTCAGCGTGATGGTGCCTAACTTTTTGACCATGTCGAACCTGCTGATCATGACCCAGCACGTGGCGATTACCGGCCTGCTGGCGATTGGCATGACCCTTGTGATCCTCACCGGCGGGATCGATCTCTCCGTTGGTGCAGTGGCGGGCATGTGCGGCATGGTTGCCGGGGCGCTGTTAACCAACGGCATGCCGATCTGGGGCTCGCAGATTATCTTCTTCAACGTGCCAGAAGTGATTTTGCTGGTGGCGGGATTCGGTATTCTGTTAGGCCTGATTAACGGGGCGGTGATCACGCGCCTGGGCGTTGCGCCCTTTATCTGTACCCTCGGCATGATGTACGTTGCCCGCGGCGCGGCGCTGCTGTTCAACGACGGCAGCACCTATGCCAACCTGGTAGGCATGCCAGAGTTAGGCAATACCGGCTTCGCCATTTTAGGCTCCGGTACGATCCTCGGCATCTATATCCCGATCTGGCTGATGGTGAGCTTCCTGCTGCTGGGCCTCTACATGACCCGCAAAACCCCGCTGGGCCGCTACATTTACGCCATCGGCGGGAATGAGTCCGCTGCGCGGCTGGCAGGCGTCCCTATCATCAAGGTTAAAGTGTTCGTCTACGCCTTCTCGGGCCTGTGCGCGGCGCTGGTGGGGCTGATTGTGGCATCCCAGCTGCAAACCGCCCACCCGATGACCGGGAATATGTTTGAGATGGACGCTATCGGCGCAACCGTACTGGGCGGAACCGCGCTGGCAGGCGGACGAGGCAGGGTCTCCGGCTCTATCATTGGTGCCTTCGTCATCGTCTTCCTCGCGGACGGGATGGTGATGATGGGCGTCAGCGACTTCTGGCAGATGGTGATTAAGGGCCTGGTGATTGTCACCGCGGTGGTGATCGATCAGTTCCAGCAGCGTCTGCAAAGCAAAGTCGTTCTGCTGCGCCGTCACGATAAAAAATTGCAGGCAGAGGCAACGTAATATCACGTGTTTTGTAGGCCCGGTAAGCGCAGCGCCACCGGGCTTTACGATGCTGACATTGTCGTGCCGGGCGGCACTGCGTTTGCCCGGCCTACGGCGGGCACGGTGCTATATGTAGGCCCGGTCAGCGCAGCGCCACCGGGCTTTACTATGCTGACATTGTCATGCCGGGCGGCACTGCGTTTGCCCGGCCTACCTTGGGCGCGGTGCGGTTTTTAGTAAGCGCTGCGCCACCGGGCAATAAAAAACGCCGCATGAGCGGCGTTTTTCTTTTCCGAACGGGAGTCACTTACTCGCCGATCTTAGTCCAGGTATCGCGCAGACCAACGGTGCGGTTAAACACCAGCTTCTCCGCCGTGGAGTAGCGGCTGTCGAGGCAGAAGTAGCCTTCACGCTCGAACTGGTAGGCCTTACCGGCTTCGGCAGCGTTCAGGGACGGCTCGGCGTAGCCCTGCTTGATCACCAGCGACTCCGGGTTGATGGTGGCGAGGAAATCCTCCGCCGCGCCCGGGTTCGCCACGCTGAACAGGCGATCGTAGAGACGGATCTCAACCGGCAGCGCATGAGCGGCGCTTACCCAGTGGATCACCCCCTTCACCTTGCGACCGTCGGCCGGATCCTTGCTCAGGGTCTCGGCATCGTAGGAGCAGAAGATGGTGGTGATGTTGCCTTCCGCATCTTTCTCTACGCGCTCGGCTTTGATCACGTAGGCGTTGCGCAGGCGCACCTCTTTACCCAGCACCAGACGCTTGTACTGCTTGTTCGCTTCTTCACGGAAGTCGGCACGATCGATCCAGATCTCAGCGCTAAACGGCACATCGCGGCTGCCCATCTCCGGCTTGTTCGGATGATTCGGCATGGTCACCACTTCGCTCTCACCCTGCGGGTAGTTCTCGATCACCAGCTTAACCGGATCGATAACCGCCATCGCACGCGGGGCGTTCTCGTTCAGATCTTCACGAATGCAGGACTCCAGCGACGCCATCTCGATGGTGTTGTCCTGCTTGGTCACGCCGATGCGTTTGCAGAACTCGCGGATGGAGGCCGCGGTGTAGCCGCGACGGCGGAGACCAGAGATGGTCGGCATACGCGGATCGTCCCAGCCCTCGACGATTTTATCCGTCACCAGCAGGTTCAGCTTACGCTTGGACATCACGGCATATTCCAGATTCAGGCGCGAGAACTCGTACTGGCGCGGGTGAACCGGAATAGTGATGTTATCCAGCACCCAGTCGTAGAGACGACGGTTGTCCTGGAACTCCAGCGTACAGAGCGAATGGGTAATGCCTTCCAGCGCATCGCTGATGCAGTGGGTGAAATCGTACATCGGGTAGATGCACCACTTGTTGCCGGTCTGGTGGTGCTCGGCAAACTTAATGCGGTACAGAACCGGATCGCGCATCACGATAAACGGCGAAGCCATGTCGATTTTGGCACGCAGGCAGGCGGTGCCCTCTTCGAAGCCACCGGCACGCATTTTTTCAAACAGCGCCAGGTTCTCTTCCACGCTACGATCGCGGAACGGGCTGTTTTTACCCGGTGCGGTCAGGGTGCCACGGTATTCGCGGATCTGCTCCGGCGACAGCTCATCAACGTAGGCCAGGCCTTTGTTGATCAGCTCTACGGCGTAGCTATGCAGCTGGTCGAAATAGTCAGAGGAGTAGCGCACGTCACCCGACCAGTGGAAGCCCAGCCACTGAACGTCGTTTTTGATCGAATCAACGTATTCGATATCTTCTTTAACCGGGTTGGTGTCGTCAAAGCGCAGGTTGCACTGCCCCTGATAGTCCTGGGCGATACCGAAGTTCAGGCAGATAGATTTTGCATGGCCGATATGCAGGTAGCCGTTCGGCTCCGGCGGAAAACGGGTGCAAACCGTGCTGTGCTTACCACTGGCCAGATCCTCATCAATAATCTGGCGAATAAAGTTAGTCGGGCGGGCTTCTGCCTCACTCATCGCGGGTTCCTCAAAGCGTAAACAACGTATAACGGAGTATGATCTTATAAGCGGGACGCGGAGACAACCCTTAGATCAACAAAAAGCGTGAATGGCGAGGGGATTGGCGTACGGAGGACAAAAAAAAGCGGCGGAGAGAGGCTCCGCCGCGAATTAACCGCAGTTTACGGCTATTTACCCTTCACCTCAAACAGCGGGGTTTGGCCAGCAACGACCTGCCCCTGAGCCTGGAAGACCAGACCACTGAAATCGTCGATGTTGCTGCACACGACCGGGCTAATCATCGAGCGCGCATTAGCGTTGAGATAGTCGAGATCCATCTCCAGCACCGGCTGACCCGCGACCACCTCCGCGCCCTCTTCTACCAGGCGGGTAAAGCCCTGGCCGTTCAGTGCAACGGTGTCGATGCCCATGTGAACCACGATCTCCGCGCCTTTTTCGGTTTCCAGACAGAAGGCGTGGTTAGTGTTGAAGATCTTCACAATGGTACCGGCAGCCGGGGAGACCACGGTTTTACCCGTCGGTTTCACCGCTACGCCGTCACCCACCGCTTTGCTGGCAAAGGCTTCATCAGGTACCTGCTCCAGCGGAACAACCTCACCGGTCACCGGCGACACCAGCGCAGCAACGGTTACGGCGTTCGGAACGGCCTGCGGTTTAACCGCGGCGGCCGGGGCGTTAGCGGCAGGCTGGACGCTGGCGGCTGCGGCCACCGGGCCACGGGCGACCACACGCTTCATCGCATCGCCTACGGATTCCGCTTTTGCACCCACAATCACCTGAATGCTCTGCTTGTTCAGCTTCACCACGCCGGATGCGCCCAGACGCTTACACTGCACGTCGTTAACGCGTGCGGAGTCCACCACCGTCAAACGCAGACGGGTAATACAGGCATCGATAGCTTTCAGGTTGTCAGTACCGCCGATGGCGGCGATATAGTTGGTTGCCAGCTGATCGAGACCTTCGTCGGTGTTGCTGTTGGCCTCAGAGGTGACCACGGCATCATCGCTCTCTTCACGGCCCGGCGTTTTCAGGTTGAATGCGCGGATCACGAAGGTAAAGACCACGAAGTAGATGGCGAAGAAGATCAGGCCCATCACCACCAGCATCCAGACGTTACGGCTGGCGGCAGGCAGGTTATACATCAGCGCATAGTCGATGGCGCCCGCAGAGAAGGAGAAACCAGCATGGATCCCCAGCGCGGTCGCCACAAACAGGCTAATACCCGTCAGCACGGCGTGCAGGAGATACAGCAGCGGAGCCAGGAACATGAACAGGAATTCCAGCGGCTCGGTGACCCCGGTCAGGAACGCGGTGATAGCCACGGAGAGCAGCATGCCGCCAATCATTGGACGACGCGCTTTCGGGGCGGCGAAGTACATTGCCAGCGCTGCGCCAGGCAGACCGAACATCATGATCGGGAAGAAGCCGGACATGAACATGCCTGCGGTGCCGTCACCCGCGTAGAAGCGGTTAATATCGCCGTGGAAGACAGTGCCTGCGGCATTGGTGAATTCGCCAATCTGGAACCAGGCGATGGTGTTCAGCACCTGATGCAGGCCGGTCGGGATCAGCAGACGGTTAACGAAGCCGAAGATGCCGGAACCCACCGCGCCCATGGAGACGATCCACTCCCCGCCCGCGTGAATAGCGTTCTGTACCGGAGGCCAGACATAGCCAAAAATCGCTGCCAGGATCAGGCAGAAGAAGCCGGTGGCAATCGGCACAAAGCGTTTGCCGCCGAAGAAGCTCAGGAACTCAGGCAGCTTGATGTTGGACCAGCGGTTGTAGACTGCGCCGCCTACCAGACCGGTGATGATACCGGAGAGCACGCCCATGTTGATGGCCGGGTTGATGGTGACCATCGCTTTGGTCATCACAAAGTAGCCTACCGCACCCGCCAGCGCCGCCGCACCCGCGCTGTCTTTCGACCACGACGAGGCCACACCGATAGCGAAGATCAGGGCAAGGTTGTCAAAAATTGCCCCGCCCGCCTGGGCGATAAACGGGACGTTAAGCAGATCGGGCTGGCCGAATCGCAGCAGCAGCGCCGCGACGGGCAGCACAGCGATAGGAAGCTGTAACGCCCGCCCCAGTCGCTGGAAGAAACCAAGAATATTCATTTTTATACCCCCCTATGAAACTCCGCTGAGCCTCATCACTAACCATTTTTTATAGTTAAACTAACCCTGTAACGCGGTCGTTTTACGCAGACTGTTCAAGTGTGTGGAAATTTAATTCGCCTCGCAAATTAAACGCGCATTTTTTGTGATTACAATCACCAAATATCGTTATTTGCACTCCTTGTTACTGGCTAAGAACGAAAACTTATTTTATGATTCAAAAAATCAAGGCGGACTGTCGCCGCTTATGGCGCAATCTGAGTTACGCTTAACAGCGTACAGGCTGCCGTTCGCCAATCTTAATTTCACCCTTTGTAGAGGTAAACAATGAGACTGATCCCCCTGACGAGTGCCGAACAGGTCGGTAAATGGGCTGCCCGCCATATCGTTAACCGCATCAACGCATTTAAACCGACTGCGGATCGTCCGTTTGTTCTGGGCCTGCCCACCGGCGGCACCCCGCTTACTGCCTATAAAGCGCTGGTAGAAATGCACAAAGCGGGCCAGGTTAGCTTTCAGAACGTCGTGACCTTTAACATGGACGAATATGTCGGCCTGGCAAAAGAGCACCCAGAGAGCTATTACAGCTTTATGCACCGCAACTTTTTCGATCACGTTGATATTCCCGTAGAAAACATCAATCTGCTCAATGGTAACGCGCCGGATATTGACGCAGAATGCCGCCGTTATGAAGAAAAAATTCGCGCCTACGGCAAAATTCACCTGTTCATGGGTGGCGTAGGCAACGATGGGCACATCGCGTTTAACGAACCGGCCTCTTCACTGGCGTCCCGCACCCGCATTAAAACCTTGACCCATGACACCCGCGTGGCAAACTCCCGCTTTTTTGACGGCGACGTCGATCAGGTGCCGAAATATGCGCTGACCGTTGGCGTGGGCACCCTGCTGGATGCTGAAGAGGTGATGATCCTCGTGCTGGGCAATGTGAAAGCGCAGGCCCTGCAGGCAGCGGTGGAAGGCAACGTTAACCACATGTGGACGATTAGCTGTCTGCAGCTGCATCCGAAAGCGGTAGTCGTGTGCGACGAACCGTCAACCATGGAGCTAAAGGTGAAGACGCTCAAATACTTCACTGAGCTAGAAGCGGAAAATATCAAAGGTCTGTAACATTTTTACCCGGGGGTTGTTATGTATGCTTTAACCCAGTGCCGTATTTTTACCGGCCATGAAGTTCTGGACGATCACGCGCTGATCGTCGTTGATGGTCTTATCGACCGCCTCTGCCCGCAGGCAGACCTGCCGCCAACGATCGAGCAGCGCTCGCTCAACGGCGCTTATCTGGCCCCCGGTTTTATCGACCTCCAGCTGAACGGCTGCGGCGGCGTACAGTTTAACGACACTGCCGACGCCGTCAGCGTAGAGACGCTGGAGATCATGCAGCGCGCCAACGAACGGTCGGGCTGCACCAGCTTTTTACCGACCCTCATCACCACCAGCGACGACCTGATGAAACAGGGCGTGCAGGTGATGCGCGACTATCTGGCGAAATATCCGCACCAGGCGCTGGGTCTACATCTCGAAGGGCCGTGGCTCAACGTGGTGAAAAAAGGCACCCACGATCCTGACTTTGTGCGCCGCCCGGACAGCGATCTGGTGGATTTCCTCTGTGCCAATGCCGATGTGATTACCAAGCTGACCCTGGCGCCAGAGATGGTTGATCCTGCTGTGATCCGCAAGCTGGCCGCGGCCGGGATTGTGGTTTCAGCCGGCCACTCTAATTCGACCCTTGTCGAAGCGAAAGCCGGTTTCCGCGCGGGTATCACCTTTGCTACCCACCTTTTCAACGCCATGCCCTACATCACCGGGCGCGAACCGGGTCTCACCGGCGCGGTTCTTGACGATGCTGACGTCTACTGCGGCATTATCGTTGATGGCTTACACGTTGATTTCACTAACGTTCGGATGGCGAAGCGCCTGAAGGGCGATAAGCTCTGCCTGGTCACCGACGCGACTGCGGCGGCGGGTGCAGTCATTGACGAATTCATTTTTGCTGGTAAAACAATATACTACCGTAATGGACTCTGTGTAGACGAGAACGGTACCCTCAGCGGTTCGGCATTAACCATGATCGAAGGGGTGGCTAATCTTGTCGAGCACGTCGGCGTTGCGCTGGACGAAGCGCTGCGTATGGCGACGCTCTACCCGGCCCGCGCCATCGGCGTTGATAAACAGTTAGGCAGCATCGCACCCGGCATGGTGGCGAACCTGACCGCGTTTACCCACGACTTTAAAGTAATTAAGACCATCGTTAATGGTAACGAGGTCATGACTGAGTAAGTAAAAGTATGACATCAGGCGGACAAGCTCAAATTGGTAACGTTGACCTCGTAAAACAACTTAATAGCGCGGCTGTTTACCGCCTGATCGACCAGCTTGGGCCTATCTCGCGGATCCAAATTGCCGAGCAGAGCCAGCTTGCCCCCGCCAGCGTGACGAAAATCACGCGACAGCTTATTGAGCGCGGTTTAATTAAAGAGGTCGATCAGCAGGCCTCGACCGGTGGTCGCCGCGCCATCTCTATTATTACCGAGACGCGTAATTTCAATGCCATTGGCGTGCGCCTGGGTCGTCACGATACGACCCTGACGCTCTACGATCTGAGCAGCAAGGTGCTGGCGGAAGAGCACTATCCCCTGCCGGAGCGCACCCAGGAGACGTTAGAGCACGCCCTGCTGAATACCATCGCCACCTTTATTGATACCTGCCAGCGTAAAACCCGCGAGCTGATTGCTATCTCGGTGATCCTGCCGGGGCTGGTGGATCCGGAGAGCGGCGTGATCCGCTATATGCCGCATATTCAGGTGGAGAACTGGGGCCTGGTGAGCGCGCTGGAGAAACGCTTCAAGGTGACCTGTTTTGTCGGGCACGATATCCGCAGCCTGGCGCTGGCCGAGCACTACTTTGGTGCAAGTCAGGATTGCGAGGACTCTATTCTGGTGCGCGTCCATCGCGGTACGGGTGCGGGCATTATCTCTAACGGACGCATTTTTATTGGCCGCAACGGCAACGTTGGCGAGATCGGCCATATTCAGGTCGAGCCGCTGGGAGAGCGCTGCCACTGCGGTAATTTTGGCTGTCTGGAGACCGTGGCGGCAAATGCCGCGATTGAACAGCGGGTGCGCTACCTGCTGGAGCAGGGTTACCAGAGCCGCATCACGCTGGACGACTGCTCGATTAAAGCCATCTGTAAAGCGGCCAACAAAGGCGACGCGCTGGCCTGCGAAGTCATCGAGCACGTCGGCCGCCACCTCGGCAAAACCATTGCCATCGCCATTAACCTGTTTAACCCGCAGAAAATTGTGATTGCCGGTGAGATTGTCGAGGCGGAGAAGGTGCTGCTGCCTGCCATCGAGGGCTGCATCAATACCCAGGCGCTGAAGGCGTTCCGTAAAAACCTGCCGGTGGTGCGCTCTACGTTGGATCACCGCTCGGCCATCGGTGCCTTTGCACTGGTGAAGCGCGCCATGCTCAACGGCTCGCTGCTGCAGCATCTGCTGGAGGAGTAACCCTGCTCATCGCCCGGCGGCGCTCCGCTTGCGCGGGCCTACCAGATCGAACCACGTCTCTTGACGTGGTTTTTTCATTTTTACCTATTCATAAGATAACCCGCATCAAAAAAAGCAGCTTAAAAATGCATAATCATCAATAACTGGCGTCAAACTCTGTGCTTTTTTCACTATTCGGCAATCGCAATTGCACTTTTTAATTTGACCTCGCTAAAACCCTTGCGCCCGCCCCTGCTTTGCGGCATTTTCTTAATCAAGCAATAAGACAACGCGATGACGCAACGTCGGCAAACTAACAGGGTTAATGGAGAAGGTTATGTGTTCAATTTTTGGCGTACTGGATATTAAAACGGATGCAGGTGAACTGCGTAAGAAAGCGCTGGAGCTCTCCCGCCTGATGCGCCATCGCGGTCCTGACTGGTCCGGCGTATACGCAAGCGATAAAGCGATTCTGTCCCACGAACGTCTCTCTATTGTTGACGTCAACGCTGGCGCACAGCCGCTCTACAACGCCCAAAAAACCCATGCCCTGGCCGTTAACGGTGAAATCTATAACCATCAGGCGCTGCGCGCCGAGTACGGCGATCGCTACGATTTCCAGACCGGCTCCGACTGCGAAGTGATCCTGGCGCTGTATCAGGAGAAAGGCCCGGCGTTCCTCGACGAGCTGCAGGGTATGTTTGCCTTCGTACTCTACGATAGCGAAAAAGATGCCTACCTGATTGGCCGCGACCATATCGGTATCATCCCGCTGTACATGGGCTACGACGAGCACGGCAACATGTACGTGGCATCTGAAATGAAAGCCCTGGTACCGGTCTGCCGTACCATCAAAGAGTTTCCGGCGGGCAGCTACCTGTGGAGCCAGGACGGCGAGATCCGCAGCTACTATCAGCGCGACTGGTTTGAGTACGACGCGGTAAAAGACAACGTAACTGACAAAGCCAAGCTGCGTCAGGCGCTGGAAGATGCAGTGAAGAGCCACCTGATGTCAGACGTGCCGTACGGCGTGCTGCTCTCCGGCGGCCTGGATTCCTCCATCATTTCCGCTATCACTAAAAAGTTTGCTGCACGCCGTGTGGAAGATCAGGAGCAATCAGAGGCCTGGTGGCCACAGCTGCACTCCTTTGCCGTGGGCCTGGAAGGGGCACCGGATCTGAAAGCCGCCCAGGCCGTTGCTGAGCATCTGGGTACCGTGCACCACGAGATCCACTTCACCGTGCAGGAAGGTCTGGATGCTATCCGCGATGTGATCTACCACATTGAGACCTATGACGTGACCACCATCCGCGCCTCAACGCCGATGTACCTGATGTCACGTAAGATCAAAGCGATGGGCATCAAGATGGTGCTTTCGGGCGAAGGCTCTGACGAAGTGTTTGGCGGCTACCTCTACTTCCACAAAGCGCCGGATGCCAAAGAGCTGCATGAAGAGACCGTACGTAAGCTGCAGGCGCTGCATATGTTTGACTGCGCCCGTGCCAACAAAGCGATGTCAGCCTGGGGTGTGGAGGCACGTGTGCCCTTCCTGGATAAAAACTTCCTCGACGTGGCGATGCGTATCAACCCGCAGGACAAGATGTGCGGCAACGGCAAAATGGAAAAACACGTGCTGCGTGAGTGCTTCGAGTCCTACCTGCCGGCAAGCGTAGCATGGCGTCAGAAAGAGCAGTTCTCTGATGGCGTAGGCTACAGCTGGATCGACACCCTGAAAGAGGTGGCGGCGCAGCAGGTAAGCGACCAGCAGTTGGAGACTGCCAGCTACCGCTTCCCGTACAACACGCCGACCTCTAAAGAGGCGTACCTGTACCGTGAAGTGTTTGAGGAGCTGTTCCCGGTTGCCAGCGCAGCCGAGTGCGTGCCGGGCGGTCCGTCCGTCGCCTGCTCCTCCGCAAAAGCCATTGAGTGGGATGAAGCGTTCAAAACCATGAACGATCCATCAGGCCGTGCGGTAGGCGTTCACCAGTCCGCCTATTAACAGATAAAATCGTATGATGATAACGGGTCCTGCGGGGCCCGTTTCTGTTGGTCTTGCTCTTGTTATCTCTCAATTAAAATCAAGATATAACCAATAATTGCCGAATAATACGTCAGGCTGTTCGCAACCTAACCAAACAGTCACATTCCGGCAATTTTCGATGAAAAAGGTGTTGACGCTGAAAGGCCCAATACGCATAATGCGCCCCGCAACGCCGATAAGGTATCGCGAAAAAAAGATGGCTACGTAGCTCAGCTGGTTAGAGCACATCACTCATAATGATGGGGTCACAGGTTCAAATCCCGTCGTAGCCACCATCTTTTTTTGCGGGAGTGGCGAAATTGGTAGACGCACCAGATTTAGGTTCTGGCGCCGCAAGGTGTGCGAGTTCAAGTCTCGCCTCCCGCACCATTCCCAGTAAGCGTTGCACGGATGGGGTATCGCCAAGCGGTAAGGCACCGGTTTTTGATACCGGCATTCCCTGGTTCGAATCCAGGTACCCCAGCCATTTTTTTCGACTCTCGTGTTATCACGTTTGTCTTGAGTAACTAGCAGTACAATTTGGCTACTTAGCTCAGCTGGTTAGAGCACATCACTCATAATGATGGGGTCACAGGTTCGATTCCCGTAGTAGCCACTATATTCTGATGAGTATCTTGCATAAGATGCTTATGACGTAAAAAATTGTTGGGGTATCGCCAAGCGGTAAGGCACTGGATTCTGATTCCAGCATTCCGAGGTTCGAATCCTCGTACCCCAGCCAATTTAAAAAGACGTTTGCTCACGCGAACGCACCCTGTTGGGGTATCGCCAAGCGGTAAGGCACTGGATTCTGATTCCAGCATTCCGAGGTTCGAATCCTCGTACCCCAGCCACATAAAACAAAAAAGCTCGCTTCGGCGGGCTTTTTTGTTTTTGTACTTCAATCAACTTAGCGTGCCGGGCTGCCCCGGCACCGGCGTTACAGCCCTAGCGCATACTTCAGCGCCTGGGTTTTTAGCACCCCTGCACGCTGGGCGGCCATCAGCCCCATGTTGCGCAGCACCCGCAGCGGACCAAGATTGTTGCTGAATCCAGCGTAGAAGAGATCCATACCGCTCTGCATAATGTAGTTGTCCATCATCCGTCGCGTCTGGTAGCGCTTAAGCACGCGCTGGCTGGCCCACTCCTCGCCCTGGCTACGGGCATTAATTAACACCTCCAGCAGCGCGTCCACGTCACGATAGCCAAGGTTTACCCCCTGCCCTGCCAGGGGATGGATCGTGTGGGCGGCATCGCCTACCAGCGCCAGTCCCGGCTTGACATACTGTAGGGCGTGGCGGCGGGTCAGCGGGAAGGCACCCGCCGCGACCGGCGTCACCTTGCCCAGCCGGGCCGGGAAGAAGGTTTCAATCTCCCGTTGCAGCTGTGGCATGGTCAAGGTGCGAAGCTGGCGAATGCGCGCCGGCGTGTCGTACCACACCAGCGATGCCCAGCGGTCGAACAGCGGCAGGAAGGCGTGCGGCCCGTGCGGGGTAAACTGCTGCCAGGTGCTGTCGCCGGGCGCGTTTTCACACTCCACGGTGATCAGCATACAGGACTGCTGATACTGCCAGGCGTGAACGCCAATCCCCGCCCACTGCCGCACCTGCGAGTTTGCGCCATCTGCGCCAATCACCAGCCTTGCCAGCAGCGTCTCGTCATTGTCAAACACCAGCTCATGCTGATGACCATGGGTGTGCATCGCCTTGAGCATCGCCGGAGCCCGCAGCGTTACCTGCGGATGGGCCTCCAGCGCCTCCCACAGCGCGCGCTGTAACACATTATTCTCAACCATATAGCCGAGGTGCGGCAGCTTAAGATCGCTGGCGTCAAAGACCACGTGAGCGTTCTCCCACTCCCAGGTCTCCAGCCGACGCCAGGGGTGGCAGCGCATCGCCAGCACGCTATCCCAAACGCCCAGCCCGCGCAGCAGTGCCACAGATGCGGTGCTTATCGCAGAAATGCGCACGTCCGGCGCTATACTGGCGTCAAACGCGGGCGGTGCGGCCTGCTCGATCACCGTGACCGCAAAACCCTGCTGCGCCAGGCCAAGGGCCAGTGCGCCGCCGACCATCCCGCCGCCAACTACGGCAACTTCAGTTGGTTGATTTACCATGGTCAATTGTCCTTGTTTGTAATTCCCTTAAGTTTACAGGATTTTCGATTTTATGGGGTCGGGAGATGAACTATGGTCAGCGCCCGACCAAAGCATTACAATACGCGGCCTGAAATCCTCGCGTTTAATAGAGCAAGTCGATGACCAAAAAACTCCATATTAAAACCTGGGGCTGTCAGATGAACGAGTACGATTCATCGAAGATGGCCGATCTGCTGGATGCTACTCACGGCTATCAGTTGACGGACGTGGCGGAAGAGGCGGATTTACTGCTGCTTAACACCTGCTCTATCCGCGAGAAGGCTCAGGAGAAAGTGTTCCATCTGCTCGGGCGCTGGAAGCTCCTGAAAGAGAAGAATCCGGATCTGATTATTGGCGTCGGCGGTTGCGTGGCCTCTCAGGAGGGCGACCTTATTCGCCAGCGCGCTCGCTGCGTCGATATCGTGTTTGGGCCACAGACCCTGCACCGCCTGCCGGAGATGATCAACTCCGTGCGCGGCAACCGCAGCCCGATCGTCGATATCAGCTTCCCGGAAATCGAAAAATTTGACCGCCTGCCGGAGCCGCGTGCCGACGGTCCGACCGCCTTCGTCTCTATCATGGAAGGCTGCAATAAATACTGCACCTACTGCGTGGTGCCCTACACCCGCGGTGAAGAGGTGAGCCGTCCCTGCGACGACATTCTGTTCGAGATCGCCCAGCTGGCGGCGCAGGGCGTGCGTGAGGTTAACCTGCTGGGCCAGAACGTGAACGCCTGGCGCGGCGAGAACTACGACGGCACCACCGGCACCTTCGCTGAGCTGCTGCGTCTGGTGGCCGCTATCGACGGTATCGACCGTATCCGCTTTACCACCAGCCACCCGATTGAGTTTACCGACGATATCATTGAGGTCTACCGCGATACGCCAGAGCTGGTGAGCTTCCTGCACCTGCCGGTACAGAGCGGCGCGGATCGCGTCCTGAACCTGATGGGCCGGACCCACACCGCGCTGGAGTATAAGGCGATTATCCGTAAGCTGCGCGCGGCGCGTCCGGATATCCAGATCAGCTCCGACTTTATCGTCGGCTTCCCGGGAGAGACCACCCAGGACTTCGAGCAGACCATGAAGCTGATTGCCGAGGTGAACTTTGACGTGAGCTTCAGCTTTATCTTCTCTGCCCGTCCGGGTACGCCAGCCGCCGATATGGTCGATGATGTGCCGGAAGCGGATAAGAAGCAGCGTCTATACATTCTGCAGGAGCGTATCAACCAGCAGGCGATGGCCTGGAGCCGCAAAATGATCGGCACCACCCAGCGTATCCTGGTGGAGGGCACCTCCCGCAAGAGCATTATGGAGCTGTCGGGCCGTACTGAGAACAACCGCGTGGTTAACTTTGAGGGTACGCCAGACATGATCGGCAAGTTCGTGGACGTTGAGATCACCGATGTCTATACTAATTCATTGCGCGGTAACGTTGTGCGCACCGAAGCGGAGATGGGCCTGCGCGTAACCGAAACGCCGGAATCGGTCATTGCCCGCACCCGTAAAGAGAACGAACTGGGCGTCGGTCTCTACCAGCCCTAATCCCCTCGGCCTGCCCCTCCGGCGGGCCTTGTTTTTTCCGCCCATCGCCCCCATATCCTTACTCCATCCGGCCCGTCAGGTAAAAGAGGAATCGATTGAATACTGAAACCCGTGAAATCAATCTCGAACCAGCTGACAATGCCCGTCTGCTGAGTTTATGCGGCCCGTTTGACGACAACATCAAACAGCTTGAACGTCGACTGGGCATCGAAATTAACCGCCGCGATAACCACTTTAAGCTCACCGGACGCACCATTAGCGTGAACGCCGCCGCAGATATTCTGCGCAGCCTCTACGTTGATACCGCCCCGATGCGCGGCCAAACCCAGGATATTGAACCTGAGCAGATCCATCTCGCCATCAAAGAGGCCCGCGTGCTTGAGCAGAGCGCCGAGAGCGTGCCGGAGTATGGTAAAGCGGTCAATATCAAAACCAAGCGCGGCGTGATCAAACCGCGTACGCCAAACCAGGCGCAGTATATTGCCAATATCCTCGACCATGACATCACCTTTGGCGTGGGGCCGGCAGGGACAGGGAAAACCTACCTCGCCGTTGCCGCGGCAGTAGATGCGCTGGAGCGTCAGGACGTTCGCCGTATTCTGCTGACCCGTCCCGCGGTAGAAGCCGGTGAGAAGCTCGGCTTCCTGCCAGGGGATCTGAGCCAGAAGGTTGACCCGTATCTGCGTCCGCTGTACGACGCGCTGTTTGAGATGCTGGGCTTTGAGAAAGTCGAGAAGCTGATGGAGCGTAACGTGATTGAAGTTGCGCCGCTGGCCTACATGCGCGGCCGCACGCTGAATGATGCGTTTATCATCCTCGATGAGAGTCAGAACACCACCATCGAACAGATGAAGATGTTCCTGACGCGTATTGGCTTTAACTCGAAAGCGGTGATCACCGGGGATATCACCCAGGTCGACCTGCCGCGCAGCACCAAATCCGGCCTGCGCCACGCTATTGAAGTGCTGGCAGAGGTGGATGAGATTAGCTTTAACTTCTTCCACAGCGAAGACGTGGTACGCCACCCGGTGGTTGCCCGCATCGTGACCGCCTATGAGGCGTGGGAAGAGACAGAGCAGAAACGTAAAGCCGAGCTGGCCGCCGAGCGTAAGCGCGAAGCTCAGCATCAGGAGCATGAGCAAAAATGAGTTCGGTAATCCTCGATTTACAGCTGGCGTGTGATGACGCGAGCGGCCTGCCAGACGAAGCACAGTTTCAGGGCTGGCTGAACGCGGTTATCCCGCAGTTTCAGGAGGAGTCCGAAGTGACGATCCGCCTCGTGGACGAGGCGGAGAGCCACGAGCTGAACCTGACCTACCGCGGCAAGGACAAGCCCACCAACGTGCTCTCGTTCCCGTTTGAGGCACCGCCGGGCATCGAGCTGCCGCTGCTTGGCGACCTGATCATCTGCCGTCAGGTGGTAGAGCAGGAGGCCCGCGAGCAGGAAAAGCCGCTGGAGGCGCACTGGGCGCACATGGTGGTGCATGGCAGTCTGCACCTGCTGGGCTACGATCATATTGAAGATGACGAGGCCGAAGAGATGGAGAGCCTGGAAACAGAGATAATGCTTGCTCTGGGCTATGAGGATCCGTACATTGCCGAGAAGGAGTAGCTTGGCTACTTCTGAGCCGTCTGGCGCTGAGTTTGCGCGCCGGACAACACATTTATTAACATGAGAACCCATACGACGCCATGAGCGACGACAATTCACACAGTAGCGACCCACTTAACAGCAGCAAAAAGGGATTCTTCTCCCTCTTACTGAGCCAGCTCTTTCACGGCGAACCGAAAAACCGTGACGAACTTCTGGCGCTGATCCGTGACTCCGGGCAGAACGAGCTTATCGACGAAGATACGCGCGACATGCTTGAAGGGGTAATGGATATTGCCGACCAGCGCGTTCGCGACATCATGATCCCACGCTCGCAGATGATCACCCTGAAACGCAACCAGACGCTGGATGAGTGCCTCGATGTGATTATCGAGTCTGCCCACTCCCGCTTCCCGGTGATCAGCGAAGATAAGGACCACATCGAAGGGATTTTGATGGCCAAGGATCTGCTGCCCTTTATGCGCAGCGATGCCGAAGCCTTCAGCATGGAGAAAGTGCTACGTCCGGCGGTTGTCGTCCCGGAGAGCAAACGGGTTGACCGGATGCTGAAAGAGTTCCGCTCACAGCGCTATCATATGGCTATCGTTATTGATGAGTTTGGTGGCGTCTCGGGCCTCGTGACCATCGAAGATATTCTTGAGCTGATCGTCGGCGAAATTGAAGATGAGTACGACGAAGAGGAAGATATCGACTTCCGTCAGCTGAGCCGTCACACCTGGACGGTGCGCGCCCTGGCCTCTATTGAAGATTTCAATGAGTCCTTTGGTACCCACTTTAGCGATGAAGAGGTGGACACCATCGGTGGGCTGGTGATGCAGGCCTTTGGCCATCTGCCAGCGCGGGGCGAATCTATCGACATTGATGGTTACCAGTTTAAAGTCGCCATGGCCGACAGCCGTCGTATTATTCAGGTTCACGTAAAAATGCCAGAAGACGCAGCGCAGCCTAAACTGGACGAGTAATCCACCTGGACGAGTAATGTAAATGGTATTTGCCTCACTGTTTGAGCGTCAGCGCATGCGTTTGCTGCTGGCGCTGTTATTAGGAGCCAGCGGAACGCTGGCTTTTTCTCCTTATGACTTCTGGCCCGCCGCGCTTATCTCCCTTATCGGCCTGCAAGGGCTGACGCTTAACCGTCGCCCGCTACAGGCGGCGGCGATTGGCTATGCGTGGGGGTTTGGTCTCTTTGGCACCGGGATTAACTGGGTCTACGTCAGCATCGCCCAGTTTGGCGGTATGCCGGGGCCGGTCAACGTCTTTCTCGTGGTGCTGCTGGCGGCCTATCTGTCGCTCTATACCGGTCTGTTCGCCGGGATCCTCTCCCGCCTGTGGCCGCGTACCAGCGCCATCCGCGTAGCCATCGCTGCGCCGGTGGTCTGGCAGCTCACCGAGCTTCTGCGCGGCTGGGTGTTAACCGGCTTCCCGTGGCTGCAGTTTGGCTACAGCCAGATTGACGGCCCGCTGAAGGGGCTGGCCCCGGTGATGGGCGTCGAGGCGATCAACTTCCTGCTGATGGTGGTCAGCGGCCTGCTGGTGCTGGCGGCGGCTCACCGCAGCTGGCGCACCCTGGCGGTGGCGGTGGTGCTCTTTGCCCTGCCCTTCCCGCTGCGCTACATCCAGTGGTTTACTCCGGTAACGGATCGCACCACCCAGGTATCACTGGTGCAGGGCAATATTCCGCAGTCCCTGAAGTGGGATGAGGGTCAGCTGGAGAATACGCTGAATATCTATCTCGACGCTACCGAGCGGGAGATGGGCAAGTCGCAGCTGATTATCTGGCCGGAGTCGGCCATTCCGGATCTGGAGATCAACCAGCAGCGCTTCTTAAGCACGATGGACGATCTGCTGCGGGCGAAGAACACGACGCTGATTACCGGCATCGTCGACGCGCGCCTGAACAAGCAGAACCGCTACGACACCTATAACACCATCATTACGCTGGGCAAAGAGAGCGCGTATAACTACAACTCCACGAATCGCTACAACAAAAACCATCTGGTGCCGTTTGGCGAGTTTGTGCCGCTGGAGTCTATTCTGCGTCCGCTGGCCCCGTTCTTCGATCTGCCGATGTCCTCGTTTAGCCGCGGTCCCTACGTGCAGCCGCAGCTCTCAGCCCACGGCTTCGAGCTGACCCCGGCCATCTGCTATGAGATCATCCTCGGCGAGCAGGTGCGGGACAACTTCCGGCCGAATACCGACTTCCTGCTGACCATCTCTAACGATGCCTGGTTCGGTAAGTCCATCGGTCCGTGGCAGCATTTCCAGATGGCGCGGATGCGCTCTCTGGAGCTGGCGCGTCCGCTGCTGCGCAGCACCAACAACGGCATCACCGCCGTGATTGGCCCGCAGGGTGAAATCCAGGCCATGCTGCCGCAGTTCACCCGTCAGGTGCTGACCACCAAGGTCACGCCGACCACCGGCCTGACGCCGTATGCCCGCATGGGCAACTGGCCGGTGTGGATCCTCACTGCGCTGTTCGGCTTTGGCGCGGTAATTATGAGCCTGCGTCAACGCCGCGTTAAATAATCCTTTCGCATTGCCCGGCGGCACTTCGCTTGCCGGGCCTACCCCTTCATAACCCCTTCTGCATATTTCGACCTGGCACAGCAATTGCTTAATATTATCAGGCAGCTGCGGATCGTTGCCGATGCGCCGTAACGGTGCACCAGCAGTGAACACCTGAAGCACTAAAAAGGTGCAATCGATGTTTTCTGCCTCGAAATGGTGCGGTGCGCTTCGCAAAACGAAACAATAAAGCAGCAAAATGTTTACACCAAGCCACACTAAATGTTAACAAACACGCATAACACTGCATGCTTGTGCTGCAGGATATAACAACACAAACACACACACTGGGTATCAATGCGTCTCTGGCGCTGATGATGAAGGAGTTGGATATGCAATTACGTAAACTGACCGCGGCAATGCTGTTAGTGGGAATGAGCGCCGGTCTGGCACATGCCGAAGACGCCGCCGCGCCAGCTGCTGGCAGCACGCTGGATAAAATTGCCAAGAACGGTGTGATTGTGGTCGGCCACCGTGAGTCTTCCGTCCCGTTCTCTTACTATGACAACCAGCAGAAAGTGGTTGGCTACTCACAGGACTACTCCAACGCGATCGTTGAAGCGGTTAAAAAACAGCTGAACAAACCCGATCTGCAGGTCAAGCTGATCCCGATCACCTCCCAGAACCGTATTCCGCTGCTGCAGAACGGCACCTTTGATTTTGAGTGTGGCTCCACCACTAACAACCTTGAACGTCAGAAGCAGGCCGCCTTCTCTAACACCATTTTCGTGGTCGGCACCCGCCTGCTGGCGAAAAAAGGCGGTGCCATCAAGGACTTCCCGGATCTGAAAGGCAAAGCGGTAGTAGTGACTTCCGGTACCACCTCTGAAGTGCTGCTGCATAAGCTCAACGACGAGCAGAAAATGGATATGCGCATCATCAGCGCGAAAGATCACGGCGACTCCTTCCGCACCCTGGAGAGCGGCCGCGCGGTGGCCTTTATGATGGATGATGCCCTGCTGGCTGGCGAACGCGCGAAGGCGAAGAAGCCGGACAACTGGGAGATCGTCGGCAAGCCGCAGTCTGAAGAAGCCTACGGCTGCATGCTGCGTAAAGATGATCCGCAGTTCAAAAAGCTGATGGATGACACCATCGCCCAGGCGCAGACCTCCGGCGAAGCGGCGAAGTGGTTTGATAAGTGGTTCAAGAACCCGATTCCGCCAAAAAACCTGAACATGAACTTCGAGCTCTCTAACGAGATGCAGGCCCTGTTCAAAACGCCAAATGACAAAGCACTTAACTAACTAGAAACACAGGGCGGGTTTTCCTGCCCTCTCGATTGACGGGAAGCACGGACAGACTAGACGCTGGAGGGTCGTTCCCCCATCCGGCGCGACGCTTACGCATAAAAAGGTGCGTAAAGCTTCTCACCAATCTTCGAGGGTAGCGCTGCTACCCTTTTTTTTCTGAGGTACATGTATGTCAATAGACTGGAACTGGGGTATTTTTCTACAACAGGCCCCGTTCGGCAACACCACCTATTTAGGCTGGCTGTGGAGCGGTTTTCAGGTCACGGTCGCGCTGTCGATTACCGCCTGGATCATCGCATTTCTTGTCGGCTCGCTGTTCGGTATTCTCCGCACCGTGCCCAACCGTTTCCTCTCCGGGATCGGTACGCTCTACGTTGAGCTGTTCCGTAACGTTCCGCTGATCGTACAGTTCTTCACCTGGTACCTTGTTGTGCCTGAGCTGCTGCCGGAAGATCTCGGCATGTGGTTCAAGTCAGAGCTCGACCCGAATATTCAGTTCTTCCTCTCGTCGATGATCTGTCTGGGGCTGTTCACCGCTGCGCGCGTCTGCGAGCAGGTGCGGGCCGCGATCCAGTCGCTGCCGCGCGGGCAAAAGAACGCCGGGCTGGCGATGGGGCTGACGCTGCCGCAGACCTACCGCTACGTACTGCTGCCTAACGCCTACCGCGTGATTGTGCCGCCGATGACCTCCGAGATGATGAACCTGGTGAAAAACTCCGCCATCGCCTCGACCATCGGGCTGGTGGATATGGCCGCGCAGGCGGGCAAGCTGCTGGACTACTCCGCCCACGCCTGGGAATCCTTTACCGCGATCACCCTCGCCTACGTGCTCATTAACGCCTTCATTATGCTGGTAATGAATCTGGTGGAACGTAAAGTTCGCCTGCCGGGCAATATGGGGAGCAAATAACCATGTACGAATTTGACTGGAGTTCTATTCTCCCGGCGATGCCCTACCTGCTGGACGGGCTGGTCATTACCCTGAAAATTACCATTACCGCGGTGCTGGTCGGCATCGTCTGGGGCACCATTCTGGCCGTGCTGCGCCTGTCGAGCTTTAAGCCGCTCGCCTGGTTTGCTACCGCCTACGTCAACGTGTTCCGCTCTATCCCGCTGGTGATGGTGCTGCTGTGGTTCTATCTGATTGTACCGGGGCTGCTGCAAAACGTGCTCGGGCTGTCGCCAACCACCGATATCCGTCTGATCTCGGCGATGGTCGCCTTCTCGATGTTTGAAGCGGCTTACTACTCGGAGATTATCCGCGCCGGTATTCAAAGTATCTCACGCGGGCAGTCCAGCGCGGCGCTGGCGCTTGGCATGACCCACTGGCAGTCGATGAAGCTTATCATCCTGCCGCAGGCCTTCCGCGCCATGGTGCCGCTGCTGCTCACCCAGGGGATCGTCCTGTTCCAGGATACCTCGCTGGTGTACGTGCTCAGCCTGGCGGACTTCTTCCGTACCGCATCCACCATCGGTGAGCGTGATGGTACTCAGGTAGAGATGATCCTCTTTGCCGGCGTGGTCTATTTTGCAATTAGTCTCAGTGCTTCACTGTTGGTCAGCTATCTGAAGAAAAGGACAGTTTAATGATTTCCCTGAAAAACGTTTCAAAATGGTATGGTCACTTTCAGGTGCTAACCGACTGCTCCACGGAAGTGAAAAAGGGTGAAGTGGTAGTGGTTTGCGGGCCGTCCGGCTCCGGTAAGTCAACGCTGATTAAAACCGTCAACGGCCTGGAGCCGGTACAGCAGGGTGAAATCCTGGTAAACGGCACCAAGGTCACCGACAAGAAAACCAATCTTGCCGAGCTACGCTCCCACGTTGGGATGGTGTTCCAGCACTTTGAGCTGTTCCCGCACCTGTCGATTATTGAAAACCTCACCCTCGCCCAGGTGAAGGTCCTGAAGCGCAACAAGGCGGCGGCACGCGATAAAGGCCTCAAGCTGCTGGAGCGCGTCGGTCTCTCTACCCACGCCGATAAGTTCCCGGCCCAGCTGTCAGGCGGCCAGCAGCAGCGCGTGGCCATTGCCCGCGCCCTGTGCATGGATCCGGTGGCGATGCTGTTTGACGAACCGACCTCTGCGCTCGATCCTGAGATGATCAATGAGGTGCTGGACGTCATGGTGGAGCTGGCGCAGGAGGGAATGACCATGATGGTGGTTACCCACGAGATGGGCTTTGCGCGTAAGGTTGCGACCCGAGTGATCTTTATGGACGAGGGGAAAATCGTCGAGGACTCCGCCAAGGAGGATTTCTTCGCTAATCCAAAATCCGAGCGGGCAAAAGATTTTCTCGCCAAAATCCTGCACTAATTCGGGTAATCGCCGGGCGGCACTGCGTTTGCCCGGCCTACCCATCCTCCATTACGGCTCAAACGGTCGACGCTGGAACTGGTCGTGACCACACTTCGGACAGAGCGGCAGCGCATCCGGGGTGTAGACCGCCAGGTGATAGTGGCACTTCTCACACACTAAATTCCCTAACCCCACCACCTCACCGCTGTGATAGACCCCATGGTGGTTCAGATCCTGAAACACCTCGCGCCACTCCAGCTGGGTTTTATCGGTAATGTCCGCCAGCTCCTGCCACAGGCTCTCTTTAATCACCCGCATAAAGACGCTGTCGGTGACCTCCCCCTGGCTCTCGTTATAGCTGCGGGCAAACTCTTCGAGATCGCGACGCAGGGCACGCGTCAGCTCCTCGACCTCGGTTGGCGTTAACTCGCCCGTCTGGGTGACGCGCAGCCGCGCCTGCTCCACCAGCGCATCGATATCCCGATCGCCACTGCGCAAACGCTCGGTCAGCGTCGTAACCTGTTCACGATAATACTGAGCAACCTTGTTCATCCTTTCGCCTCCGGGCTGGGTAACGTCTTCTAATAATAGACCTTATTTTTCCGCCGCTTTGCTACCTTTGCCACAGCCTGTGTAAATTCGTGCAAGGATGCCCGTCAGCCCTTTTCATCACCGTCAGCGCGAAAGGCTGTTTTGAAACTGGCGTTTGGGCTATGCTATGCGGATCTTGAACAACACATCTTAATGCTACGCTTGTAGCTGTATTGAAAACAGGACCACTGGCTGCCATGCAAGAGCAATACCGCCCGGAAGAGATAGAATCCAAAGTCCAGCTTCACTGGGAAGAGAAGCGCACATTTGAAGTCACTGAAGATGAGAGCAAAGAGAAGTATTACTGCCTCTCTATGCTTCCCTATCCTTCTGGCCGGCTACACATGGGCCACGTGCGTAACTACACCATTGGCGACGTGATCTCCCGCTATCAGCGCATGCTGGGCAAAAACGTTCTGCAGCCCATCGGCTGGGATGCGTTCGGCCTGCCAGCGGAAGGTGCCGCAGTGAAGAACAACACCGCGCCCGCGCCGTGGACCTACGACAATATCAACTACATGAAAAACCAGCTCAAGATGCTGGGCTTTGGCTACGACTGGAGCCGCGAGCTGGCGACCTGCACCCCGGAATACTACCGCTGGGAGCAGAAGTTCTTCACCGAGCTGTATAAAAAAGGCCTGGTCTACAAGAAGACCTCAGCGGTGAACTGGTGCCCGAACGACCAGACCGTGCTGGCTAACGAGCAGGTGATCGACGGCTGCTGCTGGCGCTGCGACACCAAGGTTGAGCGTAAAGAGATCCCGCAGTGGTTTATCAAAATCACCGCCTACGCTGACGAGCTGCTGAACGACCTGGACCATATGGACCAGTGGCCGGACACCGTTAAAACCATGCAGCGCAACTGGATCGGCCGCTCGGAAGGCGTTGAGATCACCTTTGACGTCGAGAACAGCGACGACAAGCTGACCGTCTACACCACCCGTCCAGACACCTTTATGGGCGTCACCTACCTGGCAGTTGCCGCGGGCCACCCGCTGAGCACCCAGGCGGCGGCCTATAACCCGGCGCTGGGCGACTTCATTGCCGAATGCCGCAACACCAAGGTTGCCGAAGCAGACATGGCGACCATGGAGAAAAAAGGCGTCGACACCGGCGTGCGCGCGATTCACCCGCTGACCGGCGAAGCGATCCCGGTCTGGGCAGCGAACTTCGTGCTGATGGAGTACGGTACCGGCGCAGTGATGGCCGTTCCGGGCCACGATCAGCGCGACTACGAGTTTGCCACCAAATATGGCTTAGAGATCAAGCCGGTTATCCTGGCCGCTGACGGCACGCCGCCGGATCTCAGCGCGCAGGCGCTGACCGAAAAAGGCGTGCTGTTTAACTCCGGCGAGTTTGACGGTCTGGGCTTTGAGGCCGCATTTAACGCCATTGCCGACAAGCTTGCGGCTAACGGCGTCGGCGAGCGCAAGGTTAACTTCCGTCTGCGCGACTGGGGCGTCTCCCGTCAGCGCTACTGGGGCGCACCCATCCCGATGGTCACCCTGGAAGATGGCACCGTGCTGCCGACCCCGGAAGATCAGCTGCCGGTTATTCTGCCGGAAGACGTGGTGATGGACGGCATTACCAGCCCGATCAAAGCCGATCCGGAGTGGGCGAAAACCACCGTCAACGGCCAGCCAGCGCTGCGTGAAACCGACACCTTCGACACCTTTATGGAGTCCTCCTGGTACTATGCGCGCTACACCTGCCCGCAATACAACGAGGGTATGCTGGATCCGAACGCCGCCAACTACTGGCTGCCGGTGGATATCTACATCGGCGGGATTGAACACGCCATTATGCACCTGCTCTACTTCCGCTTCTTCCACAAGCTGATGCGCGATGCAGGCATGGTGAACTCTGATGAGCCAGCGAAGCAGCTGCTCTGCCAGGGCATGGTGTTGGCAGACGCCTTCTACTACGTGGGCGTAAACGGCGAGCGTAACTGGGTCTCCCCGAAAGAGGCGATCGTTGAGCGTGATGAGAAAGGTCGCATTGTGAAAGCGCAGGACGCAGCGGGTCATGAGCTGGTCTATACCGGCATGAGCAAGATGTCCAAGTCGAAAAACAACGGCATCGACCCGCAGGAGATGGTAGAGCGCTACGGCGCGGATACCGTGCGTCTGTTTATGATGTTCGCCTCCCCGGCGGATATGACGCTTGAGTGGCAGGAATCCGGCGTAGAGGGGGCGAACCGCTTCCTGAAGCGCGTCTGGAAACTGGTTTACGAGCACACTTCGCAGGGCGATGCCCCGGCGCTGGACGTTACTGCACTGAGCGAAGATCAGCAGGCGCTGCGTCGTGACGTGCATAAAACTATTGCCAAAGTGACCGATGATATCGGTCGCCGTCAGACCTTCAACACCGCCATTGCGGCGATCATGGAGCTGATGAACAAGCTGGCGAAAGCGCCGCTGGAAGGCGAGCAGGATCGCGCCCTGATGCAGGAGGCGCTGTTGGCCGTGGTGCGTATGCTGAACCCGTTCACTCCGCACGCCAGCTTCACCCTGTGGCAGGAGCTGAAAGGCGAAGGCGATATCGACAACGCGCCGTGGCCGGTAGCGGATGAGCAGGCGATGGTCGAGAACACCACCCTGGTCGTCGTACAGGTAAACGGTAAAGTACGCGGTAAAATCACCGTGCCGGTCGACGCCAGCGAAGAGCAGGTGCGCGAGCGCGCAGGTCAGGAGCCGCTGGTAGCAAAATATCTTGATGGCGTTACCGTACGTAAAGTGATTTACGTTCCAGGTAAACTGCTTAATCTGGTCGTTGGCTAAGCGCGGGAGGAAGCGTGCGATTTCTAACAACACTCTTGTTGTCATTGGCGGTGCTGGCCACCGCCGGATGCGGTTGGCACCTGCGTAACAGCTCAGCCATTCCTGCTGAGATGAAAACGATGATTTTCGACTCTGGGGATCCTAATGGTCCGCTCAGCCGCGCGATACGTGCGCAGCTGCGCCTGAACGGCGTGACGCTGGTAGAGAAGAGCTCCGTACGCCAGGATGTGCCTTCCCTGCGTCTGGGCGCAGCCTCGATTAGCCAGGACACCGCCTCCATCTTCCGCGACGGCCGTACCGCTGAGTACCAGATGGTAATGAGCGTTCAGGCTACGGTGCTGATCCCAGGTCAGGGGATCTACCCGCTGCACACCAAAGTCTATCGTTCATTCTTCGATAACCCGCAGACCGCGCTGGCGAAAGATGCCGAGCAGGAGATGATTGTTGCGGAGATGTACGATAAAGCCGCTCAGCAGCTGATCCGTCAGCTGCCAAGCGTGCAAACGGCGGAGAAGCAGGAGAAGATTGCGGAAGCCAAAGCAGAAGCCAAAGCGACCGACACCTCTTCCCGCGTCTCAACCACGCTGGGTAACTGATGTTAAAGTTGTACCCTGAACAGCTCCGCGCGCAGCTCAATGAAGGGCTGCGCGCGGCGTATCTGCTGCTTGGCAACGATCCGTTGCTGCTGCAGGAGAGCCAGGATGCGGTGCGTCAGGTTGCCGCCGCCCAGGGCTTTGATGAGCACCATACCGTTACCCTGGATGCCAGCACCGACTGGACCGCGCTTTTCTCCCTCTGTCAGGCCATGAGTCTGTTCGCCAGCCGCCAGACGCTGCTACTCCAGCTGCCGGACAACGGGCCCAATGCGGCCATCAATGAACAGCTCGCTACCCTGACAGGACTGCTGCATGACGATCTGCTGCTGATCGTGCGGGGCAATAAGCTCACCAAGGCGCAGGAGAATGCCGCCTGGTTTACCGCTCTGGCTAACCGCGCCGTGCTGGTCACCTGCCAGACGCCGGAGCAGGCGCAGCTGCCGCGCTGGGTCGCCAATCGCGCAAAACAGAACCATCTCCAGCTTGATGATGCTGCGAACCAGCTGCTCTGCTACTGCTATGAGGGTAACCTGCTGGCGCTGGCGCAGGCGCTGGATCGTCTCTCTTTACTCTGGCCCGACGGCAAGCTCACCCTGCCCCGCGTTGAGCAGGCGGTGAACGATGCCGCGCACTTTACCCCCTTCCACTGGGTGGATGCCCTGCTGGCAGGCAAGAGCAAACGCGCCCTGCATATTTTGCAGCAGCTGAAGCTTGAGGCCAGCGAGCCGGTGATCCTCCTGCGTACCTTGCAGCGTGAACTGCTGCAGCTGGTGACCTTAAAGCGCCAGATGGCGCAGACTCCGCTGCGCACCCTCTTTGACAAACACCGGGTGTGGCAGAACCGCCGTGCCGTCACCACCGAGGCGCTAAATCGCCTGAGCCATACCCAGCTTCGCCAGGCGGTGCATCTCCTGAGCCGCACCGAACTCACCGTAAAGCAGGACTACGGTCAGTCGGTTTGGGCCGAGCTGGAAGGACTCTCTCTGCTACTCTGTCATAAGACACTGGCGGACGTTTTTATCGATGGATGATATGAATCAGCTGCAGGCGCTGTTTGGCGGGACCTTCGATCCCGTCCACTACGGCCACCTTTTACCGGTAGAGGCGCTGGCAGAGGCGATTAATCTCGCACGGGTTATCATTATGCCCAATAACGTGCCGCCCCACCGCCCGCAGCCGGAGGCCACCAGCCAGCAGCGTAAGACCATGCTGGCGTTGGCTATCAACGATCGTCCGCTGTTCACCCTCGACGAGCGGGAACTGCAGCGCGACACGCCGTCCTACACGGCGGAAACGCTGGCGCAATGGCGTCAGGAGAGCGGCCCCGCCCGCCCGCTGGCGTTTATTATCGGCCAGGATTCGCTGCTCAGCTTCCCGACCTGGTACCGCTACGACAGCATTCTTAGCTACTGCCATCTGATTGTCTGCCGCCGTCCCGGCTATGCGCTGGAGATGCGCGATGCAACGCACCAGCGCTGGCTAGAGCAGCATCTCACTACCGATGCCCGCGAGCTGCATACCCTGCCCGCCGGAAAAATTTTTCTCGCGCAAACCCCGTGGTTCGACATCTCTGCCACGCAAATCCGTCACCGGCTACAGCAGAACCAGCCCTGTGACGATCTGCTCCCACCCGCCGTGCTCGACTACATTGTGCAGCAGGGTCTGTATCGCTAAGCCTGGGATTAATTCATTAGAAGATTGACACGATCGTCAAGACTGCTATTCTCCGCTGCCAGACTTTTCCCTCCGCAGCAGTTCCATAGAAATTGTTTTACAAAAATGGCGATGCAATCTTGTGCGGAGGGTGGGATGATAGCCCACTTTCAGACACATATGGGCAACTCTTGTCCCGAAAAGGCCGGGCTTCAGGTATACTGGCTGACTATCTATTGAATATCGTTATTTGCATCCACCCAGGGGGAACACTTGCAGGGTAAAGCACTCCAGGATTTTGTTATCGACAAAATTGATGACCTGAAAGGTCAGGACATCGTCACCTTAGACGTTAAAGGTAAATCAAGCATCACCGACTGCATGATCATCTGCACCGGTACCTCGACGCGTCACGTTGTCTCTATCGCTAACCATGTGGTTCAGGAATCCCGCGCTGCCGGCCTGATCCCGTTTGGCGTAGAAGGCGAAAACGTTGCCGATTGGGTCGTGGTCGATCTGGGCGATGTCATTGTCCACGTTATGCAGGAAGAGAGCCGTCAGCTCTATGAGCTGGAAAAGCTCTGGGGTTAATGGGTGAAGCTGCAACTGGTCGCCGTCGGCACGAAAATGCCCGACTGGGTACAAACCGGCTTTACTGAATATCTGCGTCGATTTCCGAAAGATATGCCGTTTGAGCTGGTAGAGATCCCTGCCGGCAAGCGCGGCAAAAATGCCGACATCAAACGTATCCTTGATAAAGAGGGTGAGCTTATGCTCGCTGCGGCTGGAAAAAACCGCATCGTCACCCTCGATATTCCAGGCAAGCCCTGGGATACGCCGCAGCTGGCCATCGAGCTGGAGCGCTGGAAGCAGGACGGACGCGACGTCAGCCTGCTGATCGGCGGTCCGGAAGGGTTATCCCCCGCCTGCAAAGCGGCAGCAGAACAAAGTTGGTCACTCTCTGCGTTAACGCTCCCCCACCCGCTGGTCCGGGTTCTGGTGGCTGAAAGCCTCTATCGCGCATGGAGCATTACGACCAACCATCCCTATCACCGTGAGTAACGAAGAGCCTTAGGTAGATTAAGCAGCGGATGAAATTACAGAACTCTTTTCGCGACTATACGGCTGAGTCCGCGCTGTTTGTGCGCAGGGCGATTGTCGCCTTTACAGGGATCCTGCTGCTCAGCGGCGTGCTCGTCGCCAACCTCTATAATCTGCAGATCGTCCGTCACACCGACTACCAGACGCGTTCCAACGAAAACCGTATCAAGCTGGTGCCGATTGCTCCGAGCCGCGGCATTATCTATGACCGCAACGGTACCCCGCTGGCGCTCAACCGCACCATCTACCAGGTTGAGATGATGCCTGAGAAGGTGGATAACGTGCAGCAGACGCTGGATGCGCTGCGTGACGTGGTCGATCTCAACGATGATGACATCGCTAATTTCAAAAAAGAGCGCGCCCGCTCGCACCGTTTCACCTCTATTCCGGTGAAGTCTAACCTGACGGAAGTCCAGGTGGCGCGCTTTGCGGTTAACCAGTACCGCTTCCCCGGCGTAGAAGTGAAAGGCTACAAGCGTCGCTTCTATCCCTACGGCTCTGCCCTGACCCACGTTATCGGCTACGTATCGAAAATCAACGATAAAGACGTGGAACGCCTCGATAAAGAGGGGATCCTCGCCAACTATGCGGCCACGCACGATATCGGCAAGCTGGGCATTGAGCGCTACTACGAGAACGTCCTTCACGGCCAGACCGGCTATGAAGAGGTTGAGGTTAACAACCGTGGCCGCGTGATCCGCCAGCTAAAAGAGGTGCCGCCCCAGGCCGGGCATGACATCTACCTGACGCTGGATCTCAAGCTGCAAACCTATATTGAAACCCTGCTTGAGGGGAGCCGTGCGGCGGTCGTGGTTACCGATCCGCGCACCGGCGGCATTCTGGCGCTGGTTTCCATGCCAAGCTACAACCCAAACCTGTTTGTTGACGGGATCTCCAGCAAGGATTACAACGGCCTGCTGCACGATCCCAACACGCCGCTGATTAACCGTGCTACCCAGGGCGTTTATCCCCCGGCATCCACCGTTAAGCCTTATGTCGCGGTGTCGGCGCTGAGCGCGGGCGTGATTAACCGCAATACCAGCCTGTTTGACCCCGGCTGGTGGCAGCTTCCCGGCTCTGAGAAGCGCTATCGCGACTGGAAAAAGTGGGGCCACGGCCACCTGAACGTCACCAAATCGCTGGAAGAGTCCGCCGATACCTTCTTCTACCAGGTCGCCTACGACATGGGGATCGATCGCCTCGGGGAGTGGATGAGTAAATTTGGCTACGGCCACTATACCGGCATCGACCTTTCTGAAGAGCGCTCCGGGAACATGCCGACCCGCGAGTGGAAGCTAAAACGCTTTAAGAAGCCATGGTACCAGGGCGACACCATTCCGGTGGGCATCGGCCAGGGCTACTGGACGGCGACGCCGATCCAGATGAGCAAGGCGATGATGATCCTGATTAACGATGGCATCGTCAAAGTCCCGCATCTGTTGATGAGCACGGCGCAGAACGGCCAGCAGGTGCCCTGGAAGCAGCCTGAGCAGCCGCCGGTGGGCGATATCCACTCTGGCTACTGGGAGATTGCCAAAGACGGTATGTACGGCGTGGCCAACCGTGCCAACGGCACGGCGCACAAATATTTTGCTAACGCGCCTTATAAAGTGGCGGCGAAATCCGGTACGGCACAGGTGTTTGGCCTGAAGGCCAACGAAACCTATAACGCCCATAAAATTGCCGAACGCCTGCGCGACCATAAGTTGATGACGGCGTTTGCCCCCTATGACCATCCCCAGGTCGCGGTGGCGATCATTCTGGAAAACGGCGGTGCAGGCCCGGCAGTCGGGACCATCATGCGCCAGATCCTCGACCACATTATGCTGGGCGATAACAACACCGACCTGCCCGCCGAGAATCCAGCGGCCACGGCGGCTGAGGACCAATAACCATGACGGATAATCCGAACAAAAAATCGTTCTGGGATAAAATCCACATCGATCCGGCGCTGCTGCTGATCGTTCTTGCGCTGCTGTTCTACAGCGCCATCGTGATCTGGAGCGCCAGCGGTCAGGATGTCGGCATGACCGAGCGCAAAATTGGCCAGATCGCCATGGGCCTGGTGGTGATGGTGGTGATGGCGCAGATCCCGCCCCGCGTCTATGAGGGCTGGGCCCCCTATCTCTACATCTTTTGCGTGATCCTGCTGGTGGCAGTTGACGCCTTTGGTGCCATCTCGAAAGGGGCACAGCGCTGGCTCGATTTAGGCATCGTGCGCTTCCAGCCCTCGGAGATTGCAAAAATCGCCGTCCCGCTGATGGTGGCGCGCTTTATCAACCGCGACGTCTGCCCGCCCTCGCTGAAAAATACCGGCATTGCGCTGGTGCTGATCTTCATGCCTACCCTGCTCGTTGCCGCGCAGCCGGACCTCGGGACCTCGATTCTGATCGCCCTGTCGGGCCTGTTTGTGCTCTTCCTGTCGGGGCTGAGCTGGCGGCTGATTGGCATTGCCGCCCTGCTGCTGGCGGCGTTTATCCCGATCCTCTGGTTCTTCCTGATGCACGACTATCAGCGCCAGCGCGTTATGATGCTGCTCGATCCAGAAACCGATCCGCTGGGCGCAGGCTATCATATTATTCAGTCTAAAATTGCTATTGGCTCCGGCGGCCTGCGCGGCAAAGGCTGGCTGCACGGCACCCAGTCGCAGCTTGAGTTTCTGCCCGAGCGCCATACCGACTTTATCTTCGCCGTACTGGGCGAGGAGCTGGGTCTGGTGGGGATCCTGATCCTGCTGGCGCTTTACCTGCTGCTGATTATGCGCGGCCTGTGGATCGCCGCCCATGCGCAGACCACCTTTGGCCGCGTCATGGCCGGGGGCTTAATGCTGATTTTATTCGTTTATGTGTTTGTTAATATTGGTATGGTGAGCGGTATTTTACCGGTGGTAGGGGTGCCCTTACCGTTGGTAAGCTACGGGGGCTCAGCCCTGATTGTGCTTATGGCCGGGTTTGGTATCGTGATGTCGATCCATACCCACAGAAAAATGTTGTCGAAAAGCGTATAAGAGGTTCGCAATGCGGAAGCTTTGCCTTGCAGTTTGCGTAGCAGCAGGATTACTGACAGCGTGTTCAAGTAACGACGAGAGCCAGCAGCCCACTGCCGCTGCGCCGCAGCCTGCGGTCTGTAACGGCCCGACGGTGGAGATCGGCGGGGCAGAACCACGCTACGAGCCGCTGAACCCCTCGGCGAATCAGGACTACGAGCGCGATGGAAAATCCTACAAGATTGTGCAGGACACCTCGCGCTTTACCCAGGCCGGTCTCGCCGCTATCTATGATGCGGAGCCAGGCAGCAACCTGACCGCCTCCGGCGAAGCTTTCGACCCGATGCAGCTGACGGCGGCCCATCCGACGCTGCCGATCCCCAGCTATGCGCGTATTACCAACCTCTCTAACGGCCGGATGGTGGTGGTGCGCATCAACGATCGCGGCCCCTATGGCAACGACCGGGTGATCTCCCTCTCCCGCGCCGCTGCCGACCGGCTGAACAACTCCAACAATACTAAAGTGCGGATCGATCCGATTATCGTCTCGCAGGACGGTTCGTTCTCAGGTCCGGGCACGGTGTGTACCACTATCGCCCAGCAGACCTACGCCCTGCCCGATCGTCCCGATCTGAGCGGCGGCATGGGCAGCGCCTCTTCCGCGCCGCAGCCCGCCCAGCCTGCGGCAGATGTCCGCCCTATCAGTAACGATACGCTGCAAAGCGATGGCGCGGCCGGCGCACCGGTTGGCGGCAGCGGCTTCCTCGGCGCACCGACCACGCTGGCGTCTGGCGTGCTGGAGGGCAACGAACCCGCTGCGCCAGTACAGCCGCAGCCGACCGTCGCTGCTCCGGCCCCCGCGGCCGCCCCTGTTGCTGCTGCACCTGCGGCAGCGGCACCGGTGACGGCCCCTGGCTCCGTTCAGGGTAGCGCACCCGCAGCGGCCCCGGCCCCTGCCCCAGCACCTGCGGCCACCGCCGGTGGTTACGTTGTGCAGGTGGGTGCCGTCAGCGACAAAGCACGCGCCGAGCAGTACCAGCAGCGTCTGGTCCAGCAGTTTGACGTGCCGGGACGCGTGACGCAGAACGGTGCGGTCTGGCGTATCCAGCTCGGCCCGTTCAGCAGCAAAGCCGATGCCAGCGCGCTTCAGCAGCGTTTGCAGAGTGAAGCGCAGCTGCAATCATTTATTACCAGCGCCCAATAAGCGCTTCATGGGGCATCTGACTTTGTCAACTTGTGTCAGTTTCAGTCACAAAGTCATGCGGAAAGTCAGATGCCTGCCGGTATAGCTTTTGCTATAGTAAGGCACTTTTTTTAATTTCATCACGGATGTCGTTGTTCTGACCATGAAGACCACTTTTTCCGTTCGTCTCGTGAAGCGCCTGGCGCTCACCACCGCGCTGGCCGCCGCCACGCTCTCCGCTGCCCATGCTGATGATCTGAACATTAAGACCATGATCCCGGGCGTTCCGCAAATTGACGCAGAGTCGTATATCCTGATCGACTACAACTCTGGCAAAGTGCTGGCGGAACAGAACGCCGACGCGCGCCGCGATCCGGCCAGCCTGACCAAAATGATGACCAGCTACGTCATCGGTCAGGCAATGAAAGCGGGTAAATTCAAAGAGACGGACCTGGTCACCATCGGCAACGATGCCTGGGCCACCGGCAACCCGGTCTTTAAAGGCTCATCGCTGATGTTCCTGAAGCCTGGCATGCAGGTGCCGGTCTCCCAGCTGATCCGTGGTATCAACCTGCAGTCCGGCAACGACGCCTGTGTGGCAATGGCTGACTATGTCGCCGGTAGCCAGGACGCCTTCGTTGGCCTGATGAACAGCTACGTGACCGCGCTGGGACTGAAAAACTCCCACTTCCAGACGGTGCACGGTCTCGACGCTGATGGTCAGTTCAGCTCCGCGCGCGACATGGCGCTGATTGGCCAGGCGCTGATCCGCGACGTGCCGAACGAGTACACCATCTACAAAGAGAAAGAGTTCACCTTTAACGGGATCCGCCAGACCAACCGCAACGGCCTGCTGTGGGATAACAGCCTGAACGTTGACGGAATCAAAACCGGTCACACGGACAAGGCGGGCTACAACCTGGTGGCGTCGGCAACCGAAGGCCAGATGCGCCTGATCTCCGCCGTGATGGGTGGCCGCACCTTTAAAGGCCGTGAAGCCGAAAGTAAAAAGCTGCTGACCTGGGGCTTCCGTTTCTTTGAAACCGTTAACCCAATCAAAGCAGGCAAAGAGTTTGCCTCTGAGCCAGCCTGGTTTGGCGACAGCGATCGCGCCTCGCTGGGTGTCGATAAAGACGTCTACCTGACCATTCCACGCGGTCGTATGAAGGATCTGAAGGCCAGCTACGTGCTGAGCAACAGCGAGCTGCACGCGCCGCTGGCAAAAAATCAGGTTGTCGGCACCATCAACTTCCAGCTTGATGGCAAAACCATTGAGCAGCGTCCGCTGGTCGTTCTGCAGGAGATCCCAGAGGGGAATTTCTTCGGCAAAATCATTGATTATATCAAATTGATGTTCCACCACTGGTTTGGTTAAAAAATAGACACTTGAAAGTGTGATTTCCATCCCCATATACTATGCATTCATTAAATATGCATAGTTGACGCTCCCGCCCTCTGGCGGGAGTTGTTCTTTTATTACGCCGGAGCTGACATGAAAACCAAACTTAACGAACTGCTTGAATTCCCAACCCCCTTTACCTACAAAGTGATGGGTCTGGCGAAACCTGAGCTGGTTGATCAGGTGGTGGAAGTGGTACAGCGCCATGCGCCAGGTGATTACTCTCCGCAGGTAAAACCGAGCAGCAAAGGCAACTACCACTCGGTCTCTATCACCATTACCGCGACGCACATTGAGCAGGTTGAAACGCTGTACGAAGAGCTTGGCAATATCGAAATCGTTCGTATGGTGCTGTAATCGTCCTGCGCCAATCTGCTGACGTGTTGCCCGGCGCTGGCCGGGGAACACCCTCCCTGTGATATACTCGCCCTACCTTTTGTTCTCCTTCGGAGATGCTGTTTTGCTTCAGGATACGATCCTTATCCGCCATCTGGGCTTGCAACCTTACGCGCCTGTTTCCGAGGCGATGCACACCTTTACCGATAACCGTGATGCCAACACCCCCGATGAAGTGTGGCTGGTCGAGCACGAGCCGGTGTTCACTCAGGGGCAGGCCGGTAAAGCGGAACATCTGCTGATGCCCGGTGATATACCTGTTATTCAGAGCGATCGCGGTGGTCAGGTGACCTATCACGGCCCCGGCCAGCAGGTGATGTATGTGCTGCTGGATCTTAAACGCCGCAAGCTGGGCGTGCGTGAGCTGGTGACCGTGCTTGAGCAGACCGTGGTAAACACGCTGGCCGAGCTGGATATTGATGCCCATCCGCGTGCAGATGCGCCTGGGGTGTACGTTGGTGAGAAGAAGATCTGCTCGCTGGGCCTGCGGATCCGCAAAGGCTGTTCGTTTCACGGCCTGGCGCTCAACATCGCCATGGATCTTGCGCCGTTCCGCCGGATCAACCCCTGCGGCTATGCGGGCATGGAGATGGCTCAGGTCAGCGAGTGGATTAACGCGGCAACGCCCGCCACGCTTGCCCCGCGACTTATCGCAAACTTACTTACGCTGCTAAATAATCCCCCACATCAATATATTAGCGAATAATATATCCTATATCCGCTGATAATTTTTTATCGGCGGTCTAAAATCTCATTGACCCTCCGAATAAAAACACCGATCCTGTCATTTGATGCCCCTGTTACTAAAGGGTAATTAAGGTTACATCGGACATGCTGCTTTGTTAGGTGACCTTTTGGCAGGTCACTATGCAACCTGCCTAATTATTAAATTGTTGAAATACAATGGAATGCGCGTATCCACGCGGTATGTGGGTACAGAGATGACACAAGAATATAATTTCAACTATCATTCATAATGTGAATGAATATGGAGTTTGAGCGTGGATGATAACGGTCTGTCGGATAAACGAATAGCCGAGCGTCGCGAAGAGGATAAACCCCAAATCTTCCGTACGCTGCGCAATATCGATCTCAATTTATTGACGATCTTTGAAGCCGTATATGTTCATAAGGGTATCGTCAACGCGGCGAAGGTACTTAACCTGACGCCCTCAGCGATTAGCCAGTCGATCCAGAAACTACGCGCCATCTTTCCCGATCCGCTGTTTATCCGTAAAGGTCAGGGGGTCACGCCTACGGCCTATGCGACGCATTTGCATGAATACGTTAGCCTTGGACTGGAGTCGATCCTTGGCGCACTGGATCTTACCGGCAGCTATGATAAACAGCGGACCATTACTATCGGGACGCCGCCCTCGCTGGGTACCCTGCTGATCCCACCCATTTACAAGGCGATAAAAGCGGCGCATCCGCACCTGCTGATCCGTAATATCCCCATTCTGGACGCGGAGAATCAGCTCGGCCAGTTCCAGACGGATCTCATCATCGATACGCATGTCACGGGCACCCGGACGCTTAACCACCACGTTCTCTATCACGACCAGCTGATCCTGATCTGTCGCAAAGACCATCCCTGCCTCCAGCAGCCGCTGACGGAAGAGACGCTGAGCCAGTATGAACATACGCTGCTTATGCTAGAGGGGCAGAGCATGAGCACCATGCGGCAGAAGATACGGGAGCTGTTCCCGGAGCAGCCGGTGAGCTTTAGCAGTTACAATATGTTTACAATCGCGGCACTCATTAGCCACAGCGATATGCTGGGTCTGATGCCGTCACGCCTGTTCAGCTTCTTTAACTCCTGTTGGCCTCTGACGGAAATCGATTTCCCGCCGTTGCACAACGCCACGGTAGAGGTTTCCCTCTATTACAACAAGTTAAGCCTGCGCGATCCGGTGCTGGAGAACGTGATTAGCGTGATTCGGAATGCCTTCGAGAAAGAATAGCCGCCAGGGCTGATGTCCGACGATGGCTGGACATAGAGCACAAAACAACAACTATTTTACAATTTGGCGGGCCGGCAGGCTGCTTTATCGCCTCCAGAGATGATATACTGCCGCCCAGCTGATTCAAAAATAGTTGAGAAGTACAACATTCCCTTGAATTGAAACACTCCCTTCGTTATTCGCAACTGGAACACGCACGCTATGAGTAAACCCATTGTGATGGAACGCGGTGTTAAATACCGCGATGCCGATAAAATGGCCCTTATCCCGGTTAAAAACGTGGTAACAGAGCGTGAAGCCCTGTTAAGAAAACCGGAGTGGATGAAGATCAAACTGCCGGCAGACTCCTCCCGCATCCAGGGTATTAAAGCGGCCATGCGTAAAAACGGCCTGCATTCTGTCTGTGAAGAGGCGTCCTGCCCTAACCTGGCGGAGTGTTTCAATCACGGTACGGCGACCTTCATGATCCTGGGTGCCATCTGTACCCGCCGCTGCCCCTTCTGCGACGTTGCCCACGGTCGCCCGGTCGCGCCCGATGCCAATGAGCCGCTGAAGCTGGCGCAGACGATTGCCGACATGGCGCTGCGCTATGTGGTGATCACCTCCGTTGACCGCGACGATCTGCGCGACGGCGGTGCTCAGCACTTTGCCGACTGCATCAGCGCGATTCGCGAGAAAAACCCGAGCATCCGCATCGAGACCCTGGTTCCTGACTTCCGAGGCCGTATGGATCGTGCGCTGGATATCCTCTCCGCCACGCCGCCGGACGTCTTTAACCACAACCTGGAGAACGTGCCGCGTATCTACCGCAAGGTACGTCCAGGCGCAGACTACAACTGGTCCCTGAAGCTGCTGGAGCGCTTTAAAGAGGCGCACCCGGATATCCCGACCAAATCCGGCCTGATGGTTGGCCTGGGCGAGACCAATGAAGAGATCGTTGATGTGATGCGCGACCTGCGCCGCCACGGTGTGACCATGCTGACCCTTGGCCAGTATCTGCAGCCAAGCCGTCACCATCTGCCGGTACAGCGCTACGTCAGTCCGGAAGAGTTTGATGAGATGAAAGCCGAAGCGCTGGCGATGGGCTTCACCCATGCGGCCTGCGGCCCGTTTGTTCGCTCCTCTTACCATGCTGATTTGCAGGCAAAAGGGATCGAAGTAAAATAGTTCAGCAATAACTGCTTACACTATCGCGATAAAAAAACCGGCCTGTGCGCCGGTTTTTTTTATCGCAAGCCATCTGGCATTGCCATTACTCTTTGTGAGAGAGCTTCTCTGCCGCGATGTCACCGTCGGCGCTCTTTTTCGCGCTGGTGTCATCGTCATTCATCGCTTTCTTAAAGCCTTTAATGGCTGCGCCAAGGTCACCGCCGAGGGTACGCAATTTCTTCGTCCCAAACAGCAAAACAACCAGTGCGGCAACTACCAGCAGCTTAGTAATACTAATCTCACCCATAAATACCTTCTTTACTGAAAACAGGCTGCGAAATACGCCGTTGAAACCTGCCCCTATTAACGGACATTCGGCGCGCGCACACAATAGCAATCTGTAACAAGGTGAATCAAGTGTTGTTTAAAAAAACATCACAATAACTGCGGGGGCGCAAAGCGGCGATGGCGCAGAATGGGCAATTTTTCCCGCGTCTCCTGCACGCGTGTGACGCTCACCTCGGCAAATATCAGCTGCGCCTCCTGGGCCGCCGCCGCGACGGTGACGCCCTGGGGATCGACAATGCGGCTCTGGCCAATGTTTTTATTACCGCACTCGCCGGCGGCCACCAGATAGCAGGTGGTGTCCAGCGCCCGCGCCGCCAGCAGCGTTGCCCAGTGATGCTCCTTCAGCGGCCCACGCACCCATGCAGCGGGGAGCACCAGCAGATCGGCACCCTGTAAGGCCAGACTTAGCGCCAGCTCAGGAAAGCGCAGATCGTAACAGGTCATCAGCCCAACCTTCATGCCTGCTACCTCAATCAGCGGAGGGATCGCGCTGCCCGCATCCACCCGGCTCGACTCAAGGATGCTGAAGGCGTCATAGAGATGCAGCTTGGCGTAGCGAGCAATAATATGCCCTGCCCGCAACACGACCAGGGTATTTACCGCCCTGCCCTCGGTAGACGGCACATGGATAGTCAGCACCGTGGTCATGGCGTTCTTCCGGCTCTCTGCCCGCAGCTGCGTCAAGAAGCCCCCGTCCAACGGCTGGGCCGACGCTACCGAGAGGCCCGGATCGCTGTCGCTGCGGGCCAGCAGCGCTTCAGGCAGCACCAACAGCGCGGCCCCCCGCTTTGCCGCCTGCGCCATCAGCGCGATGCAGGTACGGGCATTGTTCTCCCACTCCGGCGTTACTACAAACTGTCCCGCTGCCACAATCATCTTCTCGCCCTTCTGTCCGTTGCGTTAAACTTAGCGACCTGACACATCAAATAGCAGGAATTGGCGGTGATACAACTGTTTTTTGCGGTTTTTATCGGCGGCGGGACCGGTAGCGTGCTGCGCTGGTTTCTCGGCATGAGGCTCAATCCGTTACATCATGCGATCCCTATCGGCACGCTGACGGCTAACCTGGCCGGGGCGTTTATTATCGGGATGGGGCTGGCGTGGTTTAACCGAATGACGCATATCGATCCGCTGTGGAAGCTGCTCATCACTACCGGCTTTTGCGGCGGACTGACCACCTTCTCCACCTTTTCCGCTGAGGTGGTGTTCCTGTTGCAGGACGGGCGTGCGGGCTGGGCGTTGCTGAACGTCACGGTGAACCTGCTCGGCTCGTTTGCTATGACAGCGCTGGCCTTTTGGCTGGTCTCAGCCACGCACGCTCAGTGATGGCAAATACGTCGGGTGGCGCTGCGCTTACCCGACCTACGAAACTATCCGACCCACTGAATTCGGGCGAAAAAAAACCCGCTTTTCAGCGGGTTTTAGAGTTCTGTCTTATCGCTAACTTAGATAGGCATTACGTTAGCAGCAGAAGGGCCTTTGGCACCGTTAGTGATTTCAAACTCTACGCGCTGACCTTCAGCCAGAGTTTTGAAACCATTGCTCTGGATTGCAGAGAAGTGTACGAACACGTCTTTGCTGCCATCTTCCGGAGTAATGAAACCGAATCCTTTGGACTCATTAAACCACTTAACGTTACCTTTAATCTTAGACATCAAAATTACCTTTACATGAAAAACGACACAAATGCTGTGTCGGGTATCAGTACAACAATTGTCATGACTTTTGTCCAGTCGATATTCGTTAAAAAGTGATAAATGTCGCTATCTTTTTTTATCCAGCTGCAATATTTGCTGTTTTTTCAACGCGGAAGTGCGATGGATTAAGAAATAGAGCGCCGGGACGACAAACATCGACAGCAGGGGCGCAGTAAGCATACCGCCTATCATCGGCGCGGCAATTCGCCGCATCACTTCTGCACCGGTTCCATCTCCCCACATGATGGGCAGCAGCCCCGCCATGATGGTAGCAACGGTCATGATCTTGGGCCGTACGCGCAGCACCGCCCCCTCATGGATCGCCTGTATCAACAGCCGATCCTCAGCCTTTCCGGCATAGAGGCCGTGTCGTGTCAGCGCCTGGTTAAGGTAGAGCACCATGATGACGCCAAACTCGGCAGCCACCCCTGCCAGGGCAATAAACCCCACCGCCCCAGCCACCGACAGGTTATACCCCAGCAACCAGAGTAACCAGACGCCGCCGATCAACGCAAACGGCAGCGTGCCCATGATCAGCAGCGCATCGGTCACCCGCTTAAAAGTGAGATAGAGCAGAACAAAAATAATCGTCAGCGTCACCGGCAGAACCATTTTTAACGTCGCCGTTGCCCGTTCAAGATACTCAAACTGCCCGGACCAGGAGAGTGTTATCCCCTGGGGCAGCGTAACCTGCTCCATTACCCGCTGCTGCATCTCGCCCACGGCGGACTTCAGATCGCGCCCGCGCAGATCGACATAGATCCAGTTCGACAGGCGTGCGTTTTCGCTCTTCAGCATCGGCGGCCCCTCGCTGACCACGATATCCGCCAGCTCGCCCAGCGCCACCTGGCTGCCGTTTTCGGTTACCACCGGCAGCGCTCGCAGCTTGCTCACGTTGTCGCGCAGATCGCGCGGGTAGCGAATATTGATCGGATAGCGCTCACGCCCGGCCAGCACCTCGCCGACGTTTTCCCCACCCACCAGCGTCGAAACCAGCGACTGTAACGCCTTCACCGAAACCCCATAGCGCGCTGCCTGCTGGCGATTGATGTTGATATCGATATAGCGCCCGCCCGCCAGCCGCTCCGCCAGCGCGGAGGTCACGCCGGGCACGGTTTTTATCACCTGCTCAATCTGCTGCGCCACCGTCTCGATATCAGTAATTGAATTGCCGTTCACCTTAATTCCCACCGGGCTTTTGATGCCAGTTGCGAGCATATCCAGTCGGTTGCGGATCGGCGGCACCCAGACGTTGGCTACCCCCGGCACGCTGACGGTGTTGTCTAACTCCTCCACCAGCTTTGCCGGGGTCATCCCTGCCCGCCATTGATCGCGCGGCTTAAAGCGGATGGTGGTTTCGATCATGGTGAGCGGGGCGGGATCGGTGGCCGTTTCCGCCCTGCCCGCTTTGCCCATGACGCTCGCCACCTCCGGCACGCTTTTAATCAACCGATCGGTCTGCTGAAGCAGCCTTGACGCCTCGCGGGCCGAGATCCCCGGCAGCGTAGAGGGCATATAGAGCAGATCGCCCTCGTCCATCGGCGGCATAAATTCGCTGCCGAGGCGGCTGAGCGGCCAGAGCGTCGCCAGCAGCAGCAACAGGGCCAGCGCCAGAGTGGTTTTCGGCCACGTCAGCACCTTGTCCAGCAGCGGCGCGTAGGCCCGGATCAGCCAGCGGTTGAGCGGGTTGGCCTGCTCGTCAGGGATACGTCCGCGAATAAATAGCCCCATCAGCACCGGCACCAGCGTGATCCCCAGCCCCGCCGCCACCGCCATTGACCAGGTTTTGGTGAAAGCGAGGGGAGAGAACATCCGCCCCTCCTGCGCCTCAAGCGAGAAGACCGGAATAAACGACAGGGTGATGATCAGCAGGCTACAGAAGAGCGCCGGACCCACCTCCACCGCTGCCTGCTCGGCGATCCGCCAGTACTCCGCTCCCTCTGGCTGACGTCCTTCGTGCTCATGCCGCCACTGCTCCAGCACCTTGTGCATATTCTCGATCATCACGATAGCAGCGTCGACCATTGCGCCGATGGCAATGGCAATGCCGCCCAGAGACATGATGTTGGCGTTGATCCCCTGGTAGTGCATGATGATAAACGCCCCGAGAATACCCAGCGGCAGCGAGACGATGGCCACCAGCGCCGAACGGAAATGGAACAGGAACAGGGTGCAGATCAGCGCGACGACAATAAACTCCTCTATCAGCTTATGGCTGAGGGTCTCCACGGCGTGCTCAATCAGCGTCGAGCGATCATAGACCGGGACAATCTCCACTCCCTCTGGCAGGTTGCGCTGGAGATCGCGCAGCTTATCTTTCACCGCTTGCAGGGTCTCCAGCGCGTTTTTCCCGTAGCGCATAACGATAATGCCCCCGGCCACCTCGCCTTCGCCGTTATACTCCGCCACGCCCCGACGGATCTCCGGCCCGTTGCGGATGCTGGCAACGTCCTCCAGCAGCACCGGCACGCCGCTACGGCTGTCGATAACGATCTGGCGAAACTCAGCAAGGCTTTTGAGATAGCCGGTGGTGCGCACCATATACTCGGCCTCCCCCATCTCCAGCAGCGCACCGCCGCTCTCCTGGTTCGCCGCCTGCACCGCATCAATTATTTGCTGGTGGGTAATATTCAGCGCCCGCATCCGTGCCGCATCGGGGACGATCTGGTACTGGCGCACCATCCCGCCGACGCTGGCCACCTCCGCCACGTTGGGGACGGTTTTCAGCTCAAACTTCAGCGTCCAGTCCTGCAACGCCCGCAGATCGGCAAGGCTATGTTTGCCGCTGCGATCGACCAGGGCATATTCGTAGATCCAGCCGACGCCGGTGGCATCCGGCCCCAGCCCGACGTTGACCCCGGCAGGCAGCTGCCCCTGGATCTGGCTCAAATACTCCAGCACCCGCGAGCGGGCCCAGTAGAGATCCGTCCCGTCTTCGAACAGGATGTAGACATAGGCATCGCCGAACATGGAGAAGCCGCGCACCGTTTTCGCTCCCGGTACAGAGAGCATGGTGGTGGTCAGCGGATAGGTGACCTGATCCTCAATGATCTGCGGTGCTTTGCCAGGGTAGCTGGCGCGTACGATCACCTGCACGTCAGAAAGATCGGGTAGCGCATCCAGCGGCGCGCGCTGGAGCGACCACAGCCCCCAGACCGCTATGACCGCCGCAGCAAGCAGGATCAGCAGGCGGTTGCGCAGCGAAGCGCGAATGATGGCGGCGATCATGGCATCACCTCCCCGCCGTGCATGGCATGGTCATGCTGATGCTCCATCGCCGGGGCCGCAATCGGCGGTGCCTCCGGCCCGGCCTGCGGCAGAGCGCTGCGCAGGCTGGCTTCGGAATCAATCAGGAACTGGCCGGAGGTCACCACGCTGTCGCCAGCCTTCACGCCGGAACGGATCTGCGTCCAGCCGCCAGAGGTGAGGCCGGTCGTCACGTTGACCGCCCGGAAGTGGCCTTCCCCGCTCGCCAGCAGCAACCGGGTCTGACTACCGGTATCAATCACCGCCTCTTCCGGTACCGCCAGCACCGGCGGACGGGCAACACTCTCTGCCAGCGCTACCGTCAGAAACATCCCGGGCTTCAGCTTTTGCTGCGGGTTGTCCAGTACGATGCGCGCCTTCAAGGTGCGGGTGGTAGCATCCAGCTGCGGCAGTAGCTCGCTTACCCGGCCATGAAACGCCTCCCCCGACAGGCCGTCGGCGGTAGCGATAATCTCACTGCCCACGCTCAGGATCTGCATCTCTCCTGGCGCGTAGTCCACCACCAGCCAGACGGGGTCAAGGCTCGCCAGCTCAAATAGAGGCTGCGTCGCCTCTACCCTCGCCCCCTCCCGCGCATCAAGCTTCACCACGTAGCCATCACGCGTCGCACGTAGAGTCAGCCGCGTCTGCGGTTTGCCGCTGCGCTCCAGCTCACGCACGATTGCGTCGGGCATAAACTGTAAGGCCAGTCGCGCCCGTGCAGCCTGAGTCAGGGTAGCATCCCCCAGCTGGCGCACGGCCAGATACTCCTGTTGCGCTGCCGTCCACTCGGGGATCCACAGGCGAGCCAGCGGATCGCCCGCCTTCACCCACTGCTGGGGCGCACGCACGTAAAGCGACTCCACGACTCCAGAGGCGGGCGCAGGCACAATCTGAATGCTGCGCTCGTCGGTGGTCACGGTGGCATAGGCGGAAAACGCCGGTGTCAGAGCGCGCATCTGTGCCTGAGCGGTGGTCATACCAAGGTTTTGCTGCTGCCGGGCGCTCACCGCCACGCCATTCTCCTCAGGCGCATCATCGGCATAGCGGGGCATCAGATCCATATCCATAAAGGGCGATTTGCCCGGCTTGTCGAATCGCTGGCCGGGCACCATGGGATCGTACCAGTAGAGCACCTTGCGGGCGGGCGGCTCCCCTGTTGCGGGAGCCTGTGGACGTTGACCGGCAAAATAGCCCGCTCCGGCGGCCAGCATGGCGATAAGAACAAACAGAAACACTCGCTTTTTCATTGTGCCAGCTCCTCGGGGATCAGCCAGTGGATCGCGGCCCAGGTCCGCGCCATCTCTTTTTCCGCCTGGGTGGCGGCCAGTTCGCTATCCAGCACGCTACGCCGGGCCTCCAGCAGCGCCGACAGGTCGGACTGCCCGGCGCGATACTGAGCAGCCAGCAGGGTCAGGCGCTGCCTGAGCAGGGGTAACACGTCGTGCAGCTGACGCGACCAGCGGATCTGCGCCGCCCGGTAGTTAGCTATCAGGGTGCGGATCTGGGCGATGTGCTGGCGTTCGGTCAGCGCAAGGCGATCGTTGGCCTGCATGGTGCGGGAGAGAGCGGCAGCGTGATTTTTATCCTGCCGGTGTGACTGAAACAGGGGCAGATCGACGGTAAACATCACCCCTGCGAGATCGTCATTGCCTTCGGCGCGGCGTCCGTAGTAGACCTCCACCTCAACGTCCGGGATCGCCGCAATGGCGGATTCAGCGGAGCGGGCCTTTGCGGTATTGGCCTCCCGCGTGGCGGCCAGCACTTCCGGATGCAGGTCGACACCCTCCTCCAGTGTGTGTTCCTCTGCGGGAAGCCGCTGGTAGGCAGGCATTTTCCCGGCAGCAGCGGTGATGTTGCGTCCGGTCAGCTCGAACAGGCGAGTTTGCGCGATCTGCACGTCGCGTTCAGCAAGGGTGACGTTATCGCGCATGGCGCTTTCGGTGATGCGCAGCGCCAGCACGCTCTCCGGCGCGGCGCTGCCTGCACCCACGCTGGCTTTTTGCACGCTCTGCTGGCGTGCGGTTTCGGCCAGCAGCCGCCGGGCTGCCTCCAGAACGCGAGATGAAATTGCCAGATCCAGCCACGCCTGGGCGGTATCCCGTTGCAGTGCGGCACGGATGGTCTGGGTCTGGGCATTAACGCTTTGCGACTCCGCCAGCAGGGTTTGCGCTTTCCGCTCGCGCTTATCCGCGCTGACGTACTGCTGCATCACGCCGACGCGCTGCATGGTCATTCCTTCCCGCGTAAAGCGGCGATCGTTGCTGCCCTGCACCGGCAGGTTTTCGAGACCAAATTTCAACTTGGGATCGGGCAACTCGCGGGCAGATTCCGCCATGGCGTTAAGCGCCTGCGATTCGTTACGGCTGGCAGAGAGCTCAGCGGAGTAGCGCTGGGCGGCGGCGAGGGTTTGCGTGAGGGTATACGACTCCGCCTGCGCGGCAGAGACGAACAGCATAAACAGCACGCCAGAGAGCGTACTGGATGAAAAAGAGAACATAGTAGAACCTCTGTTAATCGTAAATTAAATAAATTCAACGGATTAACAGCGATCTACTCTCTAAACCGGCAAAAGCGAATCGTTGCCGGCGGCCCTGCTGCGGGTGGGGTGAGCGACCATTCGGTGGGAGGGATATCAACGCAGGCGGGCAGAGTGACGGCAAGAGCAATCTCCACCGGTAATGCCACCAGCGATCCGTGCCCGGACTCCTTCTGCATTGCATCCGGCACGCAGTGCTTATCGCACAGCGGCGTCTGAAGCGCGTGAGCCGTTGCGGTTTCTTGCACCTGCATATGATCCACATGCTGAAGCATGGCGCTTTCGCCCTGCATATCCAGCGTGCAGTCATGAGATGCAATCGCCACCTGGCTCTGGAACAGCAGCCAGCCGAACGCGATCAACAGCATCAGAAGATGCCGTTTAAGAAAGCGCAGCTGACGAAGCCAGGTTGCGTGCATAGAGACCCTAAAGAGAGGGGGGAATTGCCGAGTATACGCAGCGATCGTTTAATACTTAAAGATTTTTTTGATGGCTTCATCGGACAATAGGCAGAATATCTACCTGGTTAACTAATTCGCCAGATAATCCGCGCTACTTCGCTATTTATTGATTTTAGTCAGCTACCGGCTCGCCTCTGTTGGGCACATTGCATGCCTTAATGATGCGAGGGAACCATGTTAACGTTTATTGAACTCCTGCTGGGCGTGGTAGTGATTGTTGGCGTTGCGCGCTATATCATCAAAGGCTACTCGGCAACGGGCGTGCTCTTTGTCGGCGGCCTGGTGTTGCTGATTGCCAGCGCGCTGATGGGGCATAAAATTCTGCCGTCGAGCGCCACCAGCACCGGCTACAGCGCTACCGATATTGTCGAATATATCAAGATCCTGCTGATGAGCCGCGGCGGCGATCTTGGCATGATGATCATGATGTTGTGCGGGTTCGCCGCCTATATGACCCATATCGGCGCAAATGATATGGTGGTCAAGCTGGCGTCAAAACCGCTGCGCTATATCAACTCGCCCTATATCCTGATGATTGCGGCCTACTTCGTGGCCTGCCTGATGTCACTGGCGGTCTCCTCGGCAACCGGGCTGGGCGTGCTGCTGATGGCAACCCTCTTTCCGGTGATGGTCAACGTTGGCATCAGCCGTGGCGCTGCGGCGGCTATCTGTGCCTCACCGGCGGCCATTATTCTCTCCCCTACCTCCGGGGACGTGGTGCTGGCGGCCAAGGCCGCAGAGATGCCGCTGATCGACTTCGCCTTTAAAACCACGCTGCCCATCTCTATCGCCGCGATTATCGCGATGGCGATCGCCCACTTCTTCTGGCAGCGCTGGCTGGACAAAAAAGAGAATATCTCCCAGGAGATGCTGGACGTGAGCGATATCACCACCAGCGCACCGTCGTTCTACGCCATCCTGCCCTTTACGCCCATCGTCGGCGTGCTGATCTTTGACGGTAAATGGGGTCCAGAGCTGCACATCATTACCATTCTGGTGATCTGCATGCTGCTGTCGGCGGTGCTGGAATTTCTGCGCGGCTTCAATACCCAGCGGGTCTTCTCCGGGCTGGAAGTGGCCTATCGCGGGATGGCGGACGCCTTTGCCGGGGTAGTGATCCTGCTGGTTGCCGCCGGGGTCTTTGCCCAAGGTCTGAGCACCATTGGCTTTATTCAGAGCCTAATCTCCATCGCCACCTCCTTTGGCTCGGCCAGCATCATCCTGATGCTGGTGCTGGTGACGCTGACCATGCTGGCAGCGATGACCACCGGCTCGGGCAATGCGCCGTTCTACGCCTTTGTGGAGATGATCCCTAAGCTGGCCAGCGAGGCGGGCATCAACCCGGCCTACCTGTCGATTCCCATGCTGCAGGCCTCTAACCTCGGACGCACGATATCCCCGGTCTCCGGCGTGGTGGTTGCCGTGGCCGGGATGGCAAAAATATCTCCCTTCGAAGTGGTAAAACGCACCTCGGTGCCGGTTCTGGTGGGCTTAATCGTGGTGATTGTGGCCACGGAAATACTGGTTCCCGGTACGGCACTCCGCTAAGCACCACACGAAAAAGCGCCTGTTCGGCGCTTTTTTTATGCTTTAATAACTTTCTGGAACTATTTAAATATATTCATCAGGAATTGAAATGTTCAGAAAGGAGTTCGTACCCCTGCTCGCCGCCGCAGCGGCCATGCTCTGGACCGCCGCCGCGCCTGCCGCACCGCTGAGCGCCACCCAGTACGGTGATTTCGATCGCTATGTGCTGGCGCTCTCGTGGCAGACCGGGTTCTGCCAGAGCCAGCACGATCGCCGCCAGCGCGAGCCGGATGAGTGTCGCCTGCAAAAAGAGAGCGATAACAAAGACGATTTTCTGACCGTTCACGGCCTGTGGCCCGGCCTGCCAAAATCAATTGCCGCACGCGGAGTCGACGATCGCCGCTGGATGCGTTACGGCTGTGCTACGCGTCCCATTCCCAACATGCCGGAAGCCCGCGTCGGGCAGAAGTGCGCCAGCGCCGAGACCGGCCTGTCGCTGGAGAGCGCAGCGAAGCTTAACAGCGTGATGCCGGGTGCGGGTGCAAACTCCTGTCTCGAACGCTACGAGTATGCCAAGCACGGGGTCTGCTTCGGCTTCGATCCGGATGCCTACTTTGGCGTGATGGTGCGTATGGCCAGCGAGATCAAGCAGAGCGCCCTCGGTAAGTTTATTGCGGCCAACTACGGGGAGCGCGTCAGCCGCAGTGATTTTGACGCCGCCTTTGCCCGGACATACGGCAGCGATAGCGTTAAAGCCATGAAGCTGACCTGCAACGGCAACCCGGCCTATCTCACGGAAGTGCAGCTCACCCTGAAGGCGAGCGCGATTAACCAGCCGCTCTCCGCCACCTCGTTTATTGCCCAGCCGCACCCTGGCAACTGTGGTAAAGAGTTTGTTCTGGATGAAGTCGGGTATTAACAAGAAGCAGGCTACCTTCAATGAGAAGGTAGCCTGAACAGAGAAAGCGTTACGCTGGCGGAAGGTTGATATTGCCGTTGCTCAGTGCCGTTACGCTGGCTCTCGCCGCCTCCGGACTTTGCGCGCCGGGCACCAGAATGATTTTGCGGCAGTCATCCTGACGCTTATCAAACATCTCATAGCCACGGGCCGCGTCTTCAAGCGGCAGATAGTGGGTAACGATCTCTTCCGGCTTCAGCAGACCCTGCTCGATCAGCGGCAGCAGCTCCGGCAGCCAGGCGTGAACGTGGGTCTGGCCCATACGGAACGAGATACCTTTATCGAAGGCGTCGCCGAACAGGAAGCCGTGGATAAAGCCCGCATAGACCCCCGGCACGCTGACAATCCCGCCCCGGCGTACGGCGGCGATGGACTGGCGCAGCACCTTACCGCTGCTGCCCTCTAGCTTAAGGTTAGTCAGCACCGTTTCGGTGGTACTGCCTTTCGCCTCGAAGCCCACGGCATCAATCACGGCATCTACGCCGCGATTGCCCGGGGTGTTTTCAATGATGACCTCGGCCGGATCGTCATGCTTATCAAAGTTAATCGGGATCACCCCGTAACGCTCTTCAGCGAAGCGCAGACGATAGTCGTTGTGGTCAACCATAAAGATCTGCTCAGCACCCAGCAGTCGGGCGCAGGCGGCGGTCAGCAGGCCGACCGGACCCGCCCCGTAGATGGCGATGCGCGACCCTTTCTTCACCTCGGCGTTTTTTGCTGCCTGCCAGGCGGTGGGCAGAATATCAGAGAGGAATAGCGCTTTATCGTCAGAGAGCAGCTGCGGCACCTTGAAGGGGTTAACGTCACCCTTAGGTACACGAACATACTCTGCCTGGCCACCCGGTACGCCACCGTAGAGGTGGCTATAGCCAAACAGCGCGGCCGGCGGTGGGATCTGTTTTTTATTCAGCGATGCGCCTCTGCCAGCGTTGGTGGTTTCGCAGGCGGAGTACTGATGCTGCTGGCAGAAGAAACAGCTGCCGCAGGCAATCACGAAGGGGATCACCACCCGCTCGCCTTTCTGGATATTTTTTACGTCGCGCCCGACTTCAACCACTTCGCCCATAAATTCATGGCCGAAAATATCCCCGTGCTCTGTTTTAGGGATTTTACCGTGGTAGAGGTGCAGGTCGGAGCCGCAGATGGCGGTCGCGGTGATGCGCAGAATAATATCGTCCTGCTGTTCAATAATCGGATCCGGCACGCTCTCGACGCGAACGTTATGGGGACCATGATACGTCAATGCTTTCATTCAGACCTCCGCTACTCCCCAGGGATCGGGAGAGTGAAAATTGGGCTTGCACGGATCAAGGTTAGTCAGTCCAGAGACCGATCTGCGCGACCAGGCGAATCGACAGTGGTTTTGAGAGTAATCTTAGCGGGAAAAAGACGTGATAAAAAAAGAGGCTACCCGAAGGTAGCCTCGCTGCTCACAGTGCAGGTGTCTTACTTGCTTATTATACGGTGGTGCGGATCAGGTGGTCGAACGCGCTCAGAGAGGCTTTCGCACCTTCGCCAGTGGCGATGATGATCTGTTTGTACGGTACGGTGGTGCAATCGCCCGCCGCAAACACGCCTTTCACGCTGGTTTCGCACTTGGCATCGATGATGATCTCACCCATACGGTTACGCTCAACCGCGCCTTCCAGCCAGTTGGTGTTCGGCAGCAGGCCGATCTGGACGAAGATACCGGCCAGCTCAATGTGATGCACATCGCCACTCACGCGGGCACGGTACTCAAGGCCGGTCAGTTTGGTGCCGTCGCCTTTCACTTCGGTGGTCTGGGCATTGAGAATGATGTCGACGTTTTTCAGGCTGCGCACTTTATCCTGCAGAACCTTGTCGGCTTTCATCTCTGGCGCAAACTCAAGCAGCGTCACGTGTTCAACGATACCGGCCAGGTCGATAGCCGCTTCAACGCCGGAGTTACCGCCGCCGATGACCGCTACGCGTTTACCCTTAAACAGCGGGCCGTCGCAGTGCGGGCAGTAGGTTACGCCGCGGGTACGGTACTGCTCTTCACCCGGTACGCCCATGTTGCGCCATTTGGCACCGGTGGCAATGATCACGCTGCGCGCTTTCAGCACCGCGCCAGACGCGGTTTCAATCTGATGCAGGCCACCCTCTTCTGCCGCCGGGGTCAGTCGGGTTGCGCTCTGGGTGTCGATAACGTCGACATCATAATCATCAACGTGGGCTTTCAGGGCGCCAGCCAGCTTCTGGCCTTCGGTTTTCGGCACGGAGATGTAGTTTTCGATGTCCACGGTGTCGAGCACCTGACCACCAAAACGCTCGCCCATCAGGCCGGTACGAATACCTTTACGCGCCGAGTAGACCGCCGCTGCCGCCCCGGCAGGGCCGGAACCAACGATCAGCACGTCGTAAGCGTCACGTTTGTTCAGCTCTTCCGCCGCACGTTTTTCAGCGCCGGTATCCACTTTAGAGACAATTTCGGTCAGGGTCATACGGCCTGAACCAAACTCAACGCCGTTCAGGAACACCGCCGGTACGCCCATGACGTTGCGATCGGTGATTTCGTTCTGGAACACGCCGCCGTCAATCGCCGTATGCTTGATGCGTGGGTTGAGCACGGACATCAGGTTCAGCGCCTGGACCACGTCCGGGCAGTTGTGGCATGAGAGCGAGTAGTAAGTTTCAAACTCAAAATCCCCTTCCAGCGCGGCGATCTGCTCAAGCATCTCTTTCGCTTCTTTAGAAGGGTGTCCACCGGTCCACAGCAGCGCCAGAACCAGAGAGGTAAATTCGTGGCCCAGCGGAGAGCCAGCAAAGCGCGGGCCCTGATTTGAGCCTGGGTTAGTAATCAGGAATGACGGTTTACGCACCGGCAGCTGATTGTCTTCTTTAAAGGAGACTTTGTCAGACAGCTCGGCGATTTCAGCCAGCAGTTCCTTGATCTCTGCCGATTTAGCGCTGTCATCCAGCGTGGCAATCAGCTCAACAGGTTTGGTCAGACGCTCAAGATAAGCCTTAAGCTGGGTTTTCATTGTAGTATCAAGCATTAGGGTTACTCCTGAGTTAAAAACATCATCATGCAAGCTGCCTCATTAGGGCTGCCTGGATGCAACTTGAATCATGTTGTTAGGGTAAAACGGGTGCATAACGCACCCGTGATAGGTAGGCCCGTGCAAGCGCAGCGCCGCCGGGCTTGTCAGACTTAGATCTTACCGACGAGATCCAGAGATGGAGCCAGGGTCGCTTCACCCTCTTTCCATTTAGCCGGGCACACTTCGCCTGGGTGAGCAGCAACGTACTGAGCCGCTTTGATTTTGCGCAGCAGGTCAGATGCGTCACGGCCAATGCCTTCTGCAGTCACTTCGATCGCCTGGATGATGCCCTGCGGGTCAACAACGAAGGTTGCACGGTCAGCCAGACCTTCGTCTTCACGCATGTTTTCGAAGTTACGGGTCAGCGCGCCAGTCGGGTCACCGATCATCGCATATTTGATTTTAGCGATGGTTTCAGAGCTGCCATGCCACGCTTTGTGGGTGAAATGGGTGTCGGTGGAGACGGAGTACACGTCCACGCCCAGTTTCTGCAACTCATCGTAGTGATCGGCTACGTCGCCCAGCTCGGTCGGGCAAACGAAGGTGAAGTCAGCCGGATAGAAGAAGAAGACGCTCCAGCGGCCTTCGGTATCTTTCTCGGTCACTTCGATGAATTCACCGTTTTTGAACGCCTGGTTTTTGAAAGGTTTGATCTTGGTATTGATTAAGGACATCTATACTTCCTCCGTGGTTTCGATGAGATGTAAGGTACCGAATTTTGATGGCAACGGCTAATGCGTTTGCTTTATCAAATCAATCAGCGATATCTAACAACGTAAAAGCCGTAATGGCGTCGAGGATTACATCACTCCCCCGATCAAAGGGCAATGTAACGCTGTAAGGTGTGGCCTATGACTGTGATAGGTTCGACCGTTTTAAGCAATCTGTGTGCAGCGTCGTTTAATGCCGGACAGTTTATGATATATTTCTGCAAGCCTAAGCACCTGATTATGTGCAGCAATATATTGAGATAAAAAATGACTAACCTATACGATTTAAAAAAGTTCGATCTTAATCTGCTGCTTATTTTTGAGTGTATTTACCAGCATCAAAGCATCAGTAAAGCGGCTAAAGCCTTATTTATTACCCCCTCTGCGGTGAGCCAGTCTCTCCAGCGGTTACGCGCGCATCTTGACGATCCACTTTTCATTCGCAGCGGAAAAGGCGTTGCGCCCACAACCGTGGCAATTAATCTGCATATGCATCTGGAGGTGAATCTTAGCCAGCTCGAACAGACGATTAATATGATGAACAGAAACGAGCTGAGTAAAAAGTTTGTTCTCTACACGCCGCAGTTGCTGATGAGCGAAGGCAGCACGGCGCTGGTCAAGGCGCTACGCCAGCAGGCCAGCTACGCGATTGAGCATCATGATATTTTTATTACCCCGCAGTCGGCCGAAGAGCTGCTGACCTACCGCAAAGCCGATCTCATCCTCTCGCTTTTTCCCATTGTTAACCCTGCCGTGGTCTGCGAAAAGCTATCGTGCGAGCCGTTGGTGCTGGTTTGCAGCGAACACCATCCGCGCCTTAACGGAAAAATAGCCCTTAGCGATGTGTTAGCAGAAGGGTTTACCTTCTACAGTACGCCGGAAAAAGGGGCGCTGGCATTACAGGAAGAGATTGAAACGGTCTTACCACAGCGCAATGTCGTGTTCAGCAGCGACTCATATATTTCCATCATTAATATTATCAGCCAGTCTGAGCTTATTGGAATAATGCCGCTGTCTACCTTTAATCACTATAAAAAGATAATGAATTTAAAAATAGTGGACATCGATATCACCCTGCCCACCTTTGATATATTTATGCTTTACAACCGGGCCTCGCTAAACGGCAGCGCCTTCGCCAGCGTAATTGAGATGATCAAGCTGGCGGATCGCTGATAAGGCTCGACGATCAGAGCGTGCAGAGACGCTCTGCGGCGGCCCGTAGCGTTGCTTCCTGCTTGGCAAAGCAGAGGCGAATAAGCTTGTGCGGGAAGGCATCGGCGCAGAATACCGACAGCGGAATGGCCGCCACACCGACCTCTTTGGTTAGCCACTGGCAGAAGCTAACGTCATCCAGATCGGAGATGGCGCTATAGTCCGCCAACAGGAAGTAGGTCCCTTCACAGGGCAGGATCTTCAGGCGGCTCTGGCTCAGGGCATCAATCAGCAGATCGCGTTTGGCCTGGTAAAAAGCAGGCAGCTCACGATAGTGCTCTGGCTCCGCCCGCAGCATATCCGCCAGCGCCAGCTGCGCCGGGGTATTGACCGCAAAGGTCAGGTACTGGTGCACCTTGCGCAGCTCAGCGCTGATAGCCGCTGGCGCAACGCAGTAGCCTACCTTCCAGCCAGTCATATGATAGGTTTTGCCAAAGGATGAGACGGCCACCGCCCGCTGACGCAGCTCGGGATGGGCCAGCACGCTGGCATGCCCCTCGGGAGCAAAGCAGATGTGCTCGTAGACCTCATCGCTCAGCACGTAGATTTCACGCTCCGCAATCGCCTGCCACAGCGCGGCAAAATCCGCACGCTGCCACACCGTGGCCGACGGGTTATGCGGCGTATTAAGAATAACCAGCCGGGTCTTATCACTCAGCAGCGCGGCAAAGGCCTGCCAGTCGACGCCAAAGTGCGGCGGCTGCAGCGCAATACGTTTTACTACTCCCCCTGCCAGCCCAATCGCCGGGGCGTAGCTGTCGTAGCTTGGATCAAAGCAGATCACCTCGTCACCGCTGCGCACCAGAGCAGTAATCGCGGCATAGAGCGCCTCGGTGGCACCCGCGGTCACGGTGACATCACTGTTAGCATCTGGCTGGTAGCCATACAGAGCGGCGGTTTTCTCAGCAATGGCCTCCCGCAGCGCCTGTACGCCGGTCATCGGCGCATACTGGTTTGCCCCCTGAGCCACGTGAAACGCCAAACGCTCCTGCAGATAGCGCGGACCATCATAGTCAGGAAACCCTTGCGACAGGTTAATCGCCTGGTGCGCCTGCGCCAGCGCGCTCATCTGGGTAAATATGGTGGTGCCAAGATTAGGAAGTTTACTCTCAGGAATCAGTGTGTTATTGCTCATCAATGGGTGCCTGCGTGTAATACTGATGTTGCTGCCACTATAACACGATGCTAGTATTTGGCAATCAAGACGCTTAGACGTCTAAACAATAATGTTATTCCTCTGCTCACACTATTCAGGAGCGTTATGACATACCCTCTGCAACTCCCGGCGCTGGTTGAAGCCTGCCATTGGCTGGGCGCAAAAGGCTGGGCCCCGGCCACCGGCGGCAACATGTCGGTGCGAGAAAACGCCGACTGGTGCTGGCTGAGCGAATCCGGTAAAGACAAGGGCAGCCTGACGGTGGATGATTTTTTGCAGGTGGAGATCGCCACCAATCGCGCCCCGTCAAGGCGGAAGCCCTCCGCCGAGACCGGGCTGCATACGCTGATCTATCGCCTCTACCCGGAGGCGAACGCCGTGCTGCATGTGCATACGGTCAACGCCACGGTGCTGTCACGCGTTGAGAAACTGGCGACGCTCAAGCTTGCGGGCTACGAGATGCAGAAATCCCTTAGCGGACAGACCAGCCACCTCGACACGGTCTCTATTCCCGTGTTTGATAACGACCAGGATATCCCCGCCCTCGCCCGGCGCATTGAGATATACGCCCGCCAGACGCCGTTAAGTTACGGCTTCCTGCTGCGTGGACACGGTCTCACCTGCTGGGGACGCAGCGTGGCGGAAGCCCGTCGCCACCTTGAGGGGCTGGAGTTTTTATTTGAGTGTGAAATGCAGCGTCGACTGCTGGAGAGATCATGATCCGCGCCATCGTTACCGATATAGAGGGCACGACCAGCGATATCCGCTTCGTGCATAACGTGCTGTTTCCCTACGCCCGCGAGCGGCTGGAGGCGTTTGTCACCGCCCAGCAGTATGCCGAGCCGGTGAAATCCATTCTCGATAATCTGCGGGATGAGATCGCCCAGTCGGATGCCACCACCGCCGATCTCGTTGAGACGCTGTTCCGCTTTATGGATGAAGATCGTAAGTCGACGGCGCTGAAGGCGTTACAGGGAATTATCTGGCACGACGGCTACGTCAACGGCGACTTCACCGGCCATCTCTACCCCGACGTGCTGCCCGCGCTGGAAAAATGGAAGGCGCAGGGGATTGATCTCTATGTTTATTCCTCGGGCTCGGTCGCCGCGCAGAAACTGTTATTTGGCTACAGCGACGAAGGTGATATTACTCATCTGTTCAGCGGCTACTTTGATACCCGCATCGGTGCCAAGCGTGAAGCACACGCCTACAGCAACATTGCCGAGCAGCTGGCGCTGCCGCCGGTGTCGATCCTTTTCCTGTCCGATATTCATCAGGAGCTGGATGCCGCCGCAGAGGCCGGTTTGCGCACCGTGCAGCTGATTCGTGGCGATGATGACGCCGCCAGCCAGCATCATCAGGTGCACAGTTTTAACGACATCAACCCGGAGCAGATCCCCTCATGAGCGCGTTAACGATTTATTCTGATAAAGACGTCAGCCAGCCGACGTGGCACAGCACCGACGCGGGTGAGATCCAGCAGCAGCTGAACGCCAAAGGCGTGCGCTTTGAGCGCTGGCAGGCCGACCGCGATCTCGGTGCCGATCCTGCGCCAGAAGCGGTAATCGACGCCTATCAGCACGCGATCGATCGGCTGGTTGCCGAGAAAGGCTATCAGAGCTGGGATGTGATCAGCCTGCGCGCCGATAACCCCAACAAGCAGGCGCTGCGGGAAAAGTTTCTCAGTGAGCACACCCACGGCGAAGACGAAGTGCGCTTTTTTGTCGAGGGTGCAGGCCTGTTCTGCCTGCACATCGGGGATGAGGTCTATCAGGTGCTGTGCGAGAAAAACGATCTGATCTCGGTTCCGGCTGGCACACCGCACTGGTTTGATATGGGATCCGAGCCGAATTTTACCGCCATTCGTATCTTCGACAACCCCGAGGGGTGGATCGCCCAGTTCACCGGCGACGCTATTGCCGACGGCTATCCGCGCCTGGCATAAATTTTACCGCGATACGCTCCCCGGTGGCGCTTCGCTTACCGGGGCTACAACTTAAAACATCCTGCCGCGACCTCGTCCGGCGTCACCACCCCGGTATCCAGCACCCAGCCGCTAATCAACGCGGCAGGGGTAACGTCAAACGCCGGGTTATAGACCAGCGTCGATTCGGGTGCCCACTGCACCGCCCCGAAGCTGCCCGCTACGCCGGTGACTTCGCTGGCCGCACGCTGCTCAATAGGAATGGCCTCCCCGTTCGGGCAGAGCGGATCCAGCGTGGTCTGCGGGGCAGCAACGTAAAATGGGATCCCATGATAACGGGCCAGCACCGCCAGCGAGTAGGTGCCGATCTTATTCGCCACGTCGCCGTTGGCCGCAATGCGGTCCGCGCCGACCCACACCGCATCGACCTGGCCCTGCGCCATCAGACTGGCCGCCATCGAATCGGTGATCAGCTGGCAGGGAATGCCCAGCTCCGCCAGCTCCCAGGCCGTCAGACGGCCCCCCTGCAACAGCGGGCGTGTCTCCCCTACCCAGACGTTGACCACCTTGCCATCGGTAAAAGCCTGGGAGATCACCCCCAGCGCCGTACCTACGCCCGCGGTCGCCAGCCCACCGGTATTGCAGTGCGTCAGCAGGCGGCTGCCGGGCGTCACCAGCGCGCTGCCCGCTGCCGCGATCCGGGCGCAGAGCTGCTTATCCTCGGCAACCAGCCGCTCGGCTTCGGCCACCAGCGCCGCAACAAAATCCACCTCCGCCAGGGCCAGCTTCATGCGGTCAAGGTTGTTCATCAGGTTCACCGCCGTCGGGCGCGCCGCCCGCAGCGTCTCCAGCGCCTGGACCAGAGAGAAGTGGCTCTCGCCCCGCTCGGCCAGCAGCGCCAGCAGCAGGCTGGCGGAGAGGCCAATCAGCGGCGCACCGCGCACCCGCAGGGCATGAATATGCCCCACCAGCGTCTCTACCCTGTCGGCGGGCAGCCAGCGTTTCTCCTGCGGAAGCGCCTGCTGATCGAGAATAAAAAGCTGATTATCGGTGACGCGCAGACTGGTGGTCTGGAGTGGCTGCATAGCGTTAAATCCCTGTTGCGTTGATGTATCGTATTGTGTCAGGATGAATTACAGATGTATAGACGTCTGAATGGCTTTATAAACAGAAAATTGAGGATACCGGCAATGTCGCAATACCGAACTTTCAACGCCGCCGATGCGGTGGCCTATGCCCGGCAATTTGCTGGTCTGGAGCAGGCATCCGAACTGGTTAGCGCGCATGAAGTCGGTGACGGCAACCTGAATCTGGTGTTTAAAATTTTCGACGCCGAGGGCGTAAGCCGGATCGTCGTTAAGCAGGCCCTGCCCTATGTGCGCTGCGTGGGCGAATCCTGGCCGCTGACGCTGGATCGCGCCCGGCTGGAGGCGCAGACCCTGGTGGAGCACTATCGGCACTGTCCGGCGCATACGGTAAAGATCCACCACTTCGATCCTGACCTGTCGGTAATGGTGATGGAGGATCTCTCCGACCACCGCATCTGGCGTGGAGAGCTGATCAAGGGCGCATACTATCCGCAGGCCGCCCGCCAGCTGGCGGCGTACCTGGCCCAGACTCTGTTCCACACCAGCGACTTCTATCTCACCCCGGCGCAGAAAAAGGCCCAGGTGGCGCAGTTTATCAACCCAGAGATGTGCGGCATTACCGAAGACCTCTTCTTTGACGACCCGTACCGCGTTCACGAGCGCAACAGCTACCCGGCGGCGATTGAAGCTGACGTGGTTGCCCTGCGTGACGATACCGCCCTGCTGCTGGCGGTGGCCGGGCTTAAACAGCGCTTTCTCTCCCATGCCGAAGCGCTCCTGCACGGCGATATCCACAGCGGCTCACTATTTGTTGCCGAAGGCAGCCTGAAGGCGATTGACGCCGAATTTGGCTACGTGGGGCCGATTGGCTTTGACCTTGGCACAGCTATTGGCAACCTGCTGCTTAACTACTGCGGCCTGCCGGGACATCTGGGCATTCGCGATGCCGCTGCCGCCCGCGAGCAGCGCCTGACCGATATTCAGGAGCTATGGAGCACCTTCGCAGAGACCTTCCTTGCCCTGGCCGCAGAGAAAACCCGCGACGTGGCGCTGGCCCAGCCGGGCTATGCTGCTCAGTTCCTGCAGAAGGTGTGGCACGATGCAATAGGCTTCTGCGGCACGGAGCTGATCCGCCGCAGCGTTGGCCTCTCTCACGTGGCGGATATCGATACCATCGCCGACGAAGAGATGCGCCACGCGTGCCTGCGCCACGCTATCCATTTAGGCAAGGCGCTGATCGTCATTGCCGACCGCATCCACAACGTTGATGAATTGATTGCCCGCGTTCGGCAGTACAGCTAGCCTCTTTCGCCGGGTGGCGGCTTCGCCTGACCCGGCCTACTCAACCCGTAGGCCCGGCAAGCACAGCGCCGCCGGGCAATACCCTTATCCCAGATACTCAATAATCGACAATCCGCCGTTATAGTCGGTGCTATAGATAATCCCCTGCGCGTCGACAAACACGTCGCAGGATTGGATTACCTGCGGACGGCCAGGGCGGGTATCCATCATCTTCGCTGGCGCAGCGGGCACCAGCGCACCGGTCTCTACCGGTCGATACGGGTTAGAGATATCGTAGGCCCGCACCCCGGCATTCTGATAGGTGGCAAAGATCAGCGTCGAGCTGATAAAGCTTCCCGGCCGGTTCTCGTGCAGGTTGTGCGGCCCGAAGTGCGCCCCTTTCGCAACATAGTCGATCTCATCCGGCTGTGGGAAGGTAGAGATGCTCACCGGATTAGCTGGCTCGCGAATATCAAACAGCCAGATCAGCTTCTCACCATCCTCCTGGTTATCCAGCACCGCCTCGTCCAGCACCACCAGTAGATCCCGGTCCGGCAGCGGCAGCGCGGTATGGGTTCCACCGCCAAACGGCGGGCTCCAGTTGCGGTGGCTGATGAGCTTCGGCGCGCTGCGATCTTTCACATCCAGCAGCGTCAGTCCGCCGTCGCGCCAGCTGCCGTAGGCGGTATCCCCGGCGATAATGGCGTGGTGCAGAGCGTAACGCTTGCCCTCCGGCCACGTCGGGGTCTCACCCGCCGCCTGGTTCATCCCCGGCAGCCACCAGCGCCCCGCCACCTCGGGCTTGCGCGGATCGGCAAGGTCGATGGTCAGGAAGATGTAGTCGCTAAAGCCGTCGATTAATGCAGAGACATAGGCCCAGCGGCCCCCCACGTACCAGATGCGGTGAATGCCGATGCCGTCCAGCCCCAGAAAGCCAATCTCTTTCGGCTGGTCCGGTGTGGAGATATCAAATACGCGCAGCCCGGCGCTCCAGCCTTTGTCCTGCACGTCGCTCACCGTCTCCCCTACCGAGCGGGTGTAGTAGACCTTCTCGTCGGCGAAACGGGCATCGGCAAAGAGATCCCGGGCGTTGATCACCAGCAGCAGATCGTCATGGGCCTGCAAGTGGACGTTCCAGGTTCCCGGCGGCGCGGGAACGTAGCCTGCGGGGCGCGGGTTTTTCGGGTCGCGCACGTCAACAATCGAGAAGCCTTGCGAGACCATATGACCGATATAGGCAAAGCCACGGTGCACCATCAGCTGCACACCGTCGGGCCGCCCGCCCTGGTCCGAGTGACCAATCAGCCGCATATTGCGGCTGTAGTCAGGTGTAGGCAGCGCACTCATTTGTTTTTCGCTTGCAGAGTGGCGAACCACGGGGCGATAAAGTCTTCGGTCTGGCCCCAGCCCGGAATGATTTTACCCAGGGTGGCGACGTTTACCGCGCCCGGCTGGGCAGCCAGCAGCGCCTGCGGGATTGCAGCGGCCTTGAAGTCATAGGTGGCTGGCGTCTGCTCTCCGGCGAGCTTGTTGGCGATCAGACGCACGTTGGTCGCGCCAATCAGTTTCGGATCCACCGCCACGCTCACCTTCCACGGACTGTTGGACTCGCGCATCAGCTGCAGATCCTGGTTGGAGACGTCAATGCTGTAGAGTTTGATCTCGGTGCGGCCGTTCTCTTTCAGCGCCTTGTAAGCGCCCTGGCTGAAGGCGTCCCAGGTGCCCCAGATGGCATCGATCTGCCCTTTCGGGTACTTCGCCAGCACCGCGCCGACTTTATTCGCCGTATCGCCCTGCACGTCGGAAGAGACCGCCCCGATGGACTCCAACTCTTTGATGCCTGGGTTCTGCTTCAGCAGCGTCTGGTAGGCGGCCTGACGGCGCTCCATTGGCGGGAAGCCGGCCACCCACAGTTTGATGATATTGGCCTTGCCGTTGAAGTCCTTCACCAGTTCGCCGAAGGAGAGATTGGTCAGCGAGGCGTCATCCTGCTGGGTCACGGTCACGCCGGGGATGGCACCGTTGATGGCGGTATCAAATACCGAGACGGCAATGCCCGCGTCCACCGCTTTTTTCACTAGCGCCGTGGAGTAAGGATCCCGGCCCTGGGAGAGAATAATGCCGTCGTACTTCTGGCTAATGGCCTGGTTAACAAAGTCCTGAAACTTGGCATCGTCGCCGTTGCTGAGGAAGGTGCTGACCTTAAAGCCAAGCTTTTTGCCCTCCGTCAGCGCGCCGGAGACGAACTGGGTGGTGTTATCGTCCGAGCCCAGGTTACGGATCAGCGCAATGCGCACCGGTCCGCTGTGGTTAGCCAGCGCAGCCGGAACCGGTGCAGGCGTCGCCGCGTAGCCCGGCACAGAACTCAGCAGGCCCAGCGCCAGCAGTGAAAGTGCAAATTTATTCATCTCTGTTTTCCCCTGATAAAAGTAAATTAACGACGCTGGAAATAGGTCAACGCCAGAGCACCGGCCAGCACCAGTCCCTTAATAATGTCCATTGCGTAGTAGGGCACGGAGAGCATCACCAGCCCGTTTGACAGCACCCCGAGGATCACCGCCCCCACCAGTGTGCCAAGCGCGTTGGGCTTGCCGGATCCGGCTAGCGAGAAGCCGATCCACGCCGCCGCCACCGCATCCATCAGGTAGCCGCCCCCGGCGTTCACCTGCGAGGAGCCGATGCGCGAGGCCAGCAGAATACCGCCGAGTCCCGCCAGCAGGGAGGCAATGACGTAGGCCGCCACCTTGTAGCGGGTGGTGCGGATCCCGGAGAGGCGCGCCGCCTCCGGGTTGCCGCCGATGGCGTACATTCGCCGCCCGTGGGTGGTCAGCGACAGGCCAAGCTGGGCCACCACCGTGACCACCAGCATCACAATCACAATGATCGGCACCTGGCCGAGCAGGCTAAAGCCCGCTGGGATCATCCCCTCCGCCATCTCGCCGCTCGGCAGCAGCATGTTTTCAGTGATCGACCCGCCGTAGCTGTAGGTCATCGCCACGCCCTGAATGACAAACAGGCTGCCGAGGGTGGCGAGCATGTCAGGGATGCGCAACACGACAATCAGGAAGGCGTTGAACAGACCCACCAGAGTACAGAGCGCCAGGGTCACCAGAATGGCTTCGGTGGTGCCGAAGCCGTGCCAGACGAAGAGCGAGATCACCAGCGCGTTGGCCAGCGACGCCGTCGACCCCACGGAGAGATCGAACCCGCCGATGGTCAGCGAAATCGAGACGCCGACGGCAATCACCGTGACGATGGCAATCGAACGCAGAATGTTGATGATGTTAAAGGGGTCGAGGAAGTTATCCGAGGCGATGCCAAAGATAGCCACCAGCAGCACCACGGTCAGCAGCATGCCCCACTTATAGAGAAAATCGAAAAACTGCTGACGGCCCGACGCCGCTGCTTTTACTGAAAGGGCTTTGCTCACGCCGCCGCTCCTCCGGTCGAATAGTAAAGTAGTGTCTCTTCCCGGGCCTCTGCCCCGGCTATCTCCGCCACGATGCGGCCATCCCATAGCACGCAGATGCGATCGCAGAGCCCCACCAGCTCGGCAAACTCGCCGGAGGCGTAGACAATCCCCTTGCCCTCCCGGGCGAGGCCATCAATCAGGCGGAAGAGATCGGTTTTGGCTTTCACGTCGACGCCCTTGGTGGGCTCGTCGAAGATCACCACGCTGGCGTTGCCGCGCAGCCATTTGCCTATCGCCACCTTCTGCTGGTTACCGCCAGAGAGGCGGCGCAGGATCTGCCCCGGGCCGGTGGTACGCACACCGACGCGCTCAATCACCGTCTGTGCCCAGCGCCAGGCTTTACGATGACCGAACAGGCTCCAGCGGGAAAAGCTGTTGTCCGCGCTGACCGCCAGGTTCATGGCAATCGGCTCGTCAATAAAGATGCCCTCTTTGCGCCGCTCCTCAGGGATCAGCGCCATACCGCGAATAACGGAATCCGCAGGATCCCGGGGCCGCCACGGCTGGCCGTTCAGCTCCCCGTGGGCGATGCGGCTCTTTTCCGCGCCAAACAGCGCCTTGCAGAGTTCGGTTTTACCTGCGCCCGCCAGGCCCGCGATGCCGAGGATTTCGCCTCTGCGCAGATGCAGGGAGATATCCTTCAGCAGCTTCTCGTCATGGAGCCCCTCCACGCGCAGCAGGGTCTCTTCCCCATGCGGCGGACGGCGCGGGGGATAGATATCATTCAGCTGATGGCCAAGCATCTTCTCCACAATCACCTCCCCGCTCAGGGCGGCCATCGGGCCGGACTCCACCAGCCTGCCGTCGCGCAGCACCGTCAGGGTGTCGCAGATGGCTTTCAGCTCGTGAATGCGGTGGGAGATAAAGACCACGCCAATTCCCTGCTGCTGTAGTCGTCTTACCACGGTAAACAGGCGCTCGCTCTCGTGCTGATCCAGCGGCGCGGTAGGCTCATCGAGGATCAAAAAGCGGCAGCGATGGGAGAGCGCACGGGCCAGCAGGATCTGCTGCTTCTCCGCGAGGGTGCAGGTGTCGATAGCGCGTCTGACGTCAAGAGTGACATCAAGCTGGGCCAGCGCATCCCGCGCATGCTGACGAACGGTCGACCAGCGCCAGGCGTAGCCCGGCTCGGCGAGCTTATCGAGCATGATGTTTTCCGCGATGCTAAGACCGGGGACCAGCGCCACGTCGACCTCCTGCTGAACCAGATGAATGCCGAGGCGTTTGGCATCCAGCGGAGAGCGAATGGTGACCGGCTGGTCATCAATGACGATCTCGCCTTCATAGCCTGCCCAGGTGCCGCACAGCACCGCCATCAGCGTGGATTTCCCCGCGCCGTTGGCCCCGGTCAGGGCATGCACCGATCCGCCGCGCAGGCTGAAATTCACCTGCGTCAGGGCATTAACACCGGCAAAGGCGAGGCTTATCGCACGCATCTCGAGATGGGTAACGCGCATCTGTGAGGCTTTCCTGGGATTAATAGATTGATTTAGCGAATTTTTCATAGCCGCGCTTGACTGGCAACAGCAGAAAAGGCATAAGATAAAGCGAAATATTATTAGCCATCCGGATGTCCAGACATAACATCGGGTTAGCGATTCCGCATAAGGACACAGTCATGAGCAACACCGATATCCGCGTTGTACCCGGCCCGGCCAACTACTACTCCCACAGCGGCAGCCTGGCGCGCCTGAACGATTTTTATACGCCCGAGCAGCTCTCCCGCGCGGTCTTGATCTATGGCGAACGCGCCATCGCTGCCGCCCGCCCTTATCTGCCGGAGAGCGTTAACGCCCCGGGAGTGAAGCACCTGCTGTTTAAGGGCCACTGCAGCGAGCATGACGTTAGCGCGCTGGTAAACGAGGCGGGCAGCGACCGCAGCGTGGTGATTGGCATCGGCGGCGGTGCGCTGCTGGATACCGCGAAGGCCGTGGCGCGCCGCTTAGGGTTACCGGTGGTGGCGATCCCAACCATTGCTGCCACCTGCGCAGCCTGGACGCCGCTCTCGGTCTGGTATAACGACGCCGGTCAGGCGCTGCACTTTGAAATCTTCGACGACGCCAACTTCCTGGTGCTGGTAGAGCCGCAGATTATTCTCGACGCGCCGGTGGAGTATCTGCTGGCGGGCATCGGCGATACGCTGGCGAAGTGGTATGAGGCGGTGGTGCTGGCCCCGGATCCGTCCAGCCTGCCGCTGACCGTGCGGCTGGGGATCAACGGCGCGCTGGCGATCCGCGACGTGCTGCTGGAGAGCAGTGAAACCGCGCTGGCGGACCAGCAGCGCGGAGAGCTGACTCAGGCCTTCCGTGACGTGGTGGATGCAATTATTGCCGGAGGCGGAATGGTGGGCGGACTCGGCGAGCGCTACACCCGCGTAGCCGCCGCCCACGCGGTGCATAACGGCCTGACGGTGCTGCCGCAGACCGACAAATTCCTGCACGGCACGAAGGTGGCCTACGGCATTCTGGTGCAGAGCGCCCTGCTCGGCCAGGACGAAGTATTAACCCAGCTGGTCAACGCCTTCCAGCGCTTCAACCTGCCGACCACCCTGGCGGCGCTGGAGGTGGATATTCACAACCGTGACGAGCTGGATCGGGTCATCGCTCACACCCTACGCCCGGTGGAGTCGATTCACTACCTGCCGGTGACCTTAACGCCGGAGACGCTGCGCGCGGCGTTCGAGAAGGTAGAGGCGTTGTAGGCCGGATAAGCGCAGCGCCATCCGGCGTAATTATTAGCAGCGATCAGCAGCAGCGCGCTCCGCCTTTACCGCCGTAGCGCGCGTCCTGGCGATCGCGGAAAAAGTCTTCGTAGGTCATCGGGGTCTGGTCCGGATGGTTAAGCTGCATATGGGCAACGTAGTTATCGTAGTCCGGCACGCCGACCATCATTTTCGCAGCCTGGCCTAAATACTTTCCGGCCTTAGCAAGAGTATCAAACATCGTAGGCTCCTTGCCCCTCCCCACCCTGGGAGAGGGGCATGATTAAACTCAGTGCGCCCGTTTTGCCTGGGCCACTACCTGCTCAGCGTTGGCCGGCATCGGCTCGTACGGGGTCTCTTTCGCCGTTGGCCGGGGCTCTTTTAGCGCCGCCAGCGCGGTCTTCAGCGAGTAGACCGCCAGCACCACCACGACCACCATAAAGAAGATAGTCAGCCCGGCGTCCAGACGATTGTTAAACACCAGCTGAGTTAGCTGCGATTCGGTGTACTGGGGCGGAATAGTGCCGCTGTCGATCATCCCCTGGAAGCGGTTAGCGATCGCCAGGAAACCGACTTTGGCATCCGGGCTAAAGGCTTTCTGCCAGCCTGCGGTCAGGGTACAGATCAGCAGCCACGCGGTAGGCACGAGGGCCACCCACGCGAAGCGCTGGCGCTTCATCTTGAACAGGACCACCGCGCAGAGCATCAGCGCCATTCCGGCCAGCATCTGGTTGGCGATACCAAACAGCGGCCAGAGGGTATTGATCCCGCCAAGCGGATCCACCACCCCCTGATGGAGGAAGTAGCCCCACGCCAGCACGCAGAGCGCCGTCGCCAGCAGGTTCGCGGGCAGCGAGTCGGTACGCTTCAGCCCTGGGCTGATGACCCCCAGCAGATCCTGGAGCATAAAGCGCGCCGCACGGGTCCCCGCATCCACAGCCGTGAGGATAAACAGCGCCTCAAACAGAATGGCAAAGTGGTACCAGAACGAGACGTCCATCAGCCCACCCAGCGCGCCGTGGAGAATATAGGCCATGCCTACCGCCAGGGTCGGTGCTCCGCCCGCACGGGAGATAATGGTCTGCTCGCCCACCTCGTTGGCGATCTGGTTGAGGGTATCCGGCGTAATGCTAAAGCCCCAGCCGCTCACCACCTGTGCCGCCGAGGCGACAACATCCGCCGTACCGGCAGGAGCCAGCACCGCCATCGGGCTGTTCATCGCGAAGTAGACGCCAGGATCGATAATGCAGGCCGAGACCAGGGCCATGATCGCCACGAAGGACTCCATCAGCATCCCGCCGTAACCAATCAAACAGGCCTGGCCCTCGTTGGCCAGCATCTTCGGCGTAGTGCCGGAGGAGATCAGGGCATGGAAGCCCGACACTGCCCCACAGGCAATAGTGATAAACAGGAACGGGAAGAGGTTACCGGTCCACACCGGGCCGGTGCCGTCAACAAACTTGGTCAGGGCGGGCATGGTCAGCGTCGGGCGCATGATCAAAATCCCGATTGCCAGACCAATGATGGTGCCGATTTTCAGGAAGGTAGAGAGGTAGTCGCGCGGGGCCAGCAGCAGCCACACCGGCAGCACCGCCGCGATAAAGCCGTAGCCCACCAGCATCCAGGTCAGCTGCACACCGGTAAAGTCGAACATTGGAGCCCAGGTCGTGCTTTCTGCCACCCAGCCGCCGGAGATGATAGCGAAAATCAGCAGCACGAGGCCGATCACCGAGACTTCACCAATGCGGCCCGGACGCAGGTAGCGAATGTAGATCCCCATAAAGATCGCCAGCGGAATGGTGAAGGCCACGGTGTAGGTGCCCCACGGGCTATGGGTCAGGGCTTTGACTACAATCATCGCCAGCACCGCCAGGATGATCACCATGATCATAAAGCAGGCCACCAGGGCGATCACCCCTGCCGTTGGCCCCATCTCCTCTTTCACCAGTTCACCCAGCGAACGGCCATCGCGGCGGGTGGAGACGAAGAGCACCATAAAGTCCTGCACTGCCCCAGCGAGCACCACCCCGGCGAGGATCCAGATCATCCCCGGCAGATAGCCCATCTGCGCCGCCAGCACCGGTCCCACTAACGGCCCCGCCCCGGCAATCGCCGCAAAGTGGTGACCGAATAGCACTTTCTTATCCGTGGGAACGTAGTCCAGCCCGTCGTTATGGCGTACGGCGGGCGTCATGCGGGTCGGATCCACCGCCAGCACGTTGCGGGCGATGTACTGCCCATAAAAGCGATAGGCGATCAGATAGATACAGACGGCTGCCACCACAATCCATAAGGCATTAATCTGTTCACCCCGATTAAGTGCGATATAGCCGAGGGCAAAAGCTCCTATTACCGCGAGCAATGCCCAAATAAGGTATTTCCCTGAGTTTTGCATAGTCGTTTTCCGTTGGCTGAGGCAGGAAGATGTTACATTTTGTTTCTAGATCAGGCGGCAAGTTTTAACAATGTTGTTACGTCAGAAAGCAGAGGGGTAACCGGTTATTTACAACACTCTGTAATGGAGATCACTTATGCGGGGTGAAACGACCAAGAAGTTGTAGGCCGGGCAAACGCAGTGCCGCCCGGCAATGCAGCACAGCACAGTCACGCCCGGTGGCGCTACGCTTACCGGGCCTACACGAGGATTAGCCCAATACAGCCGTGCTCAGACGACAGGTGCAGCAGCGTCGGCCCTGCTCGTCAAATACCGCAATCTCCCAGCTCTGGCTCTGGCGGCTGAGGTGCAGCGGCTGGCAGACGCCGCGCACTTTCCCCTGCGACACCGGGCGGTGGTGGGTGGCGTTCAGTTCGGTTCCCACCACGCACTGCCCGTCGCGGGTCATCAGATAACCCGCCATCGAGCCGAGGGTTTCGGCCAGCGCCGCCGAAGCTCCGCCGTGCAGCAGGCCAAACGGCTGATGGGTGCGGGCGTCAACGGGCATCTCCGCCTCCAGCAGATCGTCGCCCAGCCGGGTATAGACAATCCCCAGATGGGCGACCAGGGTGTTACTGCTGGTGGCGTTGAGTTCCTCAAGGGTGAGATGACGTTTCCAGATCATATTCAGGCTCCCAGCGTCGAGCCGCCGTCCACCACAATGTCCTGCAACGTAATATGGCTGGCGAGATCGGAGGCGAGAAACAGAATGGTATTGGCGATCTCCTGCGGGCGGGCAATTTTTCCCAGCGGGATCCCCAGCTTGAACTGCTCGCCAAAGCCGCGAATGCGCTGCTGCTCGGCGTCCGGGCTGGTCCACAGCGTGCGCTGCATATCGGTATCGGTGGAGCCCGGAGAGACGATGTTGCACCGTACGCCGCTGGTGGACAGCTCCAGCCCCACGGTCAGGGCCAGGCTCTTCAGCGCCGCCTTCGAAGCTCCGTAGGCGCTCATGCCGATGCGCGGCGTATGGGCCGCATCGGAGGCGACGGTGACAATCGCCCCGCCCCGCTGGGTACGGAACTGGGCCATGGTCTGCTGGAAGAGGTTAAACGCGCCGCCGACGTTGACCGCCAGCGTCTGCTGCCAGTCGTCCTGAGAGAGCTGATCCGTGGCCCCCATGCGGAGGATCCCAGCCGCGTTCACCAGCACGTCAAGACGCGGGGTGATAGCCAGCAGACGCTGACACACCACCGCCACATGGTCAGCATTGGCGATATCCAGCGTCTCACAGGCGAAGGGATAGTCGGCCTGGCTGAAGTCACGATCGAAGCCCGTAACCTGTGCCCCCGCCTCGACAAAGGCCAGCGCCGTCGCGTAGCCGATGCCCTTCCCTGCACCGGTGACCCACACCGTCTTGCCGCTAAAATCCAGCCCGGCCACTATTTCACCTCGCGGGAGAGCAGCGCCCACCAGGCGTCGATGGTGGGATTTTTCGCCAGCATGACAAAATCGATATCGCCATAGACCTTGCGCCAGCGTGCGGCCAGCGCCATCATCCGTACCGAATCGAGGCCGTAGTCAATCAGGTTCTCATCATCCATCGGCTCATCGGACTCGTCGAGCAGGGGCAGCACCACGGCACGCAGCGCCGCCTTGCTGACCGGCACCGGGAGCAGATCCTCGGTCATCACTACCCGTCCAGAACGCCCGGCCACGTAGTTGAGCGCCATCAGGTGCTCGTCGCGGCTAAAGTCCGCCAGCGCATCGGCCACCATAAAGGGCTTGATGTCGCGCATAAAGGCGTCGGTGGCGGTGGTCATGCAGCCGATGTGAGCATAGACGCCGGTTATCAGAAGCTGGTTGCGTCCGCTCTCTTTCAGCATCTGCTCCAGCGGCGAGCGGTGGAAGGCGCTGTAACGCCACTTCACCAGCACGGTGTCGTCCTCGTCCGGGGCCAGGGCGGCAACCACCTGCTGCTCCTCCGGCTTGCGGGTCAGGCCCGGCCCCCACATGTCGTTCAGCAGGGCGCGATCTTCATCGCTCTGCTCTTTCGGCTGGGCGGTGTAGTAGACAGGAATGTTGTGCTGCTTGCAGAATGCGCGCAGGGCGGCGATGTTCGCCACCACCTGGGCCATCATCGGGCAGTTTTCGCCCCAGAAGTTGATGAAATAGTCCTGCATATCATGAATTAACAGCGCGGCGCGCTCAGGCTCAAAGGCCCAGCTGACTTTGTTCTGCGGGATCTCGGTGGCCGCAGGCAGCGCGTAGCCGGTTAATTTTGGGATTGCCATACTTCTCTCCTTTGTTACGCCTGTGACCGTTCGGCCAGCCGCAGGCGCAGCTCTCTCTTATCGACCTTGCCGACCGGCGTTAACGGCAGCGCGTCCACGCACTCCACGCGATCGGGCAGTTTAAATTCGGCGACGCCCTGCTCACGCAGGAAGCGGCGGATCTCCACGGCGCGCACCGGCTGGGATACCACCAGATACGCACAGCTCTTCTCGCCGAGCAGGCTGTCTTCCATGCTCACCAGCGCGGCATGAATAATGGCCGGGTGGCGCAGAAGCAGGTTCTCGACCTCTTCGGCGGCGATCTTCTCGCCCCCACGATTGATCTGATCCTTCTCGCGCCCCTGGACGGTGATGTAGCCCGCGTCGTCGATAGCGATCAGATCTCCGGAGCAGTAAAAACCGTTCTCGTCGAAGGCGCTGGCGTTGTGCTGCGGGCTGTTGAAGTAGCCGCGGAAGGTGTACGGCCCGCGCGTCATCAGGCGGCCCACCTCGCCGCGCGGGAGCGGATTGCCGTCGGCGTCCGCCACCCACACTTCGTCATCCGGGCTCATCGGGCAGCCCTGGGTATTGTTGATGCGCTCAAGGCTGTCATCGAGGCGGGTATAGTTCACCAGTCCCTCCGCCATGCCGAATACCTGCTGTAGCTGACAGCCTATCTCTGCTGGAATACGCGCGGCGAGGGTAGCGGAGAGCCGCGCCCCGCCGACCTGCAGCAGCGTGAGCGAGGCCAGCTGGGCGTTGCTGCCCCACTCGTGGATCGCCTGTAGCCAGAGGCTAACGGCAGGCGGCACCAGCGCGGTCACGTTGATCCGGTGCTTCTCAATCAGCGGGAAGCAGAGGGTGGCGCTGGGATCGGCGGCCAGCACCACGCAGCCTTCGGCCAGGAAGACGCCGAGCGCGCCGGGGGAGCTGAGCGGGTAGTTGTGCGCCGCTGGCAGGGCGCAGAGGTAGCGCGTCCTGTTATCGAAATGGCAGATCTCATTGCTGCGACGAATGCTGTAGGCGTAGTCGTTATGGGTGCGCGGGATCAGCTTCGGCGTGCCGGTACTGCCGCCGGAGAGCTGGAAGAACGCCACCTCATCGGCAGGCGTCGGCGCGTTTACGACGCGCTCGCTCGGACGGGCGATGGCCGCCTCAAGGGCATGCTCGCCGGGCTCGTTACGCAGCAGCACCACCCGCAGCGAGTTATGCTCCTCGACGAAGCCGTTAAGAAAGCCATCGTCGCTAAACAGAGAATGATCGCGGTCGGCCACCAGCAGAGCCGGTTTGATCTGTGCCGCGTAGGCATTTAGCTCGCTGCGCTGATGGCTAAACAGGGCATTCACCGGCGCAACGCCGATTTTCAACAGGGCAAAGAAGGTGATGTAGAACTCCGCCACGTTGCCGAGCTGCACCAGCGCGGTTTCCCCGGCGCGCAGCCCCTTTACCTGAAGTGAGGCGGCCAGGTTATCCGCCGCCTGATTAAGCTGGCGATAGCTCAGCTCGCGTTCGCCGTCGATCACCGCCAGCGCATCGCTCTGCGCGTGGCGGGTCAAGATATCGCTCAGGGGCAGATCCTGCCAGTAGCCTTTCTCGCGGTAGCGCCGGGCAAATTCATCGGGCCAGCGGGTAAAAGGAATTGTCATGATTGCTCCTTAATGCAAACCAAAAACGTTGAGCATGGTGGTGAGTTTTACGCCGGTCTCGCGCCATTCGGCCTCCGGCGACGAGGCTGGGACGATCCCGGCCCCGGCAAACAGGCGGACCTGGTTATCGTGCAGGCGCGCGCAGCGGATGGTAACCACCCACTCGCCGTTGCCTTCAGCGTCGCACCAGCCGACGATGCCACCGAACAGGTCGCGGTTAAACGGCTCCAGCTCGGCAATGAGATCTTTTGCCGCCTGGTGCGGGAAGCCGCTCAGCGCCGGGGTTGGGTGCAGCAGACAGGCCAGCGACAGAGCATTCTCTTCCGCCTGCGCCACCCCTTCGATAGGCGTCGCCAGATGCCAGAGGGTGGGCGTATTCACCAGCTGCGGTGAGTCCGGCAGCGTCAGGGCCCGGCTGCGAGGGGCGAGCACGGTTTTCATCGCCTGGGTCACCAGTTCATGCTCGTGGCGATCTTTCTCAGAGGCCAGCAGCTTGTTGCCCGCCTCGCGATCCAGCATGTCATCCGGCTGGCGACGGGCGGAGCCGGCCAGCGGCAGGGAACTAAAGTTTGCCCCCTCTTTACGCAGCAGCAGCTCCGGGCTGGCACCCAGCAGCACGCCGCCGTCGGGCAGCGGCACGTGGAAGTTAAAGCTGGCAGGGTTCTGGGCGATCAGCCGCTCCAGCAGCGCCCCGCCGTCTACGCGTTTGTCGGTGGTGATATCGATCAGGCGGGAAAGCACAACCTTATCGACCTGCGGCGTGGCGGTGAGCGCGGCGGCACGGGCCACCATATCGGTAAAGACCGGGTGCTCCGGGATAGCCTTGCGGGTGACCACGCTGAGGGCCTCTCTCCCCTGGAAGTAGCGTGCGGAGTGCTGCTTCTCGGTACGGGAGAAACGCTCCCAGGCACGGGGGATAAACAGTGCGGAGGGCTGAGTGGTATCAAACGGAATGGCTCCCACCACGATTGGCTTAGCGATCCCCTGCTTTTTGGCCTCGCTGAATGCCTGAGCCAGCCGCTGCTGGAATGCACCGTTGAGATCGTCCCCGCCGTTAGCCGGTTCGCTGATGCGCATAACGCAGCCCGATGTGCTGAAGCTGCGGTACGGCGACATAAAGAAAAATTGGTCTGATGCCAGCGTGTTCACGGTAAGCTGAGTCTCCTCCGCCATTGACGTATCCATATCCTTCTCCGAAAACGATAAAGGTAGTAAGAATTATTATCATTTATATTTGGGTCGGTAAGCTAAGAGTTATCCCGAGCGATGTCAACCTCAGCGAACGCAGTTTTGTGCGGCTAAAAACTTGCATCCGGCGGCGCAATGATGAAAATGAGAAGCATTAGCCGCACAATAACAGGATGCACGCCGTGAAACTCCCCCCGCTTTCGCTTAAGTCCCTGCTGACCCTGGGTCTTTTTGTTTTAGGATTTTCTGTAGCCCATGCCGCCGACTGGCCGCGCCAGATTGCCGACAGCCGGGGCGTTCATACCCTCGATCATAAACCTCTGCGCATTGTCTCAACCAGCGTCACGCTCACTGGCTCGCTGCTGGCGATTGACGCCCCGGTGGTGGCCAGCGGCGCAACCGCGCCGAACAACCGCGTTGCCGACGAGAACGGCTTCCTGCGTCAGTGGGGCGAGATCGCGAAGCAGCGCAAGCTTGCCCGGCTCTATATTGGTGAGCCGAATGCGGAGGCGGTCGCCGCTCAGATGCCGGATCTAATCCTCATCAGCGCCACCGGAGGCGACTCGGCGCTGGCACTTTACGATCAGCTCTCTGCCATTGCCCCGACGCTGATCATTAACTACGACGATAAGAGCTGGCAGACGCTGCTCACCCAGCTCGGAGAGATCACCGGCCAGGAGCCGCAGGCCAAAGCCCGAATTAGCGATTTTAATCAGCAGCTGGCGAAGGTGAAGCAGCAGATGACCCTGACGCCGCAGCCGGTCAGCGCCCTGGTATATAACCCGGCGGCGCATAGCGCCAACCTGTGGACCGCTGACTCGGCCCAGGGGCAGCTACTCTCGCAGCTGGGCTTTACCCTGGCGACGCTGCCTGCAGGACTGCACGCCAGCCAGAGTCAGGGCAAGCGGCACGATATCGTCCAGCTGGGCGGGGAAAACCTTGCCGCCGGACTGAATGGCGAAGCGCTGTTCCTCTTCGCCGGTAACGAGAAAGACGCCGAGGCCATCTACGCCAACCCGCTGCTGAGCCATCTCAGCGCGGTACAAAACAAACGCGTCTACGCCCTCGGCACCGAGACGTTCCGCCTCGACTACTACAGCGCCACCCTGCTGCTCAAGCGCTTCGCCACGCTGTTTAGTTAAGCGTCAACGGGTGGGCTCTGGTGGAAACGCCGCAGCTCACCGAGAAGCAGGATCAGCACCGCGCCCGTCACCGCCAGCACCGCTCCGCCGAGGCTGGCCGAGGCGGCAGGTGTCATTGCCACGCTCATCCCACCCAGCAACGCTGCGCCAATCGCATCCCCGGTAACGTTCTGCGCCGTCCACAAGCCGTTGATCCTGCCCAGCATCGCCTCCGGCGTCTGGGTTTGCAGCAGCGTGTACTGGAGCAGGGAGCTGATGGCGCTCAGCCATCCCGCCAGGGCAAGGAACAGTACCCCCAGCGGCCAGACCGGCATCAGGCTAAACAGGGCGATAGCGACAAAGGTTCCGAGGGTTGAGAAGAGAATAATTGCGCCAGGACGCGGACGCTGAACCAGGTTGCCGCTGGTGAGCGCCCCTACGGCGGCTCCGAGCGGCAGGGCCGCGTAGAGGATGCCGATCTCGGCGGCTGACATCTGCCAGTGCATCGCCAGCGCCGGGTAGAGCACGCGCACGGCGCTGGCCATCGTCAGCAGGCCGCCCAGCAGGGCAATGCCGCCGATCAGCGGGCTGCGCAGCAGAAAGCGAAACGCCGCCAGCAGCGCCTTCAGGGGATGCTCGCGCGGCTGGGGCGGCGGAGGCAGCTGCGGCAGGCGCAGCAGGGTCAGGGTGGTGATAAAGGTTCCCGCCGCCGCCAGGGCATAGTTCCACACCACGCCCCCGGAGGCGAGCAGCAGGCCGCCGAGCATCGGGGAGATAACCGATCCCAGCCGCACGGTGAGCATGGTGATCGCCCCGGCCTGCATCAGGTTCTCCCGCCCCACCAGCGCTGGCGTAGCGGCCAGCAGCGCCGTGACGCCCAGCGCGCCGAAAAAGCCGTCCCACAGGCCAAGGAGATAGATTGCCAGCAGCGAGGGGTCGGGCAGCGCGGCGTTGAGGCAGAGGCCAATAAAGCCGATACCGCAGGTGCCGCGCGCCAGCAGGATCAGGCGCTTGCGCTCGTAGCGGTCCGCCAGCACGCCGCCGACCATCAGGCCAACAAACATCGCCCCGCCGGTCAGGGTCACCGCCAGCCCCACCCGCCAGCTGGAGTGGGTCAGGGCCTGGATCTGCACCGGTACGGCGACGCCGAGCAGCCCCAGCGATACAATCGAGATAAAACGGGCAATAAAAACAGCGCGAAACGCGGGATGGGTTCTCAGCAGGCTGACGTTGATCAGCCAGGATTGTCGGGTCATAACAAAGCCTTAATGCGAACTTTTGATACCAGTTTTTAAGCCGCACATGCTAACATACCGCAATAAGATCGATAACGATAATTACTATCATTATCATGTCAGGGACGTTGTTATGTCGCATTCCGTTAATCCGGCGCGCCCGTGGGCCGTGGGCGGATTATTGCTACTGCTGCTGGTGGCAGGCGTGCTCAGCCTGCTGATCGGGGCCAAACCGCTGCCCCTCTCCGTTGTAATGGATGCCCTCTCCGGCACCTGCCAAAGCGCCGACTGCACGATTGTGCTTGATGCCCGCCTGCCGCGTACCCTGGCCGGGCTGCTGGTCGGCGGCGCGCTGGGCCTCGCCGGGGCGCTGATGCAGACCCTGACCCGTAATCCCCTCGCCGATCCCGGCCTGCTCGGCGTTAACGCCGGGGCAAGCTTTGCTATCGTGCTCGGCGCGGCGCTGCTGGGCCTCTCCTCCCCTACCGAACAGCTGGCGCTGGCCTTCTGCGGCGCGCTGGCGGCCTCGCTGGTGGTGGCCTTTACCGGCAGCGCGGGCGGCGGGCAGCTGAGCCCGGTGCGCCTGACCCTGGCAGGCGTAGCGCTGGCAGCGGTGCTGGAGGGTCTCTCCAGCGGGATCTCGCTGCTTAACCCGGACGTCTATGACCAGCTGCGCTTCTGGCAGGCTGGCTCCCTCGACGTGCGCACCTTACAGACGCTGCGTATCGTCTTGGTTCCGGTGCTGATAGCGGGGGCGATTACTCTTCTGCTGAGCCGGGCGCTTAACAGCCTGAGCCTTGGCAGCGATACCGCGACCGCCCTCGGCAACAGGGTCGCCCGCACCCAGCTGCTGGGCCTGCTGGCCATCACCGTTCTGTGTGCCAGCGCTACCGCCGTCTCGGGCCCCATCGCCTTTATTGGTTTAATGATGCCGCATATGGCGCGCTGGCTAGTGGGAGCCGATCATCGCTGGTCCCTGCCGGTGACGCTGCTGGCTACCCCTACCCTTCTGCTGTTTGCCGATATTATTGGCAGAGTGCTCGTGCCCGGCGAACTGCGCGTGTCGGTGGTGAGCGCCTTTATCGGCGCGCCGGTCTTGATCTTTCTGGTGCGTCGCCACCGTCGGGGAGGTGCCATGTGATCGCCCCCTCCCGCCGTCTTATTGTTAGTGTGCTCCTGCTGGCCTGCGTCAGCGTGATGGTCGCCCTGTGGAGCCTGTGCAGCGGCACGGTACCGCTCTCTCCCGGCCAGGTGCTGGCCGCCTTTACCGGCGATGCGCCGCGCGGCATTGCGCTGGTGGTAAACGAGTGGCGTCTGCCCCGGGTGCTGATGGCGCTCCTCATCGGCGGCGCGCTGGGTGTCAGCGGGGCGATTTTCCAGTCGCTGATGCGGAACCCGCTGGGCAGTCCCGACGTGATGGGCTTTAACACCGGGGCCTGGAGCGGCGTGCTGGTGGCGATGGTGCTCTATGGCCAGGATCTCACGGCTATTGCCTTTGCGGCGATGGCCGGGGGGATCCTCACCTCGCTGGTGGTGTGGGCCCTGGCCTGGCGCAACGGTATTGAGACCTTTCGCCTGATCATTATCGGCATCGGCGTTCGCGCGATGCTGATCGCCTTCAATACCTGGCTGCTGATTAAAGCCTCGCTGGAGACCGCCCTCACCGCCGGGCTATGGAATGCTGGCTCACTCAACGGCCTGACATGGGCGAAAACCTGGCCCTCCGCGCCGATCCTGCTGCTGATGTTGGTCTGCGCCGCGCTGCTGGTACGGCGGATGCGGCTGCTGGAGATGGGCGATGACAGCGCCTGCGCGCTGGGTGTCAGCGTCGAGCGCTCCCGGCTGATGCTGATGCTGGTGGCCGTGGTGCTGACCGCGGCGGCGACCGCCCTGGCTGGCCCGATCTCCTTTGTGGCGCTGGTTGCGCCGCATATTGCCCGGCGCATCAGTGGCACGGCGCGCTGGGGCCTGACCCAGGCGGCGCTCTGCGGCGCGCTGCTGCTGCTGGCCGCCGATCTCTGCGCCCAGCAGCTGTTTATTCCCTATCAGCTTCCGGTCGGCGTGGTCACCGTAAGCCTGGGCGGTATTTACCTTATCGTCCTGTTAATCAAGGAGTCCCGCAAAAGATGACCGATTTAACAGCCCGTCTGCGCGGCGACAGCTTAACGCTCGGCTACGGTAAAAAAGTGGTGGCGGAGGATCTCTCCGTGACCATTCCCGACGGGCACTTTACCGCTATCATCGGCCCCAACGGCTGCGGCAAATCGACCCTGCTGCGTACCCTGAGCCGCCTGATGACCCCCACACAAGGGCATGTTTACCTTGATGGCGAGCAGATCCAGCGCTTCAACAGCAAAGAGGTGGCGCGACGCATCGGCCTGCTGGCGCAGAATGCCACCACGCCGGGCGATATTACGGTGCAGGAGCTGGTCTCCCGGGGACGCTATCCGCACCAGCCGCTGTTTACCCGCTGGCGACAAGAGGACGATCGCGCCGTGCAGCGGGCAATGCAGGCCACCGGCGTCGCGGATCTCGCCTTACAGAGCGTGGATACCCTCTCCGGCGGCCAGCGCCAGCGGGCGTGGATAGCGATGGTGCTGGCGCAGGAGACGGCGATTATGCTGCTGGACGAGCCTACGACCTGGCTGGATATTAGCTATCAGATTGACGTGCTGGAGCTGCTTAGCGAGCTGAATCGCGAGCAGGGCTACACCCTGGCGGCGGTGCTGCACGACCTGAACCAGGCCTGCCGCTATGCCACCCACTTGATTGCCCTGCGGGACGGAAAGATTGTGGCCCAGGGGGCACCGAAAGAGATTGTGACGGCAGAGCTGATTGAGGCCGTCTACGGGTTACGCTGTATGATTATCGAGGATCCGGTGGCGCATACGCCGCTGGTGGTGCCGCTGGGGCGTACGGGGATATAAAACGTGTGTAGGCCCGGTAAGCAAAGCGCCACCGGGCGTTACTATGCTGATGCAGCAATGCCGGGCGGCTCTGCGTTTGCCCACCCTACGGTGGGCACGGTGCGGGTTTGTAGGCCCCCACCGGGCATTTATGCCGACTCTAATACCATTTCAGGGGGAACCGGCGGAAGGCTACGCGCCAGCATCGCATTGCGTAGCAGAACGACACCGCTACCAATAATGATGCCTAAGAGCGCGGCAAAAATAATAATCAGTGCTTTGCCTTGGCCATCCTGCTTAATAGGCATCGATGGTGATAGCTGGTATTTGAAGGGCGAGAATGCAATATCTTTTACATTTAATTTTTGCAATTGCTCAACATGGTATTCACGATTACGCAGATCGGCATTCAGATCGGCAATATCCTTCAGTGATTTTTCAATCCGCAGCTTTTCTTCAATACCGTCTGCACCCAGCGTAATAGAGAAGTCCGGATCGTCATTGACGACCTGACCATTACTGTAAACGGGCTTCTTAATTCCCGCAGCGTTGGCGACCTCAAGCGAATAATTAAGCCGTTGAATTTTAATATCACGTTGGTTGGTCAGACGAACGCGGTCAAGATTCAGTTTCTCCTGCTCAAAGCGCGTTTTTAACGCCAGGGTATTGCGCAGATCGTCTACCGTGTCTTTAACCACTTTTGCTGCAACATAATCGATATAGCCTGCCAGCACTTCCTGGGCGTCATCTGCTGCCGGGGCAGTGAAGCTTAACGTCCACGAGGTAAAAGGCACCTCCACGGCACTTTTCGGCGATGCATTATCGATAATCTTCATTTTTTCCGTGAGACGAACCACCTCACGTTGAAAATCAACGGGATCGAGCTTCTCGTCAGGCAGGCGGGACTTCAGGTAAGCCGAGTCGCGGAAATACTCCTCCAGCAGCGACTGAGAGCTAAACGACTTAATAAACTGGTTGAAAACATCAGTCTGGTTTACAGGCGCGTCGACTTCCAGCACCTTTAGCTCCATAAGCACGCGCTCCAGTGGTCGCCACTGCGCCTGCTCCGCTGGGGTAATGATAGCCACGCTGGTCCATTTTTGTGGCAGCACAAACGAGAGCAGCAGCCCAAAGAAGGCAAAGGCCAAAGCAAAAGTTAAGATCTGCTTTTTTGCACACCACAGAAGATCAAGAAGCGTGAGGAAATCAATTTCATGGGTATGATGAGGTTCAACAGGATAAGGGCGTAACTGCACTTCAGTATCCTGCTTAATATCTGACATTGACATCTGTAGACTCTATCCTGATTTGCTACGAAAGCATTATTTACAACCGATGCTCCTATAATAGACCCTAATAAGATTAATCTGAACCAAGATTTGACTTTGGCTGTCACGCCCACCATATCTGGTAGGCGTGACAGACTATTAATTAAGCAACCCTGCTAATATTGGCCCAATAGAGACAAACGTTGTCGGTGAAATAATATCCACGTGGGCGCAGTCCTGCCGATAGATATCCAGCGCAGTCACCCAGGGTGACCAGACCTGATGCGGATCCATCCCGGCTGGCAGCGTGCGTTCGGCAACAAACAGTGTTGCTTTACCCTTAAACCGCTGGCTACGGGCGGTGGTCAACAGGCGAACCGCATCGCCATAGTTGCCCTCGATAGCGTTAAACAGCTCCCCTGACGCCTGCCCCTGCTGGGCAGCAAGGAATGCCTCCCGCTCGCGATTGATCTCCGCCAGCACCTCCGGATCGAGGCCGTTGGCCTCTTTCTCTGCCCAGTTCTGCGTCTCCGGCGGCCAGGTATCCAGCAGCCCAAGAAAAGCGACCGCTTCGCCACGCTGCTGTAGCCGGGCGGCGATCCCCTGCGCCAGCGTGCCGCCGAGGGAGTAACCAAACAGGTAGTACGGGCCGTACGGCTGCTGGGCCAGCAGCGTTTGCAGATGGGCGTCGCACACCTCATCCAGCGTGGCGGCGGCGGCCATCGGCCCGGCTGGGCGCGGCGACTGAATACCGACGATCGACCAGCGTGGGCTGAGATAGCGCGCCAGCACGCTGAACTGCCAGGCAAAGCCGGAGGCCGGGTGGAAGCAGAACAGCGTCGGCCCGTGGCTTTCCCGCAGGGGCAGAATTGTCTCGTAGCCCAGGTTTTGCAGTTGCCCATCCTCGACATCCGCCGCCAGCAGCGCAGCCAGCTTCGCCACGCTGGAGGCCACCATTACCTGCCCCGGCATCACCTGGCGCTCAAACGCCTGGCTAAGCCGTGCCGCCAGCCGCATCGCCAGCAGCGAGTGGCCGCCAAGGGCAAAGAAGTCGGCGCTAACGTCCTCTACTTCACAGGCCAGCAGCTCAGCAAACAGCGCGGCGATAGTCAGCTCAACTTCGGTTTCCGGTGCGCGTCCGCCTGATGCTGCGGCAGGCGTCGGCAGCGGCAGCGCCTTGCGATCCAGCTTGCCGTTGGCGCTGAGCGGCAGCGCATCAAGCTGCACCAGCGCGGTAGGCACCATGTGCGGCGGCAGCTGCGCCTTCAGCTGTTCAATCAGAACGGCACTCTCCAGCGGCTGGCCCGAGGCCGACACCAGGTAACCCACCAGCTGGCGCGCATCGCCGCCGACCGCAGCCGCCTGGTTTAGCACGCAGGCGTGAGTAACCGCCTGGGCCACGTCCGGCAGCGCCTGCATAACAGCGTCGATCTCTCCCAGCTCGATACGCTGGCCACGAATTTTAAGCTGATCGTCGCTGCGCCCCAGGTACTCTACCGCACCGTTCGCCAGCGAGCGTGCCACGTCGCCGGTACGGTACATCCGCTCGCCCGGCGCAAAAGGATCGGCAATAAAGCGGCTGGCGGTCAGGTCGGGTCGCCCCAAATAGCCCTGCGCCAGCTGGATGCCGGTCAGGTAGAGATCCCCCGCCACGCCCGGCGGCACAGGCTGCATCATACCGTCCAAAATGCGCAAACCGGTGTTCCAGACCGGATAGCCAATCGGCACGCTGGGCCCGGTCACCCCGGCCAACGCCTCGCCATAAGCCGGATACCAGCTGACGTCGACCGCCGCTTCCGTCGGACCGTAGAGATTATGCAGCGGCGCGCCGGTTAAGCTCTCCCACTCACGGCAGAGATCCGTTGGCAGCGCTTCCCCGCTGCAAAAGACGTTGCGCAGCGTACGGCAGCTCTCCTGCGCCCTCTCCGGCGTCAGAGAGGCGACGAAAGCGGACAGCATCGAGGGGACAAAGTGGGTAGTGGTGACGCCGTAGCGGGCAAAAAAGACCTGCAACGCCAGCGGATCGCGGTGCGCATCCGGCTCGGCCATCACCAGCTTCGCCCCGGCAATAAAGGGCCAGAAAAACTCCCACACCGAGACGTCAAAGCTGCACGGCGTCTTTTGCGCTACCACGTCCTGCGCGCTCAGCGGATAGCTTGCCTGCATCCACAGCAGACGGTTGACGATGGCCGTTTGCCCCACCATCACCCCTTTCGGGCGGCCCGTCGAGCCGGAGGTAAAGATGATATAGGCGGTATGCTCTGGTTTTGAGAATGCCAGCGCAGGCCCGTTTGTTACCGGCAGCGGTGCGCTGTAGCAGAGATAGGCAAGCTGCGGGATCGCGCTAAACCGCGCCAGCTGATCTTCGGCGGTGATTAATAGCCGCGGCCGGGCATCCTCCAGCATCATATGCAGGCGGTCATCCGGGTAGCCGGTGTCCAGCGGCAGCCAGGCAGCACCGGCCTCAACAATAGCGTGCAGGGCCAGGGTCAAGAAGACCGAACGCGGCAGCGCTACGGCGACGCAGTCCCCAGGCCGCACGCCACGCTGGCGAAGCTCATGGGCCAGGGCGAGAACCTGCTCGCGCATCTCACGGTAGCTGAACTGCCAGCGGGCATCCGCCAGCGCCGGGGCGTCCGGCGTTTTTTCGCTCTGGGCTGCCACAAGGGCGCTAAGGGTAGTAGCTGGCAGGCTAACCCCGGTATCGTTGATACGGTCAATCTTCTCCTGCTCCGCTGGCAGGATCAGCGCCACCTCGCCGCAACGCAGGGCCGGATTATCGGCGAACTGGCGCAGCAGCGCGTCCAGCCTGGCGGCATGGGTGCTTAACTCAGCCTCGTCGTAGCGCTGGCGATTGGCAAGGATCTCCACGGCAAGCCCCCCCTTCTCGTCTGGAATGAGCGCGATCTCCAGGTCGTTAACCGGCCCGGTTGCCAGGGTATGGGTTATTCCCGCCGTTCCGTCAATGTCCAGCTGGTAATCAAACATCTTTACGTTGAATACCGGGCCAAACAGGGCGCGGTCGCCCGTTGCCTGTCCGCTGTCGCGCACGATCTGCTCGGCGTCATAGCGCTGATGGCGGCGCATCTTTTTCAGCCGCGCAGCAAGCTTCTGCGCCAGCGCGGCAAGGCTCTCCGCCGGGTCGACGTTCACCGCCAGCGGCAGGACGTTGAGTACCGGGCCAGTGGCACAGAGCGCAGCGGAGCCCATTCGGCGCATAAATATAAACCCGGCGGCATAGTCCATGCGTCCGCACAGGCGCGCCAGCCAGAGGGAGACCAGCGCGAGAGCAAGATCCGCTGGCTGGCAGCTGCCGTTCTGTGCCGCAAGGTGGGAAAACGCCTGGGCGTCGAGGGTGAGCTTAAGGCGAACAATGTCGGCGGTTGCGGCGCGTCCCGGCAGCGGGCTGGCAGAGAGCGATACCGGCGGCGGCAGGCTCTGGCTTACCTCGCGCCAGTAAGCCGCGTCCCGGCTATAGGCCTCGCTGTCGCGGTAGCGCTGATACTCCTCGACGACCTCGGCGAAAGGGGTAAAAGGCGATACGGGGGTGGGTTCGCCGCGTCGCCACGCGGTATAGATAGCGGCAATATGGCGGGTAATCGCCGGGAAGCTGAAGCCATCCACCAGCAGATGGTGATAGCGCTGATACCAGTACCAGCGGCGTTCACCAAGGCGCAGCAGCGCATGCTGAACCAGCAGTTGCCCGCCGTCGACGCGCAGATTCTGGGCCAGATCGCCCTGCATCACGGCCAGCGCCGCCGCATGGGGATCGGCACTGTCACGCAGATCGTGGACAGCAGGCGGCATCAGCGGCATAGACTCATCGATCCACTGGAATACCTCCCCGCCATCCTCGACAAAGCGGCTACGCAGGGTGTCGGCGTGGCTCATGCCGGTGACAATGGCCTCTCCGAGCAGGGCCTCATTCAGCTCGCCGTCATCAATGACCACATAGTGGGCCACGCTCCAGGCGTTAGGTAATGTAGAGAGCGTTTCCGCCATCCAGATCCCGGTCTGGGCTGCGACCAGCGGCAGACGTTTCGACATAGGGTGCTCCTTAACGCGCATGGTATGCAGGGGTGATAATCTGCCACTGCGCCGCCAGCCAGGCGTGGCACACTGACGGCGGCTGTGGGTCGGCAACCACGTGCCAGCCCTGCGGCAGGGCGCACTGCTGCGGCCACAGGCTGTAGCACCGCTGCGCGTTTTGCAGAATGTAAAACTGACCCTCTGGATCGTCGAAGGGATTACTGAACTCCATACCACACTCCTGTCGTGGAAAAATGCTTTACGGCGCAGCCTGAAGCAGCGGCTGCCAGAGCGTCATGAGCCCTGCGGTTAGCCCGCCGCGCCAGCACAGCGCGTCGTGTCCGCCGTCGGTGGGCCGCCAGAAGAGCGCCGCTGTCGTCGGCTGTAAAAGAGAGTAGATCGTCTGGTTAACACGGAAAATGAGCGGTTCACGGGTTCCCGCCTCCAGCACGATGCGCAGCTCCTGCGGCTGAAGCGAGCCGGCTTTTAGCTGCTCGATCACCATGCCATCCTGCTGCGCGCCGCGGTGCGGCCACCAGTAGGAGCCAGACTGGCTCAGCACGCAGCCGAAGCGCTCCGGCCAGTTTAGCCCGGCATAGAGCGCCGCCAGACCGCCAAAGCTCTGCCCGGCCACCACCGTGCGCGACCCCTCGTCGCTGAACGGGGCCAGAGCCTTAACCTGCGGGAGCAGCTCATCCTGTAACGCTTGCCAGAACACCGGGTTGCAGGGCAGTTCGCGGCCGCGCTGGGTGGTATCGATCGCATCTACCAGCACGTATACCGCGGGCGGCAGCTTGCCTTCCCGGGTCAGAGCGGCAAGGGCGGGCCAGACGGGCATGCTCTCGGCCCAGAACTGACCGTCCAGCAGCACCGCCAGTGGACGCTCGGTGACGTTCTCCTCACCGGTGATGTAGATCCAGACCCGACGTTTGTTACCCAGCTGGCGGCTGCGCCAGGGGATGCAGATCGGGGACGTATAAGGGGTATCCTGCGGTGCGTGCCAGCCCGGCTGCTCTGGCGCATCGGGCATCTCAAGGGCCGACACCGGATGACCGCGCCCACCCCGCCACGACAGCGGATTGAGCGGATCGGCAACGGCATGCGCCAGCAGCCTGCGCCAGCCTTCGCGCAGGGCGATGCGATCCGGAACCTCGGTGCTGAACGCCGACTCGGCAAAATCCTGTGTATTTTCAGAGGGGATGAGGCAGTAGCTGCCGCGCCACTGCGCGTTTAGCGTGGTCTGCCAAAACCAGACGTCAGTACCGGGAATACGGCTTAGGGACTGCGGTCTGGCGTTTTGATGATGATCGGTAACGCCGGTGATGTAAATCCACACATGCTGGGTAGCAGAAGTGGCTTCCGACCCCGCCGGATCGCGCCACCAGAAGGTGACCTGACATCGGTCATTACCCTCGCGGAACCACTCAGGCCCCTGTTTTGACTCCCACCAGGCATCGCTGCCCGTCGCTCGCATCGTCACCCTAATTAACCCCGTACTTATTGCGGCATTTTTTCAAATGTAAGAAAATTTATTGATAATATTATTGATAACTATTTGCATTTGCAATAGCGTATTGGCGCGCTGTGGGAAGCGCGTCTTTCACATAATCATGCCATTAACCGCGTGCGTGCAGGGAACCAGGACGCGTCAGCGGTATTCTGGCGACAAAACGGATAACACAATGAATAACAAGATTACGTCCCTGGCCTTGTTGGTCAATCTGGGCATTTACGGGGTAGCGCTACCGCTTCATGCAGAGGAGCCCCCTGCCGGGGATGACACTATCGTGGTCACCGCTGCCGAGCAGAATCTTCAGGCTCCCGGCGTCTCCACCATCACCGCCGATGAGATCCGCAAAAATCCGCCTGCCCGTGACGTCGCTGAAATTATTCGTACCATGCCAGGGGTTAACCTCACCGGTAACTCCACCAGCGGCCAGCGCGGCAACAGCCGTCAGATTGATATTCGCGGCATGGGCCCGGAAAACACGCTGATCCTGATCGACGGCAAGCCGGTCACCAGCCGCAACTCGGTGCGTCTGGGTTGGCGCGGCGAGCGTGATACCCGAGGCGATACCGGCTGGGTACCGCCGGAGATGATCGAGCGTATCGAAGTGATCCGTGGCCCGGCGGCGGCACGCTACGGCAACGGCGCGGCGGGCGGCGTGGTCAATATCATCACCAAGCAGTCGAAAAATGAGTGGCACGGGGCGTGGGATACCTACCTTAATGCGCCGGAGCACAAGTCCGAAGGGTCAACCAAGCGCACCAACTTTAACCTGACCGGCCCGCTGGGGGGCGATTTCAGCTTCCGCCTCTACGGCAACCTGGAAAAAACTCAGGCCGATGCCTGGGATATCAATAAAGGCCATGAATCCTTACGCACCGGCAGCTACGCTGGCACCATGCCGGCCGGGCGCGAAGGGGTGGAAAACAAAGATGTGAACGGTCAGCTGCGCTGGGATTTTGCCCCGATGAACTCGCTGGAGCTGGAGGCGGGCTACAGCCGTCAGGGCAACCTCTACGCGGGCGATACCCAGAACACCAACACCAACGCGCTGGTGAAAAAGAATTACGGTAAGGAGACCAACCGTCTCTATCGCCAAAATTACGCTCTGACCTGGAACGGCGGTTGGGATAACGGCGTCACCACTACCACCTACGCGCAGTACGAGCACACCCGCAACACGCGGAATAACGAAGGTCTGGCCGGCGGCACGGAGGGGATCTTCTCCGACGAGAACTTCTCCAATATCGATCTTGCCGACGTGCTGCTGCATAGCGAAGTCAACCTGCCGCTGGATCTGCTGGTCAACCAGACCCTGACCCTGGGCACCGAGTGGAATCAGCAGCGCATGAAGGATCTGGCGTCCAACACCCAGTCGCTGACCGAAGGCGGCACCATTGCCGGGGTTAATCCTACTAACCGCAGCCCCTACTCCCAAGCAGAGATCTTCTCGCTGTTTGCGGAAAACAACATGGAGCTGACCGACAGCACCATGCTGACGCCGGGCCTGCGTTTCGATCATCACACCATTGTGGGCGATAACTGGAGCCCGTCCCTGAACCTCTCCCAGGGGCTGACGGACGACATTACGCTGAAAATGGGTATCGCCCGCGCGTATAAGGCCCCGAGCCTGTATCAAACCAACCCGAACTACATCCTCTACAGCCGTGGCCAGGGCTGCTACGCCAGCGCCGGTGCCTGTTACCTGATGGGCAATGACGATCTGAAAGCGGAAACCAGCATCAATAAAGAGGTAGGTCTGGAATTCAAACGCGACGGCTGGCTGGCGGGCGTGACCTGGTTCCGCAACGACTACCGGGATAAAATTGAAGCGGGCTACTCGCCGATTGGCAGAGCATCAAAAGCCACGACGGACGTGTATCAGTGGGAAAACGTGCCTAAAGCGGTAGTAGAAGGCCTGGAGGGGACGCTGAACGTGCCGGTGACCGATACGGTAAACTGGACCAACAACCTGACCTACATGCTGCAAAGCAAAAATAAAACCACCGGTGACCGTCTCTCTATCATTCCGGAGTACACGCTGAACTCAACGCTGAGCTGGCAGATCCGTCAGGACCTCTCCGTGCAGTCGACCTTCACCTGGTACGGCAAGCAGCAGCCGAAGATCTACAACTACAAAGGCAACCGCGCCACGGGCAGCGAAACCGATGAGGTTAGCCCGTACAGCATTGTTGGCCTGAGCGGCACGTGGGATGCGACTAAAAACGTCAGCCTGACGGCGGGGGTAGATAACGTCTTCGACAAACGCCAATGGCGCGAGGGCAATGCCCAAACCACAGGCAACGACACGACGAAATCCTATATGTACGGCGCGGGCGCAGCGACCTATAACGAGCCGGGCCGCACCTGGTTTATGAGTATCAATACGCACTTCTAAACATTAGCAATACAGCATTGTGCACCTCCTCTTAGCAGGAGGTGCACGCCCTTGCTCTTTTCTATTATCCTGCCAGCGAACAGAAGAAACGATAATTTACAATTTAAGAAAATTCTTAGATTGCTCCACTATTCCACTTTCGCTACATTGCCTCTTTTATCGCATTAAATAGATCACGTTTTGACGCTTCAAAAAATAATTATTCATTAAACGCTGGTATTCTTAGCATAATTGAAACAGGGAATAACCTTGGTAAATTTTGTTATGAAAATGATAAAAAAACTTTCAACCGCAGCAGAGCTTAAGCACTGCTAATCTTTTTCTTTATTATCATTAACATCTACACTATGCATATGCTCATTAATAAATGGCGGCTTGACCCCTCGCTAAATGCGCTGGTTCATACTGAAACAGGTGAAATTCAACGGCTGGGTGAATTCCATTACATTCTGCTGGAGACGCTAGTCAACCACGCTGGCGAGGTATTATCGCGTAATTTTCTTATCAATACGGTTTGGAAAAATCGGGTGGTGGGCAATAACAGCCTGCCGACGGCTATCTATGCTTTACGCGCCGCGCTGGGGGATGATGGTCGCTTACAAGAGATCATCAAAACCGTCCCTAAAAAAGGTTATGTTTTTAATAAAGATTTTATTACTTACCCTAACGAACCGTTGATAACCGAGACGGTTGATGAGAAGGATAACCAGCCTCCCTCGCCAGGATTACCTCATGCGCCGCCGTTGCGGGGGCCACAAACCGTCACTCGGTTAAAAAAGCTTATTATTATACCGCTTATTATTATTAGCTTGCTCTATTTTTTAATAAGATATTACCCTCAACCAGTTAAGAGCAACCCGCACGGAGCTCTTTTACCTCAGGGAAGCGAGTTAACGTTAAAAGATGAAACCAGTAAAGATTACTCAAACATTAAGATCTACCACCTGCACTCCGGTAACGATTCCGGTCATGCGGCACAGCTGACAAAACATATGCCAGAGACGCTGCGCGCTATTAACACGACGTTACAGGCCCAGCAAATGAATGCGGTCGTCTATTACAGCGAAACGGTCGCTAAACTGTCATTAAGCTTGTTATTTCAAGATAATTGCCATCACCAATATCAATTAATGATAGGCCTTCAAAATTGGCAAGCCAATAAGCAAAATTTGAATTCCTTTGTTTATCAAACAGCTGAGAAAACTATTAATGAAATACCAGTCTGTCAGTAAAGTTTTTTGCCGTTTAATATTCACCCTGCCAATAATTGGCTTTTCATTCTCAGCATCGGCAGCCATAGTACGCACGGAGATGGTTTTTTATGATGTCGCCACGGCAAGCCAGCGTAGCTATAGCCTTCACATGCTTCCTACAGCAAACGGCGCACAGGCTACGCTAAGTCGTAAAGACAGTGAACTCTCGGTATCAACCATTGTCACCACCTGCTTTAACACCCTACCTCCTGAAAACCTGCAGGGATATCTGAGCCTGAAAGAGAGTAATATCCAACATGCCGACCCGGCACTATCGTCATTTTTGAGTTTTAGTCAAGATAATCAACTGCGTGTTGCGATGAAGCCTCTGGCAAATGCACAATCGGTTCTACTGGATAAAGACAGCCTTAACGTGCTGGTCGTGGATCCCGCCATGATCACGCTGGGTAGGGCAGGCTGTCAGCGCTAGCTAAGCAGGTTTTGCACCGTTAGTCCCGAAAAGTTAGCCTGGCCGTTCACGGCCTGAGCCAGCGTATCGTAGTGGTGGCAGGCCCACGCGAGGGTCTGCCCAAGCGCCGCTGACGCATGCTCAGCACTTTGCGCTTCAGGGAAACGCGCCATTACATCCATACGCTGGCGCGCCTTCTCCTGAGCCGATGCCAACCTCTGGCGCTGCTCTCCCACCTGGTTAAGCACGCTCTGCACTATGTTCTGAAGCGCGTCACGCTGTCCCGTCGCCAGCGCGGTGCTCAAAGCTTCGGCTGACGCAGGGTTGGCATGGAGGCTAAGCCGTCGGGCGTGCTCCCCCTTTGCATCAGCCACTAAAAAAGAGCGCTGGATCTGCGGCCAGTCAGCCTCAGCGGTGGCAAATGTCCATCTCCCCTCACTGTAGTGCGGCAGGATCCCCGTACGCTGTAGGGCATTTTTGATCTGCATGACGGGATTAAGGGTATCCGCTGGGTTATCCAGCGACACAGCTGCCAGACGCCGACCGTGCCCTGCCTCAACGCTGAACATGAGCGATACCGGCTCGCCGTCATTCGCAAGCAGCGCGGCCAGCTCTGGGGCATGAAACGTCACCTGCGCTTCTCCCTGCAGCACTGGCAGCAGTTGCCTGTCCACCCGACCCGCAGAGCGCTGCGCCCGGTTAGCCAGCAGATCCACAAGCGCTGCGCTGCTTTCCCCACGTTGCCCACCAGCGGAGTTAGCATACCGCTGATTCAGGAGTGATTTTTCTAGCTGCGAGAGATAGCTGTCGGCCTGCTGGAGGACGGTAAGCTGATCGTTAAGCTGAACGCTGTAGCGCTGGGGCCGGAGGGCAATCAGCGGCGAGGCGGGGTACTCTTCCCGCTCGGCGCGTTTGGGGGGCGACGCTACCCGAGCAGAGTCACTTATCTGCGTTGGTACGAGCGCATTGCTGGAGGATCGCGTCGTTGTCTGTAAACCAACCTGCATGGTCATTCCACTAGATCGTATTAAATTGCATTAAACAGCGAGAGATCGCTGACTTTGGCGTAGGTTTTCATCGTCGCTTCCATTGCCATCTGTAAACCAGTAAAGGTCACTGTTGCCGGGCCATAGTCCAGATCGCCAAGCTGGCCGATCAGCTCGCTATTGGTATCCGCCACGCTGGTCTGCGCATCGCTTAACATCGTCAGGGTATTCTGCCGCTCGCCAAGGCTGGCAATGGCGCTGTTCAGCGATTCCGATGCCGCGTCGAGGGTATCGATAGCATGAGTGATATCGCTCTGCACCTGCGGATCGGCCGGGTCGAGCGTGGGATCCTGGAGTTCTACTGCCAGATCGCCGAGGGTGTTAAACACTATGAGATCGGCACCAAACATATCGCTGGCAGTCACGTTGGTCTCCATCTCAACGCCGCTGGCAACGGTGGCCGTGCGGTGCTCGCTGTTGCCGTTATAGACATATTCATCCGGCTCGCCGTCACCGTCGGTATCATCGTAGCTCACGGGCGGGGTATCACTTTTCGTGCCGCCAAAGAGATAGTGCCCCTGCCCATCCTGATAGTTTAGGGAGGCCATCATCGACTGCGTCAGGGAAGCAATCTCCTGACCCAGATTGGCCAGCGACTCTGGCGTGGTGGTGCCGTTCGCCGCCTGAAGCAGATCGTCACGAATGGCCAGCATGCTGTTGTTGATGCCGTCAAGGAGGCTCTCCTGCTGGCTGAGCGTGCCCGACACCGCATTGATATTGCTCTGGTACTGCGCAATAGCAGCCTGCTGGCTATTAAGCTGATTAATCCGGGTGGCGGCAATGGGATCGTCCGAGGGCAGGATCACCCGCTGACCGGTCGCCATCTGGGTAATCACGTGCTCCAGCCTGCCGGAAAGCTCGGTAAAGCTGCTCGTCATTGAAGTATAAGATTGTTGAGTACTTACGCGCATAGAAGATGATTTCCCGCTGGATTAAAACATCTCCAGCACGGAGTCGAAAATCTCCGCACCGGTTGAGATGACCTTTAAATTGGCCTGATAGATCTGGGTATAGGTGATCAGGTTGACCGCCTCCTCGTCCATGCTGACGCCGCTCACGCTGCTCTGCTGGTTCTGCGCTTCGCTGTAAACGCTGCTCGCCGACTCGGCCTCGGTCTGGTTCTGGCGGCTGTAGATACCAATATTGCTAATGAGGCTGGTACAGGCGCTGCCGACGGTCACCGTGCCCAGGTTTGCAATCGTCAGCGGCTCGCTGGCGATATTAATCAGCGCCTGTAAATTGTCGCTGTTGCCGGACGCATCCGGATCGCTGGAAAAAGCCAGCTGGACGGCGGTGATATCTGGGTTGACCGCCAGCGGGCCGTCTGGACTATTGGCATCGTAGATAAAGAGCGGCGCACCCGGGTTGCCGTTGAGGTCATAGCCCGCCGCCAGCTGGTCGTTAACCGCCGTCGTAAACTGCTGAGCAATGCTATTAATGGTGTCGGTGAGCGGATCGAGCACGTTGTGCTGATAGTCAAACAGCGCCCCCAGCGATCCGCCGGTCTCCATTGTCATGCCATAGGTTGTTCCGGCAAACGTTAGCGTCAGGCTTTGGCTACCGTCGTCACCGCTCTCCAGCTGAATGGTAGAGCTCTCCTGACCGCTAACCAACGGCTGGCCGTTTTGCAGCGTGATGTTGTAGTTGCCTCTGTCGTCAATGTTGACCTGGATGTCCATCATGCCGCTGAGCTGCTCGACCATCTGGTCACGGGCGTCGTACAGCGCCGAGGCGTTATCACCGTTGGCCTCGGCCTCGGCGATTTGTTGGTTATAGCCTGCAATACCGGCGGTGAGGGTGTTGATCTGCGAAATAGCCGCCTGCTCCTGGCTGGCGATCTCGCTGCTCTGGGAATCAATGTAGCTGCTGGTATTATTGAAGCGCAGCGCCAGCGCGTTCGCTTCGCTCAGGACCTGCTCGCGCAGGGCGGGATCGTCCGGCATGGTAGAGGCCGCATTCAGCGCCGCGAAAAAGTTATCAAACCCGGCGCTCAGGCTGCTGTTGTCATCGCTGAGTACCGTCTCCAGCTGGGTCAGGTACTGCTGCTGGGTGGTGTAATAGCCATAGTCGCTGGCAGCAAACCACACCTGGTTGACCAGGTACTGATTCGATACCCGACAGATGCTGTCAACCTGCACGCCGTTGCCTGCGCTGTTAAGCGACCCGGGGCTGGCCCCAATGGTGCTGGTCTGGGCGACCTGCCGCGTATAGCCAGGCGTCATAGCATTGGCCGTATTCTGCGCGGTCACGTTGAGCTGCACCTGGGCCGCCGATGCGCCGCTGTAGCCAATAGTGATCATATCCATATCGTTAATACTCTCTGCCGGGTTGCCTGAAACCATAAAGCGGCACGGTGGGCCGCTTTCTTAAACTGACGCCGCTAATCATGCTGTGCCGACAACTGTTTCACGATCAGCTCCGCAATCCCCATGCCCTGCTGCCTCGCCAGGGTGTCACAGAGGGTGTCATCATATAAGCCCTGCATCATCCGTCCGGCATCGCTGTTAAGGGGGTTATCTTTGGAATCCAGCAGCGCATCAACCTTACGCATCTCCCTGAGCATCTGGCGCATAAAGATGGCCTCAAACTGCTGGGCAGCCTGCCGGAGGTGGTTCTCACGCACGGCGGTGGGCACGCTGCTATCGTCAGCGCTCTGCTGAACGGACGTTAAGGCGTTAAGCACATCCATTAGATCACCTCCAGGTCGGCATCCAGCGCCCCGGCTTCGTGCAGCGCCTGCAGGATCGACATCACGTCATCTGGCGAAGCGCCCAGGTTGTTCAATACGTTCACCAGCGTCTTCAGACTGGTGGACTCCGGCAGCGTCACCATCTGCGCGCGTGGGGTTTTGACGTCGATATTGCTTTGCGGCGTCACCGCCGTACGGCCCCCGGCCAGGGCATTAGGCTGGCTGACGCTGCTGCTTTCGGTAATCGAGACCGTCAGGCTGCCGTGGGATACCGCTGCGGCGTGCACCTTTACCCCCTCCCCCATTACCACCGTGCCGGTGCGGGCGTTAAACACCACGCGGGCACGCACGCGCTCCGGCGTAATCTGCACATCCTGTAGCTGGGACATAAAGGCCACGCGTGCCCCGGGGCTGGTGGGGGCCGTCACCTCCACGCTGGTGGCGCTCTTGGCCGTCGCCAGCCCGCCGCCAAAGGTGTCGTTGATGGCGTTGGCGATGCTGTTGGCATCCTTGAAGCCAGGACGCTTCAGGTTGAGCATCACCGTCTTGCCCATGTCAAAATCGCTGGGGATCTCCCGCTCCACCGAGGCCCCGTTAGGGATCAGCCCGGCGGTAGGGGTATTCACCGTCACGCTGGAGCCGCTGGACCCGCTGGCGCTCATGCCGCCCACCACCACGCTGCCCTGCGCCAGGGCATAGATCTCACCGTCCGCGCCGTGCAGCTGGGTCAGCAGCAGCGTGCCGCCGCGCAGGCTCTTTGCATCCCCGATTGAGGAGACCGTAACGTCGATGGTCTGCCCACGCGCATACATCGGCGGCAGCGTGGCGCTCACCGCCACGGCGGCGACGTTTTTTACCTTGGGATCGATCTTGCTCGGCAGCTGTACGCCAAACTGCCGCAGCATGTTAGTGATGGTCTGATTAGTGAATTTGACCTGATTTTTATCGCCGGTGCCGTCGAGGCCCACCACCAGGCTATAGCCAATCAGCTGGTTACCGCGCACCCCCTGAATATCCACCAGCGATGACAGCGGCTGTGCCCGCCCTGGCTGCGAACAGATCAGCAGCAAAAGCGTGACGATAAGGGCGCATCCTGAAAAAAAGCGCATAACAACTCCAGAGTTAAAGCGGGAACAGCGGATGGTTAAAGAGCCGGGTCAGCCAGCCCGCCGCATTGGCATCGCTGAGTGCGCCGCGACCGGCATAGGAGATACGGGCGTTGCCAATGCGCTGGGAGGAGACCGAATTGTCATTGCTGATGTCATCGGCACGCACCAGCCCGCTGAGGCGCAGATACTCATCTCCCTGATTAAGGGTGAGCCACTTCTCGCCGCGGATCTCCATGACACCGTTGGGCAGCACCTGATGAACAGAGACGGTGATTGACCCGTGCAGGCTGTTCTGCTGCTGGGAGCTGGCGTTGCCGTCAAAGTCCCGTGAAGCCTCGGCGGAGCTGGCCAGCTTGTCTTTGGTTTTGCCAAACAGCGTGGGAACGCCCACGTCGAGGCTGCTCTCCTTGCCGAAGTTGGTTTTGGCCTGCTTGCTGGACTGGGTCGACTCTTCGAGGATCACTGTCAAAATGTCCCCCACCCGGTAAGCACGCCGATCGGCAGTTAATGACCAGCTGTAGCCGGTCTCAAACACGCCCCCGGCCCGCCCCTCCGGCGTTGGCTGGGCTTCCATCTTCGGCGGGGCATAGGCCTGATCGTCCTTTTTGACCAACAGCGCCGGGGATTCACACCCCGCCAGCCAGGGCACCAGCGCCATTAACCACAGATATCGTTTCACGCGTGTTCTCATTACAGATTCTGATTGACGTACTGCAGCATCTCATCGGCGGCAGAGACCATTTTGGCGTTCATCTCGTAGGCGCGCTGCACGGTGATCATCGCCACCATCTCGTTGACGATGTCGACGTTGGAGCCTTCCAGCGCCCCGCCTTTCAGCGTGCCTAACGCATCCTCGCCCGGTGTCCCCTCCGTGGGCTGGCCGCTGGCCGCCGTTTCGAGATAGAGGTTATCCCCCTCGGCCAGCAGGCCCGCTGGATTGGTAAAGTTGACCAGCGTGATCTGCCCCAGCTCGGTGGGATCGCTGTCGCCCGGCATGGTGGCCATCACCGTCCCGTCCTCGCCGACGGTAATATTGGTGGCGTTAGCGGGAACGTCGATCTCAGGTTGCAGCGGCAGCCCCTGAGCGTTGGTCAACACGCCGTCGGCGTTCACCTGCAAATTGCCGTCGCGAGTGTAGGCGATGTCGCCGTTGGCCTTCTGCACCTGAAAGAACCCCTGCCCCATGATGGCGACGTTGAGTGGGTTATCGGTGGTTTCGATATTGCCTTCGGTAAAGGTCTTCTGCGTTCCTACAATGCGCACGCCGCTGCCGTACTGAATGCCCGTGGGCGCGATGTTGTTTTGATCCAACATTGCGCCGGGCGCGCGTTGATTTTGGTAGAAGAGATCCTGGAACATCACCCGGTCACGCTTGAAGCCGTTGGTGTTGACGTTGGCGATGTTGTTGGCAATGGCGCTCATCTCAGCATCTTCCGCCGAGAGGCCGGTCTTACTGATCCATAGTGCTGCGTTCATAAAAATTATTCCTGGAAACGGCGATTAAGCACCACGCAGCAGGCGGTTGCCCGCCTCGCTCAGCGTCTGTGCTGCCTTCATCATTTTGATTTGGGCTTCGAATTGGCGATTCAGCGAAATGGAGGCCAGCATCTCAGAGACCGCCGTGACGTTGCTGCCCTCCAGATAGCCCCCGCTGACGTTGACGTTCTCATCCGTCTGAGCGCGGCTGCCGTCCGCCGTGACGATCATCCCCTGGGCGTTTTTAGCCAGATTTTCCGGCGGGATGGTCACCAGCTTCAGGCGATCGATATCCATGGTGGCGGTGACATCGCCGTCGTCCGGCGTAATTGACAGCGTGCCGTCGCGGCCAAAAGAGGCGATGGCGTTGGGTGGCAGCACGATAGGACCGTTATCCCCCAGCACCGGATAGCCATTAATGGTCAGTTGACCCGCCTCGTTCTGCACCATATTGCCGTTGCGGGTGTAGACCTCGCTGCCGTCGCGGCCCTGCACCGCGATGTAGCCCTCGCCCTGAATGGCCACGTCCAGCGGCCGGCCGGTTTTTTCGGCGGCTGCGGTACTGGCGTCAACGCCACTGGCACGCTGCTGCGCCATAAAACGGGTAGCAAAACCCTCGCCCTGAACCGCATCGTCCTGCGATAGCGCCATGTCGGCGCGAAAGCCGGTGGTGTTGACGTTCGCCAGGTTGTTGGCCGCGATCTGCTGCGCCATCAGGGCATGGCTGGCCCCGCTAAGGGCGGTAAAAAGTAAACGATCCACTGTTGTACCCTTCTCCGTTACATCGCCTGGAACAGCGCCTGGTCCAGCTCGCTGCTGGCCGAGATCACTTTGGTATTGGCTTGGTAGTTACGCTGCGCGGTCATCAGATCCACCAGTTCGCTGGTGATATCGACGTTAGAGCTTTCCAGCATCCCCGTAGAGAGCGCGCCGAACGTACCGCTGCCGGGTGCACCAACCAGCGGCGTGCCGGACTCACCGGTCTCCATCCACGCGGTGCCGCTCACGGCCAGCAGGCCGTTTTCGTCGGGAAACGTGGCCAGCACCACCTGCCCCTGCAGCATCCGTTCGCCATTGCTGTAAGTCGCATACACCTTGCCGTCGCCGTCCACCTGAACGCCGTTTTGCTCTGCAGAGGCGTAGCCGTCGGCAACGTTAGTGGTGACGGAAAAGGCCGAGCCATACTGGGTACAGGCGGCATAGTCGAAGGTCATCTCGATGGGGGCGGCGCCCGGCGCGCTAAAGGTCATGGGCACCGCCGCGTCAGGGGTCACCAGCTTACCCTGCTCATCAAAGGTGAGCGCTGTTGAACCCGGCTGCGTCGTGCCGTCAAAGGTGTAGTGCACCTCCCAGCTGTTATCTGCCGTTTTGGTAAAGTACTGGTTGACCGTATGCTCATTACCCAGCGAGTCATACACCGTGGTGGTATAGGTGCTGTTATAGGAGGCGGCGTTGGTGGGATCGAACGGAACCGCATTGGTATCAATGGTCACATCCGCAGCGTTGAAGTTAGCGCTAAAGGTGAGCGAGCTCGTGGCCTGCGCCGGCAGCGATCCGGTATTGATTTGCAGATCCGTCACCGTACCGGTTTGCAGCGCGCCGTTCGCATCCACCGGATAGCCCTGCAGATAGTCTCCAGAGGCGTTGACGATGTAGCCCTCCTTATCCGTGTTAAACGATCCGGCTCGGGTATAGGTGACGTTGCCCGCGCTATCGCGGAGCATGAAGAAGCCGTCGTCGTTAATGGCCATATCCAGCGCGTTCCCGGTTGAGACCATAGAGCCACCGCGTGAGATGCTCTGGGCGGTTCCGTCCACGCTTACCCCCATCGCCTGGGTACCCGCATACATGGCAGAGAAGTCGGTCGTCATGGACTTGTAGCCCACCGTCCCGGCGTTGGCGATGTTATTACTGATGCCATCCAGCTGTTCATTCACCGCGTTCAGGCCGCTGGCTGCAATGCTGTAACTCATAACTTACTGTTCCTTTATCATTATTAAACGACGTTCTGCGCAGGCGTATCGTCCGGTACGCCAAACTGGCTGATCATGGTGAAGGGAACTTCCCCAACCCCGCTGACGTTGAGCAACGGCGTGCCGCCATCCAGCGGAATACGCACGTCGGTGACGACACCCGCCACCTCAACCGGCACCTCCTCTTCGCCGGTGTCAGTGACCACCGACACGGAGTAGTCCCCAGGTGGTATGCCGTAGTCTGCGGGATCGATGCTAAAGCTCACCGACCCCGGTCCAAACGAACTCCCCGTCAACGGAATGTCGTAATCATTACCGGCCGCGTCGGTGATATGGATATCGACCTGGGTACAGGCATCGTCCAGGTCGATGCGGCCCTGAATAGCGCCATCGTCAACCTCAAGAGTGGTGGTCTGAACCATGATCGGATCGCCCACCATCTTGCCCAACGCCATCACCTGAAGATTGCTCATCAGAATGGCGTTGGTGTTCATCTCCGTCGCCACCTCCTCCGCCATCGCTACCTGCGCCATCGAGGAGAGCTGGGTCACGTACTCGGTGGGATCGGTAGGATCGGTGGGATCCTGGTTCTGGATCTCCGCCACCAGCAGCGTCAGGAAGGTGTCGGCCATTGACGTTGAGGTCGTTGTTGTTGTGGTTGGTGTGGTGGCGGTAGCTGTAGATACGCTGCTGCTTGTCTCTGTACCCGCATAGGATGCATTCAGCGATACGGCGGAACTCATAGGCCTTCTCCCAGCTTAAGCAGGCTCTGCTGCATGCTCTTCACGTTGTTCAACACATCCACCCCGGTCTCAAAGTTTTGCGAAGCCGACATCATGTCGGCCATCTGCTCGACCACGTTGACATCCGGATACCAGACGTAACCGTCCCGATCGGCCAGCGGATGATGCGGCTCATAGCGGCGCACGGCGCTACCGCTTGCCACCACGTCCTGCACGCGCACGCTGGCCCCGGTCAGGTCGTGATGCCCGGCCTGCGTCAGGCTGTTGTGGTAGACCGCAGCAAATACCGGGCTGCGTGCCCGGTAGGTCGCCGCCTCGCTCTGGGCCGGGGAGTCCGCGTTGGCCAGGTTGCTGGCAACGGTATTGAGCCGTACCGTCTGGGCGGTCATCGCCGAACCGGAGATCTGATAGATGTCAGAAAATGACATGGTTATTTCCCTTCGATAGCCGTTTTCAGGCCGCTGATAGCCATATTTAAAAAGGTCAGGCTACTCTGGTAATCGAGGCTGTTTTCCGAAAACCGCGCCTGTTCACTGTTGAGCTCTACCGTGTTGCCATCCTGTGTCGGCTGCATGGGCAGGCGATACATCACCTGCGTGGTGGGCAACCCGTTGCTACTTTTTGCCCGTTGCATCTCCCTGGCAAAATCAATATCTTTAGCCTTGAAGTTTGGCGTATCGACATTTGCCAGATTGGCGGTAAGCAGCTCGGTCCTCGCAAGACGTAGCTTCACCGCTTCAGGGTGTACACCCAGTGCTTTCTGAAAACTGATCCCCATAGTGCGTCGCACTCCTTTCATATAACTCACGCGCGTGCCAGTTAGGCAAATAGCATGCCAACTTTTAAGTTATTGAAAGGTATATAATTATGTTAGTGCACTCTGCTAAGCGGAAAGTCTGCTTCCGCTTCATGGTCAGCCTGCTGCTGGCTGCGCCTCCGCTCGTCACCGCTCATCCGCCCCAGAACTCCGCTCGGCAACAGATCAACGCGAAGGTGGTTGAAGAGGCCGGAAAAGCGATTGCGACGCTGGCACAGCGCACCGGCTGGCACGACTACCGCTACACCCTCAACGTGTTTATGCCCAGCAACGTCGCTGCCCTCCCCGCGTGTAGCCAGCCGCTGCACCTGAGTGGCGCACCGCTCCAGCAGAAAAATCTTGCCCGGCAAAATTATCGGGTGGCATGCGGAAGCGGCGCGCCGTGGCAGGCTGTGGTCACCGTTAAGGCCGATCTCTACCTGCCGATAGCAATGGCAGCCAGAGAGATTGAACGCGGGGAGACACTTACCCCCGATGCACTGGTTATGAAGAAGTTCAACATCAGTAACCTGCGCGGGGAGCCGTTACTGAGCCGTGAGGAGGCAACAGGATTGACGGCAAAGCGGAACCTGCGTGCGTGGAAACCGATCCTGCGCACGCAGCTGCAGCAGCCGCTGCTGGTGAAGCGTGGCCAGGCGGTGACGATTTCATCCGAGACCGATGATATTCGCGCCCAAACCGCCGGCGTCGCGCTGAAGGAGGGTCATCTGCACGAGAGCATTAAGGTACAAAATAGCAGCAGCGAACGGGTGATTGATGCCATCGTCACCGGTGCTGGGCGGGTGAGCGTTGAAGCACAATAATTTTTTACAGCCGCTTAAGTTTTGGCTTTCCGCTGTCGCTTTTAACGCATAACCGTTGAAATGTCCTCTAATGAGAAACTTATGGCTATCACTACTCCTGGAGTATTACCCGGACAGCTCGCCTCCCATGATGCGGCGGCGCGCTTGCCATCTCAGCCGGAGGTGGCAAAAGCGGATCCAGCCCCCTCACCCTGCGCCGACGATGTTACCCAGCAGGGGGTGCAGGCGGCGCAGCGTAGCCTGGCTGATGAAACGCCCCCTGACGTTGATATCGAAAAGGTAAGCCAGATGCAGACGCTGCTGGCATCCCCGCAGTTTTCCATTGACGCCGATGCGCTGGCCTCATCGATGCTGGACTACTTCCAGACCCGGGGGGCGTAGTGATCAGAAAACTTGAGCAGGTCAAGCTGCTGCTACGCGGGATCCGCACCGATAGCGAGCGCTATCGGCAGCTGTATAACCTGTTGAAAATTCAGCGCTTATGCATGATACGCCGCGCCAGCGATGCGCTGATTACCGTCAACGCCGACATCGATCGTCTTTACCCGCTGCTGAGCAGCAGTGGCCGTCTTCGCCGCGAGACGCTGCTCTCGCTTGGCGTCACGGCCGATGGCGTGGGTGTGCAGCAGGTCTTTAGCTGGCTGCCGCCAGTGCAGAAAGCGGCGGCCCGCCAGGCGTGGCAGCAACTGACGACGAGCGTCACGGAGTGCAAACGCTACAACGAGAAAAACGGTGAGCTGCTGACCCGCCAGCATGCATTTGTACAGGCATTTTTAGGCCTCGAATCGCATTTTATCTATCACCCCTAATCCGCATTTCCGCAGCGGAAAAAAAGCTTCCGCTGCTTTTCCGCGGGCTACCAGATAAGAGATTGTCCTGCTCCATGACGACGCATTACGAACCGGAAAAACCCTTTGTTAGCGTGGTGACACCCACCTGGCAGCGTGCCGCCTTTTTGCCCTGGCTGATCTATATGTTTCGCTATCAGGATTACCCGGCAGCGCGGCGGGAGCTGATCGTGCTGGATGATTCGCCAACCAGCAGCCTGGCGATCGTGAATGCGCTGACCGATAACCAGCCGGCGCGCTACAATATTCGCTATATTCACCATCCCGAACGGCTACCGTTAGGTAAAAAGCGCAATATGCTCAACGCGCTGGCGAAGGGTGAGTATATCGTCTGCATGGACGATGATGATTACTATCCCGCCGATAAGCTTACCTACACCATCGGGATGATGCAGCGGCACGGGGCGCTGATCTCCGGCTCTGACCAGATCCCCGTCTGGTATAGCCATATAAACCGGGTGTTTAAAACCCGCGCTTTCGGCAAACGGCATATCCTTAACGGCACCTTCTGCTATCACCGTAACTATCTGAAAAAACACCGCTACGACGATGCCTGCCAGCTTGGTGAAGAGCAGGCGTTCACCAATAACTTCAGCGTAAAGCCGCTGCAGCTGCCCGGCGAGCGCACGATTCTCTGCGTCTCCCACAGCGATAACACCTTTGATAAAGACTTCGTGCTCGGCAGCTGTGAACCCACCTCCCTCTCTTTGACCGATATCGTGCGCGATCCCACCCTGCTCGCCTGGTATCAGCGCCTGCATAACAGCACTGACCGGCAGCCCATTCAGTGGCAGCACGTAGAAAAAGTGCTGGTCATCAACCTCGACAGACGCGCCGACAGGTGGCAGCAGATGCAGGAGACGCTCCGCCAGCTGGGGGTACCGGAAGAGCGCGTTATTCGGGTAAGCGGCTGCGAGCATGAGAACGGCACGCTGGGCCGTACGCTCTCCCATCTTCAGGCGCTGACGCTGGCCCAGCAGCAGGGCTGGCGCAACTGTCTGGTGCTGGAGGATGACGCCCTGCTGCTCACTCAGGCGAAGCACGTTTCCGCGCTGAACCGGCTGCTCGCTGCGCTAGATCATCTTCCCTGGGAAGTGGTGCTCCTCGGTGCGCGGGTCACCACCGGCCAGCCACTGAAGAGCCTGCCGGGGCTGATCCACGCCGTCGATTGTGAAAAAGCGTGTGCCTATCTGGTCAATGCGGCCAGCTACCCGGCCCTGATCCACCAGATGCAGAGCGATCCGGCCAGCCTGCTGGAGTCGCGCTGGCGCTTGATGCAAAAGCAGGGGAAATGGCTCGCCTTCTACCCGTGCATTAGCTATCAGCGTCCAGGCTTCAGCGATATTGAGCAGCAGGAGACCGACCACATCCGCTTCTATTTCAACAAAATGACCGTGAGCCATACGCAAGAGCGGCGGCGGCAGGCACAGCAGCCGGTGGCTAACCAGTTCGCTAACACAGTAGGGTTCTATCTTGAGACCGCTTTTCACTACCCGCTCTATCAGCCAATACTGCACTGGCTGCTGGAAGCCGGCTACCGCTGCGATCTGCTGATTAGCGACGCCGTCCCAAAAACGCAGCTGATAGAGATGAGCCAGCTGCTGGCAGACATCAACGATCCCAGGCTGAGTGGCTCACGTCTCAGCGAGGCGCAAAACCGTAAGCAGCGCTACGGCTGTTTAGTAAGTCCCTACTATACGCCCGCGCTCAACGGCCTGGGTCGGGTACAGATCCGCGCCATTTCCGGGCTGGCAAAAGCATCGTGGAACCATGCCTGGTGGAACACCTTCTATCACCATATTCTCTGCTACAGCCACTACAGCCAGCAGGCGCTGAATATCAACGGCAATGCGACGATAGTAGGCAATCCACGCTTTGATAAGTGGCATCGCCAGCAGGTAGATCTTACGTCGCTGGCATCGCTCAAGCTGGATACGAAAAAACCAACGCTGCTCTATGCCCCAACCTGTGGCGATCTCAGCTCGATTCCCCGCTGGGCCGCCTCGCTGTCGCGACTCAGTCGGGAGTACAACCTGATTATCAAGCTGCACCACGGTACACAGCATCGTCCGGAAGAGGCCACCATGCTAGCCGAAGTCCGGCGTCATTTTAAAACGTGCGTCACCCGTCACGATATGTCGCTACCGCTGCTGCATCAGGCTGACTACGTCCTGACCGACAACAGTGGGTTTATCTTCGATGCGATTCATGCCGGTAAACGGACGATCCTGCTCGATTGGGAAGGCATGTCGTCGCTGCTGGAGAACAACAGGACCTTCAGCAATCCCTCCAGCCCGGAGCAGCAGCTACGCGGCACGCTTCCGGTGGTGCGGGATATGGCGCAGCTACGCCACTGCCTGGCGGCGGGTTACAGCTGGCAGTCCATAGAGGAGGAGATGAACAGGGTGCGTCATCACTATTGCGATGCATTTCAGGATGGCTTTGCTGGTAAACGGGCGGCGGAGCTGATTATGCGTGCGCTGGAAAACCCGGTAGACGCCGAAGCGAATACGCTGCTGCATAGCTTACAGAGCAAGCTGTTTTAAACAGCGGGAGTGGAGCTGCGTCATTACTCTACTCCTCCAGACGCTGGGTTCGCAGCCAACGTTGAGACGCAACGTCATCTACCGTTTTTTGCTCGCGGCTGGCCTGCTCGCTGGCGAACGTCTCCCGCCGGGTATCGAGGGTCAGCGCCACAATCTTCTCCTGACAGGCTGCCTGCATCAGATTTTTTTGGATCTGCTGCGTTTTCATATCCGCTAACGCTTTCTCCTGCTCCTGCCACTTTACGACGCGCAGCAGGCTGCCTTTATAGCCCGCAATATTGCTCAGCGTCTGGGCGCAAAAATGGGGTAGCTCTTCGGTGCGGGTCTTCTGCACCAGCTGCCCCAGGGCTTTGATGTTGTTCTCGTACCGGGTAGCGATCTGCCGCTGCCGGGCCAGCGCCACCGTTGTGCTTTTTACCGCGCTATCGCGCAGGCGCTGAAGCTGGACAAGGGTATGGATCGCCTGCTTCATGGTTTACCTTTTGTGGCCTGAGGAGAGGGAAACAGCGCAGCGAGTTGCGCCTGTACCTGCGCAAGCTCAGCGGGCTCATCAACCTGCTGGCGTAGAAAACGCTCAATGGCCGGGAAGCATTTCACGGCTTTATCGACCTGCGGATCGGCGCCCTCGACGTAGCCGCCGAGCGGGATAAGCGGTCTGATCTCCATATAGGCAGCGTAGTGCCGCTTGAGCTGGCTCACGGCCTGCTGATGCCAGCCAGGGATGATGTGCGTCATGCAGCGGCTGATGGATTGACCAATATCAATGGCCGGATAGTGTCCGGCCTCGGCAAGCCTGCGGGTCAGGACGATATGACCGTCCAGCACCGCCCGCGCGCAGTCCACGATAGGATCCTGCTGGTCGTCGCCCTCGGCCAGCACGGTATAGATGGCGGTCATGGATCCGCTGCTGTCGCTGTTGCCCGCGCTCTCTACCAGCCGGGGGATCATGCCAAACGCCGAGGGGGGATAGCCTTTGGTAGCTGGCGGCTCGCCCAACGACAGGGCGATTTCGCGCTGGGCCATGGCGTAGCGGGTTAACGAATCCACCAGCAACAGCACGTCGAAACCCTGGTCACGAAACCAGGCGGCAAACGTATGGCATAGCTCGGTCGCCTTCAGGCGCATCAGCGGCGACTCATCCGCCGGTGCAACGACAACGACGGACTTTGCCAGACCTTCATCACCCAACGACCGATCGATAAACTCTTTGACCTCACGGCCCCGTTCACCAATCAGCCCCACCACCACCACCTGCGCGCGCGTCTGGCGGGTGATCATTCCAAGCAAGACGCTCTTGCCTACCCCGCTGCCCGCCATCAGTCCTACCCGCTGGCCCTTGCCGATGGTCAGCACGCCGTTGATCGCCTTCACGCCCACGTCCAGCGGTTCGTCGACGGGACGACGGGTCAACGGATTTACCGACGGCGCAACGGAAGGGAGCACCTGCGTGCCGCCCAGCCTGCCTTTGCCATCAATCGGCTCACCCAATCCGTTAACCACCCGACCAAGCCAGCTTTCGCCTATCAGCAGGTGGCGAGCTTTCTCCTGCGGAAAGACGCGCGCACCGGCCATCAGCCCTGCTGGCTGTTTAAACGGCATCAAATAGGTCACCTCGCGGTTGAAGCCTACCGCCTGAGCATCAATAAAGCCGCACTCCGCGCTTTCGATGCGGCAGAGCTGACCCGTTGCCAGCTGGCAACCCACGCTTTCCAGTAACACACCGTTCATCCGCACCAGTCTGCCCGCCACGCGGGCAAATGCGATCGACTCAATGGAGCGCAGCGCATCGTCAAAGGGGAGTGGATTGTTCATCTGTCTCATCCGGGGCCAGCGTCTCTTTGAGAACAGTCATGCACTGCTCCAGACGGTGCTCGCAGCCAATATCCAGCTCGGACGCCTCGGTCACGATCCGACACTCGCCGGTAGAGAGATCCGCCGAGGCCACCAGCCCCCATGCAGCCACCTTCTCCGGGGCCACGCTCTGAATGCGGTTAAACTCTTCTACGCTCAGGCACACCTTGAGTGGATCCGGTACGCTGGGCAGGGCGGCAATCGCCTCCTCCACCAGCGCCAGCAGTTGGGTAGGCTGCAATGCCAGCTCGCAGCGGATCACCTGACGAGTCACTTTCTCTACCAGCTGAAGCAAATCTTCACGCTGCTTGCGCTGCACGTGGGCAAAATAGTCGTTGAGCCTGTCGGCGATGGCCTCCAGCGGCTGCGCGGCCTGAGTGAACTGCACCCGCCCAGCCTGCTGCCCGGCCAGACTGCCCTCGGCATAGCCTTGCCGGTAGCCCTCCGCCTGGCCTTTGGCCTGCCCCTCCTGAAAGCCGGTCTCCTGTCCTTCGCTGATACCCTCCGCGAACCCTTTCTGCAGGCCCTGCTGGTAGCCATCCATAAGCTGGCGCTGAAAATCGGCGCTCCCTGCGTTTTTGTCCGTCAGCGCGGCGTGCCGCGGTGGAAAACGGTGTACCCGGTAGCGGCCTCGTAGTGTCTGCATCGCGTTTTCTCCCCTACTCCGCCGTCTGCTCGGCGAAAAGCTGAAGCTGGATCTCACCCGCCTCCTCCAGCTCTCGAGCGACGGCCATGATTTCACGGCGGACCTGCTCAATGCGGCTAATGGGAACCGGTCCGAGGCGCGCGGTGATGGTTTCCAGCTGCTGCGCCTGACGTTTCGGCATTACCGCAAAAATAGCTCGCCGCAGCGGCGGCTCGGTGCCCTTCAATGCCACGGCCCACTCCTCCATCGGGATCTCGTCGAGCAGGCGGCGACGCACCTCTTCGCTCTGGCGACTCAGAATAAAGAAGTCGTACATCTCATCCTGAAGCTGCTCCAGCACGCTGGCATCCAGCTCGCGCAGCCGATCGAGGATCTGCTGTTGGTTGCCCTGAAAGCGGTTAACGATATCCGCCGCCTGCTTGATGCCTTTCACTTTCGAACCGTGTTCGGAGAGTACCGACAGGCCTCGCTCAATCAGGCGATCCAGCTCGTCAACCACGTCACGGTTCACGTCGTTAAGCCTGGCGATACGGTAGAGAATTTCATCCTGCACGGCATCGTTCATATAGGTCAGCACCGTGGCGGCGATCTCCGGGGTTAAAAAAGCCAGGAAAACGGCCTGCAGCTGCAGATGCTCCTCGGCGATCAGCGCCGCCAGCTGACGGGGATCGACCCACTGCAGTCGCGCCATGCGTGAGCGGATCTCATCGCCATAGATGCCGTTGATGACGCTGCTGGCAATCTCCCCGCCAAGCGCCTTATTGAGGATCCCCTGCAGCATCACGCGCGATGCGCCGTTGATCCCGCTCTGCTCACGAAACTCGTCAAAGAAGTTGTTGATCACCTTTCTCGCCTGGCTGGTTTTCACTCCGGAGAGGCGTGCCATATATTCACTCAAGCGCACAACCTCTTCGCGGCTTAGCTTTTGCATCACCGTTGCCGCCGCCTCTTCGCCAAGGCACAGCAGCAGGATGGCCGCCTGCTCTAGATAGCTGGCGCTGCCTGGACTCTTATTTACTGTCAATTCGCTCATTGCTGGTAATCCACTGTCTGATCACGTCGGCGACGCGATCGGTATCGCTAATCGCCAGTTTTTTAAGGAACTCCAGCTTGGTTTCAAGACCAGAGCTCTGGGCAGGGAGTGCATCATCGCCGGAGAACGAGGGTAGCTCTATGCCCCTGCGCTCCTCGTCATCCAGCGTCGCGGGAAGTGAGGATTCACTACGTTCCGCGGCACTTGCCGTTGCTGCGTGTGCTTTACGCGTGGCGATAAGGTGTTTGACGAGCGGGCGTACGACGAGCAGCAGAACCAGCAGCAGGAGCAGACCGATACCGCCGAGGCGGCACCACGCCAGAATGTCATCGTTCTGCCACCACTTCACCGGCGGCGGCACGATCTTCTCTTCCGGCACAAATTGCATCAGCGAAAGTGACAGCTTGTCGCCTCGGCGCTCATCAATACCGGCGGCGTTGTTCAGCATGGCCGTCACCTGTGCCGTCTGCTCTGCTTTCCACGCTTTAACGGCGGCGGCGTCCTGATTCAGCACGACGGCAACGTTCAGACGTTTCAGCTCAAAGCCCGGGTGTTGAATATGCTCAACGGTCCGGTCATAGCTGTAGTCCCGCTGGCTCTCCGTACGCGCAGAGAGCGTATCGGGCGTCTTCTGCGCCCCGGCCTCAGGGGCCTGCGCAGGCGTAGCCTCCGGTGGCCGGTTGCTGAGCGAGCCGGGAATGCCGACCGCCAGACGCTCGCTACTTTTATCCTCTGTGCTTTGCTCCCGGTTCACCTTGGGCGTATCGCCAAGCCGCTCACGTGTCTCCTCAACGAGGCTAAGATCCAGCTCAGGCATGACGCTAATGCGAAAATTGTCTTTCCCCACCAGCGTGGTCAGCACGTTGGCCAGGCTGGCACGGGTCTTATTCTGAATGTCGCTGAGTAGCACATTCGCTTTATGGGTCCCGGCCAGAGGATTGGTGCCATCCACCACCCCTTCCGAAAGTAGATTTCCCGCCTGGTCAACAATGCTGACCTGGGCAGGCGGCAGCCCTGGCACACTGCCGCTAACCAGATGGATAATGGCATTAACCTGCTCCCGGCTTAATTGGCTGCCATAGTGCAGACGCACCATCACCGAGGCGCTGTTTTGCGGTTTGTCGCTAACCACAAACGCGCTCTCCTCCTCCAGCGCCAGATGCACCCGCGCCGTTTCAACGGCGTCCAGCGACATGATGCTCTGCGCCATTTCGCCTTCTAAACTGCGCTTGTAGCGAATGTTTTGCACAAACTGGCTGCTGCCGAGCACCTCGTCTTTATCCATCAGCTCATAGCCTGCCGGGCTTATCGCCTGGACGCCTTTTGCCGCCAGCGTCATACGAATGCCGGAGAGCTGTGCCTGCGGAACCAGAATCTGTCCGCTGCTGGGGTCAATACGGTAGGTGATCTTTTCACCGTCCAGCACGGTGATAACCTGTGAAATGGGCAGGTTCTCCTGCGAGCCGAACAGCGCGGTATAGCCGCTGTTGCTGTGCCACAGGCTGCCGACAATAGCGGCGGTGAGCAGTAGCGCGCCGCCCGCCAGTGCAAACCATTTTCGGTTTCCCGGCAGCAGGGAAGAGAGCGCAGCAAATGCCGCGTTCGCAGAGGCAAACAGTTTCTTTTTCATCGTTATATGGACATGTTCATCAGATCGTTAACACCGCTCGCCACTTTATTTCTGACCTGAACAAGCGCCGAAAACGACAGGGACGCCTGCTGGCTGGCCAACATGGCCCCCACCAGATCGTCACTCTGGCCGCTGCTGACCGCGTTCTGCTGGGCGCTGGCGGCCTGCTGCAGGCTATCGACACGGTCGAGCGCATCACGCATCACCTGGTGAAAGCTCACACCAGAGGGATACTCGCCCTCCGTCGCACGGCTGCTAATAGTTTGCGCGGAAAGCGGTGACGCAGCGGCAAGGCGGCTCATTCCGCTCATTTCCTGCTGCATGAGGAACAGGGAAGAATTACCAATGGTTTTCATGGCGTACTCATTATCTAAAAAGGATCTTATAAAATCAGAAGCTTATCTCTATGCCATGCTTACGCATTGAGGCGAGCCGGTAGCGTAGCGCGCGCGGTGTAATACCTAAGCAGTCGGCAATTTGTGTGCGGTTGCCCTGGTATTTGCGCATCAGATCGGCAATATAGTGATACTGCGCGACGCGCCCATGGCGCTGTAAATCCTCCCGGCTGGCGCTGGCAGGCTGATGCAGGCTGGGTGCCGTGGGGCAGTCCACGCTTTCTAGACTCGGTGCAAAGGGAAGCCCCAGCGCGCTGGCCTGGATAACGCCGTCCTGGTTTAAAATCATGCCGCGCTGCATGACGTTTTCGAGCTGGCGCACGTTGCCGGGCCAGGTGTATTTCATTAGCGCTGCCTTTGCGGTCTCCGACAGGCTGATATTTTTGCCGATCGTGTGGGCATATTTTTTTATAAAGGACTCCGCCAGCGGCAAAATATCCTCAGGCCGCTCGCGTAATGCCGGCACGGTAATAGGCACAACGGAAATGCGATAGAAAAGATCCTCGCGAAAACGCCCTGCGGCTACCTCTGCTTCCAGGTTTTTATTGGTGCTGGCGATCAGGCGGAAATTAAGTTTAATGGCTCGGTGGCTGCCGAGGCGCTCGACCTGACGCTCCTGCAATACGCGAAGCAGTTTGGCCTGTAGCGCCAGCGTCATATCACCAATTTCATCCAGCAGCAGCGTGCCATTATTTGCCATCTCAAACTTTCCTGCCACGGCGTTCACCGCACCGGTAAAGGCGCCTTTTTCATAGCCAAAAAGCGTTGATTCAAGCATCGATTCTGGAATGGCGGCACAGTTGATACCGATAAAGGGTGCAGCGCTATTCTCGCCAAACGCCATCGCGTGAATATATTGAGCGACGCACTCTTTCCCTGCACCTGTTTCACCCAGGATCAGCACGGGGATATTAAAGCGGGCAACGCGCCTGGCTAAGGAAAATGTTTTAATGCTGGCAGGCGCCTGAGCAATAAAGGTCGGCATGAAGTTCTCGCATTTACGTATGTCACTGCATGCGAATCTATCACGTCACTTAAGTTTATTTACTAATAAATGAATTAAAAATAATTAATCCATAATAATCATTATGTTATTCTAGATATTAACAAACATCAAAAAATAATAAAAAACATCTAAATTTAAAATAAACATTTAATAATAATTATCCACAGAACATCTATTGTATGATGCGACCATCTTCGCTTAAATAACGGCGCTTTTACTGTGCGCTAAGGATTATGTCACCACGTAAATGGATAGCGGCAATCTTAGCGCATCACTTAAATAGAAATGACTTTTTTTTGCCTGACTTAACGCTTTAGACAGCAAAGCGGCTTGCCCGGTCATTCGGTATTCACGACAGAGAACATGTCCCATGTTGAAGTACAGCCAAACCGCTGGAATAGCTTATCTTGATAGCCACCGCCTTGGCCGCCCATACCATCGCTTACCAAGCCTGTTTACGAGCAAATTTGACATTCTGGAAGCACGCGTGGGCAACTACTTTCTGAAAAAGCACCGCTCGAGCTTGTCATTAAAAAAAATAGCGTGTACGGCTGATATTAAAAATAAAAATGCTGACCTGCTGGTATCAGATAGAGGTCATTTGGCTTTTGATATAGATCGCCCGCTTCTGTTAACCATTCTCAATAATTTTTACGGCCTTGAAAGCAACGAAAATGCGCGTAGCCACGCCGGACGGTTGCCAACAAAAACCGAGGCGCGTCTTCGCACCCGGCTGGCGCTGGATCTCTGCCATATTCTTTTTCATCAGGAGACGTGGGGATTACCGCTACGCGTAAAAACAGATAACAGCACCATTATTAGCCAGTGGGCTTATCAAATTACCTTTACGCTGGGCGATGATGCAGACAGTAGCTTTTACATCCTGTTAGACAACGCCCATACCGACTGTTTTCTGAATATGCTGCGCCAGAGAGATCGGCCTCAGACCGACGCCAGCGACCTTGACCGTAAAAAAAGAGACCGCGCCGTCGTAGCCAAACTGATCGAGACGCTGCCCCTGAGCCTGAATGTCAAAATCGCCGGGTTAAATATGGACGTTGCGTCGCTGACCGCCATCCGACCCGGAGATATTTTCCCGCTTACGTTACCCGAGACCTTCCCGGTCTTTATCGGGCAATCGCCGCTGTTTCACGCGCTGATTGTTGAAGAGAACGACAGACTCTATCTGTCTGAAATTACGCCTACTGTTTCTGAGACGTCTTATGAATAATCATACCGATCCCCTTGACCAGGGCTTTGAATTAGCCAGTGAGAGTGACGCCCCGGCTGACTCCGCTCCCACCCAGAGCGCGCCAGCGTTAGCTGACTCAATGGCGCTGCTCAAACGCATTCCCGTCACGCTAACGCTGGAGGTCTCCTCGGTTGAGGTGATGCTTGCCGATCTGCTGAATATTGACGACGACACGGTCATTGAACTCAATAAGCTCGCGGGAGAGCCGCTGGATATTAAGGTAAACAATATCCTGCTGGGTAAAGCCGAAGTGGTGGTGGTCAATGAAAAATATGGTCTGCGGGTCATTGAGTTTAACACCCGCGACATTAACGAACTGACATCATGACACGTCTGCTCTGCCTGCTAGCCGCAAGCACGCTGCTGATCGTCTCCCCTGCCGTTCTCGCGCAGGGGGGCGATATCTCGCTGTTCCACGTCGTCAACCACGGCGATACGCAGGAGTACAGCGTCAAGATCCAGATCCTCATTCTCATGACGCTGGTGGGCCTGCTGCCTACCCTGGTCCTGATGATGACCTGCTTTACGCGATTTATCATCGTGCTCTCGCTGCTGCGTCAGGCGCTGGGGCTCCAGCAGACGCCGCCAAACCGTATTCTTATCGGCATTGCGCTGACATTAACCCTGCTGGTGATGCGCCCCATCTGGCTGACTATCTATGAGCGTGCGGTTGTGCCCTTTGAGCAGGATGAGATAACGCTGCCCCAGGCGCTGGAGACCGCCAGCGTGCCGCTTAAGCGCTTTATGCTGGCGCAAACCAGTAAAAAGGCGATGGCGCAGATCATGACTATTGCTAACGCTAAGGGCGACGCGGCGCAGCAGGATCTGTTGATCGTGGTACCGGCCTATATGCTCAGCGAGCTGAAAACCGCGTTTCAGATCGGCTTTATGATCTACATCCCTTTTCTGGTGATCGATCTGATCGTTGCCAGCGTGCTGATGGCGATGGGGATGATGATGCTTTCACCGCTGATCGTCTCTCTGCCGTTCAAGCTCATGGTTTTCGTGCTGATTGACGGCTGGTCGCTCACCGTTGGCACGCTGACGGACAGCATTCGCGGGCTGGGGCTAGGATAATGAGCGAGGTACCGTCATGCTGACCGTCGATACTGCCGCCGATCTCGTCGCCAGCGGCATTAAGATCGTAATTATGCTGGTCTCGGTGCTGGTGGTTCCCAGCCTGTTAGTGGGCCTGTGCGTCAGTATCTTCCAGGCCGTGACCCAGATTAACGAACAGACGCTCAGCTTCCTGCCCCGGCTTATCGTTACGCTGATCGTGCTCGCCGTCTGTGGGAAGTGGATGATCGTACAGCTTAGCGATCTCTGTACGCATCTCTTCGCCCAGGCCGCGTTGATGGTGGGCTAAGATGAGCCAGCTTGACGTCATTCAGTTCAACCACCTGGCGCTGGGGCTATGGTATCCCTTCGTTCGCATCATGGCTTTTCTCCAGTATGGGCCGATTTTTGACAGCAAAGCCTTTAGCGTGCGCATCCGTATTATCATCGCCCTGGCGCTGGCCGTTATTCTGACCCCGCTGGTCAATCCGCCCGTGCCCGAGGGGCTGCTGAACCTGCACACGATTATTCTTACCGTCGAGCAGATCCTCTGGGGCGTGCTGTTTGGTCTGATGATGCAGTTTATCTACCTGACGCTGCAGCTCGCCGGGCAGATCCTCTCCTTCAATATGGGCATGAGCATGGCGGTGATGAACGATCCCAACAGCGGCGCATCAACCACCGTGCTGGCGGAATTTATCTACATCTATGCCGCGATCCTCTTCTTCGCGATGGATGGGCATCTGCTGCTGGTCAGCATTCTCTACAAAGGGTTTATCTACTGGCCGCCCGGCAGCGCGCTACTACCGCAAACGCTGCGCAGCGTCTCCCTTGCGCTGGGTTGGGTATTCTCCTCTGCGATGCTGCTGGCGCTGCCCGCAACCTTTATCATGCTGATCGTTCAGGGCGGATTTGGCCTGCTTAACCGTATCTCTCCGGCGTTGAATCTCTATTCGCTGGGCTTTCCCATCGCCATGCTGGCCGGGCTTATCTGCTTTGCCGCCCTGCTCTCCGCGTTGCCGGATCACTATTTACAGCTGGTTAATCGGGTTCTGGCGGAGTTTGATGCCCTGCGGAGGACGCATGGCTGACGCGGCAAGTGAAGAGAAGACCGAGAAGCCCTCAGCGCAGAAGCGGCGTAAGGCGCGGCAAGAGGGCCAGATCCCTCGCTCAAAGGATATGGGGCTTGCCGCCAGCCTGCTGGCCGCCTTTATCGTGGTCAGCAGCAGCTTTCACTGGTATCGCGACTTTGTTCAGGAAGCCTTTCTGACCGTACATCAGTACGGGCAGCATATCGGCGATCCGGATATTCTTGGTCAGTTTCTTCAACACAATTTGCTGATACTGCTTAAATTTATTCTCACGCTGACGCCCATGCCGCTGGCAGCGTTGATCGCCTCGCTGATCCCCGGCGGTTGGATCTTCTCGTTAAAAAAGATCTTTCCCGATCTCAGTAAAATTAGCCCGCTAAAAGGCATAGGACGCCTCTTCTCCAGCGAGCAGATTATCGACGTCGGCAAGATGATAGTAAAAAGTTTGCTGGTTCTGCTGCTGCTCGCGGTCAGCCTTCACCGTCACTTTGCTGCTTTTCTCGATCTACAAAACCGCTACTTTGCGCCTGCGGTTAGCGAGGGGCTGTCGCTCTATCATGACGTCATGCTGAACGTCGTGATGCTGTTTATCCTGTTTGCCCTTTTTGATGTCCCATTGGCTAAGCATATGTTTACCAAAGGATTGAAAATGACCAAACAGGAGGTAAAGGACGAGTACAAAAACCAGGAGGGTAGCCCGGAGATCAAAGCCAGAGTGCGTCGCCTGCAACGGCAGATGGCGCTGGGGCAGATCCGCCGCGTGGTTCCCAAAGCCGACGTGGTGATTGCCAACCCTACCCATTTCGCGGTGGCGTTGCAGTATGACCAGACGCGGGCGGCAGCGCCCTTTGTGATAGCCAAAGGCACCGATGAGGTGGCGCGTTACATTCGCGAGGTGGCCCAGGAGCATCATATTGAAGTGGTGGAGTTTCCCAAACTGGCTCGTGCGGTCTACTACACCACCCAGGTTAACCAGCAGATCCCCTATCAACTTTTTCGCGCAATCGCCCACGTTCTGACCTACGTCCTGCAGCTTAAATCCTGGCGGGCAGGCAGCCAGATGCGGCCTGCGCTTAACCGTCATATTTCCATTCCGAACGAGGTCCTGAAGCAGGATGCAGAAACAGATTAAATACGTGATGACGGCGCTGAGCCGCAGCCGGCCCGGCGTTCCGTTACTTCTCCTGGCCATTCTGGCAATGGTGATCCTGCCGTTGCCGCCGATGCTGCTGGACGCCCTGTTCACCTTCAACATCGTGCTGGCGGTGCTGGTGCTGCTGGTCAGCGTTTCGGCCAAAAGACCGCTGGACTTCAGCCTGTTCCCGACGGTGCTGCTGATTACCACCCTGATGCGTCTGACCCTTAACGTTGCCTCTACCCGCGTAGTGCTGCTGTACGGCCACGAGGGGATCGGCGCGGCAGGGAAAGTGATCGAGTCCTTTGGCCAGGTAGTCATCGGCGGTAACTTTGTGGTTGGGTTTGTGGTGTTTATTATCCTGATGATCATCAACTTTATCGTGGTGACTAAGGGTGCAGAGCGAATCTCTGAGGTATCGGCGCGCTTTACGCTGGACGCCATGCCGGGTAAACAGATGGCGATTGACGCCGATCTCAACGCTGGGCTGATTAACCAGACCCAGGCGCAGGCCCGGCGTAAAGAGGTGACCAGCGAGGCGGATTTCTATGGCGCGATGGACGGTGCCTCAAAGTTCGTGCGCGGTGACGCCATCGCCGGGATGCTGATCCTGGCCATCAACCTGATTGGCGGCGTCTGCATCGGCATTTTTAAATACGACCTTAGCGCCGAGGCGGCTTTCCAGCAGTATGTGCTGATGACCATCGGCGACGGGCTAGTGGCACAGATCCCCTCCCTGCTGTTGTCCACCGCAGCGGCGATTATCGTAACCCGTGTCAGCGACAGCGGGGATATCTCCAGCGCCGTTAAAGCGCAGCTGCTAGCCTCGCCGTCGACGATCTACACCGCCAGCGGCGTGATGTTCGTGCTGGCCATCGTGCCGGGAATGCCGCATCTCCCTTTCCTGCTCTTCTCCGCCCTGCTCGGCTTTACCGGCTGGCGGCAGAGCAAACAACCACAGGCGGCGCAAACGGATGAGAAGAGCCTTGACACGCTGAGCAAGGCGCTGACGGAAACCCCCGAGCAGCAGGTCAGCTGGGAGACGATCCCGCTGATTGAGCCGGTGAGCCTGAGCCTTGGCTACCGTCTGGTCTCCCTGCTGGATAAAGCCAACGGCAGCCCGCTGACCCAGCGCATACGCGGCCTCCGGCAGGCGATCTCCGAGAGCAACGGCCTGCTGTTACCGGAGATCCGTATCCGCGAAAATTTTCGCCTGAAGCCGACCCAGTACGCCATCTATATCAACGGCATTAAGGCCGATAGCGGCGATATTCCCGCAGACAGGCTGATGGCGCTGCCCTCGGCGGAAACCTACGGTGAAATTGACGGTACGCCGGGCGTCGATCCGGCTTACGGGATGCCCGTCACCTGGATCACCGCTGCGCAAAAAACCAAAGCGCTCAATCTGGGCTACCAGGTTATCGACTCGGCGAGCATTATCGCCACCCATCTCAACAAAGTGGTCACCCGCTTTATTCCCGACCTGTTTAACTATGATGACGTAACCCAGCTGCACAACCGGCTTGCCTCGCTGGCCCCTAAGCTGGCGGAGGATTTAGCCAGCGCGCTGAACTACAGTCAGGCGCTAAAGGTCTACCGGGCGCTGCTTACCGAGCGTGTCTCACTGCGTGATATTGTGACCATTGCCACCGTGCTGGTGGCCAGCAGCGCGGTGACCAAGGATCCGATTTTGCTGGTGTCGGATGTACGCCTCGCCCTGCGCCGCAGCATTACTCACGGGCTAGTGCGCAATGAGGAGCTGGCGGTCTATACGCTGAATAACGAGCTAGAGAATTTGCTGATTGGAGTCGTTAACCAGGCGCAGCAGAGCGGGAAAGTCATGCTCGACAGCGTGCCACTCGATCCCAATATGCTGAGCCAGTTCCAGCAAAATATGCCTCAGGTGCATGAGCAGATGAAGGCGGCGGGTAGAGAGCCGGTGCTGCTGGTTGCTCCGCAGCTGCGTCCACTACTGGCCCGCTATGCGCGGCTGTTTGCCAGCGGCCTGCAGGTACTCTCCTATAACGAAGTGCCGGACGAGCTGGAGATAAAAATTCTCGGTACGCTCAGCTAGCCCGGTATGCGTACGGTGCTGTTCAGCAGGATGCGCTTCCCACCTAAGAAGCGCGCCTGCCAGAACGCATCGGACAGGTCGCTGATGCGGATCTGCTCGCCGGTGCGGGGCGATTCGATAAAGCGGTTGTTGCCAAGATAGACGCCAACATGATCGGCTTTATCACGAGAGTGAATGCCAAAAAAGAGCAGATCGCCGCGTCTGAGATCGTTATCCGCGACGTCTAGCGCCTGCCGGTAGTGATACATCTCATTGGCGGTCCGCGGTAGCTTCGCTGCCAGCAACGGGTTAAAGGCGTAGAAGATCAGCCCGCTGCAATCAAAGCCCTCCTCCGGCGTTTCGCCTCCCCAGACGTAAGGTTTGCCAAGCTGCGCCTGTAAGCGGCGTATCGCTTTTTCAACGACGGGCTGAAGATGCAGATCGCCTGCCAAGAGTGGCATGGCGAACCACTCGGGGTGACGTTGCAAAAGAGCCCGGTTCTGCGCCCGCAGAGCGGCTTTCGCCGCGCTGTTGCCGCGGATCACCGGTGTGGAAGGAGGACGTTTCGCCTTTGCCTTCGCCAGCAACAGACGATTGTGCATTCGCTGGCGAGGGGTCGATTTTGCCGCTGCGTCAGACGGAAACAATGCCGCGACGAGGGCGGTAACGAGTAGTCCGACATGCAGCGGCTTAGCGAGACACATGCGTTGCCTGTGGTGAAGGGGCGTGCTCCAGCTTGCTGGCCAGCGGCTTAACAATCTTCTCGCCCTGCGCGCCGAAAAATTGATAGAGCGTGTCGGCCGCCGTATGGGTTAAGACCATGATCTCAATCCGCCGGTTGTTTGCGCCCTCTGGGTTATGGGCATCCAGCAGCATACGGTCGGCCATCGCACTGACCTGCATCACTTTATCTTTCGGCATGCCGGCCTGCTCCATGACGCGGCGGGCTGAAAGAGCACGATCTCCGGAGAGGTTCCAGTTGTTGTACCCGGCGCTTTTATAGCCCAGCGCATCGGTGTGGCCGGTGATAATCAGCTTGTTATCCAGAGAGTTGAAGATGGGCGTCAGCTCGGTCAGCAGCGATCGGAAGAACGGCATAATAGTGGCGCTGCCGCGTTCAAACATGCTGCGCTTCTGATTATCCTTAATTAATATTCGCAGCCCCTGGGGAACGATCTCCATCTCAAGATTGCTCTCCATATGGGCCTTCAGGGCAATCTCGTTGATGCTGTTCGCCAGCTCACCCAGCTCTCGCGCCGATTTTTGTCTCATGCGCATTGCCGCACTGCTGGCCTCCTGCGTCTTCTTCAGATCCGCTTCAGCACGACGCGCCAGCCGCTCTTTGCTCACGGCCTGCGCCTGCTCATGGCTGCGCCCATCGGCAGAGCCCGCCATCTTTTTCGGAAGATGGCTCAGCGGGGCCATTATTCCACCGCCGAAGAAAATAGACTGTCCGTGCAGCGCGGCCACGATCTCTTCCCGGTCGGACTGGCTGACGCTGTTGACAATCCACAGGGTCATAAACAGCGCCATCATCGCAAGGGTGAAGTCGGCAAAGGCCACTTTCCAGGCACCGCCGTGGTGCCCGGCATGGCTCTTTTTGATCTGCCGACGAATAATGGTGGTCTTCTTGCCCCGATCGCGCCGGTTTGCGGTCGCCATTATTCCTCTTCCTCCAGCATGGCGTTGACCCAGGCATCAAGGTTGGCAAAGGTCGGCTTCGAGGCCAGATGCAGCAGTTTGCGGCCCGCATCCACCGCTAACAGCGTTGGCTTGCCTCCGGCCTGGGCTACCAGCACGGTGCGGACGCACTCCAGCAGAGAGTGCTCGGCCCGCGCCTGCTGCTCCATCGCATTGGCCAGCGGATCCATAAAGCAGTAGCAAATGAAGACGCCCAGAAAGGTTCCCACCAGCGCAGCGGCCACTTTCAGGCCAATCAGCGCAATTGAGCCATCAATGGACTGCATGGTAATAATGATCCCCAGCACCGCCGCACAGATACCAAACCCGGGCATCGCCTCCGCCGTACGCTGCAGCGAGCGTGAGGGGGTAAGCAGCTCCTCCTCAATGGTCTCCAGCTCCTGATCGAGGATCCCCTCCAGCTCATGAGCATCGATTTTGCCCATCGCCATCAGGCGAAAGTTATCGGCAATAAACATCACCAGCCGCTTCTGTTTAAGTACCAGCGGGAATTTCTGGAATATGGTGCTCTCTTCCGGCTGCTCAATATGCTGATCGAGCATGCGTAACCCGCCGGTTTGTACCATTTCGAGCAGTTCATACAGGCACATTAAAAGCTGACGCTGAAATTCAGCTCCGAGCTTTTTCTTGCTGATTACGCCTTTGATCTGATGGGCTATTTCCCGCAGCACGTGCAACGGGTTGGCAATAATCATTGACCCGATGCCTGCGCCGATAATGATCATAATTTCCGCAGGCTGCCAAATAGCTACCAGCTGGCCACCCTCAACAAAATAGCCACCAAAAACGCAGCCCAATATAATTATCAATCCTAATATTTTTTGCATGAATATCTCGAAACGTTTAGTGGCTGAAAAAATAGGTGCGTAGCTTTTCCGCTATCTTTTTATTGAGCTGACAAATCCTGGCTTCGGTGAGTCCCAGCACCAGGGCAATCTCTTTTAGATTCATATCCTGCTGATAATATAAATAGAGGATCTGCTGCTCTTTCGCTGACAGCGTCTGCAGCGCCCGGCTCAGCATATGTTGCGTCACGATCTGATCTTCCAACCTGCGTCCCAGCAGCGGCAATTCGCCGGGCCGATCGCTCAGTAGCGCGTCGAGGCTCTCCAACGTATCAGCACCCTCCAATGCAAGGTACTGCTGATACTCGGCGGCACTCACGCCGTCAGCCTCCAGTTCGCCAGGCTCTGGCTCGCGGCCCAGCACTTTACGCCGCTCCCGTATCAGATCTTTAATGTGGTAAAACTTTTGCCGGAGTTGACGCGGACGCCAGTCAAGGCGTCTCAGCGCGTCCAGCACCGCGCCCCGAATGCGCTGCACCGCATAGCCGCCGAACCCCTCGTCAGGCTTGCCGTAGCGGCGCAGGGCGTCAAGCAGACCGATGAGCGCCACCTGCTGCATATCCTCTCGCTCCATCACGCAGCTGCACTGCGGCGCAAGCTGTTTTACCACCTTGCGCACCAGCGGCAGATAGGCCTGCAGGTAGTGGCTCTCCTGAGCAGGCGTTAAGGGAGAGAGCGTCTGAAACGCCTGCATCTCATAGGGTGCTGACGTCAGCATCACTGGAAAACCATTTTGCTGATTAATATATCGCTGTAAGGGCCTGGCGTAGCCCTGCTTTTCAGTTCACGATGTAACGCGGTATTAAGCAGCGTTTTTATTTCATTGATTTTTAAGGCGCGGACTTTTTCATATTCCCTATCCGCCAACGTCGTTAAAATAATGCTCTGATAAAGCGGTTCGTCGGCCTGGATCTTTTTAGACGCCTCCTCGCTCTCCGCCACCATCGTCAGCGCCAGGAGCATATAGTGATCTTCGCCCTGAGCATCGCTGAGCGTAATGACGGATTCCTTTAATGAAACAAAGATATCGTTAGCGTGCTTGTTCTTATTTTCCGGGGCGCTCTTTTTTAAAGAGAGTTTGGCAGCCGCTCCTGAGGGTTGCATAGCGTTAATAACAAACCATGCTGCACCGCCGCCAATAAGAATAGAGAGCACTACACCAACAAGGCCGGTAATGACTATTTTTTTCATCTGTTATCACACTTTAATTAATAGATTTTCGCTCTTCTGTAAACCGCTCTCATCGGTATCCAGCTCGATGGCAGAGCGTATTGCCGTAGCGTTTTGCCGCTCCTCGCGCTGCCGCCGCGAATCGGATTGCGACTGTCCGTCCGGGGAGACCTGTACCTCTACCTGCATGAAGTTCTGCTGGGTGAGCTGAACCCGCAGCGCATCACCGCACTGTTGCAGGGTACGGCAGACGTCCGCCTGGGACGCGCCGATATGCACCGTTAATTTGCCTGCATCCAGTTGAATAGCGATCTCCAGCTTGCCCAGCGAGGGCGGATCGAGGCGAATGGTAGAGATCTGCTGCTGCTGGCTAAGTTGAAAATGGATGTTCTCTTTCAGCATGTGGACCAGCGCCTCGCCCCACTGCGCGGCGCGGGTATCAACGCTCACGACCTGCTCCGGCTGTACTCTGCCGGGCACAAGGCGAGTATCGTCGGAGATAAAGGTGGTATGTGCTGTGAGCGATGCGGGCTCTGGCCGCTCGTGAACCATTTTTTCATTCACCGCATGACGTAACGCACCGGCACGCTCCGGTCGCGGGGCCTCTGGCTGAACGCCTAACGAGGCGACCGCAGGAAGATTTTCCGTAGCCAAACGGGCCTGCTCTGCCAGCTGTTTCGGCGTAGCGGTAGCGAGCTCCACGGGCAGCGTGGCTGGCGTTATCGGCGTCCGCATCTGCATCGACGACACCGTCTGGGCTATCTGCTCCGGCAGTGCCGCCTGTCCCCCTTTTTCCGCTATAGTGGGACGTTCAGGCATCAGCAGCACGGCCATCAACGCCTCCAGCGGCTGAGTTTCCGTTTCATCCTGCACGGCATGTTTAGCCTGCTTTTCAGCGGGTGCACCATCTCCCGCCCCTTCGTCCAGGGTTTGCAGGTGCTCTAACAGGGCATTTTGTACGGTTTCCGGCAGCGTGAAGGGATGCATCTGCGGGTTGCCCGCCTGCGGCTGAACGGAGGCGGATGCAAGCCGCTGCGTCAGGGCGTTGGTCAGTAAGCTCAGCATATTCATGGCTGCTCCGACAGGATATTCACCAGCGAGTAGGCCAGCGCCCCTTCGCGCTGCTGACGGTGTTTCTCCATACGCGCCTTCAGCAGCGCTGCCCGCTCGGTTCGCCGGGCGATGATCTCGCCAAACGCCTGACGCAGCCGAGTCTTGAGCGCCGTCAGCTCCTCCTCCGGCGGCTGGCTGGCGCAGTAGGCGTTAAACAGCGCCATCAGGCGGTTATGTAGCGCAGGCATCCTGCGCCAGCGCTGCTTATTCAAGGCTTCATCCATGGCATTCAGCAGCGCATCCATCTGCTCATTTACGGTTTGCGTTTCCATCGTTTAACCCAGCTTTTTCGCCAGCCCCTGCCAGCCCTCATGCAGGTTGGTCAAAATCAGCACCACCTCGTCTATTTTTTGCGTATTGAGTTCACTGCTGGCTTCATACAGGCGATAGACGCAGTGGTCATAGAGCCGTGCCAGATTCAGCACCAGTTCGCCGCCGCTCTCAAACTCCAGCGAGCTGGTCAGCGCATTAAGAATGTCGATGCATTTATTGATGCTTTTGGCCTTGCGGTCGTAGCGTTTATGCGTGATATGGCTTTTGGCGCGCTCCAGCTCCTCCAGCAGACCGGTATAGAGCACCAGCACGAGCTCCAATGGCGACGCCGAGGCCGTGCGGGAGGCCAGATCGATATCTTTATAGTGGCCATAGCCGTTATCAGAAGCGTACATCGCGTGAATTCCTCTGTTTCTGTGTCGCTCAGGCAAACGCCGCCATGCTTATCTGCATCGAGTAGATTTCAACCATCGTAGAGGTGTACTCCTGCAAATAGCGCTCGTAGGAGGCGTTATAGGTCTCTTTTACCTGATCAACTTCGCGGGTGAGTTTGTCCTGCTCCTCGGTAAGCGCGTCCTGCCGCTGAGTGATAACGCCGCTGTTATCATCCAGATAGGTCTCCATCACGCTATCGAGCTGAGCGGTCATGCTGTCGTCGCCGACAAACAGCGAGGTCAGGCCCGCCGGGTTCTCCGCCATGGCTGCGCTAAACTGCTCGGAGTCGATTTGCAGGTGACCCTCTGCGTCAAGCGCGATGCCGTAGTCGAGCATCGAGACGCCGTTATAGGTGGCATGGGTAATGCTCTGGATCTGACGCTCCAGTGAGGAAACTCCCGCGTCGCCAGCAAAGGGGCCTGCTGGCTGGCCATTGCTACCAAAGGTAGTTAATGAATCCAGGGTATCCACCAGCGTGTTATAGGCGTCGACAAATGTCTGCACCTTCTCCTGCGATGCCGACGCATCGTTCGCCACGGTGAAGGTGATGGGGCCATCCGCCTCTGAGGTTTCAGCAAAGGTGATCGAGACGCCAGGAATGAGGTCGGTATAGGTGTTGGATCCGCTGGTGATCTGCACCCCATCTTCCGGCGAGCTGCCGAGGTAAATAACCGAGTCCTGTGCGACAGAGAGATCCTTCTGCGCGCTAAGATCCGTGGCAAAGGCCGAGCTGGGATCGATGCCGCTGGTCGAGACCGTAAACGCATGGTCTTGCCCGGTCTCATCGGCGGTGAGCATCAGGGTCGTCGAGTCGCCGGTGTTTACCAGCGTGGCGGTGACGCCTGGATTATCTTCCGCGCCGTTAATGGCGTTGCACAGTTCGCTGACCGACACGCTGCCGTCGGCGTCGCCGTCTGCCTGAGCGAGATCGATATCCATCTCGCTGTCGCCCATCGTAATGGTAAAGGTGCCGCTACTGGGGATATCGCCGTCGGCGATATTGAAGGTGCTCTGCTGGGCGGTCGCCAGCTGCTGAACATAAAAGGTGTAGGTGCCCGCCTGCGCCTCGGAATTGGCGGTGGCGGTGGCAGCGTCATTGTTTGCCTTAACCGTATTGACCACCGCCCCGCTGGTCTCACTGTTTAACGCATCTACCGCCGACTGAAAGGACGTTAGCGCGCTGTCCAGCGTCGATAGCGCAGAGTTTTCGGTATCCAGATCGGTTTGCTGGCGCTCCAGCTGGCTTGCCCGGGTAGAGATGTCCATTAGGGCAAATTGTTTCGCCATTACTTGCGGGTTTATCATCGTCGCTCCATTCAGTTATCAATACCCATAGCAATAACAGTGCCAAACTTTATTATTTATAATTCAATAAGTTAAAAATGCAGGGAGGAAGTGCAGCTTCCGCAGACAGGGAAAGTCTGTTTCCCCAGGGTGGTCACAGCAGAAAAAACAGCCATACCGCATAGGCGCGGTATGGCCGAGTACAACCTGGTCGCTTATTGCAGCAAGCTGGAGACCATCCCGGACATGCTGTTGGCCTGCTTCAGCATGGTGATGCCGGTCTGCATCAGTACCTGCTGTTTGGACATGTTTGACGCTTCCGTGGCGTAATCGGTATCCATGATGTTGCCAATGGCAACTTCGGTGTTGTCCTGCATGCTTTGCAGGTTGGTCGCCGTGCTGCTCAGGCGATTCATGGTCGCCCCCAGGGTAGACTGAATGCTGCCGACTTCATCCATGACGCCCTGCACCGCGCTAATGGTGGCGTTTGCTGAATCCAGGGTCATCAGTTCGCTGCCAGCCGTGCCGCTGGCAGAGGCACCGCCCGCCCCGTCGGTACCGTAGTCGCTGCTAAACGCTGCGCTCAGGCTGCCCAAATCTGTTGCCAGGTCACTGACCTGAGTGGAGATATTGATGGTGATCTGATCGGTAGACTGGGATCCCACCTGGAAGGTGACGCCGGACGCGCTGGTGAACAGGCCGTTTTCAGATTTATTAAACAGGTTGGTGCCGCCGTTGGTGGTGTTCTGCAGCATGTCAGACATCTCCTGTCCCAGCTCGTCGAACTCGGACTGCATGGCCGCTCGGTCATCATCGCTGTACGTTCCGTTAGCTGCCTGGGTTGCGAGTTCGTCCATGCGTCCCAGAATATCGTTCATTTCGTCAAACATGCCGTCGGCGGTTTGCAGCATGGCGGTGGCATCGGCAATATTCCGCTGGGCCATGGCCATGCCATCAGACTGGGTCTGCATGCGGTTAGCAATCTGCTTACCCGCAGCGTCGTCTGCAGAAGAGTTGATACGCTTCCCGGTTGCCAGGCGCTCCATGGACTGGCTCAGAGAGGCGTTGCTTTTGTTGATGGCGTTAACGGCTGCCATCGAGGCGGCATTGGTATTAATGGATAACATGGTTCTGCTCCTTGAATAGATGAATCTCAGCTGAGGTACAGAGCTAAAGCGGCGCAGTGTGGAAAAAATTAAGCAGGCGGTAAAAATTATTTTTCGGCAGGGGAAAAGCCGCTTTTAACCAGCGGCTATAGATTATGCATTTATCGCATAAGCTAAGTTGAATTAAGACTTTCGGCAAAACGCTAACCGCCGCTAACGTAGCGGGATAACACCTTTCGTGACATTACTTTACAGGGATTGCCGATGACCAAAAAATTGCTGCCGTTATGGGTGCTGGCCGCGCTGTCTGCGACCAGCTATGCCGCCACACCGCCGGATACCCTCGTGGTGGCCCAGGGCCTGGACGATATTGTGAGTCTTGACCCCGCCGAGGCGAACGAGCTATCCAGTATCCAGACGGTGCCTAGCCTCTATCAACGACTGGTTCAGCCCGATCGCGATAACCCTGAAAAGGTCAATCCTGTGCTGGCGGAGAGCTGGAAAGCCGATCCGGCAGCCAAAACCCTCATCGTCACCCTGAAGCACGATGCTAAATTTGCCTCCGGCAACCCGCTGCGCCCGGAAGATGTGATCTTCTCCTATAAGCGCGCGGTGACGATGAACAAATCTCCGGCGTTTATCCTCAACGTGCTCGGCTGGCAGCCGGATAATATCGACAGCCAGCTGAAGAAAGTCGATGACCACACCCTTGAGCTGCACTGGACGGCTGACGTTAGCCCGGCGGTGGCGCTGAATATTCTCTCAACGCCTATCGCCTCTATCGTTGATGAAAAGCTGGTCGCTGCCAACGTGAAAGGCGATGACTTCGGTAACGCCTGGCTGAAGCTGCACTCTGCTGGCAGCGGCGCGTTTAAGATGCGCGTCTATCAGCCGCACCAGGCCATCGTGCTGGATGCCAACCCCTCCTCTCCCGGCGGCGCACCCAAGCTTAAAAACATCATCATTAAAAACGTGCCGGATCCGGCCTCCCGCCGCCTGCTGATCCAGCAGGGCGACGCCGACGTGGCGCGCGACCTCGGGGCGGATCAGATCGCCGCCCTGCAGGGGAAAAAAGGCGTTGAGGTGCTGAGCATCCCTTCTGCCGAGCAGAACTACCTGGTGTTCAACGCCGGGAACAGCGCTAACCCACTGCTCAACAATCCAGCATTCTGGGAAGCCGCCCGCTGGCTGGTGGATTACGAGGGCATCACCCGCGATCTGCTGAAGGGTCAGTACTTTATCCACCAGAGCTTCCTGCCGGTGGGCCTGCCGGGGGCGTTGGAAGATAACCCATTCAAATTCGATCCGGAAAAGGCAAAGGCCATTCTGGCAAAAGCCGGTATCAAAGATGCGCACTTCACGCTGGACGTGGAGAACAAACCGCCGTTTATCACCCTTGCCCAGTCGATGCAGGCCAGCTTTGCCCAGGGCGGCGTGAAGGTGGATCTGCTTCCGGCGGCGGGTAGCCAGGTTTATGCCCGCGTGCGTGCCAAACAGCATCAGGCGGCGATTCGCCTGTGGATCCCGGACTACTTCGACGCCCACTCTAACGCCAGCGCCTTTGTCTACAACGACGGCAAAGCCAGCACGGTTGCGGGCCTGAACGGCTGGAAGATCCCTGAGCTCAGCCAGCAGACGCTGGCGGCGGTGGCCGAGCCGGACGCCGCTAAACGCCTGGATCTATATAAAAAAATGCAGGAGACCCTCCAGCACAACTCACCGTATATCTTTGTCGATCAGGGTAAAACGCAGATTGTGGTGCGCGACAACGTAAAAGGCTACCAGCAGGGGCTGAATGCGGATATGGTCTGGTATGACCGCGTAACCAAATAACCTTCAAGGTATTAACGTCTGTGTTTTTACAAAACAGCGCAGAGCGGCGTTTGTCGCGCCCTCTGCTTACCCTCTTGCAGGGACTCTTTACCCTCGCCCTCACGATCCTCGGCCTGCTGCTGGTCACCTTCGCCCTATCGGCGCTGTCGCCGGTTGATCGGGTCCTGCAGATCGTAGGGGATCACGCCAGCCAGTCAACCTACGATCAGGTGCGCCACCAGCTCGGGCTGGATCGGCCCCTGCCGGTGCAGTTCTGGCACTACGTGGTCAATCTGGCCCATGGCGATCTTGGCGTCGCCAGCGCCACCGGTCAGCCGGTCCTTCAGGATCTGCTCTCGGCGTTTCCCGCTACCCTGGAGCTGGCTACCCTCGCCCTGATCCTCGGGGCGCTGCTGGGCGTCATCGCTGGGGTGCTGTGCGCCCGCTATGCCGGTACGCCGTGGGATCTGCTGGTACGTACCTTTACCCTGCTGGGAAATTCGGTGCCTATCTTCTGGCTTGGCCTGCTGATGCTGGCCCTGTTCTATGCGAAGCTGCAATGGAGCGCCGGGCCCGGCAGGCTGGATGATATCTACCAGTATACCGTGACGCCGCAGACCGGCTTTGTGCTGATCGATACCTGGCTTTCGGGCGATCCGCTGGCGTTTAAAAACGCCCTGAGTCACCTGGTGCTGCCGGTGCTGCTGCTGGCCTACTACTCCCTCGCCAGCATTACCCGCCTGACCCGCTCCGCCTGCCTAAGCGAGATGAACAAAGAGTATATTTTGCTGGCGCGGGCAAAGGGCGCGGGGGAGATGACTATCCTGCTGCGCCACGTGCTGCCCAACATTCGCGGCACGCTGCTGACGGTGATCGCCCTGGCCTACACCAGCATGCTGGAAGGGGCGGTGCTGACGGAGACTGTCTTCTCATGGCCGGGGATCGGGCGCTATCTCACTACCGCGCTGTTCGCGGGAGACACCACGGCGATCATGGGGGGCACCCTGCTGATCGGCGTGAGCTTTGTGGTCATCAATAACCTCACCGACCTGCTGGTACGCGTGACCGATCCGAGGGTGCGCTAAATGCTGGCTTCTCTTTTTCTACAGCGGTTACGCCGCTCCCCCGCCGCGTTTAGCGGGCTGCTGATGGTGGTGGTGCTGCTGCTGATCGCACTGTTTGCGCCCTGGCTCGCGCCGCTCGACCCCAACTGGCAGGACGCCGCGGCGCGCCTGCAGGCACCCACCGGCGCGCACTGGCTTGGCACGGACAGCTATGGCCGCGACCTGCTCTCCCGGCTGATCTACGGTACGCGCCCGGCGCTCGGCCTGGTGGCACTGGTCACCGTCATCACTCTGCCTGCCGGGCTGCTGATGGGCATTCTCAGCGGCTACTACGGCGGCTGGCTGGAGCGGGTGCTAATGCGGTTTACCGACGTGGTGATGTCGATGCCGCGCCTGATCCTCGCCTTCGCCTTTGTCGCCATGCTGGGGCCGGGACTGGTCAACGGCGCACTGGCGCTGGCCCTCACCACCTGGCCCGCCTATGCCCGCCAGGCGCGGAGCGAGATCCAGCGCCTGCGCCACAGCGACTACCTGGCGGCAGCAGAGATGATGGGCATTCGCGGCTGGCGGCTGCTGTTGGGCCATATTCTCCCCCTGTGCCTGCCCTCGGCGATTGTACGTCTGGCGCTAGACCTGGCGGGCATTATTCTGGCCGCTGCCGGGCTGGGCTTTCTCGGTCTCGGGGCGAGGCCGCCAATGGCGGAGTGGGGAGCGATGATTGCCGATGGCATGCAGGTCATTTTTGACCAGTGGTGGATTGCCGCCGCTCCCGGCAGCATTATCCTTCTCGCCAGCCTGGCGTTTAACCTGCTGGGCGACGGCCTGCGCGATGTACTGGAGCCACACCATGACTGATACTGCGATTGCCGTCGAGGCACTCAATATTGACTACCCCGGTGCGCGGGTGGTGAACAATCTCAGCTTCCGGCTGGGCAACGAGCGCCTGGCGCTGGTGGGCGAGTCCGGCTCTGGCAAATCGATGACCGCCCGCGCCTTGATGGGGCTGGTGCGCAAGCCGGGTGTCGTTAGCGCGGCTCAGTTGGACGTGCTGGGCCACGATGCGCTGACCCTCAACAGCCGGGGCTGGCAGCGGCTGCGCGGCAGGGATATCGCCATGGTGTTGCAGGATCCGCGCTACGCCCTGAACCCGGTGAAAAGCATTTACGCCCAGCTGGAAGAGGCGCTTACCCTGCACCAGCGGGTTGGACGTCGGGAGCGCGCAGAGCGCATTCACGATGTGGTTGCCGCCGTGGGGCTACAGGATACGGTGCTGACCCGCTATCCCGGTGAGCTGTCCGGCGGAATGGGACAGCGGGTGATGATTGCCATTGCGCTGATCAACAATCCCCGCGTGCTGATTGCCGATGAACCTACCTCGGCGCTGGATGCCCGCCTGCGCAACCAGATCCTTGAGCTGCTGGTCGCCCAGTGCGAGCAGCGCAGCATGGCCATGCTGCTGATTAGCCACGACCTTCCGCTGGTGGCCCAGCACTGCCATCGGGTGCTGGTGATGTATCAGGGGGAAAAGGTCGATGAGATGCCCGCCCATGCCCTGCCGCAGGCGACGCATCCCTACACCCGGACGCTCTGGACCTGCCGTCCAAACGCCACGACCTGGGGACAGATGCTGCCGGTGCTGGATCGTAGCCAGTCGTATCAGGGGGGTGCCGCGTGAGTATCATTGATATCAATCACCTCCGCGTAAGCTTTGGCAGCAAAACCGCCGTCGCCGCCGCCAGCTTTCACGTGGCGGCCGGAGAGACCTTCAGCCTGATTGGCGAGTCCGGCTGCGGCAAGTCGACCATTCTGCGCGTGCTGGCGGGCCTGCAACGTGAATGGCAAGGCAGCGTCAACCTGCTTGGCAACGCCATTACGCCAGGCATGCGCTATCAGGGCGCGCTGCGCCGCAACGTGCAGATGGTGTTTCAGGATCCCTACGCCTCGCTGCACCCGAACCACACGATATGGCGCACGCTGTGCGAGCCGCTAAAGATCCATGGTGAAACGCAGATAGCAGAGCAGGTTACAGAGGCGCTGGAGCAGGTTGGCCTCTCCGCCGATGCCGGAAAACGTTACCCGCACCAGCTCTCCGGCGGTCAACGCCAGCGCGTCGCCATTGCCCGGGCGCTGCTGCTGCGCCCGCAGATCCTGCTGCTGGATGAACCCACCTCGGCGCTGGATATGTCGGTCCAGGCGGAGATCCTTAACCTGCTAAACCGGTTGAAGCAAGACCATCAGATGACCTACCTGCTGGTCAGCCATGATGCGGATGTGATCGCCCACATGTCGGATCGTGCGGCGTTTATGGCCGACGGCGTGATACAGCATTTTTACGATCGGGCCGCGCTGGCGCGAGGTGAACACAGTGCGTCAACCACGTTAATTGTGTGATTATTAATCGGTTACCCCGCTGCCGCCTTGGTCGGGGCTAAACTCGCTCTATACTGATTAAAAACAGACAACAGCGAGTTTACCTATGCCCCTACCCGACTTTCATCGTTCTGACGCCTTTACCCTGGGGATTGAGCTGGAGCTGCAGGTGGTTAACCCGCCGGGATACGACCTTAGCCAGGACTCCTCCACGCTGATTGATGCCGTTAAGGCTGAAGTCAAAGGGGGCGAGGTGAAGCACGACATCACCGAAAGCATGCTGGAGATCGCCACCGGCGTGTGCGGAGATATCCACCAGGCCGCCGGGCAGTTCTCGGCCATGCAGCAGATTATCCTGCGCGCCGCCAGCGAACACCATCTGCAAATTTGCGGCGGCGGCACGCACCCGTTCCAGACCTGGCAGCGCCAGGAAGTATGCGACGACGAACGCTACGCGCGCACGCTGGAGATGTTTGGCTATCTGGTGCAGCAGGCGACGGTGTTCGGCCAGCACGTTCACGTGGGCTGCCCGAGCGGGGACGACGCTATCTATCTGATGCACGGCCTGTCGCGCTTCGTGCCCCACTTTATCGCCCTTGGCGCGGCCTCGCCCTACATTCAAGGCACCGACACCCGCTTCGCCTCGTCGCGGCTCAACATCTTCTCCGCGTTTCCGGATAACGGTCACGCGCCCTGGATCAGCAACTGGTCGGAATTCGAGGGGCTGTTCCGCCGCCTGAGCTACACCAACATGATCGACAGCATTAAGGATCTGCACTGGGACATTCGCCCCAGCCCGCACTTTGGCACGGTTGAGGTGCGGGTGATGGATACCCCGCTGACGCTTGGCCACGCGGTGAACATTGCCGGGTTTATTCAGGCGATTTCCCACTGGCTGCTGGCCGAGCGGCCGTTCAAGATGCAGGAGCGTGACTATCTGCTCTACAAGTTCAACCGCTTCCAGGCCTGCCGCTACGGCTTTGCCGGGGTGCTGACCGACGTGCATACCGGCGAGCAGGTCACCATCGGCGAAGATATTCAGCGGGTGATGGATAAAATTGCCCCCTACGCCGACAAGCTCAACGGCAGCAGCGCCCTGGAAGAGCTGGCGAACTTCGTGCGGCGCGGCAAGAGCGAGGACCAGCTGATGCGCGACTTCGTGGCTGACGGCGGCTCGCTAATTGGGCTGGTGCAGAAGCACGCGGAGATCTGGGCGGCGCACTAGCGCCGGTCTGGTTGCACCGGGGTGGCAAATGGCTGACAATATCGTTTTAACTGACGATTAACATCACCATGACGCACCCGCTTGAATCCCTGATGACGGCCGCTGGTATTTTACTGCTGGCCTTCCTCTCCTGCCTGCTGCTGCCCGCCCCTTCGCCGGGCGGCGCGCTGACGCAGCAGCTCATCGCCACCTTTCATCTGGTGGATGCCAACCAGCTCTACACCCTGCTGTTTTGCGTCTGGTTTTTACTGCTCGGGATCGTCGAGTACTACGTGCTGCGCTTTATCTGGCGGCGCTGGTTCTCAATAAACCACTCCTCCCGGTAAGTCACGCAGGCCGGGCGAACGGTGGTTTAATGCCGCGTCTGGCCGTGATTCTCTTTGCGGTAGGCTCCCGGCGGCTGGTTAAAGGTGCGGGTAAAAATGCGCGTGAAGGTCTGCTGGGAATCAAAACCATACTTAACGCAGATATCAAACACCTTCTGATCGGTATCACGCAGCTCCTGGGCGGCCAGCCGCAGCTTGCGCTCGCGGATATAGCGTCCCAGGCTCTCGCCTTTATATTGCATAAACAGCCTTTGCAGATGCCATTTGGAGTAGCCCGCATGGCGCGCAATGTCATCAATGCGCAGCGGCTGGTGCAAATTGTCGTCGATCCAATCGACAATCGTATCGATAACCTGAGCGGAAATGTTCATACCGGGGTCCTCTCTGCTCTTTAACACGCTGAAGCTTGATTATGAGTGAGTAAGCACTCATTATAGAAAGAGGCAGAAAGTCGTCAAGATGATTTTCGATCTTTGACACAGGCCGTTGCGGAGCGGCAGATCTCATGTTTCAATCAGGGTTTAACAGCGTGTGAGGTAAAGTGTAGTGGCTCGTCCGAAGAGTGAAGATAAAAAACAGGCGTTACTGGAAGCGGCAACCGAGGCATTTGCCCAGTCAGGGATCACCGCCTCTACCGCCCTGATAGCCCGTAACGCGGGCGTCGCGGAAGGCACGCTGTTTCGCTACTTCGCCACCAAAGATGACCTGCTTAATGCGGTTTATCTCGCGCTGAAAACCGACCTCTGCCACGCCATGCTCGACGGCCTCGATCGCTCCCTCAGCGAAGCCAAGGCGCTGACCCGCTATATCTGGAACAGCTATATCGACTGGGGCATTCTGCATCCCGTCGGTCATCGCGCGATCCGTCAGCTGGCGGTGTCAGGCAAGATCACCTGCGCCACCCAGCAAAATGTGGATGAGCTCTTCCCGGATCTCCACACCCTTTGCCGTCGCTCGGTGCTGCCCATTTTTCTTACTGAGGCCTTCCACGCCTTTGGCGATGCCCTGTTCCTCTCTCTTGCCGAAACCACCATTGAGTTCGCCAGCCGCGAGCCGGAGAAGGCGGACGATTTCAAAGCCCACGGTTTCGAAGCGATGTGGCGCGCCCTGGCGGACAGCGGCAGCAGCAGCTAAAGCGCACGATTTTCACTTATTTTTTCTTCGCTGAATCTGTACGCTACAGCGCAGCCAACTTATCGCAAAAATTTATCAGGAGCATTTATGGATATCGTTTCCATCGCCTTGCAGCGCTACTCAACCAAGGCTTTTGACGCCAGCAAAAAACTGACCGCCGACGAGGCCGAGAAGATTAAAACGCTGCTGCGCTATAGCCCGTCGAGCACCAACTCGCAGCCGTGGCACTTCATCGTTGCCAGCACCGAAGAGGGCAAAGCGCGAGTAGCAAAATCCGCAGCGGGCGGCTACGTGTTCAACGAACGCAAAATGCTGGATGCCTCTCACGTGGTGGTGTTCTGCGCAAAAATCGCCATGGACGACGCCTGGCTGGAGAAGGTTGTGGATCAGGAGGACGCCGACGGTCGCTTCGCCACCCCGGAAGCCAAAGCCGCTAACCACAAGGGCCGCACCTTCTTTGCCGATCTGCACCGTAAGGATCGCCAGGATGACCATGAGTGGATGGCGCGTCAGGTCTACCTGAACGTGGGTAACTTCCTGCTGGGCGTTGGCGCTATGGGCCTCGACGCGGTGCCGATCGAAGGCTTTGACGCCGACGTGCTGGATGCCGAGTTTGGCCTGAAAGAGCAAGGCTTCACCAGCCTGGTGGTCGTTCCGGTCGGCCACCACAGCGTGGAAGACTTCAACAAGTCCCTGCCGAAATCCCGCCTGCCGGAAGAGACCGTAGTCACTGAGATCTAACTCAGCTGGCTCGCTCCCCGGCGTTTTGCCTCAGGCCGGGGAGTTTCAGTACAGCAAAATCTGTGGATGTTTTACCCCGCAGGCCAGTGCATAACGCGTCAGCGTATCCAGACTTGCCCGTGTAATATTGGTTTCCATTCTGGATACCGTCGGGGCGCTCACACCCATTCTTTGTGCAACCTGCGCGCGGGTAAGGCCAGCATGATGACGCCATTGCGCCAGCATTGTACGTAACCGCTCTTTACGTTCCTGCGCATCAAACGCAGCCTGTACGTCAGGTTGAGACAGCATTTCAGCTTTGAGCTCATCCCAATCAATAATTTTTTTGCTCATCCCGCATCTCCTGTAGCCGCTTTAGTGCCAAACGTATCTCCGCCGTGGGCGTCTTCTGTGTCTTCTTAATAAAAACACGTAGCAAAAAAATCGTTTTTTCCTGCTGGAAAACATAAATGCCTCGGCCATGAACCGAGCCCAGCGTTCGGATCTCAAAAAGACCATGAGACAGAGGCTTACTATCAGGCTCCCGCAAAGCGGTGGGGTTATGCCGTAGTTTTTCTATCTTTCCGATCATTTTTGCCTGCACTGAAGCAGGAAGGGCCAGCAGTTCAGCTCTGACATCCACATGAACACATACTCTGAACACGATTTTCTTTCCCTGAATATTAGCATATAAGGCAAATTACCTTAAAGGCTAACCTGCCACTTAGGTGCTACTTTATGGGGTTTTGTGACAGCGTTCAGATCGGAGCGTCAAACGTGGGAAGAGACTCGAAAAATGTCATTGTCTGGCTGCATTACAACCTTGCCAGCACCTGCTCGCCCGCTTCATCGATCGGTAAATAGACCAGCAGACGCGAACCGTTACGCGGCGCGGAGTACCAGTACATCTGCTGAAGCTGGAATTCGCCTAAATCAGGATGATGGAAGGTTTTTATCTGGTTCTCGACGCCGCGCACCTCATAGCGCTGATGCCAGAGCGCCTCGAACTCTTCCGAGGCGGCGAAAAAGCGCGCCAGCTTGTTCTCCCACGCCGCTTCACCCCGATGTTCCGCCATCGCCGCGCGGAAATAGGAGACAAAGGTCGGCAGCACGTCCCGGTTTGCCAGGCGGCTACGCCAGCCCGGATGGGTCAGATAGAGATAAATGCAGTTGCGATCGTCTTCCGGCAGCGTGGCAAAATCAACGCCCATCAGTCGACAGAAGGCGTCGTTCCACGCCACGATATCGAAATTGGGTTTCTGAATGCTGGCTGGCTGCGGCAGCAGGCTGTCCAGCATCCGCCGCGTGCCGGGGCTGATCCCCTCGCACGGCGTCAGATTTGCCGACTCTACCGGCGGCAGGCCTGCCAGCAGGAACAGATGCCGCGTCTCCAGCGGGCTGCACTGAAGGGCATCGGCCACCGCCTGCATGACCACGGCCGACGGATTAACCTCCCTGCCCTGCTCAAGCCAGGTGTACCAGGTCACGCCAACGTCCGCCAGCATGGCTACCTCCTCCCGACGCAGACCCGGCGTGCGCCGCCGCCCGCTGCGCGGAAGCCCCAGCCGCTGTGGATCTAAGCTCTCCCGTCGCGCCCGCAGAAAAGCGCCCAGCTGTTTACGGCGATCGTCCTGGCGTATCTGGGCAACGTCCAGCTCGCTGTGGCTCATCAGGCTCATGGTCTCTCCAGCATATCGTCAGCATGGTAGTGCCAGTACCAGTATAATCAGGAACTGGTACCCGTTTATTCAATCAGCGATGCTACGTCCATTCGCTGAATGACGCAATGGAGCTACCATGAAAACGTCAACTGTTTCACCCGGCCGCGCGGGGCTCGTCCTGCTGCTAACCGGCCAGATGCTGCCCCTGATCGACACCTCGATCACCAACGTCGCCCTCGACTCTATCACCGCATCGCTGCACGCCAGCGCCACCCAGCTGGAGCTTATCGTCGCCCTGTACGGCGTGGCCTTTGCCGTCTGTCTGGCGATGGGCAGCAAGTTGGGCGATAACTTCGGTCGCCGCCATCTGTTTATGTGGGGCGTGGCGGTGTTTAGCTTCGCCTCTCTACTGTGCGGTATGGCAAACTCGATTACCGCCCTGCTGGCGGCCCGTACATTGCAGGGTGCGGGGGCGGCGCTGATCGTCCCGCAGATCCTCGCGACCCTGCACGTTACCCTGAAAGGCACGGCCCACGCCCGGGCGATTAGCCTCTACGGCGGCATCGGCGGTATCGCGTTTATCGTCGGGCAGATGTGCGGCGGCTGGCTGGTGTCGGCAGATATTGCCGGGCTGGGCTGGCGTAATGCCTTTTTCATCAACGTGCCGATTGGCCTGCTGGTGCTGGCGTTGAGCCGTCGCTACGTGCCGGAGACCCGTCGCGATGAACACTCGCCTATCGACTGGCAGGGCACGTTTATCCTCGCCCTGATCCTCTGCTGCCTGCTGTTTCCCATGGCGCTGGGGCCAGAGCTGCACTGGCCGTGGTCGATGCAGCTGATGCTGCTGACGACGCTTCCGCTGCTGGTGTGGATGCGGGCGAGCGCGCTGGGCAAGCAACGGCGCGGTGAGCACCCGCTGCTGCCGCCGCGCCTTTTGCAGCTCGCCAGCATTCGCTTTGGTATGGTGATCGCCCTGCTGTTCTTTAGCGCATGGTCCGGCTTTATGTTCTGCATGGCGCTGACCATGCAGTCCGGCTTGGGAATGGCACCCTGGCAGTCGGGTAACAGCTTTATTGCTCTCGGCGTGGCCTACTTCCTCTCGGCGATGTACGCCCCGAGGCTGATTGCGCGCCACAGCATGGGACGGATCCTGCTCTCTGGCCTGGCGGTACAGATCGGCGGCCTGCTGCTGCTGATGGAAACCTTCCACTACTACGGGCAGGCCACCACGGCCCTGACGCTGGTGCCGTCTACGGCGCTGATTGGCTACGGCCAGGCGCTGATCGTTAACTGCTTCTACCGGGTGGGAATGCGTGATATCACCGCTAATGATGCCGGGGCGGGCAGCGCCCTGCTCAGCACCCTGCAGCAGGCGACGCTGGGTCTTGGCCCGGCGGTATTTGGCTCGCTGCTGTTAGTGCTGGTGCGTCACCATCACGGCAGCTATCCCGAGGCAATAATGGGTTTTCTCGGCGTGGAGGCGGTGATGATGCTGCTGCTGGCGGCGATTGCCGTTGGCCTGCGCCACCATCTGAACCGCAGCCCGGCCATTGCCACGTCATAACCTTAGGCGCTGGCGCGTTCGATAAAGCGCCAGTCCATCATCACTCTCTCTGCTGGGGTATCGGGGTTGTCGATTTTGTTGAGCAGCAGAGACACGGCCTTACGGCCAATCTGCAGAGAGGGTTGCGCCACGGTGCTGAGCTGGGGCGAAACCATCTCGGCCAGCGGCGTGCCGTCAAAGCCCACCACGGCGATGTCATCCGGCATCGTCAGTCCCGCCTGGGCTATCGCCAGCAGCGCGCCAGCCGCCAGGGTATCAGAGACGGCAAACACCGCATCCGGGCGCTCATCGGCACGCAGCAGTGTCTCCATCGCCGTTCTGCCTGCATCAAAGCTCAGCTCGCTGGCGTACTCCACCGCCCTCCAGCCGTGGCCGTTTTGCTCCAGCACGCTGTTATAGCCCCGCTCGCGCAGGCGGGCATATTTATAGCTCAGATCGTGATTGATCAGGGCAATGCGCTGGCGGCCGCGGTTAATCAGGTGCTGGATCACGTACTGAGAGGCGTCAATATCGTTAATCCCGACGCAGGAGACGCTTCCCTCATCGGCATACTCGGCGCACTGAACCCAGGGTGCCTGGCCAATCATGGTCGTCAGTTCAGGCAGCTTGGAGAAGGCATCCATGGTGATGATCCCATCGACGATTTTCCCTGACAGCAGGGTCAGCGCCGATCGGGAGCGCGCCATGTCCGAGCCGGTATTGCACAGCAGAATGCGATAGCCGTTCTTCTCCGCCTCCTCTTCAATGCCCTTGACCACCTCGGCGCAGAAGGGGTTAGCGATATTCGACACCAGCACAAGGATCATATTGCTGCGGGCAGTGCGAAGCTGGCGGGCCAGCAGGTTAGGCTGGTAGTTGCTCTCTTCAATCGCCGCCAGCACGCGCTCGCGGTTTTGCGGCTTCACGGTCCCGCTGTGGTTGATGACCCGGGAGACCGTCGCTACCGACACTCCTGCCAGGCGAGCGATTTTTTGAATTGACATAACGACGACACATCCTGCGATTAGCGCTTTAGATAGCAGGCTACCATAAAACCGTTGCCCGGCGAACCGGCTGCGGTTTAGCGAGCCACCCGTACCCAGCGCTGCTGCTGATGACTTTTTATAATGGCATCAATGATAAACATCACGTCTGCACCATCATAGAAAGAGGCAAACGGACAGGCGCTGGCCTCCGGCATCGTCCCGCACCGCACCGCCTGGTAGAAGTTAGCCATCATGTTCTTAAAGGCGTCGGGCCAGCCCTCAATGTGCCCACCGGGAAAGTGCGCGCTGCCAGCGACATCGGGCGTCATCAGGCCCGGATCGTCGGTGAGGATCTCATTGGGGCGCTGACGATGGCCAATCCACAGCTGCTGGGGGATCTCCTGATCCCAGCCCAGCGAGCAGGCGCTGCCGTTGACCTCAAAGCTGAGACGATTTTTGCGGCCCGCGCTGACCTGCGAAACGCTGAAGCAGCCTTTGCTGCCGTCGGCGAAGCGCACCAGCACCGAGCCGCCGTCTTCGGTGGTGACCGGACGATCCTCGTACTGCGCCTCGTCTCCGCCCGCGCTGAAGGTCGCCCCGCCGTCCAGCCGCGCCTTGCGGGTCGGCCAGACGATCGCCAAGTCGGCCATCACCTCAACAATTCTCTGCCCGGTGACAAACTGCAACGTATCACACCAGTGCGAGCCGATATCGGCCACCGCCCGCGACGCGCCGCCCAGTGCGGCATCCACCCGCCAGTTGTAGTCCGTCTCCAGCAGCATCCAGTCCTGAAGGTAGCTGCCGTAAACCGAGAACAGCCGCCCGAGCCTGCCATGGCGTTTCAGGCTCGCAGCCTGCTGAACCATGGCAAACTGGCGATAGACAAAGCTCACCCCGTGCACCACGCCCGCCTGCTCCGCCAGCGCCACCAGCTCCGTGGCCTCCTCCGGGGTCATACAGAGCGGCTTCTCCGAGAAAACGTGCTTACCGGCACGGAGAATTCGTCGGTTAATGTCGGCATGAAGATGGTTGGGGGTGCAGTTATGCACCACATCAATCCCCGGATGAGCCAGCATAGTGTCAATGTCGCCAAAGGCAAAAGGCACGTTGAGCGCAGCGGCCTTCTGCTGCGCCGACTCCAGCGCGTGGTCGCAGAGGGCCACCACCTGCACGTCCCCGAGGCGGCGCAGGGCTTCAATATGCGCCGGGCCAATGAAGCCGCTGCCGACAATGCCTACGCCAATCATAATACATCTCCTAGTCCCAGCATGGCTCGCACGCTGGCCCGGTCGCTGCTGCCCGCCGCGAAATCATCAAACGCCCGTTCCGCCACCGGAATAATATGGCGGCGGATAAACTCGCAGCCCTCCCGCGCCCCGGCGTCGCCCTGCTTCAGGCAGCACTCCCACTCCAGCACCGCCCAGCCGTCGTAGCCGTACTGCGTCAGCTTGCTAAAGATCGCCCCGAAGTCTATCTGCCCGTCCCCCGGCGAGCGGAAGCGCCCGGCGCGATCCACCCATGGCTGATAGCCGCCGTAGACGCCACTGCGCCCGTTGATGCGGAACTCCGCATCCTTAACGTGGAAAGCTTTGATGCGCGAATGATAGATATCGATAAAGGCCAGGTAGTCTATCTGCTGGAGTAGAAGATGGCTGGGATCGTAGAGAATATTGCAGCGTGGATGGTTATCTACGGCGGCCAGGAAGCGCTCGAAGGTGACGCCATCGTGGAGATCTTCGCCCGGATGGATCTCAAAGCAGAGATCGACCCCGTAGCGATCGAAACGATCCAGAATAGGCCGCCAGCGGCGAGCCAGCTCGGCAAAGGCTTCTTCGAGCAGCAGGGCATTGTGCGGCGGCCACGGATAGAAGTAGGGCCACGCCAGCGCCCCGGAGAAGGTGGCGTGGGTGCGCTGGCCCAGCCTTTGTGAGGCCACCGCGGCCTGGGTCAGTTTTTCCACCGCCCACGCCTGGCGCGCGGTGGGATTGCCCCGCAGATGCTCCGGGGCAAAGTTATCGAAGGCGGCGTCGTAGGCCGGGTGCACGGCCACCAGCTGGCCCTCAAGATGCGTTGACAGCTCGCTGATCGTCAGCCCGTAGGTTGCCAACGTGCCCACGATCTCATCGCAGTAGGTCTGGCTCAGCGCGGCCAGCTCCAGGTCGAAAATATGCCGATGGTTACAGGGAATTTGCAGCGCCTTGTAGCCCAGCCGTGCTGCCCACTCCGCCAATCCCTCCAGGGTATTAAAGGGTGCCTCTTCTCCGATAAACTGCGACAGAAAAATCCCCGGTCCCTGAACTGTTTTCATACTACCCTCCACAATTAAGCCCGCTCGTTGTCGTCATATCTGAATGTAAAAAGGAAAACCAGTGCGATAACGGCAGCGGCGACGGCCGGGATCCACCAGAAGGTGACCCACGCCTGGGGTACAGCCTGCCCGGCGACCAGCCGGTTATAGAGCGCACCGGAGATCTGCGAGCCGAGCAGCATCCCGATACCGTAGGTGAACATGACGATCATACTTTGCGCCTGGCCTTTCACTTTTTCCCCGGCCACGCGATCGGTATAGATAAAGCCTACGACAAAGAAGAAGTCATAGCAGACCCCGTGCAGCAAAATACCGAGATAGAGCAGAAAACGCGTCTCCTCGCTCACGCCGAGGGCGAAAAAGGCGTAGCGTACGAACCAGGCACACATCCCGATGAGCAGCATGTACTTCACGCCGAGGCGGCGGAACAGCAGCGGGATCACCAGCATAAAGACGATCTCAGACATCTGGCCGAAGGACATCGCGGTGCTGACGTCCCCTACCCCGGCGTCCGCCAGATACGAGGCGGTGTAGGCATAGTAGGTGCCGAGCGGCACGGAGATGAGCATGGCGCAGAGCGAGAAGACAAAGAAGTGGCGTGTTTTTAACAGGGCAAAGGCATCGGCGCAGAAGAGATCGCGTACCGCCACCGGTAGCCCTTTGGCGGGCGCAGGGGTATGCGGCAGCGTCAGGCTATAGAGCGCCAGCAGCACCGAACAGGCCGCCGCCACCATAAAGATATTGACGCTTGCCGCGATGCCGGTGACGCCGATAAACACCCCTGCCACGATCCAGCCGATGGTGCCAAACACGCGCACCACCGGGAAGGTTTTATCGACGTTTGCCAGGCTATGGAAGGCGATGTTGTTGGTGAGCGCCAGGGTGGGCATATAGCAGAGCGTATAGCCAAACAGCAGGCCAATCAGCAGCGCACCGTTCTGGGCGATCAGCGCCTGAGGAACAAACCAGAGAATGGCCGCCCCGGCGAGGTGCATCACCGCCATCACCTTCTGCGAGGCGAAGAAGCGATCCACCAGCATCCCCAGCACAAAAGGCGAGAGGATCGAGGCGATCGGCCCGGCTGAAAAGGCGTCGCCAATCAGCAGAGCCATGTTGTGCTGGGTCATGACGAGGCCCAGCGTGACGGACCAGCTTCCCCAGATAAAGAACTGGAGGAACATCATCAGGGACAATCTTGGCACAAGCAGGCGATGGTGCACCTGCCCTTTTGCGCTACTTTCGCTTGTTGACACCATTTTATCGCCTCACCTGTCAAAAGTAATCGATTACAAAACGTGAACAGTAGAAAAGTAATCGATTACAAAATGGTTTGCCTGCGGGTTAGATAAGATCTGGGAGAGAGGTCACGATAAATAGTACTCAGGACGTAGCCCGGCAAGCAGAGCGCCGCCGGGCAGAGGATTAGCGAGCCTTGCGGCGCAGCAGTTTGAAGGCGATAAAGAGGAAGACGATCCACACCGGCAGCAGGATGGCGGACATTCGCATGCTGTCGATGGTGCACATCAGTCCCAGAATCAGCACTAAGAAGGCGATGCAGATATAGTTGCTTGCCGGATAGAGCAGCGCTTTAAACTGCGTAACCCGACCCTGACGGCGCATCGCCGCGCGGAACTTGAGATGGGCGAGACAGATCATGATCCAGTTCAGCAGCAGCGTCGCGACCACCAGGGCCATCAGCAGGCCAAAGGCCTCTTTCGGCAGCAGGTAGTTGATGACGATCACCAGCGAGGTGATGGCCGCAGAGAGAAACAGCGAGTTTACCGGCACGCCGCGGGCGTTAACCTGGGTTAAAAACGCCGGGGCATTGCCCTGCACCGACAGACCAAACAGCATACGGCTGTTGGAGTAGACGCCGCTGTTAAAGACCGAGAGGGAAGCCACCAGAATGATAAAGTTCAGCGCCGAGGCAACGATGTTGCTGTCCAGCTCGTGGAAAATCATCACAAACGGGCTGCTGTCAGCCTTCACATTTACCCACGGGTAGAGCGCCAGCAGCACCACCAGCGAGCCGATGTAGAACAGCAGAATACGGTAGACCACCTGATTGACCGCTTTCGGGATGGTCTTCTGGGGATCGCGCGCCTCGGCGGCGGTAATGCCGATCAGCTCCAGGCCGCCGAAAGAGAACATGATCACCGCGAGGGACATAATCAGTCCGTGCCAGCCGGTGGCAAGGAAGCCGCCGTGCTGCCAGAGGTTGTCGACGCTGGCGTGCTCCCCACCGTGGCCGGAGAAGAGCAGCCACAGGCCAAAGCCGATCATAGCGATAATCGCCAGCACCTTGATCAGGGCAAACCAGAACTCCATCTCACCGTAGAGGCGGACGTTGACCAGGTTAGCGGCGTTGATGATGATAAAGAACGCGGCGGCCCAGATCCACGTCGGCACGTCCGGCAGCCAGTACTGCATATAGATACCGGCAGCGGTCAGCTCTGCCATGCCAACCAGCACGAACATGACCCAGTAGTTCCAGCCGGAGAGGAAGCCCGCGAAGGGACCCCAGTATTTCCAGGCAAAGTGGGAGAACGAACCGGAAACCGGCTCCTCGACTACCATCTCACCCAGCTGGCGCATAATTAGAAAAGCGATAATTCCGGCGATGCCGTAGCCCAGCAGCACCGCTGGCCCAGCCATTTGAATTGCCGGCCCGATGCCCAGAAATAGCCCGGTGCCGATAGCGCCGCCCAGCGCGATAAGTTGAATATGACGGTTTTGCAAACCCCGTTGCAGCGTCGGCCCAGTTCCCGACGCGCCATCTGCCTGTTGCTGGCCAGATGCGATTGACGCGTTTTTCACGCCCTACCCCTGTATCTTTTTAAGAAAGGGGCATCTTTTAACACTTAGCGTTACCGGTAGCAAGCGAACGAAAAGGCTGGCGTTGCCGCCAGCCCGCCTGTCTCTGCGCTAGAAGTCGTAGCTCATAGAGACCTTGAGGGTACGCGGATCGCCCCGGAAGATGTAGGTGCCGAGATCCTCAACGCCGGACCAGTACTTCTCATTGGTCACGTTATCCACCCCCACGCGCCACACCATCTCGTTAGCATCCTGGTTCAGCTGCATCCGGTAGCGGACGCCCAGATCCAGCGTGGTGTAGTCATCCAGCTTTTTGGTATTGGCGGCGTTGGCATACTGCGAGCCGGAGTGGTTCACGCGCGCCGTAGCCGTCAGGCCCTCTACCGGTTTGATATCGTACTCTGCGCCAAACACCATAAAGACGCCAGGCACACCGATAGCATCCTTGCCGTCGTTGATCCCGTTCTGCGTTTTGGTCATCTCGGCGTCGACCCAGGTGGCGCTGCCGTTAAGGCGCAAGCCGAGCACCGGCTCACCAAAGACATTCAGCTCTACGCCGCGGTTACGCTGCTCGCCGTCAAGCTTGTAGGGGCCGCCCGTACCGTACTGAATGGCAGAGGGCTTTTTGATCTCAAACAGCGCCAGGGTGCCACCGATGCGACCGTAGTCGATCTTGACTCCCACCTCATTCTGCTTCGAGTGGGCAATGCCCGTGCTCTGGCCGAAGTTAGAGGCATCTCTCGGCGCCACGCTGCCCGGCTGTAACGCTTCGGTATGGTTAGCGTAGAGCGACAGCTCGTCCCACGGCTTATAGACCACGCCGTAGGTCGGCATCCAGCGACTCTCTTCATAGCGCGAGCCGCTATCCTCCGCCCCGGTGGCGTTGTTGTAGTTGCGCACCACTACCTTCTGGTTGCGGGCACCGACCGTGAAGAGCAGGCTGTCATCCAGTACGCCCAGGGTATCGCTCAGCAGCCAGCCCTGAGTACGGCTCCGGCTGGTGGTGCGCGGATCGCCATAGTTACCGCCAAAGCTGCTGTTGGCTGGCATCGCTACATCGCTCGGATGGTAGATGTTGACGATCGGGTTAGAGGCGGCAGAAGACATCCGCCACGCGGTTCTGTCGCGCTTAATCAGCGCCGAGTAGCCGACGTTGATTTTATGCGAGACAAAGCCGGTATCGACGTCACCGCGCAGGCCCAGCATGCCGCTGTTAGCATCGATATAGCGGTTAGTATCCAGACGGCTTGCCGTGGCGTCGCCGTTGGCGTTGATCAGCTTCGGCGTGCTGTAGGTGCCTATTTCATGAGCCTGCTGCGCGCCCGTGGCTGCATAGGCGGTCCAGGCGTCGGTCAGGTCATACTCGGCGCGGGCCACACCGAACTGGTTATCGATGTCGTTGTAGCTCCACTTCTGGCTGTAGTTCTTGCTGGGATCCGGCACGTCGGGAATGAAATTGACGCCCGTAATATTGACGCCCATGCCGCTGCCGTGGAAGGTCTTTTTCTGATAGCCCGCATCCAGCGAGGTGCGAAGACGATCGCCCCGGTAGTCGAGGCCAATCGAGGCCAGGGTGGTGCGGCGACGATCGTGATCCAGCGGGGCTTCGCCCTCGCGATGCAGCAGGTTAATACGGGTGCCAAACTGGTTGTTATCCCCGAAGCGACGGCCCAGATCCAGCGAGCCGCCAACCATCGCCTGACTGGTGTAGTCGACGCCCACGCGGGTCGTTGGCGTATCTTCCGCATGCTTAGGTTCAAGGTTGATCATTCCACCCACGCCGCTGCCCGCTGCACCGTTCAGCAGACCGTTGGCCCCTTTAAAGATCTCGACACGCTCGATCATCTGGGTATCCACCACCTGACGCGGCACCACGCCCGGCAGGCCGCTCATGGTCATGTCGTCCCCGTCGAGCTTGAAGCCACGAATGCGATAGGTTTCGGCAGAGTTGCCGTAGCCCTGCACCGGCTGGACACCCGCGTCGTTGCGCACCACGTCAGCAATGGTTTTGGCCTGTAGATCCTGCACCGCTTTTGCGGTGTAGCCGATGACGTTAAAGGGAACGTCCATCGCCTTCTGCTCGCCGAGCATCCCCAGACGACCGCCGTGCGCGACCTGTCCGTCCAGATAGGCCGGAACCGGCACGTCGCCGCCGGGGGTAAACTCGCTGGCTGGCGTCGCCTGCACCACTAACGTATCTTCCTGATTGGGTTTACTGGTGTCAGCGGCCGCTGCCTGCGCCGAATGGGCTACCGCGCCGATAGCCAGCGCAAGTAAGGACTTGCGCAAGGTGAGAGCATTCGTTTTTATGTTTCGCATCATTAACTCATACAAGAGCGTGGGTTAAAAAAATGGCCCGTTGCCGGGCCGATTGCATTACCGATCTAACGCGATGCGGACAACGCTATCCGGACCGTTGGTAGAGTGATCTTTATTGAAGGCCTGCTTAACGGTGACATAGAGCGTCTGGCCGTCGGCGGAGACCAGCAGGCTGTTCGGGTTTGGCGGCAGATCCCACGACTGCTTCACCGCGTAGGTAGTGCCGTCGAGGCTCAGGAGCTTGCCGGACTCACGCTGGCTGATGTAGATCTCGTTGCGTTTCGGGTTGAACTTCACCGACAGGGAGTCGCCGACGTCGAGCTGCTTGATCACCTTGCCGGTGTGGATATCCAGCACCAGCGTGGTTTTTGCCTTCGAGTTATCGGTCACGAACAGGCGGCCGGTGGCGCGGTCTTCTGCGAAGTTAAGCAGCAGGGCCTCTTTTTCCCCCAGCGGCTTCCAGCGTTTTTCCACGCGGTTGTTGCGCGGGTTGATCACCAGGATTTCACCGCCACCGTTAGCAGCATAGATTCGCTGGGTCTGCTCGGAGTAGTGCAGGCCGGTCATCCATTTACCGGTGTTTTTGATGCGGGTTTTCAGCTTCATGGTCTTCGCGTCCACGACCCAGATCAGGGCCGGATCGGCCACCGCGCCGATGTAGAGCAGACCGTTGTGCAGCAGCACCTGACGCGCGCCGTACGGGAAGCCCTCTTTATTGCGCTCCGGGAAGATCGCCCGCGCCAGCACCTTGCCATCGGTGGTGCTGATGGCGCTGATGCCCGCATCCAGCGAGTTGGTGACGTAAAGGGTTTTACCGTCTGGGGCGATATCCATGCCGAAGTTTTTTAGATCGGTATGGGTCGATCCGATCGTTTTTAAGGTTTTAGGATCGAGCTTGTAGACTACCCCGCCCTGCACGTCTTTGAATCCTTCCGCACTGGCCACGTATAGCGCATCGCCCGCCGGGCTTAATGCCAGCTCATAGACGCCCTCCGCCAGATCGCGCTTCACGACGTTACTCTGCTGCGTAGCCGCTGCCTGCGGTTTTTGCGCCTCGGCGGCCGGTTTTGCGCTGGCGGACGGGGTGGTATTGCAGCCGCTCAGCACCATTGCCACGCAGAGCGCCAGGGCAGAGGTTTTCATTTTCATCAGGAGCATCCTTAACCGTTCAAAGTCATTCATCAGGAAGGTAGCGCGCAGACCAACGGGCCTATCTAAACGCTAAAGAGAATGAGAACTATACTCATTATAAGTATGCAATCAAGAATAATTACCTTGAAAAAGCGATAACCTACCAGCGCGGCACGCTGGCAGGCAGGAAAAATAATGAAGGGAGGCTTTTACTGTTTGGTTACAAGGAGTGGCATTCGGCAGGGAGCGAAATCCGTATAGCCTGCACAGTGGCCCCGGTAGTCCTTGTAGGCATCGACAAATTGGCTACCGTCCCATAAAAATTGACTCTTTGTCTCACTCACGCCAGCGGAGTTACCCAGGAAGAAACCCTCTATCATGCCATCGTGATAGGTATCGTTGCTGTTATCTACCCACTGGATAATTTTTTTCATGTCCGGTGAGACGATATACCAGAGATTCCCGGCGTTATATGCCCCTTTCCAGCAGGCTGCATAAATCAAGGTGCGATCTGTGTCGAGCCTTGCTGCGAACCACTCCTCCTGCTCGATATCCTCTGAACAGTCGCTCCCTTTGCCTTGCAATATGGTCGGAAGCAGCTGTTTTTTGAAGGTAGTAAGCTGATCCGGGCTGAGTTTATGCCCTTCGGCATCAAGAACAGGACTCTTTTTGAGTATCGGTACGGCTTTAGGAAGCGGAACCTTGCTTTCATCCCGGTCGCCTTTGCTGAGTATTGCTCCCTGCGTGCCGACTCGCCCCTGAAATTCATCCATTTTTAGCAGAACAGCGTTTGAACCCGCAGATGAAAATGTATACGTGTCAACGCTATCCTTGAAGGCAATGTTTCCTTTGTTGGATAGTGCCGCCATAAAGGCACCGTATTGGCTTTCGTTCATCTTCCAGCTAACGTCCTCGCCTTTTTCGAGGGGGCCAAGAGACGTTTTATTGATGATAATTTCTGGTGCTGACTTCTGTTCAGACTTCGTCGAGGGGTCATTGTTGGTTAACAGGACCCAATTTTCCACCTTTGTTGCCGGGCCAGCCTGGCGGCCGAGCATCACCATGGCGACGTTTTCATTATTCATGGCATTTTCTGTGTAGCCCGCGGCACGGCAGCTCAGGGTATTGTCACAGCCCAGCTCCCAATCACCATGAGAGAAAAAGACGTTTTCCTGGCTGCTTTTTGCTATCGATTGAGTCGACACCAGGGCGGATATAGCGATCGCCAAAAACAGAGAAAAACGCTTCATGCTGTTTAAAATCTCATCCTGCTTCATTTCACATCCTTTCATTAAAACGGCGAGGCGGTAAGGTGAACAGGAACAGAGTATATAGAGCCCCGTACCCTATAGGTAGGGGCGCTTTTATAGCGTCATCACCACCGTGAATAGGGGCAAAAGCGACCCCAGTAAAGATGGGGTTGCAAGTTAAGATGATAAAGATTATCTTTCTCATCACTGAATAGTTGAGTAAATAACTCGGGTATTCAGTACGACATTGCTCACATTGCTTCCAGTATTTACTGCCCGCCCTGCGCGGGCTTTTTTTTGCCTGCAAAGGGGCGTGAGTTATGGCTACAGTTTGCCTTTAAGCTCGATAAAATAGCGTTGTAACCGTAGGCAAGTGATTGAAATAAAAGCGTCATATTACGGACTTATTCTAGGATAAATCTTACTTGCTGGAACAACGCCGGTCATTATGGAAATACCTCTCTCCTCGCGCCAGTTAAACGCAGGCATGTTGCGCATCGCAGTACCGCACGTGACGCCCGACTCCAATAATCAGCAGGTAATGGCTCTCTTTAGCGAACACAAAACGCTGATCGGCTTGCCGGTGCTGGAAAACAGCCGCCCGCTCGGCATGATCAACCGGCACATTTTTCTCTCCCAGATGAGCCGTCCTTTCTTTCACGAACTCTACGATCAAAAGAGCTGCATCGCTTTTATGGATAAGACGCCGCTGATCGTCGAAGCCAGCGCCGGGCTGGAGTATCTCGCCGAGCGGGTCATCGAAACCGGCGATAAGGCGGTGACCGAAGGCTTCATCCTGACCGATGAGGGGCACTATCTGGGGATTGGCCTGGGCATCGACCTGATTAAAACGGTCTCCGACCTGCAGGCCAAGCAGCATTTTCAGATCATGCAGAGCATCGAGTATGCGCGGGTGATCCAGGAGTCGATGCTGAGCCGCTCCCGGCAGGGCATTGAAGAGAGTCTTAAAGAGTGGTGCCTCTACTGGCAGCCGCGGGACTGCGTGGGCGGCGACATCTATGCTTTTCAACGCGACGAGAACGGCTGGCTGGTGGTCATTGCCGACTGCACCGGACACGGCGTGCCCGGCGCGTTTATGACCTTTATTTTCGCCTCTGCGCTGGAAAAGGCGCTTTCTCTGGCCCCGGCGAATGAGCCGGAGCGCCTGCTGGCGATCGTCAATCGTCACATCAAGCAGACCCTGAGCCAGCTGCATCCCAGCGCCGACCTGAACCAGTCAAATGATGGCTGCGATGCCATCGCCGTTTATGCCGACAGCGTTAACGCGCAGCTGATCTGGGCTAACGCCCGGATGCACGCGTTTATGCTGGGCACGGAGGATGAAGAGGTCAGCATGCTTGAGTCCGACAGAAAAGGCCTCGGCTATACCGATACGCCTGCCGACCAGCAGTGGCGTCGCTATCAGCGCCCGTTACAGGCTGGCGATCAGGTGATGGTGGTGACCGACGGCGTAACGGATCAGATTGGTGGCGAGCGCAGCATTATGTTTGGTAAGAAACGTATTCAGTCCCTGTTGTTACAAAACCGTACCCTGCCGATGAGCGCCCTCTCTGGCGCGCTGCTGGAGGGCCTTCAGGCCTGGCAGGGCAAGGAAGCATCGCGTGATGACATGACATGGTTTGGTTTTCGCTGGTGAAAAACAATATGAAATTAAGTGACCTGCAGGTCAAAGACGCGGTTCTGCTGCCGTTGATTACTTTACAAAGACAGAGCGCGGTGGAGCTGTTTTACACCGGCTATTTTTCGCAACAGCATATTGTGGCGATGGGTGACGTGGTGCGGGCATGGCTGGATAAGCACGAGTCTTCGCTGCCGCTGCGCCGTCGACTCTTCTCCGTCTTTATTGAGATGGGTCAGAACATCGTGCGTTACTCCAGCGACGAGCGCTACATCGGTACAGATAAAGAGGAGCTGCGCTTTGGCTCACTCTGTCTCCACACCGATCACGCTAACTACTATCTCGAAACCGCTAATCTGGTGGGATATGAAGCGTCCTCTCTGTTGCAAAACAACCTCGACGTGCTGCGCACGATGACCCAGGCCGAAATCAAACAGGCCTGGAAACAGAACTTACGTAGCGAAGCACCCGCGACCAGTAAAGGGGCTAACATTGGCCTGTTGACCATGGCGCGAGATACCAGCGAACCGCTGGAGTACCGCATTCATCCTCTGGCAGCGAGTTCGCTCTCCGCATTCCACCTAAAGGCCACCTTTTGCCATGACTGATACCACACTGCCCACCGTGATTGTGCTTGCAGCAACCTCTGCCACGCCGGAAGTGAATTTTGATTTTGCGGCGCATCGTCTGGTGCTTAAAGGTGAAGCCTACCCGGAAAACGCCGCCGCCTTCTTCCGCCCGCTGTTGCAGGCCGTTGAGAGCTGGCTAGAGGAGATCTCTGCCGAATCGGCTCCGCTACAGCTGCACGTTGCGCTGAGCTACTTCAATAGCTCCAGCACCAAGCTGCTGTTCGAGTTCTTTGAGTCCCTGAACGGCTTTGCAAAACGCGGCAAAGCCTGCGAGCTACACTGGTATTACGATGCAGATGACGATATTTCCGAAGAGTTTGGCCAGGAAGTTAGTCTTGATTTCCCGGCGCTTGCCGTCTTTTTAACGCCGGACCTTAACGCATGTTAGATATCAACGAGCTATTCCAAGAAGAGTACGCCGTTCTGGAAGACGCCCGGGTTGCCGCCGCCGATGCGCGGCTGCCCGCCGAAGAGTGCCGCGAAAAGCTATGGACGGTGGCAAAGCACTATCAGCGGCTCATCCGCCAGTCTTACCGTCTGATCTCCCGCAGCGATCGTGCCGAACGCGAACTTACGCGCATGAACGATGAGCTACAAAAGTTGGCCGCTCGCCTTGAATATGAAGCGACCCACGATCCGCTCACCGCCGTTTATAACCGCAGCGCGATCATTAACCATATCAACCACGCCCTGACACAGGGCAACGTGGCGCTGGTCCTGCTGGATATCGATCACTTCAAGCGCATTAACGATGAGTATGGTCACCCAATGGGTGATAAGGTCATCTGCTCTCTGGTCTCGCGCATACGTCATGCCCTTCCCGCACAAGCCTCTATTGGTCGCGTAGGTGGCGAAGAGTTTACTATTCTGTTGCCCCATGCCCGCCTTGAAGAGGCGATAATTATTGCCCGTTATATTCATGCGTCGCTAAGTGCCTCCCCGCTGGACTGTCTGCCCCAACAATATGTTACGGCCAGCTTTGGTGTAAGCCTTGGCGTGCGCCACAGTGATTTTGAAGCCCTCTATAGCGCAGCCGACGTCGCGCTCTATACCGCAAAAAAACGCGGCCGTAACCAGGTTGCTTTACATGAGTCACTATTTCGTCCGGAAGTTAAACCAGCCGCTCTTCCGTCATTAAATGAAAGCCTGCGCGCGGGATAACCCCGCAGGCAAGATATATTATATTTTAAAGACAGGTTGTTTTGCTCAGCAAGTAATATCCCGGCGGTTACGATAAACTAATTTTATTGGGCGAATAATCGCAAAGTCTCGCGAAATAAACTCATTGGTTGTGAGATAACGCTCCTCATCATTCTCGTCAGCCAGCCGCCAGAGCGCAGTGAGCGCGTCATAGCCAAGCACCTTCTCTCCGTTGGGAGTTTCTACCCGGTATTCACCAGATTGCAGATAGCCGGAGGAGAACTGCAGATGCTTGCCCGGCTCGCCCTTAATAAGATGTTCAATTTTTCTGAACCCAACAGGCACTAAATGGAAGCTATAAAAGGGTAAGCTATTAATTTTCAAGTTAGAAAAAGTTGATATAACTTCATTCTCTCTCGTTAATACTACCTCTTTAAGAGTAACTGTCGACGATGGTAAAAGTTCCGGGAACAGGCATTCCACTTTGAAATAGATTATTTGCATACATGCCTCTGGCTATCATCTATTGTTATGAAAAATTATATATCATTAACTTTTATAGCGGATCTCTTAGCAAACAGCATTACTTTCAGAATATATCGAGTCTAAGTGGGTAATAATTACACAGATTTACGTTTGTAAAGGGTTAATTATTAATTAAGCAGATAAATTTTGTGATTTTATCAGCAAAAACAACTCCTCATCTTTTCCGGCATTTTTCAAAGGACGAAATATGTAATTACTATTATGTTAGCGCTGCTTAAATATTTAACCAGTTCTTAATAAGTGGCCCTTTTTCACCGTATGCCGGATCGCAATGTGGAAAAGGCGCATTGGCAATAGCCGCCAGCATTTCTGGGGTGGGCGCCCCGCGACACAGATCAAACTGCTGATCCGGCGGGTAAGCGCCTACCACGGTGAAATCGTCGCTGCTATGAAGATTGCAGTGGCCCGTCCCCGCAGGCAGCAGCACAATGTCGCCGCCGCGCACCGTCACCTCCTCCCCTTCCGGGCCGCCGAGCATAAGCCGGGCCTCGCCGCGCGCAATGGCCAGCACTTCATGCGCATTGCTGTGGTAGTGGTGGTAAGGATAAATGCCATCGACCCACTGTGCGGGCCAGCCATTTTTTTCAAACAGCTGCTGCGCCGTTTCAACGCCATTTTCGTCAGGGGTAAAAACCCGGCGGTAAATAAGCACAGGTAAATGCGGGTTATTCGGCACCCAGCCATTTGCGGCCAATAGCAGAACTGAGGTTGAATCGTTTACGTCCGGCATAGTCTCTCTTCCAGAAAAAGAGGAGGGTTATTTTAGCGTAGCCACTTCTGTTATCCCCTGCCAGAAATGCGTCTTCCCTGCCTAACGGTCTCTATTACGGAGCTGAAAATGGTAATCTATCCAGTACCTTCTATATTTCGAGAAGTGCATCACATACCGGAGAAGTAGATATGAGATTTAAGGGATTAACGAAAGGCTTTTTCATCCTGATATTGCTGGTCGTTACGCTGGCGTTTTTTAACATCATGACCCCCTACTACTCGGCCATTTTATGGGCGGCGATACTGGCGGTGATCTTCCAACCACTCAAAAACCGACTACGGGACAGGATCGCCGGGCGCAACGGGATTGCCTCCCTGCTGACGGTGCTGATTATCTGTCTTATCGTCTTTACGCCATTAGCGATCATTCTCTCGTCGCTAGCGTTTGAGGCCAACACGGTTTATACCAAGCTCCAGGACAACAATACCCAGTTCCCGGTCGTGGTTGCCGATCTCATCGCCCATCTTCCCAGCTGGGCCCAGCAGTTCCTGGCCGATCACGACCTGAATAATGCCACACAGATCCAGCACCAGCTGTCGCAGGTAGCATTAAAAAGCGGACAGTATCTTGCCGGCAGCGCGTTCCTGATCAGTAAGAGCACCTTCAGCTTTACCATTAACTTTGGCGTTATGCTCTACCTGCTCTTTTTCCTGCTGAAAGACGGGCCGTATATTGTCAACCAGGCGCTGGAGTCGCTGCCCCTGTCGCGCTATGTAAAGCATCACCTGTTTGCTAAGTTTGCCGCCGTCTCCCGCGCCACGGTAAAAGGTACGGTAGTGATTGGCGTGATACAGGGCATACTGGGCGGCATCGGCTTCTGGATTGCTGGCATTGACGGCAGTGTACTGTGGGGCGCGCTCATGGCTTTCCTGTCGCTGGTTCCTGCGGTGGGCTCGGCGATTATCTGGGTGCCTGCGGCCATCTTCCTTTTTGCCACCAGTCAGGTCTGGCAGGGCTTTTTTATTGTCGGCTTCTTTGTGATTATCGTCGGACTGGTGGATAACCTGCTGCGCCCGGTGCTGGTGGGTAAAGACACCAAAATGCCCGACTACCTGGTGCTCATCTCCACTCTTGGCGGTCTGGAGATCTACGGCATTAACGGCTTTGTGATTGGGCCGCTGATTGCCGCGCTGTTCCTGGCCTGCTGGAACCTGCTATCCGGGAAAGACCATCAGGGCAACGCCGACGAGCTGGACGATGAGTTTATTGAGGAGGGGCGACAGCCGCCTGAATCCTAATCATTTCCTGCGGCCAGGCAGTGCCTGGCCGCAACAAATTTTGCCAGCTTTAAGCATAAATTGACCTGGAACAAAAAACGCTCTATTTTGGAATTCCCTGCCTTTTGATGTGGTTCCACATGTATGAAAATAGCTCTGACTTTCGTTGCCTCTGCATTGCTGGTGTGTGCGGTTAATGCCCAAGCTTCAGATACCGCTACGCTCTCTATTTCGGGTATGGTCGTCGCCTCAGGCTTTACCGTTAAGCCTGATGGTCAGCGCGTCATAACTCATGGCGTCACGACTAAGACCGTTAGCTTATCCGGCGATGAGCGCCGAAAAATTATCGTAACCGAATGGGATTAATGGCCTGCCAGGTTTGCATCGTCTCTTACGGGTTGGCTTCGGCCAGCCCGATTTATTTACCATACTGTTAATTCCTGTTATTTATTATATGAATGAATGAAACATTAATAATATAATCACACCGAATATAATAACCCTCACAAATTGTTTTAAATCAATAAAAATGTTTCTCAACATTGCTGTATTTAACTTCATGTGCAATCTTTATTTCCAGCAGAAAGAGTTCTGCTGTACTCAGGATTAACTTACCAAGGAATAGAAAATGAAAAAGACACTTATCACTGCCGCCATTTTAGCTGTATCCTGCGCCTCTACCGCTGCATTTGCTGATACTGACACAGGTACTCTGACTATTAACGGCGTTATTGAAGGTACGACCTGTCATTTTGTAAATGGTGCACAGACCGCACAAATCAATATGCATAAAATCGGTACTGATTCACTTGAAGGCCTTACCCCTGGCCAGGCTTACGCCGGCTATGAAAATAAAACCAGCACCAAGTTTAAAATCGAATGCCCGGAAGGAACCCCTGTTCCGAAACTTAAATTCCTTGGGGAGCAATTTGCCGTTAGAGGTACAGAAAACGTAACGGTAAACAGCAATGAAGAAACCAAAGGCGTTGGCTATGCGTTATTAATTAATAACCAGCGTATTGATACAGATGGCAATACCCCGGTTGCCAGTGCACCGGCTGCAAATGGCGAATATGAATTCGACATCGCCGCTCAGTATGCCCGTGCGACCGAGGATGCAGTGAAAGGGGGTGACGTTAACTCTGTTGTTACCTTCACCGTGGTAGCAGATTAATTACCGATCCCGGCAGCTACTGCCGGGTTTTTCTTGCGGAGACAAGATGATGAAAAGGATTTTAGTGGCCCTGCTGGCCGTTACGGCGCTGCCTGCCTGGAGTGGCGTCTATATTTACGGCACGCGGGTGATCTACCCGGCAGCGCAGAAAGAGGTTACCGTTCAGCTTATGAACAAGGGTGACCGCAGCGCGTTGGTGCAGGCCTGGATTGACGATGGCGATACAAAGACGCCGCCAGAAAAACTCCAGGTCCCCTTCCTTCTAACGCCCCCCGTTGTGAAAGTGAAGGGCAATACTGGACAGCAGCTAAAAATTAAGTTTACCAAGGCAAACTTACCCCAGGATCGCGAGTCACTTTATTACCTTAACGTTCTCGACGTTCCCCCTAATGACGCCAGCAGCGATAAAGGCAACACCTTAAAGTTTGCCATGCAGAACAGAATTAAACTTATCTACCGCCCGACTGGATTGCCTGGCGTAACGAAAGAGACCTTTTCTAAAATCCATATCAAAAAAGTGGCTGATGGCGTAACCGTTGAAAACAGCTCGGCAAACTGGTTAACAATCTCTGAAATAAACAGCCCTGCAAAAATTAACAAAGAAACGCTACTCCTGGCTCCGCGCGCAAACATAAAATTACCCAGCGCCCCGGCCAAAAGTAACTATACCGTCACCCTAATTGACGATTACGGCAACTATCTTCGCGACACTATTAAAATCAATTAATAGCCAGGAAAGCCGCTATGTATAAACTTAACCTTATTACGTTAGGGATAGTCTCCTCTTTGCTTCTGCACACATTCGCAGCCCGAGCCGATACGTTTGACACCCATTTCTTATATGGTGGCATTAAAGGGACGAAAACGTCGGATCTTCAACTTGATGATAAACCGTTGCCCGGCTCGTACGATCTGGATATTTATCTTAATGATGAGTGGCGTGGACGCTATAGTCTGGTCATCCCTGACGATCCGGATAAAACCTGTCTGTCCGTTGCCCAGTTACAGCAAATAGGTATTAAGACCGAGGCCTTTAAAAGTAGCGCGCCGGAAGAGTGTCTTACCCTGAATAGCGCTGTACAGGGCGGTAGCGTTGACTATGATATGAGCCAGCTTGCGCTCAAACTCACCGTTCCTCAGGCCTGGGTTAATGCTCACGAACGCGGCTACATGCCACCCGAGACGTGGGATCGCGGTATTAACGCTTTCTATACCTCTTACTACGCCAGCCAGTATCATAGTGATTACCAAGACAACGGCAGTAGTAAAAACAGCTATGTAAATTTCAATAGCGGTTTGAACCTGCTGGGTTTTCAACTGCATTCCAGTGCGAACTACACCAAGTCTGACGATAATCACGGTGAGTGGAAGAGCAATACGCTTTATCTGGAACGTGGCATTCCTGAGTTGCTGAGCACCGCCCGTGCAGGGGATATGTATACTGACGGCGAGCTGTTTGATTCAGTCCGCTTCTATGGCGTCAGGCTCTGGCGCGATATGCAGATGCTGCCTAATTCACAGCAAAACTTCACGCCGGTCGTGAGAGGGATAGCTCAGAGTAATGCCCTTGTCACCATTGAGCAGAACGGTTTCGTAGTCTACCAGAGTGACGTGCCACCCGGTCCGTTTGCTATTGACGACCTCCAACTGGCTGGCGGCGGAGCCGATCTGGACGTGACCGTGAAAGAGGCGGATGGATCTATAACCCGCTACCTCGTGCCCTTCTCCAGCGTACCCAAAATGATGCAGCCCGGCGTGCTGAAATATGACGTTTCCGCTGGGCAAAGCCATATTGAAGGAGCCAGCGACCAGTCGGACTTTATGCAGGGGACGTTACAGTACGGCGTCAATAACCTGACTACGCTCTATACTGGCACGATGCTGTCGGATAACTACAACGCTTTTCTGGTCGGTAGCGGCTGGAATACGCTCCTCGGCGCATTCTCGCTGGACGTCACGCGCTCGCACAGTAGTCAGGACGATGGTAAGACCTATGACGGTCAGAGCTACCAGATAGCCTGGAGTAAATATCTCGCCCCGACAGCAACCCAGCTGTCAATGGCGGCCTGGCGTTACTCCTCTAAAAACTATCGTACCTTTAACGATCACGTCTGGGCAAATAACAGAGATAACTATCATTTCCATCGCCACGATGATGATGACGATGACTATGACTATTACCATGACGTTGAAGAATATTATCAAAACGACTTTGGCCGTAAGAACAGTTTTTCGCTGTCCATTAACCAGGCTCTGCCCGCAGGCTGGGGGTCGCTCTCGGGTAGTGCCCTGTGGCGCGATTACTGGGATCGGAGCGGTACGCGTAAAGACGTCCAATTAAGCTATACCAACAACTGGTCGCGTATTACCTACACGCTTTCTGCTAGCCAGTCCTATGATGATGATGATCGGGAAGATAAGCGCTTTAACATTTATTTCTCTATTCCCTTCTCATGGGGTGACGGGATCACCACACCACGACGTGATATGTATCTCTCTAACAGCACAACCTTTGATAATAACGGCTTCCAGCAGAATAACACCAATATCAACGGGACTGCGGGCGACAGGGATCAATTTGATTACGGCGTAAACCTGAGCCACCAGCGGGAGGATAGCGAAACTGCTGCCGGTGCTAGCCTTGGCTGGCATACACCGTTTACCACGTTGAACGGCAGCTATAGCCAGTCGAACCATTATCATCAGGCCAGCGGCAGCATTCAGGGCGGCGTGGTCGCGTGGGGCGGCGGCGTTAAACTGACCAACTCACTCAGCGAGACCTTTGCCATTATTGAAGCACCGGGACTGAAGGGTGCTGCGGTACAGGGAAATAAACATAACACCACAAACGGCAAGGGCCAGGCAATTTCCAGTAACCTCACCCCGTACCGTGAAAATACGCTGCTGGTAGATACGGCTCAGACCGACAGCGACGTAGCTTTAAACGGCAACCGTAAAGCAGTGGTACCGTATCGCGGGGCGGTGGTATTGGCTAAGTTTGATACCGACGAACGTAAACCCTGGCTTTTCAGAGCCCAACGCCCGGACGGTACACCGTTAACCTTCGGTTATGAAGTGGAAGATGCGTCTGGGCAGAACGTGGGCGTCGTCGCCCAGGGCAGCCAACTGTTTATCCGCACTAATAGCGTTCCTCAGCAGGTTCGCGTGTCTACGGACAAGCAGCAGGGCCTCTCTTGTACCATCACGTTCGATAAAACAATCGACGAAAACAAAACCTACATTTGCCGCTAAAAGGAATTATCATGCGTATTTTATTGGCACTCATCGCGGTTTTTACTATGGCTCAGGCCCAGGCTCACTGTTTTATAGCCGATAACTTTCATAAGCACCAATTTACCGCAGATCCTGTAACTATTAATCTTGATGAAGGACATGCCTCTGAGGTTAAAAATCTTGAATTTATGACTCTTCAAACCCCGCATTTTGTGTGCACCGAGGGAAGTGATGGAACACCTAACCAATTTAATATGTCAGTAGAAGATAATAATACGATGTATTATGAGATTCAAAGCTGGCCTCATAAACTTTATCTCAAAGTCTCGTTGACGCCCGAGCCTCCTGTCACTATTACATTTGCTCCAAAGAGTTACTACGACATTATAGAATTAAATAAGTTTCAATATAAATTGACGTACAGTGTGCAAAAAAACTTCACAGGCGTTCCCGATCAAACTGTTCCTATGAATACTGCTATAAAGCTCAGCGGCTATATTAAAATCAGACCTGCGGAGTGCATAACATCTAACTGTGGCCGCGATAACTCAACAGATCAATATTCATATTATGTTCAAATAAAACCTGTATTTACTCCTAGCACCTGTAGCTTCAAAGATCAGGAGGTCTCTGTCCCCAACATTAGCTCTCAGGAGCTTGCCAGCGCGACCTTTCAGACAGTGATGCCAGATCAGCCGAAGCTGGAATGTAACAGCACTACTGGCGTGGCAACCAGCAACATTCATTATCGTTTTGAGCCTGTGGGCGTTGTCGCTGGGAAAACTTTACATAATGAACTGGAAAATCAGCCTGGAGGAGCTGGACAGGTTGGGTTTCAATTAATGAATAATGATGAGGAAATTGATTTTAAGCGCAGCCAGATTTTCACGGTGGTCAACAGCGGCGATACTCTACAAAATGGTACTACTTTCCCATTGAACTTAAAGGTCAAATATATGCGCTACGGTAATAGGGTGGTCGCTGGCAACGTACAGAGTAAGGCCAAAGTGGTTGTATTATACGATTAAGAGCAAGCGATAACAAACTCACCTGTGGTTCTTGCACCATAATGAGGTAAAAGACCACAGGAGAAAACGATGTCCGAACAAGCCTATACCATCCCTGACACCATGACCGCGATTGACATTACCCAGCCCGGCGGCCCGGAAGTTCTGCAGGCAACAACACGCCCGGTGCCTACTCCACAAGCCAACGAGGTGCTGATCCGCACCGTTGCCGCAGGGGTGAACGGTCCCGACGTGTTGCAGCGTAAGGGGCAGTATGCGCCACCGCCGGGAGCATCTGATATCCCAGGCCTGGAGGTATCGGGCGTAGTGGTTGCCGTGGGCGCTGAGGTGCAGAACTTTGTACCGGGGGATCGCGTTGCAGCCCTGATCACCGGCGGCGGCTATGCCGAATACTGTACTGCCCATGAGAGTAACACCCTGCCGCTGCCGTCCGGACTGAACTTTGTCGAGGCGGCAGCGCTGCCGGAAACCTTTATGACGGTCTGGCTGAATATGTTCCAGCGCGGCCAGTTTAAAGCGGGAGACATCATCCTGATCCACGGCGGTGCGTCCGGCATTGGCACCACGGCAACCATGCTGGCGAAGGCCTTTGGCGCAGCCAAAATCATCACGACCGTGGGTTCCGACGAGCACCGCCAGGCCAGCCTGAAGCTGGGCGCAGACGTCGCCGTGCTCTACAAAGAGGAAGACTTTGTAGAGATTGTCAAAGAAGTGACTGACGGGCATGGAGCCGACATTATCCTCGACATCATTGCGGGTGACTACGTCGCGCGCAACTATGAGGCCGCGGCAATGCACGGGCGCATCGTGCAAATTAGCGTGCTTGCAGGCCCGGCGAAAGAGCTCAACCTGTTCCCGATGCTCACCAAGCAGCTGATGCATATCGGCTCTACCCTGCGCTCGCGCTCGCCTGCGGCAAAGGCGGAGATCATTGAAGCGCTTAACGACAACGTCTGGCCGCTGATCGAGGCTGGAAAGCTGAAACCGCAGATCTACAAAACCTTCCCGCTTACGGAGGCAGCTGATGCCCATCGGCTGCTGGACGAAGGGACGCATATCGGCAAAGTGGTGTTAATTGCAGATGAGGATGAAGCTAAGGACCGTATATAATCAGCCGTAATATGACAAACGGGGATTATAGATGGATCAGCTGGTGGCGATACGGGCCTTTGCCCGGGTAGTAGAGGCAGGTAACTTCACCCGCGCGGCAGACTCGCTGGAGATGCCCAATGCTACGGTCAGCAAGCTGATTCAGGACCTGGAGGCGCACCTTGGCGTGCGCCTGCTCCAGCGCACCACCCGGCGCGTGACGGTCACCCCCGAGGGGCGCGACTACTACGAAAAGAGCGCCCGCATTCTGCGCGATCTGGAGGATATTGACACCTCCTTTAGCGCTGCCCGTGGTAAGCCCCATGGCCTGCTGCGTATTGACATCGGCGGGTCTACCGCCCGCGACGTACTCATCCCTATCCTTCCCGAGTTTATGACCCGCTATCCGGATATCCGCATCGATCTGGGCGTATCCGATCGCACGGTGGATCTGATTAGCGATAACGTGGACTGCGTGATCCGCGGTGGCCCGCTGGAGAGTTCATCCCTCATTGCACGCCATATTGGCTCGGCTACGCTGATAACCTGTGCGACGCCAGCGTATCTGAAGACCTTCGGCACACCCGCCTACCCGGACGAACTCAAAAACGGTCACCGGCTGGTAAGCTATCTTTCGCCGCAAAACGGCAGAGCCTTCCCTTTTCGTTTTGAGCATAACGGCGAGAAAACGGACATTAAGGTCGATCATCGTATCGGCGTTAACGAGAGTAACGCGCATCTGGCGGCAGGTCTGGCGGGGCTGGGCGTTATCCAGACCTTTAGCTATTCGATAGCGGAAGCGCTGCACAATGGTACGCTGGTGGAGATCCTCCAGGAATGGCGGCCAGCGCCCTACCCTTTTCACGTGGTCTATCCGCAGAGCCGTCACGTCACGCATCGCTTACGGGTATTTATCGACTGGCTGTTAGAGCGCTTTCCGCAGCGGGTAGCAGGAGCGTGATGTCGCCTCCAGCGATGATTACAAAATAGACAATTCATTGCGCACGCTGTCGGCGGCCAGGTTATAAATAGGGAAAGTTTATTGCGGATACGCGCCTATGATGCGGCTAACCCTGATCCTGCTTGGCATTGATTTTTTGCGATCGCACTGGCGCGGACTGCGTCGTTTTGGCTGGGTGACGCTGGTCGCGGGCGTGGTGTTGTTTATCGACGCTCTGGACGGCGCGCTGTTCTTTCCCATCGAGCTTTTTGCTTCACTGCTGCTGTTTGAAGGCGTCGCGACGCTGATGGTGGCCCACAGCGGCATGGGAGGCCAACGGATCCTGCGCTACGTTAAGGGCGCGGCGTTCTCTCTTGCTGCGGTGCTGGTCCTCGCCGGGAACCACGATGGTAACTTCCTGCTATCGATGATCTTCGGCCTGCTCTTTCTGTTTGACGGCGCGCTACAGATCGCCTCTGCGGTGGTCGTCCGCTATCAACGCTGGCGGCCTGCGCTGTGGGGCGGGATCGTCGAGATCGTGCTGGCCCTGTTTTTCTTCCAGCCGTGGCCCTCTAACTACGCTGGCACCGTCCCCTACTGTCTTGGCCTGGTGCTGGCCTTTGCCGGCTGGAACCTGTTTATCCTCGCAAACCGCGTTAAGCGGGCAGCGGTTAACCCTGGCCTGAAGGGCGAGGAGTTTATGCAGGAGACGGAGACGGAGCCCCCTGCGGTAGTGGAGTGGAATGGCCCGCCGGAGGACGATGAGAAAGCGTTGACAGTCCACATCTGGACGCCGGTGGGCTCCGCCGCGAGCGAGGCCGTTCCGCGCCCGGTCATCAGCCGCTATATCGCCGCCGTGGATCGCAACGGCGTCATCTCTACCGGCCATGCCGCGCTGGAATCTCCCGGCGGCATCTACATCAGCCTCTATCCTGCCGTACAGATTGATCGCTCGCCGGATGCCTTTGCCCGCACTCTGCGCGCCACGCCGGAAAACGACGTGCCGGGGCAGTTTCAGCCGGACTATGCTACTGAGTCCGTACAGTGGTGCCCCTCGACCCGCAAGGTGCGCATCCGCAACTACAGCGAGGCGCGGCTGGCTGCGTTCTGGGAAAACTATCGCAAAGATGAGTCCTACAATCTGACGCACCGAAACTGTTCCAGCACCGTGGCCCGGGCGCTGGAAGCTGCGCTGGAGGGCTCGGTCGGCAGGCTGTGGCAGTCTCGCGGATTCTGGATGGCGATGGGTAAGCTCATGTCTACCCCGGAGCTGTGGGTAGCGCTCCAGCTGCGCAAGCGCGCGGAGACGATGGCGTGGACGCCAGGGCTGGTGCTGGACTATGCCCGGGCCCTGAGCATGCTCGCCGACCCGCGTCCTACCGGCTGGTTCAATACCCTGGGCCGCGCGCTAAAAAGGATGTTCCATCGCCGTGTTGCCTGGGAGAGAGGCGAAAGCGGCGAAGGGATGGAGAGGGAGTAGTGGAGCCCTACTCAGAATATGACTTTGCCCCTGACAGCGCATATTCATAGAGCCTGTCGCGGGCGAGGTTTTTCATCTTCACCTCACACATGATGTCAAAATCCGCAAACGACAGCGCCCAATCATTTAGCGTTGGATTGAAGAAGAAGTCAGAGTGCGCCCTGAGCTTGGTTTTTGGCACGCCCAGGCTGCTCTGCTCCGGGAATCCCTGCTCGGGGATAATCCCCTCCTGCGAGATGGAGTAGTGCATCACCGGCCTGACGTCCCGCCACGACGCCTTTACCTGTTCAATGCGTGGGTCGTTGGGCTGGATAAACTCCGCCTCTTTCACCCAGTGATGGTGAATATCCACCACGATCGGGCAGAGATCTTTCGCCTGCAGCACATCGTCCAGCGAACAGGAGATCTCGTCGTTCTCGACGGTCAGCATCCGCCGGGCTTCCGGGCTGAGCCTGCCGAACGCGCTTTTAAACCCGGTAAAGCCCGCTTTACCATTCATATGAATGTTAATTTTGAAATCCTGGAAGGTTTTGCCATAACCCATCAGCGTGGCGCAAAGCGTGTGGTACTCCACATCCTCCAGCGCGCGCTCCACCACCAGCACATTATCCGAGGCGAGGACCGAGTACTGCCCTGGATGAAACGAGAGGCGGATGTCATTCGCGCGGGCAAACTCCCCGCATTTGGTAAACAGCGGATAGAGCTCCGGCAGAAACTCTTTATACAGCACCGTAGCCTCGGGCACGGTATAGAGCGGCAGCAGGTCGCTGCCGATGCGCATCATCCGCAGCTCGGGGGGTAGTTGCGCCAGCTCTTGAAAAAGCAGATAGAGGTTGGTCAGGTTGGTCGCTGACAGCGTGTAGATCAGCGTCGATCGCGCTTCACTCTCCAGACTCAAAAATCGCGTACGGGTGGTGGATTTAAAGGGGAAACGCTGCTTTAAATCCGGGTCCAGAAACTTACAAGCGAAGCCTAATTTCATGTGTCCTCCACAAGATATCCTTGTGAAAGCTTAGCAGCCACCGTCAGTACCGCCATGCTGGAGACGTGCCGAGAAATTAAAACGCTAAACCCGCGAGACGGTCATTTATGTTCCGTGTGGTCCCCCAAACCTGGTAGGCGAATATATGACCGTGGCCGAGGTATTTCTGTCCCGTGAAATGCTCCGGTATAAAGTAGTGGCTTGGCCAGCAGCTAATGTTGGCGTACCTCAGCGCGCGCACGGTATCCGTAAGGTATTTAGGGCCCGTAGTCTGCCACGGCTGGGCATCAAGAACGGTCTGTTTTTCCGTCAGCCCCATGATCAGTTCTGCCATGAGCGCCGACTGTGGTTCCGAGGCCAGGTACCCGTTCGCGATAAGTCCGGGGCGCACAAGCTCGTTCTCCATGCTGGCGCATACCTGGCTATCAAAAAGCCACTCTTCGAGGGGTCTGATACAGATGCTGTCCGCATCGACGGCGAAGCCGCCATGATTAAACAAAATCTCATAGCGCATGATGTCCGCTGCACCACACATCTTTCCTGCATCTAGCATGGCGTTAATATGCTTTTGGTTAATCCACCTTGTCTTTTTCAAGGCGGCATTGCCCCACACCGTCACCTTCCAGCCTGGGTTATGCTTTTTCCAGGTCTCTATCATCTGGCGGGGGGTTTTGGACTCATCGCCGATCCAGACGATATGGATTGTTTTAGGGATCTTCATTGTGCGATCGCCGCCAGGGCTTTATAAAAATGTTTTGTATAGTCCATTACATCGTTTTTGATGTCGGATTTGCCTGGAGCCTGATGTCCCGCCACGGGGTACATACCGAGCCAGGCGTGCTGCTGCATTAGCGGCAGCCAGGCCACATCAACGGCGTGATCATTTTTCCCGCCGCCCTTACGCAGCCTCTCAACGGCTCCTGCGAAGCATTCCCGAAGCGTTGCCCGATAATCCGTCTGTATGGCATAGGCACAGGCACAGAGCGCATCGAGGGGTCTGATGAGCTTATCGGTGGTTTTAAAGGTGACAATCTTGCGGTAGTTGGCGCTCAAAAGCGCGGCGTGCCAGCTTACCCTTTTCAACGCTTGCAGAAAATAGGATAAGCGCGCTATCGCATCGGGGTCTTTATTGAACACCATGTCATCCTCAAGGATCAGGATGTTGCCCCAGCCCTGAGCTATGGCCGTTTCGATAGCCTCAAGATGCGACTGAGCGCAACCAATCTGGCCAATTAAGTGGCGTTTGGCGTCAAGCCGGTGAATTTGTTGAGCAGGAATCCCCAGCAGCTGCAGCTCTTTTTCAATGCTCTCTCTGCGGTCGTTACGCTCTTTCAAATTGATGTAGATAATCTTGTCGAACACACTCCAGTCGATACTCATTCGCGGTTCCTCCTTGAGAACAGAGGGATAAAGCGACCATAAGCGACGATTTCTAAAGGAGTGGGTGTAGAAATTATTGTGCGCGTGGCAGTGATTACCGTAGTCCTTCTGTTTAAGCAGAGGCGCTATACTACCGACTCAATTTTTTACGGCTGCCGTTACTGATATGAAAAAAGTTAAACCCCGCACTGTTATTCTGCTTGTTGCCGTTATTGCGCTGCTAGCCTGGTGGCTGGTTCCGCACTATAGCGATGAGGATAAGACCTACTACGCCTCCGTGCTTTGCACTGTGAAAAGCAGCTCACCCACGGCTGGACTGACCGAGATGGAGCAGATGATTGAGGGAGGCAATTCGGATTATGCGTTGAAGAAAACCCACTTCTCTTCGTCGCTGGGCAAAGCCGTGCTTAACGCCTGGGAGCAGCTTAGCGCTACGGAGAAGCAGCGCGCGATGGACGCGCCGGAGCGCTGTTCAGAGCTGCTGCTGGCCAGGATGAACGGCTAATCGAGGTACTGGCTGAAGCGCAGAAGATAGCCGTCAGGATCCTGAACCAGAAACTCCCGCTGGCACGCCTCCGCCTCGCCCGTGCTGTAGACGTTGTCGCGCAGGGGGCGGTATAGCGCAACGCTATTAGCCTCCAGGCGGGAGAGGATCGGAGTGACATCGTCCACTTCGATTTGAAAATTCACCCCGCGCCCAAGCGGCCGCTCGAGTTCCGCCGTATTCCAGCCGCCGTCGTGGTACTGCTCAAGCATCAGCTGGGCCTCGCCCATGCACACATAGGCAAACTCCGGATCGTGACGTCTGATCATGACGGAAAAGCCGAGGACCTCGACGTAAAAATGCAGCGAGGCGGGAAAATCCGTTACGGTCAGTTCGGGCACCATGCGGTTCCAGTAGGTTTGGTCGGTCATTGTCAGCATCCTTTTTTATTATTTAATGTTGTAAGTAATGAAATGCATCTCTAAACCATCATTTTAATTAAGTACTCTCAACATCTTGCTGGAGTGGTTCGTTATCTGCATTAACAAACCCTAGTGCATCACCAAACCGTGCTCTTGGAAACCCTGTCTCTGGAACGCCCATTGAAGAGAATAGGCAGCCCGGCATATTAGGCTTAGTGTCAAAAAGGTCGGCAACTTGTCGTATCCACTTAGAGCCAGGCCCTATCATTCTAACCAGATACCAAATGATGCAAATCGCACTGTATAGACGCTCATTCGCCCCACCATCAATTTTTAATAGACTAAAAAACGCATTTTGAGGAATTTGCACTGCTGGGTGCTTGCGATTCCAAATGCGTGAGTGGTGAGCACAACGATTCCTTAATAAATTAAGACATTTTAACCATTTAACAAGGATTTGATTATTGTTAAGACCTAATCGCTTAATAATCTTCGCTTGCATACCCCCATTGAGCATTGCGTAGTATTTAGACATTTGCCCGAAATCCCACGTTTCAACTACCACCCAAAAAGGAATTTGCTTCTGTTGCTGCAAATGCCAAATTATACAATCATCTCGACTTTCACTAATTTTTTGATTTTGCTTAGATTGCCACTTATCGAAAGTACTTATAATGCCATCGTTAAGAAACCTTTGGTTTATAAACTTTGGCTTTTGGTAAGCCAGTGGATCAATTCTTCCAAGTTCATGAGCAATGATTGATCGGATATGTATTTCAATACGCTCTAGCGCATCTATCATTAGTAACCGCAACTTCTTATCAAAGAGATAGAGATCGTATGCTTGTTCAAATGAAGTCCCTTCAAGGAATTCATCACTTCTATAGGGTAAGCCCGCATCGTCAGGACGAATTATTCGCGAGGTATACCAAAAACCGGATAATCGGTAATAGCCGACCTGAGAAAGCTTCCTCATAGCGCGATGACTATCATGAACCAACATCCCTCGGCTAAGTAGAAGTTCGAGTTGCTCGTCATATTCCTTGTGAGGCTTAGGCGCAATCATTGCAAATTTTTATGGTTTATAAAGTAAAAGGCCCGACCGTGAGACTCACAAACCTATAGGTTATGGAGAAACAGGGGATCGGGCTCGGTTACTGCTGACTTTACATCATCTACAAGGCAAGTCAATGTGACATGTCGCCGCATTTTGAACTGATGCAGTCCATTAGAAGAACAAGGTGCAACATACCGTTAAAACACAAGCCCAGGCCATGAAAGGCATACAGCTGCTCATAACTTTAGGGAATAATATCCCAAATATGTCCCACATGGAATTTAAGGAGGAAGTTAAGAAGACATAAGTGCTTGAATACTAATGGCACGCCCTACAGGATTCGAACCTGTGACCTACGGCTTAGAAGGCCGTTGCTCTATCCAGCTGAGCTAAGGGCGCATTGCGCGAGATGTCCCACCTAAACGATGGAAACGCCTGGGATTATACGGTCAACGCCCGTTGAGTCAATGGCTTTGGCGTCAGATGCTGGTGAAATGAGCATCGAGCCGCACTTTACGTCCCCTCGCCGTGCGAATAATGCAAACGTTAACTGACAGCGCGGCGCGCTTCTGACACACTATACACAATCCCCTCTACTTCAATTTACAGATGGAATCTTCTCTCTGATGGTAGCAAAGATTATTGATGGTAAAACGATTGCGCAGCAGGTGCGCTCTGAGGTTGCGGAAAAAGTGAAGGCCCGCGTTGCGGCAGGATTTCGCGCACCTGGGCTGGCCGTTGTGCTGGTGGGTAGCAACCCTGCATCGCAGATCTACGTTGGCAGCAAACGCAAAGCCTGTGAAGAGGTGGGCTTTATCTCCCGCTCTTACGATCTGCCGGAAACCACCAGCGAAGCCGAACTGCTGACCCTGATCGACACGCTTAACGCCGACGGTGAGATTGACGGCATTCTGGTTCAGCTGCCGCTGCCGGCGGGTATCGATAACGTGAAGGTGCTGGAACGTATATCGCCGGATAAAGACGTTGATGGCTTCCACCCCTATAACGTAGGCCGTCTGTGCCAGCGTGCGCCGCGTCTGCGCCCCTGTACGCCGCGTGGCATCGTGACCCTGCTGGAGCGCTACAACATCGATACCTACGGCCTGAACGCCGTGGTGATTGGCGCATCCAATATCGTCGGCCGCCCGATGAGCATGGAGCTGCTGCTGGCAGGCTGCACCACCACTGTTACCCACCGCTTCACCAAAAACCTGCGTCAGCATGTTGAGAACGCCGATCTGCTGATCGTCGCCGTGGGCAAACCGGGCTTTATTCCTGGGGAGTGGATCAAAGAGGGTGCGATCGTCATTGACGTGGGCATCAACCGTCTTGAGAGCGGCAAAGTGGTCGGCGACGTGGTGTATGAAGACGCCGCCTCGCGTGCCGCTTATATCACCCCCGTTCCGGGCGGCGTAGGCCCGATGACCGTCGCAACGCTGATTCAGAATACGTTGCAGGCGTGCGAAGAGTATCACGACGTAAAGGAAGCATAAGATGGCAACATTCTCTTTAGGTAAACATCCGCACGTTGAGCTGTGCGATCTGCTGAAGCTGGAAGGCTGGAGTGAAAGCGGCGCGCAGGCGAAGAATTTTATTGCCGATGGCCTGGTCAGCGTCGATGGCGCGGTAGAAACCCGCAAGCGCTGTAAGATCGTGGCAGGACAAACGGTCACGTTTAACGGTCAAAGTATCACTGTAACTGATTAATCCCGCCTTAATGGCCCTTAATTCATAAGGGCCATTGCTCGATCCACGTCAAAGAATAACAAATTCGTCTGACTTCCCAGCAGATTTCTGTTGCGGCCCGCCATGGCTTAAATCACGATAAGTAAAACGTTCTACTAAAACGTTCTACTTACAATTCTACTAACAACAATTACGCCATCACCAGGGTTTCTATAATTGGGGGAAAACCGCATGAGTCTGCTGTCGGGGTTCGTAAAATCGCTCTCGAAGTTATCAATGATTGGCCGCGCATTGATGCTGCCAATTTCGCTGTTGCCCGCCGCAGGTCTGCTGCTGGCGTTTGGCGATAAGTTTCACCTGCCGCTGATGATGAACGCCGGTGGGGTTATCTTTGATAACCTACCGCTGCTGTTTGCCATCGGCTCTGCGGTAGGCCTGGCGTCGGAGTCCGGCATTGCCGCGCTTTCGGCGGCGGTCTCAGTGTTTATCACTAACATGACCATCGGCACGGTGCTGTCGATTACCCCAGAGATGGCCTCCCAGGGCGGGAAGTATGCCATGGTGGTCGGCATCCCGACGTTGCAGATGGGCGTCTTTGGCGGTCTGATCTGCGGCATCCTCGCCGCATGGTGCTATAACCGCTTCCACACCATGCAGCTGCCGGAATTCCTCGGCTTCTTCTCCGGTAAACGCTTTGTGGCGATTGCTACCGCCTTCCTGTCGTTCCTGCTCGGCCTGCTGCTGCCCTACGTCTGGCAGCATATCCAGGCGGGTATCGATGCGCTCTCGGTAGTCGTAAACGGCGATAACCAGGCCGCGTCGACCTTTATCTTCGGACTGGTGGAACGTGCGCTGATCCCACTCGGCCTGCACCACATCTGGTATCCGTCATTCTGGTACTCGTTTGGCGACTACACCACCCAGGCGGGCCAGGTTATTCACGGCGATCAGACCATCTGGTTCAAAATGCTGGAAGAAGGGGCTAAATCGTTCAGCAGCGATACCTACCAGAATGCCGGTAAGTTCATGCAGGGCGAGTTCCCGCTGATGCTGTTTGCGCTGCCGGCGGCCTGTCTGGCGATGTATCATGAGGCGCATACCCGTAACAAAAAGATCGCTTCCGGTATTCTCTTCTCCGCCGCGCTGACCTGCTTCCTGACCGGGATCACCGAGCCGGTTGAGTTTACCTTTATCTTCGTTGCGCCGGTGCTCTACGTTTTTAACGCCATCATGGCCGGGCTGTCTTATATGTGCATGTACCTGCTCCATGCGCACATTGCGAAATCCTTCTCGGCGGGCCTGATCGACTATATCTCGTTCGGTATTCTGCCGTCGTTTAACGGCTACCAGACCAACTTCCTGAACGCGATTATCGTCGGCATCCCGATGGGGCTGATCTACTACTTCACCTTCCGCTTTGTGATCCGCCGCTTCGACGTGAAAACGCCGGGCCGTACAGAAGTAACCGCTAACGTTAACGATAAAACCGATGACGAACTGGCAACCGAGATCGTGGCCCTGCTGGGTGGCGCGCAGAATATTAGCTCAGTAGGCTCGTGCATCACCCGCCTGCGCCTTGAAGTCGCGAAGAGCGAGCTGGTGGACAAAGATGGCCTGAACGGCGTCGGTGCACGCGGCGTGGTGTTCGTTGGCGATAACGGTATCCAGGTGATTTTCGGCGCACGTGCGCAGTTTATTGCCCAGACCATGTCGGGCATGATCGGCAAGTAACCTGACGCTGTTAAGGTGATAAGGTCTCCTGTATCGTACAGGAGACTTTTCATCGTTGACTGCATAGCCGTTAAGTTCAGGGAGTGGATTTGAAGAAGGTTAGCATTATTGATGTCGCGAAGCTGGCGGGCGTCTCCGTCTCCACCGTTTCGCTGGTGCTTCGCCAAAAAGGAAAAATATCGACCGCCACAATTGAAAAGGTGCAGCAGGCGATCGACACCCTCGGCTACGTCCACAACGTGGCGGCGGCCAATCTTCGGGCCAATACCTCTAATCTGATTGGCCTGATCCTGCGTGACTTTAGCGACAGCTTCTCGGTGAAGGTGATGGCCAGCACCGTGCTGGAGCTGGAGAAGCAGGGCTACATGGTCTTTCTCAGCCAGCCTCTCAACGATAGCGACAGCCTTGAACGCTGCCTGCTCTCGTTTAAGCAGCAGGGTGTGGCTGGCGTGATCTACCTCGCCTCCGATGCCACCACCTCTCGCCTGCCTACGCCGATCCGCACCTGCCCTCTGCCACTGGTTGTGGTATCGCAATCCTTGCTGGAGGAGGAGTGCAACCTGGTGATGCGCGATAACCGCCAGGCCGCCAGCCTCGCTACCCGCTACCTGATCGAGCGCGGCCACCGCAGCATTGCCTACATCGGCGGCGCGGAGAACAGCCTGATCCGCCAGCAGCGGCTGGCCGGATTTCGCAGCGCGCTGACCCAGTACGGGTTAGTCACTCGGGAAGAGTCGACCCCGGCCTGCATGGAGGGGACCCACGCGGCGAGCCACGCGACCCGGCAGCTGCTGGAGAAGAACAATACCATCACCGCCCTGCTCTGCCACTCGCCAGATGCAATGATCGGCTCGCTCTCCGGCATTCACCATGTAGGACGTACGGTAGGGAAAGATGTGTTTCTGACGCAGCAGGTGGCGCTGATAGGTTTCGAAGATATGCTGCACGTGAACTTAACGTCGCCCTCGTTTACCTACGTATCGTCGGCAAGCGAGGAGACCGGACGCCAGGCGGCGTCGCTGATGATCCGCAAAATCAAAGAGCCGGATCTGCTGACCCAGCGCATCACCCTCTCGGGACAGCTGGTGACGCGCGAGTCAGCATAATGGGACATCGCCGGGCGGCACTGCGTTTGCCCGGCCTACAAAACCCGTACGTTTTACTTACGACGCCAGGTGGTTCCCTGCGGGCCATCTTCCAGCACGATCCCCATCTCATTCAGACGGTCACGCGCCGCATCCGCCGCTGCCCAATCCTTCGCTTTACGGGCGTCCAGACGCTGCTGGATCAGGGCTTCAATCTCTGCAACTTCACCGTCATCCGCCTGCGCACCGCTCTGCAGGAAAGCTTCCGGCTCCTGCTCCAGCAGGCCGAGCACGGCAGCCAGCTTGCGCAGATGGGATGCCATGGCGTTCGCCGCCTGCATGTCTTCGCTCTTCAAACGGTTAACGTCGCGGGCCATGTCGAACAGCACCGAGTAGGCTTCCGGGGTGTTGAAGTCGTCGTCCATCGCCTCGACAAAGCGCGCTTCAAAGGCGTCGCCGCCCGCTGCGGCAACGGATTTGTCAGTGCCGCGCAGCGCGGTGTAGAGACGCTCCAGCGCCGAACGCGCCTGCTTGAGGTTCTCTTCGCTGTAGTTGAGCTGGCTGCGGTAGTGACCGGACATCAGGAAGTAACGGATGGTCTCCGCATCGTAATACTTCAGCACGTCACGCACGGTAAAGAAGTTGCCCAGCGATTTCGACATCTTCTCGCGGTCAACCATCACCATGCCGGAGTGCATCCAGTAGTTCACGTACTCACCGTCGTGCGCGCAGGTGGACTGGGCGATTTCGTTTTCATGGTGGGGGAACATCAGATCCGATCCGCCGCCGTGAATGTCGAAATGGTGACCCAGCTGCTTGCAGTTCATCGCCGAGCACTCAATGTGCCAGCCCGGACGCCCTTCGCCCCACGGTGACGACCAGCTCGGCTCGCCCGGCTTGGACATCTTCCACAGCACGAAATCCATCGGGTTGCGCTTGATCTCGGCGACTTCGACGCGAGCCCCGGCCTGCAGCTGCTCCAGATCCTGGCGCGACAGCTTGCCGTAGTTGGGATCGGTGGGCACGGAGAACATTACGTCGCCGTTGTCGGCCACGTAGGCATGGCCGCGTTTGATCAGGCGCTCGGTGATCTCGATGATTTCGTGAATATGGTGGGTAGCGCGCGGCTCGCTGTCGGGACGCAGGATGTTCAGGGCGTCGAAATCAGCGTGCATCTCGCCAATCATGCGATCCACCAGCGCGACAAAGCTCTCGCCGTTTTCGTTAGCACGTTTGATGATCTTGTCGTCGATATCGGTGATGTTACGCACGTACTTCAGCTCATAGCCGAGGAAACGCAGGTAGCGCGCGACCACGTCAAAGGAGACGAAGGTCCGGCCATGGCCGATATGACAGAGATCGTAAACGGTGATACCACACACGTACATGCCAACCTTCCCGGCATGAATAGGTTTAAATTCCTCTTTTTGGCGCGTCAGGGTGTTATAAATTTTTAGCATCAAAGATTCCGTTGAGACGTGTGTGGAGAATGAAGTGGGTATGATACCCATAATTGATAACCGAAGCAGCACCCTTTGCAAGGTGATCGAACCTTGCGGTTATGCTATAACAGGCGACTATACGTGACCCACAGCTGGGTCGATGCTCTACACTACTGGAACAGGATGCAAAAATGGTTACTTTCCACACTAATCACGGCGATATCGTAATCAAAACGTTTGATGACAAAGCGCCTGAAACTGTTAAGAACTTCCTGGACTACTGCCGCGAAGGTTTCTACAACAACACCATTTTCCACCGTGTTATCAATGGCTTTATGATCCAGGGCGGCGGCTTTGAGCCGGGCATGAATCAGAAAGCAACCAAAGACGCGATCAAAAACGAAGCGAACAACGGCCTGAAAAACACCCGTGGCACGCTGGCGATGGCCCGTACCCAGGCACCGCACTCTGCTACCGCACAGTTCTTCATCAACGTGGCAGACAACGACTTCCTGAACTTCAGCGGTGAAAACATGCAGGGCTGGGGCTACTGCGTATTCGCCGAAGTGGTTGAAGGCATGGACGTGGTCGACAAAATCAAAGCGGTTTCTACCGGTCGCAGCGGCATGCACCAGGACGTTCCTAAAGAAGACGTGATCATCGAAAACGTGACCGTCAGCGAGTAATCGTGGCGACGCTTTTCATCGCAGATCTCCATCTGTGTACAGAAGAACCGGCGATCACCGCCGGTTTTCTGCGTTTTCTGGCCGGTACGGCGCGTGACGCCGACGCCCTCTACATTCTTGGCGATCTCTTTGAAGCCTGGATTGGCGACGACGATCCCAACCCGCTCCACCGCCAGGTTGCCGCCGCGCTAAAAACACTGAGCGACAGCGGCGTTCCCTGCTACTTTATCCACGGCAACCGTGACTTCCTGCTGGGCCAGCGCTTCGCTCGCGAGAGTGGCATGAAGCTGCTGCCGGCAGAGGTGGTGCTCGACCTCTACGGTCGCCGGGTGCTGATTATGCACGGCGATACCCTGTGCACCGACGACGCAGGCTACCAGGCGTTTCGTGCCAAGGTCCACCAGCCCTGGCTACAAAAGCTGTTTCTTGCCCTGCCGCTGTTTATCCGCCATAAGGTGGCCGCGAAAATGCGCGCAGACAGCAAAGCGGCTAACAGCAGCAAATCACTCACCATTATGGATGTGAACCAGCAGGCAGTGAGCCATGCGCTGGAACGTCATAAGGTACAGTGGCTTATCCATGGTCATACCCACCGCCCGGCGGTGCACGAGCTGACCGCCAACGGCGAACCGGCTTTTCGCTGCGTGCTGGGCGCCTGGCATAGCGAAGGCTCGATGATCTGCGTATCACCAGAAGGTGTGGTACTAGAATATTTTGATTTTCGAGACTATTGTTGATTTCGATGATGCAGATCAATTACATATTCTCACATAAAAATTAAAAAGAGGATCTGCCTTCGAAAGAGTAGCGCTTAATGATTATAAACGGCAATTTTATCCAAGAAGTTGTTTCACGCATTCATGCGAATATAAGCAACCAGTCACTCTGTTCATATGCAAACTGGACGCCACTCAATGGAAATTATTCTGATAGCACCTATCAGGGGATCTATGCGCTAAGGTATCTCCCTGCTTATTATTTCGAGTATGCTGTTTTGGCGGACATACTTAGCTGTCGAATTAGGCAGGGAGAATACTATTCTCTTAATATTGCCTCATTTGGCTGCGGACTTTATCCTGACTACTTCGCTCTTGAGCACAATTTAACACATACTCATTTTACCTATGTTGGCTATGACTCTAGCGATTGGCAAACACGTAAGCTCATGCCTGACGCCAGGCTACCGCTAATTTTAAGCAATCAACCTATTGATGATATTAATGAAGCTACACTGGGCCTGTTTGACGTCTTTATTTTTCCTAAATCGATAGGTGATATCGGCAGCACATCTAACTTGGATGTTTTTGCAGAAAAAATTGGGAACACTAAAAAAAATAGAATTTTCTTTCTCAACTCATTCATTATCAAAGATAATATCAATAATGAAAATGAGGTTGCATTATTTTCCAAGTTGCATGAAAAGTTACTGAGCAAAGGATTTATGACTAATGATAATCATGAGCAAACGAAGCACAAAGGCACAGCAGGCTCAGCACTCTGGTTAATTAATAATAATTACCAATATCCCTCTGGGTTTGCATTATGTTCTTTAAATAAAACACAATGTTCAATCAATTGTGCGGTACGTTACTCGCCCATACTTACTAACAAAAATATGGGGTTCCAATTTTTGGAATATAAACGATGATTATCAGCGCCAGTCGTAGAACGGATATTCCGGCTTTTTATAGCGAATGGTTTATGAACCGTATTCGAGCTGGTTTTTTGCTAACCAGAAATCCTTTTAACTATAATCAGATTTCTCGCGTCTCACTACTGCCTGAAGATGTCGATGCGATTGTTTTTTGGACACGTAACCCTACAAAGTTATTGCCATATATCGATGAACTAATACAAGGTAGATACCGCTTTTATTTTCAATTTACAATTACTGGCTACCCTCGGGCTCTGGATACCAAAACGCTTAACCCACATAAAGCGCTGGATGTATTCAAACGACTAGCAGATAAGATCGGCAAAGATAAAGTCATCTGGCGCTACGATCCTATCCTCCTTTCCAGTCTGCTGCCTATTGAAGAACACGTCCGCCTCTTCAGTAAGCTGGCACGTGAGCTAGAAGGTCATACCCACCGTGTAGTGATTAGCTTTGCCGATCTCTATCAAAAAACTGAAAAGAACTTAAATACTGTTGATTTACTAACCTACAGCGATATTACACAAAACCAAGAACTCTGTCTGTTGCTAACTGAAAAGCTAGCAGCCATCGCCCACCAGCATGGGCTTTCGATATTTAGCTGTGCAGAAGATATTGATCTGGCGCAGAAAGGCGTTCAGCATGGCAAATGTATTGATGAATCCTTAATCAATAAGCTGTTTGGATTACAGCTGGCTGGTAGTAAGGATACAGGCCAGCGCGAGGCCTGCGGCTGTGTAAAAAGCATTGATATAGGTGTTTATAATACCTGCTTACATGGCTGTAAGTATTGTTATGCTACGTTCAATAACGCCCAAGCTAGTAAAAATTTCAAAAAACACGATCCGCAAAGCCCCTTCCTGATAGGCAGTTCTGACAACGTCGATCCACGTCTTTTAGAGCCGATGATCTTTCAGCAAAATTTATTTTAATTCTTCTGATAATCGCACCTGGCAAGCAAACGCAACCGTTTTCCTTGCCTGATTTCCATGCTATTCTCTGTGCCCTGTTACGCGCTATGCCGCACATCCACAGGAGTTTTTAGACGCATGTCTTCGAGCAATAATCCGGTACGTATCGCCATTGTGATGGGGTCCAAAAGTGACTGGGCAACCATGCAGTTCGCCGCTGAGGTCCTCGACATCCTGCACGTTCCCCACCATGTTGAAGTCGTTTCCGCCCATCGCACCCCGGATAAACTGTTCAGCTTCGCCGAAGGCGCAGAGCAGAATGGCTATCAGGTGATTATTGCCGGTGCTGGCGGCGCGGCGCATCTGCCGGGCATGATCGCAGCCAAAACCCTGGTGCCGGTGCTGGGCGTACCGGTGCAGAGCGCGGCGCTCAGCGGCGTCGATAGCCTCTACTCTATCGTTCAGATGCCGCGCGGTATTCCCGTTGGCACGCTGGCGATTGGTAAAGCCGGTGCCGCCAACGCAGCACTGCTGGCAGCGCAGATCCTTGCGACCCACGACCGCGATCTGCATCAGCGTCTGGCAGAGTGGCGTAAAGCCCAGACCGACGAGGTGCTGGATAACCCGGATCCGCGAGGTGCGGCATGAAACAGGTATGCGTCCTCGGTAACGGCCAGCTAGGCCGAATGCTGCGTCAGGCGGGTGAGCCGCTGGGCATCGCCGTCTGGCCGGTGGGGCTGGACGACGAGCCGGAAGCCGTCCCCTTTGCGCAGAGCGTAATTACCGCTGAGATTGAGCGCTGGCCGGAAACGGCGTTGACCCGCGAGCTGGCGCGTCATCCGGCATTTGTTAATCGCGACGTCTTTCCGATTATTGCCGACCGTTTAACTCAAAAGCAGCTCTTCGATCGTCTCTCGCTGGCGACCGCGCCGTGGCAGCTGCTGTCTAGCGCCGACGAGTGGCCTAAGGTGTTTGACTCCCTGGGTGAGCTGGCGATTGTTAAGCGCCGGGTGGGCGGCTACGACGGCCGCGGCCAGTGGCGTCTGCGCACCGGTGAAACCGAGACGCTGCCAGCGGAGTGCTACGGGGAGTGCATCGTTGAGCAGGGCATCAACTTTAGCGGCGAAGTATCGCTGGTGGGCGCACGCGGCCACGACGGCAGCACCGTGTTCTATCCTCTGACCCACAACCTGCATCAGGACGGCATTCTGCGCACCAGCGTGGCTTTCCCGCTGGCCGACGCAGAGCAGCAGGCGCAGGCCGAAGCGATGCTGGGCGCGATCATGGCAGAGCTGGGCTACGTTGGCGTGATGGCGATGGAGTGCTTTGTGACCCCTGGCGGCCTGCTGATTAACGAGCTGGCTCCGCGGGTGCACAACAGCGGCCACTGGACGCAAAACGGCGCGTCGATCAGCCAGTTTGAACTGCACCTGCGCGCGATTACCAACCTGCCGCTGCCGAAGCCGGTGGTCAATGCCCCGTCAGTGATGATCAACCTGATTGGCAGCGATCTCAATTACGACTGGCTGAAGCTGCCGCTGGTGCATCTGCACTGGTATGACAAAGAGGTGCGCGCTGGCCGTAAGGTGGGGCACCTGAACCTCAACGACAGCGATACCGACCGCCTGAGCGCAACCCTGGAAGCGATCGTCCCACTATTACCGCCGGAGTATGCCAGCGGTATCGCATGGGCGTGCGCGAAGCTCGGTTAAGCATTTCCGCATTTTTTGTCATGTACACCGGGTAAGCGCACGTGTAACCCGGTCGTACCGCTCCCCGTATCATTTTTTTCTCCCACCGCACAAATGGACGCGTAAAATAGCGCAATCTGACGTACAACGTTGCTCTTTGATGTGCAGAAGGAAGTCCCATGAGCGAAGGCATGGATTATTGCGCGATCCTCACCGCTGATACCCCCCTGCTGGATGTACGCGCCCCGGTTGAATTTGCCCAAGGCGCAATGCCGTCGGCAATTAATCTCCCGTTGATGAACAATGAAGAGCGTACGGCAGTCGGCACCTGCTATAAACGCCAGGGCCCTGAGGCCGCGTTAACGCTCGGGCATCAACTGGTGTCTGGCATTACGCGCGAACAGCGCATTCAATCATGGCGTCATGCCTGCCTGCGCCATCCCGACGGCTATCTGTGCTGCGCCCGTGGCGGTCAGCGTTCGCATATCACACAACAGTGGCTGCGCGAGGCAGGCATTGACTATCCGTTAATTCCCGGCGGCTACAAGGCCCTGCGTCAGGCGGCAATACTCGCCACGGAGCAGCGCGTCCAGCGTCCGCTGATCCTGATCGGCGGCTGCACCGGCAGCGGTAAAACCGATCTGGTGCGCCAGCATCCTGACGGCATCGATCTGGAAGATCTGGCTCGCCATCGTGGATCGTCATTTGGCCGCACGCTGCAGCCACAGCGTTCACAGGCAAGCTTTGAAAATGCGCTGGCGGTAGAACTGCTTAAACGCGACGCGACGCGCCTGGTGCTGGAAGATGAAGGCCGGACGATCGGCGGCAACCATTTGCCGGGCTGCCTGTATGAACGCATGGTAGAGTCGCCTATCGCAGTGGTGGACGATCCGTTTGACCTGCGCGTGGCGCGTCTGCATAACGAGTACTTTGTGCGTATGCAACGCGATTTTACCGCAGCACACGGCGAGGAGGCGGGCTGGCAGAACTATGCCGAATACCTGCACCATGGGCTGTTCGCCATCCGTCGCCGTCTGGGATTACAGCGTTTTGCCGAACTCAGCGCACACCTTGACAGTGCCCTGGCGATCCAGCAGCAGCAGGGCGATACCGGCGGCCATGATGCCTGGCTGGTGCCGTTACTGAAGGAGTATTACGATCCGATGTACCGCTATCAGTTAGACAAGAAAGCCGCGAAGATTGTCTTTCGCGGCTCGTGGCAGGAGGTCAACGGCTGGTTGCAAAACGCCTAGTCAGCGGCGGCCTCGCTTGTCGGCTCGTGCGGCCAGCCAGTCCCCCAGCATCTGCACCACCTGCACCAGAATAATCAGCGCCACCACGGTGACCACCATTACCTGCGTCTCATAGCGGTAGTAGCCGTAGCGGATCGCCAGATCCCCTACCCCGCCGCCGCCGACGATCCCCGCCATCGCCGAGTAGCCGATCAGGCTCACCAGAGTAATGGTCAGACCGCGCAGCAGGCCCGCACTGGCCTCCGGCAGCAGCACGGTGCAGATGATACGCAGCGGGCTGGCACCAAAAGCTTCGGCGGCCTCGATAATTCCCTTATCCACCTCGCGCAAGGCGCTGTCTACCAGCCGGGCATAGAAGGCAATGGCGGCAACCGAGAGCGGCACCGAGGCCGCAATCGGCCCGATGGTGTTGCCGAGCAGGAACTGCGTGAGCGGCAGGAGCAGCACCAGCAGGATCACAAAAGGCACGGAGCGGATAATGTTCACCAGCACGGAGCTGATGAGATACACCGCGCGGTTCTGCCAGAAGAGGTGCCGGTCGGTCACAAAGATCAGAAAGCCGAGCGGCAGACCGCCGACGATAGCCAGCACCGTTGAGATGCTCAGCATCTGGAAGGTTTCGCCAAAGGCCAGGCTCAGATCGGCCAGTAAATCATCCACGAAGCACCTCCACCTGGGCTGTACGCTGACGGATATGGTCGACGGCGGCCTCGACCGCGGTCGGATTATCGGCGGCGGTTAAGCGAACCACCAGGATCCCCAGCGCCCGCTCGCCAAGATACTCAATTTTGCCATGCAGAATATTCACCGCCACGCCAAACATCACCGCCACCTCAGAGAGCACCGGCTGCTCGGCTGAATCACCGATGAACAGAATTTTCACCAGCTGCCCCGGCAGATCCTGCTGCAGCCGTTCTGGCAGAGTCAGATTCAAGGTGTGCGAAACCAGCTGCTGGGTAAACGGATGCTGCGGGTGGGCGAAGATATCAAACACCTCGCCCAGCTCAACCACCTTGCCTGCGGACATCACCGCCACCCGGTCGCAGATCGATTTGATCACGTTCATCTCATGGGTGATCAGCACGATGGTGATCCCCAGCCGGGCATTGATCTCTTTCAGCAGGGCGAGGATCGTCGCGGAGGTCTCCAGATCCAGCGCCGAGGTCGGCTCGTCGCAGAGCAGCACGTCAGGATGATTGGCAATCGCGCGGGCGATCCCCACCCGCTGCTTCTGCCCGCCGCTCAACTGCGCCGGAAAGCGGCCTGCTTTATCGGCAAGGCCTACCAGCTCCAGGATCTCTTTAACCCGGGGCGCAATCTCACCGCTGGCCCACCCCGCCGCCTTCAGGCTGAACGCGACGTTCTGCGCCACGGTGCGGGTGTGCATCAGATTAAAGTGCTGGAAGATCATACCGATGCGCTGGCGTGCCTTGCGCAGCGTGACGCCTTCCAGCGTGGAGATCGCCACGCCGTTGATCTTCACCTCGCCCTGGCTGGGGCGCTGGAGGGCATTCAGGGTGCGCAGTAGGGTACTTTTCCCTGCGCCGCTGGTGCCAACGATGCCAAAAATCTCCCCTGCCGTGATATGCAGGCTGACATCGTCCACCGCCCGGGTCGTGGGCCCCTTGCCTGCGGCAAAATCGACGCAGACGTTATTTAGCTCAATCATGCATCCACTCTGGCTTCTGGAAGGCGTTGAAGATGTTCTTCGGATCGTCAATCACCGCCCGGTAGGCCGGGGACTGCACCGCAGCCACGATGTCTTTGGCGAACGGCTTATCGGCATCTTCGCTACGCACCGCAATAACGTTTTTCAGGTTCTCGTCCAGCTGCTCCTGCTTAAGGGCAGAGGAGAGCTTCAGGCCAGCGGCAATGGCAAAGTTACCGTTTACCAGCGCGGCGCTGGCGCTATCCAACGTACGCGGCAACTGGGCCGCTTCCAGCGGTTTAAACACCAGCCCTTTCGGGTTGCTGGCGATATCGCGCTCGGAGGCTTTGGTCGGGTCGATATTCTCTTTGATGGTGATCAGCTGCATCGCCTGAAGGAAACGCAGGCCGCGCGCCAGGTTAGTGGGATCGTTGGACAGGGTAACGATATCGCCCTTCTTCAGCTGATCGATGCTGGTAACCTTATGGGAGTAGAGGCCCATGCCCGCCGTAGGAACGACAATCAGCTTCATGAGCTTCAGCCCTTTATCGGCCGCGAACTTGTCTAAGTAGAGCGAGTGCTGGAACAGGTTGGCATCAATGCTGCCGTTAGAGAGCGCCATGTTCGGCTGAACGTAGTCGCTAAACTCCCGCACCACGACCTTATAGCCCTTCTCCTTCAGCGAAGGGGCAATGGCCTGTTTGACCATATCGCCGTAGGGACCCGGCGCGACGCCGAAGGTGATGGTTTGCGGATCGCTGGCGTGGGCAAACGGTAGACCACAGGCCAAAAGCAGTGCAGCAACGCTGGCACGAAAGCTGAGACGACGTCCCATAGATTCTCCCAAAGTGTATTGTGTTTGCTGTATGACGCGCCGGACTAAGCGGCGCGCTTTTTTGACAATTTATGCATAACGCAGAGCGTTAAGATGGCATAAACCCGGCCCGGCGGTAATTGAAAAAATTTCATATAGATAGCCGTGCCCCGGCAAACGCACGCGCCGCCGGGGACAGGACGCTTATTAGAAGTCGTAGCGCAGACGCACCAGGTTCATATCGCCCAGATTGTCAGTGCTAGAGGTAAAGACGTGCTCATAATCAACGCGGAAGCCGTAATCCAGCTGGAAGGTGACGCCAACGCCGTTATCGGTGCGCAGGTAGTCGCGGCCATTCAGGTACTCAATACGATCACCCATCACGTAGGGCTGCACGGATTTAAGCGCATACTGACCCACCGGGATTTTGTAACCGGCGAAGTACTCAATCCCCCACGCATCACCGGCGAAGTAGTGGTCGATAGAGACTTTTTTGGTAGTCATAAAGTTCTGATACCAGCCGCCACCCACGGAGAGGGTCCAGCGATCCGGCGACCAGCTTAGCGCCGTACCGACAATGTTTTGATCCCAGGTTTTGCTGTCGCTGTTATGCGGATTGTAGATTTTTGCCCGCGTGTAGTTCCATGCCGTCCCCCAGGTAAGATCGGAGGTCAGACGGTAGTCGAGACCCAGCGAGCCGCCGCCGGTGCGCTCATAGCGCAGGCCGTTCATCGGGTTATAGTTGTCGTTAAACAGATAAGAGGCGTAGATATCAGCATCGCCTACGGTCTTCTTATACTTCAGCATTTTGCGTGAACGGTAGGAGCCATCATAATCGCCGTTGATACCGTTGCCCGGTGCCTGGCCAATCATGTCGTAATCCCAGATATCGGTTTTGGCCCCGATCACGTCGTAGTAGACGCTGTTCTGCTGGCCAAAGGTCAGCACGCCCCAGGTTTTACTTTTAAAGCCGGTATAAAGCATGCGGCGGCTGGTATCATCTGCTCCTTTGGCGTAGTGGTTATCCCAGTCAAATACGGCCGGAATATTGACGCCCACTTCGTAATAGTTGGTCCAGTTGATGTCATCAAACAGGTAGTAATCTGCTGCGAAACGGAAACGCGTGCCGCCGTCAAAACCGTTGCGTTTGTAAGAGCCTTTATCGCCATCGCCGGTCATATTGTTGAACTGGGGACGAATACTGCCGCCAACGGCAAAGTTGAGGCGGCTCAGCGCGTCACCTGCGGCTGGGTCCTGCTTTAAAAGTGTAATCTCTGCCTGAGTAGTAAAAGAGGTGACTGCCACTGCTGCGCCGATCGTGATTGCCAGCGCTTTTATTTTTATAGCCATGAGACTATTTCCTTGATGAATAGACAGCTAACTATTTAGCAAGCAAATAATATCGTTTATTAAGGTGGGGGTGTTGCGGCTTTTTTGCGGTTTTGTGCTGTCAAAACATCGAGTTGGTGAATAATCATCGAGGGGAAAAGTTGCGCACCGAGATCATTCCCGGCACGCATTAGAGGTTAAATTACCCAGCAAACTGGCGGAACAGCGCTTTGCCCTTTAATAACCGGGTGCCCAGCCAGCCGCCGCAGATCGAGAGCAGCAGCGCACCACAGAGCGGCAGCGTCAGCCACAGCCGCCAGTCGGGCTGCCACGGGAAATCAAATACCCGCGTCTGCAATACCGCCAGCGCCGTCTCCGCGCCGATGGCCGCCACCAGCCCGGCGACAAAGCCTAGCAGCGCGAACTCGCACCACAGGGTCGTGCGCAGCAGACGTTTACCTGCCCCCAGCGTACGGTAGACCACCAGCTCCTGATGCCGCTGGCGCATGCCAACCTGCACCTGAGCCAGCAGCAGCAGAATGCCGCAGAGCGTCACCAGCACCACCATCACCTCCAGCGCCCGACTCACCTGCCCGAGCACCTGGCCGACCTGCTTTAAGATCGCCCCGATATCTAGCAGGCTCACTGTAGGAAACGCCCGGTTAAGCTGGGTCAGCATGCCGTTGCCGTTCTCCCAGCGGAAGCTGGTCAGCCAGCTCTGGGGCTGGTTATCCAGCGCGCCGGGCGGGAAGATGAAGAAGAAGTTCGGCCGCAGGCTCTCCCAATCCACCTTACGCAGGCTGGTCACCCTGGCCGTGAAGTCCTGGGTATCGCCCATAAAGGTAACGCTATCGCCAAGACGGATCTTAAGCCGCTCCGCCAGCCCCTCCTCCATTGACACCTCTCCCGCCTTGGGCGGCCAGTTGCCCGCGGTGAGTGGATTGTGATCTGGCCGGTTCGCCTGCCAGGTGAGATTCAGCTCCCGGTTCAGCGCCTCTTCCTTATTGCCCTCGGTGGTCTGGCCGTTAATCTGGGTCAGGCGCGCCCGCACGATGGGATAGAACGACTCCGGAACGATCTGATGCTCGGCAAGAAACGTCTTCAGCGGCGTCACCTGCTCGGAAGCGATATTGATCAGGAAGTAGTTGGGGCTCTCGGCAGGAAGCTGCTGCTGCCAGCGATCGAGCAGATCGCCACGCAGCACCAGCAGCATCGCCAGCAGCATGAATGAAAGCGAGAACGCCGAGAGCTGGCTCAGGGTCGACCACGGCTGACGCAGCAGTCGGTTGACCGCCAGCCGCAGCGCCAGCGACTTCAGGGTCAGCCGCTTGAGGACGTTGAGCAGCATCCAGCCGACCAGCCCACAGAGCAGAGCCAGCACCACCGCGCCCGCCAATACGGCCCACAGCAGCATGCTGCCGCCCATCAGCCAGGCCAGCAGCGCAATAGCCACGGCGGCAACAATCGGCAGATAGAGCTTAAGCGGCCAGACGTTAGCCACCGCATCACGACGCAAGACGCGTATTGGCGCGGTCGCCAGCAGCAGACGATAGGGCCGCAGCCCCACCAGCAGGGAGATCACCAGCATCGCTCCCGTCGCCCACAGCCATGGCCAGAGGCTGGCAGGCGGCAGCGCAGCGGGCAGCACCGGCTTTAGGAGGATCATCAGCACCTGCTCAAACAGCAGGCCGATAGCGCCCCCGGTGATAGTGGCAAGGGCCAGCACCAGCAGCCACTGGCCGACGATCAGTCTTTGCAGCTGGGCGCGCCCTGCCCCCAGCGTTTTTAAGATTGCGACCAGATCGTAGCGGCTACGGCAGTAGTGGTTCATCGCCACCGCCACGGCGGCGATCGCCAGCAGCAGAGTCAGCAGGGCCGACAGCAGCAGGAACTGCTGCGAGCGCTCCAGCGATTTCCCCAGCGCGCCTTCGTCCTGCTCCAGGCCATACCAGCGCTGCTCCGGCTTAAGCTGCGGCAGGAGCCACTTTTCATACTCTTCAAGCTGCTGCGGCGTGCCGCCAAACTTGATGCGCCACATCACGCGGCTACCGGGCTGGACCGCGTCGGTCGCCTCTACGTCGGCAATGTTCATCATCAGGCGGGGCGCCATCTGGAAGGGGTTAAACCCGGCGTCCGGCTCCTGCACCACCTCGCCCGCAATCCGCAGGCGGGCGTCCCCCACGTCGATATAGTCGCCGGTTTTCAACTCCAGCAGCGCCATCAGGCGCGGGGCGAGCAGCACCGTTCCCGCCTGCGGCTTGAGCCCCGGCGGATTGGTTTGCAGCTCGCCGTACATGGGATAGATAGCATCCACGGCCTTGACGTTAGCCAGCTGCGGCGTATCGCTAGCAAAGGTCATGGTGGCGAAGGTAAGCTGCTCCCCCACCTTCAGACCGCGCTTGCGCGCCTCTTCCAGCCACGCCGGGGGGATCTCGCGGGAGCTGCGCAGCGCCCGGTCGCCCGCCATAAAGTCGCGGCTCTGCTGACTTAGCCCTTTCTCCATGCGATCGCTGATGTTGCCCAGCGCCAGCACGCAGGCCACGGCCAGGCTGAGGGCCAGCCAGACGATCAGCAGCGACGGCGAACGCCATTCGCGCCAGAACCAGCGGGCAATCATGCTTCCTCCCGCAGTTCGCCGTTGACCAGCCGCAGGCGACGGTCGCAGCGGGCCGCCAGCTGCGGATCGTGCGTGACCAGGATCAGCGTGGTGCCGTACTGCTGGTTCATCGAGAAGAGCAGATCGGCGATCTTATCCCCGGTCTGTCGGTCAAGGTTGCCGGTGGGCTCATCGGCAAAGAGCACGCCGGGGCGGCCGTTGAAGGCGCGGGCCAGGGCTACGCGCTGCTGCTCGCCGCCGGAGAGCTGGGCGGGAAGATGATCCAGCCGCTTGCCAAGTCCGAGCTCGGTCAGTAGCGCTTTGGCGTTCTCTCGGCTCTGGCGACCGTTCTCGCCGCGCAGCAGTGCCGGTAGCTCGACGTTCTCCAGCGCGTTTAGGGTGGGGATCAGCATAAAGGACTGGAAGACAAAGCCGACGTTTTGCGCCCGCAGCGCCGCCCGTGCCTCTTCATCCATACTGTGCAGCGGCTGGCCCAGCAGGTTGACCTCGCCGCTGCTGCCGTCGTCCAGCCCGGCGAGGATCGCCAGCAGGGTGGACTTGCCGGATCCCGACTCGCCGATCAGGGCAATCGTCTGCGCCGGTTTGACAACCAGCTCAACTCCGGTGAGGATGGAAAGCTCATGTTCCCCCTGACCGACGGACTTCTTAAGATAATGAACTTCAACAATGTTTTCCGCTGGCATTTGCCCTTCCTGTTTATGCTTCTGTTTACCTTCCGTGCCGCAGCCGCTGACACGCTGTTGGTTCTCGGTGACAGCCTGAGCGCCGGGTACCGCATGGCAGCCAATTCGGCCTGGCCTGCGCTGCTTAACGCTAAGTGGCAGCAGACGCCGTCGGTGGTTAATGCCAGTATAAGCGGCGATACCTCGCAGCAGGGGCTTTCTCGTTTGCCCGCGCTGCTGAAGCAGCACCAGCCGCGCTGGGTGCTGGTGGAGCTTGGGGGCAACGACGGCCTGCGGGGCTTTGCCCCCCAGCAGACTGAGCAGACCCTGCGTAAAATTTTGCAGACCATTAAGGACGCTAACGCGCAGCCGCTGCTGATGCAGATCCGCCTGCCGCCCAACTTTGGTCGTCGCTATACGGAGACCTTTAGCGCCATCTACCCCGCGCTGGCGAAAGAGTTCGACGTGCCGCTGCTCCCCTTCTTTATGGAGGAGGTCTACCTCAAGCCGCAGTGGATGCAGGATGATGGCATTCACCCAAATCTGGATGCCCAGCCGTTTATCGCCGACTGGATGGCCACGCGCCTCGCACCTTTAGTTAACCATGACAGTTAACCATGACTCATAAATAATCGGGGACGCCTACGGGTAAAGTTATGCAAAAATCGGTCTTAATAACAGGATGTTCCAGCGGAATCGGTCTGGAAGCAGCGGTAGAGCTCAAGCGCCAGGGTTTTCATGTCCTCGCCGCCTGCCGCAAACCGGATGACGTTTCACGCATGAACGGGATGGGCTTTACTGGCATCCTGCTGGATCTCGACTCACCGGAGAGCGTCGATCGCGCCGCCGATGAGATTATCGCGCGGACCGACAACCGCCTGTACGGTATTTTTAACAACGCGGGCTATGGCGTCTACGGCCCGCTGGCTACCATCAGCCGCGAACAGATGGAGCAGCAGTTCTCCGCCAACTTCTTTGGCGCGCATCAGCTGACCATGCGCCTGCTGCCAGCAATGATCCCTCACGGCGAGGGGCGGATTGTGATGACCTCCTCGGTAATGGGGCTGATCTCAACGGCCGGACGCGGAGCCTATGCGGCGAGTAAATATGCCCTTGAGGCGTGGTCAGATGCCCTGCGCATGGAGCTGCGCCACAGCGGCATTCAGGTGAGCCTGATCGAGCCTGGCCCAATCCGCACGCGCTTTACCAAAAACGTTAACCAGACCCAGCAGGATAACCCGGTAGAAAATCCTGGCATTGCCGCACGGTTTACCCTCGGCCCGGAGGCGGTGGTGGCAAAAGTGCGCCATGCTTTTGAGAGCAAGCGTCCAAAGCTGCGCTATCCGGTGACGCTGGTCACCCACGCCGTCTGCTGGTTGAAGCGCCTGCTGCCGGGGCGGGCGATGGATAAAATTTTGCGCGGATGAGTTGAAGGGCCCGCCTCTCAACCCCATGTAAAGATAAACGTGAAAACAGAGAATTAGCCATGTCCGTACAGAATATTGTCACTATTACCGAAGCGAACCTCCAACAGACGCTAGAGCAGTCGGTCAACATTCCGGTGCTTTTCTACTTCTGGTCCGATCGCAGCCAGCACTGCCAGCAGTTGACCCCGGTGCTGGAGTCGCTGGCCGCGCAGTATAGCGGGCAGTTTATTCTGGCGAAGGTAGATTGCGACGCCGAGCAGATGGTGGCCTCGCAGTTTGGCCTGCGGGCGATCCCGACCGTCTATCTGTTCCAGAACGGCCAGCCGGTGGACGGCTTCCAGGGCCCGCAGCCGGAAGAGGCGATCCGCGCCCTGCTGGAGAAGGTCCTGCCCCGCCCCGAGGAGCTGAAAGCCCAGCAGGCGATGGCCCTGGCTCAGGAAGGTAACTATGCCGAGGCGCTGCCGCTGGCGAAAGAGGCCTGGCAGCTCTCAAACCAGAACGGCGAGTTCGGTCTGCTGCTGGCCGAGACGCTGATCGTTCTTAACCGCGCCGACGAAGCGGAAGCGGTGCTGAAAACCATTCCGCTACAGGATCAGGATACCCGCTATCAGGGCCTGGTGGCGCAGATCGAGCTGCTGAAAAAAGCCGCCGATACCCCGGAGATCCAGCTCCTGCAGCAGCAGGTTGAACTTTCTCCTGAGAATGCCGAGCTGGCAACGCAGCTGGCGTTGCAGCTGCATCAGGTTGGGCGTAACGAAGAGGCGCTGGAGCTGCTGTTTAGCCACCTGCGTAAGGATCTCTCCGCCGCTAACGGCGAGGCGCGCAAGATGCTGCAGGAGATCCTCGCCGCGCTGGGCACCGGAGACGCGCTGGCGACCTCCTATCGCCGCAAGCTCTATTCACTGCTTTATTGATTGACCGCTATTGCGGCAGGGAGGGTGTAAATGCTTATCGTGATCCCGGTACTTATTTTCGTCGCGCTGGTGATTGTCGGCGCGGGCGTGAAGATTGTGCCGCAGGGCTATCAATGGACCGTGGAACGCTTCGGGCGTTATACCAAATCGTTACAGCCGGGCCTGAGCCTGGTTGTGCCGTTTATGGATCGGATTGGCCGCAAAATCAATATGATGGAGCAGGTGTTAGATATCCCTTCTCAGGAGGTAATCTCCAAGGATAACGCCAACGTCACTATCGATGCGGTGTGCTTTATCCAGGTGATCGACGCCCCGAAAGCGGCCTACGAGGTAAGCAACCTTGAGCTAGCCATCATCAACCTGACGATGACCAACATCCGTACCGTTTTAGGATCGATGGAGCTGGACGAGATGCTCTCCCAGCGCGATAACATCAACACCCGCCTGCTGCATATTGTTGATGAGGCGACCAATCCCTGGGGCATCAAGGTGACGCGTATTGAGATCCGCGACGTGCGCCCGCCCGCTGAGCTTATCTCCTCCATGAACGCCCAGATGAAGGCCGAGCGAACCAAGCGCGCCTACATTCTGGAAGCGGAGGGGATCCGCCAGGCACAGATCGTCAAAGCCGAAGGGGAGAAGCAGTCGAAGATCCTCAAGGCCGAGGGTGAGCGCCAGTCAGCATTTTTGCAGGCCGAAGCGCGAGAACGTTCGGCAGAGGCAGAAGCCCGTGCTACCCAGATGGTCTCCGAGGCCATTGCCGCCGGGGATATTCAGGCGGTGAACTACTTTGTCGCGCAAAAATATACCGAAGCGCTACAGCATATCGGCTCATCCGCTAACAGTAAGGTGGTGCTGATGCCGCTGGAGGCGAGCAGCCTGATGGGCTCTATCGCTGGGATTGCCGAGCTGGTGAAAGAGAGTGCCAGCGAGCGGAAAAGCGTATGATCGACAGCCTGCTTCAGCACCCTCACCTCCTCTGGCTAAGCCTCGGCGGCCTGCTGCTGGCAGCCGAGATGCTGGGCGGCAACGGCTATCTGCTGTGGAGCGGCGTGGCGGCGGTGGTGACGGGCTTGCTCGTCTGGCTGCTGCCGTTCGGCTGGGAGTGGCAGGGCGCGCTGTTTGCCCTGCTCACCCTGCTGGCAGCATGGCTGTGGTGGCGCTGGCTGGCCCGCCGTGTGCGCGAGCAGAAGCCTGCCGACGCGGCGCTTAACCAGCGCGGTGTCCAGCTGGTGGGCAAACACTTTACCCTCGACACGGCTCTGGTCAACGGCCGCGGCCATATGCGCGTCGGCGACAGCACCTGGCCGGTGAGCGCCGACGACGATCTGCCTGCCGGTACGCCTGTCGAAGTGGTGGCGGTCGAGGGCATTACCCTGCGCATCAGAGCGCGCTAGCTCTCTTTAGCCGGATGACGATGGCAGCAGCCGGAGAGGTTATCGATAATCGGACAGTCGGCACCGTCATCGCCCGGACAGGCGTTCGCTAAATCCAGCAACTGGTCGCGCATCGCCTGTAGCTCGACGATGTGGCGCTCAATCTCTGCCACCTTTTGCAAGGTATAGGCTTTCACGTCGGCGCTGTGCCGGGCCGGATCGTTAAACAGGGTAACCAGCTCGCCGCACTCCTCCAGATTAAACCCCACCTGCCGCGCCTGGCGCAGCAGGGTCAACTCATCCAGATGCTGCTGCGTGTAGCTGCGATAGCCGTTCTCGCTGCGCAGCGGCGGCGTCACCAGCCCCTTCTCTTCATAAAAGCGGATCGCCTTGCTGGTTAAGCCTGTCTTTTTTGCTACGTCGCTTATGTTCATGGTTCCCCCTGACCTTCCCCTTAATGGAAGGTTACGTTCCTCCACGCTATTCATTCTCTGCTCAGACGTCAACCTCTTTTAGTGTCCGAAAAATGGATACAGGGTAATGGTTCGGGAGTTGGTTTGATTTAAGTCAAGGTGAGTGAAATCAAGAGGCATAGGCTCATACATTATGAAAAATACAGAGATAACAAAAGCGATATAGGTGCGATGCAAAAACGAAAACTTATAATTTTTCCCGTCCTCTTATTCATTCTACCAATAAGTTACGGGGAAGCATTGGCCAAAGACATCCCTCATAACGATTTACTATCTAACCACGGCGTTGAAAAATGCGCAGCCAAACCAGATGAGGAGAGCTATAACTGTTCTGATAAATTAATACAAAAATCAGATAACCATTTAAAGGACAGCTTTAGAAAGAAGCTTAAAGAAATTGAATCAGCTAATTATTCGCAATGGTGGATGGGCAGTGAAGAACAGCGGAAAACCATGAGCGCAAACTTTGCTAACAGCCAGAAAGCATGGGAGCAGTACAAATTAACCTATTGTAAGTCAGCAGCGGCCCCCTATGAAAACACGCATGGATACGGTGATACCCTATCAAGCTGCTTTATAAATATGAACCAAAAAAGGATCGCTGAGATAGATATGATCTCTGTTGATTCGTCCAGGTAAACTCGGCGGTATATAATGGGAAAATATAAGATGCTGCTCCTGCAAATTTAACTCTGCGCCTCCATAAATTAAAAAAACTTCTTATCAGTTCACTATTTAACAAACTTTAGGTTTTTTTTGATCGAGTCCAATTTTCCATAGGGCTTTTAGTGTGACGTAGATCACAAAAGCCAACCCATGAAAAGTATTAATTTGAAACCGCGCTACATCGCTTAATCCATTGCGGATTTATCTTGTCTAGAAGTAGACAAGCTTAATCGCAATGTCTGCGGTGATTTAATAAATAACGAACAGAGTAATACACTGGAGTTGATATGTGGTCAAATAATGCAGGAAATAGCTTAATAATTGCAGACATAGATATAGCCGTACAAAAAATAACGCCGTCAGCAGATAACTGTTTTTACATTACATGGCAAAAGTCCGGAATTTGGGGCTACTCACTGTACATGCAGAAAGTCGACATTAACGGAAACATATTATGGCCTGTAGATTCTCCCTCGACCGAGGGTGTATTGGTTTACGCCAGAAAACTAAAACAGAATACTGATTACTCCGTCACGCTTGACAATGAGAATAATGTTTATATCGGTATTGATAGTGGTTTTATTTCATCTGCAGGCGATCCTACTGTCGGTGGCAAGGCGGTAGCATGTAAAGTATCACCTGACGGAGAGTTGCTGTTTGGCACCACCGGGATAATACTTTCTGAAGCAGACGATATAATATCCCCTCCTGTATTGGCGATGACAGCATCTGATGGCAACATTTCGTTTAGCTGGGGGGTATCAAACCTTGCCGGGTATACAGACATCATAGCAACAGTAAAGGCAGACACGCAGGGTAAAATTATCTGGAAGAACAAAACAGGACAGATCCCTGCTGGTGACTATTTACTCCTTAACTCACTGCAACCATCAGAAGATGGAAGCGTCGTCTTCTCGTACCTGTACACGTCACCCACCGATGATGGTCGATTATTTACCCGAGATTTAAAAGCTAAAAAACTGGGAGGAAGTGATGGTTCTCCGTCGTGGGATATGACGGATGATGGGTCAGTCTATATCTATACCCATCCGTTCAACCAAAGAGGGATAACCAGCGGGATTAGCCCCGCAGTATTACCCGATAATCTAGGTGGCTTTTACTTCGCCACACCCGGGTCCGAAACGGTTAGCGGAAATCAGGTTATTTACCTACAAAGAATTAATAGTGATGGCAAACTTAAATATATGCGCAATGGCATAAAAGTTACCGATGAAAATACACTTTCACAATCTGAACCTGTATTATGCCTTGATTACGCCGCTCAGGGTCTCTATGTTTTATACAATGTCAGTGTAAGCAGGGGCATTCCAGCACAACTTTATACTGCCGCAGTAGCTCAGTATTTTGATCAGGAAGGTAACAGGCAATGGGGAGAGCAGGGTATTACCCTTGATGATTATACAACGCCTGAAGGTATTAATGGCATCCCGATTGCAATGCTTGCCTATGATGGATCAGTGATGGCCGTATGGCTGCCGCCTGTTGCCGCGACTCAGTCATACAATGCTCCTATTCGAACGTCCCTGATTGACTCTCGTGGCGAATATATATGGCAGACTGGATATGTTGATGTGAAAACCAGTGCAACTCAAGTATTGTATGCGGGTGCAACAGTCAATACAGACGATACTTTCTCAGTAATATCGTGGATCGATAATATCGAAACGGCACAACCCCACACGCGCACACTCCGTGCGCAAAACATTTCCAAAGATGGCGTATTGGGCCTTTAAGCCATTTTTCTCTGCTGCAAATGCATCGTTAATTTACTATAGCACTCTATGCAGCAGAGATTTATCCCTTGACCTTCCCCTTAATGGAAGGTTTAAGCTTATGAACAGTTAGCCAAAACAACAGCTCAGTCAATCCTAAATTCACAGGAGTATGATGATGTCCCACACAATTGAACTGGCGCTGGAGGGTCTCTCTTGCGGCCACTGCGTCAAACGGGTGAAAGAGAGTCTTGAACAGCGGCCCGACGTTGAGCGCGCCGAGGTCACCATCGAGCGAGCAGAAGTTATTGGCAGCGCCGATGCAGATGCGCTGATCGATACCGTTAAACAGGCCGGATACGGGGCGACGCTTAGCCACCCAAAGGCTGATCCGCTGGCAGAGTCATCACCTCCGTCGGAAGCACTGACAGCGGCCGAACCTGAGCTTCCGGCAGCGGATGATACCGACGACAGCCAGCAGCTGTTGTTGAGTGGCATGAGCTGCGCCAGCTGTGTTACCCGAGTACAGAAAGCCTTGCAGGCGGTGCCCGGCGTAACCCAGGCACGGGTCAATCTGGCGGAGCGCTCTGCGCTGGTAATGGGCAGCGCTTCCGCCGCTGAATTAGTAAGCGCGGTGGAGAACGCGGGCTACGGTGCGGAGGCGATCGACGATGACGCCACCCGCCGCGAACGCCAGCAGGAGACCGCCGTTGCTACCATGAAACGCTTCCGCTGGCAGGCGATTGTTGCCCTGCTGGTGGGTATCCCGGTGATGGTTTGGGGTATGGCAGGTGACAATATGATGGTCACCGATGCCAACCGCAGCCTCTGGCTGGTTATCGGCCTGATCACCCTTGGGGTGATGGTCTTTGCCGGGGGCCACTTCTACCGCAGCGCGTGGAAAAGCCTGCTCAACCGTACTGCGACCATGGACACCCTGGTGGCGCTGGGGACCGGGGCGGCCTGGCTCTACTCCATGAGCGTCAACCTCTGGCCGGCGTGGTTCCCGATGGAGGCGCGCCATCTCTACTATGAAGCCAGCGCGATGATTATCGGCCTGATCAACCTCGGCCATATGCTGGAGGCTCGCGCCCGCCAGCGTTCATCGAAAGCGCTGGAGCGCCTGCTCGATCTCACCCCGCCTACCGCCAGAGTGGTGACCGACGCCGGGGAAGAGACCGTGCCCCTTGCCGAGGTTCATCCGGGCATGACGCTGCGCCTGACCACCGGCGATCGCGTTCCGGTGGACGGAGAGATTATCCAGGGCGAAGCCTGGCTTGATGAGGCGATGCTGACTGGCGAACCTGTCCCACAGCAGAAACAGCGTGACGATACGATCCATGCCGGGACGGTGGTCTCCGACGGCAGCGTGCTGTTTCGTGCCAGCCGCACCGGCAGCCACACCACCCTCTCGCGGATCGTCCGCCTGGTGCGTCAGGCCCAGAGCAGCAAGCCAGAAATCGGTCAGCTGGCGGACAGGATCTCTGCGGTCTTCGTGCCGATTGTGGTCGCCATCGCGCTGATTAGCGGCGCGATCTGGTACGTTTTTGGTCCTGCGCCGCAGATTGTCTATACCCTGGTGATCGCCACCACAGTGTTGATTATCGCCTGCCCCTGTGCGCTCGGCCTGGCGACGCCAATGTCGATTATTTCCGGGGTCGGCCGCGCTGCCGAATTCGGCGTGCTGGTGCGCGATGCCGATGCGCTGCAACGTGCCAGCCAGCTCGATACGCTGGTGTTTGATAAAACCGGCACCCTTACCGAGGGTCGCCCGCAGGTGGTCACGGTCACAACCTTCAGCGATCTCTCCAGCCAGCAGGCGCTGCGCCTGGCTGCCGCGTTGGAGCAGGGTTCAAGCCATCCGCTGGCCCGCGCCATTATCGACAAGGCCGGAACGGAGCCTTTGCCTGAGGTGATTAACTTTCGTACCCTGCGCGGGCTGGGTCTGAGCGGTGAGAGCGATGGTCGACGCCTGCTGCTGGGCAACAAGGCCTTACTGAATGAACAGGGTATTGATACCGCCGCGCTGGAGAGCGATATCGCCACCCAGGCGGCCACGGGCGCGACGCCGGTGCTGCTGGCGGTTGACGGCAAGGCGGCAGCGCTGTTTGCCATTCGCGATCCACTGCGTGAGGATAGCGTGGCGGCGCTGCAACGCCTGCATCAGGCGGGCTATCGGCTGGTGATGCTCACCGGTGACAACGCCGTGACCGCCAACGCTATCGCCAAAGAGGCCGGTATTGATGAGGTGATTGCCGGGGTGCTGCCCGATGGCAAAGCCGCCGCAATTCAGGCGCTGCAACGCCAGGGCCGTCAGGTGGCGATGGTGGGCGATGGTATCAACGACGCCCCGGCGCTGGCCCAGGCCGAAGTAGGTATCGCCATGGGCGGCGGCAGTGACGTGGCGATTGAGACCGCGGCCATCACCCTGATGCGCCACAGCCTAATGGGCGTGGCCGATGCGCTGGCCATCTCCCGCGCTACGCTGCGCAACATGAAGCAGAACCTGGTGGGGGCGTTTATCTATAACTCGCTGGGCATCCCGATTGCCGCCGGGATCCTCTGGCCGCTGACCGGAACGCTGCTCAACCCAGTGGTCGCCGGGGCGGCGATGGCGCTCTCCTCCATTACGGTGGTCAGCAACGCCAACCGCCTGCTGCGCTTTACCCCAAAAGAGTAGCGATTTGCACCTTCTCCCGGCTCGCGCTAGCATGATCTTTTCAGCCGGGAGAGCCTATGGGCCTGTTTAGCCGTTTAAAAATGCTGTTGGGCGCGCTGTATACCCGCACCTATTCGTGGCCCGCGCTGGACGTCACTCTGCCGGGCGGGCGCTACCTGCACCTTGTCGGCAGCATTCATATGGGCACCCGCGATATGTCTCCCCTGCCGGAGGGGCTGCTGCGCAAGCTCAAACAGGCCGATGCCCTGATCGTCGAGGCTGACGTCTCCGTTAGCGGTTCACCCTTCTCTGAACTTCCTGCCCGCCCGCCGCTGGCCGAGCGGCTCGATCCTGCCCAGCTGGCCGATCTATCCCGCGTGCTGAACGAGCTGTCTCTGCCGCTGGAGACCTTTGACCAGCAGCCAGCGTGGAAAATCGCTCTGGTGTTGCAGGCAACCCAAGCCCAGCGACTCGGCCTGCGACCCGACTACGGTATTGACTACCAGATGCTACAGGCCGCCCACGACAGGCAGATGCGGGTGATTGAGCTAGAAGGCACCGCGGACCAGGTTAATCTGCTCTGTCAGCTGCCGGAGGATGGTAAAGCGCTGCTGCTGGATACCCTTACCCACTGGCACACCAATGCCCGGCTGCTACAGGTGATGCTGAGCTGGTGGCTCAATAGTCCACCTGCCGAAGCGTCACAGTCGCTCCCCTCTACTTTTAGCCAGCCGCTCTACGATGTGCTGATGCACCAGCGTAACCAGGCCTGGTGTAAACGGCTGCTGGCGCTGCCGCCGGGCCACTATGTCGTCGCAGCCGGTGCGCTGCACCTCTACGGCGAAGGAAATTTGCCAACCCTGCTGCGGCAGAAAATTAGCGCCTGAACGGCAAGATGGTACTATTTTTGCGAACGTCGTCAGGCGTATGCTGAACGCTCGATCATCCGTGGTAAGAAGGATTTTTATGACCCCCGCCGTAAAGTTACTCGAAAAGAATAAGATCCCTTTTCAGCTGCATAGTTACGATCACGATCCCAATGAAAGTAACTTTGGTGACGAGGTGGTGCGTAAGCTTGGCCTGAACGCCGACCAGGTCTACAAGACGCTGCTGGTGGCGGTAAACGGTGATATGAAGCAGCTGGCGGTTGCGGTGACGCCGGTAGCAGGCCAGCTGGATCTGAAGAAGGTGGCGAAAGCGCTAGGTGCAAAGAAGGTTGATATGGCCGATCCCGCCGTGGCCCAACGCACCACCGGCTATCTGGTGGGCGGTATCAGTCCGCTGGGGCAGAAAAAGCGCCTGCCGACGCTTATCGACGCTCCCGCTCAGGAGTACGCGACGATCTACATCTCCGGCGGCAGACGCGGGCTGGATATTGAACTGGCGGCAGGCGATCTGGCGAAGATGCTGGACGCAAAATTTGCCGATATCGCCCGCCGAGATTAAACAGCCTGCCCAACCCCGTAGGCCGGATAAGACGCGCTAGCGTCGCCATCCGGCGCTCATCAGCTTACAAACGCCTGATGGCGGCTAACGCCTTTCAGGCCTACAGAGTGCACACCCAGGCATTTGTGCCGTAATTAACCTTACTGCCAGTTCACCTCGCCCTGCGGCTCAAGGGTGGCGGCATCCAACGGTGAATTCTGTTGGATGTACTGCTTTAGCACCTCGGCGTCGATAAAGCCGGTATTCACGTAACCGGGCTTATCGTCCAGACGCGGGTAGCCGTCGCCGCCGGTGGCGTTAAAGCTGAGCGTTGCCATACGGTAGGTTTTAGCGGGATCGACCGGTTCACCGTTGATCTTCAGATCGTTAAGCTTGCCGTTGGCCATCGTGAAGCTGACGTGGCTAAACTGCGGATAGGCCCCGGAGTTAGGCTTCATCTGCGCGACGGCGGTGAGATAGTCCACCACCTCTTTCCCAGTCATGTCGGCATAGACCACGACGTTGCCAAACGGCTGCACCTTCAGCACGTCTTTGTAGGTGATATCTCCTGCCGCAATGCTGTCTCGGATCCCGCCTCCACTCATCACCGCAAAGCTCGCCCCGGTACGCGCCATCTGGGCAGCGAGGATCAGGTGCCCAAGGTTGGTCTGTACAAAGCGCACCTTGCTGCGATCGCCCTCAAGGGGTGCGTTCACAGAGCCGATTTTCACCGCCAGCTGCGCCTTGCCTTTGTTCTGGAACGGCGTCAGCAAAGAGAGCATCTGGGCGTTTTCAGGAATTTCCGGCGCATAGAGCACGCGCTCGCTGTCACCGTTGTCGTAAACAATCTTTTTCTTCAGGTTGATAGGGATCAGCTGATAGTGCACCAGCTTCATCTCACCGTTGCGGAACTCAAAGTCGGCACGGCCAACGTACTTACCCCACTCGTGAGCCTGCACGATCCAGATACCGTTCTGGCGGTCCGGTGCGCAGGGCGTGCCCGGCACGTAGTCCACCTGCTTTTTATTGTCCGCCGCCATGCAGACCGGGTTTTGCGAGTGACCACCCACGATCATCGCCAGCGATCCCGCAGGCAGGCTGCGTGCCATCTCGACGTCGCCCGGCGCGTTGGAGCCGTGCTCGCCGTTGTCGTAGTGGCCCATATGGGTCGTGGCGATCAGGACGTCCGGGCGCTCTTTTTCATCAAGGTTATTCAGCTCCTGGATCACCAGCTTCGCCTCGTCGGCGGGCTTGCGGAACTCAATGTCGGTGAAGAACTCTGGATTGCCAATTTTGGCGGTGTCGTCGGTGGTCAGGCCAATCACGCCGATTTTTAGATCCTGGCGCTTGAAGATAGCCCATGGCTTAAAGAGGCGCTCGCCGGTGCTCTTCTGGTAGATATTGGCCGACAGGAAGGGAAACTTAGCCCACTTCTCCTGCTGGCGCAGCACCTCCAGCGGATTATCAAACTCGTGGTTGCCCACCGCCATCGCGTCATAGCCAATAAGGTTCATGCCGCGAAAGTCCGGCTCGGCGTCCAGCAGATCGGACTCCGGCACGCCGGTGTTGATATCGCCGCCGGAGAGCACCAGCACGCTGCCCCCTTCGGCAGCCACCTCTTTGCGGACGCTATCCACCAGCGTCTTCTGCGCCGCCAGGCCATACTCCCGGTCGTCGCTGCGCCAGAAGTGGCCGTGGTGATCGTTGGTATGCAGGATAGTAATTTTATAGGTTTTATCTTTTTCGTAGGCCTGGGCAGGCAGACTGGTCAGCCCCCACGCGGCGAGAAGCGCCAGCGCAACGCCCTGCTTTAACATATTCATTTCTCTCTCCCTGATGACATAACACACGCAAAAGTAGCGCGGGGACAGAGAATAAACAAATAGGATTTTATGTCTGCGACTTCCCTCAAAGAGTCGTCACGGGTATCTTAGGCTGCTAATAATCAGGAAGCATTAAGAACTCCTGCACTCCAATTAAAGACAAAAAGTGACATTTTATGGCAACGAACCAACCCGCCGACGCGCTTCCGGGCGCTAACGCGTCGCCAGCGCAGGGGCGCACGGCATTTGGCATTCTCGGGGCGATCAGCCTCTCGCATCTGCTTAACGATATGCTGCAATCGCTGATCCTCGCGCTCTATCCCCTGTTGCAGGCAGACTTCTCGCTGAGCTTTGTGCAGATCGGCATGATCACCCTCACCTTCCAGCTGGCCTCCTCCGTGTTCCAGCCCGTGGTGGGCTACTACACGGATAAGCATCCGATGCCGTGGTCGCTGCCCATCGGCATGTGCTTTACCCTTTTCGGTCTCGTACTGCTGGCGATGGCGGGCAGCTTTGAGATGGTGCTGCTGGCGGCAGCGCTGGTGGGCACCGGATCCTCCGTATTCCACCCGGAGTCCTCCCGCGTAGCGCGTATGGCCTCCGGTGGCCGACATGGTCTGGCCCAGTCCATCTTTCAGGTGGGCGGCAACTTTGGTAGCGCACTCGGGCCGCTGCTGGCGGCGCTGATCATCGCTCCCTACGGCAAGGGTAACGTGGGCTGGTTTGTGCTGGCCGCGCTGCTGGCTATCGTCGTGCTGTCCCAGGTCAGCCGCTGGTACGCTGCCCAACATCGGGTCAACAAAGGACGAAAAGCGGTTATTGAGCGCAGCCCGCTGCCGCGTAACAAGGTTATCCTGGCGGTAAGCATCCTGCTGATGCTGATTTTCTCGAAATACTTCTATATGGCGAGCATCAGCAGCTATTACACGTTTTATCTGATGCAAAAATTTGGTTTATCGGTACAAAACGCCCAGTTTCACCTGTTTGCGTTTCTGCTGGCCGTAGCGGCAGGTACCGTGATTGGCGGCCCTGTTGGGGATAAGATTGGCCGTAAATACGTTATTTGGGGCTCTATCCTTGGCGTTGCCCCGTTTACGCTGATTTTACCCTATGCATCTCTCTACTGGACCGGCGTTTTAACCGCGATTATTGGTTTTATCCTCGCTTCCGCCTTCTCGGCCATTCTGGTCTATGCCCAGGAGCTGCTGCCGGGCCGTATTGGCATGGTTTCTGGACTGTTTTTCGGCTTTGCGTTTGGCATGGGCGGGCTTGGCGCAGCAGTGCTGGGGCTGGTCGCCGACCATACCAGTATTTTTGTAGTCTACAAAATCTGTGCTTTTCTACCACTTTTAGGGATGTTAACCATATTCCTACCTGATAACCGTCATAAAGCCTGATTCTACGGCGGCCAAAGGCAAACTTTGGCCGCCTGCGTTGCCCATGCCATAACACCTGCAAGGCCATCACTGCGCTAATCCCCTCTCAACCCCCTTTTTTGTACCAGAGCGTGCTTTTCCTCAATATTCAACAATTATTCATAAACATAATGATTAAAATTGTCATACACTGTAACTCGGGCTTCTGGTTTTTTGACCAGAAATGGATCCACTACCGCGAAAGGAGACGGAATGCATCACGCCACACCGCTTATCACCACCATTGTGGGCGGCCTTGTGCTCGCTTTTATCCTCGGCATGATTGCCAACAAACTGCGTATTTCTCCGCTGGTGGGTTATCTGTTAGCGGGCGTGCTCGCCGGTCCTTTTACACCTGGCTTCGTGGCCGATACCAAGCTGGCACCTGAGCTGGCCGAGCTGGGGGTGATCCTGCTGATGTTTGGCGTAGGCCTCCATTTTTCACTGAAGGATTTGATGGCGGTAAAGTCCATCGCCATTCCCGGCGCTATCGCACAGATTGCTGTGGCGACGCTGCTGGGTATGGCGCTCTCCGCCATGATGGACTGGCCATTAATGACCGGTATCGTCTTTGGGCTCTGTCTCTCCACCGCCAGTACCGTGGTGCTGCTGCGCGCGCTTGAGGAGCGGCAGCTTATCGACAGTCAACGCGGCCAGATCGCCATTGGCTGGCTGATCGTAGAAGATCTGGTCATGGTATTAACCCTGGTGCTGCTTCCCGCCGTGGCCGGCATGCTTGAAAAGGGTAACGTCGGGCTGGCAACGCTGTCGCTGGATATGGGCATTACGATCGGCAAGGTGATCGCCTTTATCGCCATCATGATGCTGGTCGGCCGTCGCATTGTGCCGTGGATCCTGGCCCGCAGCGCGGCCACCGGCTCCCGGGAGCTGTTTACTCTCGCGGTATTGGCTCTGGCGTTGGGCATCGCCTTTGGTGCGGTCGAGCTGTTTGACGTCTCCTTTGCCCTCGGTGCCTTCTTTGCCGGTATGGTGCTGAACGAATCCGAACTGAGCCACCGTGCCGCGCACGATACCCTGCCCCTGCGCGACGCCTTTGCGGTTCTCTTCTTTGTCTCCGTTGGGATGCTGTTCGATCCGAAAATCCTGATCGAGGAGCCGCTGGCCGTTGCCGGTACGCTGGCGATCATCATCTTTGGTAAATCTATCGCCGCCTTCTTCCTGGTGCGCATGTTTGGTCACTCGCCGCGTACCGCGCTTACCATCGCCGCCAGCCTGGCGCAGATTGGTGAGTTCGCCTTTATCCTGGCAGGTCTGGGCATGGCGCTGGATCTCCTGCCGCAGACCGGACAGAACCTGGTGCTGGCCGGGGCGATCCTCTCAATTATGCTCAACCCGATCCTCTTCACCCTGCTGGAGAAGTATCTCGACAAGACCGAAACCCTTGATGAGCAGACGCTGGAAGAGGCCACCGAAGAGGAGAAGCAGATCCCGGTGGATATCTGCAATCACGCCCTGCTGGTAGGGTTTGGTCGCGTAGGCAGCCTGCTGGGTGAGAAGCTGATGGCGCAGGGTATTCCGCTGGTGGTGATCGAAACCTCACGTACCCGGGTAGATGAGCTGCGCGAGCGCGGCATTCGTGCGGTGCTGGGCAACGCGGCTAACGAAGAGATCATGAACCTGGCGCACCTCGACTGCGCCCGCTGGCTGCTGCTGACCATTCCTAACGGCTACGAGGCCGGTGAAGTGGTGGCGACCGCCCGGCAGAAGTGTCCGAACATCGAGATTATCGCCCGTGCCCACTATGACGATGAGGTGGACTACATCACCGAGCGCGGCGCGAATCAGGTGGTGATGGGTGAACGTGAGATCGCCAACACCATGCTGACGCTGATTGAGAAGCGCCCGGTGGAAGAGGCCGTCACCGGATAAACCATCGCCCCGGCGGCTCATGCACTGCTGCTGGCATTTTGTTAACAATCAGGATATAAAGACCCTTCAAGCGGACATTTAGACATCTATACGTTTAGAAGGTGATATGCACACGCAGCAAGAGAATGGGCAGCTTAAGCGCACCATGAAAACCCGCCATTTGATTATGCTTTCATTGGGTGGCGTGATTGGCACAGGGTTATTTTTTAATACGGGATACATCATCTCGACGACAGGCGCAGCGGGAACGCTGCTGGCCTACCTGATTGGGGCGCTGGTCGTCTGGCTGGTGATGCAGTGCCTTGGCGAGCTTTCCGTGGCGATGCCGGTAACCGGTGCTTTTCATGTCTACGCGGCGCGCTATATTGGCCCAGCAACGGGATATACCGTGGCATGGCTCTACTGGCTCACCTGGACTGTTGCGTTGGGATCCAGCTTTACCGCCGCCGGGTTCTGTATGCAGTACTGGTTTCCACATATTCCCGTCTGGATATGGAGCGCCCTGTTTTGCGTAGTGATTTTTTCGCTTAACGCGATTTCAACGCGCTTTTTTGCCGAAGGTGAGTTCTGGTTTTCACTCATTAAAGTCGCAACCATTATCGTTTTCATTATCTTAGGCTGCGGGGCGATTTTCGGTTTTATCACTATGAAGGATGGCTCACCTTCGCCGGGGCTGACCAACCTCACCAGCGGGGGCTGGTTTCCCCATGGCGGCTTGCCCATTCTGATGACGATGGTCGCGGTCAATTTTGCCTTCTCGGGTACTGAGCTTATCGGTATCGCGGCGGGCGAAACGGAAAATCCACACCACGCGATCCCGGTAGCGATCCGCGCCACCATTGCCCGACTGATCATCTTTTTTATCGGGACCGTTTTTGTCCTGGCAGCGCTTATTCCGATGCAGGTGGCAGGCGTCGAGAAGAGCCCGTTTGTACTGGTCTTTGAAAAAATTGGCCTTCCCTATGCGGCGGATATTTTTAACTTCGTCATCCTTACCGCTATTCTCTCAGCGGCAAATTCCGGGCTCTATGCCTCGGGCCGCATGCTGTGGTCGCTCTCTAATGAAAAAACGTTGCCGGGGTGTTTTGCCCGCGTCAATAAGAACGGCGTGCCGCTGGTCGCGCTGACTGTCTCTATGCTGGGTGGCCTGCTGGCACTGCTGTCCAGCGTTATCGCGCCTGACACCGTATTCGTTGCCCTCAGCGCCATTTCTGGCTTTGCCGTCGTGGCCGTATGGCTCAGTATCTGCGCGTCACACTTTATCTTTCGTCGCCGACATTTACAGTCGGGCAAGCCGCTGCACGATCTAAAATACCGAGCACCCTGGTATCCGCTGGTGCCTGTGCTGGGATTCGTACTCTGTCTGCTGGCCTGCGTCGGTCTGGCGTTCGATCCAGACCAGCGCATCGCGCTTTATTGTGGTCTGCCTTTTGTTGCCCTTTGCTACGGCACCTATTTTCTCACTCATAAAACCAACTCAAAGGAGGCTGACTATGCCGCAGATTAATCCCCTTACCGCGCTGCTTAAAAGCCATCCCTTTGTTGTCCTCGATGGCGCTCTGGCCACCGAACTGGAAGCGCGCGGATGCAACCTTGCCGATAATCTCTGGTCCGCCAAAGTATTAATGGAAAACCCGCAGCTCATTCGCGACGTACATCTGGATTACTTCCGCGCGGGCGCTCAGGTAGCGATTACCGCCAGCTATCAGGCCACGCCTGCTGGCTTTGCGGCTCGCGGGCTAACCGAGTCGCAATCGAGATCGCTTATTGCGCACAGCGCGGCGCTGGCGCAGGAGGCGCGTGAAATTTACCAGGCGGAAAACGCCAGCGCGGGCCCGCTGCTTGTGGCTGGCTCTGTCGGGCCTTACGGTGCGTATCTGGCCGATGGTTCTGAGTATCGCGGTGACTACGTGCGTAGCGCCGAGGAATTTCAGGCGTTTCATCGTCCGCGAATTGAAACGTTGCTGAATGCAGGCGCAGATCTGCTGGCCTGTGAAACCTTACCCTCGTTTGCAGAGATAGAGGCACTGGCAGACCTGCTGTTGGATTACCCGCAGGCGCAGGCGTGGTTCTCATTTACCCTACGTGACGAGAGCCACCTGAGTGACGGCACACCTCTCGCCCAGGTCGTGGACGCGCTGGCAAACTATTCGCAAATCGTTGCGCTGGGGATTAACTGTATTGCGCTGGAGAAAACGACCGCAGCATTAACCCATCTGCACAGCCTGACTGCGCTACCGCTGGTCGTCTATCCTAACTCTGGTGAAACCTACAACGCGACCACGAAAGAGTGGCATGCTCACGGCGATTCATGCGCATCTCTGGTGGGGTATTTGCCGCAGTGGTTAGAGGCAGGTGCAAGACTCATTGGCGGATGCTGCCGGACTGGCCCAAAGGATATCGCAGCGCTGAGTGAGAAGCGCCCGGTAGAAAAGGCGATCGCGGGATAAGCCGTCGCCCCGGTAGGTCATGCACCGCCGGGGCGTTTTTTGCAGGAACGGCATTTAGAACGTGCCACTCACCGGTGGAACCGTGCCGTCGATCTGCTCTTTCTGCGCACCGGATCCGGGACGGGCAGCACCCAGAACAGGCTCTTCCCCTAAAATGTCCGGCTGCTCTTTAGCCGTGAACTGTCCGCGTCCATCATAAGCCGGACCTTCGCTCCAGCGTCCTTTCGGCAGCGGCTTGTCGAGAGAGGTATTCAGGCAGTAGTAAGCGTGCTCATGTGCCTCATTTTCCTGAGGGAAGCTGTTGGGAATAGGCAGGGAAGCACTGAGTCCCCCCATATCTTCAATGACTGCCATCCACTGCTGCTGGTGCATGGTGTCACGGGCAATAAGGAACGAAAGAAAATCCTTCATCCCCTTATCTTCAGTAAGATTGTACAGGCGGGTAGCCAGCACGCGGCCGGTGGCTTCTGCGGCAACGTTCGATATCATGTCGGCAGCGGCATTACCGGACGCATAGACGTGGCTCATATCAAAGGGCACGCCGTTGGCATTGACCGGCAGCGCGGCCAACCCTGACGAGAGAATATGACGTGGGTTCATGCCGCCCAGAATAGCGTTAACCACCGGATCTTTGGCTGACGCCTCCTGATAGGAAAGCGGTGCGCCCTCAAGATTCAGGGCCACGGCATACCCTAGCATTTCAATATGACCCAGCTCTTCTGTAGCGGTTGAAATAAGCAGATCCCTGATTCGCGCATCGCCCCGGGCTCCCATTGCCTGGAAAAAATATTGCATTGCCACGCGGATCTCTCCCTCCACACCACCAATCGCCTGTTGGAGCAGCATGGCAAATTCCGGATCGGGTTTTTCAACCCGTACGGGGAACTGCATTTTGGATGAATGATGAAACATGACTTTCTCCTCTGGATTTAGACATCTTCTGGAGTAAAAAGCCTGGTTGAAGAAGCCAGATAAAGAAAGCGAAACGAGAATCATTTACATTGAAACATTTTTTAACATTACCTGTTTACATTGTAACGATAATTCATATCATTCTGATAATCACTATCACCTGAGAGGGTGATGTTCTTGCGGTATGGGGCCTCAACAGTGCCACCAGCGCCGTGAAAAATCAGGACGATCATAATAATGAAATCGCGTTGCTCTTGGGCGCTAAGCCCTTATTTATTGATGATGTTAGCCACCTATGCCTCTGCTGAAGGACAACAAGAAGAGTCGCTGGTGGTATCCGCCAGCCGCACGAACCACAGCATTACCGACATGGCCCAGACAACCTGGGTCGTTGAGCAGGCTGAAATTGAACAGCAGGTTCAGGGCGGTAAAGAGCTCAAAGAGGTGCTGGCGCAGCTGATCCCCGGTATGGATGTCAGCAGCCAGGGGCGTACCAACTACGGTATGAATATGCGTGGCCGCTCAATGATGGTGATGGTCGACGGTGTGCGTTTAAACTCCTCGCGCAGCGACAGCCGCCAGCTGGACTCTATCGATCCGTTTAATATCGCCCGCATTGAAGTGATCTCCGGCGCAACCTCCCTCTACGGCGGCGGCAGTACCGGCGGCTTAATTAATATCGTCACCAAGAAGGGCCAGGCGGAAACGGAGGTCGAGTTCCAGACTGGCGCGAAAACGGGCTTCAACAGCCATAACGATAATGATGAGAACGTTGCGGCGGCAGTGAGCAGCGGTAATGACAACGCGTCAGGACGCCTGTCCGTTGCTTATCAGCGCTTTGGCGGCTGGTACGACGGCAAAGGCAACGAGGTGAACATTGATAACACCCAGACCGGTTTGCAGTACTCTGACCGTCTGGACGTGATGGGCACCGGCACGCTGAATATTGACGATCGTCAGCAGCTGCAGCTCACCACCCAGTATTACAAAAGTGAATCCGACGGTAAGCATGGCCTCTATCTTGGCGAGAACTTCTCGGCAGTAACCGGTTCCGGCAACGCCTACAACAAGAACAATCTCGACTCCGACCGCATTCCGGGTACCGAACGCCACCTGATCAACCTGCAATATTCCAACACCGATTTCTGGGGTCAGGATCTGCTGGCACAAATTTACTACCGCGATGAAAGCCTGACGTTCTACCCCTTCCCTACCCTTTCAGGCGGTCGGGTAACCAGCATTGGCGCATCTCAGCAAAAAACCGATTTCTACGGCGGCAAGCTCACTCTCAACAGCAAACCGCTGGATGATTTGTCGCTGACGTGGGGTGTCGATGCCGAACATGAAGTCTTCGATGCCAATCAGCAATTTTTCGACCTCAGCAAAGCGGCGGCCAGCGGTGGCATGAAGCTGGATGACGCCTATAACGTTGGCCGCTATCCGGGCTATAGCATTACTAACCTCGCCCCCTTCCTGCAAACCAGCTACGACATCTCCGCTATCACCCTGAGCGGCGGCGTTCGCTACCAGTACACGGAAAACCGGGTCAATGACTTTGTGGGTTACGCTCAACAACAGGGGATCGCCACGGGCAGAGCCACTTCGGCAGACGCTGTGCCGGGTGGGAAAACTGACTACAACAACCTGCTATTTAACGCTGGCATTCTGGGTCATCTGACCGAGCGTCAGCAGCTCTGGTTTAACTTCTCCCAGGGCTTTGAGATCCCGGATCTGGCGAAATATTATGGCTCCGGCACCTATCAGTTAGTAAACGGCCATTATCGTCTGGTCAACAGCGTCAACGTTAACGACTCAAAACTCGACGGTATTAAAGTTGATGCCTACGAGCTAGGTTGGCGTTACAACGGGGATAACCTGCGCACGCAGATTGCCGGGTACTACTCGCTCTCCGACAAAACCATCAACATCAATAAAAGCGACATGACCATCAACGTGGAAGATGACAAGCGTCGTATCTACGGTGTTGAAGGTCAGGTGGATTATTTCTTTACCGACAGCGAGTGGAGCACGGGCACCAACTTCAACGTCATCAAATCGCAAACCCGCGTCGACGGGAAATGGGAAAAGCTGACGGTAGACAGCGCCAGCCCGTCCAAAATGAGCGCATGGGTTACCTGGGCTCCAGGGGACTGGACGCTGCGCCTGCAAAGTACGCAGACGTTTGATCTGTCCGATGACGCCGGTAAGCACATTGACGGTTATAACACCGTTGACCTGTTAGGCAGTTACCTTCTGCCGGTGGGCAAGGTGAGCTTTAGCGTAGAAAACCTGCTGGATGAAGATTACACCACCGCATGGGGACAGCGCGCACCGGGTCTGTACAGCCCAACCTACGGTGCTGAGAACCTGTATACTTACAAAGGTCGCGGCCGTACCTTCGGCCTGAACTACTCGGTCTTGTTCTGATAGTTACTGCCGCCTGCAACGCGGGCGGCAAATCGGAAAGTGTTCACAATAGCTAAAAAAGGAATGGCATATGCGGGAAGCAATAAATATCTTATTAGTGATCCTACCCATCATTGTACTTTTCATGCTGATACGTTTTTTTTCTGGCATGCTCCGCCATCCGACGCGCATCGTTCCAGAAAATAATGGCCTGAAAAAAATATCAACCAATCCCTCTATCTTAAAAAAAAGCGCATATACAGAATATTATTATGATAACAATCGCTTATATGAAGTCACTAATAGCATGACTAATGAGATTGACTTCGCTGAAATAATCAACGTCAAGCCCACCTACACAAAAGTTAATAACAGACGAAAGTGGTCCATTACCTATCTTAAAGCTGGAGAGAAAAAAGAAGTCCAGTTTTACCATAACTTAACCTTTGCCAATCAGAACTTTGCTGTTTTTTTGCTGGCGGTAAAACGTGCCAATCCTGATGCGGAAGTTAAAAAGCTCTCTTTTTTGAATATTTAAAAACATGGCAGTCGGCTGGCTCCAGCTTTTTCCCGTCGGATGAACACACTTCCAGCGGCTGAATGGGCTGTCCAGTGGCGTTATCCAGTAAGACAGAGTGCGCCTCACCGTCGTCAAACAGATAGCGCTCCCCCCACTGCCGCATCGCGACCACAATAGGAAAAATAGAGCGCCCCTTTTCGGTGAGAACATACTCATTGTATGCGCTGCCGTCTGAGGCCGGGCAGATCTCAAACACGCCGATATCCACCAGCTGTTTCAGGCGAGACGCGAGAATGTTTTTAGCCAGTCCCAGATTCTTTTGAAACTCGCTGAACCTGCGCACGTCGTCAAACGCTTCCCTGATAATCATCAGACACCAGCGTTCACCAATCGACTCCAACGTTCTGGCAACCGGACATTCACTGGTTCGAAGGGATTCCTGTTTTGCCATCTGCTCTCTCTCAGCTTGCCTGTTAACAGACGCCAGTATAAGGGCACCCTAAATCGGTTGCAAAAAAAAACCACCAGTGCTATTTCTACGCGCATGTAGTTTTAAAAAGAAACCAGAATGCGAGAGCGAAATGGAATGTAACGCAGAGTTGAATTCTGATGCGGCGCTGGCAGCGCCTGGTGTTGATACCCCAGTGCTGAAACCCTGGATAATATTTTTATTCTCCCTGACCTGTGCGCTGGCGGTGGCGAATGTCTATTCTGCTCAGCCTTTGCTTGAATCCATCTCCCTCAGCCTACAGGTTCCTGCTGGGATGATCGGCAGCGTGGTGACCGTGACCCAGGTAGGCTATGCCGCCGGATTGATTTTCTTGGTTCCACTCGGCGATCGCGTTAAGCGAAAAACGTTGGTCGTCACGCTGCTATTACTTTCAATGCTGGCTTTGATTGTGGCGGGGCTATCACCCAATTTTGTCACCCTGCTGTGCGCGGTGCTTTTTATTGGCCTGATGGCGGTGGTGGTGCAGCTTGTGGTTGCCTGGGCCGCAATACTGGCTGCCCCCCAGCGACGCGGTAAGGTCGTGGGTACGGTGACGAGCGGCATTGTTTTGGGGATCCTGCTGGCTCGCTTTATCTCTGGCAGCATCGCCGATATTGCTGGCTGGCGGGCCGTTTACCTTACCGCTGCCTTTTTGATGTTGCTTATCGCATGCATTGTGGCGAAAGGGGTGCCCGCTACGACGCCCCATGCGCATGCCCCCTCTTATCTCTCTCTGCTGGCGTCTGCTTTCCGCCTGTTTATGACTGAGCCGCAATTGAGAAAGGGGGGCGTTTTTGCACTGCTTATCTTTACTGCCTTCAGCATGCTGTGGACCACCATGGTCTTGCCGCTCAGCACCCTATCACTGTCTCATACCCAGATAGGCATGTTTGGTTTGGCGGGTGTTGCCGGTGCACTGGCGGCGGCGAAAGCAGGCACATGGGCAGACCGGGGCTGGGGAAAACGCGCGACCGGGGCAGCCCTGGCATTGCTGGCACTCTCATGGCTTCCCATCGCGTATACCGAAACATCACTGGTGTGGCTCGTCGTGGGTATCATCATGCTGGACTTTGCCGTGCAAACCGTTCACGTAATAAGCCAGAGCACCCTTATCGCTGCCCGGCCAGAGGCCGCAAGTCGGTTGGTGGGTGCGTATATGTGTTTTTACTCGATAGGCAGTGCAACAGGAGCGATTGTTGCCACCCAGCTTTACGCCTGCTTTGGATGGCAGGCGGTTTGTTTAGCTGGCGCATCCGTCAGCGCCTGCGCTTTTCTCATCTGGCTGGGATTCACCAAATCATGAAACCACGCCTCGGCAGCCGTGTTCTTAAACAACATGTAAAGATTTCACTTAAAGCATAGAAAGGTGTTAAGGTAGAGGCGTCTGGTGATCGTCCAGACCATATCCTCTAGCAGGTTTGTTGCCCTCGAATCGATGCGGGTGCACCTCATCCCCAATGAGCTGATTAAGCAGCTCTCACATGTTTCCATCTAGTCTAATGCGGCGCGCTCGATAGCGCTTGTGTGCGATGGTTCGCAAGGATTTCTCACAGCATTGGCCCATAGATATCAAATTTAAGCCGCGTTATTCGAGGACGAATAGCCCGCTTGCCAATGCAGTTAAGGCACTCCATGAATAAATTAACCTCAGATACCATCGAGGGTACTACACATTGCCAAATTTTTGTCGAAGCGGCTCACAGCGGCTCTGCGATTGTTTTGCAACCCGAATATGCCAGTCCGGAAGAAGCGATCGGATCGATCTCAACAGAGTTGCTTAAGTCTGGTAAGAGTCTGACATTCAAAGAGATCCAGCTGATTCTGATTGTCAGAATGCGGCTGTCGTCTGGAGAGATTCAGCAGGCAATTTTACGCGAGGCGTTGATGCTGGTAACGAACAAATCGGTATGCTAACCGTGGCCGCGCCGATCAGACCTACGTTTATTAGACATAGTTAACTCCAGGTTAACTATGTCTTCCTCGCACGTGTTTTAACTACCTTATTTAGCCAGCAACTCTCTACGCACAATCTCTGCGCCTGCGCTTAACGCATTGAGCTTGCCTCTTGCAACGCGACGAGACAACGGCGTCATACCGCAGTTGGTGCAGGGATAGAGCTTGTCGGCGTCAACAAACTGAAGCGCCTTGCGCAGCGTATCGGCAACCTGCTCCGGTGTCTCAATGGTATTGGTTGCCACATCAATCGCCCCAATCATCACTTTTTTGCCGCGAATAAGCTCGATGAGCTCCATCGGCACATGAGAGTTTTGACACTCCAGGGAGACGATATCGATGTTAGATTTTTGCAGCTTAGGGAAGATCTCTTCATATTGACGCCACTCGGAGCCCAGCGTTTTTTTCCAGTCGGTATTGGCTTTGATGCCGTAGCCATAGCAGATATGCACGGCGGTTTCGCATTGCAGCCCTTCAATGGCCCTCTCTAACGCCGCAATGCCCCAGTCATTGACCTCATCAAAAAAGACGTTAAACGCGGGCTCATCAAACTGGATAATATCCACCCCTGCCGCTTCCAGCTCTTTCGCTTCCTGATTAAGAATTTTGGCGAACTCCCAGGCCAGCTTTTCACGGCTTTTGTAGTGGCCGTCATAGAGCGTATCGATCATTGTCATCGGCCCCGGCAAGGCCCATTTAATCGGCCGATCGGTCTGCTGACGTAAGAATTTAGCATCCTCAACGAACACCGGCTTTTGGCGACTTACCTCACCCACCACGGACGGTACGCTGGCATCATAGCGATTACGGATCTTAACGATCTCGCGTTTCTCAAAATCAACGCCGCTAAGGTGCTCAATAAACGTCGTGACAAAATGCTGGCGGGTTTGCTCGCCGTCGCTGACGATATCAATCCCCGCCTGCTCTTGCTCTTGTAGCCCCAACCGCAGCGCATCCTGCTTGCCCTCGATCAGCTCGTCACCCTCTAATTTCCAGGGGGACCACAGGGTCTCAGGTTGTGCGAGCCAGGCCGGTTTGGGCAAGCTGCCCGCGGTAGAAGTGGGTAATAATTTTTTCATAGCAGGTGACCTTATATTTATCGTTAATCAAAGAACGGAGTGAGCAGACCATTGCTCTAGCAGGCTTTGGTAAGGTTTGATGAAGTGCTCTTCGGTAAACCGTCCCTGCTCAATCGCTAACCTGCTGCGTTCTTCTCGATCGTAAACAATTTGCGTAAGCGAATAGTCCCGATAGTTCAGGCTGGGCTGATAGATATTTCCTGCCGCTGAGTTAGCGTTATAGATCTCCGGCCGGTAAATCTTCTGGAATGTCTCCATCGTGCTGATGGTGCTGATAAGCTCCAGATCGCTGTAGTCACGCAGCAGATCGCCTGCAAAATAGAACGCCAGCGGCGCAACACTACCCTGTGGCATAAAAAAGCGTACCTGTAGCCCCATTTTGGCAAAATAGCGATCGGTCAGGGAGGCGCTGTCCTGCTGATACTCAATGCCCAGTACGGGATGCTGATTGCCCGTCCGCTGATAGACGTTTTTACTCGATACGCTTAAGCAGATAACCGGCGCTTTCGTAAATTTCTCTTTGTAGCAATCTGATTCAACAAACCGCTTAAATATATTGCCGTGCAGGTCGCCAAAGTTATCCGGCGTGCTAAATCCCGCACCGTTTTTGTTATGCTCGGACAGCAGGACGCTAAAATCATAGTCGCGAACGTAAGACGAGAAATTATTGCCTACGATCCCTTCAAAGCGCGCATCCGTTTTACGATCGACAATCGTGGTTTTCAACACTTCAATTACCGGAAAAGCGTTGCGCTTGCCTGCAACCGCAATATTCATTTCAACGGAGATGATGTCCAGCTCAACGGCGTAGCGATCGCTTTTGGGATTGTCCCAATGTGCCAGGGCATTGAATCGATTGTCAATCATCGTTAAGGCATTGCGCAAATTATCCTGGCGTTTCTCACCTCTCGCTAAATTAGCAAAATTGGTAGTGATACGCGTGCTCTCCGAGGGATTATAATTCTCGTCGAAGCGAAGGCTCTTCACGTTAAATGTAATCGCATTATTCATCGTAGTCTGTATGATCTATTGTTAATAACATGATCACTTTATGCCTGAGTCACTGCGTGAGTAAAAGTGATTTAATTTCATTCAACATGAAGAACTTTCACGATCGCCATGCGAGCCTGCGTATTTTTCATCAGGCAAGCTTGATGAGCACCACGCCTGCGGTTAGCAAGGCTACACCCAGCCAGCCGGTTCGGTTCAGCCGCTGACCAAACAGTACCCATCCTGCTGCCACGGTAGCGACCAGGCCAAAACTGCCCCATAGCGCATAAGCGACGGAGAGATCGATACCCTTTACCGCCTGCGATAGGGCACTAAACGCGGCCAGCACGGCGACAAGGGACAGCATGCCGTGCAGAGGCCGACGGAAGCCATTGGAGTATTTAAGGGCGATGTTGGCAACGATCTCTAAACCAATCGCCAGCGCCAGCCAGGCAATATGCACCATATTAAACGTAGTCATGCTGCTGCTCCTTGCGTGCCAGCGTGCCGGATTTGATCAGCGCAACGCCTGTTACCAGAGTGAGTAAGCCTACGACTTTCATCGCCGATAAGGTTTCATCGAACAGCATCACGCTAAACAGCGTAATTAATAAAATACCCAAGCCCTCCCAGATGGCATAGGCAACGCCCAGGGCAATACGTTTTACGGCAAACGACAGGAAAATATACGACAGGGCGATCATCACCAGCATAAAAATAAATCCTGCCTTGTCATCGTTGACGCTGGCCCATTTCATCGACAGCGTGCCGGTTATTTCAGCCACGATGGCCAGGGCTAATAAAATCCAATAGCGCATGATTTCTCTCCTTAATGAGAAACAGATATCCGCCACGCAAAAATAAGCGTGTTAGCAGAGTAAAATTAAATTTTGAGTAAAAGGAGAGAGCGGAACTATAGCGCAGAGCGCCAGTGCTGGTCGCAGATCGAACAGTGGGATTCGGTGTGAAGGCAGGAGCGAATAATCATTATGGGTGCGAACATCTTGTTCATAATTTTACAACTTATCCACGTTGTTGCTTTTCCTCAGTGTGGATGAAAAATTGTCCTCGGTAGTTAAACACGGCCTTATTCTGGCATAATCCCACTCTGTTTATCGGGATTTTTTCATTTCTTTACGCAGCTGCTAAATAAGACCCGTGCCTTTAACAGAGAAATTCAAGCCCGCCGCTGGCGGGCTCGCTATTAACGCTCCCAGTAGGATTCTTCCAGGCTATCTTCCCGCTCCGGCAGGCCCCGCGTCAGACGCGGCGAGTGCTGGTTCAGTACCTGGTAGCTAACGCGGTTAGCGTACTTACACACCTGAGCCAGCGATGAGTAGGTCAGCCAGGTGTAGTTATGCTTGCTGGAGTTGGGCACGTTACTGCGGTGGAAATTATTGGCAGTGATATCGTGCAGCAGCGCGGCCAGTGCGCCATCACCCGCGCCGTTGGTATTCATGATCTTTTCCGGCCCGCCCATGTACGGGGCAATATGGGAGAAGATACGCAGCGGCTGTTCACAGTCCTGGTGACGCATCGCCCGGCTAAACTCGTACTGGTTAAACTCGGCGATGGCTCCCGGCAGCAGCGGATGCTGGGTTTTACGCTTCGCCGACTCCTCGGTAAAGCCTGCCATGTACAGCCCGACCGGACCGGCGGTGCAGAGCACCAGGTCAACCCAGTCCAGCGCCTTATCGCAGGCCAGCAGCGGGTCGCTCAGCCCGGTCAGCGCCTCGGCCTCCTCCTCGTTCATCGCGAGGATCGAGACGTTTTCCTTGAGGAAATCGCGCCACCACTCAGGGTTATCGGCAATCACGTACTTGGTGCCAAGGGTCAGCACTACCGGCACGTTATGCTTTTTGGCGTACTCTACCGCTTTCATGGTCGCCTCACGCATCGGCTCGCCTGGCTTGCAGCGCACCAGATAAGAGGAGAGCACCAGCGCGGAGGCGCCGGCAATCACCGACTCGGGAATACTCTCCGGGCGTAGCTGGTTCATATAGCCAGGGCTAATAGCAAAGGTGCGCTCCCCCGCCTCACCCACCAGCGTAAAGCAGCGGCCAATCGGCCCGTCAACGCCCTGCAGATAGTTAAGGTCGGTACGGCTGGAGGTATTACAGAGGTAGCGGTAGGCGTAGCCGCCGATTTCGACGTTGCTGCACATTACGCCCAGCAGCACCGAGCGGTCATCCGCCAGCACGGAGTAGTTGTGCATGGTGTTGCCGATAGTGCCGCCAGCAAACTGGTGGGTGATGAGGTTGTCGCGAACCAACTCTTTGTAGAGCGCATCGGCGGCCTCGTCGCTGATGATCAGCGAGTGCCCGACGCTGAGGGCATAGCGCTCGATAAACGCATCGTCCACTTTGGCTTCAATATCCACCAGCGTCTGATCGATACCGACCACCCATGAGGCATTGGCATCGCTCTCCGGTTGGCTCTGTTGCAGAAGCGGATCGCGGGCGTTAACAGGAAAATAGTGTTTGGATTTGCGTTTACCGGGAAATTTCATGCACGTTTGCTACGAATGACCAATTGGGCCGGGAATGGTAGCACACTCCCGGCACCGCGCGCGATTAGCGGTAAGGAGCCGTCAGGTCCAGCATCATGTCGATATGATCGGCAGAATCATTAAGCGCAGGAATATATTCATATTTCTCCCCGCCCGCTTCGAGGAAAAATTCCCGGTTCTGCACCGCAATCTCCTCCAGCGTCTCCAGACAGTCAGAGGAGAAGCCCGGACAGATGACCTGAATATGCTTCACCCCTTTCTCGCCAAGCATCTTCAGCGTTTCGTCGGTATAGGGGGTCAGCCACGGCTCGCGGCCAAAGCGCGACTGGAAGGTCATCATCACCTTCTCCGGCGGCACGCCGAGGGCCGAAACCAGCTCGCGGGTGGTATCGCGGCAGCGCTGGGGATAGACGTCGCCCTCTTCCGCATAGCGCTGGGGAATGCCGTGATAGGAGAGCAGGAGCAGATCCGGCTCGCCGTGGCGGGCAAAGGAGGCGCGCACGCTGTTAGCCAGCGCGTCAATGTACGACCGGTTGTCGGCATAGTCGCGGATCAATGAGATACCGGGAATGCTGCGCTTACGTTGCAGAATACGCCCCAGCTCGTCCCAGACCGCGGCCACGGTTGAGCAGGAGTACTGCGGATAGAGCGGCAGAACCACAATGTGCTCTACGTCCTGAGAGATCAGCTCATCTACCGCGCTCTCCAGCGAGGGTGAGCCGTAGCTCATCCCCAGCGCCACCGGCACGTCAGCCAGTCGGGCAGCCAACGCCCGCTGCTGGCGACGGCTGTAGACCATCAGCGGCGAGCCCTCCTCCATCCACACGGATTGATAGAGCTTCGCCACGCGCGGAGAACGAATCGGCAGGATCACGCCGCGCAGCAACGGCCACCACAGCAGGCGCGGCGTATCCACTACGCGTCGATCGCTTAAAAACTGGCGAAGATAGCGTTTGACCGCTGCGGGGGTGGGAGCATCGGGTGTGCCCAGATTCGCCAGCAGGATGCCGGTTTTCGCGTGACTCATTCGCGCCTCGTATTCATTTAAGCCTGAGAAAGTTAACTGAGAGAATTGTAACTGAAACGGGCGTAAACGAAACCCATTGCTGCGAAAGGGAAAAGCTTGGGGGGAGATGGGGAAGAGCATCCCCGGCGCAGGCACCGGGGAAAGCAGGATTAACCGAGGGCTCTTAGCCGAGAGACCTTAACCAAGAATGGTTTCCAGCTCGGCGCGAACGGCGCTAACGGCTTGGGTGCCATCAACCTTCGCGTACTTGGTATGGCCAGCTTCGGCTTCTTTCTGGTAGTAGCCGATCAGCGGCGCGGTCAGCTGATGGTACTCTACCAGGCGCTTACGCACGGTCTCTTCCTGATCGTCTTTACGGGTGCTCAGCTCTTCGCCGGTCACGTCGTCTTTACCTTCCACCTTCGGCGGATTGTATTTGATGTGGTAGACGCGGCCAGAGGCAGCGTGAACGCGACGGCCTACGATACGATCGACGATCAGATCGTCCGGCACATCGAACTCCAGCACGTAATCAACGTTGATACCGGCTTCCTTCATTGCGTCAGCCTGAGGAATAGTGCGCGGGAAACCGTCCAGCAGGAAGCCGTTACGGCAATCTTCCTGGGCGATACGCTCTTTTACCAGCGCGATAACCAGCTCGTCAGTCACCAGCTTGCCAGCATCCATGATGTCTTTAGCCTGTTTGCCCAGCTCGCTGCCGGATTTAACCGCGGCGCGAAGCATGTCACCGGTGGAGATCTGCGGAATACCGTATTTCTCCATGATGAACTGAGCCTGAGTGCCTTTACCTGCGCCCGGAGCGCCGAGCAAAATGATACGCATTGCGTAATTCCTCTACGTTTTGAATTTTTATACCCAGATAATTGATGACAGGTATACAACGTTGTTTGAAGCGAAAACCATACCACTAAAGTCAGTATCACCACAAGGAAGCGAGGCTTATGCAGGCGGGTTCGGCGGGAAGTTGAGCAGCTGAATCGTTCCCCCTTACCGGGGGCAAGAGGGAACGGTGTATAGAGCGATTAAGAAACCAGCAGCTGGTTCATGCGGCGGATAAACTGGTTCGGATCTTCCAGCGTGCCGCGCTCGGCAAACAGGGCCTGATCCAGCAGCAGTTCAATCCATGCTTTGAACTGGGCTTCGTCCTGAATATCGGCGGTGCGCTTCACCAGAACGTGGTCCGGGTTAAGTTCGAAGATGTACTTCACATCCGGCACGGCCTGGCCCGCAGCGGCAAACAGCTTCGCCATCTGGGTGCTCATTTCGTCGTTGTCGGTTGTGACGATCGCCGGCGTATCGGTCAGGCGATGAGTAAAGCGTACCTCTTTCACGCGGTCACCCAGCAGGGTTTTCACACGCTCAACGAACGGCTCCAGGGCTTTCTCGGCCTCTTTCGCGCTTTCGTCTACCTCGTCGTTCAGCTTATCCAGCGACTCATCGGCTTTTGCCACCGACTGGAAGGACTTGCCGTCGAACTCGGTGAGGTAGCTCATCATCCACTCGTCGATGCGATCGGAGAGCAGCAGCACTTCGATGCCTTTCTTACGCAGCAGCTCCAGGTGCGGGCTGCTCTTCGCAGCGGCGTAGCTGTCAGCAGTGATGTAGTAGATCTTCTCCTGGCCCTCTTTCATGCGGGAGACGTAGTCCGCCAGCGCCACCGTCTGCTCGGCAGAGTCGGTATGGGTAGAGGCAAAGCGCAGCAGTTTGGCAATCGCCTCCTGGTTTGCGCTATCTTCCGCCGGGCCCTCTTTCAACACCAGGCCGAACTGTTTCCAGAAGCCCTGATATTTCTCGGCATCATCTTTTGCCAGCTTCTCAAGCATCTGCAGCGCACGTTTGGTCAGGGCGCTACGCAGGTTGCGAGTAACGGAGCTGTCCTGCAGAATTTCACGGGAGACGTTCAGCGGCAGATCGTTGGAGTCAATCAGGCCACGCACAAAGCGCAGGTAGTTCGGCATGAACTGCTCGGCCTCGTCCATGATGAAGACGCGCTGTACGTAGAGCTTCAGGCCGTGCTTGTGATCGCGGTTCCACATATCCCACGGTGCCTGGGCCGGAATGTAGAGCAGGCTGGTGTACTCCTGCTTGCCCTCTACGCGGTTGTGGCTCCAGGCCAGCGGATCGGTAAAGTCGTGGGCAATATGCTTATAGAACTCTTTGTATTCGTCATCGCTGATTTCGGACTTGCTGCGCGTCCAGAGCGCCTGGGCCTTGTTGATCTTCTCCCAGCTGATGACGGTTTCGCCATCCTGCTCGTCGTGCTTCTCGATCTCTACCGGCAGCGCGATATGGTCGGAGTATTTGCTGATGATCGAGCGTACGCGCCAGTCGTTGAGGAAGTCATCTTCGCCTTCACGCAGGTGCAGGGTAATTTCGGTCCCGCGATCCTCTTTGGTGATATCGGCAACGGTGTAGTCGCCCTCGCCTGCGGACTCCCAGAACACGCCGTTCTCTGCGCTGTCGCCCGCCGCACGGGTGCGCACGGTGACTTTATCGGCAACAATAAACGCCGAGTAGAAGCCCACACCGAACTGGCCGATCAGCTGGCTATCTTTTGCCTGGTCGGAGCCCATCGACTGGAGAAATGCTTTGGTGCCGGACTTAGCAATCGTACCCAGATGGTCAATCACTTCGTCGCGGTTCATACCAATACCGTTGTCGGCAATGGTCAGAGTACGCTTCTCTTTATCAAAGGAGACGCGCACGCGTAGCTCACCGTCACCCTCGTACAGCTCGGGTTTTGACAACGCACGGAAACGCAGCTTGTCTGCCGCATCCGAGGCGTTAGAGATAAGCTCACGCAGGAAGATCTCTTTGTTGGAGTAGAGAGAATGGATCATCAGATGCAGAAGCTGTTTTACTTCTGACTGGAAGCCGCGTGTTTCTTGTCCTTTCATCGAAAAAATACCTCAACAATGCCATTTGGTGTTGAGGGGAAAATGGGGATAAGACAACAGGATTTCAAGCGGGGGCAGAAAAATGCCCCCGTTTTTTTTACGAAATGCGGATCTTATGGCGTCCCGCCAGCGAGTGGGAGAGCGTGGTACCGTCGACCATCTCCAGCTCGCCGCCTACCGGTACACCGTGGGCGATGCGGCTGGCGTCAACGCCATACTGCCCGCACAGCTCGGCGATGTAGTTGGCGGTCGCCTCCCCTTCCACCGTGGGATTGGTGGCGAGGATCACCTCTTTCAGTTGCTCACGCTCCAGGCGCTGCTCCAGCCGATCGAGGCCGATATCGTTCGGGCCGATGCCGTCGAGCGGCGACAGGTGCCCCATCAGCACGAAGTAGCGGCCAGAGAACTGCCCGGTCTGCTCAATGGCGTAGATGTCCGCCGGACTCTCTACCACGCAGATCTGACCGTTCTCCTGGCGACGCGGGTTCGAGCAGATGTTACACACCTCCTGCTCGGTGAAGGTACGGCAGTCGGCGCAGTGACCAATCTCCGACATCGCCCGCGTCAGGGCCTGGGCAAGGCGCATCCCGCCGCTGCGATCGCGCTGCAGAAGCGTAAAGGCCATGCGCTGCGCCGATTTCGGGCCAACGCCCGGCAGGCAGCGCAGGGCTTCCATAAGCTGCGTCAGCAGCGGACTGGTCTGCATTAGAACGGCATCTTAAAGCCCGGCGGCAGCTGCATACCGGAGGAGACGCCTGCCATCTTCTCTTTCTGAGTCTCTTCAATACGGCGCGCCGCATCGTTGAAGGCCGCTGCAACGAGATCTTCCAGCATATCTTTGTCGTCTTCCAGCAGGCTTGGGTCGATCTCCACGCGACGGCAGTTGTGCGCGCCGTTGATGGTGACCTTCACCAGACCCGCACCGGATTCACCGGTGACTTCCAGCTTCGCAATCTCTTCCTGCATCTGCTGCATCTTTTCTTGCATCTGCTGGGCCTGTTTCATCAGGTTACCCAGACCGCCTTTACCACCAAACATAGGCTTCTCTCTTCATTCACGTTAAAAATGACAACCGTAAGTTAAACTTACGATCAAATAGGGCGAATGCTCTCTTCATCCAGATCCGCATCGAAAAACCGTTGCAGGGTCTGGATGTTGCTATCCGCAATAATCGACTCGCGCGCCTGCGCAAGCATCTCTTCGTAAATCGCCTGACGCCACTCCAACGGAGTGCGCATCGCGGGATTATCATCTTCAATGATAGACACTTCAACCGCTGAACCGTACAGGGTGTTAAGTGCCTCACCTAAAACTTTTAGCGTCCCGGGGGAGTTCAGGTGCCGCTGGGTAGTGCGCAGGTGCAGGCAGATACGGCTCCCCTCCTGCTCTTTCCAAGCGTTAAGCGCCACCTGTTCAACCAGTTTAGGCAGGCTGAGCCGACTGACCTCTGCCGCCCACGGATCGCGGGTGATGGCCTCTTCGGCAAGCTTTTGCGCCAACTCCGGCGTCCGCTCATGCTCAAGGGCTTTCTTCAGCGCCTTCGGCGTGGCGACCACCTCTTTTACCTCTTCGGTAACCAGGGTGGTCTTCCAGCGGTAGGCCTCTTTTTTTACCGGCGCTTGCTCTTGGGCGGCAGCAGCCGGGCGCGTCTGGATGCGCTCGGTGACCGATGCCAGCCGCTCAAGCGCAGCGTTATTCACCGGCCGCGTGCGGGTTGCCGCTGCCGGTTCACTCTTTTTTGCTTTGGTCGCTCCCTGAGCACGTTGCAGCTGACTGCGGGCGGCCAGCACCTGGCTGGTGGTGTCCGACAGCGGCGCATCGCTACGCGGCGCAGCAGGGGGCGGCGATGGCGGCACCTGATCCGGCGTCAGCACCGCCGTCGGGGCAACGGGAGAGAAGTCCTGGGCTGGCACGCTCGGCTCCGGCAGCGGCATACGCGGATGGAACGCCAGCGCCCGTAGCAGGGTCATCTCTATGCCCATCCGCCGGTCCGGCGCAAACGGCAGCTCTTTGCGACCAATCAGCATTGTCTGGTAGTAGAGCTGGACGTCGCCCGGCGGCACGGTGCGCGCCAGCTCGCGCAGGCGCTGCTCAATAGCCGCCATATCGCTGCCGAGCGCGGAGGGCGAGAGCTGTACCATCGCGATGCGGTGCAACAGGGTCTGCATCTCAACCAGCAGCGCCTCCCACTCCACGCCGCGTGCGGCAGCCTCGTTAACCAGCGCCATCACCCGTTCGCCGTTGGCCTCCACCAGCGCCTCAATCAGCGACAGCGCCTGATCGTCATCCAGCGTGCCAAGCATCTGGCTCACCGCCTGGGCCGTGAGCTGGCCGTCGCCGCTGGCAATCGCCTGATCGGTCAGGCTAAGGGCGTCGCGCAGGCTGCCGTCGGCAGCGCGGGCTAGCAGTTGCAGGGCGCGCGGCTCGTGATGGATCTTCTCTTCGTCGAGAATGTGCTCAAGCTGCTGGCGGATCTGATCCACGTCCAGCGCCTTAAGATGAAACTGCAGGCAGCGGGAGAGGATGGTTACCGGCAGCTTCTGCGGATCGGTGGTCGCCAGCAGGAACTTAACGTGCGCCGGTGGCTCTTCAAGGGTCTTCAGCAGGGCGTTAAAGCTGTGGCGCGACAGCATATGCACTTCGTCTATCAGGTAGACTTTGAAGCGGCCACGGGCTGGCGCGTACTGGACGTTATCCAGCAGATCGCGGGTATCTTCAACTTTGGTACGCGAGGCGGCGTCGATCTCAATCAGATCGACAAAGCGCCCCTGCTCGATTTCACGGCAGTTGTCGCACACGCCGCAGGGCGTTGCGGTAATGCCGGACTCGCAGTTCAGCCCCTTCGCCAGCAAACGGGCAATAGAGGTCTTTCCGACGCCGCGGGTGCCGGAAAAGAGATACGCATGATGAATGCGTCCTAACGATAAGCCGTTCGCCAGTGCAGTCAGCACATGCTCCTGACCGACGACGTCAGCAAAAGTTTGTGGTCGCCACTTACGGGCTAAGACCTGATAACTCATGGGCAGGCTCTGGAACGCTGGAAGGTGGATATACGAGGGGCAATGCTATCACAGCCTCGCCCTAACAGCGAGACTGTGTACTGACGGATGGCAATCAGTGACCGGGGAACGGCACCAGGCTGTAACAGGTGATCCCCTGCTTCGCCAGACGCTCTTCGCCACCAATATCAAACAGATTGATAATAAAGGCAGCGTCGGTCACGTCACCACCCAGACGGCGGATCAGCTTCACGGTGGCTTCAATGGTGCCGCCGGTCGCCAGTAGATCGTCCACCACCAGCACTTTATCGCCCGGCTTGATGGCATCAACGTGGATCTCTAACTGGTCGGTGCCGTACTCCAGCTCATAGCTCTCGGCGATGGTTTCACGCGGCAGCTTGCGCGGCTTACGCACCGGCACAAAGCCAACGCCCAGCGCCAGGGCGACCGGGGCGCCAAACAGGAAGCCACGGGCTTCGGTACCCACCACTTTGGTAATGCCTGCGTCTTTGAAACGCGCGACCAGCAGTTCAATGCTGAGAGCATACGCTTTCGGATCTTCCAGCAAACTGGTGACATCCCGGAACAGGATCCCCGGTTTCGGATAGTCCTGAATGCTTTTAATGCTGTCTTTTAAATACTCAAGCTGCTGCGCAGTTGCTGTCATGGATTTTTTGCCTGCTAGAAACGGTCATACTCACTGCACGCGTTGCAGGTTAATGTAACTATTGTTTAACATTTAACCAAACGTGCCCGTGCTCGAAAACGGTCGAATGTACTGGCAGAACGGGACAAATGCAATAAGCTTGAGTGCGCTTTACTGCTTTTGTTGCTTTTCATCAGCCGCCTTATCAACGACCGGGATTCGCCACATAAATATCAGCAGGCAGGCGAGGATCGCCAGCAGCAGAAAACGGACCCACATCAGCTTAACCAGCCAAAGTGAAATCGCGAACGTCAGGAGGATAATGACGATGGCGCGGGGTTTGGCGCCGGGGGGCATTGCACGGTACTGCTGCCAGTGGCGAAGATAGCCACCAAACCAGGAGCGATAGAGCAGCCAGGCGTGAAAACGAGGAGAGGATCGGGCAAAGCACCAGGCGGCTAACAGAATAAAGGGCGTGGTGGGCAATACCGGCAGCACGACGCCGAGCGTGCCGAGCGCAACCGCCAGCCAGCCGATGATAATTAACAGAGTACGTTGCATAATAGGATCGTTATCGGGCTTTTTGGCTAATGTAGCATAGCCCTGATGAATACAGGGGAGAGATTGTTGAAAACGGCTTTGCTTTTAGATTCACTGGAAAAACAGCTCGCGTCCCTGCGTGAGCGGGCTGCACCGCTGGCGCACCACGCGACCGTCAGCGCACGCTTTGACCGCCATCTGTTTCAAACCCGCAGCACGTTAATGCGCGCCTGCCTGGACGAGGTTGACCATAATCTCGCAGCGCTGCGCCACGCGGTGGATGCCGGACAGCTGCCGCAGGTGGCATGGCTGGCGGAACATCTCTCGTCACAGCTCGCCGCCCTTAACCGGGAAACGGCCACCTGGTCGCTACGGGAGTGGGACAGCGCCTCGCCGGGGGTGACTAAATGGCAGCGCAAGCGGCTACAGCATCAGCAGTACGAGCGCCGCCTGCAGGAGATGAAACGGGCCCGCGAGCTGCTGCTCGCCAGAGCTACCGGTTTTGAAGAGCAGCAAACGCTACAGCGCGACGTCGTGGCGCTCGAAGGCAGGCTGGCACGCTGTCGCAGCGCGCTGGCGCGGATTGAGAACGTACTGGCCCGGTTAACACGCTAGGGAATAACAGGAGTGAATATGTCGCTGGAAAATGCGCCGGAAGAGGTCAAGCTGGCGGTGGATCTGATTATGCTGCTGGAAGAGCACGCCATTGCGCCGGAAACCGTGCTGAAAGCGCTGGAGATAGTAAAGCGGGACTTTGAGAAAAAAGTCCCGCTGCAGGATACGCGTTCTTAAACCCTGTCAGGCGATAGCAGGCGCGCTATTGTCGTCGTTCAGGTCGCGTTTTACCTCGGTCAGCTCTTCACCTTTCGCATTGCGCAGGTGCACTTCCAGCTGATTGAACGCAATGTTGATGCCGTTCTCGCGGCACAGCCGATCGATGGTACGGTTCAGTTCATCCACGGTGTAGCTGCGATCCCGCAGCTCACGTACGTAGAGGCGCAGCTCGTGATCCAGCGTGCTCGGGCCAAAGGTCGTAAAGAAGACCGCCGGTTCCGGATCGTGCATCACCTTCGGATGATCCATCGCCGCCTTCAGCAGCACCGCCTTCACCTTATCGAGATCGGAGCCGTAAGCTACCCCAAGACGCACCACCACGCGGGTAATGGTATCGGAGAGCGACCAGTTGATCAGGCGCTCAGTCACAAAGGCTTTGTTCGGGATGATCACCTCTTTGCGGTCAAAGTCGGTGATGGTGGTAGCACGGATACGGATCTTGTTAACCGTCCCGGAGAAAGTGCCGATGGTCACCGTATCGCCGATGCGCACCGGGCGCTCAAACAGGATAATAATACCGGCGACGAAGTTACCGAATATCTCCTGTAAGCCAAAACCAAGACCGACCGACAGCGCCGCCGCCAGCCACTGGAGTTTGTCCCACGATACGCCCAGCGAGCCAAATACCATCATCGCACCAGCAGCGATAATCACATAGTTAAGGATGGTGGTGATGGCGTAAGAGGCCCCCTGGCGCATCTTCAGGCGCGAAAGCACCAGCACCTCCAACAGCCCCGGCAGGTTGCGGATCAGCGCCCAGGCCACCGTCGCCGCAATGAGCGCAAACAGCAGGCTGCCCATGGTGACGCTTTTCACCACGTTGGCCCCCGCCTCCGTGCCGTTGTAGTGCCAGAGCGTAATGCTGTCGAGATAGGCAAACACGGTGATCAGATCGGACCAAATTGCCCAGAAGACGAGGCCAAATAGCGCCACCATCACCAGCATGGTAATACGCAGCGTCTGCTGGTTGACCTGCTCAAGGGCGATGGTCGGCTCCTCCTGCGGCTCCGCACCCTCTGCTCCCTCTTTCACCAGGTTCTGCCGACGGGCCAGCGCACGACGGTAGGCGATACGGCGAGCCGCCACGCTAAGCCCGCGCAGCACCGTCTGGTAGAGCAGGTTCCAGACAATCACCAGGTAGACGGTCTCAATCCAGCGGCCAGAGAGGCGCAGCGTGGTGTAGAAGTAGCCCGTCGCCGTCAGCACCATCAGCGCCACCGGCACAATGGAGAGTACCGTCACGGTCAGCAGGCGCAGGGCATGGGACTCCTTATCACGCCAGCTGTCGCGGCACATCGGCCACACCAGAGCGCTGATCACCAGCAGGTTAAGGAAGATCACAATCTGCCCGGTGACGTCGTCCATCAGATGCAGCGGCGACAGCTCGGAGACCACCGACCAGAAGTGCAGCGGCAGCAGAGCCAGGCTGACGCGGACGATCTGCCGACGCCAGTGGCTGGTCAACTGCGGCGGCATGCCGAAGTGGGTTACCGCCACGCCGTCTTTCTCCAGCACCTTCCAGCACACGCCGAACACCAGCCAGAAAAGCGCCAGCTTTTTACTGAAGGCCCACAGCAGCTCGCTAATATTGAGCTGCATGGTGAGCAGGATCAGCCCCGCCGCCAGGATCAGCAGACAGACCGGCAGAGCGCGGATCAGGTCGATGAGGATCGCCTTTGGCGTGTGCCCCTGACTGTCGTTACGCAGCTGGCCCACCTCGTCCGCCAGGCGAGCCTGGTACTGCTTCAGCCAGCCCAGACGCCAGCGGATCAGGCCCGCAATCAGCAGCAGCGGCAGCCCGGCCAGAAACGCAATGGCGACCGCAGGCCAGGCTTTCTCCCAGTTCACGGTGATTTTCATGGTGCGGAACTGCTCTTTAACCGCCTGCGGGAAGGCCTTGATCCACTCCCAGTCCATCGGTTTGTTGCTGTTCACCCAGAAGATCTGCTGGGTCAGCACCTCTTGCAAGCTCGTTGACACGCTCATCAGCTGTTGCTGGTTAACCTGCAGGTTGATGGCCATCATCAGCTGGTTGCCGAGCTGCTTATTGAGCTGGTCAAGCAGTTCACGGCGCATATCGACGACCTGTAGCAGCGCATCATGCACCTCGTCGTTTACCTCGCTGGCGTGCCCCTCCTCCAGCTTGCCGACGAAGGCGTCGCTCTGGAACAGGGCATCGCGTTGCTGGTTAATCTCAAACTGCTCAAGACGCAGGTCGGCGATGCGGTTGGTCATATCCGCCAGCTCGTCGGCGGAGGGCAGCGTCTGCTGCTGCTGGTAGAGAATGCGCGACAGCAGCAGGCTCCCTTTCAGCACCGAGATCTGCTCTTTGATATTGCGCTCGGACTGCAGGGCGCGATCGAGCCAGTTTTTAACTTTGATATTCTGCTGAACCAGCGCGTTACCGTTTTCCGTGGCGTCGATCAGCCGCTGGCTGAGCTGGTGGTTGAGCTCCAGCTCCTGCTTCACCAGCGGGTTGGCCTGGATACGCGCGGTTTCGTCCGGCGTGACGGCCTCCTGGGCGGTTTTTTCCGTCAGCGTCAGGCGCTTGCTGTTGACCGCCTCCTGCAGAAGCTGGAGCTGATGCTCCAGGCGGTTGCTGTTGGCCGTGACGTAGTCGCGCTGCTTTTGCAGGGTATCCTGCAGGGTGGTGTTGCCCTCAAGGCTTTTACGCTGCTGGTCAATCTCGGCATTCAGCAGCGCCTGCTGGGCCAGCAGCAGCGTCTGCTGAGTCGGCCGCAGCGCGCCCTCCCCTGCCCCGGTACCGTTCAGGCGGTTACGGATCTGCTGAAGCTGCTGCGAGGCGGCGTACATGGCGTTCTGCACACGCTCCGGCTGGGTTTGCAGCGCCACCAGCTGGCTGTTGTAGGTCGCCAGATCGTTCTGCGCGGTCTGGAGATTGTCCAGCAGCTGCGAGACCCGCGACTCCAGCTGGCGCAGCGAGAGCGTCGCCAGGGTTTTGCGCGTTTCATCATCGTTGTCTTTATCGCTGAGCGCGTTAAGCCCCTCCGTCGCCTCGCGCATCTTATCCGGTGCCTGGGCAACCTTCTGGCGAAGCTGGGTGGTCTCCTGCTTGACCCGCTCGATCTTGTCGAGGGTATCCAGGGTTTGGGTCAGATCGTCAATGACGAGCTTGTCCTGTGGCGTATGGTCTTTTTGCTTATTTAGCGCATCAAGCTGGCTTTGCACCTCTGCACGGGTAGGCAGATCGTTACTGGCACGGGCGTACGACGCCGTCGTAAACAGGCTTACGATAAGCACCAGCACCATGGCAAAAGCGGAGAGCGGATTTTGCGAGCGTATGGAGTGCAGCATAATTTTTAGATGAATGGTTTCTTTACGGGAAAGCGGGCCGGGACTGACCACGCGCAGAGAATATCACGCCCGTCTGGGACAACATAGCAATGCGCATAGCCTCCAGGATATTTCCTGGCGTTATGCAGGAAAATCAGGCGTTGAGCAGGCCTGGCGTTGCCCGCATGGTCGGACAGAGCTGGAACATCTCCAGCAGGATAGCGACGTAGTCACGCGCCTCTTTTTTAAGATCAAACGTTTGTGGCGAGAAGAGCCAGTTTTCCATAATGCCGGAGATGTAGCTGCGCATCAAAATGGCGGCCCGACGGGTGAGCAAATTAGCAGGCAACATTTTCGCTTGAATACAGTGGCTGAGGGTCTGTTCAATACGATCGTAACTTTCGAGGCATAAATTACGCTGAGCCTGTTGCACTATGGCCATTTCGCCGACAAACTCACACTTGTGGAAAATGATCTCCATCATTAACCGGCGACGCTCTTCGACAACGGTTGCTTCAAGGATATAGACCAGTAGTTCGCGCAAAACTGAGAGTGGATCGTCAGGGAATTTTGCCTGATACTCAAGCTCGAGATCGCCAATACTGGACTCTGACAGCTCCCAAATTTCACCAAATAAATCTGACTTATTTTTGAAGTGCCAATAGATTGCGCCACGCGTGACACCCGCAGCCTGCGCAATGTCTGCCAGAGACGTCTTGGAGACGCCGTGCGTTGAAAACAGCCGCATGGCGACATCTAAAATATGCTGACGCGTCTCCAGAGCCTGTTGTTTGGTTTTTCGTGCCATATGTTGGTGATTTTATGGGAGTCAGATTTACATACATTTATGAATGTATGTACCATAGCATGACGATAATATAAACGCAGCAATGGGTTTGTGGGCGTTTGATCCACTGATCAATTTGAAATCGGACACTCGAGGTTTACCTATGAACAAAAACAGAGGATTTACCCCTCTGGCGGCCGTTCTGATGCTTTCGGGCAGCTTAGCGCTAACAGGATGTGATGATAAACCGGCTCAACAAGGTGCACAGCAAGCGCCAGAAGTGGGCATTGTGACACTCAAATCCGCACCTCTGCAGATGACCACTGAACTGCCAGGCCGCACCAGCGCGTATCGCGTGGCTGAAGTCAGACCGCAGGTTAGCGGCATCATTTTGAAACGTAACTTCACCGAGGGCAGCGACGTTGAAGCGGGTGTCTCGCTTTATCAAATCGATCCAGCCACCTATCAGGCTTCCTATGAGAGCGCAAAAGGCGATTTAGCGCGCGCCCAGGCCGCGGCAAATATTGCCCAGGTTACCCTTAAGCGCTACCAGAGCCTGATTGGTACTAAATACATCAGTCAGCAAGATTTCGATAACGCCCAAGCTGAAGCGCAGCAGGCTAACGCCTCGGTCGTGGCCGCAAAAGCCGCCGTCGAAACCGCGCGTATCAACCTGGCCTATACCAAAGTGACCTCCCCTATCAGCGGCCGCATTGGTAAGTCGTCGGTAACCGAAGGCGCGCTGGTGCAGACCGGCCAGACCAATGCGCTGGCGACCGTGCAGCAGCTCGATCCGATCTATGTCGACGTGACCCAGTCCAGCAACGATTACCTGCGCCTGAAGCAGGAGTTGGAGAAAGGCACCCTGAAGCAGGAGAACGGCAAAGCGAAAGTTGAGCTGCTCACCAACGACGGCGCGACCTTCCCGCAGACCGGTACCCTGGAGTTCTCTGACGTCACCGTGGATCAAACCACCGGCTCTATCACCCTGCGCGCTATCGTCCCTAACCCGGATCAGACGCTGCTGCCGGGCATGTTCGTTCGCGCCCGTCTGGAAGAGGGTCTGAACCCGAACGCGCTGCTGGTTCCTCAGCAGGGTATCACCCGCACGCCGCGCGGTGAGGCCTCTGCCATGGTCGTAGGCGAAGGCGATAAGGTTGAAGTCCGCCAGGTGCAGACCTCGCAGGCGATTGGCGATAAGTGGCTGGTCACCGGCGGCCTGAAAGATGGCGATCGCGTGATCGTCACCGGCCTGCAGAAAGTTCGGCCGGGCGCGCAGGTAAAAGTGCAAGAAGTAAATAGCGATCAGGCTTCTGACAAGAAAGAGCAAGCTGCAGCTGGCGCCCAGTCAGAACAAACGAAGTCTTAACTTAAACAGGAGCCGTTAAGACATGTCTAAGTTTTTTATCGATCGCCCCATCTTCGCATGGGTTATCGCGATCATTATCATGCTGGCGGGGGCGCTTTCGATCCTCAACTTGCCGGTAGCGCAATATCCTTCGATTGCGCCACCGGCGGTGACGGTCTCTGCAAACTACCCTGGCGCAGATGCGAAAACGGTGCAGGATACCGTGACGCAGGTTATCGAACAGAACATGAACGGTATCGATGGCCTGCTTTACATGTCCTCCACCAGCGACTCGTCTGGCTCGGTGCAGATCACGCTGACCTTTAACTCCGGTACCGATGCGGACATCGCGCAGGTTCAGGTGCAGAACAAACTGCAGCTGGCCATGCCGCTGCTGCCGCAGGAAGTACAGCAGCAGGGCGTCAGCGTTGAGAAGTCATCCAGCAGCTTCCTGATGGTGCTGGGGATGATCAACACCGATGGCTCGATGACCCAGGAAGATATCGCTGACTACGTGGGCGCAACGGTGAAAGATCCGGTTAGCCGTACCGCGGGCGTCGGTGACGTACAGCTGTTTGGTGCCCAGTATGCGATGCGTATCTGGATGGATCCGAACAAGCTGAACAACTTCCAGCTCACGCCGGTCGATGTAATCAACGCCATTAAGGCGCAGAACGCCCAGGTAGCCGCAGGTCAGCTCGGCGGCACGCCGCCGGTGAAAGGGCAGCAGCTGAACGCCTCGATTATCGCTCAGACCCGTCTCACCTCGACGGAAGAGTTTGGTAAGATCCTGCTGAAGGTAAACCCGGATGGCTCCCAGGTTCGCCTGCGTGACGTGGCAGAGATTGAGCTGGGCGGTGAGAACTACGACGTTATCGCTAAGTACAACGGTCAGCCCGCCTCTGGTCTGGGGATCAAACTGGCAACCGGTGCTAACGCGCTGGATACCGCGAATGCCGTACGTGCGACCATTGAGTCCCTGAAGCCGACCTTCCCGGCAGGCCTGAAGGTGGTCTACCCGTACGACACCACGCCGTTCGTTAAAATCTCCATTAACGAAGTGGTGAAAACGCTGGTCGAAGCGATCGTGCTGGTGTTCCTGGTGATGTACCTGTTCCTGCAAAACTTCCGTGCAACGCTGATCCCAACGATTGCCGTTCCGGTGGTATTGCTGGGTACCTTCGCCATCCTTGCCGCCTTCGGCTACTCGATAAACACCCTGACCATGTTTGGTATGGTGCTGGCTATCGGCCTGCTGGTTGATGACGCCATCGTGGTGGTAGAGAACGTCGAACGTGTTATGGCTGAAGAGGGGCTGTCTCCTAAAGAGGCCACGCGGAAATCGATGGGGCAGATTCAGGGCGCACTGGTGGGTATTGCCCTTGTGCTGTCAGCGGTATTTATCCCGATGGCCTTCTTCGGCGGCTCTACCGGTGCAATCTATCGTCAGTTCTCGATTACTATCGTTTCGGCGATGGTACTGTCGGTTATTGTCGCGCTGATCCTGACGCCAGCCCTCTGTGCCACCATGCTGAAGCCCATCGCCAAAGGCGACCACGGCGAAGGCAAAAAAGGCTTCTTCGGCTGGTTTAACCGCATGTTTGATAAGAGCACGCACCACTACACCGACAGCGTAGGCAATATTCTGCGCAGCACCGGTCGTTATCTGCTGCTCTATATCATCATCGTGGCGGGCATGGCGTTCCTGTTTGTCCGTCTGCCAAGCTCGTTCCTGCCAGATGAAGACCAGGGTGTGTTTTTAACCATGGCGCAGTTGCCAGCAGGGGCTACGCAGGAGCGTACGCAGAAGGTGCTCGATGAGGTCACCGACTACTACCTGAAAGACGAAAAAGCGAACGTGAACTCTGTGTTTAGCGTTAACGGCTTCGGCTTCTCGGGTCGCGGTCAGAACACCGGTATCGCGTTCGTCTCGTTGAAAAACTGGGAAGAGCGTGCGGGAGAAGAGAACAAGGTTCCGGCTATTGCAGGCCGCGCCAGCGCACGTTTCTCACAGATTAAAGATGCGATGGTCTTCGCCTTTAACCTGCCGGCGATTGTTGAGCTGGGTACGGCAACCGGCTTCGACTTCCAGCTGATTGACCAGGGCAACCTCGGTCATGACAAGCTGATGCAGGCGCGTAACCAGCTGCTCGGTGAGGTAGCCAAGCACCCTGATCTGCTGGTGGGCGTACGTCCTAACGGCCTGGAAGATACGCCGCAGTTCAAGATCGATATCGATCAGGAGAAAGCACAGGCGCTGGGCGTTTCCATTAGCGATATTAATACAACGCTGGGGACCGCCTGGGGTGGCAGCTACGTTAACGACTTCATCGACCGTGGTCGCGTGAAGAAGGTCTACGTTATGTCACAGGCTAAATACCGTATGCTGCCAAGCGATATCAATAACTGGTACGTGCGCGGTAGCGATGGTCAGATGGTTCCGTTCGCGGCCTTCTCCACGTCGCACTGGGAGTATGGTTCACCGCGTCTGGAGCGCTATAACGGTCTGCCGTCAATGGAGATCCTCGGTGAAGCGGGTCCCGGTAAGAGTACCGGTGAAGCGATGGATATGATGGAGCAGCTGGCGGGCACGCTGCCTGCGGGCGTGGGCTACGACTGGACGGGTATGTCCTACCAGGAGCGTCTCTCTGGTAACCAGGCCCCTGCCCTGTACGCTATCTCGCTGATCGTGGTCTTCCTCTGTCTGGCAGCGCTGTACGAGAGCTGGTCAATTCCGTTCTCGGTCATGCTGGTTGTTCCGCTCGGGGTTATCGGTGCACTGCTGGCGGCAACGTTCCGCGGGCTGGGCAACGACGTTTACTTCCAGGTGGGCCTGCTGACCACCATCGGCCTGTCGGCGAAGAACGCGATATTGATCGTTGAGTTCGCCAAGGATCTGATGGAGAAAGAGGGTAAAGGATTGATCGAGGCGACGCTTGAGGCAGTACGTATGCGTCTGCGTCCTATCCTGATGACCTCGCTGGCGTTTATCCTCGGTGTTATGCCGCTGGTTATCAGCACCGGGGCAGGCTCTGGCGCACAGAACGCCGTAGGTACTGGCGTAATGGGCGGGATGGTGACCGCAACCGTACTGGCCGTCTTCTTTGTTCCGGTGTTTTTTGTGGTGGTTCGCCGCCGCTTTAGCCGCAAATCTGAAGACGTGGAGCACAGCCATCCGGTTGAGCATCACTAATCCGCTCTGAAACCTGGAGTTTGTGAATCAAAAGGCCGCGCAAGCGGCCTTTTTCATTATTCCCCTGAAAATCATCATGAAGGCTTATTGTTTATTGCGTTAATTTCTGTAACAAATATAAGTCGCATAATTCTTAAGGCTTAAGGGATTATCTTAAGAAGTGAAGATATTCTTAATTAATAGTATAAGCGCCTTAACGTAAGACTATTCTTAGTGGGTAACATACAGGCAGGCATGGTTCAACCCTTTAGCCTGGTGAAAAACGAAAGCAAAAGATGATAATTGTAATTTTTCGTAATCGCTCCAGGAAATCTTTTTCAGAGTGACTTATAGTTAAATTGAGGCGTAAGAGCAGCTTACACGCCGACCTCAAGGAGGTATCCATCCCGAAACAGTGTTCCATGTGAAAAAAAAGCCACTTAGAAGGGGATACGTTATGGACGAATACTCGCCAAAAAGGCATGATGTCGCGCAGCTGAAATTTCTTTGCGAAACGTTGTACCATGATTGCCTGTCTAACCTTGAAGAGAGTCATCACGGCTGGGTTAACGACCCGACGTCAGCAATCAATTTGCAGCTAAACGAGCTGATTGAGCATATTGCGACCTTCGCACTTAATTATAAAATTAAGTATAATGAAGATAATAAACTGATCGCCCAGATCGACGAATACCTGGACGACACGTTCATGCTGTTCAGTAGCTATGGCATTAGCACAGAAGACTTGCAGAAATGGCGCAAATCCGGCAATCGCCTGTTTCGCTGTTTCGTTAATGTGAGCAAGGCTAACCCTGTTAGTCTGTCCTGTTAAAACTATTACAAATACATAGGTGAATTTATGTCTGATAAACCATTAACCAAAGTAGATTATTTGATGCGCCTGAGGCGCTGTCAGACAATTGACACGCTTGAACGCGTGATTGAGAAAAATAAATACGAACTGTCTGACAACGAGCTAACGGTCTTTTATTCCGCTGCCGATCATCGCCTGGCTGAACTGACCATGAATAAACTGTATGACAAAATCCCCTCCTCCGTGTGGAAGTTTGTTCGTTAGTCTGCGCACCGTGTCATAGCCATTTCTCGCCGCCTTTATCAGACGTGTTTTGATGGGTTTGAGCGCCGGGCTTTTGTCTTATAAAGTAATGTGATCTCAATCACATACTAAACTCAGCGCGATACTCTTTCAGGCTATCTCCATCCAGGATGTTCCTGTTACGTTTAACAGTGAGATAGCCATGAGTACAGAAAAGCAGAAAATGATTGCCGGACAACTCTACCGATCTGGCGATGAAACATTACGGGCAGATCGCCTGCGTGCCAGGGAGCTGCTGCACCAGTACAACCACTCCGGCCCTACCGAAAAGAGCGAACGGCGCGGCCTGCTTGCCGAACTGCTCGGTAAAAGCGGCAATGCCTATATCGAGCCGAACTTCCGCTGCGACTACGGCTACAACATTTTTCTCGGCAACGATTTTTATGCCAACTTTGACTGCGTGATGCTGGACGTCTGCCCTATCCATATTGGCGATAACTGTATGTTCGCCCCAGGGGTGCATATCTACACCGCCACCCATCCGCTTGATGCAACCGAACGTAACAGCGGATTAGAGTTCGGCGCGCCCGTGACCATTGGTAATAACGTCTGGGTCGGCGGTCGGGCCGTGATAAATCCGGGCGTGACCATTGGCAACAACGTGGTTATCGGCTCCGGCAGCGTGGTGATCCGCGATATCCCTGACGACGTGGTAGTGGCGGGAAACCCCGCACGGATTATTAAAAAGCTGCCAACGGCTTCGGCGTAACTGTTATGCTTTTTTGTTGTCTGGCTGTTACTTTTTTTTATCGGCGGGGATCGTAAAATAGGCTGTTTCACCTGCGTTTTGTCCGATCCCCAAAGGTAAAAAATGACAGAAATAGAGCGACTGCTTACCCAAACGATCAATGAGCTAAATATTCGCGAGAAGCGTGACAATCGGCCACGCTTCAGCATTAGCTTTATCCGCAACCATCCCTGGCTGTTTATCGGCATGTATGTTGGCTGGTTTGCTACCCTGGCGGTGATGCTCCAGTCCGAAACCTTAGCAGGCTCCGTCTGGCTGCTGGTGGTGCTTTTCGCCCTGCTGAACGGCTTCTTCTTTTTCGACGTCTACCCGCGCTACCGTTATGAGGATATCGACGTGCTCGATTTCCGCGTCTGCTATAACGGCGAGTGGTACAACACGCGCAATGTGCCGCCAGAGCTGATCGACGCCATTATGCAATCGCCTAAGGTAGATGCTGCGCAAAAGAGCCAGCTGCAGCAGATGGTGCAGAAAAAAGGCGAGCTTTCGTTTTACGACGTCTACTCCCTGACGAAGCCGAAAACCGGGCCGCACGCTCAGCCGCAGGTCGCTTCTTGAGCCAGTTGACATATCCAAAAAAAGTATTAGATTTAAGTTAACAGCGTTGCTTAGTGAGGTCGCTGTTAGGTAGTAAGAAGTAAATAGTAAGATGTAAGTAATGAATGCGATAAAGGCCACGAAGTATTGTTGTATGGGAGAGTCGGCGTAGCGTAAATCAGTTGCAAGCCTACCCGATGACGCTTTAAGGCCACGTAGTCAGTTTCTACAATCGCAGGGTGTGAACGAAATCGCGATGATGTAAGGCTCCGTTGTATGTTGTATGGGTTGTGAATTAAAACGTCATGTTTTGAATCGCAATGGAAGTAAGGCCACGCATCAAATAGTTGATATCGCGAAGGGTGTGTACTTGAGTACCGAGGTGAAGAACCTTAAACGTGTACATTTAAAGCAGTATCATAAGTAGTATCATGTAGTTAAGTTCCTTAATGTTAAACGCAATATCAGTAGTACCCTAAGAGCCCTGGCTTCTCAAGTCAGGGCTCTTATCATTTTGGCCCGCCGCAAGCCCACTCCCCCACCCCATCTGCCTTATGCTTTTTTCGCAAAAGCACGTGATCCTGCTCGGTCATAAATTAGAAAAGAAGGTTATTGGTTGAAAATAGGGCGTTAGGGCACTCTGCCAGAAAGCCACTATGAGGAGCCAGCCATGACCGCTACCCGCCTGCCCATTCTTGACCTGTCGCACTTTTCCAATCTCGATGCGCGTCCCGCTTTTCTGGAGCAGCTGCGTAATGCTGCACGAGATATCGGTTTCTTCTATCTGGTGAATCATGGCGTAGACGACGCCCTACAGCATGCCGTCCAGCAGGAGGCCCGCCGCTTCTTTGCCCTTTCCGATGCGGAGAAGCAACAGGTCGCCATGATCCACTCGCCCCATTTTCGCGGCTATAACCGTGCGGCCTCGGAGCTAACCCGCGGCCAGCCGGACTGGCGCGAACAGTTTGATATTGGCGCTGAACGTCCGGCGCTGAACGTGGCCGGGGACGATCCCCGCTGGCGACGTCTGCAGGGGCCGAACCTGTGGCCAGAGGCGCAGCCGACGCTGAAGCCTGCGCTGCTCGCCTGGCAAAAAGCGATGACCCGCATGGCCCTCAGCCTGCTGCGCGCCTTTGCCCAGGCGCTAAACCTGCCCGCCGACGCCTTTGATGCGCTGTACGGCGATAAACCCAACGAGCATATCAAGCTGATCCGCTACCCCGGCCAGCCAGCCACGGAGAGCCAGCAGGGCGTCGGCGCGCACAAGGACTCGGGTTTCCTCAGCTTCCTGCTCCAGGATGAGCAGAGAGGGTTGCAGGTTGAGGTCGCTCCGGGCCGCTGGCTCGATGCCGCCCCGCTGGCCGGAAGCTTTGTAGTGAACATTGGTGAGCTGCTGGAGCTGGCCACCAACGGCTATCTGCGCGCCACGGTACATCGGGTCGTCTCTCCCGCAGCTGGCCAGGAGCGGCTGTCGATCGCTTTCTTCCTCGGCGCACAGCTGAATGCGGTTGTACCGGTCTATGCCCTGCCCGAGCGGCTGGCCCAGGAGGCGCAGGGGCCAGAGAGCGACCCGCTCAATCCGCTGCTGCGCGACGTGGGCTGGAACTACCTCAAAGGACGACTGCGATCCCATCCGGACGTGGCCGAGCGTTACTACCGGGACGTGCTGCGCGAGCGCAGTGAGCAACTGATTGCCTGATTAAACCCATAGACATAACAATAAGGATAAAAATCATGAAACCTGCAGCATTTAAACTGGCCGGGCTGGCACTCTCTCTGTCTCTGGCATGGGGCTCTGCCCACGCGGAAGCATTACGTATCGCTGCCGACGCCGTGCCGCACGCGGAAATCCTGAACTACATTAAAACCTTTGATCCAAAGCTGGACATCAAGGTAGTGGAGCTGACCAGCGGCGTTAATGCCAACGAGCTGCTGGCTAACGGCGATGTTGACGCTAACTATTTCCAGCACGTTCCGTATCTCAAAGATCAGGAGAAAGCGCTGGGCAAAACCTTTGCCGTCGCGGCGACGGTGCACATTGAACCGCTGGGCATCTACTCGCGAAAATATAAAGATCTCAAGTCGATTCCAGACAACGCCACGGTGGCCGTACCGAACAACACCACCAACCTGAGCCGCTCCCTGTTCCTGCTGCAAAGCCAGGGGCTGATTAAGCTCAACGCGAAGTTCACCGATCCGGCCACCACCCTCGCCACGCCGAAGGACATTGCCGAGAATCCAAAACACATCAAAATTCTTGAGATTGAGTCCCCGCAGATCCCGCGCTCGCTGGACGACGTCGATCTGGCGGTCATTAACGGCAACTATGCGCTGGAGGCGGGCCTGACGCCGGCTAAAGATGCGCTGGGGCTGGAGAGCGCCGAGCATAATCCCTATGCCAATATTCTGGTGACCAACCCGGCGCTGGCTAACGATCCACGCATTAAGGAGCTGGCGAAGGATCTGACCTCGCCGCAGGTGGCCGAATTTATCCGTAAAAACTACAACGGCTCGGTTATTCCGGTCGCGCCGCAGTCATGATTGTGATTGAAGGGCTGAGTAAAACCTATGCCGGAGCAGGCCGACCGGCGCTGAACGACATCTCGTTAACCGTTCCCGAAGGGGCTATTTACGGCATTCTCGGGCGCAGCGGTGCGGGTAAAAGCACGCTGATCCGCTGCCTGAATCTGCTGGAGCGGCCAACCCATGGCCGTATCCTGGTCAACGGGCGCGACATTACCGGTTTCGATAAAGCCGCCCTGCGCGCGCACCGTCTGCAAACCGGCATGATTTTTCAGCACTTCAATCTGCTGCACGCTCGCAGCGTGGCGGACAACGTTGCCGTGCCGCTGGAGATCGCCGGCGTTGCCAAAGCGCAGCGCCGGGCGCGGGTCGATGAGCTGCTGCACCTGGTAGGGCTGAGCGATAAGGCGCAGGCCTTCCCTTCTCAGCTCTCCGGCGGGCAGAAGCAGCGCGTCGGTATCGCCCGGGCGTTGGCGGCGCGTCCGCAGGTGCTGCTCTGCGACGAAGCCACCAGCGCGCTGGATCCCGAGACCACGCAGTCGGTGCTGAGCCTGCTGGCGGATATCAACCGTCAGCTTGGCCTGACCATTGTGCTGATCACCCACCAGTTGGAGGTGGTAAAAAGCCTCTGCGATCATGCGGCGCTGCTGGAGAACGGCGAGCTGATTGAAAGCGGAAAGATTGCCGATCTGCTGGTCACACCGTGGTCGCGCCTGCGCCAGGCGCTGCTGCCCGATCCGCAGGCGGAACGTCTGTTTCTGCAACGACATGGCTTAAACGGGAGGCCGCTATGCGTAGCATGAGCTGGGAGGAACTCTGGCCGATGCTGCTAAACGGCACGCTGGAGACCGTCTACATGGTGGCGCTGGCCGCCTTTTTCACCGTGCTGATTGGCCTGCCCATCGGCGTTTTACTCTATATTTCACGGGCGAGCGGCCTGCTGCCGATGCCTAAAATCAATGCCGTGCTGGGGACGATAATTAATATTGGCCGCTCGCTGCCGTTTATCGTGCTGCTCATTGCCCTGATCCCCTTTACCCGGCTGCTGATTGGCACCACCCTGGGCAGCACCGCCGCCGTAGTGCCTATCACTATCGGCGCGTTTCCCTTCTTTGCCCGGCTGACGGAAAACGCGCTGGACGAGGTGGACTATGGCCGTATCGAGGCCATTCTGTCGATGGGGGGCAGCGTCTGGCACGTCATCGCCAAAGCGCTGCTGCCGGAGGCGCTACCCACCCTGCTAGCGGGGATCACCCTCACCATCGTCATGCTGATTGGCTTCTCGTCGATGGCGGGCGTCATTGGCGGCGGCGGGCTGGGAGATCTTGCTATTCGCTACGGCTACCAGCGCTTTAACGATCAGGTGATGGTGGGCACGGTGGTCATTCTGGTGGTGCTGGTGCAGGGGGTACAGATGACCGGCGATCGCCTGGTGCGTCGTCTGGCGCACCGCCGCTAACCCTACGCTTTTATTATTAAACATTGTCCTTTAGCAAATTTTGGCGGGAATTAGCAGAGGATCGCCGCAGAGAATGGTATAACCATGCCCTATCCCTGCTGCTGATCTTTTTCGCCATATATCAAAAAGGAATGTTTGATGATGACAAGCCGACGGCTGGTAAACATAGTCACCTTTCTGCTGCTCCTTGCAATGCTTATCCCACTCGGGCTGAGTATCTGGCTGGCACATCGCCAGGCACAGAAAACGGTTATACAAGAGGTGGACGACTACGCCAACTGGGTTGTGATACGTACCCAAAAAGTGGTTCAGCAAGCCAAATTAGCCCTTAATGATATCGATCAGTTTACGGGCACGCCCTGTAGCCCTGAGCATCTGATGGCCATGCGCAGGGTGGCTTTCTCTAACCACTACGTGCAGGAGATAATCTACGTAAACGATCGGCAACCTCTCTGCTCGTCGCTGGAAAGCAACAGCCAGGAAGGCAGGCTACCGTCGCCAGAGAGGGCCACAGTGGACGGCTATCAGGCCTGGCTCACGTCTCAGAACGACATTGGCATAAAGCGTATCATGGTCGCGCTGGGCAGTGAGCATCACGTGGTGATGCTCGATCCTCTGTCGTTTATCGACGTCCTGACGTTTGGTGCCTCACCCATTAAGGCGTCGCTGGTGAGCATGACCACCAACCGGCTGATTGCCAGCAGCGGCGGGTTCAATCCCGCTGTCTGGCAACAGGCGCAGCAGAGTACGCTGACCCATTTCCAGCAGAAGGGAACCCTATACGACGTACGCCGCTTTCCCGAGCTGGGGCTAGCCATTATTACCGCCGCCTCTCTCGCCCCGCTGCAAAAAAATCTGCACCGTCAGTTGCTCATTTGGCTGCCGATTGGGGTGCTGATGAGCCTGGCGATCGCGTTTCTTTTGTTACGCGTGCTGCGCCGCATGCAATCGCCCCATGCCCGGATGCGGGATGCCATTAAAGCCCGCGACATCGTGGTCTACTATCAGCCGATTATCGCTCTGGACAGTGGAAAAGTAGTCGGGGCCGAGGCGCTGGCCCGCTGGCCGCAGGCTGATGGCCGCTTTCTCACCCCGGATATTTTTATTCCGCTGGCGGAGCAGTCGGGCCTGATGCCGCAGCTCACGCAGCTGATTATTGAGACGGTATTTAGCGATCTGGGACCGTGGCTACAGCGCCATCCGGATCTACACGTTTCGATCAATCTCGATCCCGACGATCTGGTATCGAAGAGCCTGCCTGGGCTGCTCAGCACGCTGCTGGCCCGCTGGCAGCTCAGCGCCTCGCAGATTGCGCTTGAGATCACCGAGCGTGGCTTTGCCGATCCTAAGGTGAGTTCGCCTGCCATTGCCGAGCTTCGCCGCGCCGGACACGCCATCTATATTGATGACTTCGGCACCGGCTACTCCAGCCTAAGCTATCTGCAACATCTGGAGGTCGACATCCTGAAGATCGACAAATCCTTCGTTGATGCGCTGGAGTACAAAAACGTCACGCCGCACATCATCGAGATGGCAAAAGCGCTGGGGCTGGCGATGGTCGCGGAGGGGGTCGAGACCAAAGGCCAGCTGGAGTGGCTGCGCAATCACGGCGTGCAGTTTGCTCAGGGGTGGTTCTACAGCAAGGCGCTGCCGAAGGAGGCGTTTATGGCATGGGCCGAAGAGAACCTCCGGCCCGGTAAGGCTACGCCTGACGCCAGCTGAAGGCGTAGCGCACGCGCTCTTCAGCCAGGATAAACTCCGGCGATACGCTCGGACTCCATGAGTCGTCGCCGCCTACGCCCATATGAAACGCGTCGAGGTTAAGCCAGCAGCCCTCCTCTTCGCGCAGCAGATGGTGATGGGTCGTTTCATAAAGCTGACGCTGACCATAGCGGCTCAGGGAGAAGTGGAAGCGCCCGTTAAGCCGATGCGCGCCGTAATCCAGCTGACGCGTATCGCAGCGCAGGCCGTTATCGCTGGGGAAAATATAGGGCGTATGCAGCGCGCTCAGCGGCAGCGTCCAGTGTCCCTGGCTCGCCGCCAGCTTGCGGTCGGGGTAGTTCTCATGCGGCCCCAGGCCCAGCCAGCTCACGGACTCCTCCACCGCAGCCAGCTGGCAGCTGAGGCCTATTCTTGCGGGCGGTGGGGCGTCGGTAGCAATCTGCACCTCAACCTCACCGTGCAGCACGCCACGAGTGTCGATGCGCCAGCGCTTATCGCTGATAAACAGCACCTTATCCTCATGTGACCAGGCGTGCCGAGTGGTGAGGATCACCTCTCCGGCGCTCTCCTGTGCCGCGCAGTGCAGCAGACGCGGCGTCATAGCGTACATGCCTGCCGCCTTCCAGCGTTCAACCCAGGCGTTGGGATCGATTCGTGTCACCTCGCTAATGCCGATATCGTTATCAAGCGGTGCGCGGGTGAACTGATCCCGCACCGGCGTCAGCAGCGTCGGCGTCTCGCCGCACCACCACTGCTCCAGATCGCCGCTTTGGCGCGAGAAGTGCCAGCGCCGATCCTGCCAGCTGACGCTATAAGCCTCGTCGCTGGTTGCCAGCGTCGCGCCTGGGCCTGCCTCCTCCTGCGAAGGAATAACCAGCGGCGCAGGCAGCCGCCACTGATCCCACGCGCAGCGGTGGTTATCCGGCGACCATGCGGTAGCCCGCGGCTGATAAACCTCAACGTTAAGCCATATCTCTCCCGTTACAGCCGACAGCGCAGGCGCAGCAATCTCTAGACGCTGCACGCCCTGAGGCAGGATCGCTAGCGACTGCTCGCCCTCGGCAAGCACTTCGCCGTCGCGGGCAATGTGCCAGCGCAGTACGTCGTTATCCGTCTGGCGGAAGAGGTACTCGCTGTGGATCTCAACCACCAGCGGCGCGTTACTAACCAGGCGGAACTGGAAAAACTGCTGCGCGCGCTGGGCCTCATAGAGGGCCGGATGCGGAGTACGATCCGGGAAGACCAGTCCGTTCATGCAGAACTGGCGATCGTTCGGGGTATCGCCAAAGTCGCCGCCGTAGGCCCAGAAGGCGTTACCGTTTTCATCCCGCTTCGTTAGCGCCTGGTCGACCCAGTCCCAGACAAAGCCGCCCTGCAGACGAGGATTGTCACGAAACGCCTGCCAGTATTTGGCAAAGCCACCGAAGCTGTTACCCATCGCATGGGCGTACTCGCAGAGGATCAGCGGGCGCGTCTCGTCCGGCAGGGCGATCCACTTCTTAATCGACCACTTCGGCACCGCAGGGAAAGGCTGGTCCATATCGACGCGGGCATACATCGGGCAGATGATATCAGTGGCGGCCGTATTCGCCCCGCCGCCCTCGTACTGCACAGGACGCGTCGGATCGCTGGACTTCACCCAGCGGTAGAGCGCGTCATGGCTCGCACCGTGGCCGGACTCGTTCCCCAGCGACCAGATAATAATGGAGGGATGGTTGCGGTCGCGCTGCACCATGCGGGTGACACGCTCGCTCATGGCAGGAAACCACTGCGGATCGTCCGCCAGGCGGCTCATCGGCACCATGCCGTGGGTTTCAATATTGGCTTCGTCGACCACGTAGAGTCCGTAGCGATCGCACAGCCGGTACCAGAGGGGATGGTTCGGATAGTGGGAGCAGCGCACGGCGTTAAAGTTATGCTGCTTCATCAGCTCAATATCCCGGCGCATGGTGGCCTCGTCCACTGCCTGGCCGTTTTCCGGGTGGTGCTCGTGACGGTTAACCCCGCGGATCAGCAGCGCCTTGCCGTTGACCTTCAGCTGACCATGGCTAATCTCCACCTTGCGGATGCCCACGTCGCAGGCTTCGACCTCCAGCAGACGGCCCTCGGCATCCAGCAGCGCGACGGTAAGTCGGTAGAGATGCGGCGTTTCTGCGCTCCAGAGCTGCGGCTTATCAACAGCGAGATTGACGCTTAGCCGCTCGGCCCATGCCCCGCGCTCGTCCACAATCGCGCTGCCGGGACGCTGCTCCGCGCAGGCGATCTGCTCCCCGCCGCGCCACAGGGCAACGGCCACCCGGCAGTCGGCGAGCTCCCCGGCAAGCTGCACGGTGGTACTTATCCGGGCATGGTTAAACTCGGCGTTAAGCGTAGTCTCGACCCGGAAGTCGCTGATGTGGGTGGCAGGCTTATGCAGCAGCACTACGTCGCGGAAGATACCGCTCATGCGCCACATATCCTGATCCTCCAGATAGCTGCCATCGCACCAGCGCAGCACCATCACCGCCAGCCGGTTTGCACCGGGCCGCAGCACCGCGCTGAGATCGAACTCTGCGGGCAAGCGGCTATCCTGCGAGTAGCCAATCCACTTCCCGTTGCACCAGAGATAGAAGGCCGAGTTGACCCCTTCAAAAATAACCCGCGTCTGGCCGCTCGCCAGCCATGCCGCATCCACGTCAAACGTCAGCGAGTAGCAGCCGGTAGGGTTATCCGCAGGGACATACGGCGGTGTGACCGGGATCGGGTAGGTGACGTTGGTGTAGATCGGCGTATCAAAGCCCTGCATTTGCCAGTTAGAGGGAACCGGCATCGCAACGGCGCTAGCACAGTCCTCCTCTATCCATGACGCTGGCACCGCTTCCGGGGCGGAGTAGAAGCTAAACTGCCACTCGCCGTTGAGCAGCCGCCACGAGGGCGAGCCGCTGTCATGGCGCGCCTCGTCAGCGTCACGCCAGCTGCGCAGAGGGACGTGCATCGGCAGGCGATTCCAGTGAGTCACAACCGGGTTTTCCCAGTCGCGGCGGGCAAGCAGGATGTTCAGGGCAGCAGCGGACATGTCGACCTCATGATTTTTGCGAAGCGCTCACAATTTTCTGTACGATGCCCTGACAAGGGAGAAAGGTAAAGGATCGCCATCGCTATAAGCGGGAGCGATCACAAAAGCGAAAGGGTTTTTAGGCCGAGCTGCGAATGACCAGCGTCACCGGCAGTAGCGTCTGGCTTAACTGATCAGTGGAAGGCTGAAGCAGCCAGTCAACGCTGCGCTCCCCTGCCTCTTTAAACGCCTGACGTATCGTGGTCAGCGGCGGCGTATACCACGCGCTATCGGCGGTATCGTCATAGCCGATAACCGCGATCTGTCCGGGCACGGCGAAGCCCCTTTCCGCACAGGCGCGCAGGACGCCAAGCGCCATCTGATCGTTCGCCACCAGAATGGCTTCGGGTAGCGGTTGGGAGGCCAGCAGCCGCTGCGCTTGTTCATACCCTGAGGCCGCGCTCCAGTCGCCGTGCGCACTGCCCGCTGGCGTAACCTGTGCGTTTTCCAGCGTCTCCAGCCAGCCCGCAAGGCGCGCCCGGGCTGACACCGAGCCCGGCGGCCCGGCGAGCAGGGCAATAACGCGATGGCCTAGGGCCAACACGTGCTCTGCCCCCAGCCTTGCCCCTTCAGCGGCATCAAAGACCAGGCTATTCACCTGCGCTGTCGGGCTGACGTCGAGAAACAGCGTTGGCGTCGGACACGCCAGCGCCGCCAGCTCTTCGGCCTGGTCGTCCTCCAGCGGCAGGTTGATCAGCAGCCCGGTGACCCGCTGAGCCAGCAGCTCCTGCAATGCCAGCAGGCAGGCCGCCTGGGTCGCCTGTTCCGGCATGGCGATAATAACCCCTGCCCCGGCCTGCGCGGCGCGGTTTTTCACCGCCGAGGCAATCTGGGACGGCGCATGGAGAGCCAGATCGCTGGTGAGCAGCCCGAGGGTGCGGCTACGTTTGCCCGCCAGCTGCTGCGCGCCCCGGTTAGGAACGTAGTTCAGCTCGCGCATGGCAAACAGCACCTTCTCGCGGGTACGTGTTGAGACGTGCTCCGCCTGGTTAATGACCCGGGAGACGGTCTGGTAGGAGACGCCCGCGAAACGGGCGACATCGTAAAGCGTAATGGATTTCATGGCGTTACCTGGCAGCCAGCGTGCCGCCAGTGTAACCCAAACCGTTTACCGTTGCTGTGAGCGCTTCGCGGGTTTACAACGCGCTCTCCTGCGGCTGAGTGACGGGCGCAACCGGGGAGGGCTGGCGAAACCACGGCAGACAGAGCTGGATCAGCGGGCCAATTGCCAGGGCGTAGAGCACCGTTCCGACGCCAAAGGTGCCGCCCATTGCGCAGCCCAGCAGCAGGACGCTCACTTCGATGGCGGTACGCACCACGCGCACCGACCAGCCGGTGCGGGCGTTGATACCGGTCATCAGGCCGTCCCGCGGGCCCGCACCGAATCCGGCACCGATATACATGCCCGTTGCCAGCGCGTTAACCACCACGGCGGCAGCCAGCAGCAGGCTACGGGCCAACAGCGACTCCAGAGGGGGCATCAGGGCCAGCGCGGCGTCCGCCGCTAATCCAATCATTACCACGTTACTGATGGTGCCCAAGCCCGGACGCTGACGCAGGGGGATCCACAGCAGCAGCACCAGCGCGCCGACGGCAATCATCACCAAGCCAATATTGAGCGAAAGGAGCTTCGCGACGCCAAGATGAAATACGTTCCACGGATCGGCCCCGAGATCCGCCCGAACAAACATGGCGGTAGAGACGCCGTAGAGCGTCAGGCCGATATAGAGTTGCAGGAGTCGCCGCAGCATAGTTCACCTCGTTCAATCAAAGAGAGTGACATCCTCTCTCTTAGTGGCATTATCATTAATGACCAGTTTTGAAAAAGTGGACTGCCTATGTCATCTCGTCGATTTGGAAGCCAGTCGCTGGTACGCCTGCTAGGCCAGTGGCAACATACCCCGTCGCGCACGCCGCTCTGGCAGCAGCTTGCCCAGGCGCTGCGGATGCTGATCCTTGACGGTCGCCTGGCGCTGGAGACTCGCTTACCGGGCGAGCGCGAGCTGGCTGCCGCCCTCGGCATCAGCCGCACTACCGTAGCCAGCGCGCTGGCGCAGCTGCGGGACGAGGGCTTTCTTCTGAGCCGCCACGGCAGCGGCTCCGTTGTGATGCTGCCTGAAAGCAGCCGCACGGTGCCGACCCGTACCCACTCCGGCAGCGCGCTGGATCTCTCTACCGCCTCGCTAGGGGCCAGCCCGGAGATCCATCAGGCGTATCAGCAGGCGCTGACCGCGATGCCGCAGCACTTCGGCTCTACTGGTTACGATCAGCAGGGATTGCTGACGTTACGCGAAGCCATTGCTGCCCGCTACGCGGCGCGCGGCCTGCCGACCCGGCCTGATGAAGTGATGATTGTTAACGGGGCGCTCAGCGGTTTTGCGCTGATCCTGCGTCTGCTGACCGGACCAGGGGATCGGGTGGTGGTGGATCACCCTACCTACCCGCTGGCGATAGCGGCGATTGAAGGGGCATCCTGCCGGCCGGTTGGCGTCGCACTGCCGATGCAGGGCTGGGATACTGACGGGCTGGCAGCGACCATCGGCCAGACCTCGCCGAGGCTCGCCTACCTGATGCCGGACTTTCATAATCCCACCGGCCGCTGTATGGATGCCGCAACCCGGCAAACCGTGGCGGAGATTGCGGCCCGCACGCGCACCACGCTAGTGGTGGACGAAACCATGACCGATCTTTGGTATGACGCCCCTCCCCCGCCTCCGCTGGCTGCTTTTAGCCCGGATGGGTCGGTGATTTCGCTCGGCTCTGCCGCCAAGAGCTTTTGGGGCGGTCTGCGGCTGGGCTGGATCCGTGCCCCGGCCCGCACCATCGCCTCGCTGGTACAGATGCGTGACACGATCGATCTGGGTACCCCGGTGCTGGAGCAGCTCGCCGCCCGCTGGTTGATTGAGAACGGGGAAACCTTTTTGCCCGCTCATCGACGCATGCTGGCCACACGCCGCGACGACTGTCTGCGCCTGATGCAGGCATTTTTTCCCGAGTGGAAGACGCAGATCCCGCAGGGCGGACTTTCATTTTGGGTGGAGCTGCCGGAAGCGCTGGCGACGCGATTTGCCACCGGCGCGGAGAGCGTGGGTATTCATTTGGGAGCAGGAACGCGCTTTGGTCTGGCGGGCGCATTTGAACGTTATTTGCGCATGCCGTTTACCCAGCCGGAAGCGATCCTGCAGGAGGCATTTATGGCCTTACAGCCAATATGGTCTTCATTAATTAACCAGCCGCAGATTATACGGCAACGGAAATATATTTAATGTGACAGCGATCGGTTTACCGATCGCAATATCATTACTGCCGGGGAATAGGAAAACCTTTCAGGGCAATAATAAAACGCTCGCCCTGTTTTTTTATTTTTGCGCCTGCATCACACCACTCCGATGCAATACGAAAAAACTCATCGGTCCCGACATTCCAGTTCAGACGAACCTGTTTGACGTAGCCGGAGCGCAGCTGCTCGCAGGCTTCAGCATAGTTGCTGGCGGTTGACTGTAGGGGTTTCATTTTTTCTTCTTCAGCAGTTTACGTAACGCCTTGATCTCTTTCACACTGAGGGCCGATGCGTTCTCTTCTTCCGTATGCTGGCTGTCGATATCTTCCTCGGAGACGTCGCCCTCGTTTGATTCAAGCGCGAGCAGGAGTAGCTTTTCGGTTGCCGTGCTAAGGTTCTCATTATTCGCCTCTGCATACTGGCGAAGTTTCTCTTTTACTGCTTCGTCAATTTTAACGTTTAACACTGCGCTGACCATGAGTATCCCTTTCGGTATAAATGAGACGAGTAATTAATACACCAGCTTTTACCGTTGATCCAGAAATAGTTTTCTTAAAACATCGTCGATCACATTACTGTAATAATACTGTGGCAGGAATATATGACAATAAAATGACACTGGCATTTCAGTTTAATGACAAATCGATGTCAGACAATACGACAGAGGCGTGATTTTAGATAAGGCTATAGATTGCCGATGCGAAAGCCCCGCTCGGCAATATTGGATTCAGGAGAGAAGTAAACCGATCAGGATGCCGGAGGCGTTAACGGCTGAAGCTCAGTGCTGCTTACCCAGCCAAGCGTCGTCTTTCCACTGCCGTTAACAAACTCAACGTTTGTCCAGCCAGCCTGCTTCTGTATTACTCCCACCACGTCCCCTTTAACGATCCACGCTTTACGTCGGGTCGCGGCATCAGGCGTGGTGCTCAAATAAGCGCGCGGGCTGCTTACCTGCATCAGCGTTTGCCACTGTGTCTGCTGCGTCGTCTCCAGTTCCAGGCCTGTGGCAATTTCAGGCATCAGCACACTCATACAACCAGCATGGTTTTGCCCATCAGGAATGGTTAATGTGACACCCGTAGAATTAGCCGCAATATGGCCTGGGAGAACAGAGGAAGACCAGGACGTAATCGTGTCTGGCTGCTGCGCTGAAAGATGGCCAGCCAGAAAGAAGGTGCAGGTACGCTTCACGCTGTCTTCAGCCGATTCGGCGTAATAGCCTGTTATATTCCCTGTTGGTGAAACGGCCAGCAGCAACCCCTCGTACACGCCGGACTGTAGGGTCGTGGCATACGATGAAAATGCCACCATTAAGAGCGAAAAGCCGCAAACGATACGCGTCACTTTATTTGTCATTGCAGTCCCTTCTTCAGGCTTTCACATAAAGACATATACGATGAGTAGGATAAACAAAGGGAAGGAGTTTGGGGAGCAGAAATGGGTGGGGGCCCTGCCAGCTACATCCCGGCACACACGTCATCTGCTCTGGCTGCTTCCTTCCGGATCTGACCTGGTAAACAGAGTAGCGTTGCGGGAGAACCAACAGGGCCCCCATTGAGAGCGTTGTTAACCAACGCGCGGTCGCATTATCACTGTATGGCCCGGCAATTGCAAGCCGCGACCTGCTGGATGCTGGTTTATTGCGCAACCGCCTCTTCACAGGCTCGCACGCGCTGATTATGCTGGTAAGAGACTCTTCAGGAAACCGTTATGGCAGACAACGACTCTTTTCCCCAGCGGGTATGGCAAATCGTTGCCGCGATACCGGCTGGCTCGGTGACCACCTACGGCGAAGTAGCACGGCTGGCGGGTTCACCCCGTGCGGCGCGCCAGGTGGGCGGCGTACTCAGACGCCTGCCGGAGGGCAGCACGCTGCCGTGGCATCGGGTAGTGAATCGTCAGGGGCAGATCTCCCTCACCGGGCCGGATTTACAGCGCCAACGTCAGGCCCTGCTCGCCGACGGCGTTCAGGTATCAGGCAGCGGACAGATAGATTTAACGCGGTATCGTTGGGTCTGGTAAAAAAAGCTGCCCGGCTGCGCTTCGCTTGCACGGGCCTACATCCCGCACCGTGCTCACCGTAGGCCGGGCAAGCGTTAGCGCCGCCCGGCGTTGCAGCTCAGGCACCGTCACGCCCGGTGGCGCTTCGCTTACCGGGCCTACATCACGCATCGTGCCAACGCCGCCCGGCATAGTCAGCAGGCAAAAAAATACCGGCCAGCGTTAACTGACCGGTACTGTTTTCCCGAGACGCGCTTTAAGCGTTACAGCTGCGTCGGTGCAGGGGTTGCCGAAGAGGGGCTAACCTGCGTTGGCGAGGTAGACGGTACGGTGGTTGCCGCCCCGCCGCCCTGCTGCATTGGCAGCGCCGTCTGCTGGACCGGTACCAGGTTCAGGTCGATACGGGTACCGCCCTGGTTAACGGCTGGCTTAATCCCATCGGTAATAAACACCAGCTTATTATCAACCGTGATCGCTGCGCTCAGCAGAATACGAGCGTCTGGCTGCACCAGCGCCGGGTCAAACGGCAGTTCATAGCTGAACGGAGCCTGTTTACCTTCGGTACGAACGGCACGCTGGGCAATCACTTTAGACGGCACGTCAGCCTGTGACGCATCGGCCAGGGTAACGGTCAGTACCGCATCCGGCGGCAGAGCCACCTTCTGACGGATCCAAATCGTACCAGAGACGTTAGGCTGCTTAATCACAGACTGCGTTGAAGCAATAGAGGCATTCGGGTTTGGGGCGGGCGTCTGGATATCTGCGCTTTTATCGGCACAGGCAGCCAGAGAAACGGCAACCGCTAAACCACTTAACATGTGCACGAGTTTCATTGAGTTCTCCTTATCTTCAATGCACCAGCAGGTATGACGCCCGCCAGAATTAGTGGTTAACACTTAAATCGTATCGAACGCCAGTAAGTGTGGCACACATCACTGATTTTTGCCTGGAAACGGCCATGTATTCAGATTTTTGCACCCATCGGACCACTTGCATTTCTGGGTTATACTCTGCCTGTATCCGCCCGGTCGCTTTTATTTTATTGAGGACACCTATGAGTCAAGCGCTGAATAATCTGCTGACGTTGCTTAATCTGGAAAAAATTGAAGAGGGTCTGTTTCGCGGTCAAAGCGAGGATTTAGGCCTGCGTCAGGTCTTTGGCGGCCAGGTTGTCGGCCAGGCACTCTATGCCGCAAAAGAGACCGTTCCGACGGATCGTCTTGTTCACTCGTTCCACAGCTACTTTTTACGCCCGGGCGATAGCCAGAAGCCGATTATCTATGACGTCGAAGTGCTGCGCGACGGCAATAGCTTTAGCGCCCGCCGGGTCGCCGCTATCCAGAACGGTAAGCCCATTTTTTATATGACGGCGTCGTTCCAGGCTCCCGAGCCGGGCTACGAGCATCAGAAAACGATGCCTGCCGCCCCTGCCCCGGATAACCTGCCTTCGGAGACGGACATTGCCCGCTCGCTGGCGCATCTTCTGCCGCCGCAGGTAAAAGAGAAGTTTCTCTGCGAGAAGCCGCTGGAGATCCGCCCAGTTGAGTTCCATAACCCATTGAAAGGCCATGTGGCGGAACCGGCCCGCCAGGTATGGATCCGCGCTAACGGTACGATGCCAGCGGATTTCCGCACGCATCAGTATCTGCTGGGCTACGCCTCCGACTTTAACTTCCTACCGGTGGCGCTTCAGCCGCACGGCGTTGGTTTTTTGGAGCAAGGCATGCAGGTTGCTACGATCGATCACTCAATGTGGTTCCACCGCCCGTTCGATATGAACGAGTGGCTGCTCTATAGCGTAGAGAGTACCTCCGCCTCCAGCGCACGCGGGTTTGTACGCGGTGAGTTCTATACTCAGGATGGCGTGCTGGTCGCATCCAGCGTGCAGGAAGGGGTCATGCGTAACCGCAATGAGTAAATAAAAAAACCTCCCGCAGGCGGGAGGTTTTTTTTGAGGATGACAGTCGATTAGGCGTTGTACGCGTTCTCGCCGTGGCTGTTTACATCCAGGCCTTCGCGCTCCTGCTCTTCCGGTACGCGCAGTCCAACAATCATATCCGCCAGCTTGTAGCCGATGAAGGCCACGACGCCTGACCAGACGATGGTGATGCCGATACTTTCCAACTGCACCAGCACCTGATGCCCCATGGTCACGCCTTCGGCATAGCCAACGCCGCCCAGAGAAGGTGAAGCAAACACGCCGGTCAGGATACAGCCCACGATGCCGCAGACGCCGTGCACACCAAACACATCGCACGGGTCGTCAACGCGCAGCCAGCGTTTCAGCATGGTCACGCCCCACAGACCAGCCAGGCCTGCCACGATACCGACAATCAGCGAACCGCCTACGCCGATGTAGCCACAGGCTGGCGTCACGGCCACCAGGCCCGCAATCGCACCGGAGCATGCGCCCAGCAGCGACGGCTTACCGCGGGTTGCCCACTCGCCGAAGACCCAGGCAAGGATAGCGGCGGCGGTAGCTACCACGGTGTTGACGAACGCCAGAGCAGCGATTTCGTTGGCGGCCCCGGCAGAGCCGGCGTTAAAGCCGAACCAGCCAACGTAAAGGATCGCCGTACCGATAAAGACCATCGGCAGGTTGTGCGGTTTGAACGCCTCTTTGCCGAAGCCAACGCGTTTACCAATCAGGTATGCACCCACCAGGCCCGCAATTGCAGCGTTGATGTGAACCACCGTGCCGCCAGCGAAGTCCAGCGCGCCGTGAGAAGCCAACAGGCCGCCACCCCAGACCATGTGCGCAATCGGCACGTAGGAGAGGGTCATCCACACCACCACGAAGATCAGCACCGCGGAGAAGCGAATACGCTCGGCCAGCGCGCCGACAATCAGGCCGACGGTGATGCAGGCGAAGGAGCCCTGGAACGCAACGTGGATATACTGGTAGAAGCTGCCCATCACGGCGGTCAGCTCGATGTTTTTCAGCATCGCCCAGCTGAAGTCGCCGAAGAAGTTGTTGCCCGTGCCGAACGCCAGCGAGTAGCCGTAGACCACCCACAGCACGCACACCAGCGCAAAGGTTACGGTGACTTGGGTCAGCATCGACAGCACGTTTTTGCCACGGATCAGGCCGCCGTAGAACAGCGCGATGCCGGGAATGGTCATAAACAGCACCAGCGCGGTGCAGATCATCATAAAGGCGTTATCGGCTTTGTCGGCCACGGCCGGAGCCGCCATCGCCAAACCCGGTAACGCTGCCAGTGCGGCCATCGCCGTTTTTAAGGTTAATTTTTTCATTTTTCCCATCCCAATCACTGTGTGTCTGACGTTACAGTGCCGCTTCGTCGGCTTCGCCGGTACGAATGCGGATAACGCGTTGCAGTTCGGCAACGAAAATTTTGCCGTCGCCAATTTTTCCGGTGTAGGCCGCTTTGCTAATAACATCAATCACTTCATCAAGCTGATCGTCAGCAATGGCTACGTCAATCTTTACCTTCGGCAGGAAGTTAACGCTGTATTCAGCCCCGCGGTACAATTCAGCATGGCCCTTCTGACGACCAAAGCCTTTCACTTCGGTAACGGTCAGCCCCTGAATACCAATAGACGACAGCGCTTCACGGACGTCCTCAAGTTTAAATGGCTTAATGACCACGGTAACCAGCTTCATAAATCCCCCTCAGTCGAAAATCGGTAATGGCCGCAGCTAACACGAGGAAAGTATTGCAAGCGGTGTGCCAGAATTAGAAAAAGGGAAAAATTCAGCGGCTTAAGGCGTGCGGGAAGGAGCAACGGTTATACAGAAAAGGGTGACAGGGATTCAGATTGTTCCTGGGAAAGAAAAACGCACCATGGTAGTGCATGGTGCGCGCGGTTTTTGCACCAACAGGCGATCCTGTTAGTAGCTTGCCTGATTATGGTGCATCAGGCGATAAGCGACTCTTCTTGCGCACTGGCGGCAAGCTCTTCGCCCGCCAGCTGCAGCTGATACATCTGCCAGTAGCGCCCTTCGGCGGCCAGCAATGCTTGATGGTTGCCACGCTCCACCGCCTGCCCGCGATGCAGAACCAGAATAGTATCCGCTTCCACAATAGTAGAGAGGCGGTGGGCTATCACCACCAGCGTCGTATGCTGACGTACCGCCGCCAGCGCCTGCTGAATCGCCTGCTCGGTGCCGGAGTCGATGTTCGCCGTTGCCTCGTCAAGGATCAGGATCTGCGGCGTGGCAACCAGCACGCGGGCTAGCGCTAGCAGCTGCTTCTGTCCCACCGACAGGTTATTCCCCTGCTCCCCCAGGCTCGTGTGGATGCCATCGGGCATGCCGCGCGCCAGATCTGCCAGCTGAACGGTCTCCAGCGCCTGCCACACCTGCGCTTCGCTGATATCGCGCCCGAGGGTGACGTTAGCAAAGAAGGAGTCCGCCAGCACCACCGGATCCTGCTGGACCATGGCTACGCCCTGGCGCAGCACGTCATGGCTGAGGGTTGAGAGCGGCCGACCATCAAGGCGGATCTCCCCTTTCGTCAGCGGATAGTAGCCCATCAGCAGGCTCGCGAGGGTGCTCTTGCCGCTACCGGTATGGCCCACCAGCGCAATAAAGCTGCGCGGCGGCACGGAGAGGTCGATGTCCTGCAATACGAGGTTATCGTCGCGGTAGGCGAACGACAGATTTTCAATGTCGATTGCGCCGCTGGCCAACGGACGCTCATCGTCACCGTAGGTCTGGCGCGGACGATCCATCAGCTCAAACACGCGTTCACCCGCCACCACCGCCTGCTGCATGATCGACTGCTGGGTGGTCAGCTCAATCAACGGTTCGTTAAGGCGGCCAAGGTAGCTGATAAAGGCATAGAGCACCCCGACCTCAATGGTACCCACCGAGGTGAAACCAAACAGCATCAGCAGACCGCAAAGCACCAGCGCCGAAAAGAGGCTCAGCAGCGGACGCAGCAGAAAACCGTCGAGGCGCAGCGTCTGCATGCGCGCCGTATAGTGAGAGCGGCTAGCCTCGCCCATCCGCTCGCCGAAGCGCGCCTGCTGGCGAAACTGCTGGATCACGTTCATGCCGTTGATCACTTCGTTAAAGCCGTCGTTGATATCCGCCAGGTAGGTGCGAACGCGACGTACGATGGGCGTGCTGTAGCGCTGGTAGAGCGCCATGACGCAGAGCACCGCTGGGAAGATGGCCAACGCCACCAGCGCCATCCGCCAGTCGAGGCTGAACATCGCCACCAGCATGGCCCCCACCAGCGCCGCACTGCGCAGCACGGTCGAGACCACCATTACGTAGAGATCGCGGATCACTTCCGTGTCGTTGGTAACGCGGGAGATGAGCTGCCCTACCGGCTGGGTGTCAAAGGCGTTCAGCGGCTGACGCAGGGCGGCGTCCATCACATCGGTACGTAGCTGCTGTACCACGCCGACGGCAGCCTCGTTAAACAGCAGCGACTGGGCATAGTGCAGCCCGGCGGCTAAAAGCTGAAGGCCAATATAGGCCACCGCCAGCCCTATCAGCAGGCCGAGCGGCAGATAGCTTTTCGCCACCATGTTATCGATAAAATAGCTGATCAGCGCCGGGCCAGCGACCTCAGCCGCCGCGGCTACCCACAGCATAACGACCGCTCTGGTGAGCGGTTTTTTCCACGGCTTACCGTAGGCTAACAGGCGTTTTAGCGTCGGCCAAAGCTGTCCAAAACTACGCATCAGCACTCTCCTTCTCTTCGTCATCCAGCGCGGCTTCCAGCTGCTGGTAACGGTGCATATCGCGATACCAGCCCGGCTGATGGGCTAAGGTCTCGTGCTGCCCGCGCTGAACAATGTGCCCATGCTGCATCACCAGGATCTCACTCGCTTCAGCGAGAGCCGAGAGCCGGTGTGCGCTAATAATTACCGTCCGCCCTTCGCCCCACTGGCGGAGGTTATGCAGGATCTGGTGCTCGGTACGGCCATCCACCGCCGACAACGCATCGTCGAGGATCAGGATTTCGGCGTTAAGCAGCAGCGCCCGGGCAATGGAGATACGCTGCTTCTGCCCACCGGAGAGCATTACCCCGCGCTCGCCCACTTCGGTATCATACCCCTGCGGCAGGCGCAGAATATCCTCGTGGACGCTTGCCAGCCGGGCAACGTGCTCAATCTCCTGCTGCGTCGCGCCGGGGTGGCCGAGGGCAATGTTATTGCCTACGGTGTCCGAGAACAGGAACGGCGTCTGATTGACCACCGCCAGCCGCCCGCGCCATGTGTCCAGCTTCAGATTCGGCAGGGGCCGATCGTGGAAGCGGATCTCCCCCTGTGTGACATCGAAGTGACGCTGGATCAGCGACAGCAGCGTACTTTTCCCTGCCCCGGTCGGCCCGCAGATACCCAGCATCTGTCCGGGCATCAGCGTAAAGCTGACGTTTTCCAGGGTGGGATGCGCTGCCTGCGGATAGCGAAACTCGCGGATCGCCACGTTCAGGTTGCCACGCCCTTCCGGCAGCGTCTCGCTACCGTCGTCCACTACCGGCGCTTCCGCCAGCATGTCACGGATGCGGCTGTAGGCAGCGCTGCCGCGCTCGACGATGTTAAACATCCACGCGAGGGCCAGCATCGGCCAGATCATCAGCCCGAGGTACATGGTAAAGCTGGTGAGTTCACCCAGCGTCAGGCTGCCGTTGACCACCATCCAGCTACCGCCGCCAATCGCCAGCAGGTTTGCCATGCCGATGGCGATATAGATAGTGGGATCGAAACGGGCATCAACCCGCGCCACCTTCATATTTTTCCGGCCAGTATCGGCGGCATCTTCGGCAAACAGCCCGGACTGACGATCCTCAAGGCCAAAGGCTTTGATCATGCGGATGCTGGTCAGGCTCTCCTGGGTACGGTCGTTAAGGGAAGAGAACGCCGCCTGCGCCAGCTTGAATCGATTATGCAGCTGATCGCCGTAGCGTTTGATCACCAGCGCCATGATCGGCATAGGCAGCAGCGCCAGCAGGGTAAGCTGCCAGCTGATCTGGGTAGACATGACGATCAGCACCACGCAGCCCATCACCAGCGAATCCACCAGGGTCAGCACCCCCTCCCCTGCGGCAAAGACCACGCGATCGACGTCGTTCGTCGCGCGGGCCATGAGGTCACCGGTGCGGTGGCGCAGGTAAAACTCCGGGTGCTGGCGGCTGAGCTGGCGGTAGAAGTCTTCTCGTAACTCGACGGCTAGCTGGTAAGACGCGCCAAACAGCAGCACGCGCCAGACGTAGCGCAGCAGATAGATGACGATGGCCACCAGCACCAGCAAGCCCACCCACATCATCACATCCTGCGGGTGATAGCGGCCCTGGGTTACGCCGTCGACCACGTATCCCACGACTTTAGGTGGGATCAGCTGCAGAAGAGCAATAATGATAAGCAGGGCTACGGCACCGAGATAGCGTCGCCACTCCCGGCGAAAGTACCAGCCTAGTTGAGCAAATAATCGCACGCGGTTATATCCTGAAGGTCTTTATTCGGCCCCTGACGCCGGGGCCAGAAGCGTTATTCAATGGGTAACTCTGTCGTATATTTTATCTGTTCCATCGCAAAACTCGATGTCACATCGGACAAGCCTGGCACGCTATTCACCAGACGTTTATAAAAATCGTCGTAGCGCTTCATATCAGCGACCTGAACGCGCATTAAGTAGTCATATTCGCCGGCCATGCGCCAAAAGCCCAGCACCTCCGGCATGGCGGAGACCACGCTGACAAACTGATGATACCACTCACTACAGTGCTGCTGGGTTTTGATCAGCACAAAGGCCGTGAGGCCGAGGCCCAGCTTTTCGGCATCCAGCAGCGCCACGCGCGCCAGCAGGATCCCTTCATCCTCCAGCCGCTTGAGCCGTTTCCAGCAGGGGGTCGTTGTCAGATTAACGGCATCGGCTAACGCCTGCAAAGAGAGGGTGCTGTCTCGTTGCAGCAGAGTAAGCAGCTTTTTATCAATTTTATCTAGCATTAGCGGCCTCCTGGAGAAATATTTTCTCTCCTGATTCTATTTCAAAGACGGAATGGCAACAATTTTTTAGGCGCTTTCCGTTAAGCTAGGCACAAATTGACAAACAGGATCGCCCCGGATGAACAACGCCTGGACCAAATACGCCATCAGTGAAATTAATGCCGATGCCCAGCGCTCGGCGGATACGCATCTGATTCGCCTTCCCCTGCCCACCTTTCCGGGGATCTTTATCTACCTGAAGGATGAGAGCACCCACCCAACCGGCAGCCTGAAGCACCGTCTGGCGCGCTCGCTGTTCCTCTACGGGCTGTGCAACGGCTGGATCCAGGAAGGCACGCCGATTATCGAAGCGTCTTCCGGCTCGACGGCGGTATCGGAGGCCTGGTTTGCCCGGCTGCTGGGACTGCCCTTTATTGCCGTGATGCCCGCCTGCACCGCAAAGCGTAAAATCGAGCAGATCGCGTTTTACGGCGGCCGCTGTCACTTCGTCGAGAGCGCCTGCGAGATCTATGCTGCCTCCGAGATCCTGGCGCAGGAGCTCCACGGTCACTATATGGATCAGTTTACCTACGCCGAGCGCGCCACCGACTGGCGTGGCAACAACAACATCGCCGACAGCATCTACCGCCAGATGCGTCATGAGCCGCATCCGATCCCAACACATATCGTGATGAGCGCCGGAACCGGCGGCACATCGGCAACCATCGGGCGCTATATTCGCTACCAGGGATACGACACCCGGCTCACGGTGGTCGATCCGCAAAACTCCGTCTTTCTTGACTACTGGCAGCAGCGGGATGCCAGCCTGCGCAGCCCGGTCGGGAGTAAAATCGAGGGTATTGGCCGCCCGCGCGTGGAGCCGTCGTTTATTCCGGACGTGGTAGACGAGATGCTGCGCGTCCCGGACGCCGCCAGCGTTGCGACCGCCCACTGGCTAGAGAGCCAGCTGGGCCGCAAGGTTGGCGCCTCCACCGGCACCAACATGTGGGGGGCGTTGCAGCTTGCCGCCCGAATGCGTGACGAGGGGCGTACCGGCTCGATTGTTACCCTGCTGTGCGACAGCGGCGAGCGCTATCTCGACACCTATTACAACCCGGAGTGGGTAAAAGCCACTATAGGCGATACCGCGCCCTGGACCGCAGAAATTGCCCGTCTGCTGCGATAGCAAATGGCTACTGGTGATGCCCGCCGTCAGGCGCTACCATAGCGGCTTTATTGCTAGTGAAACTGTCAGGAAAATCTATGAAACGTGCCGTTGTCGTCTTTAGCGGAGGCCAGGACTCCACCACCTGTCTGGTACAGGCGCTGCATCACTATGATGAAGTCCACTGTGTCACCTTCGATTACGGCCAGCGCCACCGCGCCGAGATTGACGTTGCGCGTGAGCTGGCGCTGAAGCTGGGCGCACGAGCGCACAAGGTGCTGGACGTCACCCTGCTTAACGAGCTGGCGGTCAGCAGCCTGACGCGTGACAGCATCCCGGTGCCGGACTACGAGCCGGACGCCAGTGGTATTCCCAATACCTTCGTGCCGGGCCGTAACATTCTGTTTTTGACCCTTACGGCTATCTACGCCTATCAGGTGCAGGCCGAAGCAGTGATCACCGGCGTCTGTGAGACCGACTTCTCCGGTTACCCTGACTGCCGCGACGAGTTTGTGAAGGCGCTCAACCATGCGGTCAGCCTCGGCATGGCAAAAGATATCCGCTTCGAGACGCCGCTGATGTGGCTCGATAAAGCAGAAACCTGGGCGCTGGCCGACTACTGGCAGAAGCTGGAACTGGTCCGCGAGGAGACCCTGACCTGCTACAACGGCATCAAGGGCGACGGCTGCGGCCAGTGTGCCGCCTGTAACCTGCGCGCCAACGGCCTCAATCACTATCTGGCAGAGAAGCCAGCGGTGATGGCGACGATGAAGCAGAAGACCGGGTTGCAGTAAGTTTGCATAACGCCGGGCGGCTCTACGTTTGCCCGGCCTACACAGCTACCGCATCCTGCTCACCGCCGGGCGTAACCGTTACTCCATCATCATCTCCAGCTTCTCCCGCAGCTCTCCTTCCAGCGCCAGCGATTTTTTAGTGCGCAGATCGATGCAGACGAAGGTGATCAGCGCATCGGCCACCACCTCCCCCTCTGGCGACAGCGTCACTACCTGGCTGAGCACGCCGCTTTTGCCGTTGAGCTGCTGTATGCTGCTGGTGATGGTTAACAGATCGCCCAGCACCGCCGGACGGCGATAGTTGATGTTGATATTGACCACGATAAACGCAATGTTGTTCGCCATCATCCAGCGGAAGCCTTCACTGCTTTCCAGCCCCTCCCAGCGCGCCTCCTCTAAAAACTCCAGGTAACGGGCGTTGTTTACATGCTGGTACACATCGATATGGTAACCACGAACTTTAATTTCAGTCTGCATAGCGCAATAGCCTTTTTTCTTATGTTATGTAGGGTCAAAGGTCATAACTGGTATGACCTCTTTAGCATGGCAAAAAATGGCTACGACGCAAGCAAAACTTACAGGGTTAAACGATCCAGGTTACGCTCCACCAGCGAGGCCCCCATTCCCGGCACCTGCTGTAAATCTTCCAGCGTCTTAAAGGGACCATATTCGTCACGGTAGCTGACAATCGCCTGCGCTTTCTTCAGCCCCACGCCGTTCATCGCCTGTGCCAGCGCCTCTGCCGACGCCGTATTGATGCTGACCCGGGTGGGCTCCTCATCGCCCTTCACCGCCTGCGGTGCTTTTGCCTTAGCCTCAGGCCCAGCAGCGGCGGATTTACCCTGCACCGTCTGCGCCTGCGGGGATTTCACTGGCGCGTCAGCGGCAAGCGCTTGCTGGCTCAGGGCGGCACAGGTCAATGTCAGGGTCATCACTGCTATTTTGATTCCACGTTTCATGCTGCTTTCTCCTTGTGTGTTGACAGCCTCTGCACGATAAACAGAGCGGGAACGCGAGACAAACGGCAGATTGCAGAAATGGAAAAGGCCGCGAAAGCGGCCTTTGATTGTTGCAGGGCGTTGCAAAAGTCTGCGAGACGCCCAGAAGAATTACTGCTGCGGATCGACGATGTCGCCCGTTTTAATTTTGGCTTCTTTACGCAGGTTGCTCATCAGCGCTTCGAAAGAGATCTGGGCATTGTTCTCAGTAATCCCCTCAACCATGGCTTTTTTCTGCGCGTCCGGCAGGGTGCCCGCTTTCACTTCGTCCAGCGCCAGCAGCACCACGTTGCCCTGCATATCGTTGGCAACGCCATAGACCGGCTTATCCTTCGCTGGTAAGGCCAGCGTAAAGGCCGCCTGGCTCAGTGGATCCTGACCGATACGTGACAGCGCTTTAGGCTCGCCAAAGCTCAGGCCTGCGGCTTTTAACGCCTCGTCGCCTTTACCCGCTTTCAGGTCAGCCAGCAGCTTGTCGGCATTCAGCTTCGCCTGCTGTACAGCTTTATTGTGCTTCACGATATCGCTTACCTGGGCTTTCACGTCCTCCAGCGGCTTCACGGCTTCGGCTTTATGCTCGCTCACGCGCAGCACAAATGCCCGATCGCCATCGACCGTAATAATGTCGGAGTTATTACCCGGCGTACCGTTCTCACCCACCAGCGCGCCGCCGAAGATAGCGTCAGACACCGGCTTGAAGTTCAACTCTTGCGGCAGGTTGTCGCGACCAAACCAGCCGGTCTCAACCGCTTTCACGCCTGCCGCCTGCTCCGCGCCCGCCAGCGACTCATTGTCGTTGCTCGCGGCATCGCTCACTTTCTGCTGCAGGGCGTAGTAGGCATCAAGACCTTTCTCCTGCTTCACCTTCGCCGCCAGCTCGTCACGCACGTCGTTAAACGGCTTAACCTGAGCAGGCTGAACGTCGTCAAGACGCACGATCAGGAAACCAACGGAAGATTTAATCACGCCGGAGAGCTGGCCTTTCTCTTTCAGACCGGCCTTTTTCAGCTCATCTGGGGTGGTAGAGTCTTCCAGCCAGCCCATATCGCCGCCGTTGCGGGCAGAGATGATGTCCGCCGACTTCTCTTTGGCGAGGGTGGCAAAATCAGCACCTTTGCTTAACTGATCCAGCACCGCTTTCGCGTCGTCTTCGGTTTTGGTCTGGATCACGCTGTAACGATTACGCTGCGGCTGGGTGAACTGATCCTGATGCTGATCGTAGTAGGCCTGGATCTCTTCATCACTGGCGTTCTGCTGCATGCTGGCAGCATCCAGCTTGATGTAGCTGACGCGGAACTGCTCCGGTGCGATAAAGCTGTTTTTGTTCTGCTCGTAGTAGCTGGCAATCTCCTGATCGGAGGCGGTCTGCTGCTGTGCCAGGGTGTTAACGTCGATGGTTGCAGTGCGCACCATGCGCTGCTGCGCAACCAGCGCGGCCAGCTCGTCGGTTTCACCTTTCAGCATAAAGTCAGTGCCGGCAATGGCATTGATCAGCTGCTGGGAGGTGAGCTGGTTACGCAGGGCCTGAGCATACTGATTGGCGGTCATCCCCATCTGATTGACCAGCGCGTTATAGCGTGCGTTGTCGAACTTACCGTTGTTCTGGAAAGCCTGGGTTGCGAAGATGGCTTTCTTCACCTGCTCGTCGCTGACCCCGAGGCCCAGATGCTGGGCGTACTGGTCAAGCAGCGCTTCATCAATCAGGCGGCTCAGAACCTGCTGACGCATGCTCTTCATATAGGCTTCATTGCTGGCCAGCTCGGAGAACCGCTCGCCGTGCTTCTGCTGCAAGCGGTTACGTTCTGCCGCTACGGCATTTTCGAACTGGCTGCGGCCGATCTCCTGGCCATTAACTTTTGCGGCATAATTATTGTTACCGCCAATCAGGTAGTTACCAACGCCAGTCAGAATGAATGACACGATAATCAAACCCAGAATGATCTTGAGCACGACGTGGTTGGCCGCCGCGCGTAAATTGTCCATCATGGTGTAACAACACTCCGCTGTAGGTGACTGTCTGTCTCACGCAGCGCCAACACTCCAGGGCCGCTGCGCGTAAAGCCGTATTGTGACAAGAAACCGGGGCGGTTGTCAGCCCGCAGGTCCGATTAATTCCGGCATCGCAAATAAAAAAGGCACATCTGGTGATGCGCCCTTGTACTTTGTCACAATCCTGAGAGGGATCGCTATCAGTTTACCGCGTCTTTCAGCGCTTTACCTGCGCGGAAACCCGGAACTTTAGCGGCAGCGATGGTGATCTCTTTGCCAGTTTGCGGGTTGCGACCAGTACGGGCAGCACGCTCTTTAACCGCAAAAGTACCAAAACCTACCAGTGCAACTTCGTCCCCGGCTTGCAGAGATTCAGTAACAGAAGCAATTAAAGCATCTAACGCACGTCCAGCCGCAGCTTTAGAGATATCAGCCCCTGCAGCAATTTTGTCTATCAGTTGAGATTTATTCACTCTTCTCTTCCTCTCTTTATAATTTATATCGCACCTTAATCCATCGAAGTGCGACCGCGCAGCAGTTATATCAGGCCTGTCATGCCCTTACAACACCCGTTGTTGATGATACAGCAAACCAGCCATCTAAATTAGCTATACAAAAAAAGGCTGGCAAGCCCGAAATGCGCTGCCAGCCTTGTTTTTATTGACGCTCTTTGCGCGAGGTCACTATTTTGCGCTAACGACCTGCATGCCTGACGGCTCATTTTGCAGCGCCAGAGTCAGCACTTCCTCAATACGTTTCACCGGGTGAATGTCGAGATCGGCAATCACGTTCTCCGGGATCTCTTCGAGGTCACGCTTGTTCTCGTACGGGATCAGCACGGTCTTGATACCGCCGCGGTGCGCTGCCAGCAGCTTCTCTTTCAGGCCGCCAATCGGCAGAACCTGACCGCGCAGGGTGATCTCACCGGTCATCGCCACGTCGGCGCGAACCGGGTTACCGGTCAGACAGGAGACCAGCGCCGTACACATGGCAATACCGGCGCTCGGGCCATCTTTCGGCGTCGCCCCTTCCGGAACGTGAACGTGGATATCGCGTTTTTCGTAGAAGTCGCCATTAATGCCCAGCTTCTCTGCACGCGCGCGCACCACGGTCAATGCCGCCTGAATGGACTCCTGCATCACTTCACCCAGCGAGCCGGTGTAGGTCAGCTTGCCTTTACCCGGCACGCAGGCGGTTTCGATGGTCAGCAGATCGCCGCCCACTTCCGTCCACGCCAGACCGGTCACCTGACCCACGCGGTTTTCATCATCCGCACGACCGTAGTCGAAGCGCTGAACGCCCAGGTACTCGTTGAGGTTGTCCCCGTTGATGGTGATCTGCTTCAGCGACGGATCGAGCAGCAGCTGTTTCACCGCCTTACGGCACAGCTTGGAGATTTCACGCTCCAGGCTACGGACACCTGCTTCACGGGTGTAGTAACGAATAATGCCAACAATGGCGCTATCCTCAACCGTAATCTCGCCTTTTTTCAGGGCGTTACGCTCAATCTGCTTCGGCAGCAGGTGGCGTTTGGCGATGTTCAGCTTCTCATCTTCGGTGTAGCCCGACAGACGGATCACTTCCATACGGTCCAGCAGCGGCGCAGGGATGTTCATCGAGTTTGACGTCGCAACGAACATCACGTCGCTGAGATCGTAGTCGACCTCAAGGTAGTGATCGCTGAAGGCCACGTTCTGCTCGGGATCCAGCACTTCCAGCAGTGCCGAAGCCGGGTCGCCACGCATGTCCGACGACATCTTGTCGATCTCATCCAGCAGGAAGAGCGGGTTTTTCACCCCAACCTTGGCCATCTTCTGGATCAGCTTGCCCGGCATAGAGCCGATATAGGTCCGGCGGTGACCACGGATCTCCGCTTCGTCACGCACGCCGCCCAGCGCCATACGGATGTATTTACGTCCGGTGGCTTTGGCAATGGACTGCCCCAGAGAGGTTTTACCTACCCCCGGCGGTCCCACCAGGCAGAGGATCGGCCCCTTCAGCTTGTTCACCCGGCTCTGAACCGCAAGGTACTCAAGGATGCGATCTTTCACGCGTTCCAGACCGTAGTGATCGGTATCCAGAATCTCCTGCGCCTGGCGCAGGTCTTTCTTGACCTTACTGCGAGCGTTCCACGGCACCTGGATCATCCACTCGATGTAGCCACGCACCACGGTTGCTTCTGCCGACATCGGAGACATCATCTTCAGCTTCTGCAGCTCGGCTTCCGCTTTCTCTTTTGCCTCTTTCGGCATCTTCGCCGCGTCGATCTTACGCTTCAGCGCTTCGTTTTCGTCCGGCGCATCGTCCATCTCGCCCAGCTCTTTCTGGATGGCCTTCATCTGCTCATTCAGATAGTACTCGCGCTGGGATTTCTCCATCTGCTTCTTAACGCGGTTACGGATGCGCTTCTCAACCTGCAACAGGTCGATCTCTGACTCCATCATCGCCATCAGATACTCCAGACGTTCATTGACGTCGGACATCTCCAGCACGGACTGCTTGTCTGCCAGCTTCAGCGGCATATGGGCAGCGATGGTGTCAGCCAGACGTGCCGGATCGTCGATGCTATTGAGCGACGTCAGCACTTCCGGTGGAATTTTTTTGTTGAGCTTGATGTAGCCTTCAAACTGGCCAATCGCGGTGCGAACCAGCACCTCCTGCTCACGCTCGTCAATGGCGGGCGATTCCAGGTATTCGGCTTTCGCGGAGAAGTAATCGCCGTCGTCAGACAGGGCGCTGATGCGCGCACGCTGCAGGCCTTCGACCAGTACTTTTACCGTACCGTCCGGCAGCTTCAGCATCTGCAGAATAGAGGCCACGGTCCCGACGGTGAACAGATCGTTAACACCCGGCTCATCCGTGGACGCCTCTTTCTGCGCCACCAGCATGATCTTTTTATCCTGGTCCATGGCCGCTTCGAGACAACGAATCGATTTTTCCCGCCCTACGAATAAGGGGATGACCATGTGCGGATAAACCACCACATCGCGCAGCGGCAATACGGGGATTTCAATGCGTTCAGAACGCTCAGAAGTCATAGAGCTCTCTCTTAAGTTTAATGTCCGCCTGGTAACCCGGCCGCAGGTCTGTGCGTCATGCGACCGTTAACATGTAAATCAGTATATGGGGATGTTTCCCTTACATTCAACGTCGGGAGTACGGAAAAATAAAAGGGGAGATAAAATCCCCCCTTTTTGGTTAACCGCTTGTATGGATAGGTTAATTATTCGCCAGAAGCCTGCTGCGCTTCCGGTTTACCATAAATCAGCAGGGGTTTGGTTTGACCCGCGATAACCGCTTCGTCAATCACCACTTTTTCCACATCTTCCATGGAAGGCAGATCGTACATGGTATCCAGCAGGGCCGCTTCTACGATAGAGCGCAGGCCACGCGCGCCGGTTTTACGGGCGTTTGCTTTCTTCGCAATGGCGTCCAGCGCTTCGTCGCGGAACTCGAGATCGACACCTTCCAGATTAAACAGCGCCTGGTACTGCTTGGTCAGGGCGTTTTTCGGCTCCTTCAGGATCTGGATCAGCGCTTCTTCGCTCAGCTCGTTGAGCGTCGCTACCACCGGCAGACGGCCGATAAACTCAGGGATCAGACCAAATTTGATCAGATCTTCTGGTTCTACCTGCGCCAGCAGTTCGCCCTCTTTCGCCTTCTCGGACTTGCCTTTCACCGTTGCGCCAAAACCGATGCCGGAGCCGGTTTCCACACGATGGGAGATCACCTTATCCAGGCCAGCAAAGGCCCCGCCGCAAATAAAGAGGATTTTTGAGGTATCAACCTGCAAAAACTCCTGCTGCGGATGCTTACGTCCGCCCTGCGGCGGTACGGCAGCCACGGTCCCTTCGATCAGCTTCAGCAGCGCCTGCTGAACCCCTTCACCCGAGACGTCTCGGGTGATCGACGGGTTATCGGACTTACGGGAAATCTTATCGATTTCGTCAATGTAGACGATGCCGCGCTGCGCTTTCTGTACGTCATAGTCGCACTTCTGCAGCAGTTTCTGGATGATGTTTTCCACATCCTCGCCCACGTAGCCCGCTTCGGTCAGCGTGGTAGCATCGGCCATGGTAAAGGGTACATCAAGCAGACGCGCCAGCGTTTCGGCCAGCAGCGTTTTACCGGAGCCGGTAGGCCCGATCAGCAGGATGTTACTTTTACCCAGCTCAACGCCGTTGCTGCTATCACCGTTACGCAGACGTTTGTAGTGGTTGTAAACCGCGACGGCCAGCACTTTCTTGGCCTGCTCCTGACCGATAACATAGTCGTCCAGGTGATGGCGAATTTCATGCGGCGTCGGCAGCGCACTGCGCTCACGATGCGGCGCAACTTCTTTAATCTCTTCGCGAATGATGTCGTTACACAGATCGACACACTCGTCGCAGATATACACGGACGGCCCGGCAATCAGCTTACGCACTTCATGCTGGCTTTTGCCGCAAAAAGAGCAGTACAACAGTTTGCCCGAACCATCTTTGCGTTTATCTGTCATGAGTCAAAACCTCTTTTCTGTTTTTTGTGCCGCACACGACGACGCAAATGCCACTCCAGGCGCAAGACGCGATACAGCGTCGTGCCGCTCTCAATGATTATAGCGGTACTCGTCAGGCCTGGGCATTAATTACGATGGGTCAAGATTGAGTCAACCAGCCCGTACTCAACCGCTTCAGCGGCGGAGAGGAAGCGGTCACGCTCGGTGTCGCGCTCAATCTGCTCTAATGATTGACCCGTGTGGTGTGCCATAAGTTCATTCATGCGCCCCTTCACTTTCAAAATTTCACGCGCATGGATCTCAATATCCGTTGCCTGGCCCTGATAGCCACCCAGCGGCTGGTGGATCATGACGCGTGAGTTTGGCAGACAGAAGCGCTTGCCTTTAGCCCCTGCGGTCAGCAGGAATGCGCCCATGGACGCCGCCTGACCCATACAGATGGTGCTAACGTCAGGCTTAATAAACTGCATGGTGTCATAGATTGACATCCCGGCGGTGATCACCCCGCCTGGGGAATTAATATACAGGTAAATATCTTTTTCCGGGTTTTCTGCTTCCAGAAACAGCATCTGCGCCACGATCAGGTTTGCCATATGGTCTTCGACCTGGCCAGTCATGAAAATGACGCGCTCTTTAAGAAGACGAGAGTAGATATCGAATGAGCGCTCACCGCGTGAAGTCTGCTCAATAACCATTGGCACCAGCGCCATATGGGGTGCAAAGTTATCTCGTTCGCCGCTGTATGACATGTCCGTCTCCTGGATAAAAATGAATAAACCTGCTGTCCCGATTCTACTTGACTCTGACTGGTCTGACTACGACCACCTTGGACGGATCTGCAGCAAGCGTTAATCTTGATAGTCTCCCTGTTATGGGGATGGCATCATCTTAATTCAAGCATAACAATCTTTTGGCGTAACGCTAACACTGAAACGTGCTTTTAGCACTCTTCCGATAGCCGCCGAATGTTAAAAAAAAACCCGCCACCAGCAGGTGACGGGCTTTCGTTTCCGCAGTAAAGCGGGAAACGTGACTTACGCTTGCTGGTTCATCAGCTCGTTGAAGGAAGTGGCTTTTTCAGACACTTTCGCTTTCGCCAGAACGGCTTCAACAGCCTGCTCTTCCAGCGCAACGTTGCGCATGTTGTCCATCAGCTCTTTGTTCTTGCTGTAGAACTCAACCACTTCTTTCGGATCTTCGTAAGCGGACGCCATCTCTTCGATCAGCTCGTTCACACGGGCTTCGTCTGCTTTCAGCTCGTGGGTACGGATCACTTCGCCCAGCAGCAGACCAACAACAACGCGGCGTTTCGCCTGCTCTTCGAACAGCTCACGCGGCAGTTCCAGAGCCTGTTTCTCGTTGCCACCGAAGCGCTGAGCAGCCTGACGGCGCAGCACGTCGATTTCGCTGTCGATCAGGGCAGCCGGCACGTCGATTTCGTTGGCTTTTACCAGACCGTCGATGGCCTGGGTTTTAACACGGTTACGTACCGCGCCTTTCAGCTCGCGATCCATGTTTTTACGCACTTCAGCGCGCAGGCCGTCGATGGAGCCATCTTCAACGCCGAAACGTTTGATGAACTCTTCGGTCAGCTCCGGCAGCTCGCGCTCTTCAACCTTTTTCAGGTTGATGACGAACTTAGCTGCTTTACCTTTCAGGTTTTCAGCGTGGTAATCTTCCGGGAAGGTCACGTCGATGGTGAACTCTTCGCCTGCTTTGTGACCTTTGATACCGTCTTCGAAGCCCGGGATCATGCGGCCCTGGCCCATGGCCAGCACGAAGTCAGTGGCTTTACCGCCTTCGAACTCTTCGCCGTCAACGGAGCCGGTGAAGTCTACGGTCACGCGATCTTCTGCCTCAACCGCGCCGTCTTTGTCTTTCCAGGTCGCCTGCTGCTTGCGCAGGGTGTCCAGCATGCCGTCAACGTCAGCATCGGTCACTTCAACGATCGGTTTTTCAACTTCGATGCCTTCCAGACCGGTCAGCTCAACCTGCGGGTAAACTTCGAACTCTACGGAGTAGGTGAAGTCTTCACCCAGTTTGTACTCGCCCGGTACGTAGGTCGGTGCGCCGGCCGGGTTAATTTTTTCCTGAATGATCGCATCAATGAAGTTGCGGCTCATCAGCTCGCCCAGCACGTCCTGGCGTACGGATGCGCCATAACGCTGAGCAACAACGGTCATCGGTACTTTGCCTTTACGGAAGCCGTCAATGCGTACTTTTTTCGCTACGTTGACCAGCTCGCTTTTTACAGCGGTCTCGATGCTGTCAGCAGCGATAGTGATCGTTACACGGCGGCCAAGGCCCTGAGTGGTCTCAACTGAAACTTGCATCTTGTTACCTCAAAAAATCAGAGTGCTCGGTCAACTCTATCCGCAGACCACGTCAGGTGGCTGCGTAGAACCGGGATGCTCTCTTGAATCAGATACACATTCCCTGTCACCAGAATCATCCCGAAGGCGTTCAAAAAATAGGACGCAGCATTATAGCGGCATCACTTTTGTGAGTCGAGAACGGTTATTGCACGCTGTTGCGGCCTTTTTCACAATTCACGGCTAATTTTTGTCTGAGTTTTGGCCTTATCGAACAAAACTCAGACAAAATAAAACGGCCCGCAGGCCGTTTTCACATATTCTGTACGCAACATACTGGAAAAGTTCGCGCTGTTGCAAACCTCATTTATTACGCACTCAGTTATTACGCAATCGTACCCGCACCTCGACAGGGCGGTGACGCGAAGAGGGTATCCTGTAGACCTTCCCACTCTTTGAGGGTGTAGGTATGCAGGGCCAGCGCGTGTACCGTCGTGGCAAGCTCGGAGGTTAGCGTACTGTAAATCATTCGATGGCGGTTAAGAAAACGTTCGCCTGCAAAGCGATCGCTTACCAGCACCACCTTGAAATGGCTTTCAGAACCGGCCGGAACATTGTGACGGTAGCTTTCATCAACAACTTCGAGGAACGCGGGTTCAAACGTTGCCCTTAATTTTGATTCTATTTGTTCGCGTATCATCATGAAAAGACTCCTCAGACAGCGTTCAGATGTAACCCATCCCTTTAAATATTAGCCGCTTTTACCGCTTCCATAACAAGAAAACAACAAATATTTAGCGTTCGTCTCGTTTTATCATTCAAAGGCATGAACCCACCGGAGAAATTCTCATTCAGGCCGCTTTTATGGGCGGCTAAACAGGATTTGTGAGCACAAAATGCACAAGGCGATGAATTTACATGCATTGCCGGGTTGCCCCGGCCGTTGGCAATGTTATGATGACGCGAATTACCCCTTTATAAGCTTAAGATTCACAGAGATCTCTTATATGTTAAAAAAAGTGCTTTTCCCGCTGGTCGCGCTGTTTATGCTGGCTGGCTGTGCTACGCCCCCTACGACTATTGATGTCTCCCCCAAAATTACCCTGCCGCAGCAGGATCCAAGTCTGATGGGCGTGACCGTGAGCATCAACGGTGCCGATCAGCGTCAGGATCAGGCGCTGGCAAAAGTAACTCGCGACAACCAGCTGGTGACCCTGACCGCCTCCCGCGACCTGCGTTTCCTGCTGCAGGAAGTGCTGGAGAAACAGATGACCGCTCGCGGCTACATGATTGGCCCGAACGGCGCGGTGAATCTGCAGATCATCGTGAGCCAGCTCTACGCTGACGTCTCCCAGGGCAACGTGCGCTACAACATCGCCACCAAAGCCGATATCGCGATCATCGCTACTGCCCCGAACGGCAACAAGATGACCAAAAACTACCGTGCGAACTACTCGGTTGAAGGTGCACTGCAGGCGTCGAATAAAAACATCGCCGACAGCGTGAACAGCGTGCTGACCGATACCATCGCTGACATGTCTCAGGACACCAGCATCCACGATTTCATCAAGCAGAACGCGCGTTAATTCTGCCCGCTGACCCGGTTCGCGCCGGGTCAGCCCATCTCCTATGTCCAATCGCTACCTACGCATCTTTCAGCAGCCTAAGTCAGCCATCCTACTGATCCTGGGTTTTGCCTCAGGCCTTCCCCTTGCCCTGACCTCCGGCACGCTTCAGGCGTGGATGACCGTCGAAAACATTGACCTGAAGACCATCGGCTTCTTTTCGCTGGTGGGCCAGGCCTACGTGTTTAAGTTTTTATGGTCGCCGGTGATGGACCGCTATACGCCGCCGTTCTTTGGCCGTCGTCGCGGCTGGCTGCTGACTACCCAGATCCTGCTGCTGATCGCTATTGCAGGGATGGGCTTCCTTGAGCCCACCTCGCAGCTGCGCTGGATGGCGGGGCTGGCGGTTATCATCGCTTTCTGCTCCGCCTCGCAGGATATTGTGTTCGATGCCTGGAAGACGGACGTGCTGCCTGCCGAAGAGCGTGGCGCAGGGGCAGCCATCAGCGTGCTGGGCTACCGCCTCGGCATGCTGGTCTCTGGTGGGCTGGCGCTGTGGCTGGCGGACCGCTGGCTTGGCTGGCAGGGAATGTACTGGCTGATGGCGGCGCTGATGCTGCCCTGCATTATTGCTACCCTGCTGGCTCCCGAGCCGGATGATGCCGTGCCGGTACCGAAATCGCTGGAGCAGGCCGTGGTCGCGCCGCTGCGTGACTTCTTCGGGCGTAACAACGCCTGGCTGATCCTGCTGCTTATCGTCCTTTATAAGCTGGGTGACGCTTTTGCCATGAGCCTGACCACCACCTTTCTGATCCGCGGCGTGGGGTTTGACGCAGGCGACGTCGGGGTGGTGAATAAGACGCTCGGGCTGATCGCAACCATTCTCGGGGCGCTGTACGGCGGCGTGCTGATGCAGCGCCTGACGCTGTTCCGCGCCCTGCTGATCTTTGGCATCCTGCAGGGAGCCTCAAACGCGGGCTACTGGCTGCTGTCGGTAACGGATAAGCATCTCTACAGTATGGCGGCGGCGGTTTTCTTTGAGAACCTGTGCGGCGGGATGGGGACGGCCGCGTTTGTTGCCCTGCTGATGACCCTGTGCAACAAGTCGTTTTCCGCCACCCAGTTCGCCTTGCTCTCTGCCCTCTCGGCCATCGGGCGCGTTTACGTTGGCCCTATCGCCGGCTGGTTTGTTGAGAGCTGGGGCTGGTCAACGTTTTATCTCTTCTCGGTGATCGCCGCCGTGCCGGGACTGCTCCTGCTGCTGGTATGTAAAGAGACGCTGGCCTATACCCAGCGCACCGACGGCTTTCTTCCCCGCACCCGCTATGCCGGTGCCTACCAGCTGGCGCTCCGCACGCTGGCCGTGGGCTGCGTGCTGCTGGCGGTTTGGCTGGGGGTCATTGCGCTTAACGCCCTCGGTCTGACCTCATGGGCTTTCGCCGGGCTGCTGTTAGAGATCGGCGCGCTGCTGGCCGTAGGCGGCATTCTCTACGGCGGGCTGCTGGACTACCTCTCCCTGCGCAAAACCGCGCAGGAACAATAACCCGTTAGTTACTACAGGTAATAATCGCGCAAAATAATTAAAACATTTAATTTCAGCATATATTTGTTTAATTCTGGCTTCATCTCTCTTTTTGTTTAATTATTTTGTGCGGTATACATTTACGACTACGCTTTAATGATTCAGCATGGTTATCAAATTAAGCTTCGTGCAATGTTTGATAATTGCTGAATTAATGTTAACTAAATGTTCACAAAATGGATTGGTTATACCATTTCTCCTGGTCTATAAGTATTAGGCCCGGTTTTGGTTATAACCTTGGGGCCGAACGCGGCGATTGCGAGATTTTACAGATTGTTGCCTTCTGTGTGACATACGCGGCAGAACCCAGTAACACCCTACTGACAGCGCGCCACGCATGTTTACAGTAATGTAACCTTCCCGTAAAATGCCCGCACACTTTAAGCGCCACCAGACCCCCGTGGAATTGAGGTCGTTAAATGAGACTCAGGAAATACAATAAAATTTTGGGAATGTTGTCATTAATCACAGGCGCGGCGTTACTGAGCGGCTGTGATTCTGCACTTCTCGATCCCAAAGGACAGATTGGACTGGAACAACGTTCATTGATACTGACGGCGCTTGGCCTGATGTTGATTGTCGTTATCCCCGCCATCGTGATGGCTATCGGTTTTGCCTGGAAGTACCGGGCGTCGAACAAGGAAGCCAAATACAGCCCCAACTGGTCGCACTCGAACAAAGTTGAAGCTGTGGTTTGGACGATTCCCATCCTTATCATCATTTTCCTTGCGGTACTGACATGGAAAACCACGCATGCGCTCGAACCCAGCCGTCCGCTGGTGCACGATGCGAAGCCGGTGACCATCGAAGTCATTGCAATGGACTGGAAGTGGTTCTTTATTTACCCGGAGCAGGGCATCGCAACGGTCAATGAGATTGCGTTCCCGGCGAATACGCCTGTGGAATTCAAAATCACATCGAACTCGGTGATGAACTCCTTCTTCATTCCGCGACTGGGTAGCCAGATCTACGCGATGGCTGGGATGCAGACCAAGCTGCACCTGATCGCCAACGAAGCCGGCACCTACGATGGTATTTCTGCTAACTACAGTGGTGCTGGTTTCTCCGGCATGAAGTTCAAAGCCATCGCAACACCGGATGCCGCGACCTTCAACCAGTGGGTAGCGCAAGCGAAGCAGTCGCCGAAAGTCATGAATGACATGGACGCGTACAACAAGCTGGCAGCACCTAGCGAATACAATAAAGTCGAATACTTCTCCAGTGTTAAACCTAACCTGTTTGTTGATGTGATTAACAAATTTATGGGACCTGGGAAGAGCATGGACGTGACTCAGGCTGAAGGCGAACAGAACTCGCACAAAGGCATGGAAGGCATGAACATGAATCACGCGGAAACCTCTCACTAAGGGGCCGAGGAATAATACGATGTTCGGAAAACTTACACTGGATGCAGTGCCGTACCATGAACCGATTATCATGGTTACGGTGGCAGCAATTCTCGTCGGGGGACTGGCGTTAGTTGCAGCACTCACTTATTTCGGTAAGTGGTCATATCTGTGGCACGAGTGGCTCACCTCCGTGGACCACAAACGTCTGGGGATTATGTATATCCTCGTTGCTATCGTGATGCTGGTGCGTGGCTTTGCCGACGCCATCATGATGCGTACCCAGCAGCTGCTGGTCTCGTCAGGCGAAGCCGGGTTCCTGCCACCGCACCACTACGATCAGATCTTTACCGCCCACGGCGTTATCATGATCTTCTTCGTGGCGATGCCGTTCGTGGTAGGCCTGATGAACCTGGTGGTGCCGCTGCAAATCGGCGCCCGTGACGTTGCCTTCCCATTCCTGAACAACCTGAGCTTCTGGTTCACCGTTGTCGGCGTGGTGCTGGTTAACATCTCGCTGGGCGTGGGCGAATTTGCTCAGACCGGCTGGGTCGCTTATCCACCGCTCTCGGGCATTGAGTACAGCCCCGGCGTAGGCGTTGACTACTGGATCTGGAGTCTTCAGCTCTCCGGTATTGGTACAACCCTGACCGGTATTAACTTCTTTGTGACCATTCTGCGCATGCGTGCCCCTGGCATGACCATGTTCAAAATGCCGGTATTTACCTGGGCGTCACTCTGTACTAACGTGCTGATTATCGTCTCGTTCCCTATCCTGACGGTAACCATCGCGCTGCTGACGCTTGACCGTTATCTGGGCACCCATTTCTTTACCAACGATATGGGCGGCAACATGATGATGTACATCAACCTGATTTGGGCCTGGGGCCATCCGGAAGTGTACATTCTCGTTCTGCCGGTATTCGGTGTGTTCTCAGAAGTTGTGGCAACGTTCTCTAAAAAGCGTCTGTTTGGCTACACCTCCCTGGTATGGGCGACCATCGCGATTACCGTTCTGTCGTTTATCGTATGGCTGCACCACTTCTTTACCATGGGCAGCGGCGCGAACGTTAACGCCTTCTTCGGTATCACCACGATGATTATCGCCATCCCGACCGGGGTGAAGATCTTCAACTGGCTGTTTACCATGTACCAGGGCCGTATCGTGTTCCACTCAGCAATGCTGTGGAGCATCGGCTTTATCATCACCTTCTCTATCGGTGGGATGACCGGGGTACTGCTGGCGGTGCCGGGCGCGGACTTTGTTCTGCACAACAGCCTGTTCCTGATTGCGCACTTCCATAACGTTATCATCGGTGGTGTGGTATTCGGTTGCTTCGCGGGCCTGACCTACTGGTGGCCGAAAGCCTTTGGTTACACCATGAACGAGACCTGGGGTAAACGCGCCTTCTGGTTCTGGATCATCGGCTTCTTCGTAACCTTTATGCCGCTGTACGCCATGGGCTTCATGGGTATGACACGTCGTGTGAGCCAGAACATCGATCCGATGTTCCAGCCGCTGATGATTGTGGCTGAGATCGGTGCGCTGCTGATTGCGCTCGGTATCTTCTCCATCATCATGCAGATCTACACCTCCGTGCGCGATCGTGACCTGAACCGCGACCTGACGGGTGATCCGTGGGGCGCGCGTACGCTGGAGTGGTCAACGTCTTCTCCGCCGCCGTTCTATAACTTTGCCGTTGTGCCGCACATTCATGAGCGTGATGCATTCTGGGAAATGAAAGACAAAGGCGAAGCGTACATCCAGCCGACGCACTATGAAGAGATTCATATGCCGAAAAACAGCGGCGCAGGTGTGATTATCTCTGCTTTCAGCCTTATCTTCGGCTTTGCCATGATCTGGCATATCTGGTGGATGGCGATCCTCGGCTTTGCCGGCATGATCGTGACCTGGATTGTGAAAAGCTTCGATGAGGACGTGGATTACTACGTACCGGTTGCCACCGTTGAAAAACTGGAAAACCAGCACTTCGACGAAATTAGCAAGGCAGGACTGAAAAATGTCAACTGAGACTCTAACTCACGCTAACGCTCATGCCCACGAGCATGAGCACCACCACGATACAGGGTCGAACAAAGTGTTCGGCTTCTGGATCTACCTGATGAGCGACTGCATTCTCTTTGCATGTCTGTTTGCTACCTATGCCGTTCTGGTGAACGGCACTGCAGGTGGTCCGAGCGGGAAGGATATTTTCGAACTGCCGTTTGTGCTGGTTGAAACTGCCCTGCTGCTGTTCAGCTCCATCACCTACGGCATGGCGATTATCGCCATGAACAACGGTCGTCAAAGCCAGGTTATCTCCTGGCTGGCGCTGACCTTCCTGTTCGGTGCGGGCTTTATCGGGATGGAGCTGTATGAGTTCCATCACCTGATTGCTGAGGGCTTCGGTCCGGATCGCAGCGGCTTCCTGTCAGGCTTCTTTGCGCTGGTTGGTACCCACGGTCTGCACGTGACTTCTGGTCTGGTGTGGATGGCGATTCTGATGTTCCAGGTTACCCGTCGCGGGCTGACCAGCACTAACCGCACCCGTCTGATGTGCCTGAGCATGTTCTGGCACTTCCTGGACGTGGTGTGGATCTGTGTGTTCTCTGTAGTTTACCTGATGGGGGCGATGTAATGAGTCATTCTACCGATCATAGCGGCGCCTCTCACGGCAGCGTAAAAACCTACATGACAGGATTTATCCTGTCGATCATCCTGACGGCTATTCCGTTCTGGATGGTGATGACCGGCTCCGCCTCGCACGCCACTATTCTTGGTGTCGTGCTGGTGACGGCGGTGGTACAGATTCTGGTTCACCTGGTGTGCTTCCTGCACATGAACACCTCTTCTGAAGAGCGTTGGAACCTGGTGGCCTTTGTCTTTACCGTGCTGATCATCGCCATTCTGGTGGTAGGCTCAATCTGGATTATGTGGAACCTGAATTACAACATGATGGTTCACTAAGAGCGGCGAGTATGATGTTTAAGCAATACCTGCAAGTAACGAAACCAGGCATCATTTTCGGCAACCTGATCTCCGTGATCGGGGGGTTCCTGCTGGCCTCTAAGGGCAGCATCGACTATCCCCTCTTCGCCTATACGTTGATTGGGGTGTCGCTGGTGGTGGCATCGGGTTGTGTATTTAACAACTACATCGACCGTGACATTGACCGTAAAATGGAGCGTACGAAGAACCGGGTGCTGGTCAAAGGCCTGATTTCCCCGAAAATTTCGCTGGTGTACGCCACCTTGTTGGGTATTGCTGGCTTTATGCTGCTGTGGTTTGGTGCTAACCCGCTGGCCTGCTGGCTGGGGGTGATGGGGTTCGTGGTGTATGTGGGCGTCTACAGCCTGTATATGAAACGCCACTCCGTCTACGGCACGCTGATTGGCTCTCTCTCCGGCGCTGCGCCGCCGGTGATTGGCTACTGCGCGGTTACCGGGGATTTCGACAGCGGTGCGCTGATCCTGCTGGCTATCTTTAGCCTGTGGCAGATGCCGCACTCCTACGCTATCGCGATTTTCCGCTTTAAGGATTATCAGGCGGCGAACATCCCGGTACTGCCGGTGGTGAAAGGGATCTCGGTCGCGAAGAACCACATTACGCTCTATATCATCGCCTTTGCCGTGGCGACCCTGATGCTCTCCCTGGGCGGCTACGCTGGATACAAATATCTGGCGGTGGCAGCAGCAGTTAGCGTCTGGTGGCTGGGTATGGCGCTGAAGGGGTATAAGGTCGAAGACGACAGAGTATGGGCGCGTAAGCTGTTCGTGTTCTCTATCGTTGCGATCACTTCCCTCTCGGTGATGATGTCCGTGGACTTTATGGTTCCGGACTCACATAACCTGTTGACCTACGTCTGGTAATTTAAAAAAGATGTTACAAAAAGGGTGCTACGGCGCCCTTTTTTATTTATTAAATCAATAACTCATTGATGTACTATATTCCGCGCTTTGCGCATCACGGGATAACCCGCCCCGCCCTCCCCTGCACTATACTGTGTCCGGTTTTTTGATTGAGGTAGTAATGAACGATTATAAAATGACGCCAGGCGAGCTACGCGCCACCTGGGGTTTAGGGACAGTATTCTCGCTGCGTATGCTCGGCATGTTTATGGTCCTGCCCGTTCTGACCACCTATGGCATGGCGCTACAGGGGGCCAGCGAAGCGCTGATTGGCTTTGCCATTGGCATTTACGGCCTGGCCCAGGCGGTATTCCAGATCCCTTTCGGCCTGCTGTCGGACCGCATCGGCCGTAAGCCGCTGATCGTCGGCGGGCTGGTGATTTTTGTTATTGGCAGCGTGATTGCCGCCCTTTCAGATTCGATCTGGGGCATTATTCTTGGCCGCGCCCTCCAGGGCTCTGGGGCCATTGCCGCCGCGGTCATGGCCCTGCTCTCAGATCTTACCCGCGAACAGAACCGCACCAAGGCGATGGCCTTTATCGGCGTTAGCTTTGGCATCACCTTTGCTATTGCCATGGTGCTTGGCCCTATTATTACCCACCGGCTTGGCCTGCACGCCCTGTTCTGGATGATTGCTGGCCTGGCCACGGCGGGCATCATTCTGACGCTGTGGGTGGTTCCTGACAGCAAAAATCACGTGCTGAATCGTGAGTCAGGCATGGTGAAAGGCTGCTTTAGTAAAGTGATTGCCCGCCCGCCGCTGCTGAAGCTTAACTTCGGCATTATGTGTCTGCACATTCTGCTGATGTCGACCTTCGTTGCCCTGCCGGGGCAGATGGAGGCCGCAGGTTTCCCAGCATCGGAGCACTGGAAGATCTACCTGGTGACGATGCTTATCTCTTTCGTCAGCGTAGTGCCGTTTATTATCTACGCCGAAGTGAAGCGCCATATGAAGCGGGTCTTCATCTTCTGCGTGATCGTCCTGCTGATTGCCGAGATTGTGCTCTGGGGTGCGGGACCGCACTTCTGGGAGCTGGTCGCGGGCGTCCAGCTCTTCTTCCTGGCCTTCAACCTGATGGAAGCCCTCCTCCCCTCGCTGATCAGCAAAGAAGCCCCGGCGGGCTATAAAGGTACGGCGATGGGCATCTACTCCACCAGCCAGTTTATTGGCGTCGCCATCGGCGGTTCGCTGGGGGGCTGGGTTGACGGCCTGTTTGACTCCCAGACGGTGTTCCTGGCCGGTGCGCTGCTGGCCACCGTTTGGCTGCTGGTCGCCAGCACCATGCAGGAGCCGCCCTACGTCAGCAGCCTGCGCGTGGAGATCCCGGATGACGTGGCGATCACCGATACGCTTAAGCAGCAGCTAGAGAGCAAAGCGGGCGTCAGCGAGGTGCTGATCGTGCCGGAAGAGCGCAGCGCCTACGTGAAAATCGACAGCAAAGTAACGAATCGCTTTGAGGTTGAGCAGGCGCTCAGAGCCTAAACAAGCACAGATAATAGTTAATGCCAGTCAGTTAAATCGACTGGCATTTTTTTTGGCAAGGGTAGGAAGAATATGAGGGGCCGCTGAGGTTCCGTTCACCTCATGGACAGTGCTTCTTTGGGAAATCTACACACGTGAACGTGCCAGGGTGGCTCGCCGCCACCACCCTGGCGACCCGGGCTCCCGGCAGGGAAAATCGCCGCTTTGCGGTTCCCTCAGCTTATCCCTTCCGGCTTCCGGGTCGGGCGTGAGGTAACTTCCCTGTAAGGCACGCCCTCAGCCCGCATCCATGCGGGCTGCCCCGGCCGGAAGTGAACGCCTCGGCGATTTTCAGCCGGACCCAACACCTCGCTTCAATACCGAGCCTAAAGCGATTTCTTTGTTGCTGTGGAGTACGGTCTCACAGCGCGGGGGTTGAGTCCCCGCTGAAACCGGCGAACCGGAGACCGGATGACAAGGACTGGACGCCAGGGAGGGCGGCCAGAGGCGAAACGAGACACGACGTCGAGTCGAGCCGGCCGTCGGTCAGCCGGGCGGGAGGTGAGCGCAGTGCGCAGCACCGGTTTCCCCGCGGGGCCGCGGGGATCGATAAGGGGGCCGCGGTGGCCCCCTTATCCCGTTCACGTGTGACACTCGCTATATGTTCTGCCCTCCATGAGGTGAACGGAACACATATACCAGAGTCACATATCTCCCTTATCCAGCAGTTTAACTGACAAGCATTGCGGATAACCGGGCATTTTTATTAATCGCGGAAGTTTTTGAACTGGAACGGCTGCCCCAGATCCCCCCCACGCACCAGCGCCATCACCGACTGCAGATCGTCGCGAGATTTACCGGTAACGCGGATCTCCTCCCCCTGAATCTGCGCCTGTACCTTCAGCTTGCTGTCCTTGATGAGCTTAACGAGCTTCTTCTGCACCGCGCTCTCAATTCCCTGCTTCAGCTTGGCTTCAACAAACCAGGTTTTACCGCTGTGCACAAACTCTTCCGGCACATCGAGAGAAGCCCCCTCAATACCGCGCTTAAGCAGCTTGGCGCGCAGGATATCCAGCAGCTGATTGACCTGGAAATCAGACTCGCTCAGTACCTTAATAGTCTTATTGGCATCGTTCAGCTCAAACGTTGCCTCAACGCCACGGAAATCGAAACGTGACTCAACTTCACGGCTGGCATTGTCTACGCCGTTACGGACTTCCTGAAGGTCAACTTCAGAAACAATATCGAAAGATGGCATCTTTTCTTCTCCTTTCACTTTTGTTGCGATGCATAATACCCGCAACAGGACATAACGAGAAGCTTAGCCGACGGCGCTATACTTAACGCATTGCCACCTGGCGCTGTTGCGGGTGAGGAGGAACAATGAAAATAACCGTGCTTGGATGCGGAGCATTAGGGCAACTGTGGCTGGCCGCCCTGTGTAAGCGTGGTCATGAAGTACAGGGTTGGCTGCGGGTGCCCCAACCCTACTGCAGCGTCAACGTGATTGACGAAGACGGCAGCGTGTTCAATGAATCCCTGACGGCGAACGACCCTGATTTTCTGGCACAGAGCGATCTGCTGCTGGTCACGCTCAAGGCGTGGCAGGTCTCCGATGCGGTAAAAAGCCTGGCCTCTATGTTGCCCACTACCACACCGGTGCTGCTGATCCACAACGGTATGGGCACGGTGGAGGAGTTAAAAGCGATCCCCCACCCGCTGCTGATGGGTATTACTACCCATGCAGCCCGTCGGGACGGCAACATCATTATTCACGTTGCCAGCGGTACAACCCATATTGGCCCCGCCCGGCAGCAGGACGGTGACTACAGCTATCTGGCTGACACCTTACAGGAGGTCTTGCCGGACGTGGCCTGGCATAACACCATCCGCCCACAGCTGTGGCGCAAGCTGGCGGTTAACTGTGTGATCAACCCGCTGACGGCCCTGTGGAACTGTCCAAACGGCGAACTGCTGGCGCACCCGGAGCTGACCGAGGCCATCTGTAATGAGGTGGCGGCCGTGATGGAGCGCGAAGGCCATCATACTTCAGCGGATGACCTGCTCTATTACGTTAATCAGGTCATTGAAAATACGGCGAAGAACATTTCATCGATGCTGCAGGACGTTCGCGCCCAGCGCCGCACCGAAGCGGATTACATCACTGGCTATCTGCTGCGCCGCGCCCGCGCCCACGGCATTGCGGTGCCAGAAAATACCCGCCTGTATGAACAGATTAAACGTAAGGAGAGTGAGTATGAGCGCATCGGCACTGATATGCCTCGCCCCTGGTAGCGAAGAGACTGAAGCCGTCACCACTATCGACCTGCTGGTTCGCGGCGGCATAGCGGTCACTACCGCCAGCGTGGCCAGCGACGGCAATCTAGCGGTGACCTGCTCCCGGGGCGTCAAGCTGCTCGCCGATGCCCCGCTAGTGGAGGTGGCCGACGGTGACTATGACGTGATTGTTCTGCCCGGCGGCGTTAAGGGTGCGGAGTGCTTTCGTGACAGTCCCCTGCTGGTCGAAACGGTAAAACAGTTTCACCGCTCGGGCCGGATCGTGGCGGCTATCTGCGCGGCGGCAGGTATCGTGCTGGTTCCGCACAATCTCTTCCCCATCGGCAATATGACCGGTTTTCCAGCGCTGAAGGACCGCATCCCTGAGGAGCAGTGGCAGGATAAGCGCGTGGTCTGGGATCCACGGGTGAATCTGCTCACCAGCCAGGGGCCGGGAACGTCGATCGATTTTGCTCTGAAGATTATCGACCTGCTGGTCGGGCGCGAGAAAGCGCATGAAGTAGCGTCGCAGCTGGTAATGGCGGCGGGGATCTATAACTTTTACGAAGCGTAAGCAATAAAACGCCGGGTGGCGGCTTCGCCTGACCCGGCCTACATTATGCACTTTGTAGGCCCGGCAGGCTCGCCGGGCGTTTTCTTATGGGCGATAAACCTTCACATTAGTGAAGCCCTGCTCGTGCAGGTAGAGCGCCTGCAGGCGGCTCATCACGCCACGCTCGCACCACAGCAGCCAGGTTTTGCTCTGATCGAGATCGCCAAATTTGGTGCTCAGCTTGTAGAACGGCAGCGTTACCACGTCGACGCCCTCCACCACTAGCGGCTTGCTCTCCTGATCGTCCGGAGAGCGGATATCCAGCACCACGTCGTTCGGACCAAAGCCGGTGACGGTCTCTACCTCTACCACTTCCTCTTCGGTCTGCTGCGCGATCTCGCGGATGTCGACGTTGGTCGCCTCTTCCACCACCCGATCGAGGATCGCAAAATCGAAGTTCTGCTCTTCGGCTTCGATCTTCGACTTCACTGCTTTTACCGTCGGGCTTTTGGAGATCACGCCGCAGTACTCCGGCATGGTACGGGAGAAGTCTTCCGTGCCGATCGCGCGAGCCACGTCGATAATGTGCTCTTTATCATGGGAGATCAGCGGACGCAGGATCAGCGTATCAGAGACGTTATCGATCAGACGCAGGTTGGTCAGGGTCTGGCTAGAGACCTGGCCCAGCGCTTCACCGGTGACCAGGGCCTGCACACCGTAACGCTCGGCGACCTTAGAGGCCGCGCGCACCATCATGCGTTTCAGCACCACGCCCATCTGGCCGTCGTCGACTTTTTCCAGGATCTCACCGACCACCGGCTCAAAGTTGATCGCCACAAAGCGTACGCGATGCGAGCTGCCGAAGCGGTTCCACAGATAGTGAGCCACCTGACGCACGCCAATTTCGTGCGCTGCGCCACCGAGGTTAAAGAAGCAGTAGTGCACGCGGCAGCCACGGCGCATCAGCATATAGCTGGAGACGCTGGAGTCAAAGCCACCGGAGATCAGCGACAGAACATCTTCCTGAGTACCGATAGGGAAACCGCCGATGCCTTCCGAGCGGCGCGTTATCAGCAACAGGCGATCGTCTTCAATCTCCAGATGGACCGTGTAATCCGGGTGGGTCAATTTTACGCGAGCGCTCTCAATATGCTGATTCAGCCCGCCACCGACGTAGCGTTCTACTTCAATGGAGCTAAACTCATGTTTACCGCGACGTTTCACGCGCACGCAGAAGGTTTTCCCCTCTAGCTGCTCGCGATACTGAGCCAGCGCTTTCTCGAAAATGTCATGCAGGGAGGTATAAGGCACATCTTCTACCTCCAGAATATGGTGAATACCGGGAATACGGGTCAGCGCATCGCGGATAGCAGGACGCAGGGTCTCGTCTTTGGTACGCACTTCCACGTGGTCCCAGTGACGAACGACTTTGATCTCTTCGTCGTGGTGCTTCAGAACGTTACGAATGTTTCCGGTTAAAATTTTAATAAAGCGCAAACGCACGGATTGGCTTTTGATGGTGATTTCCGGGAACAATTTAATGATAAACTTCATGGCGGCAAAGGTTCTTTGGCAAGTCGCATAGTGGACTTGTGGGGGATTAATACAGCAGCCCCTAACCGCGGCTGCTTCCAGGCGCGCAAGTATACCACCATCGGGGTCTACCTTGCACACCGCATGACCATTGCGCGTTATTTAATACGCGGCCCGACTTCGCTACCATAGCGCAGACGAATAAAACGAGAGTCAGACATCCTTATGGCAAAGAAAAACGACGCACCGGCCAGCTTTGAAACGGCGCTTACCGAGCTGGAACAGATAGTGACCCGACTTGAGAGCGGCGATCTGCCCCTTGAAGAGGCCCTGAGCGAATTTGAACGCGGCGTGCAGCTGGCGCGCCAGGGGCAGACCAAGTTACAGCAGGCGGAGCAGCGCGTGCAGATCCTGCTGTCAGAACAGGAAGAGGCCCCGCTCACCCCCTTTACCCCGGACGCCGAGTAATATGGATTTTACTGAACAATTAGAAACCTGCGTCGAGCAGGCTAATGCCGCGCTGCGGCGTTTCATTGCTCCCCTGCCCTTTCAGAACACTCCTCTGGTTGAGGCCATGCACTATGGCGCACTATTAGGCGGCAAGCGTCTGCGACCCTTTTTGGTCTATGCCACAGGCAGCATGTTTGGCGTCAGCGTCAACACGCTGGATGCCCCCGCCGCCGCCGTGGAGTGCATACACGCTTACTCCCTGATCCATGACGATCTGCCAGCCATGGACGATGACGATCTGCGCCGGGGCCAGCCGACCTGCCACATTAAATATGGTGAGGCGAGTGCCATTCTGGCGGGAGATGCCCTGCAAACGCTGGCGTTCTCTATCCTTGCCGATGCGCCGATGCCGGAGGTGACCGATCGCGATCGGCTGGCGATGGTTGCCGAGCTGGCACAGGCTAGCGGCGTGGCAGGTATGTGCGGCGGCCAGGCGTTGGATCTGGACGCAGAAGGTAAACAGGTGCAGCTTGCCGAGCTGGAGCGAATCCACCGCCATAAAACCGGGGCGCTGATCCGCGCGGCGGTGCGCATGGGTGCTCTGACCGCTGGTGAACGGGGTCGTGACGTGCTGCCAATTCTGGATCAATACGCTGAGTGTATCGGTCTGGCCTTCCAGGTACAGGATGACATTCTGGATGTGGTGGGTGATACTGCAACTCTCGGCAAACGTCAGGGGGCCGATCAGCAGCTGGGTAAAAGCACCTATCCTGCCCTGCTGGGCCTTGAGCAAGCCCGGACGAAAGCCCGTGACCTGATTGACGACGCCCGCAGCGCGTTAGCGCAGCTGGCCGCCCACTCTCTGGACACCTCGACCCTTGAAGCGCTGGCCGACTTTATAATTCAGCGTGATAAATAAACAACAATGAGTCTCTGATGAGTTTTGATACTGCCAAATACCCGACCCTGGCGCTGGTGAATGCCACCCAGGATCTGCGCCTGCTGCCTAAAGAGAGCCTGCCGAAGCTGTGCGACGAGCTGCGCCGCTATCTTCTCGACAGCGTGAGCCGCTCCAGCGGCCACTTCGCCTCCGGGCTTGGCACGGTTGAGCTGACCGTGGCACTGCACTATGTCTACAACACGCCGTTCGATCAGCTTATCTGGGACGTCGGCCATCAGGCTTACCCACACAAAATCCTGACCGGTCGCCGGGATCGCATCGATACGATCCGCCAGAAAGGCGGCCTGCATCCCTTCCCATGGCGCGGCGAGAGCGAGTATGACGTGCTGAGCGTCGGTCACTCCTCTACCTCTATCAGTGCCGGGATTGGCATCGCGGTAGCAGCAGAGAAAGAGGGCAAACAGCGCCGCACCGTCTGCGTGATTGGCGACGGGGCGATCACCGCCGGTATGGCCTTCGAGGCGATGAACCACGCCGGTGATATCCGGCCGGATATGCTGGTGATCCTCAACGACAACGAGATGTCGATTTCCGAGAACGTTGGCGCGCTTAACAACCATCTGGCGCAGCTGCTCTCGGGCAAGCTCTATTCCACCCTGCGCGAAGGCGGAAAGCGGGTCTTCTCCAATGTGCCGCCGATCAAAGAGCTGCTCAAGCGCACAGAAGAGCATATTAAGGGCATGGTTGTGCCCGGCACCCTGTTTGAAGAGCTGGGCTTTAACTACATCGGCCCGGTTGACGGCCATGACGTGCTGGGTCTGGTCACCACGCTAAAAAACATGCGTGACCTGAAGGGCCCGCAGTTCCTGCACATCATGACCAAGAAGGGTCGCGGCTACGAGCCCGCCGAAAAGGATCCGATCACCTTCCACGCCGTACCGAAATTCGATCCGGCCAAGGGAACGCTGCCAAAAAGCAGCGGCGGGATGCCCTCCTACTCGAAAATTTTCGGCGACTGGCTGTGCGAGACAGCGGCACAAGACGACAAGCTGATGGCCGTTACGCCCGCAATGCGCGAAGGCTCGGGCATGGTGGAGTTCTCCCGCACCTATCCACAGCAGTATTTTGACGTGGCGATTGCCGAACAGCACGCGGTGACCTTTGCCGCCGGGCTGGCGATTGGCGGCTACAAGCCGGTGGTGGCGATCTACTCTACCTTCCTGCAGCGCGCCTATGACCAGGTGATCCACGACGTGGCGATCCAGAAGCTGCCGGTGCTGTTTGCTATCGACCGGGCGGGGATTGTCGGCGCGGACGGGCAGACGCACCAGGGGGCGTTTGATATCTCCTTCCTGCGCTGCGTGCCGGAGATGGTGATCATGACCCCGAGCGACGAGAACGAATGTCGCCAGATGCTCTACACCGGCTACCACTACAGTGAAGGCCCGAGCGCCGTGCGCTATCCGCGCGGCAACGCCGTCGGCGTCACCCTTGAGCCGCTGGCCGCGTTGCCTATCGGTAAAGGGGTCGTGAAACGTCAGGGTGAAGCGATCGCGATCCTTAACTTCGGTACGCTGATGCCGGAAGCGCAGAAAGCCGCCGAGACGCTGAACGCCACGCTGGTGGATATGCGTTTTGTGAAGCCCCTCGACGAGGCGCTGATTCTGGAGCTGGCCGCAACCCATACTTCTCTGGTCACTCTGGAAGAGAACGCCATTATCGGCGGTGCGGGCAGCGGCGTGAATGAAGTGCTGATGGCTAACCGTAAACCGGTTCCGGTTCTCAACCTTGGCCTGCCGGACTACTTTATCCCGCAGGGTACGCAGGAAGAGGCGCGAATCGAGCTGGGCCTCGACGCCGCCGGTATCATCGCAAAAATTCAGACCTGGCTGGCCTGAGCCTCCGGTTCCGCTCCTGCTATGCTTAAGGGTACTCGTACCCTTATGCAGGAGTGGAACCATGCAATACAACACGTTAGGAACAACGGACCTTAAGGTTTCCCGTCTTTGTCTTGGCTGTATGACCTTTGGCGAACCGGATCGGGGCAATCACGCCTGGACCCTGCCAGAAGAGAGCAGCCGACTCATCATCAAGCACGCCCTTGAGGGCGGCATCAACTTTTTCGACACCGCAAACAGCTACTCCGACGGCAGCAGCGAAGAGATCGTTGGCCGAGCGCTGAAAGATTTCGCCTACCGCGAAGAGGTGGTGGTCGCCACCAAAGTTTACCATCAGGTGGGCGATCTGCCGGAAGGGCTCTCTCGTCCGCAGATCCTGCGCTCGATTGATGACAGCCTGCGCCGGCTCGGCATGGAGTATGTTGACCTGCTGCAGATCCACCGCTGGGACTACAACACCCCTATCGAAGAGACGCTGGAAGCGCTGAACGACGTAGTGAAGGCCGGTAAGGCGCGCTACATCGGCGCATCGTCTATGCATGCCTCGCAGTTCGCCGAGGCGCTGAAGCTTCAGGAGCAGAACGGCTGGGCGCGCTTTGTCACCATGCAGAACCACTACAATCTTATCTACCGTGAAGAAGAGCGCGAGATGCTGCCGCTCTGCTATCAGGAGGGCGTGGCGGTGATCCCGTGGAGCCCGCTGGCGCGCGGTCGCCTGACGCGCCCGTGGGGGGAAACCACTGCTCGCTCGGTCTCAGATGAATTTGGAAAAACGCTCTATAACGAGAGTGACGCCGGAGACGCGCAGATTGCCGAGCGGCTGGCGGCGATTGCAGAAGATACCGGAGCGACCCGGGCGCAGGTGGCGATTGCCTGGCTGCTGAGTAAGCCCGGCGTGGCCGCGCCGATTATCGGCGCATCCCGGGAAGAGCAGCTTGAGGAGCTGATTCAGGCGGTCGAGCTAACCCTGACGCCAGAGCAGATTGCCGAGCTGGAGACGCCATATAAGCAGCATCCGGTGGTAGGGTTCAAATAAGGGTAGTTATCCGGCCCGCTATGGGCCGGATAAACACTGATTAAATAATACCAATCGGCCAGTGATGGCCAATCAGATAGAGGATCCCTGCCGCCACGATCCCGGCGACGATATCATCAACGATGATCCCCATCCCGCCGTGCACGTTGCGGTCAAACCAGCGGATCGGCCACGGCTTCCACATATCAAAGATACGGAACAGCACAAACCCGGCGGCCACCCACTGCCAGTCATTGGTGGGTAGCGCCATCAGGGTGATCCACATCCCGATAAACTCATCCCAGACGATGCTGCCATGGTCGTGCACGCCCATATCCTTTGCCGTCTGGTGACACAGGTAGACGCCAATACAGATAGAGAGCATCACCACCATAGAGTAGAGCTGCCACGGCAGGAAGGTCATCAGATACCAGAACGGGATCGCCGCCAGCGAACCCATGGTGCCTGGCACCACCGGACTCAGGCCGCTGCCAAAACCGGTGGCCAGCAGGTGCCACGGGTTACGCAAGTTCAGGCGGCTTTTGGCGATATCTTTAGTGCGCGGCAAAATGGTCATATCCTTTCCAGTCAAAAGTCACTGCCCTGCCCTCGCGGGTAAAGCTGATGCCGTCGATATCGGCGCTCATCCGCCCGATGCAGGTATACGGAATGCCAAGCTGACCAATCGCCACCTCCAGCGCACCGCGATTCAACTCGGGCACGGTGAAGCAGAGTTCGTAATCTTCACCGCCGCCCAGCGCCCAGCGCAGGGCCTGGTCTGGATCCACATGGCGACGCAGGGCATCCGAGTACGGCAGCGCATCCACGTCGATCATCGCGCCGCACTCGCTGGCCTGCAAAATGTGTCCCAGGTCGGAGATCAGCCCGTCGGAGAGATCGATAGCCGAGTTAGCCAGATCGCGCAGCGCCTGGCCGTGCAAAATACGCGGCGTCGGGCGCAGATGGCGTTTGATCAGCCAGTCGGCATCTTTGGGATCGTCTACCTGCAAACGATCCTGGAGGATCGCCAGCCCGGCGGCGCTGTCTCCCGGCGTGCCGGTGACGTAGATCCAGTCTCCGGGCTTCGCGCCAGAGCGTTTCAGCGCCCGGCCCACGGGAACGTAGCCGTGAATACCCAGCGTCATGGAGAGCGGCCCGCGCGTCGTGTCGCCGCCGATGAGCTGCATGTCGTAGTAGCTAAGCTGCTCGAACAGGCTGTCGCTAAACGCTTTCAGCCAAGGCTCGTCGACCTCTGGCAGGGTCAACGCAAGGGTCAGCCACGCCGGGTCAGCGCCCATCGCCGCCAGGTCGCTCAGGTTTACCGCCAGCGCTTTGTAGGCAAGGTCGGCAGGATCGATATCCGGGAGAAAGTGGATGCCCGATACCAGCGTATCGGTACTGATTGCCAGGGTCTGTTTTTCCGGAACGTTCAGCAGCGCGCAGTCATCGCCGATGCCGGTTTCGACATCCAGACGCGCACGTCTGACACGGTTAAAGTAACGGGCAATAAGGGAGAATTCGCCGCATGCCATACGTTATGCCTCAGCAGAATAAATGAGTAAGGCCGGGGCGAAGCGGCAACTGCGCTCCGCCGTACCGGCCTTGAGATTACTTTTTGTGGGGGCGGATCGCGGGTGCGGCTTTATCCAGCACGCCATTCACAAACTTGTGGCTGTCTTCTGCGCCAAACGTCTTCGCCAGTTCAATGGCTTCGTTGATGGCAACCTTATACGGCACGTCATCACGTTTGGAGAGTTCAAACAGCGCGATACGCAGTACCGCTTTCTCAACCTGGCCCAGCTCTTCAAGCAGGCGGGACAGATAGGGCTTCATCAGGCCGTCGAGATATGCGCTGTTAGTCGCCACCCCGGACAGCAGCTCGCGGAAGTAAGCGATGTCAACGTCTTTGACATCCTGTTCCGCCAGGAACTGGTATTCAACATCGGCGATGTCGTTCTGGGACAACTGCCAGGAGTAAAGCGCCTGGACGGCACACTCACGGGCGCGGCGACGAGCAGCAGGTTTCACGGAATTCCCCTTACAAAAATCAGCCTTGAATGGCTTTCAATACATTAATCATTTCAAGCGCGGTCAGTGCTGCTTCAGCACCCTTGTTACCCGCTTTCGTGCCAGCGCGTTCGATGGCTTGTTCAATACTTTCAGTGGTGAGCACACCAAAGGCTACCGGAATGGCGCTCTCCTGAGCCACGTGCGCCAGGCCGTTGCTTGCGCCGCCCGCGACGTATTCGAAGTGTGCCGTACCGCCACGGATCACCGTGCCGAGCGCAATAATCGCATCGTATTTACCGGCTTTTGCCAGCGCGCCCGCCGCCAGAGGCAGCTCATAAGCACCTGGAACCCAAACAACGGTGATGTTTTCATCTTTAACCTGGCCGATACGCTTCAGGGCGTCGATAGCACCTTCCAGCAGGCTGTCGTTGATGAAGTTGTTGAAACGCGCAATGGTGATGGCGACGCGAGCGTCCGGGGCAGCAACAGTAGCTTCAATAATGTTCATAAACTTACCTTAGGGTTCTCATATAGCCCCCGCAGGGGGGCGGATTTTATCATACTATTTTACGCACTGCTTCCCTTTTACGAGCGCACTACGCGGGGATCAGATGCAGGCACAGATCCGGGCCTACCTGACGGATTTCGGTGAACTTAAGCTGCGGCGCGGCGGCCAGGCTCTCAAGCCCTGGCAGAACGCAGAGGCCACGCGCCTCGCTGCCTAACAGCTTCGGTGCCAGATAGACAATCAGCTCGTCCACCAGCCCGGCCTGCAGTAGCGCGCCCGCCATCTGCGCGCCCGCCTCTACCCAGATGCTGTTAATCTGCTGGCGTCCCAGCAGCATCATCATTGAGACCAGATCGAGATGGCCGTTATGTTCAGGAACCAGAATGTGACGCACCCCGTCCGGCCACTGGCGCTCGTCGGCGCGGGTGCGGGCAAACCAGGTTTCGCCCGGCTGCTGAACAAGACGATGCGTCGGCGTCACGCGGTTCTGGCTGTCGACAACGATACGCACCGGCTGACGCAGATCTGCCTGGGCATAGCGCGCCTGGGTATCAGCACCCAGCTCGTCCCAGCGGACGGTCAGAGCCGGATCGTCCGCCAGCACCGTGGCGCTGCTGGTTAATATTGCGTGACTCTCGGCGCGCAGGCGCTGAACGTCCCGGCGCGCTTCGGGCGAGGTGATCCACTGGCTCTCGCCGTTGGCCATCGCCGTGCGTCCGTCCAGCGACGCACCAAGCTTGAGCTGGATCCACGGGAAGCCGGTACGCATGCGCTTGAGGAAGCCGCGGTTAAGCCGCTCGGCCTCGCTCATCATCAGACCGTGACTGACCTCGATTCCCTCCTGGGCGAGACGATACAGCCCCCGGCCCGCCACCTGCGGGTTGGGATCCTGCATCGCCGCGACGACGCGGGCGACACCGGCGTTAATCAACGCCTCGCAGCAGGGCGGCGTCCGGCCATGGTGGCTGCACGGCTCCAGCGTCACATAGGCAGTAGCACCGCGGGCGCGCTCACCCGCCATGCGCAGGGCGTGCACCTCGGCATGGGGCTCACCGGCGCGGAAGTGGAACCCTTCCCCGACGATCTCACCCTCTTTCACAATCACGCAGCCTACGTTCGGATTAGGATGGGTGGTGTAACGCCCGCGCTGCGCCAGCTTCAGCGCGCGGGCCATGTATATCTCGTCCTGCTTGTCGTCCTGCTTATCTTCCAGCATGAGCCTAGTCCTGTAAGCGGGCGATCTCTTCGCCGAATTCGCGTATATCTTCAAAGCTGCGGTAGACAGAGGCAAAGCGGATATAGGCCACTTTATCGAGCTTTTTAAGCTGCTCCATCACCAGGTTGCCGATCATCTTGCTGGGCACTTCGCGTTCACCGGTGGCCCGCAGCTGGGATTTAATATGGTTAAGCGCCATCTCGACGTCGTCGGCGCTGACCGGGCGCTTCTCCAGCGCTTTAAGCATGCCGCTGCGCAATTTGTCTTCGTTAAACGGCTCGCGGACCTCGTTGCTTTTCACCACCCGCGGCATCACCAGCTCTGCCACTTCAAAGGTCGTGAAGCGCTCGTTGCACACCAGGCACTGGCGGCGGCGGCGCACGGAGGAGCCTTCGCCCACCAGGCGAGAGTCAATTACTTTGGTATCCACGGCGAAACAGAATGGGCAATGCATACGGCGTCCTGAAGATAAAATTAACTGAAATCTATTTTAACCTGATATGCCGCGACAACAAAGGCATCAGCACTTTTGGGATAAAGGATCGATGCCAAGCGTGTCATCCTTATAAGATCGTACGTGATTATTCTGTTCATATTTCAGGCACTAAAGGAGAGTACTGAATATGCAAGATAGTAACGCTCTTAGAATTGCTGTTTCTCCAGTACAACTGGCAGCAATTCTGTCTGATAAAAGTATCAGCGAAGGTGAAACCTTCAGTAACCGTTTATGGGGTGGGTTAGGACTAGCCAGCGGTGTGGTTGAAATGTTTGGCGCTGGCGTGATGTGCGTAGTTCCCGAACCCACTATGTTGACAAAAGCGGGATGTATTATTGTCGGCACACATAGCCTCGATACTGTACAGGCTTCATTTCGCCAGATATGGAGTGGTCGGCAAACAAACACTGATACTTTCAATACAGCCGTTCAACTGGCGGAAACGCTAGGCGCTGATCCCCATACAGCTTTAAAAGTCGGTTTAACGGTAGATCTTGCCATCCCATTAGGATTCTCAATTGCTGTGGGTGCGGCGCGCGTCGTTGCGGTGAGGGCCGGGCGCATAAAACTGGCAGAGCATGAATCAATGACGGGCCGGCATCCTGGCGGACATACAATTGAAAGGCACATAGGTAAAACACCTGCTGAGCTTGCTGCAAGGCTTCAACGTCGTCCCACACTCCCTGCTGCCAGCTCATTCAGGAATCTGAATGAAGCCGAAATCCTTACAACCAAGGTGTTGAGTGCACATAAAAATGAAATAGAAATGTTCGTCAAATTCCAACCCAAAGGGACTCCTTGGCGAAAAAAAATATCTATGAGATTCACACATCCTGTAGGGACTGTTGTCAAAAGAGGCAGCTCAGAAGCAAGAACTTGTTATCGTGTTGAGGTTTGGCTGGAACTGACCGAATATAACGGCAAGCCGTATTTCATCCTGACCTCAATGCCTCTGGAGTAAACACGATCATGCAAAACGAAGCCCGAGAGCTTGATAACCTTATCTGTAACTATTTTGGTCATGATTATGACTTAATCGATGACAGCGACGCGCTTTTACCCAAAATTGATGCGTACAACAGACAATCTGGGAAAGCTATGCAGCTGGCTCTGCTTGAGGACGTTGAGGAATTCCTGTCATTCGGGGACCAATTAAACAGCATCTTTCATATCAGGTATGACGACTATTTCGACCCTTCACTCTGGGGCACGACCCCTCGTGACTTCCTGGTTCTGGTCAGGGACCAAGTAAAGAACGCTCTTCAAGGATGTGAAAAAAGAAGATGAAAAAGGCCACACGTCTATTATTTACAGTGCTCATCTCACTGTACTCCATTGATTCAATGGCAAAAACAGCAAAAATAGACGATAGCAAAGACGTTAGTGAATGTATCAAAAAATTCAAAAATGAAAATATAGAGTGCCTGGACGACGTACTACACAACTCTGAGGAGCAGCTTAACGAAGCTTACCTCGCCAAGCTCAATAAAATTAAAAAAACGTCCCCAGATGAACGGTGGATGGGTGATGAGGAACAGAAAAAAGAAGCCATCGATTCATTCATGGCAAATCAGAAAAAATGGATTGAATACAGAGATAGCTTTTGCGGTGTTGCTCTATGGTCTTATCAAAACTCTGATCATCTCGGTGAGGCTCAAACAAGCTGCGAGATAAATATGAATAAAAGGCGTCTGGAGGAGATTTCCTTGATTCAGATTCCGTCCGAAACGGAAGGTGAAACCCCATAGCGTCCTACACACCTCAAACCCAGCGCGATTTCCTGCCTGGCCTCTCCTTACAGACAGGAAATCGGACATTTTGTCCGTTCCAGCCTAAAATCTCCTTACTAGCAATAACTTGTTTAAGGAAACCGCCATCATGACAAGACGTTATCTGAAGCTCGCCCTGCTGGGGAGCCTGTTTACTCTTAGCGCCTGCGCCCAACAGAGCGAAGTGCGTCAGCTGCATCAGAGCGTGAGCACGCTCAATAAAGAGATGAGCAAGCTCAATCAGGAGACGGTGAAGATCACCCAGCAGAACAGCCTGAACGCTAAGTCAGAGAGCGGCGTCTACCTGCTGCCGGGTGCCAATACCCCGGCGCGCCTGAACAGCCAGCTCGGTATGCTGCGTATGTCCCTGAAGGATATCGCCCCCAACGCTGGCGGCACGCGTCTGACGCTGCTCATCCAGGGCGAGTCGAATACGCCGCTTCCGGCCTTTAGCGGCACGGTTGAGTGGGGACAGATTCAGGGTACCACCGAAAATCCGCAGGAAGTTAACGTTCAGAACCAGCTTATCAGCGCCCCGGCCAGCACCCTTGCGCCGAGCGACGTCAGCGTGCCGCTGCAGCTCAACGGCATCACCCCTGAGCAGCTTGGCTTTATCCGCATCCATGACATTCAGCCAGCCAATATGCAGTAACGTCATATTCGGTTACTTTCTGTAAGGGCGCAGCGCCGCCCTTTTGCCTCGCTCACACCTTTTTACCTCCCCTTACAAACCTCAAATATTGGCAACGTTGCGGAATGCCAGTACAATCGCCCCGTTTTATCTACGCAAACGTGAACGCAATCGATTACGTAGATGATGGATATGTGAAACAACACATATTTTTGTGAGCAAGGAAACTTATAATAGGCCCGCAGAAATACGAAACATTTTGAAAAGCATCAACCGCGTCCTTTCGATCCCATCAGGGACTTTAATCAGTGGCATACATATGAAAAAAACATTACTCGTCGCCGGTGCGGCACTCGCGCTCTCCTCCACCTTCGCCGTGAATGCGGCCGAAACCAGCAACAGCGAGTTCGTCTCCGACTGGTGGCATCAGAGCGTTAACGTGGTAGGCAGCTATCACACCCGTTTCGGGCCGACCATTCGTAACGATACCTACCTGGAGTACGAAGCGTTCGCCAAGAAAGATTGGTTCGACTTCTATGGCTACATGGATGCGCCGGTATTCTTCGGCGGTAACAGCACCGCGCAGGGTATCTGGAACCACGGCTCCCCGCTGTTTATGGAGATTGAACCGCGCTTCTCTATCGACAAGCTGACCGGCACCAGCCTGGCGTTTGGTCCGTTCAAAGAGTGGTACTTCGCAAACAACTATATCTACGACATGGGCCGCAACAAAGCGGGCCGTCAGAGCACCTGGTACATGGGTCTGGGTACGGATATCGATACCGGCCTGCCGATGAGCCTCTCCCTGAACGTCTACGCGAAATACCAGTGGCAGAACTACGAAGCGGCGAACGAGAACGAGTGGGATGGCTACCGCTTCAAGGTGAAATACTTTGTACCGATCACCCAACTGTGGGGCGGCCAGCTGAGCTATATCGGCTTTACCAACTTTGACTGGGGTTCCGAGCTGGGCGACAAGGATTTCCGCGATCTGAACGGCATGCAGGCGCGTACCAACGACTCTATCGCCTCCAGCCACATTCTGGCCCTGAACTACGATCACTGGCACTACTCGGTGGTGGCGCGTTACTGGCACAACGGTGGCCAGTGGAATGACGATGCCAGCCTGAACTTCGGCAGCGGCAACTTCAACGTCCGCTCTACCGGCTGGGGTGGTTACCTGGTAGCAGGTTACAACTTCTAAGCTGCCTGGCCTACAAAAAGCACGACACGTAGGCCGGATAAGCGCAGCGCCATCCAGCGTCAGGCATAAAAAAAGCCAGCTTAATCGCTGGCTTTTTTGTTACCGAAGAGTCGGTTAAGGCAGAATTGACGGCTGATCCGCCCCTTCTTTCTCTACCTTCTGCTGCAGCAGATGCTCACGCTTCATCCCAAGCTTCAGCGCCAGCGCCGAGGCTACGTAGATGGACGACGCCGTACCGATAGAAACACCGATCAGCATGGTCAGCGAGAAGCCCTGGAGCATTGCGCCACCGAAGAGATAGAGCATCAGGATCACCACCAAGGTGGTCCCTGAGGTGATCAAGGTACGGTGCAGCGTCTGGGTCAGCGACACGTTAAAGATCTCGTAAGGCGTACCGCGACGGATTTTGCGGAAGTTCTCACGAATACGGTCGGAAACCACGATGCTGTCGTTAAGCGAGTAGCCGATAACGGACATCAACGATGCCACGATGGTCAGATCCACTTCGATCTGGAACAGCGACAGCACGCCCATGGTAATGATCACGTCGTGCGCCAGAGCGATAACCACCCCCGCCGCCAGACGCCACTCAAAGCGGAAGCCGACGTAAACCAGGATGGAGATCAGCGCGACCAGCAGCGCCATGGCACCGTTCTGTGCCAGATCGGCACCGACGCTTGGCCCCACGAACTCGATGCGTTTTACCGCTGCGTTCTGGTGGGTGGCCTCGTTAATGACGCTCACCACTTTGCTGCCCAGCGCCTGACCACCGGTTGCCCCTTCGGCAGGCGGCATGCGCACCATCACGTCACGGCTGCTGCCAAAGTTCTGCAGCAGCGGATCTTCAAAACCGGCTTTCTGCAGCGCGTCACGCATCATGTCCATATCGGCCGGTTTTTCCAGCGAGATTTCAATGACCGTACCGCCGGTGAAGTCGAGACCCCAGTTAAAGCCGCGCACGCCGATAATGATAATCGACAGGATCAGCAGAAACCCGGAGATGCCGAAAGCCCAGTAATCCCAGCGCATAAAGTCATAGACCTTACGCCCGTGGTTCAATTGTTCAACAGTATATTCCTGTGCCACAACGCACTCCTCAGATAGACAGCTTGTTGATGCGTTTGCCGCCGTACAACAGGTTTACGATGGCACGTGTACCGACGATGGCGGTAAACATTGACGTCGCCACACCGATACCGGTAGTAATCGCAAAGCCTTTAATTGCCCCGGTGCCTACGGCATACAGGATGATGACCTTGATAAGCGTCGTGACGTTAGCGTCAAAGATGGAGCTAAATGCGCCTTTGTAGCCTTCGTCGATCGCCTGCTGTACCGAACGCCCGTTGCTCAACTCTTCTTTGATACGTTCGTTAATCAGCACGTTGGCATCCACCGCCACCGCAAGGGTTAAGACGATCCCCGCGATACCCGGCATGGTCAGGGTGGCCCCCGGCAGCAGAGACATCACGCCGACGATCAGCACCAGGTTGGCAATGAGCGCCGAGGTCGCGATCAGACCAAACTTCTTATAGAAGAAGATCATGAAGATGATGGAGGCAGCGAGACCCGCCAGACACGCTTCCAGACCCTGCTGAATGTTCTGCATCCCAAGGGTTGGGCCGATGGTACGCTCTTCAACGATCTGGATTGGCGCAATCAGCGCGCCCGCACGCAGCAGCAGCGAAAGCTGACGCGCTTCGTTCGGGTTGTTGATGCCGGTGATGCGGAAGCTGTTGCCGAGGCGAGACTGGATGTTGGCGATGTTAATCACCTCTTCCTGCTTCACCAGCACGGCACGACCGTTGGCATCTTTCTTACCGCTGTCCTTGTACTCCACAAACAGGGTCGCCATCGGCTTGCCGATGTTGTCCTTGGTGAAGTTAGACATGATGTTACCACCAGCGCTGTCCAGCGAGATGTTAACCTGCGGCTGGTTGTACTCATCCTGGCTGGAGGTGGAGTCGGTGATGTGATCCCCGGTCAGAATAACGCGTTTGTACAGCACAACCGGCTGCCCTTCGCGCATCTGCTTCACTTCCGAGTCGCCCGGCACGCGGCCTGATGTGGCAGCAGAGCTGTCCGCGTTGGTATTAACCAGACGGAACTCCAGCGTTGCGGTCGCACCCAGGATCTCTTTCGCACGCGCGGTATCCTGAATACCCGGCAGCTCGACGACGATACGGTCAGCGCCCTGACGCTGCACCAGCGGCTCAGCAACACCCAGCTGGTTAACACGGTTGCGCAGAATGTTGATGTTCTGCTGCACCGCGTACTCGCGGGCTTCGCTCAGGCGGGCATCGGTCATCACCGCACGCAGCGCGTTGCCGCCCTGGGTGTTGATAACCAGATCGCGGTGGCGTGGCGTCAGATAAGAGATAGCAGCGTCACGTGCCGCACTGTCGCGGAACACGATGCTCATACCGTAGTTATCTTCTTTGCGCACGTTGGTATAGGCAATGCCCTTCTCGCGCAGATCGCTGCGCAGGCTGTCCATGTTCTGCTCCTGGAGCTTGCCGAGCGCGGTGTCCATATCCACTTCCATCAGGAAGTGCACGCCGCCACGCAGGTCGAGGCCGAGTTTCATCGGCTCCGCTTTCAGCATGGAGAGCCAGCGCGGGGTGGCCGGAGCAAGGTTGAGCGCCACAACGTACTTATCGCCCAATACGCTCATCATCGCCTCACGGGCGCGCAGCTGCGTATCGGTGGAGTCAAAGCGGGCAAGGATCGCACCCTCTTCCAGTGCCACAGACTTAGCGGTAATTTTTTGTTCTTGTAAAGTATTCTGGACCTGGATCAGCGTTTGCTCACTGGCGGCGACACCGCGCGCGCCAGTGATTTGAACAGCCGGATCCTCACCATAAAGGTTGGGAAGTGCGTAAAGCAGGCCGACGACAATGACGACGACCAGCATAATGTACTTCCACAAAGGATAACGGTTTAACACGGCAGTTCCCTTTGGGAAAACAGTAGATTACAGCGCCTTCATGGTGCCTTTCGGCAGAACGGCAGCTACGAAGTCACGTTTGATAACCACTTCAGTGGTGTCGTTCAGCGCGATAGCAATGTAGCCAGTTTCCGCTACTTTGGTTACGCGGCCAACCAGACCACCGTTGGTCAGCACTTCATCACCTTTAGCGATGGAGTCCATCAGCTTTTTGTGCTCTTTGGTGCGTTTCTGCTGCGGGCGCAGGATCATGAAGTAGAAGATCAGACCGAAGACGACCAGCATCAGGATCAGAGACATCGGGCTACCCTGCGCCGGTGCACCTGTTGCCGCTACAGCATCAGAAATAAAAAAGCTCATTTAAATTCCCTCATTATTAAAATTAATCAACGTTCAAAGGTGGAACCGGTCGACCCTGACGTTCATAGAAATCGGTCACGAAGCTCTCTAATTTACCCTCTTCGATAGCCTTACGTAAACCAGCCATTAAGCGCTGATAGTGACGCAGGTTATGAATGGTATTGAGGCGCGCGCCCAATATTTCGTTGCAACGATCAAGATGATGCAAGTAAGCGAGCGAATAATTGCGACACGTATAGCAATCACACTCTTCATCCAGCGGACCCGTATCGCTTTTATACTTCGCATTACGGATTTTTACGACGCCGTTAGTGACAAACAGGTGACCGTTACGCGCGTTACGCGTTGGCATGACGCAGTCGAACATATCGATGCCGCGACGCACGCCCTCGACCAGATCTTCCGGCTTCCCTACGCCCATCAGGTAACGTGGTTTATCCGCCGGGATCTGCGGGCAGACATGCTCCAGGATGCGGTGCATATCTTCCTTCGGCTCACCGACAGCCAAACCGCCGACAGCGTAGCCATCAAAGCCAATCTCTACCAGACCCTTGACCGAGATATCGCGTAAATCTTCGTAAACGCTGCCCTGGATAATCCCGAACAGCGCGTTTTTGTTGCCCAGCGAGTCGAAGCGGTCGCGGCTGCGCTGCGCCCAGCGCAGGGACATCTCCATCGAGCGCTTGGCGTAGTCCCAGTCGGCGGGATACGGCGTGCACTCGTCGAAGATCATCACGATGTCGGATCCGAGATCGTACTGGATCTCCATCGATTTTTCCGGATCGAGGAAGATCGGATCGCCGTTGATCGGGTTGCGGAAGTGCACCCCCGCTTCGGTGATTTTACGGATATCGCCGAGGCTAAAGACCTGGAAGCCGCCGGAATCGGTCAGGATCGGACCTTTCCACTGCATAAAGTCGTGCAGATCGCCGTGCAGCTTCATGATCTCCTGGCCAGGACGCAGCCAGAGGTGGAAGGTGTTACCGAGGAGGATCTGCGCGCCGGTGGCCTCAACCTCTTCCGGGGTCATCCCTTTTACCGTGCCGTAGGTGCCCACGGGCATAAAAGCAGGCGTTTCAACAACGCCACGATCGAACACCAGGCGGCCACGACGCGCGCGACCATCGGTGGTATCAAGTTCAAATTTCACTTAACTCTCCAGCATCAGAAAAACAGTCTGACGTTTAAACCGGTGTCGCGGACTTATTCCCCGACACGCTCATGAATAGCGGAAGGATTGTACGTGATAAACATCGCGTCGCCGTAGCTAAAAAAGCGATATTTCTCTTCTACGGCAGCGTGATAGGCATTCATCGTGTGCTGATACCCCGCAAATGCTGATACCAGCATAATCAGCGTCGACTCCGGCAGGTGGAAGTTGGTCACCAGCGCGTCGATCACTTTGTACTGATAGCCTGGGTAGATGAAGATCTGCGTATCGCCAAAGAAGGGTTCGATGAGATCGCTTTTCGCCGCCTGGGCCGCGCTCTCTAGCGAGCGTACCGAGGTGGTTCCCACTGCGATCACGCGATTGCCGCGTGCTTTCGCGGCCAGCACGGCGTCAACCACCTCCTGCGGCACCTCGGCATACTCCGAGTGCATGATGTGGTCTTCAATGCTGTCCACGCGCACCGGCTGGAAAGTACCCGCGCCGACGTGCAGGGTGACAAAGGCCTGTTCAATGCCCTTCTCGCGCAGCGCGGCCAGCAACGGCTCGTCGAAGTGCAGGCCCGCCGTCGGTGCGGCAACCGCACCCGGCTTTTCGCTGTAGACAGTCTGGTATAGCTCGCGGTCGGCGTCTTCATCCGGGCGGTCGATATAGGGCGGCAGCGGCATATGGCCGATGGCGTTGAGGATATCCAGCACCGGGCGCGCATCGTTAAACTCCACCTCAAACAGCGCATCGTGACGCGCTACCATGGAGGCCTGGATGCTCTCATCGTCGCCCAGCAGCAGCTCTGCACCCGGCTTCGGCGCTTTAGAGGCGCGAATATGTGCCAGAATACGTTTATCATCGAGCATGCGTTCGACCAGCACTTCAATCTTACCGCCGCTGGCTTTACGGCCAAACAGACGGGCCGGGATGACGCGGGTATTGTTGAACACCAGCAGATCGCCCGGGTTGAGCTTATCGAGCAGATCGGTGAAAGTACCATGCGTCAGCGCCCCCGTCGGCCCGTCAAGCGACAGCAAACGACAGCTGCTACGCTCAGGCTGCGGATAGTGGGCAATCAGGGATTCAGGTAGTTCAAAGGAAAAATCGGCAACACGCATGACGCTAACTCAAGACATAATTAAGAGGCGGGTAGTCTAGTGCCGGGGCGTGCTCCCTGCAACCGTTACCCGCCTGTGGATAAAGAATAGACGATGAATTTTCTTGCTCATTTACATCTGGCACATCTCGCACAAAGCTCGCTCTCTGGTAATTTGCTCGCCGATTTCGTGCGCGGCAACCCGGACGGAACCTACGCTCACGAGGTCGTGGAGGGTATCCGTATGCACCGTCGCGTGGATGTCCTGACCGACGGCCTGCCGGAAGTGCGCGAGGCCAAGGCCTGGTTCCGCCCGGAGACCCGCCGCGTCGCGCCCATTACGCTGGACGTCATGTGGGATCACTTTCTCTCCCGCCACTGGGCGCAGATCTCCCCCGATCGGTCACTGCCCGAGTTTGTCCGCTACGCTCGGGCGCAGGTGGCGACCATCCTGCCGGAATCGCCGCCGCCGTTCGTTAACCTCAATAACTACCTGTGGTCGGAAAAGTGGCTGGAGCGCTACCGCGAGATGGCGTTTATCCAGCAGGTGCTGAACGGCATGGCGAATCGCCGTCCCCGCCTCGACGCCCTGCGCGACTCGTGGCACGATCTGGACGCCCACTATCCGGCACTGGAGAAGCTGTTCTGGCAGTTCTATCCGCGCATGATGGATCAGGCGCAAAATAAGCAGCTTTAAGCATTGCGTTCTCTTTTCGCCCTTTTATACTGGCCGCGTTGCGCTAAATAACCTGATTATTAAAAGGAGATTTAATATGGTTCTGGTCACGCGTCCGGCCCCGGACTTTACCGCTGCAGCGGTATTAGGCAGCGGTGAAATCGTTGAGAAGTTTAACTTCAAACAGCACACCGCAGGCAAAGCCACCGTTCTCTTCTTCTGGCCGATGGACTTTACCTTCGTCTGCCCGTCTGAGCTGATCGCTTTCGATAAACGCTACGAAGAGTTCCAGCAGCGCGGCGTTGAAGTGGTTGGCGTCTCATTTGACTCTGAATTTGTCCACAACGCCTGGCGTAATACCCCGGTCGAAAAGGGCGGTATCGGCCCAGTGAAGTATGCCATGGTGGCGGATATCAAACGCGAAGTGCAGAAAGCCTACGGCATTGAGCATCCGGATGAGGGCGTTGCCCTGCGCGGATCCTTCCTGATCGATAAGGCGGGCATCGTGCGCCATCAGGTAGTGAACGATCTGCCTTTAGGTCGTAACATCGACGAAATGTTGCGCATGGTTGACGCGCTGCAGTTCCATGAAGAGCACGGCGAAGTGTGCCCGGCCCAGTGGGAAAAAGGTAAAGAGGGAATGAACGCCTCTCCGGACGGCGTGGCGAAGTTCCTTAGCGAGCACCTCACCAGCCTGTAAGCGGTGTTGCCTGGTGGCGCTGTGCTTACCAGGCCTGCTATTGCTTCGCAGATCCTCGGCCGGGCAAGGCGTCATAGCCGCCCGGCATTTTTATGCTGACTTCTGCCGCACTTCGCGCCAGATGCCAAGCCCCACCCAGACCAGCACCAGCACACCCAGCCCTAGCGCCGCCCACACCAGCATTTTCTTCCACTGGCTTTGCTGCAACGCCGGATCCACTGCCGTCAACCGCGCATTACCTCCCAGCACAATGCGATCCTCTACCAACGCGTACGGAATATCTGCGTTTGCCTGGCGCAGCGCGGCGGGTACCAGCATATCGACATCCATTGCCTGCGGTTGCGCGGCACCATTACCCCAGGCCAGTAAAAACGGCCCTTTACCCTGGGCGTTGAAGATCAGCGTCTGGCTGGCGCGCTTGCCGGTCACCAGGGCGATGCCGTCCTCAAGCTGGCCGTTAACCGCCGTCACGCGGATCGCCTGCACCATCCCGCCAGTGGGCAGCGGCTCAGAGGACTTACCGTTGAGTTGATAAATTACGCTTTTCGCCAGCGGCTGCCATGCGGCCTTTGCCTCGCTACGGTACTCGATCGCCAGCGGCAGCACGCGACCTTCCCGGGCTTCGATCACCACTGACACCAGCGGCTGTGGCTGTTGCCACGAGAACTCCTGCACCGACGAGGAGACGGTTTTCGCCACTGCATTTAGAGGGATATTTACCGCCGTATTGCTGTAAATCTGCTCCACTGCCGTCGCGCCGGTCAGCGTCGGCGCACGCGCGGCATCATTGAACACCACCAGAACATAACGCATCCCCGTCGGATAGAGTGAGGTACTAAAATCCAGGGTATTCAGCAGCAGGTGGTCGCTGCCAGAGGTCAGATCCATCAGCGGCATATCGCGGTCATACAGCATCCAGTTTTTCAGATCGCTGCTGACGAACACATCTGTCCGTGCCTGCCAGTTGGCAGGCACGGCGCTCCATGTCAGCTTCAGCTGCGACAGCGGAAATTCGTCTTTTTGCGTTTCCGGCAGGGTTAACAGGTAGCTTTTGCTCACCCTCTTTTTGCCTTCGCCATCAAGGCGGATTTCAATGCCGTCCTGCGAGCGCAGCCACAGATTTTCTGACGCGGCGCTATTATCCGGCACCGCTTCGAGGGCGAACAGGCGCAGCGGCAGCGTGCGCGGCGGCGTTTGTTTCTGCACCGCTGGGATCAGCGTAAAAGGCACCGCATGCTCCTGCTGATTGAAGACCCGCACATCGCGCAGATCGGACGCAACGCTGTCAGTATAAATACGCTCCGGCAGCATCACCTGATACAGCGGTGACGCTGACGTCGTCGCCAGCGCCGCGCCCCAGGCATAATCCTGCGGCGTTTCCGAGGTGGCGTCCTGGCTCCAGGCCGGCAGCGCCGCGCCGAGCAACGCACAAAAAAGTATCCGTCTGACGATCGTCATTATCCTTGTTCCTCGTTATGCGTCTGTTGTACCCGAGGCGGCAGCGGTGAGAAGTAGCCTACGATCAGCACCAGCACCGCCACGCCAATAAAGGCAACCGCGCGGGCCAATCCGCCGCCGCCAGCGCTGTCCACCAGCATCAGCTTCACAATCACCACGCCAAGTAGCACCGCACCGCACAGCCATTCACGCCGCGATAACTGCCTGGCGGCACGCAGCATCACCAGCAGCGCCACCAGCATCCAGAACAGCGCGAAGCAGGTCTGTACCAGCCGGGACGACCACAGCGCGCTTATCGACCAGTCGATCCCGCCATACCACGCGAGGCTGCGCAACAGCAGGCCGTTCAGCCACCAGAAGGCAAGCCCCGCCAGCAGCAGCGGCACACGTTTATGGATCTTACGGCCCTGCACTGGGAAATAGCGGGCGCACAACCGCGCCAGCACGAGCAGCGCCATTAAGGCAAAGGCGGCACCCTCTTCCAGCGGATTAAGCAAGGGCCGGTAGCCCTGCCCCATTACCACGCCATCATCGATATTGGTCAGTAGCAGCATCACCAGCAGGAAGAAGCCCATGGGGGCCAAGGCCAGCGTACCGTACCACTGCGGCCAGACGCGTAGCGGCCACAACGAACGTTTCAGCCCGGCGCGCATCAGCAAAATCGTCGCTGCCGCCGACGTCATTGCCAGCCCCGCCTGCCACGGGAACATGCCCCACGGCAGCGTATCGATATACCACCACAGCTCTGCCGCCAGCGCGGTGACAATCATCCAGAACAGCGACAGGTGCACTCCCTGTGAAAGATAAGGCACAGGCGGCGTGCGCTGTTGATACAGCAGCCAGAACGCGGACGGTAGCGCAACACACCAGGCGAGATTTTGCCAGCCAGCGCTGAAGATCGCGCCCTGGGCGGCGATCTGCCAGACCAGCGTCGCCAGCATCAAAGGCCACAGCAGCCAGACGCTATAGCTGAACGCGCGCCAGCGCAACCGTTGCGCGGCCCACTGCCAGCCATGGACGCTCAGGGCGGTGAGCGCCAGCAGGCCCGGCAGATCGTTCATCCACCGGCTTAAGGTCAGCGCCGACAGCCCGTGCAGGGCCAGCAGCCAGAAGATAATGCCTCCCGCCAGCAGGCCATAGCTGCCCTGCGTATTCAGGCCGCGCCACAGCCAGGCGGCGGCGATCCACGTCAGGCTCAGCACCGCAAAAATCATCAGTTGCGACAGCGCTGGCAGCGTATCCTGCACCGCCCACAGCGCGCTGCCCACGGCAAGCAGCAGTAGACCGGTGCCGCTGTAGCTCATCCGCCGTTGCTGTTGCTGAACGCCAAGCCAGAGAATGCCCAACCCTTCCAACGCCCAGGCCATTGATGTCCAGCGCGCAGAAAGCGCCAGCGGGATCGCCAGCGTGACAAACGCACCGCCCAGCGCCAGCGCGGCCAGCACCAGCGGCCGCCCGAGTTCGGGTTTACGCCGCAGCACCAGCCACGCCAGCAGCAGATAAAATGCGCCGAACCCGAGCGCGGAAAACGCCGGGCCAAAGGTGAAATCCTGAGTGAGAACGTACTGCATGCCAAAACCGATCAGCGGCGGCGCGAACAGCAGCACACCGTCAAGGATACGTTGGCCCCCGCCCTGCGCGCGCAGCGACAACCCGACGCTCAACACGCCAAACAGCACGATATTGGCGATCAGGAACAGCTGGCTGCTAAGGTAAAACGCAGGCTGATAGCTATAAAGTCCCCATACCCCACCGACGCCAAAGGTAAATAGCAGACCAAGCAGATTAAGCACACGCCAGTGCTGCCAGACGCTGATCGCCAGAATGCCGCAGGAGAGCAGCAGATAGAATGAAAACAGCCCGATGTGGCTGCCGCCGCCGGTAGAGAGCAGCAGCGGCGCGAGATAACCACCGAGGCTGGCGAGCATGGCGAGACTTAAGGCGCGCTGCAATACCGCCAGCCCGACGCTTACCGCACAGATCAGCAGCAGCAAGGCAAACGCCAGCGTCATCGGCAGCATTTGCCAGAGGCGGAACGCGCCAAACACCGTGAGGTAGAGCACGCCGGTAGCACCGCCCTGCAAAATCAGCGCATACACCGGCTGTTTGTGGCGCAGTCGCCAGCCGAGCGCCAGCAGCACCACGGCCGCCAATGCTGCCACGCAGAGGCGCAGCTCCAGCGGGAACAGATCGCGCTCGACGGAATAGCGAAATAAAAACGCCAGCCCGAAGAACAGCAACAGAATGCCGAGTTTCGCCAGGGGGTTACCACGCATGAACCAGCTGACCAGCGAGGAGATCATGCCGCCGCGCGGCTCCTCGGCCACGGGGGTGCGGGTCGCCATCTGAGTGACGGCGACCGGCTCAGGCAACGCCGTTTGCGCAGCCCAGGGATCGACGATGGGGTGTTCTGCCGCAGGTACAATGACAGGAACAGGCTCCGGCTCCGGCTCCGCTATCCCATCAGACAACGGTTGTGGAGCAGGTACACTCACCTGCCCCGCCAGCTGCTGCTCCAGCGCCGTCAGCCGTTCACGCAATATGCCTAATTCCCGCTGCGTATCGCTGCTTTTTCGCCAGGCGCCGATCGCCAGCGCAGGGGCGACAATCACGGCGAGAAAGAGAACAAGACCGGCAACCAGCAAAAGCTCATCCATGGTTTTACCTTCGGTTCGGTGATCACTCCCGAAAGGATATTACATTTCTTTTCAATACTGGTAAAAATGTTGCAACAGGTTCAGCGATTGCGCCAAATCGTGGCGGAGACTGCCGGTAGCGACAGCACATTATCCTCGATGGTGCCGGTGCCTACTTTACACTGCCAGGCAGGGACATCCAGCAGCGGTATATCGCTGAGTACCACCTCGCAGGCCTCGCCGCGGTTGATCGCCACCAGCACGCGTTCATGTTGGTAAATGCGCACAAACACCACCACATCGCCTTCCGCACTCACTACCTGACAGCCGCCGTAACGCAGCGCGCGGCTTTTCTTGCGCAGCGTCGCCATCTGCTGATAAAGCGCAAACAGCGTGGCATCCTGGTTTTTTTTGTCCCACGGGAAGGTCTTGCGGCAGAAGGGATCGTTGTTGCCGTCCAGACCGACCTCATCGCCATAATAGATGCAGGGTACGCCCGGCCAGGTAAAGAGCCAGACCACCCCCAGCGGCATGCGATCCACCTGTTTACCCAGCAGGGAGATAAAGCGGGCGGTGTCGTGGCTGTCGAGCTGGTTAAACATGCGCAGCTGCTGCTGGTGCGACAGGCCAGCGCGGTAGTTATTCATCCACGCCACGCAGGTTTGCGCATCGATATGCTGCGGATCGTAGGAGATGTCGGTATTGGCCAGAAAGCCCCACACCGGCACGGTAAAGCCCCGGTAGTTCATGGCGGCATCTTCGGCGTCGGCCTGCAACCACTGGCGGGCGTCACCAAAGTGCTCCCCGACGATATAGGCGTCTGGATTCGTCTCTTTTGCCGCCTTGCTGATGCCGGTGACGTGCAGGAGGTTGTTGCGCGCCCCACCCGCCTCGCCCAGCATGTGCACCACATCAAGCCGCCAGCCGTCCATGCTCCACGGGGCTTTCAGCCAGTGGCGTACAATGCTGTCTTCGCCGCCGTAGATCTCCTCTACCAGAGAGGGATCCTGATAGTCCAACTTCGGCAGGCTCGGATAGCCCAGCCAGTCCAGCGCTCGTCCGTCAGCGGAGAAGCTGTACCACGACCGCCAGGGTGATGCAGGGTTATGGCAGGCGCCAGTCGTGCCGCGATTGTGCCGGTCAAACCAGGCGTGGGAGTCTCCGCTGTGGTTGAAGACGCCGTCCAGCAGCAGGCGGAATCCTTCCCGATGCGTGTTCTCCCGCAGGCGCAGCAGCGCCCCATCGCCGCCGAACTGCGGATCGACGTGGCGATAGTCTTCGGTATCGTATTTATGCACGCTGGGGGCGGTAAAGACCGGATTCAGGTAGAGTGCGGTGACGCCCAGCTTTTTCAGGTACGGCAGCTTTTCGCTGATGCCGTCGAGATCCCCGCCGTAGAAGGTCGAGCCGCCAGCGTGGGCGGTGACAGGCTCATCCCAGCTGCGCAGCTCAATGTTCTGCCCGGCGGCGTGGTGATAGTAGAGGTTGTCCTGGCTGGACTCGCGCGGCAGGCTGCGGGCAAAGCGGTCGATGAAAATTTGGTAGAAGACCTGATCGGCCACCCACTGCGGCCCGCTATCCGGTGCGTCAACGGCGAACTGCTCCAGCCGGGCAGGAGGAAAGCGGCTAAAGCCCTGCGGGGTAAACCAGATCTGGCGGTCGTCCCACAGCAGCTTAAAGCTATAGCGGCGGCGCGGCTGACCGTTGGTTAAGTCGATCTCAGCCCGCCAGGCCGTAACGCCAGGCTTTGGCGCACTGCGTAGCGGACGCATGCGGATCGAGATCTCTTCGTTATCATGTTCTGCTCGCAGGGTTACCCGCAGCGGCAGCGCGTCTCCGGTCAGCCACAGGACAACCTGCAGCTTATCTTTGTTCTGTTTTACAAACGGCGCGACCGGAAGATGCCAGGCATTCAGCATAACTGCTCTCCTTTAGGTTAACCTGCCAGAGAACAGTATGCGATGTGCGGTGGTTTACGCCACTGCTTTTCGGCGTTTAAACATCCAACCCACCAGCAGCAGAGCTATCCATGCAAAGCCGACGTAGAGCGAAATGCGGGTCTCAGGGTGGTAGCCAATCAGGGCGATGATAAAGACCAGGAACAGCACGCCGACAACCGTTGTCGGCACCCCGCCCGGCACCTTGAACTTCAGCGCCTTGATCTCTTCCGGCGACAGACGACGACGGAAAGCGATCTGCGACAGCAGGATCATAATCCATACCCACACCGTAGCGAAGGTTGCCAGGGAGGCGATCACCAGGAAGATATTCTCCGGCATGATGTAGTTCAGCCAGGCGGCAAACAGCAGCGCCACGGTCATCACCAGCACCGTCACCCACGGAATGCCGCGGCGAGAGGTTTTCGCGAAAATCTGCGGGGCGCTGCCCTGCTCCGCCATGCCGTGCAGCATACGTCCGACGCCAAACACGTCGCTGTTAATGGCTGAAAGCGAGGCGGTCAGCACGACAAAGTTAAGGATGCTGGCGGCAAAGGTGATCCCGAGATGCTGGAAGGTCAGCACGAACGGGCTGCCCTGGGTGCCCACCTGGTTCCACGGGTAGATCGACATGATGACAAACAGCGTGCCCACATAGAACACCAGGATACGCAGCGGTACAGAGTTGATGGCGCGCGGAATCGACTTCTCCGGCTCCTTGGCTTCACCGGCGGTGATGCCGATGATCTCAATGCCGCCGTAGGCAAACATCACCATCTGTAACGCCATCACCGTGCCGAGCCAGCCGTTGCTAAAGAAGCCGCCGTTGCTCCACAGGTTGTGAATGCCGGTAGGCTGTCCGCCGTTGCCGATGCCCCAGATGATGATGCCGAAACCGGCGGCAATCATGATGATGATGGTGGCAACTTTGAAAAACGAGAACCAAAACTCCAGCTCGCCGAAGACCCGGACGCTCATCAGGTTGACGGCGCAGATGATCATCACCACGCTCAGCACCCAGATCCAGTGCGGGACCGTTGGGAACCAGACGCCCATATAGATACCGAAGGCGGTGACGTCGGCGATAGCGACAATCAGAATTTCAAAGCAGTAGGTCCAGCCGGTGATATACCCCGCCAGCGGCCCGAGGTTCTCCTGGGCGTAGCGCGAAAACGAGCTGGCCGACGGGTTATGCACCGACATCTCGCCCAGGGCACGCATAATAATGTACGCCGCCGCGCCGCCAATAATATAGGCCAGCAGCACGCTGGGACCTGCCATCTTGATGGCGTCTGCCGAGCCATAAAACAGCCCGGTACCAATCGCCGAGCCTAGTGCCATAAAGCGGATGTGCCGGGTGCTTAATCCCCGCTTTAGCTTGTTCGTACTTTCCATCGTTTCCACTGCCGTTTAAAAATAAAAAAACCACGGGATTGTAAGCCCCGTGGTTAAAGACGCAACCGTAGATTAATGTGCGTTGGAAGTCACCTGACGTCCCGCGACGCGATCCCAGCAGATTGCCAGTACCGCCATTACTACGGTCGGCATCAACCATGCCAGACCCTGCTCTGCCAGCGGCAGACGCGTCGTCCAGGCCGGTAAGATACCGCCTAACGCCGACGCTTTAATACCGTCCATCACACCGAAGACCAGACTCACAAACATGGCTGGCGCAATGACGCGGGACGAATTATGCCACCAGTTGCGGGTAAAGCTTAATACAACGAGTGCGATACAGGGCGGATAGATCGCCGTCAGCACCGGAATAGAGAGCTGGATCAGATGGCTCAGGCCGAGGTTTGAGACCACCATCGAGAAGCCGCCGAGGATAAACACCAGCGTGCGATAAGAGAGCGGCACGTACTGAGCGAAGAACTCGGCGCAGGCGCAGGTCAGGCCTACGGCGGTGACCAGGCACGCCAGGAAGATCAGCACTGCCAGCATCATGCTGCCCGCGCCGCCAAAGGTGTGCTGCACATAGGCATGCAGGATAGCCGCGCCGTTTGCCGACTGATCCACCAGCGTAGCGCTGTCGGAGCCGAGGCGGAACAGAGCCAGGTAGAGCAGGGTCAGGCCTACGCCCGCCATCACGCCAGCCAGCACGGTGTAACGGGTCAGCAGACGTGCATCGCTGACGCCGCGAGAGCGGGCCGCGTTGACGATCACGATCCCGAATACCATCGCACCGAGGGTATCCATGGTCAGGTAGCCGTTAACAAACCCGTTGGAGAACGAGGCGTGCTCGTAGGCCTCCATGGCGTGGCTGATCGGGCCAGCAGGCCAGACGACGGCGGCCACCGAGAGCACCACCAGCGCGACGATCTTCATCGGCGCAAGGAAGTTACCCACCGTATCCAGCAGCTTGCCCGGATAGAGCGAGACCAGAATAACGATGGCAAAGTAGACCAGGCTGTAGATAAACAGCGGCATCGCACCGTCGCCGGTCAGCGGAGCAATTCCCACTTCGAACGACACGGTCGCGGTACGCGGGGTCGCAAACAGCGGACCTACGGCCAGGTAGCAGACGGTGGCCAGCAGCACACCGGCCACTTTGCCGATCGGCGCGCTGAGGCTATCGACACCGCCACCCACTTTCGCCAGGGCGATGACCGTTAGCACCGGCAGACCAACCGCGGTGATCAGGAAACCAAAAGCCGCCGTCCAGACGTGTTCACCCGCCTGCAAGCCGACCATTGGCGGAAAAATGATGTTACCCGCGCCGACGAACAGCGCGAATGTCATAAAGCCCAGAGCAACGATATCTCGTGGTTTTAAACGATGGGTCATATGTATTAACTGCCTGTGGATGTGGTGTTGAACGTGTTGAATTTTTCGCCAGTCCCTACGGGACAATACAGCGGCAATATCATTAGATTCCAGCGGGATATGCTTCCCACCGGGCGTGGCGAAGAATAGTTTTTCGATTTACCACGCAAATCCAGCCTGTCTGTCATCGACAGGGGCGCAATTTAAACGCTTATAACGTTTAAAGGCAAGATGGGATCGCAAAACCAGATGGTTATCGTAGGCTGGAGTGAATAACCAGCATAAAACGCTAATTATAAGAAAAACACATGGCTAAACATGCGAACAAAAAAGCAGCAACCACAGAAAAAGAGGTGCTGTGCTGAATGGTGCAAAGCTAACAGGCCGCATTTTGCGGCCTGTGGAAAGTTATACTGACAGTAACGACGCTACTCTGTGCTTTTGGCAATGAGCCTTTCCGGCAGCGTGAAGCTAAATCGGGTGCCTTTGCCCGGCTCGCTGGTAATTTCCAGACGGCTGTCGTGGTGGTTGACCGCATGCTTCACGATCGCCAGCCCTAACCCGCTGCCGCCGGTCTGGCGGGATCGTGCCTTATCAACGCGGTAGAAACGCTCGGTCAGGCGGGGGATATGCTCGGCGGCAATGCCCGGCCCGTTATCCACCACGCTGAACTCTACCCCGCTCGCGACCCGCTGCCAGCTGACGATGATGTGCGTTGCGGGCGGAGTATGGTTTACTGCGTTATAGACCAGGTTAGAGATGGCGCTGCGCATCTGCTCATCGCTGCCCAATACCTTCAGGGAATTATCGACGTGAAACTCAATGGTTTGCCGCTGCTGGCTGAGGGTCTGCGCTTCTCGCTCAACGACCCGCAGCATCATCGGCACATCAATCACCTCATTCGGGGTATGAATCGGCGAGGCCTCAATTTTTGACAGGGTGAGCAGCTGTTTGACCAGGCCCTCCATGCGGGAGGTCTGCTCGCGCATAGTATGCAGCGCCTTTTCCCGCGTCGCCCCGGCCAGGGTCTGCTCCTGCATCATCTCCAGGTAGCCCTGCAATACCGTCAGCGGCGTGCGTAGCTCATGGCTGACGTTAGCAAAGAAGTTGCGCCGTGCTCCCTCCAGCTGGTGCATTTGGGTCACGTCGCGGGCGACCATCAGCAGCTGCTGCTCGCTGTAGGGCATGACGCGGATCTCCAGATGCCGTCCGTTGTTCAGCACCAGGTTAAGCGGTTTAGTAAACGCCTGCTGCTTCAGGTACTGGGTAAACTCGGGGTAGCGCAGCAGGTTGAGGATATTCTGGCCGTTATCGTCCGGCCAGCGCAGTCCCAGCAACTGCTGGGCAAGGCCGTTACACCAGAAGATCACCCCCTCTTCGGTGGTGAGTACCACCGCATCCGGCAGTGACTCTGCGCCGCTGCGAAAGCGTTTGATCAGGCTGCCCAGCTCTCGGCGGCGCTTTTTGTTGCGCAGCTGCATCTGATGAAGGCCGTAGAGCAGCGGCTCCCAGCTGCCGTGTCCGGGAGGCGGGGTCATGCTGCGGTCAACCCACAGCCACCAGGAGAGCTGGAGCAGATTCCAGAAGTGCCAGATCAGTAATCCGGTGACCGAGGCCAGCAGAAACCACGGCAGATAGCCAAACATTGCTCCAAGCACGAGGGCCGGGATACAGCTTAAAAACAGCTCTAAGACCAGCCTTTTCCATGACAGCCGTTCCAGCACGCGTCACACTCCAGTCAATGATTAGAAACGGGTCGAAAAACGGTAACCCGTGCCGCGAACGGTCTGCACCATACGGTCATGGCCGCTCAGCTCCAGCGCTTTACGCAGGCGGCGAATATGCACGTCCACCGTGCGATCCTCAACGTAGACGTTGGTTCCCCAGACGTGGTTCAGCAGCTGTTCGCGGCTGTAGACCCGCTCCGGGTGAGTCATAAAGAAGTGCAGGAGCTTGAACTCGGTCGGCCCCATGTCGAGAGGGTTCTCGCCGGTCATGACCCGGTGAGAGGTGGGATCGAGGCTCAGGCCCTGCATCTCAATCACCTCTTCCACCGCCATCGGCGAGATTCGGCGCATCACGGCTTTAATACGCGCCACCAGCTCCTTCGGCGAGAAGGGTTTGGTGATGTAGTCGTCCGCCCCGGTCTCCAAGCCGCGAACGCGATCTTCCTCTTCGCCGCGCGCGGTGAGCATCATAACAGGAATGTCCCGGGTCATGTTTTCGCGTTTCAGGTGCTTAATAAACTGGATCCCTGAGCCGCCGGGCAGCATCCAGTCGAGCAGGATAAGATCGGGCCACGGCTCGTTGAGCTGGTTCACCGCACTGTCATAATCTTCCGCTTCAACAGGCTGAAAGCCGTTTTGCTCGAGTACGAAGCAGACCATCTCCCGAATGGGGGCCTCATCCTCTACGACCAAGATACGTCTCGCCATGATTTGCCCTATATAGTTGTAATCAATATGTTGCGTCGCATTATGCGTCAGTTTTATGACAGATTTATGAAAAGCATGAAGGCAGTATGAACCTGAACGCGTGCAGATGACATCAGCAAGACGATCGCCGCTTTCCCGCTGTGCCTAAACGTTTATAATCCGCCTTACGCTTTTTTGCCATGGAACCGATATGCGCATCCTTCACACCTCTGACTGGCATCTCGGCCAAAACTTTTACAGCAAGAGCCGGGCCGCTGAACATGCCGCCTTTCTGGACTGGCTGCTGGAGACGGCGCAGGCCCAGCAGGTTGATGCCATTATCGTTGCCGGCGATATCTTTGATACCGGTGCGCCCCCCAGCTACGCGCGCGAACTCTACTACCGCTTTGTTGTTCAGCTCCAGCAGACCGGTTGTCACCTGGTGGTGCTGGCAGGTAACCACGACTCGGTGGCTACTCTGAACGAATCCCGGGAGATCCTGGCCTTTCTGCACACCACCGTGGTGGCCGCAGCGGGCTGCGCGCCGTTCATTCTTAAGCATCGCGACGGCACGCCGGGCGCGGTGTTCTGCCCGGTGCCGTTTTTACGCCCGCGCGACATCGTTACCAGCCAGGCGGGTCTCTCCGGCAGCGAGAAGCAGCAGCATCTGCTGGCGGCGATCACCGACTACTATCAGCATCAGTATCAGCAGGCCTGCGATCTGCGCGGCGATGCGCCGCTGCCGATTATCGCCAGCGGCCACCTGACCACCGTCGGGGCCAGCAAAAGCGACGCGGTACGCGACATCTATATTGGTACTCTGGACGCCTTCCCGGCGCAAAACTTTCCCCCGGTGGACTACATTGCCCTTGGGCATATTCATCGTCCGCAGATCATTGGCGGTCAGGAGCATATCCGCTACTGCGGCTCGCCTATTGCTCTCAGCTTCGACGAAACCGGCAAGGCGAAAAGCGTTAACCTGGTGACCTTTGCCGACGGCAGGCTGGCGGACGTTACGCCCCTGACCGTGCCGGTAACTCAGCAACTGGCGGTGATCAAAGGCGATCTTGCCGCCATTGCCCAGCAGCTTGAGCAGTGGCGCGGATCACCCGCGTCGCCGCCGGTGTGGCTCGATATCGAAATTACTACCGACGACTGGCTGACGGACATGCAGCGCCGGATCCAGGCCATGACCGAGGATCTGCCGGTTGAGGTGCTGCTGGTGCGGCGCAGCCGCGAGCAGCGTCAGCGAATGATGGCGGGCGAGCTGCGGGAAACCCTCAGCGAGCTACGCGTGGAGGAGGTTTTTGAGCGTCGCCTGGCGCTGGAAGAGCCTGACGACGCACAGGGCCAGCGGGTTCGTACCCTCTTTAGCGCCACCGTGGAAGAGCTGACCCAGGAGCAAGACGTATGAAAATCCTCAGCCTGCGCCTGAAGAACATTAACTCCCTGAAGGGGGAGTGGAAGATTGATTTTACCGCCGAGCCGTTTGCCAGCAACGGCCTGTTCGCGATTACCGGCCCCACCGGCGCGGGAAAAACCACCCTGCTGGATGCGATCTGTCTGGCGCTCTATCACGAGACGCCGCGTCTGAGCAACGTGTCGCAGTCGCAGAACGATCTGATGACCCGCGACACCGCCGAGTGCCTGGCCGAGGTGGAGTTTGAGGTAAAAGGCGTGGCCTACCGCGCCTTCTGGAGCCAGAACCGCGCCCGCAACCAGGCCGGGGGTAACCTCCAGGTACCTCGCGTCGAGCTGGCGCTGTGCGCCGACGGCAAAATTCTCGCCGATAAGGTGAAAGATAAGCTGGAGCTCACCGCCACCCTGACGGGGCTGGACTATGGCCGCTTTACCCGCTCGATGCTGCTCTCCCAGGGGCAGTTTGCTGCCTTCCTGAATGCCAAACCGAAAGAGCGGGCCGAGCTGCTGGAAGAGCTGACCGGCACCGAGATCTACGGTCAGATCTCAGCGATGGTATTTGAAAAACACAAGGCGGCGCGCACCGAGCTGGAGCAGCGCCAGGCCCAGGCTGAGGGCATCCAGCTATTGAGCGCCGAGCAGATCCAGATCCTGAATGAAAGTTTGCAGGTGCTTACTGACCAGGAGCAGGCGCTGGTCGCCTCCCAGCAGCGCGAGCAGACCCTGCTCCACTGGTTGACGCGCGGCAACGAGTTGCATGCCGACGCCGCTCGGGCACAGACCACGCTGAATAGTGCCCAGCAGGCGCTGGAGACCGCCCGGCCACAGCTTGCGGCGCTGGAGCAGGCCCGCCCAGCCCAGCAGCTGCGTCCGGTGTGGCAGAGTTTACAGGAGCAGATCTGCACCCATAGCCAGACCCAGCGTCAGGCCGATGAAGTGAATACTCGCTTACAACAGCAGCTGAGCAAGCGCAGCCGCATTCGCGCCGCCGCCGACGCGCAGATGAGCGCGCTACAGCAGGAACAGAAAACGCTAGCCGACTGGCTGACCGCCCACGAACGCTGGCAGCGGTGGCAGAGCGAGCTCACCGGCTGGCGGGCCAACTTTGCTCAGCAGGCCGAAGAGAAGAAGCACGCCCTGACGCTCAGCGCACGCCGGGAAAAGCTTCAGCAGCAGCTGACGGCGCTTAATGCGCCTGGTCTGGATCTGAGTGCCGAGGCGTTGCAGCAGGCGATAGCCGATCTCGCTCAACAGCGCCCGCTGCGCCAGCGTCTGAACGTGCTGCATGCCAGCTTTGCTCCTCTTCAGCAGCGTATCAAGCAGCTGCAAAAAACGCTGGCCGAGAGCGACGCCGAGCAGGCAGCTCTCAACCAGACCCTGACCGAGCGGCGTCAGGCGTATAAAGAGAAGAATGCGCTGCTGACCGAGGTGAAGACGATTTGTGCCCTCGAAGAGCGGATCAAAGGGCTGGAGGCCGAGCGTGAACGACTGCGGGCCGGCGAGCCCTGCCCGCTCTGCGGATCGACAGCCCACCCGGCGGTCGCGGAGTACCAGGCGATGACCGTGGATGCCAACCAGGCCCGGCGCGATGCTCTGGAGCGTGAGGTTAAGCAGCTAGCGGAGAGCGGTGCAGCCCTGCGTGGGCAATTGGATGCGCTGGTGAAGCAGAGCGAGAGGGATCGCCTCGCCGCCGAGGCCGAAGCGCAAAACGATGTGGCGCTAAGCCAGCAGTGGCGCGAGCTGTGCACCGCGCTCAATATCACGCTGACGCCCGAGGATGACGTCAGCGGCTGGTTACAGGCTGAAGAGACTCGCGAGCAGCAGCTCTACCGGTTCAGCCAGCGGCTGGCGCTGGAAGAGCAGCTCAACGAGCTCCAGCAGCAGGCGGCGCACGCCCAACAGACCATCCACTCTCGCCGCCAGACGCTGGCAGCGAGCCTGACCCAGCTCGGACTGACCCTGCCCGCAGAGGGGGAAGAGTCAGCCTGGTTTGCCGCCCGCGAGGAGGAGTCCCGCCGCTGGCAGCAGAGCCAAACCCAGGCAGCAACGCTCCAGGAGCGCATGGCCCAGATTCAGCCCCTGCTGGAGACGCTCCCTGCCGATGGACAAGCCGAAGGTCCTGCCGTCAGCCTTGACGGCTGGCAGCAGGTGCATCACGACTGCGTCTCTCTCCACGGCCAGGTCCAGACGCTTCAGCAACAGCTGGCCCTGGAGGCCGGGCGCGTAGCGCAGCAGCAGGCGCAGTTTGACGCCGAGCTGGCGCAGAGCCCCTTCCCCGATCGGCAGGCATTTTTGGCCGCCCTGCTTGAGGATGGCGAACGCCAGCGTCTTGAGCAGCTTCAGCAGTCGCTGGAGAGTCAGCTACAGCAGAGCCAGGTCCTGCTGGCTCAGGCTCAGGCAGCGCTGACGGCGCATCAGGCCCAGCCGCCTGCCGGGCTGAGCGAAGAGGCCAGCGTCGAGCAGACCCGCGCCGCGCTAAACGCGCTGGCGCAGCAGCTGCGGGAGAACACTACCCGTCAAGGGGAGATCCGCCAGCAGCTGCGGCAGGACGCCGAGAGTCGTCAGCGCCAGCAGGCGCTGTTGCAGGAGATTGAAGAGGCGACCCGCCTGCTGGCAGACTGGAGCTACCTGAACGGGCTGATTGGCTCTAAAGAGGGAGATAAGTTCCGTAAGTTCGCTCAGGGGCTGACGCTGGATAACCTGGTCTGGCTGGCGAATAACCAGCTCACTCGCCTGCACGGCCGCTACCTGCTGAAGCGTAAAGCCAGCGAGGCGCTGGAGCTGGAGGTGGTGGATACCTGGCAGGCGGATGCGGTACGCGATACGCGCACGCTTTCCGGCGGAGAGAGCTTCCTCGTTAGCCTGGCGCTGGCGCTGGCCCTCTCGGATCTGGTGAGCCATAAAACACGTATCGACTCGCTCTTCCTTGACGAAGGGTTCGGCACGCTGGATAGCGAGACCCTCGATACCGCCCTCGACGCCCTCGATGCGCTTAACGCCAGCGGCAAGACCATCGGCGTGATCAGCCACGTCGAGGCAATGAAGGAGCGCATCCCGGTGCAGATCAAAGTTAGGAAGATCAACGGATTGGGTTACAGCAAGCTTGATGGCAGGTTTGCAGTGTCATAACACGTAGGCCCGGCAAGCAGCGCGCCGCCGGGCGTTATGCCAAAACTACTTCTCCAGCGGCCAGAGCCATGCTGCACCGCGAACGCCGCTGGAGTCGCCGTGCACCGCCTTGCGGATCGGCGTTTCACACTCGCCACCAAACACCCAGTTTTTGATCAGCTGCGGCACGGTTTTATAGAGTCGGTCGACGTTGCTCATGCCGCCGCCGAGCACGATCACATCCGGATCGAGAATATTTACCACGTGCGCCAGCGACTTCGCCAGCCGCAGCTCGTAGCGGCTTAGCGCCAGCTCGGCGACGGCATCCTGCTCGTCCACCAGGCGAATAATCTCGTTGCCCTTCAGCGGCTGGCCGCTCAGGCGATGGAAATCCCGGGCAAAACCGGTCCCGGAGATAAAGGTCTCAATGCACCCCTGCTTGCCGCAGTAGCACGGCACCTCTTCCCGATAGCGCAGCTCGTCTTCGTCCATCCACGGCAGCGGATTATGGCCCCACTCGCCCGCCGTGCCGTTGCCACCGGAGTGAGCATGGCCGTTAAAGGCGATCCCCGCCCCGCAGCCGGTGCCGATAATCACCGCGAAAACGGTTTGCGCCCCGGCGGCCGCGCCATCGATGGCCTCTGAAACCGCCAGGCAGTTGGCATCGTTAGCCAGACGTACTTCACGACTCAGCCGTTTGCTCAGATCTTTATCAAACGGCTGGCCGTTCAGCCAGGTGGAGTTAGCGTTTTTCACGACCCCGGTGTAGGGGGAGAGTGAGCCTGGGATGCCCATCCCTACGGTGCCCTGCTGGCCCGTCTCTTTCTCTGCCATCTCGACCAGCGTGGCGATGGTTTCAATGGTCTGCTGATAGTCGTCGCGCGGGGTGGGCAGACGGTGGCGGAACAGCTGTTCACCGCTGTCGCCGAGCGCAATAACCTCTGTTTTGGTGCCGCCCAAATCAATACCTATACGCACAGCGATCTCCTTATTTTTAGCAATATCAAGAGAGTAGAACCCCACCGGGGGATTAGCAATGCAAGCGGCAAGACAATTCGCTATCATGCCCGCTGCATTTAACGACAAGGCTGTGGAAAATATCATGCTGTGGTTCAAAAATTTAATGGTTTACCGTCTCAGCCGCGATATTGCGCTGCGTGCAGAGGAGATGGAAAAACAGTTATCCGCGCTCTCATTTACCCCTTGCGGTAGCCAGGATATGGCAAAAACCGGTTGGGTTCCGCCGATGGGTTCACACAGTGATGCTTTGACCCACACCAACAACGGCCAAATCATCATTTGCGCCCGTAAAGAAGAGAAGATCCTGCCGTCATCGGTCGTCAAGCAGACGCTGGAAGCCAAAATTGCCAAGCTGGAGGCCGATCAGGGCCGCAAGCTGAAGAAGACCGAAAAAGATTCACTGAAGGATGAGGTGCTCCACTCTCTGCTGCCCCGCGCGTTCAGCCGCTTCAGCCAGACCATGATGTGGATCGATACCGTTAACGGCCTGATCATGGTCGACTGCGCCAGCGCCAAGAAAGCGGAAGATACCCTGGCCCTGCTGCGTAAAAGCCTCGGTTCGCTGCCGGTGGTGCCGCTGACGCTGGAGAATCCTATCGAACTGACCCTGACCGAGTGGGTGCGCAGCGGCAGCGCGGCGCAGGGCTTCCAGATCCAGGACGAGGCGGAGCTGAAAGCGATCCTCGAAGATGGCGGCGTGATCCGCTGTAAAAAGCAGGATCTGATGAGCGATGAGATTGCGGTGCACATTGAAGCGGGCAAGCTGGTGACCAAGCTGGCGCTGGACTGGCAGCAGCGTATTCAGTTTGTGATGTGCGACGACGGCTCGATCAAGCGGCTGAAGTTTGCCGACGAGCTGCGCGACCAGAATGAGGACATCGACCGGGATGATTTCGCCCAGCGTTTTGACGCGGACTTTATCCTGATGACCGGCGAGCTGGCAGCGCTGGTGCAGAGTCTGGTAGAAGGCCTTGGTGGCGAAGCGCAGCGCTAAGACGGCACGCACTGTCCCCTCAATGTAGGGGACAGATGTAGGGGACAGATGCAGGGGACAGGCAGAACGCGTTACAGGTAGCGGCAGAGGTAGGCGCTGGCTTCGGCCACCTGCAGATGAAATTCGCTGTGGCCCGGCACATTGAACACCTCGCCGGCGGAGTACGTTTTCCACTCGGTATCGCCGGGTAGCAGCACGTTCAGCGCCCCGCTCACCACGGTCATCTCTTCCGGCTGGGCCGTACCAAACGTGTACTCACCCTCGGCCATCACGCCTACGCTGGCGCGGCCGGTGCTGCTGCTGGTAAAACCAATGGATTTCACTTTACCTGAAAAGTATTCATTACTTTGAAGCATGGGTGGCCCTTATAAATAAGTGTATGGAAAATCACTATAGGGGCCAGCCTTTGTCTCTGTCACGCAAAATTTCTGTCACGAAAAATGGCTATAGCAGCAGCTCAGACGCCAGACGGGCCACCAGCACGTTAGAGAGTAGCACCGGCACGTCCAGCGCTTTTTGCAGCAGGTCACGGTGTTTCTGGTGGTAGCCGAGGCAGTCCAGCATCAGTACGTCAGCGCCTTTTGCCAGTAAGGCTTTTCCGGCGGCAATCAGCTCGTTTTCGTGGCCGTGCAGGGGGCTGGCAACCTCGTAGTAGGGAGCCTTTTCTAACAGCTGCCATTTCTCCATCTGGCCGTCGATAAGTCCGGCCAAAGGCACAATAACGCCGACCTGGTGCCCATCGACAATAGAGGAGACCAGCGGGGGAATGATCCTGTCAGGCTCCAGCAAAATAGCGTGACGGGCTGAAAGGGAGAGCGTGGTAAAGCGCTCGGTGCTCATGAGTAAAATGACGTCGTAGTTTTGTTTATCAATCACGCCGATGACGGCCTGCAAATCGCGCTCTACCTTCTTGCGCGAAACCTGAGCCACTTCACCATTGTTTAGCAGTGCATGAACTGGCCTCTCCCCCGGCTCGATGGCGTAATCCTCATACACATCCTGAGGATCCATCTTCCCCAGCAAACTAATTTGGGTAATCTGCTGCGCGTCGATGTGCTCGGTCAGGAGCGGCATCACGGCATCGACAGGCACCACACCCACGGTGAGGATAGCCAGGGTTGCACTCATCTTTGTTTCCGCCTTTCTTAACGTCAGTCGTCTGTTCTTATCATTATGCTACTGACCTATGCTCTCATAACAATTCTGTAACGTTCAACCTCCCGCTTCTTAAAGGCTGTCTGAATTTATGAAGCGGGAGAGTATGAATTACGTTTTATCAGGATCCTCATAGCGCCGTTTAGCATCCAGCGCCTCCTGCTCGGTTTCGTGCTCGCTAATCAGCGAGTCCGGTTCAGGGTGGTCAGCACGAAGTTGATACCAGGTTACCGTCTCCTGCTGGCCTCCTTTCTCAACGGTAACAATGCGGGCTTCACGCGGATAAGGCGGTCTTGTAGGCATAGCGCTTCCTTTTTTATTGGTAGAGCTATGAGTATAGCCAAAGGCCGCGATCTGCAATTAGCTCGCTCGCGCCAGCAGCAGCGCCGCTTGAATATCGGCCACTACCTGCTCCGGCGACTGGGCGGCATTGACAATATGGTGCGCGGCCTCGCGGTAGAGCGCGTCGCGCTGGGCCAGCACCTCACTGACCTCTTCGCTTATTGGCCTGCCGGTGAGCGTCGGACGCTGCGCCTCTTCAGGGAAGGCCTCCAGCCGCTCTGCCAGTACCGCTACCGGGGCGCAGAGATAGATGACCACGCCCGTCTCGCGCATAAAACGACGGTTAACCTCGCTGAGAATAATCCCGCCGCCGGTCGCAATCACCGTCGCAGGCGCGGAGACGGCCTGCAACGCTGCGGTTTCCCGAGCGCGGAAACCGGGCCAGCCCTCTTTTTCAACAATCGTCGCGATGGTCATCTGCGCCAGTTCCTGCAGCGCGTGGTCGGTATCGACAAACCGGCAGTCTCGCACCTGAGCCAGCTCAGCACCGATGGTGGATTTTCCACAACCGCGAGCGCCAATTAAAAAGATGGGTAACGTCATGACCTGGTGTTCTCCCCTGTTCCGCGATCTGCGGAACACAAATAGTTGAAGCGCCATACTATTACACTAGTACGAAAAATACGTAAATAAAACGTTACGAATTTATGATGATACTGCGATGAATGGCGTGTTTCAGCGTGTAAAGATAAAATGGCATCTGTCGCGCCACCTTACTTTAAAGGGCGTCCCGTTGACAAGTCCTGGCGTGCTCGCGCCAGCAGCCACTTATCCAGCTCGGCGGCAAAATGCTGGCGATCGCGCTGGGAGAGCGTATCCGGCCCGCCGGTCTGTACGCCGCTGGCGCGCATCGTATCCATAAAATCACGCATCGTCAGCTTCTCGCGGATGGTGGCCTCGCTATAGCGTTCGCCCCGAGGATTAAGCGCCGCCGCGCCTTTCGCCAGCACTTCCGCCGCGAGCGGAATATCGGCGGTGATCACCAGATCGCCTGGGCTACACAGGCGCACAATTTCGTTATCGGCGACGTCAAAGCCCGCTGGCACCCGCAGGGAGCGGATGAATTTTGAAGGGGGCACGCGCAGGGTCTGATTTGCCACCAGCGTTAGCGGCATCTGTGTCCGTTCCGCTGCGCGAAACAGGATCTCTTTAATTACATTTGGACACGCATCCGCATCCACCCAAATTGCCATAGCTGCTCCTGAATAGTTTATGGTCACTATGATAAGCTATAACTCCCCCATTAATCACACATTCAGGGAAAAGGCGATGGAGAAAAAGATCGGATTTATCGGCTGCGGCAATATGGGCAAAGCCATTCTGGGCGGGATGATTGCCAGCGGCCAGGTACAGCCAGAGCAGATTTGGGTCTACACCCCGACACCTGAGAAGGTCGCTGCCCTCAGCAGTCAGTATGGCATCAACCCGGCGCAGAGTGCGCAGGAGGTCGCGCAGATCGCCGATATCGTCTTCGGCGCGGTGAAGCCCAATGTGATGATCAAAACGCTGAGCGAAATCACCTCCAGCCTGAATAAAGAGACGCTGGTGGTATCGATTGCCGCAGGCGTCACCCTTGACCAGCTGGCGCGCGCCCTTGGGCACGATCGCAAAATCGTGCGCACCATGCCTAACACCCCGGCACTGGTCAATGCAGGCATGACCTCCATCACCGCGAACGCGCTGGTGACCCCGGAAGACGTGGCCGACGTGCTGGCTATTTTCCGCAGCTTTGGCGAGGCGGAAGTGGTGGCCGAATCGATGATCCACCCGGTGGTGGGCGTCAGCGGCTCTGCGCCTGCCTACGTCTTTATGTTTATCGAGGCGATGGCCGACGCTGCCGTGCTGGGCGGTATGCCGCGCGCACAGGCCTACAAGTTTGCTGCCCAGGCGGTGATGGGATCAGCGAAAATGGTGCTGGAGACCGGCAAACACCCTGGCGAGCTGAAGGATATGGTCTGCTCACCGGGCGGCACCACCATTGAGGCGGTGCGGGTGCTGGAGGAGCGTGGATTCCGCGCCGCAGTGATTGAAGCGATGACCAAGTGCATGGAGAAATCCGAGGCGTTAAGCAAACTTTGACAGGTGCGGCTGTAGGCCCGGTAAGCGTAGCGCCACCGGGCATGACTTTGCTAAGGCTGCAACGCCGGGCGGCTCTGCGTTTGCCCGGCCTACGTTAGGCACGGTGCAAATTGTAGGCCCGGTAAGCGTAGCACCACCGGGCATGACTCTGCTAAGGCTGCAACGTCGGGCGACTCTGCGTTTGCCCGGCCTACAAAATTGCCTTATGCCGCCACCTCCGTGCGGCCGCGACCGCCTTTCTTGGCTTTATAGAGCGCCATATCGGCGGCCTTGAGCCACTCGCGGTAGTTCTCCGTGCCAGGGGTGAGCGGTGCGAGGCCAATGCTGATTTGCAGCGTCAGATGCGGGGCGCAGGGTAGCCGGATCTCCGCCAGCGTATCGTGAACCCGGCTCATCGCCGCAAGCGCGCTGTCGACTGGCGTACCGCTCATGATCACTGCAAACTCATCGCCGCCAAAGCGCCCGATAATATCGCTTCCGCGCAGGGTCATCTGCAGGTGGCGGCTGATGGCGATAATCGCCTCATCCCCTACGTCATGGCCATAGGTATCGTTGATGGTCTTAAAGTAGTCGACGTCGATCAGCAGCAGGGTTGCCATCCGCTGGTTGCGTCGGCAGCTCTCAAACTCGTTGCGCAGCAATATTTCCCAGTGCCGCCGGTTATAGACGCCGGTCATGCCGTCGCGGGTGCTCATAATGCGCAGGCGCTGCCTCTGCCTGGCGAGACGGGTAAACGTACGAAAGCTCACCCAGGCAAACAGCGGCGGATAGAGCAGGATAAACGGCAGGCAGAGCCACCACTCCAGCGGCGCACTGGTGAAAGTTATCGCCGTGCCGGTAAGCTGGAGCATCACCAGACTTGCGCCCACTAGCAAGACGATGCCAATACCAAACAGCCGCGGCCCACCCATGCCCATCAGCATCAGGCTGACCATCATCACCAGCACCGCCGACGGCATGATGTTCATCCCCATCACGCCGATCCAGATCCCCGCCAGAATAGCGTCAATCTTGAGGTTGTTGATTTCAGCGGCGTGAGGATCGCTTGCGCGGCTCGCCAGCTGCCAGGCAAGATGCGGCCAGACAAAAGACCAGCTCAAGAGAAATAGCCACCAGCCTCCGGCTACGGGCTGGGAGGTCATGGCGCCACCTAAGGGAAAGAAGAGGCATCCAAGGCCAAAAATACGCGGCAAGCGCAGTCGCCGGGCAAACAGCTGGCCAGACAGGAAGTGCTCATCCTGACTGGGGGTCTCAACCCATTCCTTGTTAACAGCGGTTTTAGAATAAAGATTGTTATCATTCATCATTATTGGGAATATTCTGAAACATTTCCCAAAATTATAGAGAGGTGCGGCGGGGAGAAAGTATGATATTTCGGGTGAGAGGAAGATCACACTCACCCGATAGGGTTAAGCTTACCGGGAGCGCGGGTGGTGCAGGAGTTTATTTAGGTACTGCTGCAACAGCTCGGTGTCCTGGCTGGGTACCTGCGAGTCAGGGCCAGCCGCCTCCAGCGCGCCTTCGATACTTTGAATCAATGCCAGCTGCTCCGGCTGAGCCATATGACGCAGCAGCGCGGTAACGACAATTTCCAGCGCCTCAACCTGCGCGACCAGCTCTTTAGACTCTTCTTCCTTTTCCGCTAGCTTAACCAGCAGCTCTGCAATCAGGTTTTTCATCGCGTACCATCCTCATACACAACTCTTTAAGGTTTTCAGCCAAATTTATCATGGCACGTTACGTAAAAATAACATTTTTAATACTATTTTTGCGAAGCACCAGCGGCAGTTCGTCTGGTTTGTCTAAGTATGATTGCCAGCTGCCAGATATTAATCAGCACCACTACGGCGGTGGCGATGAACACCCAGCGGAAACCGGCCATTGCGGAGATGCTTGCCCCCATCAACGGCCCGGCAACGTTACCCAAATACATAAACGACTGGTTATAGCCAAAAATGCGGCCGGTCACCTGATCGCTCGAGTATTTCAGCAGCAGCGTCTGCACCGCAGGCAGCATCGCCCCGTCAGCAAACCCCAGCATGAAGCGTAAGATACCGAGCTGTAGTGGCGTGGTCACGAACGACATAGCAAAAAAGAGCGCTACCGCGCAGATTAGCGTCGCCATCAGGATCCGCGCCGTGCCAATTCGATCCCCAAGCTTGCCCAGGCGCGGGGCCGACATCAGCGCTGAGACGCCCGGCACGGCGGCAATCATACCGCTCAGAAAGGCGATATTACTGCTGTCAGGGGCCAGCGACTGGACAAATAGCGCCAGAATCGGTCCCACCGAGCCGTTACAGAGCTGGATCACCATAGTGGTCACGAACAGGCTCACAATGAGCTTCGGATAGGGCAGGCTGGCAAACACCGCTTTGCCGGTCAGGCGCTGCGCCTTGCTGACTTTGGGCCGTCCCCCCTCTTTAATCAGGAACAGGGTTACCAGAAAGCTGACCATTAGCAGCGTGGCAGTGATGAAAAACACCGCTCGCAGGCCAACGTGATCGGCGAGAAAGCCCCCTAGCAGCGGGCCACCGATGACGCCGCTGATCTGCGCCGTGGAGAGCGTGCTGAGCGCCCAGCCGCTGCGCTCGCGCGGCACCTGGGAGGCCACCAGCGCCATCGCGTTGGGAATATAGCCGGAGGTGAGCCCCATGATGGCCCGCAGAAACAGCAGCTGCCAGACGTTAGTGGCAAAGGCCTGTAGCAGAATGGCGATCGCCATTCCCAGCGAGGCGCGAAGCAGCATCAGCTTGCGCCCCTTGCGGTCGGCAAGGCTTCCCCACATGGGCGAGACGATGGCCGACACCAGAAAGGTCACGCTAAAGGTTAGCCCGGACCAGATCGACAGCGCCTCATGCGAAGTCACGCCCATCTCGGCAATATAGAGCGGCAAGAACGGTAAAATCTGGCTGATTGCAAGGCCGGTAAAGAAGCAGCCAAACCAGACCGAAATAAGATTAACCTTCCAGGATTCCATAAGCATCTGCAATTATTCAGGTTTTAACAGCAGGCTCCAGCATAGCATAACTGTGGATTATGCTTAGCGGCACTTAATGGCATAACCCATAGCCACGCATCCCCAGATGAAAATGGTTGGCATGGGCGGCGTTGTAGTCTGGCCCCAGGCCGTTACCATAGTAGCCGCAGCTGGCGCTCAGCATCGCCCGCAGCCAGGGCTGGGTTTTGTCCTGCTTCCAGCCGCGCAGCACCGTCACCTGCTGGCCATTGGCGAGACGAAAGCCGCTGATGTCCAGCGCCTCGGCGGTGGCGTGCTCACTCAGCCGGGCGTTGGCGCGATGGTATATATTGCGGCAGGCATAGCTGCCAAGATGATCGATACGCACCAGCTCGCTGGACATATACCGCGCGGTCAGCGGCCGAGCCTGCTGCTGCACAAAAAGCGCCGAGCTGAGCGCCAGCGGGCAGGAGGCGAGAAAGCTGCTGCTGAGCTTAACCGGGCCAAAATCCCGTACCCGGACGGTATTGGTCAGCGGACAGGTGCCGGTGCTGTCGGCGACGGGCTGGGAAGCGATCAGCCTCTTTTGGTTGGCCTCCACGAGCAGGGCGTCGCACTGCTCGGGCGTCAGCCGCTTGAGCTTAAACTGGGTAATACGGCCCGGCGGATCGTCGAGGCGCAGCGGCGCAAAGGGGTTGTAGTATGAGGGCAGGTGACGATAGCCCACTACTCCTGCCCCTACGATAAGTAAAAAAACGATGGCTCCTGTGCCTCTCACGCGCTCCCCCTTTAATCACCTAAAAACATTATGGCAGAAGCGCGCGAATCACGCGTTTTGCCGTGGTAAGGTATCTTTTTTCCGGATAATAAGAGTGGATGTGGTGATGGCAAAAATGCGGGTAGGGATCGTTTTTGGTGGAAAATCAGCAGAGCATGAAGTCTCGCTTCAGTCGGCAAAAAATATCGTCGATGCTATCGATAAGAGCCGCTTCGAGGTGTTGCTGCTGGGGATTGATAAGCAGGGCCAGTGGCACGTCAACGACGCGGCCAACTATTTACAGAACGCCAGCGATCCGGCACATATCGCGCTGAATCCTTCCGCTATCAGCGTGGCGCATATTCCCGGCAGAGAGACGGCGCAGCTTATCAACGCCGAAAGCGGCGCGTCCCTGCCAGCGGTAGATGTGATCTTCCCTATCGTTCACGGTACGCTGGGGGAAGATGGCTCCCTGCAGGGGATGCTGAGGATGGCCAATCTGCCGTTCGTGGGTTCTGGCGTGCTCGGATCGGCGGCATGCATGGATAAAGATGTCACCAAGCGCCTGCTCCGCGATGCCGGGCTGAAGATTGCGCCTTTCATCACCCTCACTCGCGCTAACCGTCAGCGATACGCTTTTGCTGACGTGCAGGCGCAGCTGGGTCTGCCGCTGTTTGTCAAACCAGCTAACCAGGGTTCGTCCGTAGGCGTCAGCAAGGTCACCAGCGAGGCGCAGTACCATGCCGCCGTCGACCTCGCCTTTACCTTCGATCATAAGGTGGTGGTAGAGACCGGCATTAAGGGGCGGGAGATTGAGTGCGCCGTACTGGGGAACGATAATCCCCAGGCCAGCACCTGCGGTGAGATTGTGCTCAACAGCGAGTTCTATGCCTACGATACCAAATACATCGATGACAACGGCGCGCAGGTAGTGATCCCGGCGGCGATCGATCCGGCGGTGAACGAAGCCATTCGCCAGACCGCTGTTGCCGCCTACCAGACGCTGGAGTGCGCCGGTATGGCGCGAGTGGATGTCTTCCTGACCGACGACAACGATATTATTATCAATGAGATTAACACCCTGCCCGGCTTTACCAACATCAGCATGTATCCCAAGCTGTGGCAAGCCAGCGGCCTCGGCTATACCGATCTGATCAGCCGCCTGATCGATCTGGCGTTAGAGCGCCATCAGGCCGATAGCACCCTGAAAAGTACCATGGCTTAATCCTGCGACTCTGCCGCTGTCTCTTCCTCGGGACGGCGGCGAATAATCAACCCCGCCAGCCAGAAACCGATCACCCAGGTGACCAAGCCGACCGCGTAGCTTTGCCAGCCCTTCGCCTCAAATCCCAGCAGCCCAACCACGCCGTTAAGAATAAAGATCAGCCCGATAGCAAAGGCGTAGTAGTGCCAGTCACGGCGAATTTTGGCAGGCAGTTTCATAGCAGCTCCGGTAGAGAAATACAGCATCGCAGCATATTACCCACCGCAAGCCCCTGGTGCATGCGGAAAATCCGAAATCGTTAATAAAACGCAACAAAAGTCATGAATTTGTGACTGGAGATGTAAAACCTTAAATAGGGCTAATAATAATGCGTAAATTGTCACCAATCTGATATTGACAATGCGCCTGACCTGTCAAAATCAGCCTGAATTACTGGTGTATTACCAGCTCAATAACGCGTATCGGAGGTCACTATGGCAGAATTTATGATGTCGAAGCCCTTTGCCAACGAGAAGAAACGAGACGCCTCCACGCCGGGCAATATCGCTTATGCTGTCTTCGTGCTGCTCTGCTTCTGGGCGGGTGCGCAACTGCTGAATGCGCTGATACATGCCCCTGGCGTGTTTGAAAATCTGATGCAGATGCAGGAAAGCAACCGGCCACGCATTGATATGGGACTTGGCGTGGGCACGATTTTTGGTCTGGTTCCGTTTCTCATTGGCAGCGCCCTGCTTGGCGTTATCGCCCTGCTGCTGCGCTGGCGTCACTATTAACGTGACGCCGTAAGTAAATTAATTCGCTTGCATACAGCGCGCCCGACGATCGTCCACGCGCTTCGCAAACCAGGCCGTTGTCAGGTTGCGGGTGATCTTCGGGCTCTCAAGCTGGATCCCCGGCAGCAGCGCTCTCGGTAGCCTCTTCCCACTTTTCTTCTCCGCCAAACGATAGACCCCTTTGTAGAGTTCGGTCTTCTCAAACTCCTGACGATCGCCCTGCTCCAGCTGATCGCGGATCTCGGCGTCGCTGAGGCCCAGCTGCGGCCCTAGCTTGCGCACCGCCCGCTCGGTGCTGCCCGCCTCACGGCTGCCGTAGAGGATCACATCGCCGTCCAGCGCCAGCTTCACGCCGCTGGCCTTGCTGACCGCGCTCTGGAAAGCGGCATTGCGGCTGGCGTACCAGCCAGCGTTAAAGTCGGCGAAGCGGTAGAGCGGCTCGCTGTAGCTGGCCGGGTAGTTAAGCAGATGGTAGGTCCCGAACCACAGGCCGCCGCGCCGGGAGAAGACCTCCTGACGCACGGTGCCCTCCATCTTCCACGGATAGCCCCGGGTATGCTGCTCGGCAAAGGCGATGCTGACCTGCATCGGCCCGCCGGTGTGCACCGGATTAAGAGAGCCAAACAGGGTCTGTCCCAGCGGAACGATATTAATCAGGTCGTCGAAGATCGCGCTAAGCTGCTTCTCGGTTTTGACGTTATCGAGCCGCTCGGCGTAGCTTTTGCCGTTGGGCGAGGGAACCTTTAGCGCGGTGCGCACCACAAAAGCGGGAATGTGCAGCCGCCCGGCGCGCTTCTCAATCTCTTGCCAGGCGATTTTGTTCAGCCCCGGTACGGCAGGATCGGCTTGATAGTTCGACTCCTGCTGCGCCACCGCCAGCACCGAGCAGACATTCTCCCGCGTCGGCGCAAGAGACTGGCTCTTGAACGCGGTGGCAAGATCCTCTGCCCAGGCGTCACGATCCTTTACGCTGGCAGGGATCTTCTGCCGCACCAGCTTCGCCACGTCCACCGTCTTCTCGCCCTCTTTCAGCGGTGGCGGTTGCGAGGTGCTACAGCCGACGAGGATCGCCCCCGCCAGCAGGGTTAAACTGCGTGATGCTTGCATAGCCACTCCGGTCATTAGCTGAGTGAAGTTGTCGCGTGTACCACATCCTCACCGTCAAGTTCACGCTCAAAGGTACGTAAACGCTTATAGATAGACATCAGTTCTACCAGCGTGGTCCAGGAGTTGATCAGGTACTGGAACGAGCTGCGCACCTGGTCGAAAACGTTGGTGATCTGGGTCATCAGGCCGAGCGTAATCGTACCGGCAACCATCGACGGAAACAGCAGGAACAGGCCGAAAACGTTGTCGATTTGCAGATAGAAAATGCGCGCAATGTTGAAATACATGTAGTGGAAGTAGAGGCGGAAGTAGTTCCGCCGCACCGCCCCAAACAGCTCGCGCACCGTAGGCGGCGAGGCGCGCTCAGGATCATCCTCGCCATAGACCAGCTCTTTACGGTAGGCCGCTTCGACGCGCTGGTTCTTAAACTCCAGCCCCGGCAGCTTGATCCCCACCACTGCCAGCAGGCCAGTTCCCACCAACGACCAGACAATGGCGGCGATCACCAGCCCGTAGGGGACGTGGCCGACGATCGGCAGCTCCGGCACATGCGGCGACAGGGCCACGAGGATCGGCAGAAACGCGATCAGCTTCATTATCGCGTTGAGCAGGCTGACGCCCATATCCTCCAGCGTTGAGGAGAAACGCATGGTGTCCTCCTGTACACGCTGGGCCGCGCCCTCAATATGGCGCAGGCGATGCCAGTTGGCCATGTAGTATTCGTTCATCGCGGTACGCCAGCGGAAAACGTAGTGGCTGACGAAGAAGTTATTCAACACCGCAACGGTAACCGCAATCATCGCGATGCCAAGGAACACGCCTGTTTCACGGTAGAACTGGTCGATAGTCACCTTATGCGGCGCGCTGAGGGCGCGCTGGATCAGATCGTAAAACGGCGCATACCAGGCGTTGATCGCCACGCTGACCTCGACCATAAACCAGGTGACAAAGATAATCAGCGCGGTGCCAAGAATCGACCAGCGCTGCCAGCGGTGTGGGGCGTAGGTAAACCAGAACAGGGCAAACGCACCCACGCACAGGGCGTAGTAAGCATAAAAGATCAGGTAGCTGCCGGACCAGAAGCGCGACGCGCCTATTGGGGTCTCTTTAGACGCCCCTAAAATACGGGTTAACCAATCCCCGCCGCCCGCCTGCCAGAAGATGACGGCGATCAGCGACCACAGGATCGCCGAGAGCAAAAACGGCCCCGGCTTGGGGAAAAAAGATTTAAACATGAAATACTCCTGCGACGGCTCACTCTTATTGTGTGGTTAATTCGCTATGGGTATGAAAATACCGAAGCCAGTGAGATTACCACAAGCGCGCTATGTCAAAAGAAGACATTGTGTTGCAGGAAAAAAGCGTCTGTTTACCCGGCGTTACGCTTGACCGCAAAATAAAGCGCTTTTCCGGGCTTTGCATCGGGCCGGTAAGTAGTATAAATACCCTCTATCTCTTTAACTTTTGTGATGGATGCTGTCGTTGAAACGTTGCCTGCTCTTATCCACCCTGTTGTGCACCCTGACCTTTTCATCAGTAAATGCGGCACAGACCTCTCCCGATCCCGAATTTGCGTCCGATATTGTCGATCGCTATGCCAATCATATCTTCTATGGCAGCGGCGCGACCGGCATGGCGATGGTGGCGATCGACGGCAACCAGCGCGTGTTTCGCAGCTTCGGTGAAACGCGTCCGGGCAACAACGTGCGTCCGCAGCTCGACTCGCTGATCCGCATCGCCTCTATCTCCAAGCTGATGACCAGCGAAATGCTGGTGAAGCTGCTCGACCAGGGCGTGGTGAAGCTCAACGATCCGCTCAGTAAGTATGCGCCTCCCGGTGCGCGGGTGCCGAGCTGGCAGGGAACGCCGATCACCCTGGTGAACCTCGCGACCCACACCAGCGCCCTGCCCCGCGAGCAGCCCGGCGGCGCGGCGCAACGCTCGGTCTTTACCTGGCCGACGCGCGATCAGCGCTGGAACTGGCTCTCTACCGCCACGCTGAAAACGGCCCCCGGCTCACAGGCGGCCTACTCAAACCTCGCCTTTGACCTGCTGGCCGATGCACTAGCCAACGCCGCCGGTAAGCCCTACCCACAGCTGTTTGACGAGCAGATCGCACGCCCGCTGGGGATGAAGGACACCACCTTTACCCCTTCTCCGGATCAGTGCCGACGCCTGATGGTGGCGGAGAAAGGGGCCAGCCCCTGCGATAACACCCTGGCGGCAATCGGCAGCGGCGGCGTCTACTCCACGCCGGGAGATATGATGCGCTGGATGCAGCAGTTCCTCTCTTCGGACTTCTACGCCCGCAGCAACCAGGCCGACCGGATGCAGACTCTTATCTACCAGCGCGCTCAGTTGACCCGCGTGATAGGTATGGACGTGCCGGGTAAAGCAGACGCGCTGGGGCTGGGCTGGGTCTATATGTCACCAAAAGATGGCCGACCGGGGATTATCCAAAAAACCGGCGGCGGCGGTGGGTTTATTACCTATATGGCGATGATCCCCAAGAGCAACGTTGGCGTTTTCGTGGTGGTGACCCGCTCTCCGCTGACCCGCTTTAAAAATATGAGCGACGGAGTTAACGACCTGGTCAGCGAGCTGAGCGGCAACCAGCCGCAGATCGTCCCGGCCTCCTGATCCGCTCCCCGCTCCGGGGTGGTTAACGCCTGTTTTGGCGAAACACCCCGGAGTTGATTGGGTTATAATAGCCCTCTGACTCACCAACCTCAGGCATACCATGACCGATTTAATTACCCGCCCGCGCCGCCTGCGCAAGTCTCCCGCACTGCGCGCCATGTTTGAAGAGACAACGCTGAGCCTCAATGACTTCGTGTTGCCTATCTTTGTTGAAGAAGAGCTGGACGACTATAAAGCCATCGAGGCCATGCCGGGCGTGGTGCGTATTCCGGAGAAGTATCTCGCCCGTGAGATCGAGCGCTTCGCCAACGCGGGCATTCGCTCGGTCATGACGTTTGGTATTTCCCACCACACCGACGCCACTGGCAGCGATGCCTGGAAAGAGGATGGGCTCGTAGCGCGTATGTCGCGGATCTGTAAGGACGCGGTACCGGAGATGGTGGTCATGTCCGACACCTGTTTCTGCGAGTACACCTCCCACGGTCACTGCGGCGTGCTGTGCGATCACGGCGTGGATAACGATGCTACCCTGCTCAACCTGGGCAAGCAGGCGGTGGTTGCCGCTGCCGCCGGGGCTGATTTCATCGCTCCGTCTGCCGCAATGGACGGCCAGGTGCAGGCGATCCGTCAGGCGCTGGACGCCGCAGGCTTTAACGATACGGCGATCATGTCCTACTCTACCAAGTTCGCCTCCTCCTTCTACGGCCCGTTCCGTGAAGCAGCCGGGACGGCGCTGAAGGGCGATCGTAAAACCTACCAGATGAACCCGATGAACCGCCGGGAAGCGATCCGCGAGTCGCTGCTTGACGAAGCACAGGGCGCAGACTGCCTGATGGTTAAGCCCGCAGGCGCATATCTCGACATCCTGCGCGATATCCGCGAGCGTACCGAACTGCCTCTCGGCGCGTATCAGGTCAGCGGTGAGTATGCGATGATTAAGTTTGCTGCCCAGGCCGGGGCTATCGACGAGGACAAAGTGATCCTCGAAAGCCTTGGTGCGATCAAACGCGCTGGCGCGGATCTGATCTTCAGCTACTTCGCGCTGGATCTGGCCGAACGTAAAATCCTGCGTTAAACCGCCGTGCCCGGTGGCGCTCTGCGTGCCGGGCATCCTAAAGTTCACCTCTCTGTCACATAAACAACATCTCGTCCTTCTACTGTCTGCCTAAGACGGATGGAGGAGCCACCATGTTTAGTCTCGACAGCGTTCTTGATGACCTCTGGCCTCAGGCCAGGCCCGCCCCCTGGCAACGCAATCTGCTAAAACGCCTGCTCTACGAAGAGGAATTTCAGCAGTTCGCTGCCCGCCATCGCCACCTGAAAGGGCTGGATATGGTTGAGCAGATCCTTGAGCACCTTCGCATCCGCAGCACCCTCTCCGCCCACGACCTTGAGCAGATCCCCGAGCATGGCCCACTCATCATTGTCGCCAACCATCCCACCGGCACCCTCGACGGCCTCGCTCTGCTCCATGCCGTCTCCCGCGTGCGGCGGGATGTCAAAGTCGTTACCAACCGGATGCTGAGCCATCTTCAGCCGCTCAGCTCGCTGTTTATTCCCGTCGATAACCTGGGCGGACGCACGCGTAAATCCTCGCTGCTGCAGATGGAAACGCAGCTTCAGCAGGGCGGCGTGCTGATCTTCTTTCCAGCGGGCGAAGTGTCGCGCCTGACCCGCCACGGTATTGGCGACAACGCCTGGCACAGCGGCTTCGTGAAGCTGGCGGCAAAGTTTCGTACACCGCTGCTGCCGGTGTTTATTCGCGCTCACAACAGCCCGCTCTTCTACGCCAGCACGCTGATCTCCTCTACCCTGCCGATGCTGCTGCTGATGCAGCAGATGTTTCGCCGCCAGGGCAGCAGCCTGCCCATCACCCTCGGCCAGCGCATCCCCTGGGAGAGCCTGCATAACCCGCATGCCAGCGTTCGTGAGACGGCGGAGCGGTGTCGCCAGCACGTTATCCGTCTGGGCAAAGGTCTGCCGGGGCTGTTTAAAACCGAGTGCGCCATCGCCCGGCCGGAGCCGCGGCTACTCCTGAAACGCGCCCTGGCACAGGCGGAGTGCCTCGGTCAGACCACGGACGGCAAGACTATTTACCTCTGGCAGCGCAACGGCGAGGAGGATGTCCCGGTGCTGCGCGAGCTAGGCCGTCTGCGGGAGATCGCCTTTCGCGCCGTGGGGGAAGGCAGCGGGCAGCGGCGTGACATCGACCGCTATGACGATGACTATTTGCATTTGATCTTATGGGATGAGGCGGATCTGGAGATTGTCGGCGCGTACCGCTTTATGCCCACGGCACAGCAGGTGGCGCAGCAGGGATTGGGCGGGCTGTACAGCTACAGCCTGTTCCACTATGACGATAAAATGGATGATATTTTGCAGCATGGCATTGAGCTCGGACGTAGCTTTATTCAGCCGCGCTACTGGGGCCGTCGCGGACTGGACTACCTCTGGTCGGGCATTGGCGCATACCTGGCGCGCTACCCGCAGTACCGCTATCTCTTCGGCCCGGTGTCGATCTCCGGCGGCCTGCCTCCGGCGGCGCGGGATCTGCTGGTGGCCTTCTACCGCCTCTGGTTTCCACCAGTGCATCCGCTGGCCGCCTCCCGTCGCCCCTGGCCTGCCTCGCTTCCTGAGGTGCTGGCCCAGTTTACTGGCGACGATTACACCGAGGATCTTACCCGCCTGAAGTCGCTGCTCGGCAACCTGGGCTGCGGCATTCCTCCGCTCTACAAGCAGTATTCAGAGCTGTGCACGCCGGGCGGCGTTCAGTTTATCGACTTCGGTAGCGATCCGGACTTCAACCACTGCGTGGACGGTCTGGTGCTGGTGGATCTCACCCATCTGAAAAGCCAGCGCTATGCGCGCTACATCGGTGCGCATCTGATGCCGGGTTAATGCCCGGTGGCGCTACGCTTACGCGGGCCTACATACCGCACCGTACCCGACGTAGGCCGGGCAAACGCAGTGCCGCCCGGCAATGCAGCATCAATACAATAATGCCCGGTGGCGCTACGCTTACGCGGGCCTACACACCGCACCGTACCCGACGTAGGCCGGGCAAACGTAGTGCCGCCCGGCAATGCAGCATCAATACAATAATGCCCGGTGGCGCTACGCTTACGCGGGCCTACACACCGCACCGTACCCGACGTAGGCCGGGCAAACGTAGTGCCGCCCGGCAATGCAGCATCAATACAATAATGCCCGGTGGCGCTTCGCTTACGCGGGCCTACATACCCACACTACGCCAACCGTAGCAGTTTTTTCACCACGCCGGGGCAGGCTGCACCACTGCCCCGCGCGTGGCGGTGCACGGTTTTTAACCCACTTTGCTCATCTCGTTGAAATGGCTGGGGTTAATTTTCTGGCATCGCCTTTGCAGGCTCCCGTTTAACTGTGTAACGGCGAGGCAGCAAATGATGACGACACCTACAACCACACTGAAAAGAACGCTCGGCAGCTTCCGTCTCTGGGGGATTGCCGTTGGGCTGGTGATCTCAGGCGAATACTTTGGCTGGAGCTACGGCTGGTCGCAGGCGGGCACGATGGGTTTTCTCGTCGTTGCGCTGGCCATTGCGGCAATGTACTGCGCCTTTATCTTTAGCTTTACCGAACTGACAACCTCCATTCCCCACGCGGGCGGCCCCTTTGCCTATGCCTATCGGGCCTTTGGGCCGACCGGCGGGTTTATTGCCGGGTTCGCTACCCTGATTGAGTTCGTCTTTGCGCCACCGGCAATTGCGATGGCTATCGGGGCTTACCTGAACGTGCAGTTTCCGGCGCTGGATGCAAAATGGATCGCCTGCGCGGCCTACGTCATCTTTATGACCCTAAACATTCTCGGCGTCGGCATTGCAGCCACCTTCGAGCTGATTGTTACCCTGCTGGCGATCTTCGAGCTGCTGGTGTTTATGGGCGTTGTCGCGCCGGGCTTCTCGTGGAGCAACTTCACCGCCCACGGCTGGGCGGGTGCAGAGAGCTTTAGCGGCCTCGCCCTCTCCGGCATGTTTGCGGCCATTCCCTTCGCTATCTGGTTTTTCCTTGCCATTGAAGGGGCCTCTATGGCGGCAGAGGAGGCGAAGGATCCCCAGCGCACCATTCCGCGCGCGCTGGGCGGCGGTATTGTGACTCTTACCGTGCTGGCGGTTGGGGTGATGATCTTTGCTGGCGGCGTTGGCGACTGGCGTAACCTCGCCAACATCAACGATCCGCTGCCACAGGCAATGAAGGTGATTGTCGGCAACAACAGCGGCTGGCTGCATATGCTGGTCTGGCTGGGGCTGTTTGGCCTGGTCGCGTCGTTCCACGGCATCATCATGGGCTACTCGCGGCAGATCTACTCTCTGGCACGGGCGGGTTACCTGCCTGCGCGCCTGGCGACGCTGAACCGTAAGACCCGGACGCCGCACCTGGCGATTCTGGCGGGCGGCGTGGTGGGCATTGCGGCTATTTTCTCGGACTCGGTGATCTCCATCAGCGGTATGCCGCTCACCGCCTGTATCGTGACGATGTCGGTGTTCGGCGCTATTGTTATGTATATCACCTCTATGGCCGCGCTGTTCAAGCTGCGCCGCAGCGAGCCGAACCTTATTCGGCCCTTTAAAGCGCCGCTGTTTCCCTATGCTCCGGCCTTTGCGCTGGGCATGGCGGTACTCTGCCTGGTGGCCATGGTCTGGTTCAACCCGCTGCTGGCGCTGATTTTCGCGGCCATGATGCTCGGCGGCTACCTGTGGTTTCGCAGTACGGCTACCGCTCGCGAGCGTGCCGGGCTGGATCCGCAGCTGCGCGCCCTCTCCTGAGGAGGCGACATGTATAAAACGACTCTGGCGCACCGCACCTACCGGTTCGCCAGCCTGACAACGCTGCTGGCAAAAGCCTCCCCGGCCCGCTCCGGGGATGTGCTGGCGGGCATCAGCGCCGACTCTGCCGAAGAGCGCATGGCGGCGAAAATGGCGCTGGCCGAGGTGCCGCTGCGCGATATTCTGGCGGATCCGCTTATCCCCTACGAAGCGGATGAGGTCACCCGGCTGATTATCGATACCCACGATCGCGACGCGTTCTCCCTCATCAGTCACCTGACGGTGGGGGACTTTCGCGACTGGCTGCTGGATGATGCCACCGATCCCCTGACGCTCAGCCGCGTTGCCCGCGCCATTACCCCGGAGATGGCCGCCGCCGTCAGCAAGCTGATGCGCAACCAGGATCTGATCCTCGCCGCCAGCCGATGCCGGGTGACCACCCGCTTTCGCAATACCATCGGCCTGCCGGGCCATTTGAGCGTACGCCTGCAACCCAATCATCCTACTGACGATCTGAAAGGCATTGCCGCCAGCATGCTCGACGGCCTGCTCTACGGCGCGGGGGACGCGGTAGTGGGCATTAACCCAGCCAGTGACAGCCTGCCGGTGCTGGAGCGGCTCAATTATATGATGGATGACATCATCAGCCGCTTTGCTATTCCTACCCAATCCTGTGTGCTGACGCACGTCACCAACACGCTGGCGTTGATAGAGCGCGGCGCGCCCGTCGACCTGGTGTTCCAGTCGGTGGCGGGCACCGAGGCGGCAAACAGCGGCTTCGGCATCAATTTAGCCCTGCTGGCAGAGGCCCGGGAGGCAGCGTTGAGCCTTGGCCGCGGCACGCTGGGCAATAACGTGATGTACTTTGAGACCGGCCAGGGCAGCTGTCTCTCTGCCAACGCCCATCACGGCGTTGATCAGCAGACCTGCGAGGCGCGGGCCTACGCCGTCGCGCGCCACTTCGATCCGCTGCTGGTCAATACGGTGGTGGGGTTTATCGGCCCGGAGTACCTCTATGACGGCAAGCAGATTATCCGCGCCGGGCTTGAGGATCACTTCTGCGGCAAGCTGATGGGCCTGCCGATTGGCTGCGACGTCTGCTACACCAACCATGCGGAGGCGGATCAGGATGATATGGACACGCTGCTGACGCTGTTGTGCAACGCCGGGCTGACCTTTTTGATTGGCGTCCCGGGGGCGGATGACATCATGCTCAACTATCAGAGCACCTCGTTCCACGATGCGCTCTATGCCCGACGTCTGCTGGGGCTAAAGCATGCTCCAGAGTTTGGCGAGTGGCTGACGAAAATGCAGATTATCGATAGCGCGGGCCAGCTGCGGCTCACCGGCGCTAACCACCCGCTGCTGAGCGTGCTGCCGCCTGAGGGGGTAAACCTATGAATCATCCTGACGCCTGGTCTTTGCTGCGCACGTTTACCGACGCCCGCATTGCCCTTGGTCGCAGCGGTGCAAGCCTGCCGACCCGGGAGGTGCTCAGCTTCGGTCTGGCCCATGCCCAGGCTCGCGATGCGGTCCACCAGCCTTTTGATAGCGAGCCGCTGGCGCAGCAGCTCACGGCCCTGGGCCTGTCTACCCTGGACGCCCACAGCGCTGCGGCAGACCGCCATATCTATCTTAACCGGCCGGATCTCGGGCGCAGGCTGAGCGACGAGAGCCGCGCCGCACTACAGGCTAGCCGGGTGCCCGCCCACGATCTGCTGCTGGTCATTGGTGACGGGCTCTCTTCCCATGCGGTGCATCGTCAGGCGGTGGCGCTGATTACCGCCCTGCTGCCCTATCTGCACACGCTGGGGCTGACCACCGGCCCGGTGGTGCTGGCGCATCAGTCGCGGGTGGCGCTGGGAGATGAGATTGGCGAGACGCTGAAGAGTAAAGCGGTGGCAATGCTGATTGGCGAACGTCCTGGACTGTCGTCACCGGACAGCCTCGGCGTCTACCTGACGTGGCAACCGACACCCACCCGGCTGGACTCGGAGCGCAACTGTATCTCCAACATCCGCCCGGAGGGGCTGAGCCATGAGGCCGCTGCGTTTAAGCTCGCCTGGCTGCTGGAGCAGGCTTTTTTACGCCGCCTGACCGGCGTCAAACTGAAAGATGAGAGCGATAATCCGGCGCTGCATGAGCGAGTAAAACCCCGTCTTGCCGGATAAAGGCTCTCATGTTAGGCCTTCACCTGCTTGACCGGCCAGCAGACCGGCGCGACGCCGTTGAGGGCCGGTTTAGCGAACAGATAACCCTGGAAGTGCTTGATGCCGGCAGCCTCCAGCCAGCACCACTCCTCTACCTTCTCCACTCCTTCCGCCACGACGCTGATCTCCAGCTCGGCGCAGCATTTGACGATGGCGTTAACGATCGCCTGCTTAGGGCCGTGCAGGTGAATATCGGTCACGATGCTGCGGTCGATCTTTAGCTCTCCCGGCTGGAACTTAGTAAGCAGCGACAGTCCGGCAAAGCCCGCGCCAAAGTCGTCGATCGCCAGTCCAATGCCCGCCGAGCGCAGCTGCATAATGGCGATGGTAAATTCGTCATAGCCGGAGATGACCTCGTCTTCAGTCACCTCGACAATCACCTGCTCGGGAACCAGCCCGTGACGGGTGATCTGCGCCAGCAGAATATCTACCGCGCCAGGAATATTCACCAGCGACATTGGCAGCAGGTTAATTGAGAGCTTATGGCTGCCAATGCCGATCTGTTTTGCCAGGGCAAACGCCCACTCCTTTGACAGAAGATCGGCCTCGTGAATTTTGTCTGGCGGAATAGACGCAAAGTAGTCCTGAGGTGAGCCACCGTTTGGGCTGCGGATCAGGGCTTCAAAGGAGCTGATCTGCCCGCGCTGCGGCTCGACGATAGGCTGAATAGCGAACTGGCAGGGCTGATCGGGGAACAGAAACGGCAGGGTTTGCGCCAGCGGAAGGTCGATCGGCACAAACGCCCAGCGATCGGGCTCGCTTCGCCCAGGATACTGCTCCCGCCAGCTGCCGCGCAGGAATGATTTGATAAATTTGTACACTCGCCCGTCGCAGGCAAGATTGAACTTAAGCGCGCCAGCACTAATCACCGAACGCAGCACCGATCGTGGGCTGTCATAGCGGAGATCGAACAGCGACATGCCAAGGTTTTCAAAATGCCGCTTTGGGGCATAGTCGCGCATCAGCTCGACGACGCTATCGTGCCGCGCATCACAATTAATTTTGGCATACAGGGTATTCACATGCACCAACGGACCTTCAAGCACCTGAAGAAAATGGGTCCCGTCGAAAAGTAAAATACCGGAAATTTGCAGCTCCGCATTGCGGCTCTGCGCGACGCACACCAGCTCGACTAACTTTGACGGATCAAAGTCAGGGCTCAGGCGGCTCCGGTAAATCAGAGTAGAAATCATAATGTTCAGATCCTTTGCGACAGGTGACGTAATCAGTATACCTTGCGGTGAAGGCTTTACGCCTTTCTCTGTGCCCGCTGACAGCCCTCTTCCCCTGGAAAAATCAGCATTCTTCACGTCAGGCGTCCAGCCTGACATTTTGCTGCAATACTTAAGAAGATTTGTTCCATTCATGATGCACAGAAGGAATAGCCAACAATGACAACAGAGCAACAATTTTGCCAGCAATTCATGGAAAAACCGTTGGATTTTCTGGCAAATGAACTGGGTGATCTTTTAACGAGCAAAAAATTACGCCTCACCACGGCAGAGTCCTGCACCGGGGGCCTGCTCGGCTCCACGCTATGCGCAGCGAAAGACACTCCTTCTTTTTTCGGCAGCGGATTTATAACCTTTACGGATGAAGCGAAAATGACGCTGTTAAATGTGAACCCGGAGACACTTGCCAAACATACTGCGGTCAGTAAAGCCACGGTAGAGGAGATGGCGACGGGCGCGGTCAACGTATCCGGTGAGGATGTTGGCATTGCCGTTAGCGGCTACGGCGGCCCGGACGGTGGCGAAGACGGTACGCCTGCCGGCTCCGTCTGGTTTGGCTGGGCGCTACCGGGCAATACCGTCCATACCTCGCTACAGCATTTCGAGGGTGACTGCACCGAGGTTCTGGCGCAGGCGGTAAAATACGCTATCGTGATGTTGCTCTTCAAACTGGGCTATTCGTCCGATAGCCAGTAAACATCGAAACGTTTTACGCCCGCTGCACCGCCCCTGCCGCCACGACGCCGTTACGGCCTCGCCGTTTTGCAGCATAGAGCGCGGTATCGGCCTGGTTGATCACACCGCTGGCGATAATATGCAGTGGTCGATCTTCGCTGACCATGCTGCGCTCGCCAAGCGTTGCTATCCCAATGCTGATAGTCAAGTAGCCGGTTGGGCTGGCGGGAAGCGGGATGCGCAGCGCGTTGATGCTCTGACGCATTCTCTCCGCCATGGCCAGGGCCCCTGCACTATCGGTGCGCGGCAGGATCACTAAAAACTCCTCGCCTCCATAGCGGCTGACGTTGTCTTCAGACTGACGGCGGGCCGCCACCAGCGCCTCGGCAACCCTACGCAGGCAATGATCGCCGGCCTGATGACCGTAGGTATCGTTGTAGCGCTTGAAGTAGTCGATGTCGGCCAGGCACACCGAAAGCGGAAACTGCTCCTCCAGCGCGTTAGTAATGGCGTTAGAGAGGCATTCATCCATATAGCGGCGGTTAAACAGGCCGGTGAGATGGTCATGCTGGGCATGCTGTTGCAGGATCGTATTGGCGCTGGCGAGCTTCTGCTCGGCACGGCGGCGATCGGTAATATCAACCCAGGTCACCGACAGCCCTACGACGTTACCGGAGGCGTCGTGCACCGGCACCGAGTGGGTATCGTAGCAGCGCGTGTGCCAGACAATCTCCCGGCTGGGGATCTCTGCTCCGGTATCCGCAAGGGCAAAGGCGGCCTCAAACTGCTGCCAGCAGCCGGGCATCAGATCGGCAATGTGGCTTTCTGAAGCATCGGGAGGCGTATTGTCCAGGTCCATCAGCTGCGCCATCGCCTTGTTGGACATCACTAAATGCCCCTGCCGGTCAATCATGCAGAGTGCGACGGGGGTCTTGTCGTAGATGGTCTCCAACTGCATTACACGCTCGTCCAGGGTCGAGATGTTGCGATCGATGCCCCGGTAGCCCCGCAGCTCGCCCTGCTCATCAAATAGCGGAACGCCGCTGGTTTCGAGCACCACAATTCGCCCATCAGCGCGGCGGTTACGGTTAACTAATCCAGAGAACGGAATGCGTTTAGTCACGATTTCAGAAAATGCGCGGCCAACGCGCTCGGCTTCGCCGGGCGGCATAAAGTCAAAGGGGGTACAACCGATCACCTCCTCCGGTGAAACACCCAGCAGGCTGGTGACAACCTTAGAGGACCAGGTATAGCGTCCCTGGGCATCCACTTCCCATACCCAGTCAGAATTATTATCAAGAAGATCAATCAGATGTTGTGTGTCGACACTACTGGAATCAGATGGCTTTTTATCATCATTCATGATTAGTACTAGCGTTGCCCCCGCTAAAAGGGATGGTGTTACTTAACATAGGGCCTGCCTTTAGCCGAGGACGATCATTTTCTGCAATGACAATAATGCTAATGAATGAAATACTCAATTTCTGCGCGTTATTATAAGCCACTCGCCATTATATATTCACGTGACAAATACATTGCGGCAAAAGAAGCGCTACCGGATGTGACCTGAGCCAGCCAGCAAGAGGGAAACAGGGGGAAAAAAGCGAGCGGGTAGAAACAACATCGCCAGCATTACGCTGGCGACTTATTTGCTGAGTGTATCGTGATGGATCGGTTTGCTGTCAGGACTGGCCGCTTTACGCCGCTGCCGCACCCTTTGGCTGCGTGGCGATATGTCCGGCCCAAAGGCCCGCCACCCACTTCACCCCTTTAGCGGTAAAGCGCGCCTGGGAGAAGGTATGCTGGTTTTCACCCACGCCAGAGCGCAGGGTGAAGTAGCCCGCCTGCTGGTGATGCAGCTGCGGTGTCAGCGTGCCGTTAACGCGGTACATGATGTTGCGCTCCAGCAGGAACTGACGGAACTCCGGCTCTTTCACCTTCAGCATCTTGCAGAGCTGGCGAAAACCCAGCGAGTCCTGCACCTCAACGAAGCGGTCAAAAAACTCCGCCTTTGGGACAGAGAGGGCCAGCTGCTGCTCGGCTCTCTGGCGCTGCTCATACTGTTCAGCCCATGCGCGGGCCGCCGCTGCCGGGTTGGTAAAATCGGGCAGCGCTGTTTTGTTTTCGCGCTCCTGCCAGCGATCGAGTACGGCAGCGGTAAAGCCAGGCGACAGACGCGCCACGGCCAACAGGGAGTCACGCTTGTTCAGCAGAAACTCCTGATAGCTCTCACCATCCCGCTCAAACATTGCCACCCGTACCGGCTCAGATAAACGCTGCGCCGTTTCGAGGCTTTTCACAATACGTTTTACTTCACCGTGGGTTATGCCTGTCAACGCAGCGATTTCACGGCTACTCATCGTTGCCGATTGATCCAGAGAATTAAGGCTTTCAAATGGAATCATCATAGGCTTCACCACTCACTTACTGTAGCACCCGATTGGGTTGTGTAATTATTATACTAATCCCTGTTCAAATATCCAGTAGTTTTTTTGAGCGATTTTAGTTAAGTGCCACCCTGCAAAAGATGAAGGCAATCTGCAAAGAAAATGTGTCCACACCTACCAGATTAGGGGGTGCTATTTGGCCTATTTATCAGTCCTTTAAGACTATTCCCTCTTTTATCCCTCCCCAAAAAAACCAACAATTTTGCACCTTAATTGATTGGCAAATGGAACGGCAGAATGAAAAAAGTATCTCTGGGGATGTTAGTGGCGGCTACCCTGATGAGCAGCGCGGCAATGGCTGAGAGCAACACCCTCTCCCTCGGTTACGCGCAGAGTGACGTAGAAGGCTTCAAGGATATCCGTGGCGTAAACCTGCAATACCGTTATGAGCTGGATTCGCCGCTCAGCGTGCTCGGCTCTTTTACCTATATGAGCGGTGATGACGATCAGGATTACTACGTGGCCTCCGATGCGGTGCATAACAGCATCGACGTTAAATATTACTCGCTGATGGTTGGCCCGGCTTACCGCCTTAACGAGTATGTTTCTCTCTATGCACTGGGCGGCATCGCCCACACTAAAGCCGACGTTGATACCACCTGGGTGAATGCGGGCGATTACTACGTCGGGCGCGACAGCCTCTCTGAGAAATCCACCGATTTCGCCTGGGGCGCGGGCGTGCAGTTTAACCCGACCGAAGAGCTGGCGATCAATGTCGGTTACGAAGGTACAAACGTCGATATCGCCGGCAGCCGCTCCATCAACGGCTTCAACGTTGGCGTGGGTTACCGCTTCTAATCTTATACAGCGCCGGGAAGCTGTTTCGCTTACCCGGCCTCATGTTCATAACCCGTGGTCTACACTCATTTTATTGCCCCCGACCGGCAAACGGACAGGTGGTATAAAAATAATAATGGGTGAACAAAATGAAAAAAATTGCAATCATCGGCGCAGGGCCGACAGGTATCTATACCTTTTTCTCCCTGCTCAAAAACAGCACGCCGCTTTCCATTTCTATCTATGAGCAGTCCCATGAAGCAGGCGTTGGGATGCCCTACAGCAGCGAAGAGAACTCGAGAATGATGCTGGCCAATATCGCCAGCATTGAGATCCCCCCTATCTTTATGACCTATATCGACTGGCTACGCAGTCTGAGCGAAGAGCATCTGGCCCGTTACGGCGTGCAGGCGTCGTTGCTGCATGTCCGCCAGTTTTTGCCGCGTATTCTGCTCGGAGAGTACTTTCGTGCTCAGTTTCTGGAACTGGTGGTGCGGGCGAAACAGCTGGGCTTTGAGATAGAAGTGCACGAGTCCTGTCAGGTGACGGACATTGAGGCCACGCCAGGGGGCGTTCGACTCTGGACAGAGGATACGCTGGCTGCGGAGCAGTTTGATCTTGCCATCGTTGCGACCGGGCACGTCTGGCCGGAAGAGAGCAGCACGACCCGCAACTATTTCCCCAGCCCCTGGTCCGGTCTGATGGAGGCCAGCATCCCGGCGTGCAGCGTCGGCATCATGGGAACCTCCCTGAGCGGCATCGACGCCGCGATGGCCGTGGCTATCCAGCACGGCACTTTCTTTGAGACCGAGGATAAACGTCTGCACTTCAACCTCGATGCTGATAGCAAGGCATTGCAGATGGTACTCATGTCCCGCTCGGGCATTCTTCCGGAAGCGGATTTCTACTGCCCTATCCCCTACGAGCCCCTAACCGTGGTAACGGAGAGCGCGATTGAAAAAGAGATTGCCGCCGGGCCGGAAGGGCTGCTCGATCGCGTCTTTGCCCTGATGGTCGACGAGCTGACGCTGGCGGATCCGCTCTGGAGCGAGCAGCTTGCCCTCAGCACGCTGGATGCCGACAGCTTTTTCGCGGCCTGGTTTGCCGATCGTAAAAAGCAGGATCCCTTCTGCTGGGCGGAAGCCAATTTGAATGAGGTGGAGCGCAACAAACGCGACAGGCGGACGGTGCCATGGCGCTACACGATTTTGCGTCTGCATGAGGCTATTCAACCTATCGTTCCCTGGCTTAATGAGCAGGACAGCGCGCGTTTCGAAGAGGGTCTCGCCCGCATATTTATTGATAACTATGCCGCCGTGCCGTCCCAGTCGATTCGCCGACTGCTGGCCCTGCGCGAGGCGGGGATCCTCAACGTGCTCGCGCTTGGCTCGAACTATGAGATGGAGATTGGTGAGCAGCAAACGACGATCTTCGCTGAGGGCAAGCGGTATCAATATGATGTGTTTATCGATGCGCGCGGGCAAAAGCCGTTGAAGACGGAAGATTTGCCTTTCCCGACGCTGCGCAAGCAGCTTGCCGCCACCGGGGAGGAGATCCCCACGGTTGGGGATGACTACACGCTCCAGGAACCCGCCAGCGTTCGCGGACGCATTGCTTTTGGCGCAATTCCCTACCTGATGCACGACCACCCTTTCATCCAGGGCATCACCGCCTGCGCAGAGATCGGTGCGGCGATTGCAAGGGCAGTAGCACAGCCAGCGACGCGGACGCGAGGCTGGCTACGGATGCTGGAGTTGTAGCGATTGCTTTAAAAGAGTGGTCATGGCGGTTCACCCTGTGGTGCCGCCATAATTTTTGGCAGCAGCTGTTAATATAAAGGTCATTGTTACAATAACCCTTAAAAAAATTAAATTACATATCAATGATATAATTCACATAATTTTCATTATATGATGTGTGCAGCTATTGGTACCACTCCAGCAGGTATAAGCGGTGTAGCTTGTGCTGCACTAGGTTCCATTGCAGGAGGAACCCTTGGGGCTAGTGCCAGTGATTACCTAATGAATCTTTGGTTAAAATAAAACAGATTAATAGCATAACCCATTATATGGCAATAACCTCTGCCAGCCTCCCTTTTGCAATTATTGTTTTTCTATTTTTCTATTTCATTATTAACAATAAAAAATACAAAAATCTATTATCTATGTACTATGCGCAAGGTTTTACCCTAACTCCGCTTTACCAATTTTATGCCTCAATGGGATTTTTAGGTTCTTTTGGTATGGCCTATTACTTCTGCCGCCTCAAAAAAAACAAAAAAGTGATATTCCCTCCTGAGAACAAAGAGTCTATTGTAGTATTTTTAAATGAAATCAACTCAAACTATACAATATGGTTAAATAATTATTACTTATCATGCTTGATCGCTTTATTTATTTATTCAATATTTATAATGCTGAGTATATTAAAAATAGCTTTAAATATCACCTAGAAAAGTCACTCTTTTATTAACTGCAACAAAACCAGCCAGTATATACAGAGGGGGGGTTACCCCCTCCGCTATTTTACTGTCCCGTGCCCTCTTCCACTGGCATTTTCTTCTTAGCCGCAAAGTTATAGATAACCAGCAGCGCAAAGATGCCGGTGATAGTCAGGGTAATCATCCCCTTATCCATAAATTGAGCCATATTACCGAGAATAATCCCGACCACGCCGAAATCGGTATCGGAGAAAGTGGTGTTGGTGAGCCCAATCGCCCCCAGAACCGGCAGCAGCGCAACAGGCAGGAAGGTAATTAAGATCCCGTGAGCAAAGGCTCCACAGATGGCACCCCGTTTACCGCCGGTAGCATTACCGAAAACGCCTGCGGTAGCGCCGCAGAAGAAGTGCGGCACTACGCCTGGCAGGATCAATACCCAGTGAAGCTGGCCGAGGATAAACAACCCTACCAGGCCGCCGACGAAGCTGGAGATAAACCCAACCAGTACCGCGTTTGGCGCATAAGGGAATACAATCGGGCAGTCGAGCGCAGGAACGGCGTTCGGCACCAGCTTTTCGGAGAAGCCGGTAAAGGCCGGAACGATCTCCGCCAGAATTAAGCGCACGCCCTGCAGAATGATAAATACGCCCGCCGCAAAGGTAATCGCCTGGATAAAGGAGTAAACCAGATAGTTTTGCCCGCCGCTGAAGTTAGCCTCAACGTACTCTTTCCCCGCCGACACCGATAGGATGAGGTAGATGACCATCATGGTGAGCGAGATAGAGATGGTGCTGTCACGCAGAAAACTGAGGTTTTTCGGCATGTTCATCTCTTCGGTGGATTTAGATCCTTTACCCACCAGGGTACCAATCCAGCCCGAGAGAACGTAGCCGATAGTGCCCGTATGCGCCAAAGCCACCTGGTCACCGCCGACGATTTTACGCATATAGGGCTGAGCCAGCGCCGGGAACGCGGCCATCAAAATACCCAACGCTAAAGACCCGGTATAGATAAGCTGAACACCTTCAAAACCGGCTACCGAGAGAATAATCGCCACCATGCAGGCCATGTAAAACGTCACGTGCCCTGACAGGTAGATATACTTTAGGCGGGTAAACCTGGCGACGACAATATTCGCCACCATACCGAAGGCCATAATCAGCGTGGTCGGTGCGCCATACTTGGCGAGGGCGATGGAAACCATCGCTTCGTTGTTGGGGATGATCCCCTGAACGTCGAACGCTTCTTTAAAAATATCGCCTAGCGGCGTGAGGGAACTGACCAGAACAGAGGCACCGCCAGCCAGAACTAAAAAGCCGAGAATGGTTTTTACGGTTCCCTTAATGACATCCGGGAACGGCTTTTTTTGTGCCACAAGCCCGAAGAGTGCTACCAGACCTACAAGGATGGAGGGCACCTTCAGCACGTCGACGACGAACTGCAACAGGTTTTGAATAAACATATTAACCTCTACGGGAAGATGTTCATCTCGCTTTACGCGTTATTTTTCTCAAAATACTCTCGTATTTTTTGCTCGATCTCTTTCAGGTCGATAATGTTATTGATGATGATAATCTTGTTCTCAGGCAGGTTAGCGCTATAGGCGATGTCTTTCGCCATGACAAACACATCAGCCACGTCGGGCGTGACAGAACCCAGATCGGAGTGTTCGACATCCGCTACAATATTAAGATTTTTCAGCACTTTTTTGATGTTCATTTCCATCATGAAGCTGCTGCCCAGACCTGAACCACACACCGCCATCATTTTCATAACTCACCTCATTAATCGTTGATTACTGTTCGTCTACTGAGCGCTATCGCCCAGTAAAATTGCATTCAGCTCTTCTTTGCTACGCACGTTGAAGACCTTTTCCATTTCGTCTTCATCGGAGAGCAGTTCAGCCAGCTGCGAGATCATCTCTATGTGGCTATTACTGTCCGGGGCAGCAAACATAAACAGGGTATCTACCGGATCGTTCTCATCTGCATCAAAAACCACCGGTTCAGCCAGCTTGACCACCGATAAGCCCAGCGCCTGAGCGCCCTCTTCCGGACGGGCATGCGGCATGGCAATTCGCGGCGCGATAACAAAGTAAGGCCCAATCTCCTCTTTCTGCCGGATAATAGCCTCGATATAGCGTTGTGATATCGCTCCCTCATTGAGGAGCGGAAGCCCGGCAATTTGAATGGCTTCTTTCCAGTCCGCGACTTTCTCAACGTACTGAACTTTTTCGTTATTTAACCACTTTGCCAGCTGCGACATGTTTTTCTCCCCCGATATAAAAAATGCGCTTTTCTGTTTCAGGCTGCTGTCTACGTATAGACATCTTTAAGATGTATAGTCATCTAGATAGTGGACCGGGATCTGGGCAGATACAACATGCGAGAGTTAAATTGCGCTGAACACGCTGATTTTGGATGCAAATTCGTTAAGCCGATCACATCTCTATATCACTCAAGTGGTGCCGAGATGAGAATATCAGGCATACATGTATAGACAGGCTCTTGGGAGCCACGCTTTCACACCAGGTGGGAATAAAATCAATGGTCGATGGCATAACAGAGAAGCAGAGAGAGGTCGTTGATTACATCCTGAGAAAAATTAAGGATGACGGCCTGCTGCCCGGCGACAAGCTGGATACTGAAATTGCTATTGCCAAAAACATTGGTATTACCCGCGCCACCGTTCGCGAAGCCACGCGCATTTTAATTGAGCAGCAGAGGATCTACCGGGTTAAAGGCTCGGGCCTGTACGTGGGCTCAATTGGCATAAGCAACCATGCGGGCAGGTTTCATGCGCTCTCCCCTTTCGACTACCAGGCCCAGAAGCACGGCTATAAGGGCGTGCGAAAGGTTATCGCCGTTAGCATTATCCGCGTTCCCTCTCATGATATGGCCCAGGCGTTACGCATTAAGAGCAGCGACAAGGTGTATAAAATCTTACGCCTGATGTGCTTCGATGATATTCCCGTTGCGCTGGAGCATAGCCATCTGCCGGTGAGCATGTTTAGCAGCATGGAGTTCAACAAGCTGGAGATCTCGAAATTCTCCTATATTGAACAGATTACCGGGAAAAAGATCCAGCGCAGGGATCAGAACCTGGCGGCAATCAATTTGACCGATGCGGATATATTGACGTTGTTGCAACTAAAGGAAAATGATGCGGTTATTGAGCTTACGGAGACAGTGTTTCTTGATGATGGGACGCCCTGCGAGGTGAATATCGCGATGATTAATACGCGGATATTCCCGCTACGGCAGGATTCACGGCGACCTTGATTATCATTAAGAGTTACAGGCCTATGGGGAATGAGTGGCATTTAGTGGTATTCATTTTTTATCATTTCACCTTTATCATTTATACGATACTCGCCATCATTAACGCCAAAAGATACAACGTTAGAGGGATTGTTCCATACGGTAAACGCTTTGTCTTTATCAATGCAGTTCGCTTGAGTTTTCATATCCTCAAAGCATCGCCTGTCATACTTCCCTTCCTCTTTATAACCGTCACCAAAATACCAAAAGACAACGGTAAAGGCACCATCAGCATCAGGCGTAGGGATATGATACTTATCCTTAAGCATCTCCTTATTTTTCAACCACCAATTTATTTTGCCTTTATCGGTCAATGGAAAGCTTTTGACCAGAACCGAACTATGGTTACCTTCTTGATGAACAGCGACGATCTCTACAGGGCGCAAAGACAACCAAAGCCAGTAACCAAGTAGCACCATGATGACTAACAAGCTCAGGCTAATTATCTTCTTATTTTTTATTGTCATCACGAACTCCGTTGATGTCGCTATTTAACTTTCCATTGCTATCAACAAAAAACTCATGAACATATTTTTTATCATTTAACCCATAATTAACCACATAGGTATGATTACTCTTCCATTTGATATCTATACAGTTATCCGGGTAAGAACTGTTCAATTTAGTATAACCCGAGCTAACCACTGTTTGTAACTTACCATCCTCACTTTCATCAACCGTGTAATAATTCAGTAGATCTTTATTATCCACACTGAAACAAAGATGCTCGCCATTGATAAATGTCGCTCGTGGATGCGGCGCTGGATTCCCGCCAGGGCACCCGGAAAGAAGGTAAATTACAGGCACTATAATTAATCTCTTCATATTGGAAATTCTTTCATTTACAGGCATCAAAGTTCCTCTAATCCGCAATGGAATTGATCGCTAATCATATACAGACGTGATCAGGTAGAACAAAGAATTTTTTCGGTAACCTTCTGCTTTTATGTAACGGAATGAATACAATAAGCTGGATCAGTACATCACATTGGTGTCCCAAGCTGACTTCATCTCTGCCTCCTCTGCTCTAACCATGCCTTGCCATCTGGAGTTGCCAGAAATTACGGGCATAGGTTTGGCGGCGGTTGAACTTTGCCGTGGCGCTTTAAGTCACATTGCCATACAGGTAGGGCGCTTCACATACTTGTCCATGCGATAAATACTGATAACCGCCCTTACATTACATAGGCGCTTGGACGTGTTAAGTCAGGATCAAAATTGACGAAGGAAATTACTTAAGTATGGAATGATAATAGGAACAAATATCAACACACAACCTATTGAAATCAATTAAAATTTACCTTCATTTTTTTGCATCCCCCAAAAGTACCCCCAGTCAGATTCAATCAGAGCTTAGTCGACAAATTTACGGCGGGCAGTCTACAAGACAGTCCGCCATCATTGATGCTTTTTTGCTCTGCTTAATTAATTGACCATCCAAACTTTTACCGCTTGTTGTGACATCCATTTTTGAAAATCATTGACAGCTTCTAAGTTCCATTCTGCATATTCTGTAACTTTTGAAGCCAATTTGTAGCCAGATTTTGTATACTCTTTTTTCTTATCTCCGAATGAGGAACGTTTTAAGTTATCCTTATCCATCAAAATCATATTCCCAAGCCTATCTTTTACATCGTTAATTCCTTCGCCAAAAGAATTGCACCAATCTTTCTCTGGATTATAAGGACAGATATGTTCTAATGTAGTCTTCTCATAATCACATTTATAACCTAAGTAACCCTCAATTTCAGCAAGTAAAAATCGTATTTTTTTTGCAGTTTGTTTGCTTGGCATCCTATGAAACTCGAAAGCATTAAAAAAAGCATTATCATCAGGATATAATCGCTTAAACTCTTCGCTATTTTTTACATGGCTAGCTCTTGAATACTCGCGACTTGAAACCTTATTAGCTATTTGGTTATACACGGTTTCTTGTTCACTAGGAGATAAATGACAAATAACATTATATCTGATAGATAAAACATAAATATATTTTACCAGCTTAACAAACTCTTCTGGAGAGAAGTTATTAAATGCGGCAAGGAATATTGTTAGAGGTTGCTTGATATTGAACAATCTTATCCCATTAAGATAATGCAATCCATCTTTGTATTTCACATCTTGTTCTCCCCACCATGCATCACTAGGGTTGATTAATGATGCATAAATAGGTGAATAATCAATTAGGGATTTCAAATACTGATATGCTTCTTCCGGCTTAGTTAATATTTTTCTCATGGAAGAGAAAAGATTGTTTTTCGTAACCATTTTTCTTTGTGAATTATAATGATACCGGATGTAATCAGAAACATTGCTTTCTCCCAGTTGAGCGATCATTTCAGACCATTGCTCGTCCAAATCATTGAGTTCATCCTCTCCGATTTGATCATCTTTAGTCACAATAGAAAAAAGATAGTTTTTTAGCAGGTCTGGGGTAGATAATTGAACTCCTCTCGCATTCAAAGTCTCAAAAACTTTGTAAGCGTTGAGATCATCTTGCACAATTATTTTAGTAAAAACCATGCTTGAAGAGAAACTTGCGATAAACTGAGCAATCTCAGAACCTGTTTTACCAAAATCTTTCTTACTAAAAAAATCAAAGCATTTGCGAATTAGTTTATTGGTCGATGTTATTCCACGAGAGTTTTGAGCCTCCAAATGCGAAGACATCCTTTGAAAATAGCTTTTATTATTTCTATTTAACTCTAGCTTATTAATGACCTTTAATGTAACAAAATTTTTACTTCCTACAAAATTTTGAGTTATACCATCGAGTCTTTCTGTATTTCCTTCAACATCTTCACCGTTATCAATTAAAGTTTTGATAGCTTTCATTGCAGCCAGAACTATAATAGATAAGGTAACTAAGCGTTGTTGCCCATCGATAATTTCGTGTTGATACTGCTCTTTTTGTTGGAGGACAATGTATCCCATATAATGGAATCCTTCATCATCAAGTGTATTTATATCTGCCCATAAATCTTCCCATTGCCCTACATCCCAAGCATAGTCACGCTGGAATCTAGGTACTATATATTTGTTTGGACCACCAATTAATTCATTGAAATTCTCGTTTTTAGGTTCCATCAACATAAATTGCTTAGCCATTTAATTTAAACCCATTATATTAAGGTGAGGTTATCATAAGGTTGTTAATTATTAACAAAACAATACGACGCGAGTTTACATAATTTTAATAAACTATAAATAATTCTATTATTCAATGACATACGTTACCTAAGACGCTCCTTAGTCCGCTCTAATCAAGCTATTGAGTGGTAAAGTTTATTCTCAATATATATAAACTACTGGCTGAAGCAACTGTAACTTAGAGCGCGTACAGCTCAAATCCCCGCTGGTGATAGTCGGCGGGTGACAACTTTTGAAAAGTTTCCCCGCCGAGCCGCATCTGAAGTTTTCTGAAGCGACGCGGTTGACGCTTAAAGTTTTTCTCTACAGGACAATAAACGCTAACAGCCCGGCATTACAACGCTCAGTACCAGCCCGTTACACTTGGGCTGTAGCTGTTGTTCGAGGACGATAGGAGCCATGAGGACGAGTTGACACTTTTGCATATTTTTCGCGGAAAAGTGTCAACTCAGAGGGATCGGTCTGGTGAGGGTTTACAGTTTTTCGCCCTTTAGCAGAAAGAGAGCCGTTAACCCTTTTTCGTTCAAATCATCCAGAGTTTCAGTGAACTTGATTAGACTTTGAGAGATGCTTGAATGGTGCCGATAATAGGAGTCGAACCTACGACCTTCGCATTACGAATGCGCTGCTCTACCAACTGAGCTATATCGGCTTATCCGGGCGCGTCACGAGCGTGACTACGGTATGCAAGGTTAAGAAAAAGCGTCCGCCTCGTCAACTCCCCTTGCGTTTGGTTGTTGTTTTTTACAGCACAACCTCGCTAATTCAGCACGAAAAGCATGGTCATTGCCTTATCCCTTCCCCTTTGGGTTGTGTCTGCCATCACACCCAGCAACATTTTTTTAACATTAGGTCGTCATGTCTTCTTTTTCTTTCAAAATCAGCTATCTTGATTTTTAACCGACCGCGATCAAGCCCCGCCAAAACAGGCCGATGATAAGATAGACCAGATACCAGATGGGCTGGATAGAGTGGATAAACTAATGCAAAAATTCGCAGTTACCGATGACCTGTCCAGCCCTGATCTGGAGCATAGAAGTACAACAACCTTTATCAAGCGCGCTCTGCTGCTGATGGTCTCACTCCTGACGGCGCTGTTTGTTATCGCCATTGTCGCGTTGCTGATCATCGTGCGCAATATTAATCAGGATGCCGATAGACAGAGCGCGATGCTGCTAGAGAAAGCGATCCATAACCGGGTAGATACGCTTACCACGCACATCAAAGACTACGCCTGGTGGGGTGAGGCCTACAGCCATCTGCACCCTAACGTAGATACCGACTGGGCCTATACCCGCCAGAATATGGGCGCGACGCTCTGGCGTGATTTTACCTACGAAGGGGTGTTTGTGCTGGATGGTAGCGGCCAGACCCGATATAGCGTCATCAATGGCCAACTGGTTACCCAATCGCTCACTGAATGGCTGGGAGAGAACCCGATCCCCAAACTACTTCAGGCGATCAATAAACCGGACGCGATGCCGGTAGCCAATACGGTAGTGATGCAGGCCGGGCATCCGGCGCTGGTGGCGGCCGCACGCATCACCACCGGCGACGACTCACGGATCGTCTCCCTCCCCGGCCCGGCCTCTACCCTGGTGTTTGTCGACGTATTGGATGACAAAAAGCTGGTCGCGCTGGGTGAAGAGTATGGCATTACGCAGGCGCGCGTGCAGCGAAAGGATGCCCCAAAGCTGGCAGGACGGCGCGGGATAGCGACGCTGCCCATTGATGGGCATCAGATAACCTTCGAGTGGAAAAGTGAAGATCCGGGGCGGGAGCTCATGCGCTACATCCTGCCGCTGCTGATCCTGCTGGCGCTTTCTACCGGCGCTCTTAGCGTGGTTCTGAGTCGCAACGTGCTCAAAAAAGCGCGTATGTATGATGAAAATACCTTCCTGCTGGCCCAGAGTCGCCATGCCCTTACCGCCAGCGAGCGCCGCTTTCGCGACGTGGCTGAAGCCACCACGGACTGGATCTGGGAGACGGATACTGACCTGCATTTTACCTGGCTCTCCGATCGTTTTCCGGGCATTACCGGGCACAGTATCTCGGCCTGGCTGGGACGTCCCGTAACGGCATTTATGGAGGCGGATAACCAGCCGCTGGCGGAGTGGATCACGCTGCCCGGCCAGACAGGCCATCGTCGGCTGCTGCACTGCCGCTACCTGTCGGCGATGGGCCACCAGCGCTACTGCCATATCGCCATTAAACCCGTCGTTACGCCGGAAGGGATCGTTGGCTACCGGGGCACCGCGACGGATGTCACTCTCGAGGTAGAGGCACAGGCGCGGGTAGAGTATCTCTCCCGGCACGATGAGCTGACCGGGCTGCCAAACAGGGTCCGCATGCGCGAGTTCCTTGAGGGCAAGCTGCGGGCGCTGCCTACGCCGGAGCATCCGCTGGCGATGATGAGCCTCGATCTGGACAAGTTTAAACCGGTTAATGACCTGTTTGGCCACGGCGTAGGCGATGCCGTTCTGCACGAGGTGTCAACAAGGCTGCGGAGCTGCGTACGTGATTACGACCTGGTGGCGCGCCAGGGTGGGGATGAATTTATCCTGATCATCTCTGACATCCAGGATCGCAGCGATATCGAGCTTCTCTGCAATCGGATCATCGGCGAGCTGGCACGCCCCTTTGTGATCGGCGGCAATGAGATATTTATCGGTGCCAGCATCGGTATTGCTATGGCTCCGCAGGATGCGGTAGACGCGGGAGAGCTGCTGCGCTTCTCAGATATCGCGCTCTATAAGGCCAAAAACGCCGGGCGCAACAGATGGATGTTTTACACCCCAGAGATGGCCGAGCAGGTGGTTCAGCGGCGCGAAATGGAAAATAGCCTGCGCGACGCCCTTAAAAAGCAGCAGTTCCGCCTGGTTTATCAGCCGCGCTACGGGCACAACTCCTCGCGTATTATCGCTGTAGAGGCGCTGATCCGCTGGGATCATCCGGAACTCGGCCTGCTGATGCCGGATCAGTTTATCTCCCTGGCAGAGGAGACCGGTCTGATTATCCCCCTCAGCGACTGGGTACTGAAAACGGCCTGTCACGACGCGCAGCAATCCCTGCACGGCCTCTCCGTCTCGGTGAATATCTCTGCCGTGGAGTTCCAGTCATGGGGTCTGATCGATCGCGTCAGGGATGCACTCCAGGCATCGCAACTCGACCCGGCCAGGCTGGAGATCGAAATTACCGAAAACGCCACGCTGTGGAACCCTGAAAATAGCCTTGAACTGATGCTGGCGCTGAAAAAGCTGGGGGTGAAGCTGCTGATGGATGACTTTGGTACGGGCTACTCGTCCCTAAGCTATCTGCGCAACTTCCCCTTTGATGGTATTAAGCTCGATAAATCCTTTATCTCCGATATGCCAGAGAGCGACAGCGCCAATACCATCGTTAAAAATATTATCGGCCTGGGTAAAGCCTTCTCGCTAAGCATTACGGCAGAGGGAGTTGAAACCGAGGGGCAGCTTCAGAAGCTGATGATGATGGAGTGCGATGAAACCCAGGGCTACCTGATTGGCAAGCCGCTCAGCCTGACGGCGCTTCGGGAGCAGATGGCTGCGCTGGATGCGGCTGCGCAGGAGCGAACAGGCCAGCAGAGCCAGGGATAGCGCGGGCGACGGCGTGCGTCGCCCGCAGACAATCAGGCACGACAATCAAGCACGACAATCAAGCACGAATAGTATCGTCGCCGAAGCCAACCCACTTGTAGGTGGTCAGCGCTTCAAGGCCCATCGGGCCGCGAGCGTGCAGTTTTTGCGTACTGACGGCCACTTCTGCGCCCAGTCCAAACTGCCCGCCGTCGGTGAAGCGCGTGGAAGCGTTCACGTATACCGCAGAGGAATCCACCTCGTTCACAAAGCGGTTGGCGTTGCTCAGGGTACGGGTGAGGATCGCATCTGAGTGCTGGGTGCCATGCTCGCGAATATGCTCGATCGCCTCATCGAGCGAGGCCACCAGCTTAACGTTGAGATCGAGAGATAAAAACTCATCGTCATACTGCTCCGGCTTCACCGCTTCGACATGCGCCGGGCCAGACTGCAACGTCGTCAGTGCCGCCGCGTCGGCGTGCAGCGTTACGCCGCTCTGCGCCATCTGGGTGCTCAGCGCAGGCAGGAAACGCTCGGCAATCTGCTGGTTCACCAGCAGCGTCTCTACGGTGTTGCAGGTGCTCGGGCGCTGGGTCTTGGCGTTGACGATAATCTTCAGCGCGGGCTCGATCTCGGCGGTGTCATCCACGTAGATATGGCATACGCCGATCCCGCCGGTGATCACCGGAATAGTCGACTGTTCACGGCACAGCTTGTGCAGCCCTGCCCCACCGCGTGGGATCAGCATGTCGATGTACTTATCCATGCGCAGCATCTCGTTTACCAGCGTACGATCCGGGCTCTCAATCGCCTGGACCGCGCCTGCTGGCAGACCGCACTCCTCCAGCGCCTGCTGGATCACCTTCACGGTGGCGGCGTTGGTGCGCCAGGTCTCTTTGCCGCCGCGCAGGATCGCCGCGTTGCCGGTCTTCAGGCAGAGGGAAGCCACGTCAACGGTGACGTTGGGCCGCGCCTCGTAGATCACGCCGATCACGCCGAGGGGAACCCGGCGGCGTTCGATACGCAGGCCGCTGTCGAGCAGTCCGCCGTCAATGATCTGGCCGACCGGATCCGCCAGCTTGCAGACCTGGCGTACGTCGTCGGCGATGCTCTTCAGGCGTTGCGGGTTGAGCGCCAGACGGTCAAGCATCGCTTCACTCAGGCCGTTGCGCCGGGCTTCGAGCACGTCCTGATCGTTAGCCTGAATAATGTCGTGCGCCTGGGCCTCCAGGTAGTCGGCGATCTTCTCCAGAACGCGGTTTTTTTCTCGGCTGGAGAGCTGCGCCAGCTTATACGAGGCTGCTTTCGCAGCGATGCCCATCTGTTCAAGCATACGTCTGCTCCTTAACGGGTGATCATATCGTCGCGATGGACGGCAACCGGGCCATACTCGTAGCCGAGAATGGCGTCGATCTGTTGTGAGTGCTGGCCAGCGATGCGTCGCAGCGCGTCGCTGTTGTAGCGGGAGACGCCGTGGGCGATGTCCCGCCCTTCAAGATTACGAATACGGATCACTTCACCACGGGAGAAGTTGCCTGTCACGCTTTTGATCCCTTTTGGCAGCAGCGAGCTGCCTTTTTCGAGGATCGCCATCGTTGCCCCTTCGTCTACGGTCAGCTCGCCCGCTGGCGGTGCGCCGAAGATCCAGCGCTTGCGGCTCTCCAGCGGCGAGGTCTGGGCATGGAAGCGCGTTCCCACCGGCACGCCGTTCAGCGCGTCGCCGATAACCCCCGGCCTGCTGCCCGCAGCGATAATGGTCTCGATGCCCGCGCGGCAGGCGACGTCAGCGGCCTGTAGTTTAGTGCCCATGCCGCCGGTACCGAGGCCGGAGACGCTGTCCCCCGCGATGGCACGCAGCGCATCGTCAATGCCGTGGACATCGGCGATCAGCTCGGCATCCGGATTATTACGCGGATCGGCGGTGTAGAGGCCCTGCTGATCGGTGAGCAGCAGTAGCTTATCCGCCCCACCCAGAATGGCGGCCAATGCAGAGAGGTTGTCGTTATCGCCGACTTTGATCTCGGCGGTAGCGACGGCGTCGTTCTCGTTGATCACCGGCACAATGCTGTTATCCAGCAGCGCGCGCAGAGTATCGCGGGCGTTGAGGAAGCGCTCCCGGTCCTCCATATCGGCACGCGTCAGCAGCATCTGTCCTACGTGGATCCCATAGATGGAGAAGAGCTGCTCCCAGAGCTGGATCAAACGGCTCTGCCCGACCGCCGCCAGCAGCTGCTTGGAGGCGATGGTGGCGGGCAGCTCCGGGTAGCCCAAATGCTCGCGCCCGGCGGCAATCGCCCCGGAGGTGACAATAACAATGCGATGCCCTGCGGCATGCAGCTGCGCGCACTGGCGTACCAGCTCTACAATATGGGCGCGGTTGAGGCGGCGCGATCCGCCCGTTAACACGCTGGTGCCGAGTTTTACCACCAGCGTCTGGGTGTCACTCATGATTCTCTGCCGTTTTACGAATAAGGAAATGTGATGTCAGTCTGACGTTGTAACAGGAGTGAGGCCGCTTGCCAATAACCTCGGTCAAAAGGGTGAATGATTGCTGCGTGGATCGGCAAGCCTAACGGCAGATTTTTACAGTTTTATTGCAGAAATAAATAAACATCGATTTTTAAAATTATTCCTGGATTGTCATAAATCTTTCATTTCCGAACGTTAAAACCCTCTCTGTTTTCAGCAGGTATAAGCCTGGCGAATATTAGAGCGTCTTTTGTTTAAATCGGGAATCAAAATGAAAAAGAGTACTCTGGCATTAGTGGTAATGGGTCTGGCTGCTTCCGCATCTGTACAGTCCGCAGAAGTTTTTAATAAAAATGGCAACAAGCTGGACGTTTACGGCAAAGTGAAAGCCATGCACTACTTCAGCGATGACAACAGCAACGACGGCGATAAAACATACGTTCGTTTCGGCTTTAAAGGCGAAACACAAATTAACGATCAAATTACGGGCTTCGGTCGCTGGGAAGCGGAGTTTGCCGGTAACAACGACGAAAGCACCTCCGGACAGAAAACCCGTCTGGCCTTTGCCGGTGTGAAAATCAAAGATTTCGGTTCACTGGACTACGGTCGTAACCTGGGCGTGCTGTATGACGTGGCCGCCTACACCGATATGTTCCCTGAGTTCGGCGGCGACGGCCTGGCCCGTACCGACAACTTTATGACCAAACGTACCAGCGGCGTGGCGACCTACCGCAACACCGACTTCTTCGGCGTGGTAGACGGTCTGGATCTGACCCTGCAGTATCAGGGTAAAAACGAAAACGGCCGCAGCAGCGTCGTGAAACAGAACGGTGACGGCTTCGGTACCTCTCTGGCCTATGACTTCGGCGGCAGCGACTTCTCTATCGTTGGCGCATACGCTAACTCTGACCGCACCGATGCGCAGAACCGGATGGCTCTGGGTCGTGGCGCGAATGCGGAAGCCTGGGCTGCTGGCGCGAAATATGACGCCAACAACGTCTACGCGGCGGCCTTCTACGGTGTCTCCTACAACATGACCCCGATCTCCTCCTCTGCCGGCTTTGCCAACAAGGCGGATAACTTCGAAGCCGTGCTCCAGTACCAGTTCGACTTTGGTCTGCGTCCGTCCGTGGGCTACGTCCTGACCAAAGGCAAAGATATCGAAGGCTTTGGTGACGAAGATCTGGTCAACTATATTGACGTGGGCGCAACCTACTACTTCAACAAAAACATGTCGGCCTTCGTTGATTATAAAATCAACCAGATTGACGACGATAACCGCCTGGTTACCACCAACGACGATATCGTTGCCCTGGGCGTGACCTACCAGTTCTAATTCTGAATAAGAAAAAGGCCCTTCATGTTGGTGAAGGGCCTTTTTTATTTATGGCATCTGATTAATCAGGCGCTGAGTTTAACCGGCTCATTTTTAAAGTCGTCGGCAGGCTCCAGCTTTAATTCCAGCGATGCCAGCAGCTCGCGGGCGCGCTCGTGGAAAGTGCGCAGCGTATGCTCAAGACGATCGGTCACTTCCGTATCTTTAATAGCAACCGGCTCCCAGTGACCCTCTTTATTAAACAGGCCAAACTGGTAGGTATAGGTGAAGCGTTTTTCCTGGGCTTCCATTATCATCCACCAGCCCCAAAATTCACGCTTCTCAGGGGCCGGTTTCACGTTGACGCATACGGCAAGGCAGTCAAAAAAGAAACGGTTCCCTTCGCACTGCTCCTCGCGGATGTAAGGGCCAAGCGCCATAAACTTCTTGATCAGTCTGCTTTTCGGGTGTCCACTCGGTAACGTCATTGCGATCTCCTTTTGTGATGCAACTGTTTTACCAAATCAATGGAATTAAGTAACGCATTAACGCAATCTATGCTTCACCCAAGCAGTAATTTCCTGCAGTGACTTATCAAAATTGCGATAAACCGGCTTAAACGGGATCTCCAGCAGCTTGCCGTCGGCAGAGGAAGAGGCAATAAGCCGGGACTCCTCTTCCGGGCTGAAGGGATCGTTTTTCCAGAAGCCGGAGAGCATCGGCGTCGGACAGCGGCGTCCCAGTAGGCCCTGCGTTTTTAACGAGTAGCGGTTTAGCTCTACGCGCAGCGCCTCGTCTGAGGCATCATGCATCCCGAGACAGCTGGCCAGCACGTCGAGGTACATCTCCGGCACGCCGCTGAGACGCTGGGAGTCGGTGAGCAGCGAGTGCACCACCGGCCCGAGGCAGGCTACCGCTTTCAGGCGCGGTGATTCAAGGTAGGCCAGCCGGACGGCAACGTTCGCCCCAAAGCGGAAGCCAAAGGCGGCGACGCGGGTGTGATCGATCCACGGAATGTCCGGCAGCGCTTTCAGCACATGCTGATGCAGCATGCTGGAGTCCTGGGTCAGCTTCCACTTCGAGGAGAAGCCGACCGACGGCATATCGAGCGTCAGCATCGCAATGCCGTTCGGCGCGAAGTAGCGCTCGAACAGGGTGTAGTAGTCGCTCTGGAGGCTATCAAGGCCGCCGCACACCAGTACCGTGGGGAACGGGCCGTCGCCTTTTGGCATATGGAGAAAGCCCACCAGCGGCGAGCCGCCGGGAATAGCAAACTCCAGCTCGCGCAGCGTGCCGGGCAGACGACGCGCAGCCTCTTCATAGGCGCGGTTGGCCAGGGCCTGAGCCTGCTCGGCGAGGTCATCGCCTTTCAGATGCGGGTAAGCCGCAATACTGTAGAGATTAGAGGCGTGAAGCCACTGGCGGCCGCTGAGGGCATCGTCCTCGGTCTGGCTGGCCTTCTGCTGCCACTTCATCGCCTGGGTCGCCCACTCGTAGATCCAGTTGCCGCCGCGATAGCCTACCACCGTGTCATAGAGATCGCTGTCGGTACGCTCGGCCTGGCTCATGACGATCCGCGCCTGCACGTCGAGAATTTCACGCGGATCGACCCCGCGCCAAACCCACAGCAGGCGATTGATCATCCGATACCAGTGCGGAACGTTGGCCCCGTCCAGCGCGGAGTTCATAGCAGGAGGGTTGCCCCGCTGAAAACGGCGCACCAGCGTCGAGGTTTCGGGATGTTTGAATCGGGGTTTAAACAGGGTTTCGCTGAGGTTAGCCTGGGTCATTGCGCGCAGCCTCCATGATTACGTCACTTCACCTATTGTAACCTGCCGGGCGCTAAATAACAGAACGCCCGGCATAACCGGGCGTAAAGTTAGGAAAAAAGCAGCTTAGCGGCCAGAGATAGGCGGTACGAAGACCACGCCCATGTCCCACGGCTGCTCAATCCAGGTATCCTGCGGGATATCGATCACGTAATCATTCACCAGCGGGCGACCGGCCGGCTTGGCGAAAATAGTAACGAAGTGGGCTTTCGGGTACATCTCACGAATAGCCACGGCGGTACCACCGGTATCCACCAGATCGTCAATCACGATAAAGCCTTCACCGTCGCCTTCAGCACGTTTCAGCACTTTCAGCTCGCGCTGGTTGTCGTGGTCGTAGCTGGAGATGCAAACGGTATCAACATGGCGAATACCCAGCTCACGGGCCAGCAGGGCAGCCGGAACTAAACCACCACGGCTAACGGCAATGATGCCTTTCCACTGTTCTGACGGCATCAGGCGCGCGGCCAGCTTGCGGGCGTGAATTTGCAACATGTCCCAGGTGACGACGTATTTTTCGCTCATGTGAAGTGTCCCAGCCTATTGTAAAACGGCTTAAATGTGTTCAGGGGAAAATGGGTTGCGCGAGATTATAGAGATCTGACGCACTAAAAACCAGTGTTACGCGGCCCGCCCTGCGCTTTTTACACGTGTCACACTCAGACAGGCAATAAAGTGGTATTCTGAATTTCTCTCACCCGCAACGCGCGTGATGCTCTGTAATCACTAATCCTATGCCCTGCCCCTCTGTTTTGCAGGCCATTGACATGGAGAATCATTATGTCTGAACTGTCTCAACTATCCCCCCAGCCGCTGTGGGATATTTTTGCCAAGATCTGCTCTATTCCGCACCCCTCTTATCATGAAGAACAGCTTGCTGAACACGTTATGGGCTGGGCGAAAGAGAAAGGTTTTCACGCCGAGCGCGACCAGGTCGGCAACATCCTGATCCGCAAGCCTGCCACCGCTGGCATGGAAAACCGCAAGCCGGTCGTGTTACAGGCGCATCTGGATATGGTGCCGCAGAAAAACCACGACACCGTGCACGACTTTACCGTCGACCCGATTCAGCCTTACGTTGACGGCGAGTGGGTAAAAGCCCGCGGCACGACCCTGGGCGCGGATAACGGTATCGGCATGGCCTCTGCGCTGGCGGTGCTGGCAGACGATGCTGTGGCTCACGGCCCGCTGGAAGTGCTGCTGACCATGACCGAAGAAGCCGGTATGGACGGTGCGTTTGGTCTGCAGGCAGGCTGGTTACAGGCTGATATCCTGATCAACACCGACTCTGAAGAAGAGGGTGAGATCTACATGGGCTGCGCCGGGGGCATCGACTTTATCTCTACCCTCGCCCTCTCCCGCGAAGCGGTTCCGGCTGGCTTTGAGACCTTCCGCCTGACGCTGAAGGGCCTGAAAGGCGGCCACTCCGGCGGCGATATTCACCTCGGTCTTGGCAACGCCAACAAGCTGCTGGCACGCTTCCTCGCCGGTCACGCTGCCGAGCTGGATCTGCGTCTGCTGGACTTCAACGGCGGCACGCTGCGTAACGCCATTCCGCGCGAAGCTTTCGCCACCGTTGCCGTTGCCGCAGATAAAGCTGAACAGCTGAAGGCGCTGGCGGAAGCATACCAGGCTATCCTGACCAACGAACTGGCGATCAAAGAGAAGAACCTGACCGTGCAGCTGGAGAGCGTGGCCTCTGATAAAGCTGCGCTGACCACCGCTTCCCGCGACGCGTTTGTTCAGCTGCTGAACGCCACGCCGAACGGCGTGATCCGTAACTCTGACGTGGCGAAAGGCGTGGTGGAAACCTCTCTGAACGTGGGCGTGGTTACCATGCAGGACGAGAGCGCAGAGATCATCTGCCTGATCCGCTCCCTGATCGACAGCGGTAAAGAGTACGTGGTCAGCATGCTGGAGTCGTTAGGTAAGCTGGCAGGCGCGCAGACCTCGGCGAAAGGCAGCTACCCAGGCTGGCAGCCGGATGCAAAATCGCCGGTGATGCAGCTGGTGCGTGAAACCTATCAGCGCCTGTTCGACAAAACGCCGAACATCCAGGTGATCCACGCTGGTCTTGAGTGCGGCCTGTTCAAAAAGCCGTACCCGGATATGGATATGGTCTCCATCGGGCCAACCATCACCGGTCCGCACTCCCCGGATGAGCAGGTACACATCGAGAGCGTGGGCCAGTACTGGACCCTGCTGACCGAACTGCTGAAGTCGATCCCGGCGAAGTAAAGAGCAAACGCCGGGTGGCGCTACGCTTACCCGGCCTACGGTTCGACAATGTAGGCCCGGTAAGGCGAAGCCGCCACCGGGCTTTTTTACAGGCCTAAAACCAGCTGTCGCTCAAGCTGCGGATCGAGCAGCGTCACATGCAGCCCCACCAGCCGCACCCCGCGTTCGCCCCGCCGTTCATCCCACACGTTGCGAGCAGTGGCGATCAGATCCTCTTTATTAAGCTGCGGCCAGACGTGCTCCTGCGTCGTCTGCTGGAAATCGTTAAACTTAAGCTTTACTCCCTGGCGAGCGATCAGCAGATCCGGCTTAACGGCGGCCAGCCGCCGCTCCAGCTCCGGGTAGAGACGCTCAATAATCGCCACGCACTCCTCCCACTCGTGAATATCCTCTGCCAGCGTACGCTCCACGCCCACCGACTTACGCAGCCGCTCGCCGGTGATCTCCCGCTCGTCGATCCCCTGGCTGCGCTCCCATAGCACGCGGCCAAACTTACCGAAGCGCTTGAGGAGCATAGCGAGATCGCTCTTCTGCACGTCCTCACAGGTGCGCAGTCCGAGCGTCTCCAGCTTTGCAGCCGAGACTTTACCGACGCCGGGGATCTTCGCCAGCGGCAGCGTCTTGAGGAAGGCGGGCACCTCGTCCGGGGTAATGACGTACTGGCCGTTGGGCTTGTTCAGGTCAGAGGCGATCTTGGCCAGAAACTTAACCGGCGCAACGCCCGCCGAGGCGGTGAGCTGCAGCTCGTTGAAGATACTCTGGCGGATCTCCTGGGCCATCAGCGTGGCCGAGCCGTGGCAGTGCACGCTGTCGGTCACGTCGAGAAAGGCTTCATCCAATGAGAGGGGTTCAATGCGCGAGGTGTAGCGGGAGAAGATGGCCTGAATATGGCGCGAGGCTTCTTTATAGGCATCGAAGCGCCCCGGCAGCAGCGTGAGATGCGGGCAGAGCTTGAGCGCCATTCCGGTAGGCATCGCGCTGCGTACGCCAAACTTGCGCGCCGGGTAGTTGGCGGTGCTGATGACGCCCCGGCGCTCGCGGCTTCCGCCGATGGCGATAGGGATATCTCGCAGGGCGGGATTGTCGCGCATCTCTACCGCTGCGAAAAAGCAGTCCATATCAACATGTATTATTTTTCGCATGTGCTTAGTTTGCCTGGGAAGTCTCTGCCCTCACTGGATAAGTATACAGCCTTTGCCGATGAAATGAGAAGCACCGCTTATGCACAAGCTTAGCCAACGCCCTTAAATAGCGATATGATGGGGGCTGAGCAAAACAATTTGTAAACTCCGCATGGCGGGCTTGCGAAAAAATATGGGGGTGATAATGTGAGCGCTCCTAATACAGATTAGTCTGATTTCGGATCTCTTTTGCCGTCCTGGCAATATGGTAACCGCTTTATCAAGGAACAAGTAGTATGCGCATAATCGCATTATTCATTGCGATGCTTACAATACCGTGCATCTCGTTTGCCGGCCTGCTCAGCAGCAACAGCTCAACAACGCCCGTTAGTAAAGAATATAAGCAGCAGTTAATGGGCTCCCCGGTCTATATCCAGATCTTCAAGGAAGAGCGCACGCTTGAGCTGTACGTCAAGATGGGCGAGCAGTACCAGCTGATGGATAGCTACAAGATCTGTAACTACTCCGGCGGCCTCGGTCCGAAACAGCGTCAGGGCGATTTCAAAAGTCCGGAAGGGTTCTATACCGTTCAGCGCAGCCAGCTTAAGCCAGATAGCCGCTTCTATAAGGCGATCAACATCGGCTTCCCTAATGCCTACGATCGCTCGCACGGCTATGAAGGAAAATACCTGATGATCCACGGGGCATGTGTTTCGGTGGGCTGCTACGCCATGACCGATAACGGCATCGATGAGATCTTCCAGTTCGTCACTGGCGCACTGGTGTTTGGCCAGCAAGGCGTGCAGGTAAGCATCTATCCGTTCCGCATGACCGACGCCAACATGGCGCGTCACAAGAACTCATACTATGCAGACTTCTGGAAGCAGCTGAAGCCTGGCTATGACTACTTTAATACCCTCCACCAGCCGCCGGTCGTTTCGGTGGTGGATGGTCGTTACGTGGTGAGCAAGCCGCTTAACAACAGCGGCGCGATCCAGCCTCAGCTGGCATCAAACTACACGCTCCCCGAGACAAAATAGCACCCACTCCCCTGGCATGATCTTGTGCCAGGTTTCATTGCCGGTCAGCGGCTGGGTAGCAATCACTGAAACCACGTCATTCGGCGTGGTTTCTTTTTGAAAGTCGATCTCAACATCCTGATCCAGCAGCTTGGCTACGCCAAACGGCGCTCTGCGGGTGATCCAGAACAGATTCGTTGAGCAGAACGCCATCACGTAGCGTCCGTCCGACAGCAGCATATTGAACACGCCCTTCTCACGCAGCTCCCCTGCCAGCGAGGCAATGTACTTAAACACCGCCGCCATATTGCCCGGCGTACGCGGATAGCGCGCGGTGAGCTTATGCAGCAGCCAGCAAAACGCCTTCTCGCTGTCGGTCTCGCCAACCGGACGGAAGTTGCCGGTCTCCAGCGTTTTATACCCCGTCAGCTGGCCGTTATGGGCGTAGGTCCAGTTGCGTCCCCATAGCTCGCGGGTAAAAGGGTGGGTATTCTCCAGCGACACCTCTCCCCGGTTGGCCTGGCGAATATGGGCCACCACCGAACACGATTTGATCGGGTAGTCCTGAACCAGTTTCGCTATCGGAGAGTTGTAGCTGGGCTGTGGATCTTTGAACGTGCGACAGCCTTTGCCTTCGTAAAAGGTGATGCCCCAGCCGTCTTTGTGCGGCCCAGTTCCCCCACCCCGCTGAACCAGCCCGGTAAAACTAAAGCAAATATCGGTAGGCACATTGGCGCTCATCCCGAGCAGTTCGCACATACAACACCTCCACAGCTTATCGGGGGCCGCGCCCCCGTACGACGTCTTAAGCCTTCACCATCTCTTTTTCAATCAGCTGAATCAAGATGTGGATCACTTTGATATGAATTTCCTGAATGCGGTCGGCGTAGCCAAAGTGCGGAACGCGGATCTCAATGTCGGCGCTGCCAGCCATTTTGCCGCCGTCTTTGCCGGTCAGGGTGATGACCTTCATCCCTTTCGCGCGCGCAGCGTCGATTGCCTTGATAACGTTGCCGGAGTTGCCGGAGGTGGAGATGCCCAGCAGCACGTCGCCTTCACGGCCTACCGCTTCTACATAGCGGGAGAAGATGTAGTCGTAGCCAAAGTCGTTACCGACGCAAGAGATGTGGCTGACGTCAGAGATAGCGATGGCCGGGTAGCCCGGACGGTTCTCGCGATAGCGACCGGTCAGCTCTTCGGCAAAATGCATCGCATCACAGTGTGAACCGCCGTTACCGCAGGAGAGCACTTTGCCACCGGCTTTGAAGCTGTCGGCCAGCAGTACCGCGGCGCGCTGGATAGCATGAATATTGGCGTCATCCTGCAGAAAGTTAGCCAGCGTCTCCGCTGCTTCATTCAGTTCGTTACGAATCAGATCCTGGTACATAAGATGTCCTTCGAATAGATGAATTTTACGTGCGCAGTTTACCGGATAGCACCACACGCGAGAAGCTAAAGCCATACATATCACCGGGCGTTTTAGGTATCCGTGCTCTCATCATCATCAACAATGTGAACCAGGTTGTAATTACTTTGTAAACACATTGCTAAATATAGTGGCATCCACTACAACAATAACATCTAAAGTGGTCAGACCTCCTACAAGCCAGGGAGCAATTGTTTATGATGATTTTGAGTCTTATCGCAACAGTCGTATTGATTGGCGCGCTGTTCTACCACCGCGTCAGCCTGTTTTTAAGTAGCCTGATCCTACTGGCCTGGACCGCCGCGCTTGGCGTTTCTGGCCTGTGGTCCATCTGGGTGCTGGTCCCGCTCGCCATTATCCTCGTACCGTTTAATCTGCCCGCCATGCGTAAATCGATGATCTCCGCCCCAGCGTTTCGCGGCTTCCGCAAAGTGATGCCGCCAATGTCACGCACCGAGAAAGAGGCCATTGACGCCGGGACAACCTGGTGGGAAGGCGATCTGTTCCGTGGCAATCCGGACTGGAAAAAGCTGCATAGCTACCCGCAGCCGCGCCTGACGGCCGAAGAGCAGGCGTTTATCGACGGGCCGGTGGAAGAGGCCTGCCGCATGGCAAATGATTTTCAGATCACCCATGAGATGGCCGACCTGCCTCCCGAACTGTGGGCGTATCTGAAAGAGCATCGCTTCTTTGCGATGATCATCAAAAAAGAGTACGGCGGCCTTGAGTTCTCGGCCTATGCCCAGTCTCGCGTGCTGCAGAAGCTCTCCGGCGTCTCCGGTATTCTGGCCATCACCGTCGGCGTGCCTAACTCTTTAGGCCCGGGCGAACTGCTGCAACACTACGGCACCGAAGAGCAAAAAAACCATTACCTGCCGCGTCTGGCCCGCGGGGACGAGATCCCTTGCTTTGCGCTGACCAGCCCGGAAGCGGGTTCCGATGCCGGTGCTATCCCGGATACCGGCGTGGTGTGCATGGGCGAGTGGCAGGGCGAGCAGGTGCTCGGTATGCGCCTGACCTGGAACAAACGCTATATCACGCTGGCCCCTATCGCGACCGTGCTGGGTCTGGCATTTAAACTCTCTGACCCGGAAAAACTGCTGGGCGGCGACAAAGAGCTGGGCATTACCTGTGCTTTGATCCCCACCAGCACGCCTGGCGTGGAGATTGGCCGTCGTCACTTCCCGCTTAACGTTCCGTTCCAGAACGGTCCGACCCGTGGTCAGGATATCTTTGTGCCGATTGACTACATCATCGGCGGGCCAAAAATGGCCGGCCAGGGCTGGCGGATGCTGGTGGAATGTCTGTCAGTGGGTCGCGGCATTACCCTGCCGTCTAACTCTACCGGTGGCCTGAAGTCTGCGGCGATGGGTATCGGCGCTTACGCCCACATTCGTCGCCAGTTCCGCATTGCTATCGGCAAGATGGAAGGGATCGAGGAGCCGCTGGCGCGCATTGCCGGTAACGCCTATGTGATGGATGCCGCTGCGTCGCTGATCACCTACGCTATCGTGCTCGGTGAAAAACCGGCGGTGCTCTCAGCTATCGTCAAATATCACTGTACCCACCGTGGTCAGCAGTCGATTATTGATGCTATGGATATCGCCGGCGGCAAAGGCATTATGCTCGGCGAGGGCAACTTCCTTGCCCGTAACTATCAGGGCGCACCGATCGCGATTACCGTGGAAGGGGCCAACATCCTTACACGCAGCATGATGATCTTCGGCCAGGGGGCGATCCGCTGCCACCCTTACGTGCTGGATGAGATGGCCGCTGCCCAGAGCAACGATCTTAATGCCTTCGATAAGCTGCTGTTCAAACACATCGGCCACGTGGGCAGCAACACGGTGCGCAGCTTCTGGCTTGGCCTGACTCGCGGCCTGACCAGCAGCACGCCAACCGGAGATGCAACCCGCCGCTACTATCAGCATCTTAACCGCTTGAGCGCCAACCTGGCGATGCTGTCGGATATCTCGATGGCGGTGCTGGGCGGCAGCCTGAAACGTCGGGAGCGTATCTCGGCGCGTCTGGGGGATATTCTGAGCCAGATCTTCCTCGCCAGCGCAACGCTGAAACGCTACGACGACGAAGGCCGTCACGAAGCCGATCTGCCGCTGGTTCACTGGGGCGTACAGGATGCGATCTATAAAGCAGAGCAGGCGATGGACGACCTGCTGGCAAACTTCCCGAACCGTGGCGTTGCTGCCCTGCTCCGCGCGACCATCTTCCCTACCGGGCGTCACTACCTTGCCCCGTCGGACAAGCTGGACCATGCCGTGGCGAAGATCCTGCAAACGCCGTGTGCCACCCGCTCCCGCATTGGCCGTGGTCAGTACCTGACCGCCAGCGAGCATAACCCGGTTGGCTTGCTGGAAGACGCCCTGCTGGACGTGATGGCTGCGGATCCGATCCACCAGCGCATCTGTAAAGAGTTCGGTAAGAACCTGCCGTTTACTCGTCTTGATGCGCTGGCCAACGAGGCGCTGGATAAAGGGATCATCAGTGCTGACGAAGCGCGGATCCTGACCAAAGCCGAAGAGAGCCGCCTGCGCAGTATCAACGTGGATGATTTTGAGGCCGACGCGCTGGCAACCCAGCCGGTCAAGCCCCTGCTCCCTATGCTGCCGGAAAAAGTGCGTAAAATCGAAGCCGCGTAACCTTATCTTTGCTGCAACCGACCCTGCCTCCGGGCAGGGTTTTTTATTGCCACACATTCACGTTTTGCCGTGGTAGAGTGTTCGGACGCTACAAAAATGGGGAGACTCATCGTGCCTGGTTTTAAAATTACGCTGTTGCAACAGCCGCTGGTCTGGATGGATGGTCCGGCTAATCTGCGGCACTTCGATCGCCAACTGGAAACGATTATCGGGCGCGACGTTATCGTTCTACCGGAGATGTTCACGACGGGTTTTGCTATGCAGGCTGCACAGCAGTCGCTGCCGCAGAGTGAAGTCGTTGCATGGATGCAGGCCAAAGCGCAGCAAACAAATGCCCTGGTGGCCGGTAGCGCAGCGCTGCAGAGCGAGCGCGGGCCGGTAAACCGCTTCCTGCTGGTTGAGCCGGAGGGCAAGGTGCACAGCTATGATAAGCGTCACCTGTTCCGCATGGCCGACGAGCATCACCACTACGAAGCCGGTACCGAGCGCGTGGTCTTTGAGTGGCGCGGCTGGCGCATTCTGCCTCTGGTCTGCTATGACCTGCGCTTCCCGGTCTGGTCACGCAACCGCAACGACTACGACCTGGCCCTGTACGTCGCCAACTGGCCTGCGCCGCGTTCGTTGCACTGGCAGGCGCTGCTGGTGGCACGCGCCATTGAGAACCAGGCCTACGTTGCAGGCTGTAACCGCGTCGGCACTGACGGTAACGGGCATCACTATCGCGGCGACAGTCGCATTATCAGCCCGCAGGGTGAAATCCTCGCGACCGCCGAGCCGCATCAGGCCACGCGTATCGATGCCGAGCTGTCGTTGGCCGCGCTGAACGACTATCGCGAAAAGTTCCCGGCCTGGCAGGATGCCGATCCCTTTACGCTGGAGAAGTGATGTCATTCACGGGTGCGAAATCGCCCGTTTGAAAAGCGAAAACGACGAAGGCCTGAATCATTGCTGACTCAGGCCTTCTGAATAGTGGCGGAACGGACGGGACTCGAACCCGCGACCCCCTGCGTGACAGGCAGGTATTCTAACCGACTGAACTACCGCTCCGCGTTGTGTTCCCTGGGGAACGAGGCGAATATTACGTATTGCCTCGCACGCCGTCAACGCTTTTTCACGGCTTTTGAATCGTTTGCTGCAAAAATCGCCCGGGCGCTGTTTTTATCCACAAAACAAGAGGTTTCAGGCCCGCCACAGGCACGAACCGCCCTTCTTCTGCACCAGATCAAGACGCGACTCATGCGCCATCACTTCTTCATCGCTGGCTAGCACCACGCGGAGCGAATTGGCCCGGCGCACAACGCGCTGAATAGTGGCCTCACCCTGCGCCTGCTGGTTTTCCCCCTCAACGGAGAACGCCATTGCGGTCTGCCCACCCGTCATCATTAAGAAGACGTCGGCGAGGATCTGGGCATCGAGCAGCGCGCCGTGGAGCGTTCGCTTGCTGTTATCTATCTCATAACGTGAGCAGAGCGCATCCAGGCTGTTACGCTTGCCGGGGAACATCTTCCTTGCCATCGCCAGGCTATCGGTCACCTTACAGAAAGTGTCCGTTTTAGGAATGCCCCGGTTCAGCTTGCTGAACTCATAGTCCATAAAGCCAATATCAAACGAGGCGTTGTGGATCACCAGCTCAGCGCCGTGAATATAGTCGATAAACTCATCGGCGACGTCGCTGAACAGCGGCTTATCCAGCAAAAACTCATCTGCAATCCCGTGCACGCCAAAGGCTTCCGGATCCACCAGCCGATCCGGCTTGAGGTAGACGTGGAAGTTATTGCCGGTCAGGCGACGGTTGATCACCTCCACCGCGCCGATTTCAATAATCTTATGTCCTTCATAGTGGGCACCGATCTGGTTCATACCGGTGGTTTCCGTATCAAGGACGATCTGTCGTGTAATTGCAGTGCTCATAGCGGTCATTTATGTCAGACTTGTCGTTTTACGTCGATTTCAACTACAGGAAGTCTACCAGAGATGCTCAAACAGGTAGAAATTTTCACCGATGGATCTTGCTTAGGTAACCCAGGACCAGGCGGCTACGGCGCTATTTTACGCTATCAACAGCATGAAAGAACCTTCAGTGAAGGATATCGTCTTACGACCAACAACCGGATGGAGCTGATGGCGGCCATCGTCTCTCTTGAGGCGCTGAAAGAGCACTGCGAAGTGGTGTTAAGCACCGATAGCCAGTACGTCCGCCAGGGGATCACCCAGTGGATCCACAACTGGAAAAAGCGCGGCTGGAAAACAGCCGAGAAAAAACCAGTAAAGAATGTCGATCTCTGGAAGCGGCTGGATGCGGCACTCAGCCAGCACCAGATCCGCTGGGAGTGGGTTAAAGGCCACGCGGGCCATCCGGAAAACGAACGCTGCGACGAGCTGGCCCGCAGTGCAGCGATGAATCCAACCCAGGAAGACGTAGGCTATCAGCCCGAGAGCTAATTAGGGTTTGCGGTACTGGCGCGTTGCGCCAACCGCCTGAGGCACGCGTGCTTTTGCTTTGCTCTGCTTCATCGGGTTGAGCGTCAGAGGGATAGTCCGCTTGCGGGCCACGATAAGCTGCATACAGCCCAGCGCCGGCAGATGGGTAGTGAGCACTTTTCCCCCCTGCCGGGTCCAGGGCAGCACCTGAAAACCGCTATGGTGCACGACTTCGAAGTTGAGCAGCGATAGCCAGTCGAGCTGGCGCATCATGGTAAACATCCGGCTGCGGTAGACCGCTGACTGACGCTTGATGGGCAGCGCCTTGCGTAGCCCAAGCAGGCTGACAGGATTAAACCCGCTCAGAATCAGCCAGCCATCGTCAATCAACACGCGGTCGGCCTCATTTAACAGGCGATGGGGATCCGGGCACCAGCTCAAGGTATGGGCCAGCAGACAGGCGTCCACGGATTTATTCTCAAAGGGAAGATGCAGCGGATCGGCTCTGACCTGCGCAGGCTCGCCCTGCAATGAGACATTAACCTGATGCGAGATAGCGCAGCTTTCGGCATTGATTTCCGCGCTGAGATTGCCAATCTTAAGCAGGTGAAATCCATAGATCTTTGCGAACCAGGGCTTAAGCTGCTGTTCCAGCGCCTCGCGGTAGTATTCGCCACGGGAAAACTCAGCCCAGTGGGCGGGTGCTGAGAACGTTCGAGGTATCCTTGCCGGTTTCATCACAACCTTCCGCTACGCTTTGAGAGGTATTATATGAATCTTAACAGTATTCCCGCATTTCAGGATAACTACATCTGGGTGTTAAGCAATGACCAAGGTCACTGTGTGATTGTCGATCCGGGCGAAGCGGCTCCGGTGCTTAAGGCAATTAAAGAAAACCAGTGGCAGCCTACAGCAATTCTGCTCACTCACCACCACCACGATCACGTTGGCGGCGTGAAAGAACTCCGCCAGCACTTCCCGGACGTCGTGGTATATGGGCCGGAAGAGACACGAGATAAAGGGGCAACGAAATGCGTAGTCGAGGGTGATAAGCTCACTCTTTTGGGCTACGAATTTTCTGTTTTTGCGACACCGGGTCATACATTAGGCCACATCTCTTACTACACAATTCCTTACCTTTTTTGCGGCGACACGCTGTTCTCAGGCGGCTGTGGCAGACTTTTCGAAGGTACTGCGGATCAGATGTATCAATCTTTTCAGAAAATTAACGCGCTTCCCGGCGAAACGATTATATGTTGCGCGCACGAATATACATTAGCGAATATGAAGTTTGCCCAGCATATTCTGCCCGGTGATGCGGCTATTGAGGATTATCTTAATAAAGTGAAGCAGTTACGGGCAAAAAACCATCCAACGCTGCCCGTTACGCTGCAAAATGAGCGCCGGATTAATGTTTTTCTACGCACTGAAGATCCTGATTTGATTAGCGTTATCGACAAAGAAACAAATTTGCAACAGCCTAATACGCGTTTTGCATGGTTGAGGTCAAAGAAAGACGCTTTCTGAAATTTCATACTTGTCATCTGGATCCTTCGCCGTTATGATTGCTCGTCTTTTAAGCAACTATTGACTCACACACATGAAGGCACAAGCGATATTACTCGCCTCTGTCCTGCTTGTGGGTTGCCAGGCGTCTAATCACGACGGCAACGTACAACAGCACGCACAGAGCCTTTCTGCAGCTAGTCAAGGGGAAGCAGGGACGTTTACAAGTCAGGCGCGGTGGATGGACGATGGAACATCCCTCGCGCAGGATCAGGACTTGTGGGCTTCCATTGGCGACGAGCTAAAGATGGGAATTCCGGAAAATGACCGGATTCGCGAACAGAAACAGAAGTATTTAAGCAACAAGAGCTATCTCCACGATGTAACTTTACGGGCAGAGCCGTATATGTACTGGATAGCAGGGCAAGTTAAGAAACGTAACATGCCCATGGAACTGGTACTACTACCCATAGTGGAGAGCGCTTTTAACCCGCACGCGACGTCTGGTGCCAATGCCGCAGGCATTTGGCAGATCATTCCGAGCACGGGGCGCAACTACGGTTTGAAACAGACTCGCACTTACGATGCGCGTCGTGACGTTGTGGCATCGACTACGGCCGCACTCGACATGATGCAGCGTCTTAACCGCATGTTTGACGGCGACTGGCTGTTGACGGTGGCTGCCTATAACAGCGGCGAAGGGCGTGTCATGAAGGCAATAAAAGCGAATAAATCGCGCGGGAAACCTACCGATTTCTGGTCGCTGTCACTGCCTCAGGAAACGAAAATTTACGTGCCCAAAATGCTGGCCTTGAGCGATATTCTCAAGAACAGCAAGCGCTACGGTGTTCGTCTGCCTACGCCTGACGACAGCCGCGCCCTGGCTCGCGTTCGGCTAAACAGTCCGGTTGGCATGAACCAGCTGGCGGATATGGCTGGCATGCCGGTAAGCAAGCTGAAAACCTTTAACGCTGGCGTTAAGGGCTCAACGCTGGGCTCCGGTGGACCGCAGTATGTGATGGTGCCGCAGAAGCACGCCGATCAGCTGCGTGAATCGCTGGCCTCGGGTGAAATCGCTGCTGTACAGCCGACGCTGATGGCGGATAACACCCCGCTGACCAGCCGCAGCTATAAGGTACGTTCTGGCGATACGCTTTCCGGTATTGCTTCACGCCTCGGCGTGAGCGCTAAGGATCTCCAGCAATGGAATAGCCTGCGCGGTTCAACCCTGAAGGTTGGCCAGAGCCTGACCGTTGGCGCAGGCAGCAGCGCGCAGCGTCTTGCCAACAACAGCGATAGCGTTAAGTATCGCGTGCGTAAAGGCGATTCGCTCTCCAGTATTGCGAAAGATTACGGTGTAAATATTAAGGATGTTATGCGCTGGAATGACGGTACGGATAACCTGCAGCCAGGCGATCAGCTCACGCTGTTTGTGAAAGATAGCGCTACGCCAGACTCCTGATCATCGAACCGTTTTACATAAAAAAGCACCGTTTCCCCCGGTGCTTTTTTTATTGCTGTTTGCGTAAGTTAGCGTTTTTTCGCCTCAATAAACACCGTATCGCTGGTAAAAGAGCCGTCCTCTTGCAGCTCGAAGTAGGCTTTTACCGCCTGCGATGCGCTGTCCTGATAGAGCCGAATTGCCTTGCTCAGCGCATCAGGCGTCCGCATACGGGCGATCCAGGAGGAGAACTCCAGCACCAGCCGATCGGTAACCAAATCGCAGGTAGTGAGCCCCACCTCGTTAATCTGCGCCAGCCACTGGCCGCCAGAGTAGTTGCGCACGTGAGAGGTATCGCGCAGCGCTTCAACCGTTTGCAACCAGATATCACGTACCGGCTCGCCAGGCGACATCACATCCATCAGGAATACTGTTCCGCCAGGTTTCAGGACGCGCTTAATCTCGCGCAGGGCCTGGCCGAGATCCTGCCAGTGGTGCGCTGAATAGCGGCTAATGACTACATCAAAGGTCTCATCGGCGAAGGGTAACTGCTCCGCATAGCCCTGCTGAGTGCTGATATTGCTCAAGCCTTTCTCTTGTGCCGCAGAGGCCACCACCCCCAGCATATCGCTGGAGAGGTCGTATGCCGTTACCTGCCCTACTACAGTCGCGGCGGTAAAGCTGGCATGCCCTCCGCCACAGCCGACATCTAATACGTGAGCCTGTGGGAAGCGCTGAAGACGATCGCGCAGCCGCTCTAAATCGCGGCCTACGGCATGTACGGCGCTGGTTAAGTAGGCGCTTGCCTGGGAGCCAAACTGATCTTCGACGTTATCATGATGGGATTTTGCTGCCATTGTGCTGTCCTTTTAGGTTAAGTGTAAAAGAGGGCAGCACCCGTTTAGGCCTGCCCTACGGCAGACCTGACGCACCACTATTTATCAGGCTTGCCGGGACTGAATTCAACGAGTAGCGGGTTGTGATCGGAGGCGCGCGTGACCAGCACTGAAGCTTCGCTCACGTTCAGACCACGATAGAAGATAAAGTCGAGCGGACGACCAAACGCCCGGCGGCGGTTGTCATCGGTAAAACGTACCTGACGCAGGGACATCTCCCGGGAGAAGCGATAGAGCGCATTCATGCGCGGGCGACTCCAGGCATTAAAATCGCCGGCCATGATCACTGGGCCATTATGCTGGGCGATCTGATCCCCAATAGGCAGCAGCTGCTTACTATAGACATCAACTCCCAGACTAAAGTTAACCGCGTGGACGTTGACGACCATCAGCAGCCGTCCGTCAGGAAGAGGATAGACCGTCACCAGGGCCGACTTTGCCAGCCGCAGGATCGGCTCACGTTCGCGTAACGGGCAGCAGTAAACCGGATGGGCCGACGCCAGCGTCATGACCCCAGAGGGATGCTGAGGCAGTACAAAGGCCGGTACCTGATCCGCTGCCAGATAGTTGGTAGTCGCAAAGCGAATAAGCTCAGGCGTGGTTTGCGCCTCCTGCAGCAGCACGAGGTGGGCATCTTTACCGAAGTTCTGCAACACTGACTGCCACTCTGCACGCTGCTGCTTGAAGATGTTCCACACCAGGACGCGGATGTTCTCTTCCTGACTCAGCGGCGCGCCTGGGGGCGATGCCTGGCCAATGGTCGCGAATGACCCGGGCGGCAGGATCCGCTCGGCGGGTTGTCCTGCGATATAGCGCATGGCATGGGTATGTTTTCGCACTTTGGGCTTCTTACCTCTGTAACCTGTTTACCCTGGATACCAGGGCTACTCTCTCTGTTATAGGGATTTTAGCGCACACTTTCAACGCTGCATGTAAAAACAGATGTTTTGCTAAGGGAGTGACACTCTATACAGGCGCGTGGTTAAATAACAAAAATCGATAGAATGCGGATAAAATTTTGCTACAGGTGCAAAAATGAAGGCAACATCCGAAGAGCTGGCTATATTTGTCGCCGTGGTGGAGAGCGGAAGCTTTAGCCGTGCCGCTGAGCAGCTTGGGCAGGCCAATTCGGCCGTTAGCCGGGCGGTAAAGAAGCTGGAGACCAAGCTGGGCGTGAGCTTGCTTAACCGTACCACGCGCCAGCTGAGCCTGACCGAGGAGGGCGAGCGCTATTTCCGCCGCGTGCAGCTCATTCTTCAGGAGATGGCGGCGGCAGAAAACGAGGTAATGGAGCATCAGCAGATCCCGCGCGGCCTGCTACGCATCGATGCCGCCACGCCCGTTGTGCTGCATTTTCTCATGCCGATGATTAAGCCGTTTCGAGAGCGTTATCCGGAAGTGACGCTTTCGCTGGTTTCGTCAGAAACCTTTATTAACCTTATCGAGCGGAAAGTGGACGTTGCTATTCGCGTTGGCACGCTAACCGACTCCAGCCTGCGTGCCCGCCCACTGTTTAAGAGCTCTCGCAGGATGATCGCCTCCCCCGCCTATCTGGCTAAATACGGTACGCCACAGGCCGTTGAGGATCTTGAACATCATATCTGCATGGGATTTACCGAGCCTGTTTCGCTTAATACCTGGCCGATTGCCTGTGAAGATGGGCAGCTGTACGAAATTAGTAGCGGTATAACCTCTAACAGCGGCGAAACGCTGAAATATCTTTGTCTTTCCGGGAACGGTATTGCCTGTCTGTCTGACTATATGACGGATAAGGAGATTGCCAGCGGTGAACTGGTCGAAGTGCTGGCGGATAAGCGCCTGCCGGTAGAGATGCCGTTCAGCGCGGTTTACTACAGCGACCGAGCGGTCAGCACGCGTATCCGTGCCTTCGTTGACTTTCTCAGCGAGTACGTGAAGCAGCGTCAACAGCCGTAGAGGCACATACAAAACATGCTGCAAAAAAGCAAGGAGGGAGTCAACAAAAAGATAATATAGGCAAACGCCTGGATATAAAGTTAGTAAGCAATAATTCGGACAATGACATTGTCAGTCATGTTATGAATAGCGACGCTCAGTAAACCGCTACCATATTAAGAACCGGCGACAATGGCGTTGTAGCAACTTTTATCTACAGACTTGCCTTTATGTAAGGATATACCATGAGCAATATAACTTTTTATACAGAATCTAATTTTCAAGGCGACAGTGTTTCTTTGCCTGCACACCAATTTGTTTTATTCTTTGATGGCACATCATGGCTTTTTCGCTCGGCAAAATTAAATGGCAATAAATTATTTATTGAAACATACTTTACAACGTATGACCCGATGGGCAGTGAAGAAAGCTACTTCAATGAAGACGTAGCCGATTTTACGACTATAGTGGGTGATACAGCAAACGTAGGTTCAGTCAGTGCTCTAGGTCTCCTACACAGCGATGTCATCGTAAGTATGCAGGCATCAGTGGATTTAGATGGGTACGGTACGCAATGCACTTCTGTGCAAGCAGAACTCAAGCCTACTTATAATAGCTGTTATTCTCGTTACACGCCTGAACCTATTCCTGGAACATTAGCAATCATGAATGCTGACTCCATGGATACCGTGACTATAGCACTTGCCATCTACGCGCAACCGATCCGAATTGCCGACAAGCGAGCGATATTCGTGTATCAAACAGATACGCAGATCAAGCTTACTTATGATGAAGAAAAAAGAGAAATTACTGTTTCAGGACTTAATGAATTCGTCACTTATTCTATTGAGAAAATAGATGACATGCACTTTATGGTGCGATTTGAATATATGCCCGTAAACACTACTTATGTTCGTTATTATAAAGACGAAGAGTATCGTGGTGAAATAGATATTCAAGTTGTAAATAGTTTTGCTGAGCTTCGCAACGAGGAAGGCACTTTTATTTATAAATCAGCGGCATTAATCAGTGACCAGTCATATCCTTTCTACTGGGCACAAACCTCTTACCCCAAAGGGGGGGCCGGATATGACTTCAATTCATATAAAAGCCATGTTTTTACAGACAATGCGCCTTATTTAGAAGCTATCTTTGATGAAACCACCTCTAACACGGTTAGTTCAGTTGTGAGCAAATCTGTCATTCCCGTATTTGTACGTCTTACTAATACAATGGCTCCAGATAACTGGCAAGGGTTTGTCATTGAGAGCAGTTTTACAACAGGTATGTTGGTGGTACCACATACTCCTCTACCAGTAAATTATTACACCTTCTGCTCTAATAACCCCAATTATACTCAACCGAGTCTGCTGTGTGTTGTTGGTCATTCAGATGCTTACAATGATATTAGTGCCTGTACGCTACGCTATGGCTCACTGGACTCAGAAGGTGAATTTGTCACCTGGAATGGGGAGGTTACATTGAATATAGACTATGCATCCACAGATACACTGACATTATCTCTGAACAGTGATGCCCCTGCTGACTGGAGTATCAATGCCATTACTCGCGGAGTGGACGGTTGGTATGTCGATCTGAGCGGCTCTGCAGAATCAACAATGTAATTACCCTTAAGTAATTACACGATAAGAAGCCGAAATTTAAGCAAAGAAAAGGGCCATGTTAATTAATAACATGGCCCTGAATAAGTGGCGGAACGGACGGGACTCGAACCCGCGACCCCCTGCGTGACAGGCAGGTATTCTAACCGACTGAACTACCGCTCCACCGAATTTCTTTGTCACTACCCGGATATTTTATCCCGGTTAACTGCAATTTGATGCCTGGCAGTTCCCTACTCTCGCATGGGGAGGCCCCACACTACCATCGGCGCTACGGCGTTTCACTTCTGAGTTCGGCATGGGGTCAGGTGGGACCACCGCGCTAGTGCCGCCAGGCAAATTCTGTTTATCACCCCGCTTTCGCGCAGTGATGTAATC